>Ga0194061_1000006_pt1 | contig 123537 bp, 117 predicted proteins | sample SepL2221m_MetaG_FD_163423 | JGI IMG/M metagenome (GOLD analysis project Ga0194061, IMG submission 163423) | Anoxic zone freshwater microbial communities from boreal shield lake in IISD Experimental Lakes Area, Ontario, Canada - Sep2016-L224-21m | ecosystem: Environmental > Aquatic > Freshwater... | reverse complement strand
ATCCTGGCTGGGGTGTGACGGGGGTGGCACTTGTAGGGAGAAGCCTTGCTGCCGTGTCCTCGATCCATCCATCGCGTCGTCCGCCTTGGAGCGTGCCTACGCTGAATTCTCAGCCGTCCGCCGTGGCGATGACATCCATGTCTGACCTCCTTCAACTGCCCCAGAGCGAGCGCCTGGCCCTGGCGATCGCCCTCTGGGACAGCCTGGATGACGAGGCCAGAGATGGGGCGCTGCCGCTCGATCCCGACCTCTGCGCTGAGCTGGATCGGCGCTGGACGGCCCATCTCAGCAACCCTGACGCAGCTCTGGGCTGGGATGAGGTGCGCAGCCAGCTCGGCATCGGATGACGCTCCCTGCCGTGCGCTTCCTGCCGGAGGCGCTGGAGGAGCTCTTGGAAACCCAGCGCTGGTACGGAATGCGTGAGCCGGCGTTGGCCAACGACTTTGGCCAAACCGTTGCTGCTGCGGTGGAGCGCATTCGCCACAATCCCCAATCCTTCCCCTTGATTCACGGCCGGATCCGCAGGCTGGTGCTGAGTCGATTTCCCTATGCCGTCTATTTCCGCGAGCAGGGCGCTGAAATCCTCGTGATCGCTCTGCACGGCCGCCAGGATCCCGGCCGCTGGCAGCAGCGCTCCTGAATGGGCGTTGCCTGCCCAGTGCTGGCATGGGTTCTGGCACCGGGAGGCACAGTGAAACCAGCGGGGGCCGCCACATCTTCAGCAGCTCCACCACGGCGTTCCACTCCGGCTGGTGCAGCTCCAGCCCGTCGGCCCCATGACGACGCGGGATCACCAGGCTGTGCCCCTCGTTCTCCAGCAGCACCCGGCCGCTGCCCTCCAGCGCGCAGAACACACAGCCCGCTTCGCGTTGGCCGTAGCTGGCCTGCACGCCGCGGAAGTCGGTGCAGTCGGTTTCGCGCTTGCCGGCGTTGCAGCGGAAGCAGAGCGCCTGCAGGTTGCTGATGGCGTCGGAGCCGCCCTGGTTCTACCGCTGCGCGGAAGGCTGCGCCTAGGGGATGATGGGTGCCATCTCCAGGGCCCGCTGGTGCGGGGTTTGCTGAGCAACAGCCCGCACCGCAGCACTCGCAGCGGCCCTGGGCGCATCGGTGAACCCTGTAGTTCGACGAGCCGCTGATCGGGCTGCGGTGGCGGCAGCGGTGGGCAAACACCTCTTCTTCGCGCTGCTCGCGGAAGGCATCGAGGCGCTGGCGGCAGAGCTCCAGCAGCTGGTCGCGTAGTGGCTCCGCCACGCTGGCCTTCGGCCAGGTACCGGCGTCGCTCAGCTCCTCGCTGCTGATCAGGCTGTCGTGGCCATCGCCATAGGCGGTGATGCCGTTGAAGGTGAACCCGGCGCACCATGTGCTTCCCAGGATCCGGCTGGCGATGTCCTGCACGGGGGCGGGGCTGCGGCGGCCCAGCAGTTCCATGGGCATGAGTGGTTGGTCGATGGGGCTCATGCGCATGCCTACGGCCATCAGCCCAGGAGGCCTTCCACCTGTTCGATCAATGCCTGGGCTCTCTCGCACCAGGCCGTGCGATCCAGGCTGAGTTCTTCGGGTTCGTCGTCATAGCGGTACTGCACAGCGAAAGAGGTGAAGGCCTGCAGTGGCAGAAGGTCCTTGACCTCAACTCCTGCCTCCTGCAACAGCAACAGCAGTCGGGAGATGTCGTGCGTCGAAGGCGGAGTGCTGCCGAGGTGGTGCAACCAGGCTTTGAGCGTCTTCTCCAGACACTGCTGAGCTGCCCAGCCCCAGCTGGCTTCCTCCACCTCTGGATCCAGCAGACAGCGGGCCATCCTGAGGTCGCGGCGGGCGATGCGCAGCAGCCGCAGCGCTTCAGGCCTGGCCATCGAGCAGAACGCCTTCTCGCAGGGCCTCGCACACCAGGGAGCCTGGCTCTTTGGCTCGGCGGGCCACTTCGCTGCTCGAGTGGAGCACCAGGTCGACCGACAGATCCGGCTGGGCCACGGCACCCCACAGGTCAGCGAGCAGCGCAAAGCGGTCGCGTTGCGCCAGCCAGGCATCAGGCACGGTGATCAGCAGGTCCACATCGGAATCGGCCCGGTCATCACCTCGGGCCCTCGATCCGAACAGACGTACATCGGCAGCAGGGATCAGCTGGCGAATGCCGGCAACCATGCCCGCCAGCCTCGGCTCGATCGGTTTGGTGGCTGTGGTGGCAGTCATGACTTCATTCTGACGGCCACTGGCTTCGCCCGGTAGCAGGCACACCATCGCTGCGGTCTGGATGAACGCGCGCAGGCGAAGGAAGGCAGCAGAGGTGCTGGCGGCCATGGAGGGATGCTGGCGGCTGCCTGGCGGCCGGGCCAGGTTTGGTTTTGGGCGGCCCGTTAGGAGTGCGACCCTGCTGGGATCCCTTCTGGCGTGGGCGCCTGGCGGCTGCAGTCAACCCGGCTCCTGGTGTGGCTGTGCCGCCCCAGTCCATACCCGCCACCGCTATCGCCGGCCGACTTCCCCAGGCAGCCCTAGGATGTGTACACATTGTGCAGGAGGAAGGCGTGGCGACCCGTATTGGCATCCGTGAACTCAGGTCCCGGCTGGCCTCCCATCTGGAATCGTCCACGCCGATTGAGGTGACCCGCCATGGCCGCACCATTGGCCTCTATGTGCCCCTGCCCCAGCAAGGCAATCTGAGTGATCGGGACAAGGTGTTGGAGGCTGGCCGGCTGATGCAGGCTGAACTGGAGCGTCTCGGTCTTGGCGAAGACGAGCTCAGTGCCGACTTCAGGGCCTGGAGGAAAGGCCGCCATGAGCAGGCAACGGCCTGAGGGTGGAGCGCAAGCGGCTGGTCCTGGACGCGAACATCCTGATTCGCGGCTGTCTCGGCCTTCGGGTGCGCTCTCTCATCGCCCGCTACGCCGACCACGTGGACTTCTTCGTCGCTGAAGCCAACGTAGCCGAGGCGGCCACCTACGTGACTGCTCTCGCCAGGAAGAAGGGACTCGATGCAGAGGTGTGCGCCGAGGCTTTGATCAGCCTGCTGTTGATTGTCCAGGTTGTGGAAAACAGCCTGCTGGGGTCGGCCAAGGAGGAGGCCTTGGCGAGAATCCGCGACAAGGATGACTGGCCTGCCCTGGCGCTGGCGTTGCAATTGGAATGCGCCATCTGGACGGAGGATCAGGACTTCTTCGGCATCGGCATCGCAACCTGGACCACCAACACGGTGGAGCGTTACCTGGAGAGCTGAGCCCATCGCGTCAACCAAATGCCGCAGCGGAAGACCGGGCGCCCTCTTGCGTAGGCAAACAGCCGTCGCGCTTGCCGGCGTTGCAGCGGAAGTAGAGCGCCTGCAGGTTGCTGATGGCGTCGGAGCCGCCCTGGTTCTACCGCTGCGCGGAAGGCTGCGCCTAGGGGATGATGGGTGCCACCTCCAGGGCCCGCTGGTGCGGGGTTTGCTGAGCAACAGCCCGCACCGCAGCACTCGCAGCGGCCCTGGGCGCATCGGTGAACCCTGTATTTCGACGAGCCGCTGATCGGGCTGCGGTGGCGGCAGCGGTGGGCAAACACCTCTTCGCCGCGCTGCTCGCGGAAGGCATCGAGGCGCTGGCGGCAGAGCTCCAGCAGCTGGTCGCGCTCGGCGTCGCTCAGCTCGACGCCGCCCACCAGGGCATAGGTGCCTCGCTTGCAGCGGGTGATGCCGTTGCCGGTGAGCACCTTGCCCACCATGCGTTTCCAGGATCCGCCGAGCCACGTCCTGCGCCGGGGCCGGGCTGCGGCGGCCCAGCAGTTCCAGCAGCATCACTGGCTGATAGGTGTGGCTCATGCGCATCCGCTCGGCGATGAACGCGCGCAGGCCAAGGAAGGCAGCAGAGGGGCTGGTGGCCATGGAGTGATGGTGGCGGCTGCCGGGCGACCGGGCCAGGGTTGGTTTTGGGCGGCCCGTCAGGCAGGAGCTCCTGCTGGGATCCCTTCTGGTTTGGGCGTGATGCGGCTGCAGCCAACCCGGCTCCGGGTGTGGCTGTGCCGCCTCAGCCCCTATCCCACTCCGCGGCCCCCAGGCAACTGCAGCAGGTCGGCGAGGGGTGTCGTTCCCATCGCCATCGACGGGGATGCAGTCCAGAATGGAGCCATGGCTGTCCCTGCGACCCAGGAAACCTCCCTCTCCCAGCGGCTCCAGGGCGCCCGTGAGGAAGTGCTTGCAGTGGCTCACCGCCATGGGGCCCGCAACCTGCGGATCTATGGCTCGGTGGCCCGTGGCCAGGATCGGCCCGGCAGCGACCTTGACCTGCTGGTGGATCTGGAACGGGGCTGTTCCCTGCTGGAGGTGATCGCTCTTCGGCAGGAACTGGAAGCTCTCTTGAATTGCCAGGTGGATCTGGCGGAAGCTGCGCAGTTGCATCCTTTGATCCGCGATCAGATCATTGCGCAGGCAAAGGCTTTGTGAGCAAGGATCTCCTTTACCTCACCAGCATTGCCGAAGCTCTTGAGCGCATTACTCTCTACTCCATAGAAGGTCGATCAGCCTTTCTTGCTTCCACGCTTGTGCAGGATGGAGTGATCCGTAACTTGATCGTGGTCGGCGAAGCCGTGAAGAATCTGTCGGCGGATCTTCGCGAGTCCGAACCGTCCACTCCTTGGAAGTCCATCGCCGGCATGCGAGATGTTCTGATTCATGATTACTTGCGTGTGAATCTGGAGCAGGTCTGGGGAACCGTGGCGCGTGATCTTCCTCCCCTTGGTCTCACCGTTCGCTCGCTGATTGAGCGGCATAGGAACGATTGAGCTGCAAAGCCAGCATCGCTTACTGCCCAGGAGTCCCACCATGAGCCCCCTGGAGCACGAAGAGCAGGTGATCCTGCCGCTCGCGATAGAGCTGCAGCAGCGCGTCACGTAGTGGCTGAGCCATGCTGGCCTTTGGCCAGGTAACGGCGTCGTTCAGCTCATCGCCGCCGATCAGGCTGTAGGCGCCGTTGCCGTAGGCGGTGATGCCGTTGAAGGTGAACCCGGCCCACCACGGGCTTCCCAGGATCCGCCAGGCCACATCCTGCGCCAGGGCGGGGCAGTGGAGCGATGCGGGCGGCTGCCGGGCGGCCGGGCCAGGTTTGGTGTTGGGCGGCCCGTTAGGAGTGCGACCCTGCTGGGATCTCTTCTGGCTGTGCCGCCCAAGTCGCTTGAGGTGTCTATACTTCTGTCTATACGCCTGATTCCCATGGCTGCCACCCCTTCGCGCCAGGCCCTGCGCCGCTGGGGCAACAGCCTCGGCATTCGCCTGCCCGCAGCCATCGCCCGGCAGGCTCAGCTGCAGGAAGATCAGTCCGTGGAACTGTCCGTCGTCGAAGGTGGGGTGCTGATCCGGCCGGTTCAGCATCGCCTGTCTCTGGCCGAACGGCTGGCGGCCTATGAGCCCATGGCTGGCGAACCCACCGAGGCTCTGGCTTTCAGGTCGCTCGGGGCCGAGGTCATCGAGTGAGCCCCCGCCGAGGGGTCCAGGGTTGGGTGCCTGATCGCGGTGACGTGATCTGGATCGACCACAACCCCCAGGCCGGCCGCGAGATGAAGGATCACCACCCCTTTGCAGTCCTGTCCACGGCTTCGTTCCACAGCACCGTGGGCCTGGTGGTGGGCTGCGCCATGACGTCAGCGCCCTACAACCGTGGTTCCACCCTTGCTGTGGACCTGGGCCCCATCCCCGATCGGCCGGGTGCCCATAGCTATGTGCTCTGCCAGCAACTCAAATCCTTCGACTGGCGCGCCAGGGGCGCTCGCCCCCATCCGATCGGGCGATTGAACGACTCGCAACTGGAGGAGGTGATGACGATTGTGGGGCAGATTCTGGGGTTGGTGGTCTGAGCCAGTGGCCTTCAGTTGAACCCGTGGGGGGGGGGCGAGACCGCGTGGCTTTGAAGGTTTCGAAAGGAGACGAAAAGGTACTGAATCAGCACCGTAGGGAGTTCGCCTTCGATCAGGCCAGGAGAGCCTCCAACCTTGCCAAGCAGGCATCGACTTCCTTGCTGCCCAGCAGCTCTGGAACGATGCGGAGCTCCTGGAGCTTCCCGCCCGCACCATCACTGCGAACAGAGCATCCGATTGATTTCCGTTCGGCGGTCCAGACCAGAAGAGGTGGAGCTCTATGAACAGTTCTGATTTCGATCAACGTTTCGATGCCGGCGAGTCCGTGCTCGAGGCCCTCGACCTCGGCGGTGCCCGTCGCCGTCGGCTGGAGCAGAAACGCGTCAACGTTGACATCCCTGTGTGGATGATCGATCAGCTCGATCGCGAAGCCAGCCGCCTCGGCGTCACGCGTCAGTCGATCATCAAGGTGTGGCTGGCGGAGCGGCTGGAGCAGCGGACGTCTGCTTGAACCCCGAGCTGTGACTTTATCCAGAAGGATGGGGCCGCAGAGGGGCTGGTGGCCACGGAGTGATGGTGGTGGCTGCAGCCAACCCGGCTGCGGGTGTGGGTGTGCTGCCCCAGTCCATACCCGCCACCGCCATCGCGGGCCGACTTCCCCAGTCAGCCCTAGTTGCGGCATAAAGATGCGCCACTTACAACAGGTGGGCATCCCTATCCTTTTCGCATACGTTGCCGATTTGATGACAAAGATGGACACATCGTGGTTGCGGATCAGCTCAGGGCTGTTGATAGAAATTGGTTGATGAAGCACCTAGGCGTTTTGGACGAGGACACGCTGGTTGAGGTGCTCGGTGTTTTGCAGGCTATGTTTGCTGTGTAGCGGCCTGGCTAACACAGCTATTTACCTGAGCCAACCCCGATCAGCCTTGGCGGCCTGGGTCGTTCGTGGTAAACATTCTCTGCGGCCCGATGATGGCAAACGTTGAAGGATCCAGTAAGCCGGTTCTTACAGACGTATGGCAGGAATCACAAGCGTAATGGCTGGAGTGCAGGACGCAGTGATCAGAACAACAGCTGATCCATTCCCCAGTAGACAACTAGGCGTGATCTGCTCATTGGCAATCAATGCTTCATCAATATAGTATAGAGGCTGCTATGAAAAAAAACGTGTTTGCTGGCATGGAGCTTACAGCTTAGCGGATCCCAAAACGATCTCGAATAAAGACCCACAATCCTGCCAAATCGTTTAAAGAAAAAACTTCTTGCCCGTATTGGAGCTAATCATGTCACTGCCTGATGAGCATTTTATCGAGTCAATTGATAGCATTGACTTTAAAGACGCACTGGCCCTTGCGGCATACATAGAACAATTGCTCATGACTGAGCAGCAATGGATACTTAATCGCTTGTCTTGGCTTTTTACCTCTCAATCTTTTCTAATAACCGCTTTTGTTGTCCTTTTGGGCTCAGGCAATCATTCCTCCAGTGCCCATCTCTTGCGAATTGCACTGCCTCTTTTGGGCCTGTTTTGTTGTATAACCGTAGCAATAGCTATCAGGGCCGCTGAACGAGTACGCAAGCCACTCGAAAACAGGCGCGCGTTCTTGTCAATGCATATTAATAACATAGTTAAAAGTCCAAAGCTCGTTCCAGTGCTTGGATCAAGTAAGGCTCTTCGTGAAAATCCATGGACACTGCAGCAAGGTTCATTGCCGCACATTGTTTTGCCTTGGGTATTTGCCATTCTATGGCTTCTGTTGTTAATGACCCTGGTTCTGTGAACTAAGGCAGTCTTTCTGTGATAACTCACCCTCAATTGACGCCATAGCGCTCGACAGGCACGGGTCCCGTATTTCCGCCACTCGCCAACCGAATCTCCTGGTTGTTGGCGGCGAAGTAGTGGATTAAATTAAATACCAGACCACTCCATCCCGTCTGGTGGCTGGCACCAATGCCGGCCCCATTGTCACCATGGAAGTACTCATAAAACAGGAGATAATCCTTCCAATTGGGGTCGTTCTGGAAGGTCTGCTGGCTTCCAAAGACTGGTCTTAGACCTTCAGGATTGCGTGTGAAAATGGAAACGAGCCTGTGAGCAAGATGCTCGGCAATCTCATAGAGATTCGCCATCTGGCCACTGCCTGTTGGGAATTCAACCTTGAAGTCGTTGCCGTAATACGTGTAGTAGACAGTCAAGGAGCGAATGATCGCGAAGTTGACTGGCATCCAGATCGGCCCGCGCCAGTTGCTGTTGCCGCCGAACAGGCCTGAATCGGACTCTGCCGGCAGGTATTGGACAACGTACTCCTGTTGATTGTGGACAAAGCGATAGGGGGCCCGTTCGTGCCGTTTCGAGACCGAGCGAATGCCATGGTCACTGAGAAACTCATCAGGATCGAGCATGATCGTCAGCACGCGGCGAAGATTGGTTGCATCGAGGGCTGACATCATTTGTCGGTTGGCATAGCCCTTGAGCCTGATGTCGTGAAAAGAGCTGTGTTGGTCAGGATATTGATCCCGCATGTGTTGCAAGATATCGCCAATTTCTGGAAATTGTTCCACGACATCCTGCTCGAACACGTGTACGGCGCACAATGGAATCAGCCCAACCATCGATCTGACTTTCAGCCGAGTTGAGCTGCCGTCGCTTTTGCGCAGAACATCATAAAAGAATCCTTCCTCTTCATCCCACATGCTCTCACTCGCATTGCGATTGACCATCGCGTGGGCGATTCTTAAATAGTGCTTGATAAATTTGGCTATGTATTCGCGATACGCTTCATCGCTTCGTGCCAACTCAACGGCGATATTGACCATGGTCTGGGCGTAGAAGGCCATCCACGCGGTGCCATCGGCCTGCTCGAGCCGGCCGCCCATCTCTGGCGATTCAGTGCGGTCAAAAATACCAATATTATCGAGACCAAGGAAGCCGCCTTGGAACACACTATTACCATCGGCATCTTTTCGATTCACCCACCAGGTAAAGTTGATGAGAAGCTTGTGGAAGCTTTGTTTCAGCCACTGATGATCAGCCCGGCCATGGAGTGATGCATCGGTTAAGTAGACGAGATAGGTTGCCCAGGCATGCACGGGTGGGTTGACATCGCCGAAGTTCCACTCATAGGCTGGAATCTGCCCGTTGGGGTGCAGGTACTGGCTGCTCAGCATCAAGCTGAGCTGTTGCTTGGCGAAGCTCGGATCCACGAGTGAAAACGCCATGCTGTGGAAAGCAAGATCCCAGGCCGCGTACCAGGGGTATTCCCATTTGTCTGGCATGGAGATCACATCACAGTTGTTCATGTGATGCCACTGCTGATTTCTGAATCCCTGGCCGATCATGGCACCCAGAGGATTGATCCCGCGCTGCTGAAGCCAGGGCGCAATGTCGTAGTTGTAGAACTGTTTAGACCACAGCATCCCTGCCACGGCCTGCCTGAACACCAGCTTTTGCTCGGTGCTTAATCCAGCTGGCATCACCCTGGCGTAGTAGTCATCGCAGTCCTGCTTTCTGCGATGGAAGATTTGATCAAAGTCGTGATAGGCAGAGTCGCCCTGGGATTCAGGCGTTGACTTGGTCAATCGTAATTGGATTGTGCTCGAGGCATGGGCACCAATCGAGAGGTTATGAACTGCGGATGACTTGGTGCCGCGCTGGGATGGGTTAATAGCTGCTATTTCGCCATGAACGATGTAGCGGTTAATTCCACACTTGGTGTAGGTGGATTGATTAGGTTTGTCGTAGATGACTTCTGTATTCGTTTCGTTCTCCGTGAACACCAGTTCATCAGCCTCCTTGCAGTGCAGCACGAAATCGCCAAGGTCGGGGTGGCTCGCATGGAGGCTGGCTGCACCTGATTCACCCGGCTTCTCCTGGATCAAGGGTTTTGGCCCGCTGACCTGATCCCAGGTATTGCGAAACCAGAGGGTAGGTAACAAGGCGAGCTTGGCCGGTTGATCGGAGCGGTTGTGGACCGTAATCTGAATCAGCAGGTCTTCCGGGTGAGATTTGGCGTATTCGACTTCGATGTCACAGTATTCATTCTTATCAAAAATCCCCGTGTCGATTAGTTCGTATTCCGGCTCGTGGCGTGATCTTGCTTTGTTTACGGCTACAAGTTCTTCGTAGGGAAAGGTATTGAGCGGATACTTGTAGAGGTAACGCATGTAGGAATGCGTTGGCGTTGAGTCGAGGTAGTAATAATATTCTTTGACATCTTCGCCATGGTTCCCTTCGCTATTGGTGAGGCCGAATAGGCGTTCCTTGATGATTGGATCTTTGCCATTCCAGAGTGCTAAGGCGAAGCAAAGAAGCTGGTGGTCATCGCTGATACCTGCCAGGCCATCTTCTCCCCATTGGTAGGCGCGGGATCGTGCCTGATCGTGGCTGAAGGATTCCCAGGCATTGCCATCGGGGCTGTCGTCCTCGCGCACGGTGCCCCACTGCCTTTCGCTCAGGTAGGGACCCCACCTTCTCCATGGCTTGTGCCCCTGGTCGGCCTCCACCAGGCGCTGGTGCTCAGGTGAGGGGGCTTCTGAGGATTGGGCCTGGGACACCACCATGGTTGATGTAATTTGAAATCAATTCCTTTCACTCTAGGAGTGGGCTGTTATTGCTGCTAGTACCACTGGTTGCTGGGATGGCAGCGTCCCACCTGTAAAACAGTCATCGAGGCCGTGTAAGCTTTGCAAACGCTCTAGGTGTAGTCCTACGACTGGCGCGCCAGGGGCGCTCGCCCCCATCCCCTCGGGCGATTGAACGACTCGCAACTGGAGGAGGTGCTGGCGATTGTGGGTCAGATCCTTGGGTTGGTGGTCTGAGCCAGTGGCCTTCAGTTGAACCCGTGGGGGGGGGCGAGACCGCGTGGCTTTGAATGTTTCGAAGGGAGACTGGAGGATCTCAATCGGCACCGCATGGAGTTTGCGTTCGATCTGGCCTTGAGAGCCTCCTGCCTTGCCATGCACGGCATCGACTTCCTTGCTGCCCAGCAGCTCTGGAACGATGCGGAGCTCCCGGAGCTTCCGGCCCGCACCATCACTGCGACCAGAGCATCCCATTGATTTCCTTTCGGCGGTTCAGAGCAGAAGAGGTGGAGCTCAAGGAACAGTGCTGATTTCGATCAACGGTTCGATGCCGGCGAGTCCGTGCTCGAGGCCCTTGACCTCGGCGGTGCCCATGTGGCGCCCAAACTATCCAATCTGCCGCCGCCAAGGCCTTCAGGGCAATGCGTGCAAAGACCGATTGCGTGCGTTGGCGGCCGGGTCCAATCTGTGTGTACGAATTCAGGAGGCGCCCCGATGGACGACACGCCACCCCGCCAGGCCCCCGAAGCACGCTGACCGCAGGCCCCTGCTCCAACATTCTCCACCCAACCGTGGGCGGGCCGTCCGGCAAGACAAGACGAGGGTTGTGTTTCACCTCTGCGTCGAGCCGGTCGACACTCCATCTGCACCGCATCAGGTGCCCCGGGAGCCCTATCCGCCCCACACCTGGATCGCTCGGCCCCAGGTGTCCTTGCCAGCAGCTTCCCCCGGTGGCCCCGCGCCACCACCACGGACCACTGGGCTCACCCGGGGGTCTTTTGGTGTGGGCCCCCTGGTAGGTAGGGCGATGGATCGCCTACCAGGGCAGCACCTGTCCATTCGCGTGCCAGAAGCTGCCGGAGCTTTCCAAGGTGAGTGCATCGATGCGCTCGAGCAGCCCCCGCACCGATTGCTCGGGGCTGATGCCCTGCCCATGGAAGTTCGTCATCCGCGTCCGCACCAGCCCGGGATGGAGGATCGCCACCGCAATGCCGCGTGGCTGGAGGTCGATCGACAACGACTTGCCCGCCATGCACAGCGCCACCTTCGACATGCGGTAGCCATAGGACCCACCGGAGCTGTTGTCCTCGATCGAGCCCATGCGGCTGGTCATCAGGATCAGCTTCGAACCGCTGGACAACTGGCCCAGCAGCGCCCGCGTCAGCCGCAGCGGGCCCAGGGCATTCACCTCGAACTGGCGCAGGATGCTGGCGCCATCGAGTTCCTCCAGGTTGGTGCGCTCCAGGATTCCCGCGTTGTGGATCACCACATCCAGCGGCCGTCCGTCCAGTTGCTCCACCAGGTGGGCGATGGCCGGCTCGGAGGTGATCTCCACCCCCGCCTCGATGCGCACCCCAAGGGCCTCCAGCTCCGCCGATGGCCTGCGGCAGATCGCGATCACCGCGTCGCCCCGATCCCGTAGCTGGCGGCAGTATTCGGTGCCGATGCCCCGGTTGGCGCCGGTGACAAGAACGGTGGCCATGGATTGAGCCTAGGCCCGCCGTGGGCTTCGCATCGCCTTGTGCAAGGCGTCAACGCCCAGCATCACCAGGGGGGCGAGCGCAATCGGGCCCAGGTAGTGCAACGGGAAGGGCACCATGCCGAACACGATCGCCAGGGGGGGCACCAGCACCAGAGCGCTGGCCACCAGAGGTTGGCTCAACCACCCCAGCCACAGCAGCCGGTTGGGATGGCGCAGGGTTTTCCAGAAGGGGAGGCTGTCGCTGCGGCAGGCCAGCAGGGCTCCCATCTGGCCCGCCACGATCAGGGCAAACGCCACGGTGGAGGCCTCCTGGGCCAGGGCCTTCACCCAGGGTTCCGCCGTGTGGTGGAGCAGTTGGGGGGCCAGCCGCCGCAACTCCTCCAGGTCGATGCCGTGGTCAGCCCAGACCTTCAGATAGCCCAGCAGGGACATCAACGCCTCCGCCACCCCCAGCACCAGGTAGGACCGCACCATCACGGCCCGATCGAGCAAGGGCAGCGCACGGTCCAGGGGGGGCAGGCGCATCACACCGGGCTCGGGGGCCTCGGCGCCAAGCCCCAGGGCGGGCATCACATCGGTGCCAAGATCCACCGCCAGGATCTGCAGCACCGAGAGGGTGGCGGGAATGCGCAGGGCCACCATCGCCAGGAAGGGCATGGCTTCGGAAAGGTTGGCGACCAGGATGTAGGTGATGAACTTGCGTATGTTGTTCACCACGCCCCGTCCATAGCGGATGGCGTCGATGATGGTGGCGAAGTTGTCATCGAGCAGCACGATGTCGGCCGCTTCCCGGGCCACATCCGTGCCAGTGCTGCCCATGGCCAGTCCAACGTCGGCGGCCCGCAGAGCCGGTGCATCGTTCACCCCATCACCGGTGACGGCCACCACTTCCCCCAGGGATTGGTAGGCCAGCACCAGGCGGAGCTTCTGCTCCGGAGCCATGCGGGCAAAGACCAGCCGGTGACGAAATTTCAGCAATTGGCGCAATTGCAGGTCGCTGATCCGGGCCAGGGTGGTGCCCTCGATCACCCGCACCGGATCGGCCCCCCGATGGCGGCGGGGCTCGGGCGCCGGATCCAGCAGTCCGATCTGGCGCGCTATCGCCTCGGCCGTGAGCCCGTAGTCCCCCGTCACCATCGTCACCTTGATGCCGGCCTGACGGCACTGTCGAATGGCTTCGGGCACCTCGGGCCGGGGCGGGTCGTACAGGCCGATCAACCCGAGAAACCAATGGTCGGCCTCCAGGGCCTCCGGAGCGTCCGTCTGGGCCGAGGCCTCCGCCGGACGGACAGCCACCCCGATCACCCGGAAGCCGCGGGCCGCCATGGAGTCATTGGCCGCCACCACCCGCTCCCGGCGCTCCGCGTCCAGGGGCTCGACCCCCTCGGCGCTGAACCAGGCGCCGCATTGATCGAGCACGTCCAGCGGCGCCCCCTTGGTGATCAACAAGCTGGCACACCCGCCCATGGGCAGGTCTTCCACGCCCAACGGCGAGCCTGTCTGGGGCAGGGTGCCCCAGTCCACCAGCACCGTCATGCGACGTCGGTGGGAATCAAAGGGAAGTTCGCGGCGGCGGGGGTGGCGCCGATGCCCCTCCTCCGGCACCTGGCCAGCCCCAAGGGCCGCCAGCAGCAGGGCGGTTTCGGTGGGATCCCCCACCGCCTGCCAGGGTTGGCCGCCTGCGGCGCCGCCTGAATCCTCGAGGCGGGCGTTCGAGCAGAGCACGGAGGTGAGCAACAGCAACGTGCGCAGGCTCTCCTTCGCCCCTGGCAGCCAGGTGTCCTCCACCGCCATCCGGTTTCCGGTCAGGGTGCCGGTCTTGTCCGAACAGATCACACTCACCGAACCGAGGGTCTGGACAGCGGAGAGCCGCCGGACCAGGGCCTGCCGGCGGGCCATCCGTTGCACGTTGAGGGCCAGGGTGAGCGTGACCTGGGGGAGGAGCCCCTCCGGCACGAACGCCACGATGATCCCCACGGCGAACACCAGGCTCTCCAGCGGAGACATCCCCACGAACACCACATTCAGCCCAAAGGCGATCGCCCCGGTCGACAGAGCGATGGTGGTGATCGTGCGCACGATCCGACCCACCTGCTGCTCCAGGGTGCTGGCCCCCCGGGGCGTGCTGGCGGCCAGGTGGGCCACCTGACCAAATTCCGTTTCCGGTCCCGTGGCGTAGACGTAGGCCTCACCCCGGCCGGCGGCGATCGTGGATCCGGCCAGCAGCAGGTTGGCCCGCTCGTGGGTGGCCACCCGCACCCCCGCTGGGTCGGGCGGCAGGGGCTGATCGTGGCGCGCCACCGCCAGGGATTCACCGGTGAGGACCGCCAGATCCACGTAGAGCTGATGGGCCTCGCAGATGCGGCAGTCGGCGGGAACCTTGTCCCCCTCCTCCAGCAGCACCCGGTCACCCACCACCAGGTCCTCGGCGGAGAGGGTGCGCACGTCGCCATCCCGCCAGGCCTGCACCTGGCGGGGCAGGGAGCGGATCAGGGCTTCGAGGGTGCGTTCCGCCTGGAACTCCTGCCAGAAGGAGAAGAGCCCGTTGATCAGCACCACCGACCAGATGGCCCACCCGAGCTGGGGGGTGCCCGATGCGAAGGCCAACCCGCCCGCGATCCAGAGCAGCAAGGCAAGGAAATGGAGCATCTGATCCAGGAAGAGCAGCAGCAACGGCCGCCGCCGCGCCGGCGGCAATCGATTGGCTCCGAACCGTTCCCTGCGCCGCTGCGCCTCCTCCTGGCGAAGGCCCAGCCTGGAGGACTGCAGGGCCTCGGGCAGGTGTTCCTGGGAGAGGGTCCAGACCGGCTGAGAGGCGGAGAGCAGCACGCGGAAAGGACCACAACGCTCAGCATGGTGAAGCTGGGGACGGGCGCCTGGAGTGGTCAACATCTAGTGATCGTTGGGGGTTGCTGTGGAGCCATCCCCACCCCATGCGAGCCCCCACCGCAGGTCTTACTCCGGAGGTCACTGGGCCAGCCGAGAAGCCGAACGCCTGGCCCCCGTGCAGCTGGATGGCCCGTGCCCATGACCTGGCGCTCTGTAGTCGACATCCACAGGCCCTCGCTTCAGCATGGGTCGTGTCTGGCCTCCCCTCCCCCCGCCGCAAAACCATGACCAGCCTCAACGGCAAGATCATCGTGGGCAGCGAGGAGTGGTGCAGCTTCCCCGAAGCAGGCCTTCCCGCCATCAAGGCACGGGTGGATTCCGGCGCAGCCACCTCCGCCCTCCATGCCATCAACATCACCCCCTTCGAGCGGGACGGGCGCCCCTGGGTGAACTTCGAGGTGCATCCGTTGCAGGGCGACCGCACGGTGGTGGTGCGCCATGAGGCCCCCGTGCTGGGCAAGCGGGATGTGAGGAACAGCGGCGGATCCGTGGAGACGCGCTACGTGATCAAGGAACGCCTGGTGCTTGGTGAGCAGAGCTGGGAGGTGGAGCTCACCCTCACCAACCGCGATGCCATGGGGTATCGCATGCTGCTGGGCCGCCAGGCCATGGTGGGCCGCATCCTGGTGGATCCCGAAGGCAGCCATCACCTTCGGGTGATCAGCCCCGAGGAAAGCCAAGCCCTCTATGCCCATGCGGTCAAACCCAAGAACGGCCTGCGCATCGTGCTGTTGGCCAGCAATCCCAAGCTCTACAGCAACCGTCGCCTGATTGAGGCCGGTGAGGAACGCGGGCACCAAGTGCAGTTCCTCAACATCCGCCAGTGCTACATCCGCCTCGACCCCAAGAACCCGGAAGTGCACTACCGCGGTGGCGATGTGCTCGGCTCCGTGGATGCCGTCATCCCCCGCATTCGCCCCAGCGTCACCTTCTACGGCTGCGCCGTGACCCGGCAGTTCGAATCCATGGGTGTCGAGGTGCTCAACAGTGCCCAGGCGATCACCGCCTCCCGCGACAAGCTGTTCGCCTCCCAGGAGTTCGTGCGCTCCGGCCTCAACACCCCGGTCACCGGCTTCGCCGATTCCCCGCTCGACACCGTCGATCTGATCCGCATGGTGGGGGGAGCGCCCCTGATCGTGAAGCTGCTGCAAGGGGCCCAGGGGAAGGGGGTGGTGCTTGCCGAGACCCAGAAGGCGGCGGAAAGCGTGATCAATGCCCTGCAAAGCCTGGACGCCAACCTGCTGGTGCAGGAGTTCATCAAGGAGGCGGGGGGAACGGACCTGCGTTGTTTCGTGGTAGGCGGCAAGGTGGTGGCCGCCATGGAGCGCAAGGCCGCCGAAGGGGAATTCCGCGCCAACCTGCACCAGGGTGGTTCCGCCCGCACCGTGCAGCTGGAGCCGGAAGAAAAGCAACTGGCCGTCAAGGCCTGCAAGGCCCTCGGGCTGGATGTGGCCGGCGTCGACATCCTCCGCTCCCACCGCGGCCCCCTGCTGCTGGAGGTGAACTCCAGCCCGGGCCTTGAGGGCATCGAAGCCGCCACCGGCTTGGATCTGGCCGGGAAGATGATTCAGAGGCTGGAGCGGAAACTGGGCTGGGTCCATCCGCTGGCCCAGGAAGGGGCCGCAGCAACCGCCCCCGCCTCCCGCTGAAGCCCCACAGATGGGGCGTGCTGCTCAGCCAGCGGCATAGGTGCGACCTTTCCAGGCCCCCCCACGGCCGCGCCAGTGGCGCAGGGCAGAATCCAGCGTCATCAGGCTGTAAAGCAGGGCCACCACCGGCAGGGAGAGGGCCCGCAAGGGGGACAGCCGGTAGAAGCGCAGCATCGGCCCGTAGGCGATCGCCATCAGCCCCCACCCCGCCAGGCCCAGGGCGATCAAGGGCGGGTTGGCCAGCACCAGCCCGCTGATCAGCCCCACCGGCGGCAGCAGGTAGACCAGCCCCATACCCACCACGGTGCCCAGCAGCATCCAGGCGGAATGGTCCAACTGGCTGAAGGCGGTGCGGGCCACCATCGTCCAGATCGACTCCAGGTCGGGATAGGGCCGCAGGCTGATGGTGCTGTCGCTCAGGCCCAGCCACAGGCGCCCTGCGCCGAACTGGGCCCGGTCGCTCCGCTTCACGGCCTCGGCCAGGGTGCAGTCGTCGATCAGGGCCCGGTGGATCGCGGCCAGCCCGCCGATGCGCTCCAGGGCGTCGTGGCGGAGGAGGATGCAGCCCCCCGCTGCGGCCGCCGTGGTGTTGCGGGCCTGATTCACCCAGCGGAACGGGTAGAGCTTCTGAAAGAAGAACACGAAGGCCGGGATCAGCCACTTCTCCCAGGTGCTGCTGCAGCGCAGCCGCACCATCAGCGACACCAGCGACAGCTGATCCGCTTCCGCCCGGGCCACCAGGCGGGCCAGGTTGCCCGGTGCATGGGCGATGTCGGCGTCCGTGAACAGGATGTAGTGCGGAGGCGGCTGCAGCTCTTGGGCCCTGCGCACCCCCTGCTCCATGGCCCACAACTTGCCGCTCCAGCCCTGGGGCAGCGCTGACCCCGAGCAGATCTCGAGCTGGTGGCTGCAGCCCAGCTCTTCGGCCGTGCGCCGGGCCACTGCCGCGGTGCCGTCGTCGCTTTGGTCATCGATCAGGATCACCCGCATCGGCCCCCCATAGGACTGGCGGAGCAAGGACCCCAGGGAGCGGGGCAGCACCGTGGCCTCATTGCGGGCTGGAATCACCACGCACACCGGCGGCAGCGCTCCTGCTCGTTCCGTTGAACGTGATGTTGTCTGCAGCTTGATCGATTCGGCCGCCTCAGTTTCAAGATCCACTCGCCAAAATTGGCCGCGAAACAGGAGCAGGTAGATCCAGATCCCCAGGGAGAGGCCAGTTAGAACTTGCAGGGCAAAAAGAGCGTTCACGGTCATCCTGTTTGTGGACCCGGATGAAGCGCGGCCCAGTGGTAGAAAATCAAGGGGTTACACTACCAGCTGCCCACCTGAATGGATTCAAGCCTGATCCGTGCACGACACCATCAACACATCACCCTTGCAAGCAGCCATTCAGGCGAGCCAGGATCATCTGCTCACGATTCAACATTCCGAGGGCTTTTGGTGGTCGGAGTTGGAGTCCAACGTCACCATGACGGCGGAAGTGATCCTGCTGCACAAGATCTGGGGAACGGATGGTGGACGCCCCTGGCACAAGGCTGAGGCCTACTTGCGATCCCAGCAGCGAGAGCAGGGGGGCTGGGAGCTTTTTTATGGCGATGGTGGTGATCTGAGCACCTCCGTTGAGGCCTACATGGCCCTGCGTCTGCTGGGGGTTGCAGCGACGGATCCGGCCCTTGAGGCCGCCAAGAACTTTATTCTTTCCAAGGGTGGATTAGAGCGAGCTCGCATCTTCACCAAGTTCCATCTTGCCCTGATTGGTTGCTATCCCTGGCAGGGGGTTCCCTCCATCCCCCCCTGGGTGATGCTGTTCCCCAACTGGTTCCCCTTCACCATTTATGAGCTCTCCAGCTGGGCGCGGGGCAGCACCGTACCGCTGCTGATCGTTTTTGATCAGAAGCCTGTTTTTCGGGTGGATCCAGCTCTCCGTCTGGATGAATTGGTTGCCGATCCAGCGGCGATCACCCATCCCTCCCTGCCCCGTTCCGGCGGCTTGGCCGATGGCTTTGTGCTGTTGGATAACATCTTCAAACTGCTGGAGCGCACGGGCCTCGTGCCCTTCCGTCGCAGGGGCCTGCGGGCGGCTGAACGCTGGGTGCTGGAGCGCCAGGAGGCCACGGGAGATTGGGGCGGGATCATCCCCGCCATGCTCAATTCCCTGCTGGCCCTGCGCAGCTTGAACTATGCCCCCGATGATCCCATCGTGGTCCGGGGCATGGAGGCGGTGGATCGCTTCACGATCGAAACCCCTGAGCAGCTGAGGGTGCAACCCTGCGTGTCGCCGGTCTGGGACACGGCCCTGGTGATGCGCGCCCTCAGCGCCTCCGGCCTGCCTGCCACCCATCCCGCCTTGGTGCGCGGTGGTGAATGGCTGCTCCAGAAGCAGATCCTCGACTACGGCGATTGGGCGGTCAAAAACAAAGTCGGCAAGCCAGGGGCCTGGGCTTTTGAGTTCGAAAACCGCTTCTATCCCGATGTCGATGACACGGCCGTGGTCGTGATGGCCCTGGCCACGGTTTCTCTTGCCAACGAGCGCTGCAAGGGGGTGGCGATGCAGCGGGCCGTCGACTGGACCATGAGCATGCAGTGCAAGCCGGGGGGCTGGGCCGCCTTCGATCTCAACAATGACCAGGCCTGGCTCAACTCCCTCCCCTACGCCGATCTCAAGGCGATGATTGATCCCAACACCGCCGATGTCACCGCCAGGGTTTTGGAGATGCTGGGCCGCATTGGCCATAGCGGCGATGCCGAAGCGATCGAGCGGGGCCTGAAGTACCTGATCCGGGAGCAGGAGCCGGAGGGCTGTTGGTTTGGCCGTTGGGGCGTCAACTACATCTATGGCACCAGTGGTGCCCTCTCTGCCTTGGCCTGGATCGCACCCAAGCGCCACAGCGATGCCATCGCGAGGGGCGCCCAATGGCTATTGCAGTGCCAAAACGCCGACGGGGGCTGGGGGGAAAGCTGCCACAGCTACAAAAATCCCGCCGCCAAGGGGGTGGCACCCAGCACGGCCTCCCAGAGCGCCTGGGCCATGATCGGTTTGCTGGCCTTCGCTGGCCTGAGCCCCAGGAATGGGGACCTGGCGGCTTCAGCTCTTGAGCGGGGTGCCAGCTACCTGGTGGACAGCCAACAGGCCGATGGCACCTGGGATGAAGCTCACTTCACCGGCACAGGATTCCCCTGCCATTTCTACCTGAAATACCATCTCTATCAACAGCATTTTCCGCTGACGGCGTTGAGTGGTTATGCCAGCCTGCGCTCGTCGGCTTCGAACAGCTGACGGGTCAGCAGGCCCAGGGCCCTCAAGGCTTGCAGCGAACCGCTGATCAGCCGCAATGCCGCCCGTGGGCGTTTGAGGAAGGCCAACAGCAGCCGCCCGGGCTGAAGGGATCCCGATGGGGACACAACCGAGCCAAGGTCTGGAAGGTCATGGCTGAGCTCGTCACTCACCACCCGCAGGATGGCCACGGAATGGCCGGCCTCCGTGAGGATCTTCAGGGCCGTGAAGCCCTCCATGTCCACCACATCGGCCTGGGTATGCAAGCCGAGCTGTTGCTTATCACGGCTGTTGCACACCACGCCAGCGGTGGTGATCAGCCGCCCTGATTGGAGCGTGGGTACCCTGTTGGCCATGGCTGTGGTCAGGGCGCGGTCACAGGGAGTCCACCCAATTTCTCGGTTCTCGATTTGCTCGCCACAGGCTTCGATCAGCACACCATCCCCCACCTGCAAACGATCAGACAGGGCACCCCCTAGGCCCATCAGCAGGATTCGCGACCCCGGTGGGAACAAGGTTCCCGAATCAATCCATTGGTGCAGATGAACAGAAAGGGCTGCTGGGCCGATGGGAATGGCCAGCACCAACGGCATTGGACCAGACGACTTGTTCACGCCTTGCTGCACAATGCGATGCTCAAACCCCTCGGGAACGAGCAGAATATCGACGGCAGAATGGGCCACGCTTGTATGGGTTGGTGGAGATGGAGGGAAAGATTTGCTGAAAAGCGCTGATCATTGCAAGCTGCGATGGAGGCAATTCACCATCGCCGCCATGACTTTGTACCTGTAGAAAGATACAAGGGCCTTGATCAAGTGAATACTGTGCCCAACGAAATGATCAAAGCTCCCAGTGGTCACGATGATCCTGGATGTCGCTTCCAATTCTCTGGCTGTCTCAACTCTTCTGGATTATTGTTTCAGCAAGTCTAGTATACGTTTCACCTTATCGATCCAAGGGCAGCTTCAGGGATGCGTTCCACCGAAGAGAAAAGGTCAGTTCGGCAAGCACTCAATATCTCGCGCTTAGCGATTCGGTATCCCCGCATCACGGTGGGCTTCTGGATTGCCGTGGTGGTGGCGGGGATGCTCGCCTTTGGAACCCTGAGATATGCCCTCTTCCCGGATATCACCTTCCCCGTGGTGGTGGTGAATGCCCAGGTTCAGCCAGCCACCCCATCCCAGGACACCGAGTCCACAATCACGATTCCGATTGAGAAGCAGCTGAAGGGGCTCTCCGATCTCGACGATCTGATCTCCACCACTTCACCTGGCAGGGTGTCGCTCAGGGCTTCCTTCCAGGTGGGAACGAATCTGAATACTGCCACGCGCGCAACCGAGGCGGCCCTTAAAGCAGTTGTGTTGCCAGCGAATACGGTTGTAGAAACCGTTCCCCTTAATCTCAACGAATCGGCGGCCGTTAGCTATGTAATCCAGAGTTCCGACCTTGATCTGGAGTCTTTAGCGGATCTCACAGAGTCGAAAATTACCCCCGCCATCTTGGCCGTGGATGGGGTACTCAGGGTCAGTTTGCTTGGCTTGCTCGATGGCCCATCGGCAACCATGGGCAATCGCCAAAAGGTGGCCTCTTACCCCTCCCTGGTGCGATTCAATGGCAAAAATTCCCTTGCCCTGGAGGTGGTGAAGAAGAGCAGCGCCAACACGCTCGATCTTGTTCACTCCGTAGACAGCGCTGTGGCCCGTCTCCGCAGCAGCCTGCCTGACGTTCAGATCATTCAGGCCTCTACCCAGGCGAATTACATCAAGGAGGCCAGCAATGCCACCTTGGAGTCGATTGCGATTGCCGTGGCCTTGTCGGTGATCGTTATTTATCCCTTTCTCTGGAACTGGAAGGCCACATTGATATCGGCCTTAGCCATTCCCACATCCCTATTTGGCACATTTATTGTGATGGCCATCTTAGGCCTCAACCTTGAAACCATCACACTGCTTGCCATTGCCCTTGTGGTGGGAATTATTGTGGATGATGCCATTGTTGACGTTGAAAATATCTCCAGGCATCTAGATCTGGGCGAAAGCCCCAAAGAGGCGGCCCTATCCGCCACCGATGAAGTTGGCCTCACGGTAACGGCTGCCACCCTTACGATCGCCGCCGTCTTTATTCCCGTCGCCATGATGGGAGGAGTGGTGGGTCAATTTTTCCGTCCCTTTGGCATCACCACATCAGCGGCGGTTCTGATTTCTCTGTTGGTGGCCCGCACGTTGTCGCCACTGCTCTCGATGTTCTGGCTCAGGAAGTCATCCAGCAGACAGGAAAACCAGCGATGGTTGTCACTCTTGGCCCTTTACGAGGGCTTATTAAAGTGGTCATTGCTTCATCGCAAGCTGGTGATTGTTGCAACAATCTTCAGTCTGATCTTGGGAATTGGTCTTGTTTTTGTTGTGAACAAGGGATTTATTCCCAGGCTTGATCGAGGCGAATTCATCATCCGCTACACGTCCCAGCCATTTGCCACGCCCCCAACCAGCCAGGGCGATGCTGCGCCAGCAGCGGCGACCAATGATTGGATGGCCTCCTTCCTTCTCCATACCAAGGCGGATGCCGTTCAGATCGAAAAGCTGGTACGCCAGGCTCCCGAGGTTCAAGATGTGTTCACCACAGTGGGAACCCAGTGGGGCCAATCTGATACGGGTCAATTGCTGATCAAACTAAGGGAGAAGCGAAACCGCAACACCCTTCAAGTGCAGAATGATGTGCGAGAAAAGCTTTCAGGTCTCAGTGGTTTGACCACCAGTGTGGAGGATATCCCCTTTGTGGATACGGGCAGTGAGAAGCCCATCCAGCTCAAGTTGTTTGGCACCAACCTTGCGACCCTCAACCAAGCGACCCTATCAATTCAAGAGCGCATCTCTTCCCTGCCCGAACTTGTGGACGTATCCACCACCGCCACTGGCCCACCGAGCATGCTTATTGAACATTACAATGGTAGACGAGTGCGTTTTATTCAGGCAAATATCTCCCCTGATGTCTCCATTGATCAGGCAGAGGAGCTGATTAAAAAGAACACATCCAAACTGCTGCCAAGCGATGTCACCATCAGCTTCGGAGGTGATTCGGCACGCATTGGTGAGATTATGACCAGTTTTGCCATCACAATGGTTCTAGGTGTTATTTGTATACTCGGCGTTCTCTTTTTCTTGTTTAGAAGCTGGAGCGACCCGCTGATCATTATTGTCTCATTGCCCCTTTCCTTGGTGGGTGCCATGGGTGCCTTACTCCTAACGGGCCAAGAGTTTGGAATGATATCCGTAATTGGCGTTATCTTTTTGATGGGCCTCACAAACAAGAATGCCATTATTATGGTTGATTATATCAACCAGCTACGTCAATCTGGCCTGGCCCTAAATGATTCCGTGCTCCAGGGAGCCTCCGTGCGGCTCAGGCCAATCCTGATGACGACGGCGGCCACAATCCTGGGCATGCTGCCGGTTGCGCTCGGTATCGGTGCAGGGTCTGAATTGCGCTCTCCGATGGCGATTGCCATCATGGGCGGCTTGATTGCCTCTTCCCTGTTGAGCTTGTTCGTGATCCCCGTGATCTACAGTCTGTTGGCTGATTTCAAAGCTCGACTACCTCGATCGGCATAACTACTACCTGCTTTTTTGATCTCTTCTTTGGGCAGTCATCTCATGACAGAAAAGGTCTTCGTTTCCGGTGGCACAGGTTTTGTTGGTACAAATCTAATTCGCTTGCTTCTACGCCAGGGCTACGAAGTGAAGGCCTTGGTACGGCCCTCCTCCGCATTGGAGAACCTGGATGGTCTGGATCTTGAGATCGTTCAGGGTGACCTGAATGATCCGAATATCTGGAGTGCGATGAAGGGCTGTTCCGCACTCTTTCATGTGGCTGCCCATTATTCCCTGTGGCGTTCTGATCGAGATCAGCTCTATCGTAACAACGTACTTGGAACCCGCGCGATCCTACAATCTGCGAAGCGAGCCGATGTGGGCAGAATCGTCTACACCAGTTCTGTTGCCGCCATTGGAGCTGGCTACCAGGGAGAGGTGTTCGATGAAACCCACCAAACCCCAATGGAGCAGCTGATTGGAGACTACAAGAAGTCTAAATTTCTAGCCGAACAGGAGGCCAAGCAGGCTGCTAACGCTGGGCAGCATATTGTGATCGTCAATCCCACAAGTCCGGTGGGAGCTTGGGATCGCAAGCCCACGCCAACCGGAGAGATCATTTTGCGCTTTCTGCGCAGACAAATGCCTTTCTATCTCAATACTGGGCTTAATTTTATTGATGTTGAAGATGTGGCTTGGGGCCATTTGCAAGCCCTTCACAAGGGTGTATCTGGCCAAAGATACATTCTCGGAAACCAAAATATGACCCTCAAATCAATATTGGATCTGCTTGCCGAGCTCACCGGCATTCCCAGCCCAACGGTTCGTATCCCCTATTGGATTCCCTACCTCTCTGCTTGGGTCGATGAAAAAATACTGCTTCGGCTTGGGAAGCATCCATCGCTTGCATTGGACAGCGTACGGATGGCCAGCCAAACGATGCATTACGACAGTTCCTTGGCCCAACATCAACTTGGGCTGCCCCAATCAAGCGTTCCAGCTGCCCTGACACGGGCGATTGATTGGTTTCAACAGAATGGATCTGTTGCTGAATGATTCTCCTACGCCCTATCTCATTCGTGTTCACCCCGTTTTTGGGTTTTGCGTTGTGTCTGTTGGTACGGCATTCTCTTTGATTTTCACGCCTGCGGAGTAGGCCTTTGCCGATTTGTACGCTTATGCACAGCAGCCGTTTGGGCCCTCAGATGGTCCTTGCGGTAAACTGCCGCTATCCGACCGACTGGCTGACCTGGGTGCAAACACGCAAGCACGGAACAAGATAATGGCCGTCCATCTGAAGCAAGCTTTTGAAGTAGGGAAGTATCTGATGCTTCAGCGCCTCAAGGGGCGGAAGCATTATCCACTCGTCTTGATGTTGGAGCCCCTGTTTCGTTGCAATCTGGCCTGCACAGGATGTGGAAAAATCCAGCATCCTGTTGAAATCTTGCGCCAAAACCTCACCCCTGAGCAATGTTTCGCCGCAGTGGAGGAGTGCGGGGCTCCGGTTGTTTCTATTCCTGGTGGTGAGCCGCTGCTTCACCCAGAGATCGATGCGATCGTTGCAGGATTGGTTGAGCGTAAGAAGTTCGTTTATCTCTGTACCAACGGCTTGCTGCTTGAGAAGAGTCTCCATAAATTCAAGCCTTCTCCATACCTCACCCTCAGTGTCCACTTGGATGGTCTGCGGGATCTGCACGATCAATGCGTAGATCGCAAAGGAGTATTCGACACTGCTATTGCGGCAATTAAGGCTGCGAAAAAGCACGGTTTCAGGGTTACCACAAACACAACTACGTTTGAGGGCACAGACCCTGCTGAAGTTCAGCAGTTGTTTGATTATTTAGGTACCCTCGGTATCGACGGGATGATGGTCTCGCCTGGATACAACTACGAATGGGCTCCTGACCAGGATCATTTCCTTGCTAGGGAGCAGACACACCAACTCTTTAAGGCCATACTTGCCCCTTTCCGCTCAGGTGAAAAGTCCTGGAATTTCAACCACAATCCACTCTTTCTGGATTTTCTTACCGGTGACAAGGATTACGAGTGCACTCCTTGGGGTAGCCCGAGTTACAGCGTGCTCGGTTGGCAAAAACCATGTTATCTGTTGAATGAGGGTCATTATTCCTCATTCAATGAACTCATTGATCAAACAGATTGGGACAGCTATGGGCGTGCCAGCGGTAATCCCAGTTGTGCCGATTGCATGGTTCACTGTGGCTATGAACCCACAGCAGCTGTGGATGCCATGCAACCTCGCAATATGAAACGGGCACTTGGCAGTGTTCTTGGTCTCGCACGGTAGGCAGCCATGATTTTTCTCCACTCCCCTAGTGCGTCCAAGCACGCTGAATTTTCAGCACTTCCCGTGCTCCTGCCATGACCCTTCGCACAGAAGCCCTCCAATCCCTTAAGGAAACCAGTCGGACCTTTTACATTCCGATCAGACAGCTACCTGATGGTTTACTGGAAGCTGTATCTTCTGCCTATTTGTGCCTGCGGGCCATTGATGAAGTTGAAGACCATCCGGAACTTGATAACGCTACCAAGGCAATGCTGCTTCGCCGCATCAGCCTGAACCTGCAGGCAGCCACAGAAGATCCGAGTGCTGAGTCCTTCAGTGAAGGGCTCCATGGCCAGCAGTACAACTTGCCAGATGTTTCCCTTCGGATTGGAGAGTGGGCTGCCCTCGCTCCGGCTACGATCGCGCCACGAATCTGGGATGCAACGGCAGCCATGGCCGATCGCATGGCCCATTGGGCTGAATGCAACTGGCGGATTGAAACTGAATCTGAGCTGAATCAATACACGTTCAGCGTTGCTGGCTCCGTTGGCCTGCTTTTGTCCGATCTGTGGGCATGGTTTGACGGCACCCAGACCGACCGCTCCTTGGCCATCGGATTCGGCCGTGGGCTTCAGGCCGTCAACATTCTGCGCAATCAGTCTGATGACCTGACCCGTGGGGCCAATTTCTTCCCAACTGGCTGGGACCGAGATCGCATGCATGCCTATTCCAAGCGCAACCTTTCCCTTGCGGATGCCTATACGCGCCAGCTGGCACCAGGCCCCATTCTCGATTTCTGCAAGATCCCCCTTACCCTTGCCCATGGCACGTTGCAGGCCATGGCCCTGGGCGACCTCAAGCTCAGTCGTGCGCGCGTGATGCAGTTGATTGAGCAGGTGATGGGCTCCAAAGTTCCTAAACTTGATTAGCAAGCCAATGCTCCGCACCCTCTTTCTCAGTCCTCCCTCCTTTAATGGCTTTGATGGCGGAGCTGGCTCCCGCTACCAGGCCAAGCGGGAAATCACTTCCTTCTGGTATCCCACCTGGCTCGCCCAACCCGCTGCCCTGGTTCCAGGCAGCAAACTCGTTGACGCTCCTCCCCATGGCCAAAGCGTTGACGATGTGCTCGCAATTGCCAAAAACTATGACCTGGTGATTATGCACACCAGCACACCATCCATCGCCAATGATGTGTTGTGTGCACAGGCAATCAAGGCCCAAAAGAGTGACACTCAAATTGGGTTCATCGGCGCCCATGTGGCCATTCTGCCCGAGCAAACTCTGCAGAATCATCCGGTTATCGATTTTGTCTGTCGTCACGAGTTTGACCATACCTGTAAAGAGCTCGCCCAGGGTTTGCCCTGGGATCAGATCAACGGCCTCAGCTATCGCAATGAAGCAGGAGATATCTATCACAATCCCGATCGCGAGCTGATTCATGACTGGGATTCCATGCCCAGTGTGCTTCCTACTTACTCCCGCGATTTGGATATCAGTAAGTATTTTATCGGCTATCTCCTTCACCCCTACATCTCTTTTTACACCGGCCGTGGCTGCCCTGCCAAGTGCAGCTTCTGCCTCTGGCCCCAAACCATCGGCGGCCACCAGTACAGAGCCAAGAGCCCCGAGGTGGTGGGCAGAGAGATGGAAGAAGCCAAAGCACTCTTTGGAGATCGAGTGCGTGAGTATATGTTCGATGATGATACTTTTACAATTGATAAGCAGCGGGCGATTGAGATTAGTAAGCATATGAAGCGCCTTAAGCTCACTTGGAGTTGCAATGCGCGGGCCAATCTTGATTACGATACCCTCAAGACTTTGCGCGACAATGGCCTGCGGCTATTGCTCGTAGGTTTTGAATCTGGAAATCAACAGATTCTCGATAATATTAACAAGGGAGTGAAGCTTGAGGTGGCCCGCAAGTTCATGGAGAACTGCAAAAAACTTGGCATCCTTGTGCATGGCACCTTCATTATTGGCTTGCCGATTGAAACTCCTGAAACTGTCGAGGAGACAATTCGCTTTGCCTGTGACATAAGCCCTCACACCATTCAGGTTTCTATTGCTGCTCCCTACCCTGGTACGCAGTTGTATGCTGAGGCCCAGCAGAATGGCTGGTTTGCTGATGATTCACTTGTTTCCGAGTCGGGTATTCAGACATCTACCCTGAGTTATCCCTCCCTTTCCGGCAGCAAAATTGAAGACTCGGTTGAGCAGATGTATCGTCGCTTCTATTTTAGGCCCAAGGCGATTATCCCGATTGTTCGCGAGATGGTAACTGACCGCCAAATGCTCACCCGAAGGCTGCGTGAGGGCCGTGAGTTCTTTGCCTACCTACGCGATCGAAAGTCCCAGCAGTCTGCAGCCCATCTTGCTTCCACGCCCCGTTAACACGTACAAGCAAATTCACCTGTCGAGAGTCCTCGGTGGCCGCTGCTGATCCGCAACCAAGCAACCGGTTCATTGGGCGACCTGTCGTGCGCAGGGTTGTTGTTAATGGTGATGACTTCGGCTATTCCCATGCCGTAAACCAGGCCATCATCCGCTCCCATACCTCTGGCATTCTTACCAGTGCCAGTTTGATGGTCACGGGAGCGGCCTTCCCAGAAGCTGTCGAACTTGCCAGGCAGCACCCATCCCTCGGTGTTGGCCTGCATCTGGTGGTGAGTACTGGGAGAGCAGTTCTCCCCAGCTACGAAATTCCCCATCTGGTGGATGCTTCTGGTGCGTTTCCAGATGATCCCTTGCTGGTTGGTCTGCGCTACCAATTCAACCGTGCCGCCCGTCGGGAACTGTTTGGCGAGATCAGGGCCCAGCTTCAACGCTTTCGCGATACCGGTTTGGCACTAAGCCATGTGGATGGCCACCTGCACAACCATATCCATCCTTACGTATTGCATTGCCTTCTCTTGCTTGCCAAGGAGTTTGGCATTCGTTTCATCCGACTACCCCACGAGGAAATCTCAGTAGATCGCTCCACAGGTGCAAGGCCAGGGCCTGGGGCTATCATTTTGTGGACTATTTTCCAGTTGCTTCGAGCCCACGCCGTAAGACGCTTGTCTGCCCAGCAGATTGGCTACGCTGATCGTGTGTATGGTTTGCTTCATTCAGGTCGGATCACGGAAACTTATCTCACCAAGCTGATTCCCCTCATCGAAGCCGACAGGGTGGAAATCTATGCCCATCCTGCCTGGTGCGGCGACGATCGCCCTCCCCATGGCAAGGAGATCGACGGTTTCCTGGAGCTTCAAGCGCTCACCAGCACGTCGGTGCGTCAGCTCCTGGAGCAGACTGGCTTTGAACGGGTCACCTTCTTCGATCTCTAGGTTCGTCTTTCCAGCTTGTTCCCTACTCTCTTTGGTTCCCTGTCGTTGGTCAGTTCTGCAGTTGCACTGCTGATCACGCTTACATCAATTATCTACTACATTATGGCAGCCATTGCTGCCTTTCAGTTTAACAGGTCACGCACTTTCCCAAGTGATCTGTACCAGCCACCCGTCACGATTGTCAAACCTCTCCATGGGGTAGAGGGACATACCTACAAGGCTCTTGACAGTTTTTGCCGGCAGGATTATCCGGTTTTTCAGATCATTTTTGCGGTTCGCTCTGGGAATGATCCTGCCGTCTCCCTGGCACAGCGGCTGATTCGTCATTACCCTGACCTCGACCTCAGCCTGGTGGTCGACGATCGCGTGTGGGGTGCGAACAACAAGGTCAACAACATGGCCAATGCCCTGCAGTCAGCCAAGTATCCCATTTATGTTCTTGCTGACAGCGATATCTACGTCCAACCTAATTACCTAACTCGCATCCTCCAGCCTCTCCAGGACGACCGGGTTGGATTGGTCACCACCATGTACCGCACCCGTCCTTCCTGCTGGATTGCTGCTTTTGAGGCCCTTGCCACCTCTACGGAATTCTTTCCCTCCGTCTTGCTGGCCCGCCAGCTGGAAGGAATGGCTTTTGCCTTTGGCGCCACAGTAGTGATTCGCCATGAGGTGTTGGAAGCGTTTGGTGGCCTTCCGCTGATTTCGCACTACCTGGCAGATGATTTTAAATTGGGCGATTGCACAGCCAAGGCCGGTTACAGGGTCGTTCTCTCTGACTATGTGGTGGACCATGCGCTTACCACCAACAGCTTCAAGGCGATGGTCTTGCACCAGCTGCGCTGGGCCCGTGGCAATCGTTTCTCAAGGCCCGTCGGAACGTTTGGCCTCCTGTTTACCTACGGCACCGTTTCCAGTTTTCTCCTGGTGGTGCTCTCCCATGGTTCCCCTGTAGCCCTCCTTCTCTTGGTGCTTACCTGGGGGCTCAGGTATTTTCTTGGTTGGATGGTGGGCATTCGCCTGCTCCGTGATCAACCAGCCGCCCGTCTTCTTTGGTTGGCACCCTTCCGAGACCTTCTCAGCTTCTTGGTGTGGCTCACATCCTGGTTTGGTTCCGTTGCGGTGTGGAACAACCGCAAGCTCATCCTTTCGCCAGGGGGCAGGATCACCGAGGTTGCTTCCCCACCTCTTTCCTAGGTTCCAATCCGCCCAAGCCAACACCATCCGGTGGTTCTTCAAGAGCGTTGAATTGCTTCGTCTGCTGTTCTGTTCTTCGTTTCAGGTGCAACTCTGCCATCTTCGAGTTTGATCAGCCTGTCTGCTAGATGAAAGTAGCGATCATCATGGCTGATTACGATTAATGTTTTCCCCTTGGCTTTTAGATCAGGCAGGATTTCTCGATAGAACAGCTCCTTGAACATCGGATCCTGGTCTGCTGCCCACTCGTCAAACAGGTAAATCGGCCGATCCTCCAGGTAGGCAGTCAGCATCGCCAGTCGCTTCCGTTGTCCTTGAGAGAGGCTTAGGGTGGAGAGTCTCCCATCGAGAACGCTCACCTTCCCTGTGAGCCTGAGTTTGCAAAGATAGTGTTCAGCTTGCCCATCAAGACCTTCGTTGGCCATCCCCAGCAATTTGCCGAAGAGGTGAAAGTCCGCATAGATTGCAGCGAAGTGTTGCCTGTACCATTCCCGATTGCTGTCTGTGATTGCAATGCCGTCAAGGCTCACTTCCCCAGATTCTGGAGTGTAAAGGCCGGTGAGAAGCTTTGCCAGTGTTGATTTACCGCTCCCATTGCCGCCCACAAGGAAAAGTACGTCTCCCCTTTTGAGCGACAAGCTGATGGGCCCCAGGGTGAAGTCATTGTCGACGTCTGCTTGTTGGTAGGGGTAAACGATGTTGTTGAGTTCAAGCGAATCCCAGCTGTTGGTCTCCAGTGGGGCCTGGCTGTTGGGTTCGGGATGGTGGGCCAGGGATAGCCCTAGCCCTTGGATTTTACGAAGAGCAATATTGGATTTGCTGATGTAGGGGATATTGTTGACGATGTTGTCTATTGGCAGCATCATGAATGTAAATGTGAGGATATAGCTAGAAATCAGTTGCCTGTCGGTTTTGATTATTTCTGGAAGTGCGAACAGGATGATTCCGGCTGCGATGAAAAAGATAAGCTTGCCCACGCTCGATGATATCGCGAATCTATACAAGCCCTGGATGCTTAGGTTTCTGAAGTCTCTGGCAGTGGTGTCTACCTCTTCGTCCATAAATGCCATCCGTCGGGCTCGGTTCAGCTTGAGCTCCTTGATCCCTTCTGTAGTGCTTCGAAAGTGTGTGAATAGGTGATCCTCCTGATCACGTGCTTGTTTGAGATACCCTTCTCCTGATCGCACAAAGCGAATGCAGGTCACCCCAGCCAGGCTGCAAAGCGCAACGGTTAAGGCAAGTCCAGTCCAGGAAAGCCACGTGATGTAAAGGATGCAACCCACAGCCGTTGCCAGGTCAATGCACAGAAATGGAATGCGTTCAATGGCTCCCGTGATGGCATGAATATCCTGGGTGAGGCTCGCCATCAGTCGTGCGCTCCCCAGTTGCTCGAGTTGGCTTAATTCTGTCTGCAGGATTTGGCGGATGAGCCGAATCCGCATCTTGAACACGGCATCCTGGGAGAGCCGCACCAGCACCATCTGGGACAGCACGCTGGTGATCAGTGCCACTACTACCAGACCTCCAAATCCGGCCAGCAGCCAAGCCCCCCGATCGGCTTCGCCCTGGTTGATGGAACGGCTGATCATCGCAATCAAGGCAGCCGAGCTCACGCCACTCAGCATTCCGGTGAAGATGGCGAACCCCATCTTTCGTCCGGATGTGCGTAAGAGGAATTTGATCAGATCCATTGTGAGGCCCTTGTGGTTTTGACTGGGCATCCCTTCTTGGGGATGATTGTGTTGCAGGCTTTGATTTGGCCCCTGGGTTTATTGATCTTACTCTTTCATCCCGCAGCTTTCAATTCCTTCGTTTCTGGGTGAAGCTTGAGAAGAGCTCCAATAGCCATTCCCGTCATCATGTTCTTGCGCCTGCAACCGTAGCTTGGTGGCCCTTCCCGAACAGACCCGCCGAGCCTTTCGCCCGCTTTGCCCTTGGTTCCGACTTCCCCAGCCAATCCTCACTTAGACCCAATAGGTGATTGTTTCGCTCCCCCTCAAGGAGCCTTTTTCCCCATGCCCTCTCTTCCCTGCTCACGTGTACGCCCAACTCTCAACGCCTATGGTTGAGTTTCTTTCTTGATTCAATCTTTGCATTGACCAACGGCCCTATCTTGTGATCCACAGTACTTACTTATCCTTGTAGATAGAGGCAGCACCATCCTCCCGGCTGATGGATCGTGGTTTCGCAACGGCACGATTGGCCATTGTCGCCACTGGATTCTCCGCGCAGGGAGTTCAGTGTGACCTGGCGCCACTCAACTGCTCTAACTGCCCGAACCGATCCCCTCCGCAGTGGTGTCGCCACCGTCCGTTCCCTACCGTTCATCGATGGTCGATCCAGCCCCCAGCCCTTACCTCGATGCCCAGTCGGTCGAGACCTGGCTGGGGCCCAGGCGGGTGTTCCAGGAACTTTCCCTGCGGCTGCAACTGGGCGAGCACACCGTGATTCTTGGGCCCAATGGGTCCGGCAAGAGTTCCCTGGTGAAATTGATGAGCCGTGAGCTCTACCCGGTGGTCAAACCCGGTTCCCACCTGCGTCTCTTCGGGCGGGAAACGGTGAATCTCTGGCAACTGCGCCGGCGCATCGGCCTGGTTTCCACCGACCTACAGGTCAACTATGGGGGCCGCACCCTGGCCCGTGATGTGGTGCTTTCGGGGTTCTTTGGCTCCGTTGGCATGGGCCGCAGTCAGGAGCCCACTGCCGATCAACGGACCCGGGTCCTTGTTCTGATGGAACAGCTGGGTCTGGCTGATCTGGCTCCCTGCCCCTATGGGCAGCTCTCCGATGGTCAGCGGCGTCGCTTGCTGCTGGCGAGGGCCCTTGTGCATGATCCCGACGTGCTGGTGTTGGACGAACCCACCAACGGCCTTGACCTGGCTGCCAAGCACCAGCTGCTGGCGATCTTGAGGGATCTGGCCCGATCCGGCACCACCCTGCTGCTGGTGACCCACCAGATTGAGGCCATTGTTCCCGAGATCCAGAGGGCCGTGCTGCTGAAGCAGGGGCGGGTTGTGGGGGATGGCCCCAAGGAAGAGCTCCTGCAGGACAGCCCCTTGAGTGATCTGTTCGAGACCCCGCTCCAGGTGCTCTGGGCCCATGGCTACCACCAGGTGATTCCCGCGCCATGAACAAGGTTCAACTCACCACGCTTGCTGGTTGCGGCCTCGCGATTGCCGGTTATCCGCGTTTCACCTATGACGCCCTCGGTGGGGGCGGCATCGGCACGGCTGGACCCCTGGATCCAGAGGGCCGGCAGTCCCTGTGTTTCCAACCCTCGGCGCTGCTGATTCCCGACCTCGAGACCCGCACCACCCGGGTGCTGGGGGTGCCGCTGCCGCCAGGGCTGTGCATCGCCATCGTTCCTGAGCTGTTGGAGGGCTGGTTCTGCCCCGCCAGTGGTGAGGTGGGCCTGCGTTTCCGCGCCCGCTTCCGCTTCAGCATCGGTCGCCTCTACCGGGCCGCCGATCTGCTCGTGGAGACCGAGCTCAGCACCGGATCGGTGAGCAGCCGCCGTCATCAGGTGGCCGGCCGCCCCCTCGATCCCCATGGCGACGCCCTGCTGGTGGGGGTCGCCCTGGTGCCCCCCAGCGGTGATGGTTGGGTCGATCGCTGCCTTGGCCTGCCCGATGAGGCCCTGGCCCTGTTGCGCTGCCGTTTCCGTAACCTGTCCCCCACAAACCCGCCTTGACCCCTTCGATGCGCCCCCTGCCGCTCAAACTCGGACCTGGCAGCGACCTGCGCCGCAGCTTGGAGCAGCTGGCGATCGAACAGGGCGCCTCGGGTTTCGTGCTTGGTGTGGTGGGCAATCTTTCCCGCGCCACCTTCCAGTGCGCCGGCCGCTCCGGGCCCACCGTGCTGGAGGGTGATCTGGAGATCATCACCTTGCAGGGCACGGTGGCGCCCCAGGGGGTGCACCTGCACCTGAGCCTCTCCGATGGTGACTGCCAGGTCTGGGGCGGCCATCTGGAGCCCGGCACGTTGGTGCTCAAGGGCGCCGACCTGCTGGTGGGGTTCCTGCCAACCGCGCTGCCCGCCAACGTGACCCCCCGGGCGGAGGCCCATGGCCCGTCTCAGCATGCGGCGCAACGGCGGGTGGAGGTGGCGGTCTTGTCCGGCTGCCCCTGGTCGAAGCGGGCCCTGCGCATGCTGCGCACCCTCGGCATTCCCCACCAGGTGCAAACGATTGCCACCGACGCCGAGCGCCGCCAGCTTGAACAGCGCAGCGGGCAAAGCACCTTGCCCCAGGTGTTCATCGATGGCCAGCTGATCGGGGGCTACGACGATCTCGCCGAGCTGCAGGGTCGTGGCGGTCTGGATCGGCTGCGGTCGTCGTGAGCCCTTTGCCTTGGGGCCTCAGCGGCAACCGTCAGCCCTAGGTTTCGCCTATGCCGATCATCCGCGCCGAGGGGCTCACCAAGACCTACCGGGTGGCCGACAAGCAGCCCGGTCTGCGTGGCACCCTGCGCCACTTCTTCGCCCGCCGCAGCCGCGAGGTGCCGGCCGTGAAGGACGTGAGCTTTTCGATTGAACCCGGCGAGATCGTGGGCTTCCTCGGCCCCAACGGCGCCGGCAAGACCACCACGCTCAAGATGCTCAGTGGCCTGATTCACCCCACCGCCGGCACGGTGGAGGTCGCGGGCCATGTGCCCTTCCGCCGCCAGGGTGGGTTCCTGCGCAGCATCTCGCTGGTGATGGGCCAGAAGCAGCAGCTGATCTGGGATCTACCGCCCCTGGATTCCCTGCGGGTCAATGCCGCCGTCTATGGTCTCGACGACGCCGAAGCCAAGCGCCGCATCGCCGAACTGGCGGAGATGCTTGAACTGGGGGATGAACTCACCCGGCCGGTGCGCAAGCTTTCGCTGGGGGAGCGCATGAAGGCAGAGCTGCTGGCGGCCCTGCTGCACCGCCCCGCCGTGCTGTTCCTGGATGAACCCACCCTCGGTCTCGATGTCAATGCCCAGGCGAGGGTGCGCGATTTCCTCGCCGACATCAACCGCCGCACCGGCACCACCGTGCTGCTCACCAGCCATTACATGGGGGACATCACCGCCCTCTGCCCCCGGGTGCTGCTGATCCACCAGGGCCATCTGTTCCACGATGGCCCCCTCGACGATCTCACCGAACGCCTCACCCCCTGCCGCGAGGTGCGGCTGGAGCTGAAGGATCTCCCGTCAGCGGAGGCCTTTGCCGGTTATGGCGCGGTGGAATCCTGCCAGGGCCACCAGGTGCGCTTGCTGATTCCCAGGGATCGTCTTACCGCTGCGGTGGCGCGCCTGCTGGCGAACTTTGCCGTGGTGGATCTGGAGGTGAGCGAGCCGCCGGTGGAGGAGCTGATCGGCCGCCTGTTTCGCCAGGGGGTGGTGGCTTGAGACGGGCGCCGCTCGTTCATGGTCTGCGGGTGGCCCGGGCGCTGTTCACCAGCCAGTACGCCCTGATGCTCGAATACCGCGCCGAGATCGCCCTCTGGGCCCTCTCCGGCGTCCTGCCCCTGATCATGCTCGGCGTTTGGAGTGGCTCCGGTGCCGGCGCCGACGCGGGCCTCAGCCCCCTGCAGCTGAGCCGCTACTTTCTGGCCGCCTTCGTGGTGCGCCAGTTCACGATCATCTGGGTGATCCATGCCTTTGAGGAGGACAACCTCCAGGGCCGTCTTTCCCCCTATCTGCTCCAACCGTTGCCGCCCCTGTGGCGCTATCTGGCCGCCCACCTGGCCGAGCAGGCCACCCGGCTGCCCTTCGTGGTGGTGATCCTGGCGTTCGTGGCGCTGGTGCTGCCGGGAACCCTCTGGTGGCCCTCCCCTTCCTCGTTTCTATTGGCGGTGCTGGCCACCCACCTGGTGTTTTTGCTGCGCTTTTTGATCCAGAGCCTGATCACCATGCTCTGTTTCTGGAGCGAGCGGGCCGCCGCCCTGGAGCGCCTGCAGATGATCCCCTACCTGTTCCTCTCCGGCCTGGTGGCGCCCCTGGAAACCTTCCCCGAGGGCATGCGTGCCTTCGCCTTTGCCACCCCCTTCCCCTGGATGATCTGGTTTCCCGCCCGCCTGTTGAGCGGGGGGGAGGTGGACCTGGCCGCCGGATTCGGGGCCCTGGCCGCCTGGATTGTCCTGTTGCTGCCCCTCACCCTGCTGCTCTGGAAGGCCGGCATCCGCCGTTATTCGGCGATGGGGGCCTGATGGCGATCACCCTTTCGACGTTTCGGCGCTATCGGCGCACCTTGGCCCGCTTCTGGGCAACGTCCCTGACGGCGGAGCTGGAGTACCAGGCCAATTTTTTGATTGAGTTGCTGTCGGTGGGCGGCAACCTGGCGGGCAGTGTGTTCCTGCTGTCGTTGTTCTTCGGCCACGGCCGCAGCCTTGGCGGTTGGAGCTGGGAGCAGGCCCTGGTGGTGCTGGGGGTCTACACCCTGCTGGATGGCCTCACCAGCACGGTGCTGCAGCCCAACTTGAGCACGATCGTCACCCACGTGCGCACGGGCACCCTGGATTTCGTGTTGCTCAAGCCGATCGACAGCCAGTTCTGGCTCTCGGCCCGCACCTTCTCCCCGTGGGGGTTGCCCGGGGTGGCCATGGGTCTGGCTTTGATGGTGGTGGCCGCCGTCCGCGCCGGGGCCACGCCGGGGCCCCTGGCCCTGCTGCAGGTGGCCGTGCTGCTGATCGCCAGCGCCCTGATCCTGTATTCCCTCTGGTTCGTGCTGGCGGCCACCAGCATCTGGTTCGTGAAGGTCTGGAATGCCACCGAGGTGCTGCGCTCGGCCCTGGTGGCGGGCCGCTACCCGGTGGCGGCCTACCCCGCCGGCCTGCGCACCTTCTTCACCCTGGTGCTGCCGGTGGCTTTCCTCACCACCGTGCCCGCCGAAGCGATCCTCGGCACGGGCAGCAGCCGCTGGCTGCTGGCTTCGGTGGCGGTGGCCCTGGTTTCCCTGGCCTTCAGCCGCTGGTTCTGGGGCTTCGCCCTGCGCTTCTACACCTCGGCGTCGAGCTGAGGACGCCGATGGCTCCCGGTGGGTTGTCGTTGGATCAGGCATGAATACCCATTGCCCTCCTCCGCGGGCCGAACCATGGTGACTGCATCGGGATTCGGAGGCACCGCATGGACGACACTCCCCCTAACCAGGCATCAGGAGCGCGCTGACGTTTCGAACCCTGCTCCAACAGTCTCATCGACATCGTTGGTTTCCAGGTTGACCGTCTCCGGCAGATCCCTTCCCCCGAACGGCTGCCAAGACACCCACCACCCCATGCGCCGCTCCAGGTGCCCCGGGGTTATCGAAACCAAGCATTGAACGTCATGGCCCCAGGGGCCGCCGCCAGACGCTCCGCCCCCCTACTTCATGGATTGCGATCCTTTGACGATCGCTTTGCTCACCCAACACCAGGGCTCCCCCCGAGCCAACCAGAGGCAAAGCCCGATGAGACGATCACCGGGCTTTGTTGTGGGCACCTCAGGCCAGGCCCCGCCCCAGCAGCACATCGCGGGCGCCGTTGATCGCCGTCATCGCCGTGTGGGCGCCACCCCGGTCCGGGTGATGCTCCCCCGCCGCCAGCTTCCAGGCCCGGGTCACCTGCTCGGCGCTTAGCCGTCCCGCCAGGGCCAGCCCCAGCCGTTGCCGCGCCTCGATCGCGTCCAGATCGGGGCACTTGCCGAGGGGGGTGCGGTCACTGGCCGGCAGACCCGAGCCCTTGCGCTTGCGGCCCTTGCCACCGTTTGCCTTGCCACTGGCGGCCTTGCCCTTGCCCGATGCCGAGCCGCCGAAGCCCCGGGAGTTGTCCGGGGCGGCTTGCCGATAGGCAGGTTTTGCTTTTAGCCGGATCAGGGTCGATCCCATGGCTCAGTCCTTCGTTACAACCAGCATCTCCCATCGCCCTTCCCTAGATCGAGTTGAAGCGCATCGGCATCACCGTGCCCATCCAGTCGATCGAGGTGGTGTGCAGGTTGTAGTAGGCCGCCTCCACCTGCAATTTGCCCTCGCGCATCCGGTCGGTGAGCAGCACGCTGGAATCCACCAGGTTGCGGGCGGAGTTGAGGGTGTGGTGGCGGCAGGCTTTCTCCAGGTCATCGCCAGCCCCCAGGCCATTGAGCTCCATGCGCAGCTGCCCCACCACCTGGGCCAGGTTGGGGGTGAGGTTGAGAAGGGGATTCAGGGCCGCCTGGACTGCGCCGCAGCGGTCGTGGCCCAGCACCACGATCACGGGGACCCCCAGGTGACCCACGGCGAATTCCAGCGAGGCGATCGCCGCGGTGAAGGACATGGTGCCGGCGTTGCGCACCACGAATAGATCGCCAAAGCCCGTGTCGAAGAGGAGTTCCACCGGCACCCGGGAATCGGCGCAGCCCAGCACGGCCGCCATGGGATGCTGCGCCTCCTCCAGCTCCAGCATCCGGCGCCGATCACTGTGGGGGTGGATGGAGTGGCCGTCGATGAAGCGCTGGTGGCCGTCGCGCAGGTGGTCCAGCACCTGCTCCGGCGTCGTCTGCATCGGGGTGCTCGTCACAGCTGTCGTCGTCACACGGGGCTGACCGGTTTGGGCGATTGTTGCCCTGAGGTTCCCCCCGGCGCCGGCCTGTGCTGACCTTCCCACAGAGTCGGGGTCCTGAACAGCAGCCGCAGCGATGAAGCAGTCCCTTGCCGCCCTGCCCCGTGAGGTGTGGCTGATGGGTTGGATCAGCCTGGTCAACGACAGCGCCAGTGAACTGGTCTATCCGCTGCTGCCCCTCTACCTCACCTCGGTGTTGATGGCCGGCCCCCGGGCCCTGGGGCTGATCGAGGGGGTGGCCGAGGCCACCGCCAGCCTGCTGAAGTTGGTGTCGGGGGTGCTGGTGGATCGCACCCAGCGCACCCGCCCCTGGATTGTGGGGGGCTATGGCCTGGCGGGGTTGGCCCGACCCCTGATCGCCATCGTGAGCTCCTGGCCCGGTCTGCTGCTGTTGCGGTTCGCCGATCGGGTGGGCAAGGGCCTGCGCTCCTCCCCCCGCGATGCCCTGCTGGCGGCCTGCACCGGCCCCGAGCAGCGGGGTCTGGCCTTCGGGGTCCACCGCGCCATGGACAACGCCGGCGCGGTGATCGGTCCACTGCTGGCGGCCCTGCTGCTGGCTGGGGGCGTGCCCCTGCGCCAGATCCTGCTGGGTTCCCTCCTGCCGGGCCTCGTTTGCCTGGCGCTGGCCCTGAGCCTGAAGGAGCGGCCCAGGGAACGGGGGCCCCTGGCGGTGCCGGCGCCCAGATCGGGGGCCCTTGAGGGGCGGCTTGGGGTGCTGCCGCCGGCCCTGCGCCAGTTCCTGGGGGTGGTGGCCCTGTTCACCCTTGGCAACTCTTCGAACCTGTTCCTGCTGCTGCGGGCCCGGGAGCTGGGGGTGCCCGCCGCCCAGGTGCCCCTGCTGTGGGCGGGGGTGTCGGCGGTGGCCATGCTGTTCTCGGCGCCCCTGGCGGGCTGGTCGGACCGGGTGGGCCGCTGGCAGCTCCTGGCGGGCGGCTACGGCGCCTACGGGCTCTTCTATCTGCTGTTGGGCGCTCTGCAGCGGGGTGGGGGCGGACTGTTCCTGCTGTTCGCCTTCTATGGCCTGTTCATGGCCGCCACCGAGGGGGTGGAAAAGGCCCTGGTGGCCGATCTGGCGCCAGCCGGACTGCGGGGTCGGGCCTTTGGCTGGTTCAACATGACCACCGGCGTGGTGCTGCTGCCCGCTTCGGCGGGTTTTGGCTGGCTCTACCAGGCGGTGGGCCCCCAGGCGGCCTTCACCTTTGCCGCCTCCTGTTCCCTGGCGGCGGCGCTGCTGATGCTGGTGCTGCGGCCTGGCGCCGTTCCATCCTGAAGCGCAGGCGCGAGGGAGTCAGGGGTGGAGTACGGCCGACGTCTGCGCCAGCTGCTGGCCTATTTCTTCGTATTCATGCTCAGCGCCGAGCTGCCGGGGCGGGTGTTTGACCTGGCCCAGCACCTGATCTGGCGCGGACCGGGCTTCGCCGCCGCCAGCCTTGAGCACGCCGTCCAGCTGGTTGCCATGGCCGCCGCCCTGGTCTGCGCCCTCTACCTGGCCCAGCCCCGGTTGGGGGAGCATCGGTTGGTGGCCTCCTTCCCCCCCACCGAGCCGGTGTCCCTGGCCCTGCATGGGCTCGGCCTTCTCTCGGGCCTGCTCACGGTGCTGCTGCGGCGCTGAAGCCGGCGGCATAGGCCGGATCCTGGGTGCCGAACAGGCGATCGAGGTGGGTGAAGTAGAGCCCGAAATGCACCGTGTGGCGCCGATGGTGGAGGGCATGGTGGCTGGGGCCGATCAGCCAGCGTCCCAGCCAGTGGTGGGGGAAGGTTGCCGGCAGACGCTCCAGGTCAAGGTGGTTGACCACCGCCCACACGGTCATGGTGGTGAGCACGGCGATCAGGGTGATCGGGTGCAGGGGGATCAGGAACACGATCCCCACCAGGAAAAGGGCCTGCACCACCGCCTCCGCCGGGTCGAAGGCGAAGGAGGTCCAGGGGTTGGGGCGCAGGGAGCGGTGGTGCCCCCGGTGCATCCAGGGGTAGAGGGCCGGCAGGTGCGCGAGACGATGGGTAATGTAGAAGTAGCCGTCCTGTACCAGCAGCACCAGGACATAGCTGAGCAACCCATAGGCCAGGGCGGGCAGGGGTGCCGTCACCTCCAGGTAGAGCCGGGTCAGTCCATGGCTGTGGGCCAGGAGGATGGCGACCGTCGCCAGGGCGAAGACCCCGGCCGAAAGCACGGACAGCCGGATGTCCCGATGGATGGAGGCGAGCGAAGGCTCAGGCCGGACGCCGCTGCGATGCCAGGGGTCCCCGCCCGATCGGCGGTAGAGCAGCAGGTAGGAGCCCCCCGCCACCAGCAGATAGCGGAGCACGATCAGGACGAAGACGACCAGACCATCGATCAGCAAGTGGCGCCCCTCCATCGCCCCTCCGCCATCGCCCGGAGCACTTCGGGCGGCTGTCACCTTCAAGCTAGGTGCGTTGCGCCGCGTTGACGGTCAAGCCCTTGCCACTGCGGCCCGCATCGGTTTGGCGTGGGCATCCCAATCAGCTGTAGCCAAATCGACGCACATACCAGCCCTTCACCAGCTGGGTCAGGCAGCAGTAGCCGACCAGGATGGCCGCCAGCCAGGCGAAGTAGGTCAGGGGAAGGGGCACCATCCCCAGGGCCGAACCGATCGCCGTATAGGGGATCGCGATTGCGGTGGCCATCACCACCAGGGTGACCATGGCCATCACGGGTGCAGGATTGCTTTGGAGGAAGGGAACATGGGCGGTGCGGATGATGTACACGATCAGCGTCTGGGTCATCAGGCTTTCGACGAACCAGCCCGTCTGGAACAGGGCCTGACTCTCCACTGAATTGGCTGAAAAGACGAACCACATCAGGGCAAACGTGGCGTAATCAAAGAGGGAGCTGACCGGGCCGATATAGAACATGAAATTTCGGATATCAGCGATCCGCCATTTGCGCGGGATTTTCAGGTAGTCAGGATCAACGCGGTCAAAGGGAATGCCGGTTTGGGAGAAGTCGTAGAGCAGATTGTTCAGCAGAATCTGCACCGGCAACATGGGCAGAAACGGAAGCACAAGGCTGGCTCCAAGCATGCTGAACATGTTGCCGAAGGCCGAGCTTGTGCCCATCTTGATGTACTTGGCAATGTTGCCGAAGGTGCGCCGTCCTTCCGTCACGCCCGCATTCAAGACCAGCAAACTCTTTTCCAGTAATACGATGTCCGCGGATTCCTTGGCGATGTCCACCGCCGTGTCCACCGAGATACCGATGTCGGCTTCCCGCAGCGCGGCGGCGTCGTTGATGCCATCACCCATGAAGCCAACCACATGGCCGCAGCTGCGGAGCGTCTTGATGATCCGGGATTTCTGGAGTGGCGAGAGTTTGGCGAAAATTGTCGTTGACTCCGCCTTGGCAGCCAGTTGGGCGTCGTCCATGGCCTCGATCTCCTGCCCCAGCAGAATCCCCTCCACGGCCAGGTCCACGTCCTTGCAGGTTTTGCGGGCGATCACCGGATTGTCTCCAGTGAGTACTTTCACGGTCACCCCACCACGGTTGAGATCGCGAAGGGCCTGGGCAGCCGAATCCTTGGGGGGATCGAGAAAGGCCACCAGCCCCAGGAAGGTGAGCGCCGACTCGTCGGCAAGGGAATAGGGCTTGTGTTGAATCGGAACTTCCTTGTAGGCCACGGCGATGACGCGCAGCCCCTCATTGTTCAGATCCTCACCCAGCCTTAGCACCTGCTGCCGGTTGGCGTCGTTGATGGAGCTGATGGCTTCCCCCTCTTTCAACGTGCTGCAGACCATCAAGATCTCCTCCACGGCGCCTTTGCAGATCAGTTCATGGTGGTGGTTCTCCTCTTCCACGACCACCGACATCCGTCGCCGTTGGAAGTCAAAGGGAATCTCATCGATCTTGGCGAAGTTTTTCTCTACCTTGAGGCCCCGATGGAGATCAACGTGCTCAAGCACCGCCACATCCAGCAGGCTCTTCAGACCCGTCTGATGGAAGCTGTTGAGATAGGCATGCTCCAGCACCTCCTCCGATTCCCTGCCACGGAAATCGAGGTAGCGTTCGAGCACGATGCGGTCCTGGGTGAGGGTGCCGGTCTTATCGGTGCACAGGATGTTCATCGCACCGAGGTTCTGGATCGAGTCGATGTTCTTGACGATCACTTTCTCCTTCGCCATGGCGATGGCACCGCGGGAGAGGTTCGCGGTCACGATCATCGGCAGCATCTCCGGCGTGAGCCCAACGGCCACCGAAAGCGCGAAGAAGAAGGCTTCTCCCCAATTGCCCTTGCTGATGCCGTTGATCAGGAACACAGCCGGAGCCATCACCACCATGAAGCGCACCAGCAGGAGGCTCACCTCGCTGATGCCCCGATCGAAGCTGGTGCGGCTGCGCACCCCGGTCAGGGTCTGGGCGAGTGTGCCCAGGTAGGTGCGCACTCCCGTCTCCACCACCACCGCTGTGGCGGTGCCACTGATCACGTTGGTGCCGAGGAAGCAGAGGTTCTCCAGCTCCAGTGGCTCCTGGATGGCGATCTGACGGGGTGGCAGCAGGCTGTGCTTCTCCACCGGCATGGACTCTCCGGTGAGGGCGGCCTGGCTGACGAACAGGTCCTTGGAGCTCAGCACCCGCACGTCGGCGGGGATCATGTCGCCGGCGGCAAGCACCACCACATCACCCGGCACCAGCCGGTCGATCGGCTCTTCCCGCTGCCCGGGTGCATCGGCGCTCAGGTGCAGGCCGAGATCGGCTGCGAGGCCGGCACTGATGTCCTTACGGGCATCGTGCCGCTTGACCGTTGCGGTGGTGTGGACCAGCAGGCGCAACGATTGGGCCTCCACCAGGGAGCGGTATTCCTGCGAAAAGCGCAGAAACACACTGAACAGAATCATGGCGGTGATGATCACGGCCGCCTTGATGTCCCCCGTCAACAGGGAGAGAGCCGCCAGGGACGCCAACAGGAACACCAGTGGATTCCTGAAGGTCTTGAGCAGCTGCATCACCCAGGAGACGGGCTTCTCATGGGCGATCTGGTTGGGCCCCACCTTGGCCAGGCGGAGTTCCGCCTGCAGGTCGCTCAGTCCTTCGGGGCTGGTGTTCAAGCGGGCGAGCAGTTCATCGCTGCTCCCCCTGGCGGCGCGAAGCAACTGCTCGGCGGCCGATTCGATCAGGAGTCCCTGCTGGGGCATGGACGGTGGAGCCGCTGCAGCGCGGCTGCCAGCGAAGGGCCAGCGCAGACGAAGCACCATGGTCAGCCGGCCCTGGGGTTGGGTGCGGTGGATGGTTCCGCCTGTGCCAGAACGCTACCGACTGCGCCTGCCGCGAGCAGCATGGGGGAGCGCGGGGTCGTGACAGCCATGGAAACAGGCAGGGGCTACGGGAAGGATCCCGCCGATCGATTCCCTTCCCACTCCCTGGCTGCAATCAAGGTTCTGTCCGCCCTGGCCAGCCGGCCCGATCAGGGGCGAGCCGGCTTCCGGTGCGACGGGCACCGTTGAGATGGGCGCCCCAACGCCGCCCCCCATGCCCCTTGACCCCTCGGTCAACCCACGCATCCAGAGAAGCAAAACGGCCACCGGTTGGCGCCGCTGGGTCCCTGGTCTGTCGGCCATCAGCCAGTACAGGCTCGGCTGGCTTCGCCATGACATCGCCGCTGGTCTGGCGTTGACGGCGGTGCTGCTGCCGGTTGGCATTGCCTATGCGGTTGCGTCCGGAGTGCCGCCCCTCTGCGGTCTGTACGCCACCATCTTTGGCCTGCTCGGCTATGGCCTCTTCGGCCCCAGCCGGATCCTGGTTCTGGGGCCGGATTCTTCGCTTGTCACCCTCATCCTTGGCGTCGTGCTGCCGTTGTCTGCGGGGGATTCCCAGCGCGCCATGGCCTTGGCCGCGATGTTGGCCCTCGTCTCCGGCGGCCTGTGCCTTCTGGCGGGCAACGCTCGCCTGGGTTTCATCACCGAATTGCTCTCCAAGCCGATCCGCTACGGCTACATGAATGGCATCGCCCTGACCGTGCTGGTCAGCCAGCTGCCGGCCCTGTTCGGTTTCAAGGTCAGGGGCGACGGGCTGCTGATCGAGGCCCGCGAGTTCGTGGCGGCGGTGCTGGCTGGCAGCACCAATGGGGTTTCCGTTGCCCTTGGGGCCGGCACCTTGCTGATGATCGCTCTCCTGAGGCGCAGCAGGCGCGTTCCGGGGGTTCTGCTGGCCGTCGTTACTGCGACCGTCAGCGTCTCCCTGCTGAATCTTGCCACCCGATTTGGTGTGACCGTGCTCGGGCCACTCCCCAGGGGGCTGCCTGGTTTGTCCTTTCCCTCCATCCGTTCGGGCGACATCGTGCCGTTGCTGGTCGGAGGCTTGGCCATTGCCCTTGTGTCCTTCACTGACACGAGCGTGCTTTCCAGAACCTACGCCGCGCGGACAGGGGAAAGGATCGATGCCAACCAGGAGATGGTCGGATTGGGCGCCGCGAACCTGGTCGCAGGTTTGTTTCAGGGCCTGCCGATCAGCGCCAGCTCATCCCGCACTCCCGTGGCCGAGGCGGCCGGCGCCAGGACCCAGCTGGCCGGCGTGGTGGGAGCGCTCTCTGTCGCCACGTTGCTCCTGGCGGCGCCGAACCTTCTCAGCAACCTGCCCACTCCGGCGTTGGCAGGGGTGGTGATTGCCTCAGCGATCGGCCTGATCGAGGTGGCGGACCTGCGCCGCATCTACCGCATGCAGCGCTGGGAGTTCTGGTTATCGATGCTCTCTATGGCCGGGGTCGCCATTTTGGGCGCCATTCCGGGGGTAGGGCTGGCGATTGCCATCGCGGTGATCGAGTTTCTTTGGGATGGGTGGCGCCCCTACTCCGCGGTTCTGGGACGGGTCGATGGTGTCAAGGGTTATCACGACATCAGCCGTTTTCCGGAGTCACGCCAGATTCCGGGTCTGGTTCTGTTTCGGTGGGATGCCCCCCTGTTTTTCGCCAATGCCGAGTTGTTCCTGGACCGGGTGATGACGGCTGTGGAGGCCTCACCCAATCCGGTGAACTGGCTCGTGGTGGGGGCAGAACCCGTGACCAGCATCGATGTCACCTCCGCAGACACCCTCGATGAGTTGGATCACCTCTTGGCCAAGGCCGGGATCATGCTTTGTTTTGCCGAGATGAAGGATCCGGTCAAGGACAAACTCAAACGCTTTGGCTTGTTCTCGCAATTCGGAGAAGATCGGTTTTTTGCCACGGTGGGAGAGGCCGTCAGCTGTTATCTCACATCACACTCTGTGGATTGGGTGGACTGGGAGGATCAGGCTCAACCCATCGCTGGCCTTTCCGCCCAACCGAATGGTTGATGGAGCTCTGCCCAACGCCAAGGGCGGAAATTGTTGAATCGGTCACAATTGAAAAGATTGTGTATTCAATTGCGTTGTTGACTTTTCGAGGTGCCTTCCTTTGGCGATGGCTCCCTCAGCTGGAGCCCCACCGGCAGTTGGAGCGAAGGTCGGTGACAAAGGTGACCATGGAGGCAGCCGTTGGCAGCAGGGGCTGACGCGGACCTGTGCTTCCGCCTTTCCCAGCTACTGACCTGCAGTCGAGCAAACTCATGCCCATGGATAGGAATGCCGATCTCAACCAACGGGTGGTGCTCGACACCAGCGCCCTTGCCTGGAGCCCATCACCGATGGCTGGCGTGGAGCGGCGTCTGCTCGATCGCCAAGGGGGCGAGGTGGCCCGTGCCACCTCGATCGTGCGCTACCTACCCGGTAGCCGTTTCGAACGCCACATCCATGGCGGCGGGGAGGAGATCCTCGTGCTTGAAGGCACCTTCTCCGACGAGCTAGGTGACTACCCGGCCGGCACCTACCTGCGCAATCCCGCCGGCTCGGCCCATGCCCCCTCCAGCGAGAGCGGCTGCACGTTGCTGGTCAAGTTGCAGCAGATGCACCCGGCGGATCAAGGGCGCGTGATGATCGACAGCCGGCAAGGTCCTTGGCATCCCGCCCCCGTGGCGGGATTGGAGCTGCTGCCCTTGCACCACTGGGGCAGCGAGAACGTGGACCTGCGACGTTTGGCACCCGGCACGGTGGTGCCGCACCACAGCCATCCCGGTGGGGAGGAAATCCTGGTGCTTGAGGGGGTGTTTCAGGACGATCACGGCACCTATCCGGCTGGCAGCTGGCTACGCCAGCCCCCGGGCAGTGCCCATCGGCCCACCAGCCAGCAGGGCTGCACCATCTGGGTGAAAAGCGGCCATCTCCCGCTCCCGCTGGGCCCGGATGCGCCACCGCCATGGGCCATGGCCCTGTCACCCTGTGGGAACTCCTGATTGGTTGATCTGGCAGCGATGGCAGCAACTGAGCTTTTGCCGCCTTGGCGAGTGCTGTTGAAGGGTGCCCGGCAGCGGGAGGGCCGTTCGCCCCATGCCCGCTGGCTGCAACTGGCCACGATCGCGGCCGACGGGACGCCACGGGTGCGAACGCTGGTGTTCCGTGGTTGGGCTGGAGCTGCCGCATTGGATCTGCTTACGGATGGCCGCAGCGCCAAAGCCACCGAGCTGCGGCAGCAACCTGCTGTGGAGTTGTGTTGGTTGCTGCCCCGGGCACGCTGCCAATTCCGCCTTAGGGGCGAGGTGATGGTCCTTGCCGCAGACATGGAGGAGCATCAGCGCCAGAGGTTCTGGCAGGAACTTCCTCCCTCCGCCCGGGCCCTGTGGGGTTGGCCAGAGCCAGGCGCACCGTTGGAGCCCGATGCGGTCTTTCCCGCAGAGATCGGCAAGGAGGTGCCCATGCCCCGCCACTTCCAGCTGCTGCGCATTGCCCTCCAGCAAGTGGAGCTGTTGCAGCTCACCGATCACCCCCATCGACGAAGCCGTTGGCGCTTGGAAGCGGGCTGGGCGGTGGAACCGCTCAATCCCTGACGTCCTGATGTCCCATCACGCCGAGCGCGCCACCAAGATCTGCCCGGTTTGTGGTCTGCCGTTTCAATGGCGCAAGAAATGGAAGAACTGCTGGGACGAGGTGCGCTACTGCTCAGAGCGCTGCCGGCGACGGCGTCCTGATCCTCAGCCTGAGGGATCTGTTCCCGATTAAGCCTTGGTCCTGAAGCCTGTTGCACGGTTCTGGTGCCGTCTTCCGACGTCGAGCGCTGTGGCGGGGTGCAACCGCAGCGGTTGAATTCGCCAGGGATTCCTTCCGGTTGCCTACGGTGGACCCCCACGGGCTGCGTGCCCGCTGACCCGGCGATCGCCGAACCATGCCCACCCAGCAAGCGGTCCAGGCCTACTACGGCAAGGAGCTCAGCGGTACCACCGACCTCAAGACCAGCGCCTGCTGCGATGCCGACGCGGTGCCTGGCTGGCTGAAGCCTCTTCTGGCGAACGTCCACCCCGAGGTGAGCGGTCGCTACTACGGCTGCGGTCTGGTCTGCCCCCCCTTGCTCGAGGGCTGCCGCGTGCTGGATCTGGGCAGTGGTGCCGGGCGGGACGCCTATCTGCTCGCCCAACTCGTTGGACCAGAGGGAGCGGTGGTGGGGGTCGACATGACCGCCGAGCAATTGGCGGTGGCCCGCGCTCACCAGGATTTCCATGCGGAGCGGTTCGGGTATGTCAATGTGTCGTTTCTCGAGGGCACGATCGAGCGGCTGGAGCAGCTGCCCCTGGAGCCCGGCAGCTTCGATGTGGTGGTGAGCAACTGCGTGCTCAACCTCTCCACAGACAAAGGTGCCGTCCTGCGGGGCGTCAAGCGGCTGCTCAAGCCCGGTGGTGAGATGTACTTCGCCGACGTCTACGCCGATCGGCGCCTTCCCGAGGCAGTCCGTCGCCATCCGGTTCTCTACGGCGAGTGCCTGGGGGGTGCCCTCTACCGCGGAGATTTTCTGCGGTTGGCCAGGGCCGCAGGATTCCCCGATCCACGGCTGGTAGCGGAGAAGGAAATCCAGATCACCGATGCCGCCCTCGCTCCCCTCGTGGGGGAGGCCCGTTTCCACTCCGCCACCTACCGGCTGTTCCACCTCGATGGGTTGGAGGACGCCTGCGAGGACCATGGCCAGGCCGTGATCTATCGGGGCACCATCGGGGCCCATCCGCACCGCTATGCGCTCGATGGTCACCACGCCCTGGAAACGGGTCGCGTGTTCCCGGTCTGTGGCAACAGCTTCCGCATGCTTCAGGACACCCGGCTGGCACCCCACTTCACGTTCATCGGTGACTTCAGCCGCCACTTCGGCCCCTTCCCTAGCTGCGGTACTCCGACCAGTGCCAGCGCCAGCCATGGCCCTGCGGAAGGTGTGCCCCAAGCGGTGACCAGCACCGAGAGTGCTGGGGGCTGTTGTTGAGTTGCTTCAGGAACGGGCCGATGGAGGGGAACTCTGACCAACTCCTTCCACCTGGAGGATTCCTATCCCATTGTCGCCACTGAGAGGAGCATGTCCTATTTGTGACCTTGATCTACGGCGTTGGGTGGGAACGTTGTCCCTTTGTTCTTGTTTTCCGAGGCTCGGTCAAGACCTGGGTTTCTGAGCTGTCAGAGCCGAACCATTCATATCAATGGCTCTGCTCGGATTTCAAACGTCTTCTTCATCCCAGTGCCTTGCTTCCGGCTTAACCACAGTCGCTGACTGGCAAACCTCAGGTCTTCTTTGTGGTATTGCTATTTGCCGTACCATCGGATCGGGCGTTCCAGGAAGTCATGGCCATCACCGATCGCCTGGATCTCAATCTTTCCAGCAGCGACAAGCAGTTCCTCCAGCAGGCGGCCGCAATCGAAGGCATCTCGGTCGCCGCTTTCGTGCGTTCTGCCGCCAAGCAACGGGCAGCTGAGGCCATCCAGCTCGATCGGGTCGTCTCCCTCTGACGTGACTACGAAACCTTCCACGCTGCCCTGGCTGAGCTTTTCCGCCCCAACGGGGCCTTGTCCGAGGCCCTGAATGCCCGGTGTCAACTACACAGGCGGCCGCCTTTCTAATCGTCGCCGGACACGCCGATCAATCGGGCGAGATCCCCTCGTGAACTTCATGCTCGGGCCATCGGCTCGGCCCTGGATCAGGCCATCGAGCAGCAGGCCAACGGAGCGCCGGTAGGTTCGGAGAAAAGCTCGGAGATCGGTTCGGAGATCGCCGCTGCTGGGGCCAACACAGCAGAGCGGATCCCCGTTCTCCTGGCCTCTGAGACACGCCTCTGCGCCGGCCTGCTGTCCCAGAGGCTGGACCTCGGCTCCCGTGCCGTGGAGAAGCAACTGGCCGCCCTCTAGGTGGCGGGACGCCTGCGCCGCGTGGGATCAGATCGGGCCGGCCGCTTGCGCACCTCCACGAGGGGCCGCTGCCGCCAGAAAAGTCGGAGAGATTGTCGCGGATGGCCAGGGCGCCGAGTTGTTCGGCAAGCAGGTCTTGCTGTGAGCACTTTCAGAGACTCGCTCATCCAGGGAACCCCTGCCGCCACTGAGCCGGCGCCTATCCCCTCAAGACCCGTGGTGACCGGGTTCGCCCTGGCAGGCAATCAGCAGGCTTGGACTCAGCAGCTCAAAACGAGACAGCAGACGCAAAAAGAAAAAGGGTTGCCCAGGCAAGCAAAACCGTACAGTCTTGGAGGACATCTCCACAGACAATGATGACAGGCTCAGAATTCCTTGCTGGGAAGTCTGCCGAGATCCTGAAGACCCTGAGCGATGGCGAATGCCTGGTCGAACTGGACCTCTCCGGAACCATCCGATGGGCGAACGACCATTTCGTATCTCTTACGGGATTCAGCCTGGAGGAGCTTAAGAGCATTGATTGCTGGGAACTCCTCGATTCAGGGCACATGGGCCCTGAGGGTCGGGAAACATTTTGGCAAACGCTACGTGATGGCAGTTGTGCAACAGAATCGTTCCGATGCAGCAACAAGAATCAGGAAGAGAAATGGCTGAAAATTCTGTTCATACCAGTCACAGATGCTGCCTCGCAGCAAACCGTATGCCTTGGCATTGCAACTGATAGCACAGCCAGGAAGCAGGCTTACATAGCCATGGCTGGCATGAACACAGCACTGGAGCGCTCAACGGCGGTGATCGAATTTGATCCCACAGGCACAATCCTACGCTGCAATGACATATTTCTCGACCTGATGGGATATCAACTCGATGATCTCATAGGCAGACATCATAGAATATTTGCCAAGCCAGACTACTCTGCATCACAGGATTATCTTGACTTCTGGACTTCGCTTGCAGCCGGCGATGTGGTTCCAGGCCAATTCGAAAGACTGCGTCAGGATGGCAGCTCAGTCTGGCTGGAAGCAAGTTACAACCCCATATTTGACCTGCAGGGCAATGTGATCAGGGTTGTGAAGTTTGCAACCGACATCACCGAGAAAGTCCGCGCCAACGAGGAGATCGAAATCAAAGCCAAGGCCTTGGCCGTCGCCTTGGAGCAAGCGCAGGAATCAGAACAAATCCGCGATGAGATGGATCGGACCCTGCAGGAAATGTCGACGCCAGTAACCCAAATTTGGGATGGAATCCTGCTTTTACCGCTCGTGGGAGTTGTGGATTCAACCCGAACAGACGACGTGATGCGCAAAACGCTCAACCGGATCACCGAGCATGAGTCAAAGATCTTTATTCTCGACATCAGCGGCGTACCCATGGTTGACACCGCTGTAGCCAATCAACTGGTGAAAATCACCAAAGCGACCCGCTTCATGGGCTGTGAGACCATTGTTTCAGGCCTCTCTGCATCCATTGCGCACACCATGGTGGATCTCGGCGTGGATGTGGGTGAAGTACGCACAACAGCAACCTTGCGCGATGCATTTCGCATCGCGCTTCAACAGGTAGCTGCCTTCAATGGCAATGGCATCATCAAACGAGAGACTGAACCGCAGGGTGACATCTTCAAATTGTGAGTGGTATGGATCAGAATGCTCAACCGCTTTCGATCGCACAAGTTAAGGACCTACTGATTGTTACGTTGCCCCCGGCTCTTTCAGAGCAGATCATGGTCGACGCACGGGAGCAGGTGGGGGCATGGCTAGTCCGAAAACCGATCCGCGCTGTTCTATTCGATCTGAGTGCGGTTCCTCTGGTTGATGGGGGCGATTTTGAAGCCCTTGGACAACTAGCCATTCGCAACAAGGTGCTCGGATCATCCACCACGCTCATCGGCATCCAGCCTGGGGTTGCCGCCTACCTGGCGTCGCTACCGGTGGAACCACCCTTTCTGAACTTTGCCCAGAACATGGCCAGCGCCCTTCGCCTCCATGGATGAACAACCTGTTTCACCTGTACCGCGCAGCCTGCGCTTCAAGATTCGACGGCAGAGCGATGTGACCCTGGCAGTTGTGGCCTGCCAAAGGGACGATTTCCTGCCTGCTTTTCCTGCTAATGAACGCTGCGTTGTGGGAACTGTGGTGTCAGAACTGGCCATGAATATTCTCAAATACGCCGGGGAGGGTGAGGTTCTCCTCGAGAGCCTTGAATCGGATGGACGTCATGGGGTATCCATTCAAGTGAGCGATCAGGGACCTGGCATCAAGGATCTGGACCAGGCGCTGGCGGATGGATACAGCACAAGTGGAACCTTGGGTCTGGGTTTGCCTGCCGTCAAGCGAATGTGCGACAGCCTCACGATCACTGAACCAATCGGAGGAGGAACCGTGGTGAGCGTCGTGCGCTGGTGCCGTTATCCCGTGCCCTCAAGCAAGCCCAGCCAACTCCCAGCAATACCCAGAGCAGCCATCCGCCAACCTTCGGGTGAGCCACACCCCAAGACACCATTGACCCTGGACATCAGGAGCGAGCAGCGCGCCTACCCGGGACATACGGTCTGCGGTGATCAAACCCTGGCCTTGGAGATCACAAACCTGACCCTGCTCGTGCAATTGGATGGCACGGGTCATGGCGTTGCCGCCAATCAAGCCGTAACAGCACTGGTTGCTTGCATTGAACGTCACGTACAGGAGTGCCAACAACCCACCCCGGAATCCCTCCTGCCGTCACTATTGGATGCCTGTCAGGCAACAGCCGGCTCGGGGATCGGCGCAGCCATTGGCCTGGCACTGGTGGATCGGCAGAAGCACCGGCTTCACTACATGGGCGTGGGCAACACCCGCATCATGGTGTTCAAACCCGGAGGCTGGGAAGGAATCTCACAGGCGGGGATGCTGGGTCATCGTTTCCGCAAGCCGATGCTCAGTTCCGCGTCATTGCAGGCGGGCGACAGCGTGGTGACATTCTCCGATGGCATCAGCAGCTCAGGTGTGCGAGCTTTGCGCAAACATTCCAATCGTCCAACAACCGCAACAGCCATCGCCGAGCAATTGATGACACTGGCCAAGGATTCTGATGATGCCAGCTGCCTTGTGGCCACATGTCTGATCTGAACTTGCTTGGAAGCATCAAGCTCAACAGCGCTGAAAGCCTGCTCCATAACCGCGGCAAGCTGCTGAGCATCATCACCTCACTGGATCAGGACCCAACCCGCACGATTCCCTTTATTGCAAGGCTATCGGATGCGATGCGCTGGTATGTGCAGTGGGGACAGCAGAGCACACTGACCCTGCACCATCAGCCGGCCCAGCGACCACAGCAAAGGCAGGACAGATTGGTATTCAGTCTCCAGTGCGAAGGCTTGATAAAACCACTGCCGCAGCACATTCAACGAAATGGCAGCCCGCAGGATCAAACGCTCCCCCATGAAACGCGGTTGATGTTTGCACTGCCAAAACAGTCGCCGCCTGATGAGCTTGCCCGATTAGCCCATAACTTCATGCAACCCAGCCGGGAAGAATTATTTGCTGCCGTGCAGGCCGAACAAGCAAAGAGCGAGAAATTGGTGCTCAATATTCTGCCAAAAAAGATTGCTGAAACACTAAAGAATGGCCAGACAAGCAGTGGCTTGATCTACGACTTTCACCCAAGCACAACAATCCTGTTCAGCGATGAGGCCGGCTTCACCAGCCTGACCAAAGAGCTGCATCCTGAGAGCCTGGTCAGGATGATCAACCAGTTGTTCTCGGAATTCGACAATCTCTGTGAGCAGCACGGCATCGAAAAGATCAAAACAATTGGCGATGCCTATATGGCTGTCTGTGGCGTACCATCCGCTGTTGAGAACCACGCCGAGCGAGCCTGCCGCATGGCGTTGGACATGCTTCGTATCCATACAGACATGATGCGATCGCAGGACATCAACCTGCGCATCCGTATCGGATTGCATTCAGGGCCTGTGGTGGCGGGGGTGATTGGTCGCAAAAAATACGCCTATGACCTCTGGGGTGATGCAGTGAATGTGGCTAGCAGAATGGAATCAACCGGCATGCAGGACTGCATTCAGATTTCAGAAGCCACGAGGAATCTGCTCCCCGAACACTTTCAGGTTGAGAGCCGTGGCAGCGTTGAGGTCAAGGGTCAAGGAAGCATGTCAACCTATTTCCTGAGGTCCGCTGGAGAAAGCCCAACTTCAGCCTACGAGCGGTGAGGTTGATCACACTTATACCGACAACTTGACGATGATAAGGTGCCCATGGAAAGTTATTCATGGCAAGGCCAGCCAGGCCAGTGCACCAGGACCCATCAGCGGCAGGCTGAACGGCCCATCCCTGTGAACGAACCGCCCACCGCCGATCCGCCCACCTCTCTGCTGCAGACTGTGGTCCTGAACTGTGCCCAGAGTGGGCTTAGTCGGTGCATGCGATCAAAGAGGGAAGGTGGTGCCAAATCAAGCGAGACAGAAGGAAAGCCCAATGCCATCGGCTGGACCCAGGGATTGAACGAAGCCCTATTAGGACTAATTAGGGCTTCCTCACCACGCCGTTCTTTGTGTACGCCCCTGCTCAATTCGGCCGCATCGGCGCTGCGCCACCGTGATGTCGCCGGAAAAAAGACGCTGGAACATCGCGTCGTGAGCCAACGCCTCGCTCAACCCCAGCTCCTGGAACAGGCTGCTGTTGCAGGCCAAATACTGCTGCACCGGCAGCGGAGAGGGTGTCACCGGCACGGAATGGCCGGAGAACACCTGGCGGGGCCGGTGATCGTGGCGATCACCGCTGGCCTGAGGATCCGGCTGCAGCGCCTCCAGCAGCGAGTTGTCGGCCCGCTCTGCGAAGGCCGCGAAACTGGTGGTCGCCCGACACCTCTGTGCCCTGACGTTGCTGGCACCATCCTGGCGGCCCAGGTTGCATGGCTGGGAGCCAGGCATGGCAGCTCGGGTGCTTGGGCTCACAGCGGCTCAGCGCAGTGCATCTGCGGCCGTCAGGTCAGACAACGCAACAACCCCACAGTCAACCGCAACATGCCAGGGCAGAGGGCAGGAGTGATCGACGCGGGCAGGGCAGCACTGCCTAAGATGTGAATGCAGAGCCAAAACGGCTTACATGAACTGTGCCACCTGTGGATTCAGCAACCCAGCGGAGGCAAGATTCTGCTCTGGCTGCGGCACTGCGATCCTTAAGCCACAGAGAAGCGATGCGCCAGCCGAGAGACGCATCATCACCGTCATCTTTTGCGATCTCGTTGAATCAACAGCTCTCTCAGAGTTGATAGACCCCGAAGAATTTAGAGATTTACTAAACGATTATCAAAATACCTGTGCCCGCGCAGTCAAAACCTTTGACGGCTACCTTGCCCACCTTATAGGCGATGGTGTTGTCATCTACTTTGGCTATCCCAAAGCTCATGAAGATGACGAAGTGCGGGCCGTGCGCTGCTCACTGGCCATCCAGGAAGCAGTGGAGGAATTGAACAAACTATCGATTCATCAGGTTCAAGCACGTATCGGCATTCACCGTGGACGGGTCGTTGTCGGAGCACTGGGCGAGACAGCAGGTATACAACCGATGGCCGTTGGCGAAACCCCGAACATTGCAGCACGCCTGCAAGCGGAGGCTAGTCCGGGCGAAATTGTGGTATCCGACTCATTATGGAGATTGGTATCCCGATCATTTGATGGAGAGCAGATCGGTAGTCGAAGGCTAAAGGGTATCCGACGTCCGATTGAGATTCATCGAATCGTCGAATACAAGCCAGCCAAAACAAATAGGCTATTAACTTCACCCTTTATCGGACGACAAGAAGAGCTTGCGGTCATCGATAACCGTTGGCAGCTGGTACTGGAGGGAGAACCTCAGACGATAGTGTTGCTGGGCGAGCCAGGCATCGGCAAGTCGCGCCTGATTGAGCAAACTGCTATCCAGTTCAATGATGCCGACCCGGTCGTACTGAAAGCCCGATGCGATGCTTACAGCAGCGACAGCCCGTACATGCCATTGCTTGAGATGATGCGTAGCCGCCTCTCACTCAATGGTCTCAGCCCGAGCGAACAGCTCTCTGAACTGGCAACCAGACTCTCAGCTCTTGGCTTGGACCAGCCAGAAGCCTTACCTCTGCTCGCCCAGTTCCTCTCAATAGAAATCGAGGCAGAGGAGAACGAGGTTTTCAATCAAATGTCCTCATTGAGGCAACGCCAACGGACCCAGGAACTGATCGTGGAAGCATTAAAGAGGCTAGCCTCCGACTCTCCATTGCTGCTGATCATTGAAGATTTGCACTGGGTAGACGCCTCCACGCTTGAACTCCTCAATCGTATCAACATGCTCGAGTCGGGAAACCGCGTGATGTTGCTCATGAGCACAAGGCAGGAATTGGATACCGCATGGACAGCCGACGACAAGCTGACCAGAATCATTCTCAGCCAGTTGGTCTCAGAGGAATCTGAGGCGATCATCCTGGCCGTTGCATCAGACAAGCCACTCCCCTATGCGCTGGTACGGCAAATTGGCCTGCGGGCGAGCGGAAACCCTCTATTCCTTGAAGAGATCACACTCTCTGTTCTTGGATCTGAATACCTGACAGAGAGAGAGAGCACCTGGGATCTACTGCAACCTTTTTCGGCTGAGTTGGTGCCGAATACCATGGAAGCGGCGTTGATGGCCCGACTGGATAAACTTGGGGAATCAAAGACGCTTCTTCAGATTGGATCAACTCTTGGACGAGAATTCAGGCTGGATTTACTCTGCGCAGTTGCTCCATTAAGCAGGCAACAGATTGAGCAAACATTGCAGCGAATGGTTAAAGAGGGATTTCTGACAGTATCCGATGCAGCCGAGAAGTCTTATATCTTTAAACACGCACTTATGCAAGACGTAGCCTATCAATCGCTACTTCTAAGCACGAGGCAACAATACCATGCCCGAATCGCTGATGTACTCAGCATTGATTACAAGCAGCTGGGTGCTCAGAGACCGGATTTGCTTGCCCATCACCTTTCAGGTGCTCACCGCTACCTTGAGGCTGCGAAGATGTGGCTTACAGCTGGCACATCAGCAATGCAACGAACTGCAGTAATTGAGGCTGTCGATCATCTAAACCGTGGTTTGCGTGACCTGGCAAAGCTGGAACAAGATGAAGAGTGCTGGCATCTTGATTTCTCCATCAGCATGTCACTAGCACCAGCTCAGATGGCGGTTTTGGGCTGGGCTTTACCCGTTGTGGAGAAGACCTGTCTACGTGCCATAGCGATGGCGGAACGTCTGGGGTTTGACGATCAACGTTTCGCGCCTCTGTGGGGGCTTTGGTCCAATCAGTTTGTAGCGGGCCGGCTGCTTGGTGCTCGAGATGCTGCTGAGCTACTTCTCGTACAAGCAGAAAGAAGTAACCAAGCAGTGCATTTGATTGCAGCCCGAAATGCGGCCTCATACACGTATTTCTATCGAGGAGACTACGCTCGTGCTATAGAACATGCAGATGCAGGGCTCGCACTTTATGACCAGGCGCTTGAATGTGAGCTCTGCCTTATTCTCCAGTCAGCACCTACAGTCCATATCCTGTCTGCCCGTGCCAATGCTCTCTGGATGCTTGGAAAGCAGTTGGAAGCAGAGCATGGCATGGAGCGGATGATCGAACTGGCACGCAGCCTTTCGCATCCACCATCTCTTGCTGCAGCACTGGCATACAAGTGCTTTTTCTTCAACTATTCGAGCGACTATGACCGCATCCTGAAGGCATCGCAAGAGCTCCTGGCCCTGTCGATACGGGAAGGCTATGCGTTATGGCACGCTGTTGCAGATCTCTACAAAACAGCAGCGTTGTTAAGTCTGAATCCAGACAATGGAAAGGCCAATGCTGTTCTTACTCAAGTGCAGGTGATGCGGCAGACAGGAGCGATGGTGACAGATCCTTCAACCTCGGTACTAAGCGCCAAAGCATTACGTCACACCAATCGCTTAGAGGATGCCTTGGCGGAGTGTGATCAGGCATTGAACACAGCAAGACGAGGCGATGTCAAGGTCATGGTGCCTGACGTTTATCGCATGAAAGGTGATGTTCTTGCTGATCTGGGTCGTGCCGAGGAAGCCGATCACGCCTATTGCAAGGCAGTGGAGCATGCGCGCGAGCAGGGGGCAGTGCCGCTTGAATTGCGTGCCCTCATAGCCCTGCTGAACCACAGGCAACTCAATCATGGCAGTCTCGAGAGCAAAGCGGATTTGCAATTGCTTGTTGAGCATTCCGCAATGGACCCAGCATCTCAGGAAATGGTGACAGCACGATGGCTGCTAAGTGCTCTGAACTGACTAGCATCAGCGCGAGGAAGTAATTCTAAAAGAATTCTAGAGAATGATTACTTGTTGTAATAAGCTGCTAGCCTATTAGGACAAATTAGAACAGTTCACAGTGATCCAGCCCTCAGCTCTTCCCTTGGGTTCAACGAGCAGTCCGCTTGCCCCTCCACTACCCATACCATTTCCAGCATCAATCGCACTGGTCAACCGCGAACGCATTAAGGATCAACGGCTGGATTTGCTTGAGGGATCCATACCAGCAGACCTGACAGGTCACGCCTTCTTCATTGGCCCGGGCGGTTTCATCAACTCACCAGAACTGGGTGGCACTGGGTTGATCCATCCATCGCGCGATGGCACTCCACTCTTCAATGGAGATCCATTACTTCACCGGCTTGATTTCAGTGTAGGCGAAGTCGTTCTAAACAGCAACATTGTTCGTACCCCCTGTTTTTATACCGATCAAGCCTGCCTAATGGATCCGCAGTGGTCCGAATATGGCTACCGCAACACTGGTCTGGCACGCCTTTCATTTCGCCTGGGATTCCGTAATGAGATCAACACGGCCGTCATCCCCATGCGGTTCAACGATCGTGAGGGCAATCGCTTGCTGCTCACTTGGGACGCCGGTCGTCCCTTCGAGATTGATCCCGTTGATTTGGAGATTGCAACCGCAGTCGGCTTTGACAAGGAATGGAAAGAGCAGATTGCCCTGCCGATGCCGTTCGGAATCGTCACGACGCCTGCCCATCCGGCGTTTGATTCCTCTTCAGGGCCTGATCAGCAGGGTCCACGCCTCTTCACGCTCAATTACGGGAAATCAATTGGTACATCTCTGCATCCGATCAAGGAAGGCTATGTAGATGCTCCCTTCAAGAGTGATAAGGAACTTATACAGAGCGTTAAAAGGTTGATGACCATAACGCAAGTCGTCGTAACTGGTCTGCTGAAAGCCATTATTGTGTTGCGCAAAATAGAATCTATTTTGCCCAGGCGAATCACTTTACGTGGCAAGAAAATTACTCGTATTCCCCTCCTCCCAATCAGCAGGATATTTGCACTACCTCCTGACTCTCCACAGGAGCTGACATTGTCGTCATTCATCTCTCGCCTGGCAGTGCTGCTCGACCGGTCGCTTGAGCAAGAGATCTCGGCTCAGGGTGAAGGGGAGCAGCCGCTTCTTGATAGCTCCCTGGAAGAGCTCGATCGTCTGATCAAAGTCCTGAGTCGCCTGATCAAAGCTCCAGGAGAAATGGATGACTTTGTCGATCTAATTAGTTGGGATGGTGAAAATTCACTACACAAATGGAAGGTATTGGTTAAAGACGAAACGACGCAGACACTGGTATCACCGCGGATCATGCATAGCATGCACCAGCTAGGTGTAACTCAAGATTACGTGGTTCTCATGGATACTGTTTTTAAGCTTGGCGCTGAACAACTGCTGACTTCTCCCGCTCCAGATTTCCCTGTATTGGAGCGCATGATACGGCGATTGATTGATTTCCGCCAAAGCGACAATACAGTGCTCTACCTAATCAAACGCTCCGATTTAAATGCCAGCGCGACAGAGGTCGTCGCGAAGCAAATCGTCATTCCGCGCGGCACAGCACACTTTCTGCTTGACTACACCAATCCAAACAATCAAATCACTCTTCACTGTGTACACAACACAGGTTGGGATGCGGCGGAGTGGGTACGCCCATTTGATCAATTTGAAGATACAGCATTCCCAGGGATTGTTGGCATGGCCACTGGTGGCACAGATGTTAATCTTTTGGCACGTTATGTGATTGATGCTGAGCAAGGAGCTGTTGTTGAGAACAAATTCGCCGATGATCCCCAAAAAGATCTCACCTGGATGCTGGCACTCAATGCAGTCTGCCAACCAGATGGCGTAACGCCTCCCGATCGAATTAAAAACATCTTCTGGAATGGCTGGGGTAGCCACGGTGATCTTTTACCCGAATATATTCAGAAGCTGAATCACCCTGCTAAACATCGGAATCTACCGGTGGATGAGGCTGTAAAAGTTGCAACACTTGGTCTGCCTGGGACATTGCTTCGGCTGGATACCGACACCATGACGATCGGCGATCATTATGTGTTTCCTCCTGGCCGCTTTGGCAATTCCGTACAATTCATCCCAAGAAAAGGAGCACAAGCCGGTGGAGATGACGGGTATTTGATGTGCATCGTCAATGGCAGTGATGACCCATCGACCAGTGAATTCTGGCTGTTCGATGCACAGAACCTGATGGCAGGGCCCGTCTGCTGTCTTGGCCACGAGTCTGTGAAAGTGGGGATGACAATCCACTCCACCTGGGTCCCGGAGATCAGCAACCGCTCAGCCGCCTACAAAGTACCTGTCGAACAAGACTACAACGAAAAGCTCGATAGAATCGATCGCAAAGACGAGCTGACGCCACTGTTTAAGCAGTATGTGTATCCCAATTTCTGATTTAGACGCTTTTGCCATCTCCTGCCATGCCTGCTTCCTTTGAATCTGGGCCCCGCTTTCCTCGATCGATCATGCGGGCAAGCGCTGCTGAGTATGGTCCTGTCTGCTTGAACGTGCTAGCCGGTTGTATTCCGGCAGGTCTTAGGGGTCATGTCTATCTTGTGGCTCCAGTAGGTTCAGTTAATTCAAACGGACTTCCCAAGCCAGACAACAGCCACATCTGGAATGGTGATGGCTTGATTCATCGATTTGATCTGGATACTGATGAAGGGATACAGCTCACCACCAGACTGGCATGCACACCATGCTATTGGGCTGATCTGGGCACGCGAACCGGCACGCCCCAAGCCAAGCTTGGCTTCAGCGACTGGGGGATGGCGCGCTTCTCACCATCCCTGGGAATGCGCGATCAGCCGAACACGGCACTCGTGCCGATGCGATTCGCTGACGAACCAGCAACACGCCTGCTGCTCACCTTTGATGGCGGTCGTCCTTTTGAGATTGATCCAGTCAGCCTGGCCGTGGTGACGCCCATGGGAAGCAACGATGAATGGCAAGCGGGTATGCCGGGACCTTGGCCATTTCCACCGGTGCTCACCACGGCGCATCCCGTGTTCGACCCGGAAACGTCGACACTCTTCAGTATCAACTACGGACGTTCCTCAGCAAGTCTGCTGACAACGATTCCTGCGCTGTCATCCCTCTTGCACCGGATCAAAGTGGTCGCCGGGAAGGTACGCCCTCTTGCTTTTGTTTATCGGCGGTATCTCAAGCCACTGCTGACCTGTCTGGATCAGAAAATCGGTGTCGTCGATTTTGTGCATCTGCTGGCGTGGGATGGGAAAGGCCCCTTGCGCCGTTGGCAGCTGATTCATAGGAACGGCGACCCTGTTCGCATCCAGCAGACCATGCATCAGATCGGCGTGAGCCGCGATTACGTTGTTCTGGCTGACACGTCACTCAAGTTCGGGCTTGGTCAACTTCTGCCTGGCCCACTGCCGCTGTATCCATTCGTCAAACGGCTGTTGCGTCGTTTGCTCACCGGCGCCCAGAGGTCAGACACAAGTGTCTATATTGTGCGCAAATCAGATCTCGTTAAGGCAAGTAACCGTGTCGAGGTGAGAGTGGTCAAGATTGAACAAGAAACGGGTCATTTCTTGGTTGATGCTGAGAACCCTGAAGGAAGAATTACCATCCATGTCGCCCATGAAAATGCTACGGATGTTTCCGAGTGGATTCGATTAGAGGACACCTCTGCTCTTGATTCATCCCGCCTGGATCCAAACCTGAGTGGAATGATCTCGGTAGGAGCCATGGATGTCGGCCGGATCGGTCGCTACGTGATTGACGCTGATGCTGGCACCCTGGTGGAAGAACAGTCGCTTCACCACAAGCGCTTTACCTGGGGGATTGGCCTCTACGCGTACCGCCAGGATGGTCGGCATGGTGCCTCCCCGGGAGCAGGTCACAGCTCGATCTACTGGCAATCATTGGGCTTCTGGCCCGAACTTCTATCCACGTTCATTTATAGCCTTTACGCCAACTATCCCCATCGTCTTGTGCCGCTGAAGGAGGTGCTCGGAGGCCTGAAGGATGCAGCAAGCCGCCCTTCAACGCTGTTCCGGGTCGATACCAGCACCATGGAGATCGCCGATTGCTATCCATTTCCGCAACAGCGGCTGGAGGATGGATCCTGGCAGAGTTGGATCTGCGGTTCGCCTCAGTTCATTCCGCGCTGCAATCCTGACGGCACGCCAGTGGCACAGCATCCTGACCCGGATACCGATGGATGGATCTTTTGCGTAGCCGTCAGTGAGCAGAGCAAGGAGATCTGGATCTTCGACGCGTCCGACCTGGCAACCGGTCCGTTGTGTCGGCTGTCCCATCCCGACTTTGATCCTGGCTACACGGTGCATACGGCCTGGCTGGAAAGCATCGAACCACGAACGGCCCCCTATCGAATCGACGTGCGCCACGACTACGACCCCCTACTCAGCAAAGCATCCCCTTCAATCCGTGAGTTGTTTGAGACAAGCGTCTACCCCCATGTGGATGCAGTCAACCAGTCACCAAGTTCATCAGCCGGTGCGGGCTTGGGCGGAACCCATTAATGCCTGGGCGGCACCGTGATCAACGCCTTATCCACGCTCAGGATCCGTTCACCCACCTCACACAGGCATGAAGGCGAGGTGGGTCAGGCTGTCGGAGACCGTGCCCTCTTGGGTGGCCTAGCTTCGGAGAACGTTGGGGATTGATCTGGCACTTTTCCGCCACACGGGGCAGAAAAGTGATCTAAGCCGGAGATAAGTGGTGCCGGTTTATTGTCTTCGCTCTAGCCTTGAACGCCTGCTGAGAACCTGAGAAGGCTTGTGCCGACAGATGGCTCGCCTGAAATCTCAGACTTGGTAAGAAATGGGTCGCCTGAGATTCGAACTCAGGACCAATCGGTTAAAAGCCGAGTGCTCTACCGCTGAGCTAGCGACCCGCAACGAGGTGCCCCCGATGGGCACGAGGCGAACGTATCACACGGGGATCAGGGCCTTCCAGGGGGCCATGGAGGTGCCAGGGGATGGTTGCCGAGGCACCGGTGATGGCGCGGAAATCACATGGGCCGCCTCGGATTCGAACCGAGGACCGATCGGTTAAGAGCCGACTGCTCTACCGCTGAGCTAGCGACCCGCCAAGTAGGCGACTTTTGAACCTATCACCCTGAGAATGGGGCTCCCTGCCCCTGAAGCGTGTCCCCAGCGCCCTGGCCCTCGCCCACCATCCACCCCGAGGCCTGGATCGCCCCTAGCGCCATCGTTGTCGGCGATGTCACCTTGGAGGCCGGTGCCAGCCTCTGGCCCACAGCCGTCGCCCGCGGTGATGTCTGCGCCATCCATGTGGGGGAGGCCAGCAACATCCAGGACGGTGCCGTGCTCCACGGTGATCCGGGTCAGCCGGTGCGCATCGGTGCCGAAGTGACCGTGGGGCACCGGGCCGTGGTCCATGGCGCCACCCTGGGCGACGGCTGCCTGATCGGCATCGGTGCGGTAGTGCTCAACGGTGTCACCGTGGGGGAAGGGGCCCTGGTGGCGGCCGGGGCGGTGGTTACCCGTGATGTGCCCCCCCGCACCCTGGTGGCCGGTGTGCCCGCCCTGCACCGTCGGGAGATCAGTGCCTCCGATGCGGCCGAGCAACGGGCCCACGCCCGCCGCTACCGCACCCTGGCCCAGGCCCACGCCGGCCGCTCTGATCGCACGGGTTTTGAGGCTGGCTGAGGCCAGGGGATTGCTGCGAATTTGATCAAGCCGCCCCTTGGCAGCATCCCAAGGCCGCAGGGATCCGTAGGATCGCCCCACGCTGAATTTGTTTGCGATGGATGCTCGGCTGCTGCTCGTTGCTGCCCCGATCCTGCTGGCCGTGGGCTGGGCTGGGTTCAACATCGGCCGTGCCGCCATCGGTCAGGTGCAACTCCTGCTCAAGCGTTCCCGGGTCTGATGGTCCTGGTGGTTGGGGCCGGTCTGGCAGGCACGGAGGCCGCCTGGCAGATCGCTGAGGCGGGCATCCCCGTTCGTCTGGTGGAGATGCGCCCGCTGCGCCGCTCCCCCGCCCACCACAGCCCCCACTTCGCCGAGCTGGTCTGCAGCAACAGTTTCGGTGCCCTCTCCAGCGACCGTGCCGCCGGACTGCTGCAGGAGGAACTCAGGCGGCTGGGCTCCCTGGTGATCCGGTCCGCCGATCACCATGCGGTTCCCGCCGGCGGCGCCCTGGCGGTGGACCGCGGCCGCTTCAGCGAGGCCCTCACCGAGGCCTGCGAGCGCCATCCCCTGATCACCATCGAGCGTCGGGAGCAGGTGGACCTGCCGGGCCCCGGCGAGCTTGCGGTGCTGGCCACTGGCCCCCTCACCAGCGAACCCCTGGCGGAGCAGCTGCGGGCCTTCACCGGCCGTGCCGATTGCCACTTCTTCGATGCCGCCAGCCCGATCGTGGAGGGGGAGAGCATCGATCTGGAGCGGGCCTTCCGCGCCAGCCGCTACGACAAGGGCGATGCGGACTACATCAACTGCCCCATGGACCGGGAGCAGTACCTGGCCTTCCGTGGGGCCCTGCTGGAAGCCGAGCAGGCCGAACTCAAGGACTTCGAAAAGGGGAATGCCAGCTTCTTTGAGGGTTGCCTGCCGATTGAGGAGCTGGCGCGCCGCGGCGAGGACACCATGCGCTACGGGCCCCTGAAGCCCATTGGCCTCTGGGACCCCCGCTGGGGCGACCTCCACGACCGTGAGGTGCGAAGGGCGAAACGCGCCTACGCCGTGGTGCAGCTGCGTCAGGAGGACAAGGACGGCCGCCTCTGGAATCTGGTGGGGTTCCAGACCAACCTCAAATGGGGGGAGCAGAAGCGGGTGTTGCGCCTGATCCCCGGCTTGGAGAACGCCGAATTCGTGCGCTTCGGGGTGATGCACCGCAACACCTTCCTTGAATCCCCCCAGCTGCTCGATCCCACCCTGCAGTTCCGCCTGCGCCCCACGCTGTTGGCGGCGGGCCAGATCACCGGCACCGAGGGCTATGCCGCCGCGGTGGCGGGAGGCTGGTTGGCGGGCACCAATGCCGCAAGGCTGGCCAACGGGCAAGAGCCCATCTCCCTGCCGGTGACCTCCATGATCGGCGCCCTCACCCACTTCATCGCCGAAGCCCCTAGCGGCAAATTTCAGCCCATGCCCCCCAACTTCGGTCTGCTGCCGGAGCTGCCCGTGCGGATCCCCGGCAAGCGGGAGCGCTACGGCGCCTACCGCGACCGGTCCCTGGCGGATCTGGTTCCCTTTCAGGTCCCGCCTGTCCAACGGGGCCTGGCGGTTGCCTAGCGTCGGCCCATCGCCCGCCCACCCCTTCTGGTGACCATCGCCCCAACCGTTCCTTTCCCTGCCGCGGACCTCTCCGCTGGGCAGGGTCCCTGGGATGTGGTGGTGATCGGCTCGGGCATCGGTGGCCTGGTCACCGCCACCCAGTTGGCCGCCAAGGGGGCCAAGGTGCTGGTGCTCGAGCGCTACCTGATCCCCGGCGGCAGCGGCGGCAGCTTCGAGCGCAACGGCTACACCTTCGATGTGGGCGCCTCGATGATCTTCGGCTTTGGCGAGAAGGGGCACACCAACCTGCTCACCCGTGCCCTCGACGCCGTGGGTGAGCACCAGCCCACCATCCCCGATCCCAGCCAGCTGGAGTACCACTTGCCCGGCGATCTCACGATCGCGGTGGATCGCGATTACGAGAGCTTCATCCACACGCTCACGGCCCGCTTTCCCCACGAGGCCAAAGGAATCCGCGCCTTCTACGACGCCTGCTGGAGCGTATTTCGTTGCCTGGATGCGATGCCGCTGCTGTCGCTGGAGGATCCCGCTTACCTGGCGAAGGTGTTCTTCAAGGCTCCCCTGGCCTGTTTGGGCCTGGCCCGCTGGCTGCCGGTGAACGTGGGGGAGGTGGCCCGCCGCCACATCCGCGATCCCGAGCTGCTGCGCTTCATCGACATGGAGTGTTACTGCTGGTCGGTGGTGCCGGCGGATCGCACGCCGATGATCAATGCGGGCATGGTGTTCAGCGATCGCCATGCCGGCGGCATCAACTACCCCAAGGGGGGCGTCGGCGCCATCGCCAGGCGGCTGGTGGCGGGTTTGGAGCGCCATGGCGGCGCCATCCGCTACCGCAGCCGCGTCACCCGGGTGCTGCTGGAGAGCGGACGGGCGGTGGGGGTGGAGCTGGCGGACGGTGGGCGCATCGAGGCCCAGCGAGTGGTTTCCAATGCCACCCGCTGGGACACCTTCGGCAGCCTGGTGGACGGGGCCCACACCCCCCGAGCGGAGCAGGTCTGGCGGCGCCGCTACCAGGAGTCGCCATCGTTCCTCAGCCTCCACTTGGGGGTGAAAGCCGACGTGATCCCCGCAGGGAGCCACTGCCACCACCTGCTGCTCGAGCGTTGGCAGGACATGGAGGCGGAGCAGGGCACGGCCTTCGTCTCGATCCCCACCCTGCTCGATCCGGCCCTGGCTCCCGCCGGCCACCACATCGTGCACACCTTCACCCCCAGTGCCATGGCCACCTGGCAGGGCCTCTCCCCCTCCGACTACAAGGCCGCTAAAGCAGCCGCAGCCCAGCGACTGATCGATCGGCTGGAGGCGTTGTTCCCCGGGTTGGGCGGCGCCGTCACCCACCAGGAGGTGGGCACCCCCCGCAGCCACCGCCGTTTCCTGGGCCGCCACCAGGGCAGTTATGGCCCCATTCCCCGGGGCCGTTTGCCAGGCCTGCTGCCCATGCCGTTCAACCGCACCGCCATCACTGGCCTCTACTGTGTGGGGGATTCCTGCTTCCCTGGCCAGGGGCTGAATGCCGTGGCCTTCAGCGGCTTCGCCTGCGCCCACCGCATCGGCGCTGACCTGGGCCTGAACCCCTGGGCCCTGCCCTCCTGAGCTCGCGGGGGCGGGACAGCCTCCATAGGCTGAGATCCTTCTGCATCAGGCGTTTCGATGGCCGGCTCCCCCTCCCCCAGTTCCGAACAACTGGCCGCCTACCTGGAGCAGCGGGGTGAGATGGGCAAGCCCTGGATGTGGCACCTGCTGCGGCAGGTGAAGTTACGGGAGGCCAGTGAATCCATGGCCCCTGAAGAGGTGTTTGCTTCGATCCAGGATGCCCATGCCGACCTGATGCGGCTGGGGGAATTCTGGAAGGGCCGGGAAGCGGAGGTATTCGGTGGGCGCTATGCCCCCAGCCAGGCGATCGAACCCCTACCGGGCTCCCCCGAGGATCGATGAGCACCACCTACCCGATGGCGCCCCTGATCCGGGGCACCCTGCTGACCCTCTATCTGGCCCTGGCGCTGCCGTTGCCGCTGCTGGCCACGGGCCTGGCGCGAACGGCCATGGTTCTGGCCACTCTGTTGGGCTTCTTGCTCGTGCTGGCCGCCACCAGCGAACGGGTTCGCCTCGACGAGGAGGCCCTCTCGGTGGGCCATCCCCCTTGGTGTGCCTGGCTGCTGCGTAGGGGCTGGCGTCTGGAGTGGGGCACCATCCGCTCCCTCAAGCCGATGGCCACCAGTCAGGGGGGGCGGGTGTACTACGTGGGAAGCAACGACGGAGCACTCCACCTCCTGCCGCAACGCATTGCTGGATTCCCAGCCTTTCTGGCCTGCTTCCAGGCCCGGACCGGCCTCAGCACCGCCGCCGTCGGACGGCTCACCCCTGCCTGGACCTACCAACTGCTTGCGGTGCTGAGTGGGGCCCTGCTGCTGGCCGAACTGGGGGGCTGGGCCCTCGCCCAAAGCGGTGGCCTTCAGCTGGCCCCAGCAGGCTGACCCAGGGCAACGGAAGCGGGGGCGGCGTTGGCCTCCGGCAGGGTTTCCAGGCTGAAGCGGTAGCCCTGCTGGCGCACCGTCTCGATGCCACCCCCTTCCCCCAGGCCCGCCTGCTCCAGCTTGCGGCGCAGGGTGAGCACCTGGGTGTCCACCGAACGGGGGCCTCCGCTGAAGGGGGGCCAGGCCATGCGCAGCAGTTCCTGGCGGCTGCGCACCACCCCGGGGGGCATCAGAAGGGCACAGAGCAGGGCGAACTCCCGTGGACTGAGTTCCACCGGCTCTTGCCTGAGGGTCACCTGGCGCAACAGCACATGCACTTCGAGGGGGCCGACGCACACCCGTTCCTGCAGGCCGCCGGTGCCGCCCCGCCGCAGCAGGGTGCGGCAACGGGCCGCCAGTTCCTCCAAGCCAAAGGGTTTGCGAAGCACGTCATCGGCCCCGGCATCCAGCAGGGCCACGATCGGCTCGGCACCCGTGCGGGCGGTGAGCACCATCACCGGGCAGCGCAGATGGGCCGCCAGTCGCATGGCGGAGCTCTCCTCAAGCAGTTCGGCCGCCACCAGCAGGTCAGGGGTGATCTCCTCGCAGAGTTGCAGCGCTTCGATCGAGCTGGAGACGGCCGCCGTGAGATGGCCGTCCTGGCGAAGCCGCTGGGCCAGAACCGTGCGCAGGGTGGGGTGGGGGTCTACCACCAGCACCCGCTTCAAGGAGGGGTCGGCCAAGGCCGCTTCCATCAGCGAGGGCGCACCATCCGGTGCAGCGGGGGCTACACCCCTCTCGGAGGGGTTGTTCGGAAGTGGAATCGGTGGGTTCTCCACGTTATGGACCCTGCCTTTTATCTAGGCTATCCGCAAAGAGGGTCGCCCACCGGTCACGGGCGATGCCTTTTGATCTGTCCCCCCACCTTCCCTTTGAGGGCCAACTTCACCACCATGGCGCCCACAGGATCCCTGAGCCGGTCATGACAGCCCTTCAGAATCCAGACGCCATCCGCCACTTCCAGTCGCTCTGCGACGCCTGCCAGGACCTCGCGAGCCGTTACCACGGCCCGTCCGAGCTGCGTCTCTACGCAGACGGCTATCTGCATGCCCTGCGTCGCTCCGCCCTGCTCGACCCCCTGTCCCAGCGCCGCCTCGAAGAGTTGATCGATCGCTGGATTCTTGACCCTTCAGGCTTCATTGGCCCGGATGGGAACCTGAGCACCCTCTACGAGGCCGGCCGCAACTGAGGTTGGCGGGGCCACCCTCAGGAAGCCAAGGCCACTTCGAGCTTCTCGCGCAGTTCGCCGGAGTTGTAGAGCTCAATCAGGATGTCCGAGCCGCCAAGGAATTCCCCCTTCACATACACCTGGGGAATGGTGGGCCAGTCAGAGAACTCCTTGATCCCCTGACGGATCTCGCCGTCGGAGAGCACGTCGAAGGTTTCGAAGGGCACGGCCAGGGAGTTGAGGATCTGGACCACGTTGTTGGAGAAACCGCACTGGGGCATCAGCTTGGAGCCCTTCATGAACACCACCACGGGGCTGTTGCTGATCAGGGTTTCGATGCGTTGCTGAACGGCGGAATCCATGGGGTTCACTCAGGAGGGAAGGGAGGTTTGGAGGGCGAGGGCATGGATGGCTTCGCTGGCCAGCTCGCGGCGGAGGGCGCCGTAGACCAGCTGGTGCTGGCGGACCCGGGAAAGGCCATCGAAGGCGGTGGAGATCACCTTGACCTGGAGGTGGTCTCCGCCGCCGGTGAGGTCTTCCACCTCCACCTCGGCGTCGGGCAGTGATTCGAGGATTGCCGCCTTCACCTGTTCCGGATGAACCATCTGGCCAGGGCCGCTCACGTGGGGGGGAATCTAAGGGCCAGAGGCCCGTGCCGTCGGCCCAGCCAAGGCGGGATCACTTGCCCGGTTCGGCAAGGCCCCCGTTGTAGGGGATGGTGGCGAAGCCAATCTCCACCAGGCTCTGGTAGGCCTTGCGGCCCTCCTCCCGCGCCGGGGTCATCGTCTTGACCACTTCCACCAGCAGGGGCACCGCCACCTCGGGCTGGTTCAGGCGGCGGAACACGGCGGCCAGGCGCAGGTTCGCCTGGGCCAGCACTTCGAGGGACTCAAAACCGTTCTGATCCATCTCCCGGGGGATGCGGGCATCGAGACCCCTGAAGGAACCGCTCAGGTCCCGGTAGAAGGCCAACAGCCGCCGGGCGCTCTCCCGGGCGTCGTCATAGAACTTGCGGGCCTCGGTGAGGTTGCCGGCGGCGGCGGCCGCATCACCTTTGGCCAACAGCGCCCGCACGGACGAGATGTTGAAGCCATTGGAGGTTTCGAGCACCTTCTTGGGTTCGGCCTGAGCCCGCACGGGGGTGCTGGGGGCCAGGGGAACGAGGGCCGCCATCAGGGCAAGGCTGAGGGCCAGAACAGGCCTGCGCACGGCTGATCGTCGAAGGTGGCGGAACTTTAGGGGGTGCCGTAGGGGCGCCCCACGGCGTTCCGGGCCGCTTCCTCAGCTGATTGCATCGCTTCCGCCAGCCGTAGGTTGAGCTGGTGTACCGCTTCGCGGCCTTCCCCCTGGACCCGCAGGGCCGGAGCGAAGCAGACGGCGGCCCTGTCCCGCCAGCCGGGGGGGCTGTGGCCGTAACCCAGTCCGACCGGCACCACCCGCACGTCCACCCCTTGGCTTTGGGCCAGCACCGCCAGCCGGGCCAGGCCCTGGTGCAGGCGCATGGGCCCATCACTACGCCGGATGTGTCCCTCGGGGAACACCACCAGTTGGTGGCCCTCCGCCAGCAGATCAACGGCGTAGCGCAGCGAGGAGGTGCCGGGGCGGGTCTGGTCCACCGGAAAACATCCCAGCCGCTCCAGGAACCACCCCTGCAGGCCCTGCATTTCGGTGAGGGTGACCATGAACCGGCAATCCCGGCCGGTGACACGGCGGCCAGCGGCGTAGGGCAGCAGCAGGGCATCCCAGCGGGCCCGGTGGGTGGGGGCCAGCAGCACCGCCCCCTGGTGGGGCAGAAACTCGGGCTGAAGCACCGTGACGGCGCTGAAGTACCCCGTCAGGGCGATGTCCTGGGTGAGGGCCATGGCTACGGGTGCCAACAGGGGATCAATGCCGTTGCAGAGCCTGCGTTCCCGTTGGATCAGTGCCGTCTGCGTCGCCACAGGGGGGCTTCGATCGATCGTCAAGCTAGGGGTGCCCGTTGCGCCATTCAGGCCACGGCGGGCAGTTGTTTCGGCGGCCTCCTGGCTGCCGACGATCCATAGGATCGGGACCCTGCGCTCCACCGGCCATGGCCAGCCTGGGTGTGAACATCGACCACATTGCCGGCGTCCGCCAGGCCCGCCGCGGCGTCGAGCCCGACCCGGTCACCCTGGCCCTGCTGGCGGAGCTCGGCGGCGCCGATGGCATCACCGTTCACCTGCGCGAGGACCGGCGCCACATCCAACTGCGCGATGTGGAACTGCTCCGGGCCACCGTGCGCACCCGCCTCAACCTGGAGATGGCTGCCACCCCTGAGATGGAGGCCATCGCCCATCGCCTGCGGCCCGACATGGTCACCCTGGTGCCGGAGAAGCGCCAGGAGGTCACCACCGAGGGCGGCCTGGACGTGGCCAGCCAGGAGGGTGAGCTCACTGCCCTGGTGGGGCGGCTCCAGGGCGGCGGTATCCCGGTGAGCCTGTTCGTGGACCCCGATGACCACCAGCTGGAGGCCAGCCAGCGCAGCGGGGCCCGCTGGGTGGAGCTGCACACGGGCACCTATGCCGAGGCCCCATGGGCCGAGCAAACCAGGCAGCTGGCGCGGTTGGAGGAGGGCACCGTCCGTTCCCGCCAGCTGGGGCTGCGGGTGAACGCGGGCCACGGACTCACCTATCAGAACGTGGAGCCCGTGGCGGCGATCGAGGGCATCGAAGAACTGAACATCGGCCACACGATCGTGGCCCGGGCCCTGGCGGTGGGGCTGGAAGCGGCGGTGCGGCAGATGAGGGCCCTGGTTCAGAATCCCCGCAGGGAACCCCTCTTCGGCACCACCTTTCCATGACTGAGCCTTCCGCCCCCCTCTATCACTTCGTGGCGGCCAGCGAAGCCTTCCTGACGGTGGAGGAACCGCTGGAAGAGGTTCTGCGCGAGCGGGTGCGCCATTACGGCGAACAGGGCAAGAGCATCGATTTCTGGCTCGTGTTGCGGCCGGCGTTTCTGGAGATCCCCGCCCTGGGCTCGATCGCCGCGGCGGTGCCCCGGCCCGCCGCCGCCGTGGTCTCCACGGACCCCAAGTTCATCGAATTCCTCAAACTGCGCCTGGAGTTCGTGGCCAAGGGCTCGTTCAATGGCTCCACGGCCGGTCTCGATGACCCCCTGGCCAGCCTGGCCTGAGCCCCAGGGGTACCGGTCTGGAACAGCCAGGCTCAGAACAGAGCGGGTAAGAACAGCCCGGCTCAGAACAGTCCGAAGAAGCGTTTGCGCGGGGTCTCCTCCGCTTCTGACTCCTTCTCCTGGCGGGCCCGCTGGCGTTCCTGCAAACCGTCCTGGTGGTAGCGGGGCCGGTCGTCGCCGATGGTGATCAGGGCTTCTTTGTTTTTCCACCAGATCCAGTCGCGGATCGGTGGGGTGGCCAGCAGATCCTCCCTGCTCAGGCCCAGGCCCAGCTTGTTGGAGGCATGCACCAGCACGGCGATCATGGCCTCGCCGTCTTCGCAGCTGGCCAGGGCCTCGTTGGTGCGCTTGGCCCCGTTCAGGGCTTTCACCAGGAGTTGCACTCTCCGGGAAACCGGTAGCGACCGAAGCTCCATGGGCCGGATGGCAGCTGACGCAGGAAAGGTAGCCGGTGACACCTGGGCCCGTGCTTGCCAGGGTGCTGACAGGAATCTGGCGACCGGCCAGAGTTCACGTAAAGTCGTCCGTATGACGTCTCGATCGAACCCCACCCGCCACTGGGTCATCGGTGATGTGCATGGTTGTGCCGATGCATTGCAGGCCCTGGTGGAGCGGCTCCCGTCCACCGACCTGCTGATTCTCTGCGGCGACGTGATCAACCGTGGCCCCCAGATTGAGCGGGCCATGGAGCTGGCCTGGTCGCTGGTGGAGAGCGGTCGCGGTGTCTGGCTCAAGGGCAACCATGAACTCCGGCTGACCCGGGCCCTGCGCCGCGGTAGTTGGACGGCCCAGCGCGACCTGGCCGGTTGCGACACCTATCGCCAGCTCGGTGATCGCCGCTGCCGCCTCTGGATCGAGCGCCTTGAGCATCTGCCTCTGGCCTACTGGGGCCAGGGTTGGGTCGCCACCCATGCCGGCTTCGATCCGGACAGCTGGCAGCCCGACCTTTCGGTTCGACAGCCCTTCTGGGACCGCTACGACGGCCGTTTTGGCGAGGTGATCGTGGGCCATACCCCCGCCGGCCAGGTGCGCCGTCGCGCCAACGGCATCCTGACCGTCGACACCGGTGCCTGCTACGGCGGCACCCTCACCGCCTACTGCCCCCAAACCCAGGAACTGACCCAGGTGGAGGGGTTGCCGCTTTCCACTTCGGCCTGGCTGCAGCCCAGGAAGGCCCTACTCGGCAGCCCTTGCTGACCCTTTACCGCAGCAACCGGGCCGAGATCCTCGCCCAGTTGCTGGCCGCCCGCCTGCAGGTCAGTCCGCCTGGCCCGTTCGAGCAGGTGCAGGTGGTGGTCAACACCTGGCCCACCAGCCGATGGCTGGGGGAGCAGTTGGCCCTGGGGCTCGGCACCGGTGCCGCTTCCTTCGCCGACGGCATCGCAGCCAACCTGCGCTTCCCCTTCCCCGGCAGCCACCTGCGCCAGATCGTGGACGCCGTGCTGCAGGACGGCAGCGCCACGGCATCGGAGCCGGCTGGCTCCGATCCCTGGCGGGCCAGCCAACTGGTTTGGCCCTTGCTGGAGCAGCTGCCGGAGCTGGTGCAGCAGCCTGAGGCGCTGCTGCTGCGTCGTTGGCTTCAGGAGCGGGGCCAAGGGGGCGGCCGGGCGTCGCAGGTCCGCGGCGATGGGGGGCTGGGGGAGCTGGATAGGCCCCTGTGGCAGCTCGGTCGTGCCATCGCCGATGCCTTCGACGACTACACCCTCTATCGCCCGGGGATGTTGGCCGCCTGGAGCGCCGGCCATCGGCTGGATGAGCGGGGTCAGCCCCTCCCTGATCTGCAGCAGTGGCAACCGCTGCTGTTCAACCGGCTGGCGGAGCGTCTGGAGCGGAAACCCTTCGGCCTGCGGGTGGCCGAGGCCATTGGGCTGCTGCGCAGCTGGCCAAACGACAGGCCCATTCCTGGGCTGACAACGGGCAGCCCCCTGCGGCTGTTTGGCCTCAGCAGCATGGCGCCGGTTCAGGTGGATCTGCTGCAGGCCCTCTCGGGCCGCCTTGAGGTGGAGCTCTACCTGCTCACCCCCTGCCGCGACCTCTGGCAACGGCTCGGCCCCGGCCCCGGCGGTGGTGGTGATGGCCAGGCCCTCGATCCCCTGGGGGAGGACTGGTTGCTGCAGGCCCCTGGCCTGGAGGCCCGCTTCGGGCGTCTGGGGGCCGAGTTCCAGCAGTTGCTGGAGGGCTCCGGTGAAACCCGGCTGGGCGGCTGGGAGGAGCGGGACCTGTTCCTGGGGGCCGCCAACCTCGCCCGCGAGCCCATCAATCTTGGGCAGCGGAGCCGTGGGCCCAGTCTGTTGGAGCAGCTGCAGCAGCGGCTGGTGGACCCGGAGGAAGCCGAGCCGTTGCAGCTGGGCGATGGTGACCCCTCCCTGGAGTTCCACGCCTGCCCGGGTCGGTTGCGCCAGGTGCAGATCGTGCGCGATCGGCTCCTGCAGCTGATGGCCGCCGACCCCAGCCTTGCCCCCCGCGACCTTCTGGTGATGACGCCCCAGGTGGAGGCCTTCGCCCCCCTGGTGGGGGCGGTGTTCGGCGACAGCGAAGCCACGGGGGTGGAGTTGCCCTGGCGGCTCACCGACCGCAGTCAGCAGAGCGAGGCCGGCGTCAGCAGCGGCCTGCTGGCCTTGTTGGAGCTGGGGGGCGAGCGGCTCACCGCCTCGGCCCTGGAGGGGCTGCTGTCCTGTGCGCCCCTGCTGGAACACCGCCAGGTGCCGCCGGGTGAGGCCGGAGCGATCACGGAACTGCTCCAGCGCGCTGGCTTCCGTTGGGGCCTCGATGGCGCCGCCCGCGGCGGCGACCCGACCCACAGCCTTACCTGGGCCCTGGACCGGCTGGTGCTGGGCCTGGTGCTGCCCGAGCAGGCCGGCCTGGCGCCTGCGGATACCGCCCCGCTGGCCATGGCCGGCAGCCTGGAGCAGCAGGGCCGCTGGCTGCAGCTCCTGCTGGGGGTGAAACGGGCCCTGCGGCAGCTGGGCCGGCCCCGAACGCCGGCGGCGTGGGCACCCCTGCTGCGGCAGTTGCTGGCGGAGCTGTTCGGTGACGGTGGCGAGCGGGCCTGGGAGCTGCAGGCGATCCTGGCGGCCATCGCCGACTGGCAGGAGGTGGCCTCCACCAGCCCGCTGCGGCTGGAGGCGCCCGTGGTGGCCGAGGTGCTGGGGGAGCGGCTGGGGGCCGACAGCGGTCGCTTCGGCCACCGCAGTGGAGCCCTCACCATCAGTGCCCTGGAGCCGATGCGCGCCATTCCCCACCGGGTGATCGTGCTGATGGGCCTCGATGCCGGCAGCTTCCCCCGCCAACGGGAGCGACCGGGCTTCCATCTGATGGAGCAACGGCGCCAGTTGGGGGACCCCAGCCCCGGCGATCAGGACCGCTACGTTTTGATCGAGTGCCTGCTCTCCGCCCGAGACCACCTGCTCATCACCTGGAGCAGCCGTGAGGAGCGCCGGGGCGAAGACCTGATGCCCTCCGCCCCCGTCCGCCAGTGGCTGGCCCTGCTGGAGCAGGAGCTGGGCCCCGAGCAGGCGGCACGGCTGCGGCGGGACCACAGCCCCAATCCCCTGGAGCGCCGCAATTTCCTGCCGGAGGGCCCCTGGCCGCCGGCCAGCTGCGACCGGCGGCTGATGGAGGCCCGCCGGTTGCTGGATGCCCGTAATCTCCCGCCACCGGGGCCCCTGGCCGGTGGCCCCGCGCCTGCCCCCGGCAGCCTGGCCGACCCCGAGGCGGAGGCCTACAGCGATCTGCAGCACTGGCTGGTGGCCCCCCAGGAGAGCTGGCTGGCCGCCCTCGGGCTGCGGCCAAAGGAATGGGGCCGCCAGGTCGAGAACCTGGAGTCCCTGGCCCTCGATGAGGGCATGCGTTCCCGTTTGCTGCGACACCAGCTGGAACAGGGCCCTGCCCCCGCCGAGGAGGCCCCGGACTGGGCGGCGCTGCAGCGGGGCCAGGGGGTGTTGCCCCCCCTGACGGCCGGCCTGCTGGAGGCCGACCGGCTCGCCAGCCGTTGGGGCTCCCTGCAGGAGTGCCTGGAGGGGCTGGGGGAGGAGCGGCTTGGGGAAACGCGCCACGGCGATCTGGCTGCGCAGTTGCGCTGGCGGGGCGATGTCCTGGTGCTGGCCCACACCGCCACCGTGCGCAGTTCCCAGGTGCTGCAGTTGTGGCTGGAGCTGCTGCTGGCCGCGGCCGCCGGCCAGACCCCCGCCCGGGCGGTGCTGATTGGCCGGGATGGGCACCGCTTCCGGGTCATGGGCCGTTTCGGGGTGCCGCCCGCAGCCGAGGCCCGCGCGCTTCTGGAGCAGCTCCGGCATTGGTGTGAGCTCTATCGGCAGAGCTGTTGGCCCGTTCCCCCGGAAACGGGTTGGGCCTTCGCGACTGCCGAGACGAAGAAGCCTGGTGCGGGCTTCAGCAAGGCGGTGGAGGCCTGGGAAGGGGGCTACCAGCGTCAAGGTGAGCGCAACAAGGAGGTGCAGGCCCTCTGTTTCGGGGCTTCCCTGCCGGCCCGGGAGCTGGTGGGGGAACCGTTTCAGCCCCTGGCCCTGGAGTTCTGGCGGCCGCCGCTTACGCATTACGAGGAGGTGAAGCCATGAGCGGCCTCTGCCCCCCCCTGCAGCCCTTCGACGCCAACAGCTTTCCGCTGGATCCGGGCGTCCGGCTGCTGGAGGCCAGCGCTGGCACCGGTAAGACCTTCGCCCTGGCCCACCTGGTGTTGCGGCTGGTGACCCGCCCCACCAACCCCCTCACCCTTCAGCAGCTGTTGGTGGTGACGTTCACGGAGGCCGCCGCCGCCGAACTGCGGGATCGCATTGCCCTCCGTCTCCAGCAGGCCCTGACGCTGCTGGAAGGCACCGCCGCATTGGGCCAGGAGCCCGACGGGGTGCTGCTGGCCTGGCTGGAGCAGCAGCACGATCGACGCACCCTTCGCGGCCCGTTGCTGCTGGCCCTTGAACAACTCGACCGGGCCGACATCACCACCATCCACGGCTTCTGCCGCCGCACCCTGCAGCGCCGTTCCCTCGAAGCGGGGCTGGGCCCGGCGGTGGAGCTGGAGACCGACGACGGCGAGCGGCTGGCCCAGGTCTGCCATGACTACTGGCAGCAGCAGGTGCTGCCCCTGCCCATCGAACTGTTGGCGGGGCTGCAGCAGCGGGGCCTGGCGCCCCAGGTGCTGGAGGGGGTGCTGCGCAAGCTGGATGGTGATCCTGCCCTGGAACTGGATCCGCTGCCTGCGGAGCTGGACCTGGAGCAACCGCTGGCCCCCCAACTGGAGGCCCTGTGGCCGCAGCTTTGGGATCGGTTCCAGAGGGAGTGGCAACTGGGCGGTGCAGCCCTGGAGCAGGCCTGTTGCGCTGCGGCGGCCGATCTGAAACAGGCCGGCGCCAAGTACGACCCCTACCTGCTCAAGCCCAGCGGCCGTGACGTCCAGGTGACCGACTGGATCGCAGCCCGGAACGGAGCGGTGCCTGGCTACGGCGCGGTGCTGGAGCTCAGCGACAGCGCCCGCAAGGCTGGCAAAACGCTTTTGCGGGAGGTGTACCACCCAGGCCCCTATGTGAAAGTCACCGCCCCGGTGGAGGGGGAGGGCCGCCCGCTGCCCCAGGCGCCGCTGCTGGAGGCGATCGCTGCCCTGGTGGATGGTCCGGCCGAGGGGTTGTTGCTCCATTTCGCCCACTGGGGTCGCCGGGAGCTGGCCCTGCGTCGGGGACGCAGCGGCCGCATGGGCTACGGCCAGCTGCTGGAGGGCCTGGACCCTGGTGGTGGCGCACAGCCTGGCGATGGCCAACAGCCTGGAAAGGGCGAGCACACCAGTGAGCGTCAGGGCGTACTGATTGCTGCGGTGGCCGATCGCTACCGGGTGGCCCTGGTCGATGAGTTCCAGGACACCGACCCGATCCAGTGGCGCATCCTCGAGAGGGCCTTCACCGCTGGGGCGGGGCTGGCGGCGCGCCATCTGCTGGTGATCGTGGGGGACCCCAAGCAGGCCATCTACCGCTTCCGTGGCGGGGAGCTGGCCACCTACCGTCTGGCTCGCAACCGGGCCGATTCTGTCTACGGCCTCACCCAGAACCGCCGCTCTTCGCGGGCTCTGGTGGCCGGCTTCAACGCCTTGATGGTGGGGCCCGGCCTGCACCGCTCCGATCTGGATGTGCCGCCCGTGGAGGCCTGCGCCGCCAAGGGGGAGCTGCTGCTGCCGGAGGGGGAGTTGCCTCTCCAGTTGCTGGAGCTGGACAAGGAGACCCTGAGCGAGCAGGTGGCGGGCCTGTGCCTGCAGCTGCTGCAACGCCCCTTGCTGCTGCGCCAGCCCCCCAGGGCGGACAGGGCCCGCCGCGACCGTGCCCTGGAGCCCGGAGACCTCTGCCTTCTGGTGGCACGCCATAACGAGGCAGAGGAGCTGCGGCGGGCCCTGGAGCGCCGGAACCTGCCCAGCCGCCTCGTGAGCCGTGGCGATGTGTTCGCCACGGAGGGGGCCACGGGCCTGCAGCGGTTGCTGGATGCCCTGGCCGACCCAGGTCACGCCGGCCGGCAGCGCCTGCTGGCCGCTTCACCCCTGCTGGGGTGGTCGGCGGAGCGCATCGCCGCCGCGCCGCCCGAGGCCTGGGATGGGCTGGCCGATGCCCTCAGCCGCCTGGCCCTCGCCCTGCCCCGCCAGGGGCTCATGGCCGCCCTCGGCCAGCTGCTGCGCACCGAGGGGCTGGCCCGCCTGTCCTTGGGGGGGCGGGCCCTGGCCGATTTGCAGCAGACGGCCGAGCTGGTGCAGGAGCACATGCATCGCCATGGCCTTGGTGCCGCCGCCGCCGCCGACTGGCTGCGCCGGTTGCGGCTTGACCGTGACCGGGCGGTGCCGGAGGCCCACCAGCTCCACAGTGCCGCCGCCGATTCCTCGATCGCCGTGGTGACTGTGCACAGCAGCAAGGGTCTGGAGTACCCGGTGGTGATCTGTCCCTACCTCTGGATGTCCCCTGCCCAGCCCAAGGCCGGCATCCCCTCCGTGGGGCGCCGCTGGCGGCCACCGCTCAGCTCTGCCGCGCGCCTGGATCTGCACCTCAATCCCCACTGGGGCGTGGGGCGCCAGGCGGCAAGGGAGGACCAGGCGGCCCAGGAAGAGGAACGGGAGCGGTTGGCCTATGTGGCCGCCACCCGAGCCCAGCACCTGCTGGTGCTGGGCTGGCGCCAGGAACCGAAGCACGCTGCCAACCCCCTGGCCCCCTGGCTGTTGGATGCCGGCGGTGCGCTGCGGCAGGAGTTGCCGTTGCATCGCATCGATTCCGCGACGTTCCCAGGCCCTGCGGTCCTCTGGAAACCCGAGCCGCCCCAGGGGGTGCTGGCGACGGGCCCCATCCCCCGGCACCGGCTCGACACCAGCTGGGGCCGAGCCAGCTATTCCAGCTGGGCCCACAGCGCCAGCCCCCTGGCGCCCCAGGCTGCTGAAGAGGGCCGTGACACCGATGCCCTCAGCCTGGACAGCGACGGCGCTCCAGAGAGTCCATCGGAGCTGTCCTCCCTGGAGCGCCGCGGTCCCCTGGCCGACTTCCCCCGGGGCGCCGGGCCGGGGGAGGCCCTGCACGCCATCCTCGAGCGGATCGATTATCAACAGCAATCCCACCACCCCACCACGGTCACGGTGGTGGCCAGGGAGCTGGAACGGGCCGGCCTGGATTCCGGCCTGGAAAGCCCTTCGCTGGAGGGGCTGGAGCGGCTCCGGCTCACGCCGTTCGGGGGGCCCCTGGGATCCTTTCGTCTGGCGGACCTGCCCCTGGAGCAGCGACTCACCGAGATGAACTTCGATCTGCCCCTGGCGGTGCCCGCCGCCGGTGCCCTGGGGTCCGCCAGCGGCGGGGACAGCCAGCGCCGCCGTGTCACCTCCAGGGCCCTGGCAGGGATCTTCGCCGACCATCCCGGCGGCCTGTTCGGCGCCGCCTACGCCGAAGCTCTCTCCCGCCTGGAGGTGGCCAGCCGCGGCTTCCTCACCGGCTCCATTGATCTGGTCTTCCGCTGCGGCGAGCGCTGGTGGGTGGCCGATTGGAAGAGCAACTGGCTGGGGGAACGGGACGCCAGCGGTCAGCCCCTGGCCTGCGGCCCCGCCCATTACGGCCGGGAGGCGATGGCAGCCCTGATGGCGGCCAACCATTACCCACTCCAGGCCCATCTCTATCTGGTTGCCCTGCACCGCTATCTGCGTTGGCGGTTACCCGGTTACGAGCCTGCCCGTCACCTGGGGGGCTACACCTATGTGTTTCTGCGGGGTACCCCAGGTCCCACCGAGGTCGATCCCGTGCCGGGGATGCTGGTGGAGCAGCCACCCCTGGGGCGCATCCTGGCCCTTGATCGGCTCCTGCAGGAGGGAAGCCGATGACTCCCCAGCCGCCAACGACGACCCAAGCACCCGCCCCTGGTCCCCTGGCCTCCGCCCTGCTGGAGGCCCTTCCCCGGCTCTATGGCGGGCCCGGCGATCCCCTGATCCTGGAGCTCATCGCCGCCCTCGGCGGCGCCCTGGAGAGGGGGCAGTTGGAGCTGACCCTGGAGGGTTCGCCACCGCCGGAGGTTTCCGGGGAGCACTGGCCGCAGGGCCATCTCCGGGCCCTGGTGGGCTCACCTCTGCTGGCCCGGCCCGACACCCTGGCCGAACGGCCGGAGGCCCCGCTGGTGCTGGAGGGCACCCAGTTGCAATGGCGCCGCTGGCACAGCCAGCTCGACGCGGTTCTATCGGCCCTGGTGGAGCGTGCCGGCAGGGCGGTGGATCCGCCGCTGCCGGCCGCGGCCGTGGAGCGGGCTGTGGCCACCGCCGCCGGCCAAGGGCTCGATCCCCAGCAGCAGCGGGCGGTGGCGGCCCTGCTGCGCCATGGCCTTGTGCTGCTCGGTGGCGGCCCCGGCACCGGCAAGACCAGCACGGTGGTGCAGATGCTCGGCGCCGCCCTGGGGGTGGCTCCCCAGCTTCGGTTGCATCTGGCGGCCCCCACCGGCAAGGCCGCCACCCGCCTGCGGCAGGCCCTGGCGGCGGGATCTGGCCGCCTCGATGCCGCCATCGCCGCACGGCTGCAGCAGGCGCCCTGCACCACCCTGCACCGCCTGCTGGAGAGCAACGGCGACCGTTTCGGCCGCCACCGCCAGAACCCCCTCGGCCTCGATCTGCTGGTGGTGGATGAGGTGTCCATGGTGGATCTGCCCCTGATGCAGGCCCTTCTGGAGGCCCTGCCGGCCCGGTGCCAACTGGTGCTGGTGGGGGACCCGGCCCAGCTGCCGCCGGTGGGCCCCGGGGCCGTGCTGCTGGAGCTGCAGCGGCCCGCCCGCCGGGCCGCCCTGGGGGAGGCCTTGGTGGAACTGGCCACCACGTACCGCAACAACGGCGCGATTGCTCAGGTGGCGGAGAGCCTGCGTCCAGGGTCGCGGGTTGATGGAAAAGCGACCGAAGCTCCTCCCCCAAGCCCATCCCTGCTGGACCAGTTGCAACGCCTTTCCCCCACCGACAACCTGCTGTGGCAGCGCCTGCCGGCGAACCGCCCGCCCCAGGGCGCCTTGGAACGGCTGCGGGAGCACCGCCAACGGTTACACCAGCTGACAGGGCAGCTGGTCTGGCCCGAGCCCCAGGCCCCTGCGACCACCCCTGACCAGATCGCCGAGGCGGCCCCCCAGGGGGCCAAGGCCCTTCTGGCTGAACTGGACTCCTGCATCCTGCTCACCCCCGTGCGCCAGGGGCCCTGGGGGGTGGAGGCGATCCATCGTCAGTTGTTGGGGGAGGCTTTCGCGCGACCGCTGCAGCACTGGCCCCTGGGCACGCCGGTGCTGAACCAGCGCAACCTGCCCGAGCAGGGGCTGGCCAACGGTGACATCGGCGTGCTGGTGGAACGAAGGGGCGAGCGGCTGGTGCTCTTCCCAGGCCCCCGGCTGCTGCACCCCGCCCGCCTGGGGGGGGCCGAGCCGGCCCTGGCCCTGACGATCCACAAGTCCCAGGGCAGCCAGTACGGCGAGGTGCTGCTGCTGATGCCCCCGAGCCGTCACTGGGATCCACGCCTGCTCTACACGGGCCTGACCCGCGCCAGAACCCGGGCCACCCTGTTCACTCCGCCCGAGCCCAGTTGGTTGGTGGAGGCGGTGCCCCCGTGAACGCCGAACTCTGGAGGCTGTGGGTCCTCGTGAGCGCCGGCAAGTTTTTGGAGGGCCTGATCGTGTTCATGGGCGGCATCACCCTGCCCCTCGTACAGCGGGACTTTCCCCTGGCCACCCCGGGTCTGCTGACCGCCGCACCGCTCGCGGGGATCCTGATCGGCGCACCCCTGCTGGGGAACCTGGCGGATCGCTGGGGCCGTCGGCCGGTGTTCATCGCCGAGATGGTGGCCCTGGCCCTGGCCCTACTGGGGGCAGCCCTGAGCCCCTCGGCCCCCTGGTTGATCGGCTGCCTGCTGCTGATTGGCCTTGCCCTGGGCGCCGACTACCCCATGGGACACCTGATGCTCTCGGAACGGGTGAGCGGGCCCCAACAGGCCCCCCTGGTGCTGTCGGCCTTCGGTTTCCAGGCCGTCGGGGCCCTGGCAGGCGGCCTGCTGGGGCTGCTGGCGACCGATCTCCTGGAGCCGAGCCAGGGCCTGAACTGGCGATTCCTCTACCTGGCACCCCTGCTGCCCACGGCCCTGCTGGCGTGGGGGCGGCTGCAGGTGAGCGAAAGCCCCGCCTGGGAGCACCGCGCTGACCCTTTCGATCCCTTGGCGGGGTCTCCCGGTGATCTGGCCAGCGTGCCCCATCCCAACTTGCTGGCCTCTGTTCCCTGGTTCCTCCAGGATCTGGCCACCTACGGCATCGGCATCTTCCTGCCGCTGCTGCTGGCGGGGGACCCTGCGGGTCAGGGCACCCGCTTCCTGCCGCTGCTCGTCGATGTTCTGTTTGTGGCCGGTATCGTCGCCGCCACCTTGCTCTGCAACCGCATCGGCACGATCCGGTTGCAGGTGGGGGGGTTCTGCGGCTGCGCCGCCGGGCTGGCCCTGGCGGCCTGGGGGGCGGGGTCGATGGAGGGCCAACCGGTGGCGATCGCCGCCGGGCTGGGGGTGTTCCTGTTCATGACCAACCTCGGCCCCAACGCCACCACCTACCTGTTGGCGGGCAACCTTTTCCCGGTGGAGAACCGGGGCAGGGGAGCCGGCACCGCCGCCGCCGCCGGCAAGGGCGGGGCGGTGCTCATCGCCTTTCTGTTGCCCTCTTTGCTGCAGCGGTGGGGCAGCGCCCCCACGTTCGAGGCCCTGGCGCTCACCTCCCTGCTGGGGGCCCTGATCACCTTGGGGTTGGCGGCGCGGCCCGATGAAGGCTGGTTCACAGCTCACCATGATCCGCAACATGCCAACGAAAAGTGAACGACCTGGGAAGGCTTTGGCTGATCGGCCCATACTGCAATCACCGGAGGGACGTTCACACCAACTCCGGGGTCACCAGCCTCGCTGGTGGCACTTTTGTCAGAGCCCCTGCTCCAATAGTCTCCCCCAACGTGCGCCCTTAGGTTCCTTCGGGAACTACCTTTTGCACCGTTTAAATGACCTCTTCGGATCTCATTGAGGTGCCCCAAAGGTGAATTAGGGTGGCCAATTGGAATCCACGGCCCCAGGCGGCTCTGATCAAACTTTTACCCAACCCGATCCACTCCCCATTGGGCTCCATGCCCTCGGGTTCCGCGTTAATCGGATTTCCCTGCGGGGCAACCAGTGCCTGAACGGGGCGCAGGTCACTTGTGAATGCCCCAGCCTGGAGCAAGGGGCTTTGCCATCGGGCTGGGGATCCGATGGCAACTGCGGGAGGACGGGCCCCATGGAACGGTTCTCTCGTGCTTCTGCGCAGGGGTTGCAGGGACCCTCCTGAATCCGTTGGAATGGACGAAGCGGTCGGCCTGATCCAGAGAATCCTGGATCGGACGCCAATCCCGATGGGTCACCAACGCGGGCAATCCACCCATGGCCATTCCCCAAGCGCAATTCTTGAAGGGCATGGTTCCTCTTGAGCCCATGGGAGCATCTGATTCAACTGAGGCCATGTCCCCCTCCAGGGTTGAGAGGCCATGGGGCTGGTTTGAGACCCTCGCCGCCGGGCCCGGGTATCTCCTTAAGCGGCTCTGCATCCGTGCCGGTCAACGGATCAGCCTCCAGCGCCACCTGCACCGCCAGGAGCACTGGGTGGTGGCGGCCGGATCGGGCTGGCTAGAAGCCGACGGCCATCAGCTGGCCTGTGGCGTGGGCTCAACCTTTGAGGTGCCCAGGGGCAGCCTCCACCGCGCCACCGCGGCCGATTCGGATCTACTCATCATCGAAGTTCAACTGGGGGAACTTCTCAGCGAGACCGATATTGAGCGCTTCGCCGATGACTACGGCCGCCTCACCAACTGAGGGGGGCTGGGGCCAGGTGATAATGTTTGGCTTCACCCTTTGATCAAGGGCAAGGCGTTTTTCTTGGCTCCCCCGTTGGTGGGATCCAGCGTGTGACTGCCGGCCTGCATTGAAGGAAATCCAGGCCAAGGCCCTTTTCTGAATAGTGACGAACACCTCTGCGTGCGAGAGCTCCGGCTGCTCTGTGGATCTCAGTGCGGCTGAACTCCCCGCCACCGCCACCACCACCGAACTTGACACCACTTTGATCGGCCCCCTTGCCGATCTCCCCGCCGATTCGCCTCAGGCAACCGAAACCCTCGAAGAGCAGGAGGCCGGCAACGGCTTCACGGCCTTCGGTTTCGCCCCCGAAGTGCTGCGTGCCCTCAAGGACTGCGGCTACCAGCAACCTTCCCCGATCCAGCAGGCCGCCATTCCCGAACTGCTGTTGGGTCGCGATCTGGTGGGTCAGGCCCAGACCGGCACCGGCAAAACGGCCGCCTTTGCCCTGCCGATGCTGGCCCGCATGGACCTGCAGCAGCGCACTCCCCAGGTGCTGGTGCTCACCCCCACCCGGGAACTGGCCCTCCAGGTGGCCGAGGCCTTCAACAGCTATGCGGCCCACCTGCCCCATATCCGCGTCCTGCCGATCTATGGCGGTGCCGATTTCCGCGACCAGATCGCCCGGCTCAAGCGGGGCGTGCAGGTGGTGGTCGGTACCCCCGGCCGTGTGATGGACCACATGCGCCAGGGCACCCTCGACCTTTCGGGCCTCAAGAGCCTGGTGCTCGATGAAGCCGACGAAATGCTGCGCATGGGCTTCATCGACGACGTCGAATGGGTGTTGACCCAGCTGCCGGAACAGCGTCAGGTGGTGCTGTTCTCCGCCACTATGCCGTCGGAGATCCGGCGCATTTCCCACAAGTACCTGAATGATCCCGCTGAGATCACCATCCGCCAAAAGGGCGACGACTCCAGCCGTATCCGCCAGCGCTACCTCACCGTCAACGCCCCCCACAAGCTGGAGGCGCTCAGCCGGGTGCTGGAGGCGGAAACCAGCGAAGGGGTGATCATTTTCGCCCGCACCAAGGCGATCACCCTCACCGTGGCCGAATCCCTCGAGCAGAGCGGCTACGACGTGGCCGTGCTCAACGGCGACGTGCCCCAGAACCAGCGGGAGCGCACCATCGATCGGCTGCGCAACGGCAAGGTGGATGTGCTGGTGGCCACGGATGTGGCGGCCCGCGGCCTCGATGTTGACCGCATCACCCTGGTGGTGAATTACGACATCCCCTTCGACAGCGAGGCCTACGTGCACCGCATCGGTCGCACAGGTCGGGCGGGCCGGAGCGGCAACGCCATTCTGTTCCTGACCCCCAGGGAGCGCCGCTTCCTCGGAGGTCTGGAGAGGGCGGTCGGTCGTCCAATTGAACCGATGGACGTGCCCAGCAACGCCACCATCAACCAGAGCCGCTTGGATCGCCTGCGTCAGAAGCTCACGGCCGGTGTGCAGCAGCCGAGCCCCCGCGAGGAGGAGAGCGCTTTGCTCACGGAAATCCTCCAGAGGGTCGGCCAGGAAATCGACGCCACCCCCGAGCAACTGGCCCTGGCGGCCCTGCAACTCGCCGTCGGCCATGGGCCCCTGCTGGTCCATGGAGACGAAAACTGGCTGCGGCAGTCTTCGCCCCGGGACAGGGTCGGTGGGGAGGCCGATCGTCGCGGCGGTGAGCGCTCCGGCCGTGGATCCCTCCCCGGGCGCCCGTCCCACCGGGGTGAGGGTGGCGATGGTCCCAGCGATGCCGACATGGATCGCTTCCGGATTGAGGTGGGTTGGCGCGATCGCGTTAAACCCGGCAACATCGTCGGTGCCATCGCCAATGAAGCGGGTCTTGCCGGTCGCTCGATCGGACGGATTCAGATCTTTGACACCCACAGCACCATCGACCTGCCCAAGGGCATGCCGGAGGAGGTGTTCCAGTCGCTTCGTCGGCTGAAGGTGATGAACAAGGAGCTTCAGATCTCCCGATCCCCTATGTGAGTCCAATGACACGGCTGTTCTGCCAACGGCTGTCCTGCCAACCCAGCTCCTTGCAACGGCTCCGCCTGCTTCTGGGCCGACGGTTCTCTTGTTCAGCCGTTCTGCTGGCCACCCTGATGGGTGCGCCTGTGGCGGTCCATGCCAGTGCCCTCGATACCATCAACCAACTCTGTCTGGCCGGTTTCTCGGCAGCGGTCAGTGGTTCCGGTAAATCGGCTCCCGAGGGAATGGCCAGTTACACCTGTGATTGCTTTGTTGATCGGGTCAGCCAGAGGATCAGCCTTGCTGAAGCCCAAGCCACCTGCACCCGGCTGGCTTCAAGCCGTTTCAAGTTGCAGTGAAGGTTTCCACCTTTGGAGAGGGGTCTCAGGCCCACTGGCCGGTGACATCACCGGTGGAGAGCACGGCAACCTGATGGAGCGGCATGCTCTCGATCAAGGCGATCAGGGTGGGTTGAATGCTCTCTGATTCGCAGGCCACGAGGGTCTGCAACAGGTCAAAGCGGTCCTGGGCGGCAAGCTCGCCGTCGTCGCTCCAGGCCAGACTCCAGGGCACGGGATACGCCATCAACGGGGAGAGCAAGGTGAGGGATTGCTGACATTGGCAGCTTAGGGGCGGCTTGGCGGTCTGAGAGTCCCTACAGATTTTCTTCTCCTCTTGGGGCAAGGGCCATGGATACCTGGCGATCGTCAGTGACCCTGTAAGGTTGTCCACGATTCACAGGCTTTCAGGCTCCAATCGGCTCGCTCAGCAGGACCCGCTCCCAACGGGCTTTCCTTGAGGAACCCCCAGCATCGACGAATCAGTTCCAGGTTCCCATCAAGGAATGACCATTTACGTAGGCAACCTTTCGTTCCAGGCCGAACAGGAGGATCTGCTTGATCTATTCGGCCAGTACGGCGAAGTTCGCCAGTGCAGCCTTCCCCTCGACCGTGAAACCGGCCGGAAGCGTGGCTTCGCTTTCGTTGAACTGGCCAACGATGCTGAAGAGCAGAAGGCCATCGACGACCTCCAGGACGTCGAGTGGATGGGCCGCATGATTCGCGTCAACAAAGCCACCCCCCGGGAGCGCACCGGTGGCGGTGGCGGCGGCAACCGTTGGTGATCCGCAGGGGGGCCCTCCCCTGGCCTGTTGCCCGTCTGGTTTGGGGGGCGCTGTTGCTTGGCACAGCAGCCATCGGCCCACTGCCCGCCAGGGCGGGCAGTGCCACGGCAGACTCCATCTGGAGCCATAAAAATGCCCTGCAACGCGCCACTCAGGCAGTTCCTGCAGGCATGGTGGTCACCCAGACCCGATGCCAGGCGTTTCAGGTTCGGGGAGACTTTCGCCATCGCTGCACTGTTACCTGGGCTGACCCACCCGTTCCGGCAGGTTCTTTAGCCCCCTTGAGCCCTTCTTCCCCAGCACAACCCTAAGCAACCCAGCCTCTTGAGCTGGGCGGCCTTCAACCGCGTTGGGATCTTGGCCCGAGCGAAACACTCGAACCTTCACCCTGTCCGATGGGGAACGTGAAAAGGGGAAGCCCGGGTTGACCCCACAGGCGAGTCCACCCGAGCTTCGAGGCGCCGGATTGTTGGGCTCGGTGACTCAGGCGGGTTCGAGGTTTGCGTACGCCTCGGTCAGCTCGGCCTGGGTCAGATCAGCCAGTTGATCCTTCATCCAGGCATGCCGACGCAGATCGGCCCCTGGTTTGGGCAGGGTCCGTTCCCCTTCGCGGGGCTCGGGCAGGGCCGAGCGCAGGTGCCGGCGGCGCAGCTTGGCCGTCAAGCGATGGAAGCGGTGAAAGGCTCGTGAGCGGGACATGGAAACCTCCGCAGTGGAGACCCTTCCGGTCTATCGCAACGGGCCGGAACAGCCAAGACCCGCCTGCTGTCAGCAGCCCCGAAACCCCCGGTTGCGGCCGTTGGAAGGCCCTTGATCGGGCCAGTCCAGGGGCTGAGCAGTTGAATGGCGATTCCCCACCTTCGCCCGTTGGCCGTAGCAACCACGTCCCCACAGTCGGCACTGCAGCGGTTGATCCGGGCCCTGCGGCCCCACCGCAGACAGGTGGCCCTGGCCATCGCCTGCTCCGTGCTCAACAAGCTGTTCGATCTCGCGCCGCCGGTGCTGATCGGCCTTGCGGTGGATGTGGTGGTAAAGCAGCAGCACTCCTGGTTGGCCCAATTCGGGGTGGGCGGCGTGCCCAGTCAGCTGGCGGTGCTGGCGGTGCTCTCCTTTGTGATTTGGAGCGCCGAATCCCTGTTCGAGTACCTCTACGGCCTGCTCTGGCGCAACCTGGCCCAGACCGTGCAGCACGAACTGCGCATCGAGGCCTACGACCACCTTCAGCACCTGGAGATGGCCTTCTTCGAGGCCGGCAGCAGTGGCCGCCTGATGGCGATCCTCAACGACGACATCAACCAGCTGGAGCGCTTCCTTGACCAGGGCGCCAACGAGATGTTGCAGCTGATCACCACGGTGCTCGCGGTGGGGGCAGCGATGGTGGTGCTCTCGCCGTCGGTGGCGGGGGTGGCCTTCCTGCCGATCCCTGTCATTCTCTGGGGCTCCCTGCTGTTCCAGCGTCGGCTGGCGCCCCGTTACCAGGAGGTGCGCGAGCGGGCTGGCGACCTTTCCAGCCGGCTCGCCAACAACCTGGGCGGCATGCTCACGATCAAGAGCTTCGCCGCCGAGGACTGGGAGAAGGAGCGCCTCAGCGCCGACAGCCAGGCCTACCGCCTCAGCAATGGACGGGCGATTCGGCTCTCGGCCGCCTTCATCCCCCTGATCCGCTTCGCGATTCTGTTCGCCTTCCTGGCGATCCTGGTGATCGGCGGGCTGCAGGCTTGGCGCGGGGTGATTGCCGTGGGTAGCTATTCATTTCTCGTGTTCATTACGCAGCGGTTGCTGTGGCCCCTCACCACCCTCGGCCGCACCCTGGATGACTACCAACGGGCCATGGCCTCGACGAATCGGGTGCTGGATCTGCTGGAAACCCCGATTGCCATTCCCAGTGGCCACCGCAGCCTTGACGCCACGGCGGTGAAGGGTCGGATCGACTTCCAGGCGGTGGGGTTCGCCTACGGCGGCCGCGAGCGCCTGCTGGATGGTTTTGATCTGGTGGTGCCGGCCGGATCCACCCTGGGGATCGTGGGGGCAACGGGATCGGGCAAGAGCACGATCGTGAAGTTGCTGCTGCGGCTCTATGCCATCGATCGCGGCCAGATTTTGCTGGATGGAGTGCCGATCGGTGACTTGCGTCTGACGGACCTGCGCCGGGCCATCGGTCTGGTGAGCCAGGAGGTGTTCCTGTTCCATGGCACCGTGGCCGAGAACATCGCCTACGGCAGCTTCGGCGCCACCCGCGGGGCGATCGAGCGGGCGGCCAGCCAGGCCGAGGCGGCCTCCTTCATTGCTGACCTTCCGGAGGGCCTCGACACGGTGGTGGGGGAGAGGGGCCAACGCCTTTCCGGGGGACAACGCCAGCGCATTGCCCTGGCCCGTGCCATCCTCAAAAATCCGCCGGTGCTGATCCTCGATGAGGCCACCGCTGCGGTCGACAACGAGACCGAGGCGGCCATCCAGCGTTCCCTCGATCGAATCACCGCTGAGCGCACCACCTTGGTGATCGCCCATCGCCTGAGCACGGTGCGCCACTCCGATCGGATTGTGGTGATGGAGCAGGGGCGGATCGTGGAGAGTGGCCACCACGACGAACTTCTGGCCCTCGGCGGTGCTTACACCACCCTGTGGCGGGTGCAGGCAGGCCTGCGGCAAGGGGAACCCCTTCAACTCTGACCTTTGGGGGGGCAGAGCACCTTCAGCCCCTCTGGCCAGATGGGGAACTGGTCTGATCCTTAACGTGTGAATGAGGCCACTGCAAGCCGAATGACATAAGTTCTCACGATGAGAAGTTCGGCCCTGAAAAAACGCAGCCCTTGGGGCCCGGTACTTTTGGCCTCAGCCGTGGGATTGGTCGGTGGGCTGGCTCTGGCGGGTCCCCTATCGGGGTTGCTGAAGGGAGATCTGTTCGACAAGACCCATTCCATCGCCAATCCGTTCACAGGCTGGGCGGGTCTGGGCGATCAGGAAATGGTGGTGCTGGGCACCGATGTGGGAGGAGGCAACACCGATGTGATGTATCTGGTGAAAGTGGAGAACGGCGTCACCCGTCTCACCCAGGTACCCCGTGACACCTACATCGATTCCAGCGCCTACGGACCGCTCAAGGCCAACGCCCTCTACAGCCTCGGTGGTGTGAAGGCCGTCAAGCAGGAATTCTCCAGCCGGATGGGCCTGCCGATCCAGCACCACCTGGTGGTGGATCTTTCCGCCGTGCGGCGCATCGGCGATCAGCTGGGGGGGCTGGAGGTGAATGTGCCCAAGCGTCTGTACTACGTCGACAGAAGCCAGGGGCTCTTCATCGATCTGCAACCCGGACCCCAGACCCTCAAGGGCCGTGATCTCGAGGGATTCATCCGCTTCCGCCACGACGAAGAGGGTGACATCGGTCGGCTGGAGCGCCAGAAACTGGTGCTTAACGCACTTTTCGCCAAGCTCGCCCGACCGGAAACCCTGTTGCGGCTGCCCAGCTTGATCGGTTCGGCCGGCAAGGATCTCAAGACCGATCTGGGACCGATGGAAATCGGTGGCCTTGCCACGGCCATGGCTACCACGCGTCTGGAGACCACCCGGCTCGGCGGTCGTCCCTTTGATCGCAATGGCATCAGCTACTGGGAGACCGATTGGCCCAAGCCCCCGGTGGCCACCGATGGCTCCGCCGATTCCTCCAATCGCTACAAGCTCCTGTTCTGATCTCCCCCCGACTGGGTCCGTTCAGCCCGGTAGCTGGCGGGCACCAGCACCAGGAAGAGCCACCACCACAGGAGCACCGCCAGGCCCAGCGGCACGGTGATCCACCAGTGATGCAGCAGCAGCCAGCTGGCTAGCGGCACCGCCACCCCGGTCAGCAGGATGGACCAGGGCTGGCACCACCAGGGCTTCAGTTGCCAGAGGGAGGCTGCTTCCGCCTGGGGTGTGGCCGGCGCCGTTGCGGGATCCATGGCTCAGGGAGGTTGGTTGCCATTCTCCGTCTGGGAGAGCACGACCAGGGCCAGCGCCAGGGCCACCAGCGCCAGCAGGGGCGTGGTGGTGGCCACGGTCAACCCCAGGGCGGCGGTGAACCAGATGGAGGCGGCACTGGTGAGGCCGCGCACCTGAACTGGCCCCTCGGCCTGGCCCCAGCTCTCCTCATCCTCCTTGGTTTCCCCCTGGCCCCGGCGCTCCTGATCGGGCACCGGCGAGCGCAGGATTTCTCCCGCGCCCAGGAAGCCCACCCCCGTGGCCACCCCCTGGATCACCCGGCTGTGGGCTTGGGTGTCCTGGCCCGCCGCCAGCACCATCAGGCAGGAGCTGAGCCCCACCAGCACATGCACCCGCAGGCGGGAGCGGCGGTGACTCGGGGTGTGGGCGCGGTTGTAGCCCATCGCCAGGCCGCAGGCCACGGCCAGCCCCATGCGCAGCAGGGCCTCGAGATCGGAAGAGAGCTGCACAGGGGCGCGGGGCAGGCCGACGCCATCATCCGTCGGCCCATAGGGTGGCGCCAGCGGTCGACCAGTTGAGGAGCTGGGTTGGGGTCGCCAAGGGAGCGACGACCACCGTCGATGCTGTGTTCTACGAATTGATGGCGCCAGGCGGGGTGAGCCAGCGATGCGACGGCGGTGATCCGGGGCAGACCCGCAACCGTGCCCGCCAGATGGCCAACAGGATCGCCCCTGGCGACACAACTGGCGGCACCCATCGCCGCCTGCCGCTTCTGACTGGCCTGGGCTTGCTGCTGCTGGGCTTGTCGGCCCTAGGGCCGCTGGCCGCCCCCGGCCGCAGTCAACCTCGCGCTGCCGCCCCCCTTCTTTCCCCCACCCCGGACGCCGGGATCCTCCAGCTGGAGCGCTCCTGGACCCGCCTGGATCAGGAGCTGCGGATGCTGGATGAATGGCTACCCGGTCCGACCTCGCCACCCGTCGGCGTGGCTCCGGAACGGAGCGCCCCGCCTGCTGGCCTGCTGCGGGCCAATCGACCGCCGGATGCGTCGTTTGACGCCGGCCGCCTGGACGTTGCCCCTCCCGCCTTGGCCCTGCCCACGGCCGCGGAGCTACGCGAAGGGTCCGTGCAGGGCCTGAGCCTGTCCCAGGCCCTGGCGATCGCCTATGGCCAGAGCCCCGAGCTCCAGGCCAAGCGCCTGGAGGTGGCCAGCCAGCTGGCCCTGCTGCAGGCTGCCTTGGGCACCTACTGGCCCCGGCTGCTGGCGGTGGCCGGCCTCGGCTACGAGCAAACGGGCACCAGCTTTTCGGCGGCCGTGGGCAATCCCGTGCTGGGTTTGGGCGGCGCCTTCGCCCCCGGTGGGGCCTTTTACGTGCCCACCGGCGCCCAGGCCTACCTCAACCAGGGGGTTCGCAGCGGTGCCGCCGGCCTGGCGCTGGGCTACGACCTGGTGGATTTTGCCCGCACCCCTGCGGTGCAGGCGGCCAAGGCCCGGCTGCAGGAGTCCCGCAGCCGATACGCCAACGACCTGCGCCAGTTGCAGCTGTCCGTCAGTGAGGCCTATTACAACCTGCAGCGCAGCGACCAGCTGGTGCGCATCCGCGACGCAGACCTGCGCAACGACTTGGTGATCCTCCAGGACGTACTCGCCCTGAAGCAGGCCGGCCTGGTGCCCCGCCTCGATCTGCTGCGGCGCCAGGCCATCGAGGCTGAGGCCCAGGAGCTGCTCACCCAGGCCCTGGCCGATCGGGCCGTGGCCCGGCGCCGCCTGGGGACCCTGCTCAACCTGCCGGCGAATCTCACGCCGAGCGCCAGCGATCCGATCAGCCTGCAACCTGCCTGGCCCCTGGATCTGGAATCCAGCCTGCTGGCTGCCTACAAGGGCAATCCAGAGCTGGAGGCCGTCCTGGCCGCCCGGCAGGCCCTGGCCCGCCAGAAGGACCAGGTGGCGGCCCAGTTGTTGCCCCGGCTGAGCTTCCTGGCCCGGGCCAGCGGTCTGTCCAACCAGACCAACCAGTGGTCGTTCACGGGCGACTGCTGCGGAACCACGACCATCCCCAGCCTCAACACCAGCGGTTACGACTGGTCCGTGGCGCTCACCTTCCGCTGGCTGCTGTTCGATGCCGGCAGCACCGCCGCTGAGGTGCGGGCTCTGGCCAACCGGGAAGCCGCCCAGGCCCAGATTTACGCCGCCCGGCGCAACGACATCCGCCTGCGGCTCGAGCAGGCCTTCTTCAACCACGAGGCCAGCCTGGCCAAGCTGGCCTCGGCCCGGCGTGGTGTGGCGGCCAGCCTGGAGGGCTTCCGTGACGCCAAACTCCGCTACCAGACGGGTCTCTCCGATGAGACCACCCTCTCCCTCACCCAGGACCGGCTGGTGCAGAGCCTGGTGCGGCGGCTGAACGCCACGATCGACGTCAACATCACCTACGCCCAGTTGTTGCGCGAGCTGTTGCCGGTGGCCAGGGATCCCGGCGTGCCGGTGCCCGTGATCCTCGAGTTGCCCCAGGCCATGGTCCCGGCCAGGCCCCTGGCTCCAGCTGCAGCACCGTTGTCTCCGACCGTTCCAGCGGCCAAAGGGTTCCCAACCGCGCCCTGAACTCCTTCCGGACCCCCTCGGCCGATGCTCACCCCCTCTGTTCTGCGTACCACCCTGAAGTACGGCTTGGCGGCGGCCCTGGCCGGCACCCTGGCCATGAACAGAGGGGGCGGCGTGGAGTTCGCCTGGTACCCGCTGGTGGCCGTGGTGATGTGCATGGATGAGACCGATACCCGGGTGCTGGCCGCCTCCCGGATCCGGGTGCTCGGCACGGTCGCCGGCGGGGTGGTGGCCGGCCTGGTGCACATGGTGCTGAGCGGCTGGGTCGGCCTCACGGTGAGCCTGGTGCTGGTGGTGCCCCTGTTGCGGTGGCTGGGCTGCCAATCCAGCCGCGGGCTGGGGATGTTGGTCTGCACGTTGGTGTTTCTGGTCGAGCGCTATTCCCAGCTGGAATGGGCCTATGTGGGTGGTCGCATCCTCGACACCCTGATCGGCATCGCCGCCGTGCTGGTGGTGAGTTTTCTCTTCTGGCCCGTGGACCGCCTGGCGGAGATCCAGACGATTGATGCCAAGCTGCGGCGCGCGATCGGCCCCAGGCTGGAGGGAATCCGCCAGGCGCTCAAACAGCCCGGCAGCGAGTCGGTGGGACCATCGGTGCCACTCGAAGGCAGCCGGCTGATCCTCCGGCTTGCGCAACTGGTGGCCGATGAGCTGCGCAGTGTCCCCTCCGGCCGTGCCCACCGGCAGCACTGGAGGCAACGGCAGCTGCTCTGGGAGCGGATCAACCACCACAGCCTCCAGCTGGAGCGCCTGGCCGGGCTGTTGCCCCCTGGGGCCTTTGCCGGTGTTTCTACCCCCTGGTTGGACGAGCTGCCGGCGATGCTCCGCCGCGGAGAGGCCGGTGTGGTTTCCATGCTGCCCAAGCGGCAGAGCTTGGTGCGCCTGGCCACCGGCCTGCAGTTGCAACCCCTCCTGCTGCTGGCCTTTGAGGATGAGCTCCAGCGCCTGGTGCGCAGCCTCCACAGCCTGGCCCTGGCGGGCGGGCGGGAGGTCAGCCCATGAACCGCCCCGATTCACCGCTCATCACCCGGGCCGAACTGAGGCTGGCCCTCACCGGTGGACTCTCGGCCGGCCTGGCGATCACCCTGGGGCTGCCCGACCCCTACTACGGGCCCATGGCGGTGGCGGCGGTCCTGGGCGGCACGGTGGGAGCCAGCCGCACCCTGGGCTTCCAGCGGATTCTGGGCACCCTGATGGGGGGGGTGATCCTGGTGGTGCTCCATCCCACCCTCAGCCCCATCCTGCCCATGCCGCTGGGGGTGGCCATTGCCCTGGCCTCCACCCGCCTGTTCGGTGGTTCCCTCGGCCTCCACAGCGGCTACAAGGTGGCGGGCCTGGTGGTGTCCGTGGGCTGGATCGTTCATGCGGCCTCGATCACCAGCTGGGTGCCCATCCGGCTGCTGTTGACCCTCCTCGGTGTGCTCATGGCCTGGGCGGCCGTCAGCTGGTTCTGGCCCAGCCGCGCCATCGATCGGCGTCAGGAGCTTTCGGTGCAGCTCTATCGGGAGTTCGCCATCGCCTTCCGGGAACAGGCGGCCACGTTGCTCGAGGGCGACGGCGTGCGCGGGGCCCGCGGCCTGGGGCGGCGCAACCATCTGCTGGGCCTGATCCTCGAGCACCAGAACCAGCGGGCCGATGCCGCGGTGGAGGTCAGCGCCGACCGGTTCGGGGAGCGGCTGGCGCGGCTGTGGGACCGCCAGGAGCAGCTGTGGAGCGAGCTGATCGCGAGTTACCGCACCCTGCTGCGCTTGCCACCGCTGCCCCGTTGCCACGGGCCACTGGCCCAGGTCGTGGAGGCCGAGGTGGCGCTGCTGGAGGCCGTGGCCGATCGGCTGGAGCAGTGGGCCGGCTGCTGGCCCAGGCCCCCAAGCCGCTGGGGAATGGCCGCCCAGGGTGATGGGGATGCCCTTGCCGCTGCGAGCCGGAACCTGGAGGCCGCTGAAATGGGCCTGTTTGAGGATGCGGAGGCCACGGCGTTGGTGCTGGCCGGCTCCGGAGGCCGGCGGGCCGTGGCCTGTTCCCAGCTGCTGCTCGCGGTGCAGGGCTTTGAGGCCAGCTGGCGAGCCACCCCCTAGTTCGTCAAGAAGCTAGCGGGACGGCCCCTCCCCCCCCGCCAGAAAGCGCTCGATCCGATAGCCCAGGATCACCAGCAGCAACACCAGCCAGAACCAGAGTTCCGGGGGATTGGCGTTGGCGATCACCAGCAGCAACACCACCTCTGCCACCAGCCAGGGGAGTTCCTGGCGGAACAGTTCGCGGCTTGTGGGTTTCACCAACTGGCCGGCCCCCCCTGCTCCAGACCCCGTTTCCAGGTGCGGTTGATGGCGCCGTTGCGGTAGCCGCCGGTGATGGAGCGCAGGGCAGGCAGCACGTAGGAAAGGGGGGTGCGCCATTCCACGTAGGCATGGCTTTCGATGGTGAGGCCCTCCCGCACGGGAAACACCGAGCTGCCGTCGGAGAGGGTCCAGCGGAAGCCGTCCTGGCTGCGGGGATTGCGTTCGAGCTCAATCAGGGTGCGCATCACGGGTCCGCTCTGCACGAGCGCCTTGGCCAGCTGGGGGTTGCCGATGGTGGTGGAGATGTCCTCCTCGGTGGCAGGCAGCGTATTCACCTGCCGCACCTTGCCCACAATGCCGCCGAAACGGCCCCGCTGGTTCCACTGGGGCACCACCTCCACCGGCATGCCAACCCTGAGTCGGCGGGCATCGGCAGGCGCGAAATAGGACACCGCCCGCAGCGCCACCCCACTCGGCAGGCGGCCGATCGTGCCGAGGCGCTGGCCCACGGCCACGGTCTGGCCAGGAATCACCTGCAGGTCGAGCACCTGGCCATCGCGGTCGGCGTGCAGCTTGCCGTCGTAGGCCAGGCGCGCTTCGGTAACGCGGATCCGGCGGCGCAAATCGTCGATCGTGTAGCGGCGCTGCAGGGCTTCGGTTTCGATCGAGAGCTTGACCTGCTGAAAGGCCGTGAGCACCTTCTTCTCCTCGATTCGCACCTGATCGAGATTCACCGCAGTGCTGGTGAGGCCCTGCTCCACGCTGACCACTTCGCTGGAGAGGGGGGCCACCACCTCGCGCTTGGCCAACCAGCCCAGGTTCTTCAGTTTGGCGGCATAGGTGGCCCGTAGAGCCCCGTAGCGGTCGGCGTCGCCGCGGAGCTTGGCCATCGCCGTGTCAACCGTCGCTTGTTCGGTCTGCAGCCGCAGCCGATCGCGTCGATCCAGGACGGCGTTCTGGCGTTCCAGTTCGCGCAGATTCTCGCGCTGCTGTTCCAGTTCCTTCTCCAGTACCGGCAGGTACAGCTCAAGCAGCACCTGGCCCCGCTTGACGCTCTCCCCCACCCCCACGGCGATGCGTCGCACCTGCCCCGCCGCCCGGGCATCGAGCAGGCCGGCATTGTCGGGTAGCAGCAGTACTCCGCGGCCCACCACTTCCGTGGGCACCAGCCAGACCAGGGCCCAGCCGCCCACGGCGGCGGTCATGGCCGCCAGCACCAGCCCCAGCTGGCCGCGGGGTCCGAGGCCCTGCCAGCGCCCACCGGCCTGTTGAAGCCAGCGACTCGGGGCTGACGGCGATGGGGTGGCGCTGTCCATGGCGGCCAGCATGCAGGGTCAGGGCTGTTCTGTCAGTTCAGCAGGCTCCAGCGATCTGGCTGGCCAGCTCCTCAGCAAGCCCGGGCGCCAGTGAAAAGGCCGTGGGAATGCCGCCCAGTCCCCACAGCCCGGGCGCCCCGGCGATCGGGCCGCAGACGGGGCCGGCGGGGTCCGTGAAGGCCACGGGCGCCTGGACCAGCCGCCCGGGCAGTTCCGCCAACTCTGGCCATACCTGCCGCAAGCCGACCCGTAGCTGCGCCTCCATCCAGCGGGGATCGGGTGCGTTTCGCCAGGCACCCTGCGGTGCCACCAAGCTGATCTGCCCCAGCAACAATCCGGCGCCCCGGGGGGCCAGGCCCGCATCCACGATCCATGCCTCGCGCTCCAGTTCGCGGGCGCGCCCCTCCAGCTCCTGGCGCCGGCCCTGCTGGGGCATCACGATCGCTTCCCCCCAGGGCAGCGTTGCTTCGGGTCGCTGATCGCTGAGGATCACCCCTGCCCAGCTGACCATCAGCTGCCCCTGGAGGGCTGGCCAGAGCGACAGGCAGCCCGCCCCGGCCGCCAGCACCATCTGCCGGGCGCGTAACCGCTCTCCGTCTTGAAGTTCCAGGCTCCAGCCACCCGGCTCGGGGTGGATCCGCTGGGCCGTGCCGCTGAGGCGCCCCACGCCGGCCCTCTCGAGAGCAGCCGGCAGGGCCCGCTGGAAGATCTCGCCGTCGATGCGGGCATAGGGATGGCGCTCTTCCGGGTGCCCGGGTCGGTGGAGCACCAACTCGCTTGGTCGCCAGCCGAGGGGCCCGTGGCGCTCCTCCAGGGACCGCCATCGGGCGGGGGCCGTGGCCATCAGATCGCCGAGGGGCCCGGGGGGGCCCGCCCACCAGGGAACACCGCCGTAGCTCATGTCGGTGGCCCAGGGGCCGGGGGCCGCCAACACCTCCACGGCAACCCCCCGCTCGGCCAGGGCCAGGGCCAGCAGACCGCCGACCAGTCCACCCCCGATCACGAGCACCTCGGCCAAGGGTCAGCTCGTGAGGGTGAGGGAGCCGATCACCTGCTCAAAGAGGGCCTGCACCTTGTCCCAGCGCAGGGAATTGGTGCTGGTTGAGAGGGTGTACAGCCGCCCCTTGTCGGCCACCACGGTGGCCAGTTCATGGCGTTGGCGGTCGGGCAGCTGAACGACGTACTCCAGGTCGTAGAAGGTGCGCCCCTCCACCACGCGCTCCCGGGAGTGGACCAGTTCGGCGCTGCGGTTGCTGCCGGTCGGGGCGATCACGGTGCTGCTGAGGCGTTCCCCCACGGCCTTGGCGTCGGCGAGGCTCTCCACATCGTTGGCGGGGGTCACAGGGGCTACCACGAGGCTGAGGGTTTCGTCGCTGTGGATCAGGTCGTGGAACACCACCTGGGGACCGCCGCTCACCTGCACCCGCGTCCAGCCGGTGGGATAGAGGAAGGCGTAGCGGCCATCGGGGCTGCGGTAGGCGTTCAGCCCCGCCGCCGAGGCACTACAGCCCACCAGCACCAGGGCTAGGAGCAGGGGCAGCAGGGCACGGAGGCGTTGCATGGGCGCCAGGGGTCGAGTTGCACCATTCTCCCGCCTCGGCCCCGGGGCCGCCCCTAGATTCCAACGATCTGCCCCACTCCCCTGAGCGGCTTCACCCGACCCCTGGCGCGCCTGATCGACCAGTTCGAGCGGCTTCCTGGGATCGGACCGCGCACGGCCCAGCGGCTGGCCCTCCATCTGCTGCGTCAGCCCGAGGAGCAGATCCGCAGCTTCGCCGATGCGCTGCTGGCGGCCCGCAGCCAGGTAGGTCAGTGCCAGCGCTGCTTCCATCTCTCCGCCGAGCCCCTCTGCGAGATCTGCCGCAACGGGGAGCGCCACACCGGGGTGTTGTGTGTGGTGGCCGATTCCCGCGACCTGCTGGCCCTGGAGCGCACCCGCGAGTTCAAGGGCACCTACCACGTGCTGGGCGGTCTGATCTCCCCCATGGACGGGGTGGGTCCGGAGTTGCTGCAGGTGCAACCCCTGGTCAACCGTGTGGACGGGGAGGGCATCAGTGAGGTGATTCTGGCCCTCACCCCCAGTGTGGAGGGGGACACCACCAGCCTCTACCTGGCCCGCCTGCTGCGCCCCTTCACCCTGGTGAGCCGCATCGCCTACGGCCTGCCGGTGGGCAGCGAGCTGGAGTACGCCGATGAGGTCACCCTGGCCCGGGCCCTGGAGGGGCGCCGGCGGATGGAGTAGCGCCCACCATGGCCCAGCGCCCCAGCCGTTACAGCACCATTTCTCCGGTCGAGCGGCTGCCCGCCTGGCTGCGCCGGCCCATCGGCAAGGCCTCGGAACTGGAGGCGGTGCAGGGAGTGGTGAAGCAGCAGCGGCTGCACACCATCTGCGAGGAGGGCCGCTGCCCCAACCGCGGGGAGTGCTACGCCGCCGGCACGGCCACCTTTCTGCTGGGCGGCCCGGTCTGCACCCGCAGTTGTGCCTTCTGCCAGGTCGAGAAGGGGGAGGCCCCCGTGCCGTTCGATTCACTGGAGGCCGAGCGGGTGGCCGACGCGGTGCAGCAGCTGGGCCTGCGCTACGTGGTGCTCACCGCCGTCGCCCGCGACGATCTCGCTGACCACGGCGCCGCCCTGTTCACCGGCACCATGGCGGCGATTCGCCTTCGCAACCCCCTGGTGGCGATCGAGGTGCTCACCCCCGATTTCTGGGGTGGCCACCGCGAGGAGGCGGAGGGGGTGGTGGCCCAACGGCAACGGCTGGCAGCTGTGCTGGCGGCTGAGCCGGTGTGCTTCAACCACAACCTGGAAACCGTGAAGCGCCTGCAGGGGGAGGTGCGCCGTGGCGCCACCTATGGGCGTTCCCTTGGTTTACTGGCGGCGGCGCGGGAGCTGGCGCCGTCCATCCCCACCAAATCCGGCCTGATGCTGGGGCTGGGGGAGAGCCTTGAGGAGGTGGTGGAGACGATGGAGGACCTGCGGTCGGTGGACTGTCAGCGGCTCACCCTGGGCCAGTACCTGCGGCCGTCGCTGGCCCACATCCCCGTGGCTCGCTACTGGACGCCCGAGGCGTTTGAGGAGTTGGGGACGATCGCCCGGGGGATGGGGTTCGCCCAGGTGCGCAGTGGCCCGCTGGTGCGCAGCAGTTACCACGCTGAAGAACCTGCTCAGGGGTAGAGCCAGCGACGGAACAGCCGGCTCACCTGGGGCATCACCACCCAGCTCATCAGTGGCATCATCACCGCCAGGTTCAGCAGGGTGCGCAGGGGGGCCGGCAGCTGGACGGTGATCGGCCCCAGCAGGCCGGGCACCAGCAGGATCAGGGGATAGAGCCCGAGGGCGCTGAGCAGGGTGGTCTTCCACTTCGGCGGTGGCTGGGCAGCCGGCAGCTCCGGCAGGGCGACCCAGGCTTCCAGAGCGTTGCCCCGCACCACCGTTGGTGGTTGGCTGCTGAGGGCATTGGCCCGCTCGATCCACCGCTGGCAGGGGGCGGAGTCCTCCCAGGTGCGGAACTGCTCAGGCGTTTCAAAACGCAGCACCAGGTGCCAGGGGCCATGGCGCCTGCTGGGAACGTGCACCTCGCCGCCCACGTAGCCCTCGAATGCTTCGGCCTCCGCCAGCATGCCGCGCAAACTCTCTTCGAATGCCGCCTCCTGGCCAGGCCGCACCTGCCGCGTCACGGCCACGTAGCTCCGTGCCTGCGCCATCGCTCACCAACCTCCGCCGAGCCAACCTCTAGGCGAAAGGATGCCATCCCTAACATCCGATCAACGCCAGTTGTGCTGGATGCAGATCGAGAGCTTCTTCACCTTCAACATCGCCATCGTGGTCCTGGCGGTGGGCAAGTGGCTGAATCAGCGTTTTGCCCTGCTGCGCAACTACAACATTCCCGATCCCGTCAGCAGCGGCCTGTTGGTGTCCGTGCTGCTGGCGATTGTTCACAGTCTCAGCGGCGTGGGAATCGGTTTCAACCTGGAAATCCGAGATTTCCTGCTGCTCTATTTCTTCTCTTCGATCGGCCTCAATGCCGACATCAAGACCTTGATTTCAGGCGGCCGACCGCTGCTGGTGCTGCTGGCCCTCACCCTGGGGTACACGGTTGTTCAGAATCTGGTGGGTACCGGGGTCGCCACAGTTCTGGGGTTGAATCCACTGCTGGGCTTGCTGGGGGGATCGGTGTCCATGGTGGGTGGCCATGGCACCGCTATCGCCTGGGCGCCGCGCTTTCTAGAGAGCCACGGCATCCCCAACGCGCTGGAGATCGGCATTGCCTGTGCCACCTTCGGCCTGGTGCTTGCCTCGCTGATGGGCGGCCCGATCGCCCGACTGCTGATCAACCGCTACCACCTCAAGCCCAGTCAAGACGGTGCTATTTCTTCTGATCTCAACGCCAACACGGTGGACAAGCAGGAGCCTGTGAGTTATTTCAGCCTGCTGCGCACCTTCTTCTGGTTGAACATGAGCCTGGTGATCGGTGAGGCGATCTTTTACACGCTCAAGGCCCTGGGCCGCAATCTGCCCCTCTTCGTCTGCTGTCTTTTCGGCGCGATCATTCTCACCAACACCGTGCCCCGGGTCGTGCGCATCCGCTGGCCCGCCCGCACCCGCTCCCTGGAGGTTGTGGCGGACATCTCGCTCGGCATCTTTCTGACGATGTCGCTGATGAGCCTCCAGCTGTGGACCATCGCTGAGCTGGCCGGTCCCATCCTCACCATTCTGGCGGCTCAGTTCGTGGTGGCCTTCTGTTTCACCGTGTTCCTGGTGTTCAAGGCGATGGGCGGCGGTTACGACGCGGCGGTGATCTCCGCTGGTTTCGCTGGTTTCTCCCTGGGGGCCACCCCCACCGCGATGGCGAACATGTCCGCCGTCGCCAACAAATACGGGCCCTCCCCCCAGGCCTTCATCATCGTGCCGCTGGTGTCTGGTTTTTTCGTGGACATCAGCAACTCCTTGATCATTCAGCGGTTCTTGCACGTGCTCAGTTGAGCTCCACTCGACCATCCCCAACCGATCATCATTCCCCGGCTGCTGAGGCCCCCATCGGCCCTGGGAAACGGAGCCGCTGAAGGGTCAGGGCGCTGGCTTCGCTTCCGGGAAATCGATGATCGAGAGAGACAGAGGAAGCTGGTTGCTACGGACTGAGGGCTTCGGGGCCAGGTTCTTGCTCCAGCTGCCCTTGAAGGAAAAGAGGGCGTCGGCCTCCGCCTCGGGAATCTGGCCCGCCAGGGCGAAGCGATTGATCACATAGGGCAGCCCGTCGGAGCCGAGGGATGGGCCGCTCATGAGGTGGAAGTGGAGGTGGGGCGCCGAGGAATTGCCGCTGTTGCCCAGCAGCCCCAGGGTCTGGCCCCGCTTGACCCTCTGGCCCGCGCGTACCTGCACCGTGCCGGGTTGCAGGTGGGCGTAAAGCGCGTAGGCCTCCGGGCCCACGTGCAGGACCACGAAATTACCAAGCACGTTCGCCAGGGAGATCAGGCTCGGATCCGGCAGCTTTGGCGGCACCTGATCACTCAGGTCGTTGCGCACGGCCACCACGTCGCCATCCGCCACTGCGATCACCTCGGCGCCGAAGGAGGGGTAACTGGCGACACGACCCAGGTCCCCCACGGCGAGTCGGCCCTCTCGGTCGAGCCGCATCCAGTCCACGGCGAAACGCTGGGCGAAGGCGAGCTGACCATCGATCGGCAATCCCGTGCTGCGGTGGCCCCCATCGGGGCGGCAGCAGCCGTTGATCGCCACCCAGCCCGGACCCTTCAGCGGCGGGCCAAGGATGGCCACCTGGTGTTCGATCACCAGCGGAGCTGCTTTGTAGTTGAGCTCCGCCGCCGGTCCGGGGCCAGGACCCGTGGAGCCACTGAGCCGCAGCCGGTGGAGCAGGCGGGCGGGGGCCGGCGATCCCTGGGGCAAGGTCAGATCCACCAGCACCAGACGGGCCTGATCAGGTGGAATCGATGAATCGGCGGCGGCCCCATTCGCCAGGGTGCGAAGGCGCGCCGTTAATGCAGGCCCCTCGAACGCGGCCAGGATCTGGTCGCCCTTCCTTCCGCCCAGCACCTCCACGGCGCTGAGGTTGGCGGGGCTGCGGCTGGCGTTGAGCAGTTTCAGCTCGTAGACGAGATGGCGCAGACCATCCACGGTGGGCACCACTGCGGCGCTGGGTGTGAGCACCTCTGCCACCACGGGGGTCCAGCGGTCGGAGGCGGTGGCCCCTGGCTGGGGTGCCGCCGCCAGTGGCAGAGAGGGCACCAGGGCCAGGCCGAGCGTGAGGGAAAAGGCCGAGACGCGTCCCATGGCAGGGCATCCGTGGCACCCTTCCACCCTAGGCAGAGGCGGCCATCAGGGCCCGGCCGCCCTCCCCTCTCGAGCCGTTGCAGCCGCCTGCTGGTCGCGGCCCCGGCCAGGGGAGCGATCCGTGCCGAGCGCATCGATCGGCCTCAGGCCCTGAGCCAGCGGCCGCAGAGCCGCAGACCCTCGGCACAGTCACCCTCCATCAGCAACCCAGAGCCGCCCCACAGCAACCGCGGCCCCAGATCGAGGGGACCGGCCCCCAATTCCCGCTCCGCCGTGAACCCCAGCCGCTCGAAGTAACGCACCAGCCGCCGGTGTTGCTCCGGTTCATCGCGGATCGCCAGCAGCCGTGCCCTGCGGCAGGGGGTGGCCTCCAGGGTCCAGGCAAAGGTGGCGGCCCAGATCAGGGCGCCCACCCCATGGCTGCCATCCCCCTGCACCCGCAGGGTGTCGAGGCGGAGCCCCGCCGCCGTGGGTAGGGCCCAACCCTTCATCTCCCCTACCAGCAGGGGGGATAGGCCGGGCCGCGGCCGCGCCACCACCACCTGCAGGCTCCAGATCCCCAGGTTGCGGGGCGCCCGCAGCCGCAGCAGCAGACCCCGGCGGGCGGCCCTGGTCTCGATCGACTCCAAACTGAGCCGAGTATCGGCCGCCCCGTGGATCGTCACGGGTAAGGCTCCGCACCCACCACCGCCTCCAGAGGGAGGGGGCCGTAGAGATGGGGAAAGAGCTCGTCGCCACCCGGGGCGCTTTCCAGGGCCAGGGGCACCGCCAAGCGAGTGGGATCGATCTGCAGCCGCACCAGATCGGGGACATCGGCAAAGAAGCGGGAGTGGGTGGCTGCCAACTGGTGCTCGAAGCTGGCGTGGATGAAGCCCACCTCCTCCAGGCCCAAACCCCGGGTGGAGCGGCGGTAGCTGCCCAACCGCTGGGCCTGCTCCCATTCGCTGGCCAAGGCCAGGTGGTGCAGGCATCGGTTGGGCGGGAACAGACAGGGGCGATTCCCGGGCTGCCAGATCGCCTGAGGGGCCATGGCGGCGGCCAGTTCTGGGCTGGCCAGGAACCGTCCCAACCAGGCCTGCAGGGGGGCGAGGTCTTCCAGGCCATCGAACCACCCGGGGTCGGTCAGGCGGAACTGGCGCACGAACGGCAGAACGGCGAGGTCCGCCATGGATGGACGTTCCCCAAGCAACCAGCCCCCGGTTTCCACCAGGCCATTCCACTCCCGCAGGATCGCCAGTGCCCCTCCCCGGTGCTGCAGCGGATCGGTTCCCGGATGGCGATGGCCATATTTGTAGCGGTCAATGTGGTGCTTGAGCGGTCCGTCGTTGGTGGCGATGAGAGCGGCCATGCGCTGCTGCCCGGCGACCCGCTGGGGATCGTTACCCAGGCGGCGCCAGCCGTGAGGGTCGTGCTGGGCCAGGGCCCAGACCATCACATCAAGGCTCTCCTCCAGCACCGTGCCGTCGTTCAGCACAAGCACGGGCACGGTGCCCTTGGGGGAGGCGGCCAGCAGCTCAGGCGGTTTGGCCTTGAGGTCCACCTCCCGCAGCTCCACCAGCAGCCCGGAGGCCTCGATCGCCATCCGGGCCCGAATCGCGTAGGGGCAGCGCCGGAAGCTGTAGAGGATTGGCAGACCTTGGCTCACCAGTGGGAGCCATCCCGGAGGCTGGAGCGCCAGCCTCCCTTGACCTGCTTCGCCCGCAGGTCGTTGTTCCAGTAGGTGGCCCGATGGCTCATCGGGGCCCCCTGAGTGGAGAGGAAGCGGCCATGGATCTCACTCTGCGGCGCCCTGTTGCTGGGCCCGCCCCATCTGCCGCTGGCGGTCCCGGAAACGGGCGCGGTCGGCATCGCTGAAGCGCTCGAGGCAATGGCAGCAGCTCACCCCCTCCTCGTAGCTCGCCAGCGCCCGATCGGCCGGCGCCAGGGGCCAGCCACAGCCATGGCAGATGCTGTGGGCCCCCGGCTCCAGCTGGTGGTTCAGGGCCACCCTGCGGTCGAAGACAAAACAGTCGCCCCGCCAACCACTGCGTTCTTCGGGCACCTCCTCGAGGTACTTCAGGATTCCCCCCTGCAGGTGGTGCACGCCTTCAAATCCCTGCTGCTGCAGATAGGCGGTCGCCTTTTCGCAGCGGATGCCGCCGGTGCAGAACAGGGCCAACCGTTGCGGCCGGCGTTCCGCCACCAGGGGCCTCAGTTCCCGCTCCACCCAGGCGGGAAACTCGCGGAAGGTTTCCGTACCGGGATCGATGGCCCCCTCGAAACTGCCGATGGCCACCTCATAGGCGTTGCGGGTGTCGATCACCAGGGTGGTGGGATCGTCGATCAGGGCGTCCCACTCCCCGGGGGGCACATAGGTGCCCACCTGCTCGGCCGGCTTCACGGTGGGGCAGCCCATGGTGACGATCTCGGCCTTGAGCCGCACCTTCAGCCGCTGGAACACCGGCTGGTGCGCCCAGCTGAACTTGGTCTCCAGCTGATCAAGGGCCGGAAGGGCCCGCAACCGCGCCAGCACGTCCTGCACGGCTCCCGGCGGCCCGCTGATGGTGCCGTTCACCCCTTCTTCGGCCAGCAGGATGGTGCCCCGCACCTCCCCAGCCTCCGCCAGGGTCTGCAGGTCGGCCCGCAGGGCCGGCAGGTCCACCATCGGCGCGAAGCCATAGAAGGCTGCCACCTGCAGGGTCATGCAGGCACGGACTCGTTCCAGGCGCTCACCCCCGCGGCCGCCAGCAGCTCCCGGTCCGCTTCCACGTCCGGATTCCCGGTGGTGAGCAGGGTGTCGCCGTAAAAGATCGAATCGGCGCCCGCCAGCAGGCAAAGGATCTGGGCTTCACGGTTGAGCTGCTCGCGGCCGGCACTGAGCCGCACCCGGCTGTGGGGCATCAAGATGCGCGCCGTGGCCACCATGCGCACCAGGTCAAGGGCATCAACGGGGGGTTGGTCCTCCAGGGGGGTGCCCTCCACCGCCACCAGGGCATTGATCGGCACGCTCTCGGGGTGGGGATCCAGCTGGGCCAGCACCTGCAGCAGGCCGGCCCGGTCCCGCTGGCCCTCGCCCAGGCCGATGATGCCGCCGCAGCAAATCTGGAGGCCGGCACGCCGCACCCGCTCCAGGGTTTCCAGTCGCTCCTGGTAGGTGCGCGTGCCGATGATGCGGCCGTAGTACTCGGGGCTGGTGTCCAGATTGTGGTTGTAGGCGGTGAGCCCCGCCTGCGCCAGTCGGGCCGCCTGGCCATCGGTGAGCATGCCGGCGGTGACACAGGCCTCCAGCCCCAGCTCCCGCACGCCCCGCACCATGGCGAGCATGGCCTCAAAGGGCGCGCCATCGCGGATGTCCCGCCAGGCCCAGCCCATGCAGAAGCGGTGGGCACCGGCCTCTTTGGCCGCCCGGGCCCGCTCCAGCACCGGGGCCACCTCCAGCTCCGGTCGGCCTGCCACATCGGCGCTGTGGTGCATCGACTGGGGGCAGTAGGCGCAGTCCTCCTCACAGCCGCCGGTTTTTACACTCAGCAGCGAGGCCAGTTGCACCCGGTAGCCGGGATTGGCCCTGCGGTGCACCTGCTGGGCCTCGAACAGCAGATCCATCAGGGGCCGCTCCAGCAGCGTCTGGATTTCGGCCAGGCTCCAGTCGTGGCGGGTGGGGACCTCGGCGATGGGAGCCAGCACGGAACAGGAGGCAGGGGAAGTGGCCACTGGGGCAGGGGCGGTCAAGGCTTCAGGTGTGGGGATTGACGCCACCAAAGCGGCGCTGGCGGCCCTGATAGTCCAGCAGGGCGCCCAGCAGGGCGTTCTCGTCGAAGTCCGGCCAGAGCACATCGGTGACGTGGATCTCGGCGTAGGCCAGCTGCCAGAGCAGAAAATTGCTGATGCGGAACTCACCGCTGGTGCGGATCAGTAGGTCGGGATCCACCTCTCCGGCGGTATGGAGGCCGGCGGCAAAGGCCTGTTCGTCGATGGCGGCAGGCTCCAGCTCCCCCTTGGCCACCTGCTCGGCCAGGCGCTGGGCGGCCTGCACCAGCTCCCGCCGGCCGCCGTAGTTGGTGCAGACGTTGAAGTGAATGCCGCTGTTGGAGGCGGTACGGCGGGTGGCCTCGTCGATCAGTTGCTGCAGGGCCTCCGGCAGCTGGGCCAGATCTCCCAGGAAGCGGATACGCACCTGTTCCTTGTCGAGGGCATCAATCTCCCGGGCCAGCACCCGCTCGAAAAGGGCCATCAGGAAGCTCACCTCCTCTCCGGGCCGTGTCCAGTTCTCGGTGGAGAAGGCGTAGGCGGTGAGGGCACCGATACCCCAGTCGCTGCAGAGCCGCAGGGTGCGTTTCAGGGCTTCCACCCCCTCCCGGTGCCCCAGCACCCGAGGCAGGCCCCGCGAACGGGCCCAGCGACCGTTGCCGTCCATGATCACGGCCACATGGGCAGGCAGCCGTTCCGGGTCCAGCGCCTGGGGCCTTACCGAGGCAGGGGCCAGACCTGGCTGCGCAAGCGAGTCGGTGGTCGCCAGGGAGCGACTCATGCGCGGGGTTCCGGCGGTTCCACTGCCACGCTACGCCCCCCGGGAAGGGCAGCTGCGACAGGCTGATGGGACGTAGATCTTGAGCTGGCCTTTCCGGACGCTTTCCCGCCGGCCTTGCTGCTAGCCGAAGCCAGGGCCGCGCTCAGCAGCTCCTGCAGCCGGCTGCTGGTGATCGGCCGCTCCAGCCTCCCTTGGCTGGCGAGCGAAAGGGTGCCGGTTTCTTCGGACACCACGACACAGAGAATGCGGTCGAAGCGTTCGGTGATGCCCAGGGCCGCCAGGTGGCGGGTGCCATAGCGGGTGATGCCTCCGCGCGAGAGGGGCAGGATCACGCCCGCCGACTGGATGCGGTTGCCTTTCACCAACACGGCCCCGTCGTGCAAAGGGGTGTCCACGGCAAAAAGGTTGAGCAGCAAGTCAACCGACAGCTGGGCATCGAGGGTGATACCGGGGTTGAGGAAGTCTTCCGGACGCAGGTCGCTGCCCAGGTCCAGGATGATCAAGGCTCCACGGCGCCCCTTGGAAAGACGCCCAGCGGCTTCCGCCACCAAGGCTGCCGTGCCGGCCCCCATGGGTCCGGATTGGTTGCTGCCGAAGAGCACATCGAGTCGGCCGGTGCCCAGCAGCTCCATCAGTCGGCGTAGCTCGCCCTGCCACAGGATCGCCAGGGCCAAGCTGCAGGCCAACACCACCGCATCCACCAGCTTGCTGGTGAGGGGCAGGTTGGCGTAACGCTGGACAAACCAGGCCAGGGCCACCAGGAAGAGGTAGCCCCGCAGCAGCCAGAGGGTACGTGCTTCGTTGACCCGCGATAGCAGAAGCACCCCAAGGGCGGAGGCGAAGAGGAGATCGAGCAGCAGGAGGCGAGCTTCCCAGAGGTGCTGCCAGATCACGTTCGAGGCCCCTCCTGCTTCGAATCAGGTTACCGGCGAGAGCCGTTCGGGCACGAGGTCGTAGCGCAGCAGCTCCTCTGGCTGCTCCCGCCGTTGCACCAGGTCGGCCCGTCCGCCCCCCACCAGTACCGCCGCCGGCCGGGGGATGCGGTTGTAGTTAGAGGACATGGAGGCGTTGTAGGCGCCGGTGGCCAGCACCACCAGCACATCCCCTGGGGCTGAGGGGGGCAGCTCCAGCTGTTTGAGCAGGACGTCACCGGATTCGCAATGCTTGCCAGCCAGGGTCACCGTTTCGCTGGTCGGGGCCAGGGGGCGGTCCGCCAGCAGGGCGGTGTAGGCCGACTGGTAGGTGATGGGCCTCGGGTTGTCGCTCATGCCGCCATCCACTGACAGGTAGGTGCGCAGCCCGTCGATTTCCTTGCGACTGCCCACGGTGTAGAGCGTTACGCCGGCGGTGGCCACCAGGGAACGGCCCGGTTCGCACAGCAGGCGTGGCAGCTCCAGGCCCCGTTCCCGGCAGGCGGCTACCACGGCTTCAGCCACCGTGCGCACCCACTCCTGGATCGACGGCGGATCATCGCCGGCCACGTAGCGGATGCCGAGGCCGCCGCCCACGTTCAGGTCGGTGCAGGGGTGCCCGAGGGATCGGGCCAGGGCCAGGGCGTCGGCCATGACACCGGCCAGGTCGCGGTGGGGTTGCAACTCGAAAATCTGGGAACCGATGTGGGCATGGAGGCCCCGTAGCCGGGCCCATGGGCATGCCGCCAGTTGGCGCAACACCGCCTCCAGCTGATCGGGATCGAAGCCGAACTTGCTGTCGAGGTGGCCGGTGCGGATGTACTCGTGGGTGTGGCACTCGATGCCCGGGGTAAAGCGCAGCAGCAGGTCCACGGGCTTCGCCGGACCTGCGCCGAGCGCTGGGGCGATCTGCTCGAGGAGGTCCAGGTCGTGGCCGTTGTCCACCACCACGGTCACCCCGCGCCGCACCGCCAACTCCAGTTCCTCGGCGGATTTGTTGTTGCCGTGCAGCACGATCCGCTCAGGGGGCATGCCCCCCTCCAGGGCAGTGAGCAGTTCACCGGCGGAGACCGCATCCAGCCCGAGGCCTTCCGAGGCCACCAGGGCGGAAAGGGCCAGGCTGCTATTGGCCTTGGAGGCATACAGGGCCAGGGACGGACCGGGGTAGTGCTGGATCAGGGCGTCGCGGTAGGCGCCGCAGGTGGCCCGCAGGGTGGCTTCATCCAGCACGTAAAGGGGGGTTCCATAGCGGCGGGCCAGGTCAGAGAGCAGGCAACCGCCCACGAGCAGCTGGCCTTTTGGGTCGAGTTCCGCGGTGATGGGTGCCAGGTTGCGGTTGGGGCTGAGCCGGTCGCGGCCGGCTTCGAACGGCTGGACCGCTGGCGGCGCGGAGGACGCAACCGTTTCGCTTGGCACAACCGTTGTCATGGGAGGCAATCCGCTGCAGAACCTGAATCGCAACAATGTAAGGACATCCCCTGCGGTGGTTCGGTGAGCGGTGAGCAGTCCTGCGGCAGCATCCCCCCGTCAGGGTCGCCTTGAACCCCAACCCCGCCGCTGATCTAGAGGGGTTGGAGGTGGCGCCCCTGGGGGCAGCCGATCTGGACGAATGCCTGGGCCTCGACCGACGGGCCCTGGGGGGCTTCTGGACGCCGGATCAGTGGCGCACGGAGCTCGCCGATCCCCGCAGGCCCTGCCTCGGGGTGTTTGCGTCGGCCTCCCTGGTGGCGATGGCCTGCGGCTGGCTGATCGTGGACGAGCTCCACATCTCCTTGGTGGCAGTGGATCCTGGCTTCCGCCGCCGGGGGCTCGGCCGAAGGGTGACCAGGGCGCTGCTGGAGGAGGCACTCCGCTCTGGTGCGGCGAGGGCGACCCTGGAGGTGGCAGCCGACAACACAGCTGCCGAGGGTCTTTATGGGGCCCTTGGCTTTCGCACGGCAGGCCGACGTTGCGGTTACTACCGCGATGGCCGGGATGCTCTGATCCAATGGCTCAACCTGTTGGCCCGGGGGGCCGGCGCCACGCACCCTGAAATTGATCCCTGAAACGGTTGTGTTGATCAAGCGTTTTGCAGGTGGGGATTGCCGACCCTTATTGATGCAATAACCGCAGTATTTCTACGCAGTTCGTTGTTTGTCTCTTCCTGGTGGCGGCAGCCAGGGCAAGGGTTCTCGGCTTTAGATTCCGTTCTTGCGCAGCCCCCCTCCAATCCTGATAGGTTGGAGTCACTTGCAACTGGCACCGCCCCATGTTCGAGCGGTTTACCGAGAAAGCCATCAAGGTGATCATGCTGGCCCAGGAGGAGGCGCGCCGCCTTGGGCACAACTTCGTCGGCACCGAGCAGATCCTGCTCGGCCTGATCGGCGAGGGCACCGGTGTGGCCGCCAAGGTACTCAAGTCCATGGGGGTCAACCTCAAGGACGCCCGGGTGGAAGTGGAGAAGATCATTGGCCGGGGCTCGGGCTTCGTGGCCGTGGAAATCCCCTTCACCCCCAGGGCCAAGCGGGTGCTTGAGCTCTCCCTTGAGGAGGCCCGCCAGCTGGGTCACAATTACATCGGTACCGAGCACCTGCTGCTGGGGCTGATCCGGGAAGGCGAGGGGGTGGCTGCTCGGGTCCTGGAGAACCTCGGCGTCGATCTGGCCAAGGTGCGCACCCAGGTGATTCGCATGCTCGGCGAGACCGCCGAGGTCACCTCTGGCGGCGGCGGCGGCAAAGGGTCTACCAAGACCCCCACCCTCGATGAGTTCGGCACCAACCTCACCCAGCTGGCGGCCGAGGCCAAGCTCGACCCCGTGGTGGGGCGCCACAACGAGATCGACCGGGTGATTCAGATCCTGGGGCGTCGCACCAAGAACAACCCGGTGCTGATCGGAGAGCCGGGGGTCGGCAAAACCGCCATCGCCGAGGGCCTCGCCCAGCGCATTCATCTGGGCGAAATCCCGGACATCCTCGAAGACAAGCGCGTTCTGACCCTGGACATCGGCCTTCTGGTGGCCGGCACCAAGTACCGCGGTGAGTTCGAGGAGCGCCTCAAAAAGATCATGGAGGAGATCCGCAGCGCCGGGAACGTGATCCTGGTGATCGACGAGGTTCACACCCTGATCGGTGCCGGCGCAGCCGAGGGGGCCATCGATGCGGCCAACATCCTCAAGCCTGCCCTGGCCCGCGGTGAGCTCCAGTGCATCGGCGCCACAACGCTGGATGAATACCGGAAGCACATCGAACGGGATGCTGCCCTTGAGCGCCGCTTCCAACCCGTGATGGTGGGTGAGCCCTCCGTGGCTGACACCATCGAGATCCTCAGGGGGCTTCGGGAGCGCTATGAGCAGCACCACCGCCTCAAGATCAGCGATGAGGCTGTTGTGGCCGCGGCGACCCTCGGTGATCGCTACATCAGCGACCGCTTCCTGCCCGACAAGGCGATCGATCTGATCGACGAAGCCGGCAGTCGGGTGCGTCTGCTGAATTCCAAGCTGCCGCCCGCCGCCAAGGTGCTCGACAAGCAACTCCGTGACGTGCAGAAGCAGAAGGAAACCTCGGTGCGCGAGCAGGATTACACCAAGGCCGGCGAACTGCGTGACAAGGAGGTGGAACTGCGCGATCAGATTCGCTCCATCCTCCAGGCCCGTCGCGATGAGGAGCCCACTGCCGCCGCCGTGGCGGAGGGGGAATCCTCCGTTTCCGCCGGCAGTGCTTTCGCCGATGCCAGCACCACTGATTCGGATGGTGACCGCACCCCCGTGGTCACGGAAGAAGACATCGCCCAGATCGTGGCCTCCTGGACCGGCGTGCCGGTGCAGAAGCTCACTGAAAGCGAGTCGGTGAAGCTGCTGAACATGGAGGAAACTCTCCACCAGCGCCTGATCGGCCAGGACGAGGCCGTCAAGGCGGTGTCGAAGGCGATTCGGCGGGCCCGGGTGGGGCTCAAGAATCCCAACCGGCCGATCGCCAGCTTCATCTTCTCCGGCCCCACAGGCGTCGGCAAAACCGAGCTCACCAAGGCTCTGGCCGCCTACTTCTTCGGCAGCGAAGAGGCCATGATCCGGCTCGATATGTCGGAGTTCATGGAGCGCCACACCGTCAGCAAGCTGATTGGTTCGCCTCCGGGCTATGTGGGCTTCAACGAGGGTGGGCAGCTCACGGAGGCCGTCCGTCGTCGGCCCTACACCGTGGTGCTGTTCGATGAAATTGAGAAGGCCCACCCCGATGTGTTCAACCTGCTGCTGCAACTCCTGGAAGACGGGCGTCTGACCGACTCCAAGGGCCGCACGGTTGACTTCAAGAACACCCTGATCATCATGACCTCGAACATCGGTTCGAAGGTGATTGAAAAGGGTGGCGGTGGCCTCGGATTCGAGTTCTCCGGCGGCGACGCCGAGGAAACGAACTACAATCGCATCCGCTCCCTCGTTAATGAGGAACTCAAGCAGTACTTCCGCCCCGAGTTCCTTAACCGTCTCGATGAGATCATCGTCTTCCGTCAGCTCAGCCGCGACGAGGTCAAGTTGATTGCCGAGATCATGCTGCGGGAGGTGTTCGCCCGCATGCAGGAGAAGGGCATCACCCTGTCCGTCACCGAGGCCTTCAAGGAGCGTTTGGTGGAGGAGGGCTACAACCCCAGCTATGGCGCCCGCCCACTCCGTCGTGCCGTCATGCGCCTGCTGGAGGACAGCCTGGCTGAGGAGTTCCTCTCCGGTCGGCTCAAGGAGGGTGATTCCGCCCTGGTGGATGTCAACGACGATAAGCAGGTGGTCATCCGCCCTGACACCGTGCTTACGGCCCCTCCAGAGCTGGCGGCCGTCGGGGTCTGATCGGCCGAACCGCCTGCTTGTTGAAAAGGGTGGAGGAAAGCCTCCACCCTTTTTTTGTGGCTCGCGCTGTGGAACAGCAATAGTGGGGGTGATTGGGGGCGGCAGTGTTAGTCTTTCGCTGCCCCGTTAGCAACGAATGGCCCAGCGTCGATCTTCCTTTTTCAGCGATTTCAAGGCGTTTCTCCAACAGGGAAATGTCGTTGAACTGGCCGTGGCCGTGGTCATCGGCGGAGCTTTCGGCAAGGTGGTCGACGCGGTCGTCACCCTGGTGATGGGTTCGGTGCTGGCCCCTGCCCTCAAGGCGGCCAACGTGGCCTCGATTGCCTCCTGGCCCGCCGGTGCCGTGATCGTGGCCCTGATCAATTTCCTGGTGATTGCCTTCGTGGTCTTCCTGATCGTGCGGGCGATCGAGGCCCTGCGCCGCACCGAGAAGGTGGTGGCTGGTCCCGATCCCCAGGCCCAGCTCGCCTCGGCGGCGACCCGCCTCGCCGATGCCCTTGACCGTCGCCAGCTTTGAGCAGGCCTGCGCAACCGTGGCCCCTCAGGGGGTAAGGAGCACCGCCAGCACCGCTTCTCCGTAGCGCTCCAGCTTGGCCGCACCTACGCCGCCGATGCTGGCCAGGTCCGTCAGGTTGCCGGGCCGCCTGCTCGCCAGCTCCAGCAGGGTGCGGTCGTGGAACACCACATAGGGGGGCACCCCCTGGCGGCGTGCCTGCTCCCGTCGCCACTCCTTGAGGGCTTGGAGAAGGGTTTCGTCCGCTTCGGATCCAGGTTCCAACCCCGGTGGCTTGCCGCCGTCACGCTCGCCAGGAATGGAGCGCCGACGCTCCTTCCTGGGTGGCGGCAAATGCAGAGCAAAGAGGCTTTCCCCCCGCAGCAACGGCCGCACCAGATTTTCGGCGCCAAAGCGGAGGCCGCCGCGGGCCTCGGGGTCCTGCTCCAGGAGGCCCTTGGAGATCAGTTGCCGGAACAGGCTGCGCCATTGGCCCCGGTCCAGTTCGGTACCGATGCCGTACACACTCAGTTGCTGGTGGCCCAGTTCCCGGATTCGGGCTGTGTCGGCCCCCAGCAGCACATCCACCAGATGGGCCGCGCCGAAACGGCTGCCGGTGCGGTACACCGCCGAAAGGGCCTTGCGGGCCCATTCCGTGCCGTCCACCGAGTGATCGGGTTCGAGGCAGCGATCGCAGCGTCCGCAGGGCTCCGCCAGGGTTTCGCCGAAATGGGCAAGCAGCACCTGGCGGCGGCAGCCGGAGGCTTCGGTGAAGGCCACCAGGGCTTCCAACTTGCCGTGCTCGATCCGCTTCTGCTCCGCAGAGGCTTCGGAGTCGTCGATGAAGCGCCTCAGCTGGGGTAGATCGCCGCCGCCGTGCACCATCCAGGCGGTGGCGCCCAGGCCATCGCGGCCGGCACGGCCGGTTTCCTGGTAGTAGGCCTCCAGGCTCTTGGGCAGGTCCACGTGGGCGACGAAGCGCACATCGGGTTTGTCGATGCCCATGCCGAAGGCAACCGTGGCTACAACGATCACTCCGCTTTCCCGCCGGAATCGTTGCAGCACCTGGGTGCGCAGCTCCGGCTCCAGGCCCGCGTGGTAGGCCACGGCGTCGTGACCTGCCGCCTTCAGCGCCGCCGCGAAGTTCTCCACCCGGCTGCGGGAGCGGGCATAGACGATCCCCGCCTCCCCTCGCCTGTCCTCGAGGAACTGCAGCAGTTGCTGGCGCCCATCGTTCTTGTCACGGAGCAGGTACAGAAGGTTGGGCCGATCGAAGCTGGCCACGAACACCCGACCCTCCTGAAGCACCAGTCGCTGGCGAATCTCCTCCCGGGTGCGGGGGTCGGCGGTGGCGGTAAGGGCCAGGCGCGGGATGGAGGGGAAGCGCTCGGCCAGCACGGCCAGTTGGAGATACTCCGGTCGGAAGTCATGGCCCCATTGGGAGACGCAATGGGCCTCATCAATGGCGAAGAGGGCGATGTCGCCTTCGCCCAGGCGCTCCATGCAGTCACCCGCCATCAGCCGCTCGGGGGAGAGGTACAGCAGGTCCAGTTCGCCAGAGCGCAGGGCTCGCCAGGCGGTGGCCGTTTCGCTGGCCTCCTGGGCGGAATGGAGGGCGGCGGCCCGCACCCCCACCTGGCGGAGGGCCTCCACCTGGTCCTGCATCAGGGCGATCAAGGGGGAGATCACCACGCCGGTGCCGGGTCGGCACAGGGCGGGAATCTGATAGCAGAGCGATTTGCCGCCGCCGGTGGGCATCAGCACCAGGGCCGATCCCCCCGCCAGCACGTGCTCGACGATCTCCTCCTGGGGCCCACGGAACGCGCCGTAGCCGAAGACCTCCTGCAACACCTTCAGGGGAGCTGGTGCTGGCCCGTTCAAGGGGTCATGGGTCGCTGGCGCCATGGCTGCTGGGGTTGCACGCCCCAAAGGATCCCTTGAGAGTTCCCGGGTGGCTCAAAGGGGCGGCTGCCACTCCTCCGGGGGCTCCGGTTTTTCACTGTCCTTGAGGGAGGGGAGGGTGGAGCGCACCAATGCCACCACCTCGGAGCGCACCCGGGCGCGGAAGACTTGGGCCGCTTCCGCATCCAGCACCGGGTAATGGGTGTCGGTGAGCTCGCCCCGCAGGGGTTTCCAGTTGGTGCCTCCCTGGGCCGGCAACGCCGCCAAGGGCGCTGCGAAATCGAAGGAGAGGGTGCGGCCAGCAGGGGTTGCCTCCTGGACCCAGCGCTCGCGCTCGGCCTGGAATGCCCGGGCTTTGAGGGTGTCGGGCAGGCCCAGCACCGGCTCGTAGTAGGCGAGGGCGCGCAGTTCTTCCTCCAGCACGATGGACCAGGCCGCCTCTTCCCCCGCCACCAGGCCTGCCTCGTGGGCATGGGCCTTCATGGCTTCGAGATGGTGGGCCAGCCAGCGGTAGTGGGATTTCTCATGGGTGCGCTTGCGGGCGGCCCCGCGGCCATTGCCAGGCAGCTTGGGAAGCTGCGCCTCCCCCTTGCGCAGGAAAGCCCGATCTTCGGGCTCCAAATTGATGGCGCCCCAGCGCTGGCGGTACTCCCATAGTTCGGAGTAGCGCCTCACTTCATCGGGGGCCCAACCCAGGTCCTTGAGCTCCTCCGCCCGGCTCGCTTCGTTTTTCACCACCCTGGGGCCCGTCGCAGTCGAGGGGCAGCGTAGGGGGCGGCCCGAAGCGCCCTTTCGCAAATCGTGGGCAGCCCTGCTATCGGTTCAGTTCAGGACAGGGTTCAGCCCCGGGATGAAGGCCATGTTCTGGCGGCTGCTGAGGATGGACACACCTTCGGGATCGACCTTGAAGGTGCCCTGGTCACCAAAGGAGCGCCCCTGACCATCGTCCCCACGGATGGAGACGGTGCCGTCATCGAAAAAGGCGTAAAGGCTGCGGGAACCGTCGGCCCAGGCCAGGTCGTAGAGGGTCTGACCGTTGCCGCCCTGGGCGCGCCTGAGGCGGCAGGGAATCCGCTCGGCGCCGCCCGAATCGGCGCTGCGGAAGACACAGACGCTGGCGCCACCGGAGGCGGCCTCGTCTGGTGCGGTGCCGCCGCTGGGAGGGGCCCCACGGGGGGGCAGGGCCGCCTGGGCTCCGTCCTCGCCATCGGCCGGCAGCCCCTTCAGGAAGGAGCGCACGGTCGCCGCCGACACGGCGAAGTTGAGCCCTTCGCTGTCATTGAATTTGAAGGTGGCGATGCCGGCCACGCAGTTGCTGGCGTCGAGTACGGGCCCACCGGAGTTGCCGGGGTTGACGGCCGCATCGATCTGCAGGATCCCGTCCTGATCCCGCAGGCTGCTGACCACGCCGCGGCTGAGGCTGAACTCCAACCCCTTTGGCGCCCCGATCACGAACACCTCCTTGCCCACGGCCGAAGGGTGGTCGCTGAGCTGCAACCGCTGACCCCGGGTGCCCTCCACCGCCAGCAGGGCCAGGTCGGAGGTAGGGGTCTCACCGGTGCCCCGGGCCACCACCGCGGCCCGGTCGCTGCTGCCGTCCACCCACTTGAGATCCACGGTGGCGCTGCTGGCCACCACATGGTTGTTGGTGACCAGGTAGGTCCTGCCGTTTTGCTGTGCCACCACAAAGGCACTGCCCAAACCATTCTCGGTACGCACCACGGCGACACCGTTGCGGGCGGATCGGAACACCTGCTCGGCGCTCTGGTTCGTGGCCGCGCAGGATCGGCCCCCATTGGAGCTCAGCGGCTCCGTCAGCCGAGGGGCCAGGGATGTGGCTTTCACCATGCCGCAACCGCCCAGGGCCAGAGCCAGGCAAGCGAGCGCCAACCGTGTCGGCCAGGAGGGGTGGTCAGCTTGGGGTGCGATGGGCATGCTGCTGGGTCGCCGCTGGGCGGTCGTCGAGTTCTTTTGCCGTTCTATGGCTGCGACCCCGACCTAAGGGGCCCTGTCCTCGCCCGAAAGGTGACCGGATCTGTCCGCCCTGGGGCCGGGTTGGATCTGGTCACGTTTGGGCCCTCCTTCTGCCGCTACCAGCCCGGGCCAGCGCTGCTGTCCCAAGGGCTTTTAAGCTGGTTGGATGCCAATGTCCCTCGTCAGCCAGCAGCAGATCGCCCCGGCCCAGGTGCTGCGGGGTGCGGGTGCCTGGCGGCAGGCGTTGCCCCTGATCGCCGGTCTCTGCCGACGCCCACTGTTGCTGGGTCGCAGTGCCGCCACGGCCCCCCTGCGGCGCGGGCTGGCCGCCGACCTGGTGGAGCAGGGGCTGGATCCCCTGGCTGCCGATCTCCAGTACGACTGCTGTGAGGAGGATCTCGCCCGCCTGGAGGCCCTGGCCCGTAAGGCTGCCTCCGGGGGGGGCGCCCTGGATGCGGTGGTGGCCGCGGGCGGGGGCAAGGTGCTCGATGCCGGCAAGCTGCTGGCCCAGCGGCTCGGCCTGCGCTGCATCACGGTGCCCACCAGCGCCGCCACCTGTGCCGGTTGGACGGCCTTGGCCAATCTCTATTCCCCCAGCGGCGCGTTCCTGGGGGACGTGGGCCTCGATCGCTGCCCCGATCTGCTGGTCTTCGACCACCACCTGGTGCTTGGCGCCCCGGTCCGCACCCTGGCCAGTGGCCTCGCCGATGCCATGGCCAAGTGGTACGAAGCCCAGGTGAGCAGTGGCAGTAGCGGTGATGGCCTGATCCAGCAGGCGGTGCAGATGGCCCGTTTGCTGAGGGATCTGCTGCTGTTGGAGGGGCAGGCGGCCCTGGCGGAGCCGGGTGGGGATTCCTGGGTGCGGGTGGCGGAGGCCAGCGCCCTGACGGCCGGCCTGATCGGTGGCCTCGGAGGCGCCCGCTGCCGCACGGTGGCGGCCCATGCCGTCCACAACGGCTTAACCCAGCTTCAGGCCACCCACGGATGCCTCCACGGCGAAAAGGTGGGCTTCGGCATTCTGGTGCAGCTCAGATTGGAGGAGCAGCTGGGGGAAAACCGTCTCGCCGCCCAGGCCCGTCGACAGTTGCTGACGTTCTTCAGCACCCTCCAGCTGCCCGTCAGCCTGGCGGACCTGGGTCTGGCCTCTGCCCCCCTCTGCGATCTGCAGGCGGCCTGCTCCTTCGCCTGCCGGCCCGATTCCGATCTGCACCACCTGCCCTTCCCCGTCACGCCGGCCGATCTGCTGGGGGCCCTGGTCACTGCCGATGCCAGCAGCGACACCGATGCCATGAGCCCCTCTCTTCAGGCCCCTGTCTCCCTTGGTTGACGGCCAGGCGCTGCTGGCCGAAGCGGCCCGCAGCCTGATCGATCCCCAGGCGCGGGAGCTGGCGGCGGCTGTGCAGTGGTGGCCATTGGCCGGCCAGGAGCAACTCTGGCCGGTGGCGGTGGTGGGCAGCGGTCCGCCCCTGCTGCTGCTCCATGGATTCGACAGCTCCCTGCTGGAATTCCGCCGCCTGGTGCCCCTGTTGGCCCCCAGGGCCACCCTGGTCATTCCCGATCTGTTTGGCTTCGGCTTTGGCCCAAGGCCTGCGGAGGGGAATTTCACGCCGGCCGGCGTGCTGGCCCATCTCGAGGCGGTGCTGGACGCCATCGCCGAGCGCCTGGGCCCCCAACCGCTTGGGCTGATGGGCGCCTCCATGGGGGGCGCGGTGGCGGTGGAGCTCGCCCGCCGCAGGCCTGAACGCATTGGGCGCCTGCTGCTGCTGGCTCCCGCAGGCCTCACGGGACGGCCCATGCCCGTGCCGCCGCCCCTCGATCAGCTGGGGGTGCGCTTCCTGGCCCTTCCCTTTGTGCGACGGGGTCTGTGCCGCAGTGCCTTCGCCGATCCCACCAATGCCGTCGGACCCGCCGAGGACCAGATCGCTTCCCTCCATCTGGGCGCCCCAGGCTGGGGCCGTTCCCTGGCCCATTTTGCCCGCAGCGGAGGCTTTGCCGGCTGCGGTGACCCCCTGCCCCCCCAGCCCCTGGAGGTGCTCTGGGGTGCCCAGGACCGTATCCTCAGGCCTGCCCAGAAGCGCGCCGCCCAGGCGCTGCTGGGGGATCGATTCAGGGAGCTCGAGGATTGCGGCCATCTGCCCCATCTCGATCAACCCCAGCAGGTGGCCGAGGTTTGGTGGCCATGACCAGATCCGCAGGCGCCGCCAGCGGCGGACCGGTTCTGCAGCTGCTGGCAAGCGGCCTGCAGCTCTGGATCCGTCAGCAGTGCCAGGAGGTGGAGAGCCTTGAACTGCAGCTGCACGGCAGCACGATCCAGTTGCTGAGGGGGCGCCTCGAGGGGGTGACGTTGACGGCCCAGCGAGTGGTGTATCGGGAACTCAGACTCGACAGGGTGCAGCTCACCAGCGCCCCGATCCAGGTGCGAATGGGTGGCCTGCTCAAGGGCCAGGGTTTGCAGCTGGAGAATTCTTTTGCCATCAATGGGTCGGTGGCCCTCAGCGGGGAGGGTCTGGAGCTGGCCCTGACCCGGCCACCCTGGGCTTGGCTGGGGGATCGGCTGGCCCGGGAGTTGCTCGGTCGCGAATCCCTCGGTGGCCTCAGCATTGATGGCCAGGAGCTCCTGCTTCGCGCCCCTGCCGGCCAAGGCGAGACAGTCCCGTTTGAGCGCAAGACGCTACCCCTGGCAACGGCGGGCAGCATCGAGATCAGGGCCGTGGAGGGGGTGGCTACGTTTCTGCTGCCGATGGACCCCAGCATCCGCATCGAGCGGGTCCACCTTGAGGGCGATCTGCTCAAGCTCCATGGTGAGGCAAGGGTTTCTCCCTGATCTGGCCCCCCTTTCTCCCCTTTCCCCAGGGCTCAGGAGACCAGCGGCACCAGCAGGGTGACGAAGTAGAACACCACCGCCGGGGTGAACAGGTAGCTGTCGACGCGATCGAGGATGCCGCCGTGGCCCGGGATGGCATCCCCCGAATCCTTCACCCCCGCGTCCCGTTTCATCATCGATTCGGTCAGGTCCCCCACCAGGGCGAACACCGCCACCACGGCTCCCAGCACGGCCCCCAGGGGCCAACCGCCCCAGGGCCAACCGAGGACAAGGCCGCCGATCGCCCCCACCATCAACGAGCAGGTCAGCCCCCCTAGGGCCCCTTCCACGGTTTTTCCAGGTGAGATCGGTGAAAGGGGGTGCCGGCCCAGCCGCCTGCCGATCACGTAGGAGCCGATGTCGGTGGAGACAATCAGCAGGATGGCCAGCAGGGTGATGGCCATCCCCGGACTGAAGGGCCAGGGGACCCCCACCAGACGGGGGGCGAGGGCGCCGTCGACCAGATCCCGCAGCTTCAGCCAGTGGCTGGGCAGGAAACCCAGGTAGAAGAGCCCGAAGATTGAGGCGGCGATGTCCGTGATCCTGCCGCTCACGGGTTTGAGCAGCAGCCAGCCACTGATGGCCGCCCCTGACATCGGCAGCACCGCCGCCGCCAGGTCGTTGGCCATGGCGCCGCCGCCGCTGGCCGCCTGGGTGGCGATCAGCAGCACCTGGCAGAGCACGAGCGTGGTTTTGGCGGCGGGTCGGATCCCCTTGAACTGCGCCAGTCGGAAAAACTCCAGCAGGCCGAGGTGAACAATCACGCACACCGCCAGGGTGAACCACCACCCCCCCAGTAGCACCGTCACCAGGCCGAAGCCGCCCGCCGCCAGACCGCTCCACAACCTGGAGAGGGAGGTGCGTGGACGGGGTCCGGTGTCGGGCTGATCGTTCAACTGGGGCGCTCGGCGGCGATCAGAAACAGGGGCTCGGCTGCCGCCAGCCGCGCCTGGCTGCCCCGGCGTTGCATGCGATGGACCGTGGCCTGCACCACCTGCACATCGCTGGCCTGCAGCTGACCCAGGGTGTCGGTGGCATCCACCAGGCCCTCCAGGCTGGTGGTGCTGATCACCAGCCGTCCCCCCGGTTGCAGCGCCCCCCAGACGGTGGTCAGCACATCCGCCAGCGGGCGACCCACCTCCAACAGCACCCGGTCGGGATGGGGGGGCAGGCGGTGCAGGTCGTCGGGGGCCTGGCCGGCATGGATGTGGAGGTTGGTGATGCCGAAGCGGCACCGGTTGCGCTCGAGCAAATCGATCGCCTCAGGGTCCCGTTCCAGGGTGTGGACCGCACCGGCGGGCATCAGCCGGGCGATTTCCAGGGCCAGGGCGCCGGTGCCACCACCCACGTCCCATACCAGGGACTTGGCCCGGGGACGGAGGTGGGCCAGCAGCATGACCCGCAGCTCCATCGGGGTGGGACTGAAACCGGGAGCATCTTCGAAGCTGCTGTCCGGTACCCCGGGAGTGACGAAATCCCACTGGAAGGGTTCGACGGGAGCACCCCCACCAGCACGGCTCATGGGCGTGATCAATCCGCCAGGACGGCCACCGTATCAGCGATCTGGTCGGGCCATTGAGCCCGCTGACACCGCAGCCATTCCAGCCGTTCCCGATCGATCCTCTCCCCGGGGATCAGCAGCGGGATTCCCGGCGGGTAGGGGCAAACCGGTTCCCCCACTAGCCGTCCAAGGGCCTCCTCGAGGGGCACCCGCTCCGCCGGCAGGCGCCAGGCCAGCCCTGGAGGTTGCTCCGGTTCGGCCACCAGGGGCAGGGGGGGTG
>Ga0194061_1000005_pt1 | contig 125719 bp, 123 predicted proteins | sample SepL2221m_MetaG_FD_163423 | JGI IMG/M metagenome (GOLD analysis project Ga0194061, IMG submission 163423) | Anoxic zone freshwater microbial communities from boreal shield lake in IISD Experimental Lakes Area, Ontario, Canada - Sep2016-L224-21m | ecosystem: Environmental > Aquatic > Freshwater... | reverse complement strand
GAACTGGCGCGCGGCTGCGGCAGTTCGGCCTGGTGCTCGTCGCTGGGGATCGTGCACCAGTGGCTGCTGGCGCTGTTTCCGATCCAGGCGCAGGAAGACGTGTGGGCCAACCCGGATGCCATCCTCTCCGGCTCTTACGCGCCGGTGGGCAAGACGCGGCCGGCCGAAGGCGGCTACATGGTCAGCGGCAAATGGTCCTTCACCAGTAATTGCGATAACACCGAGTGGTACCTGCTCGGCGTAAGCTTCCCGCCCGCGCGAGAAGGCGTCCGCCCGGACGCCGGCTTTGTCATCGTGCCGCGCGAGCAAACGACCATGGAGGACGACTGGTTCACCGTCGGGCTGGCCGGTACCGGCAGCAAATCGGTGATCATCAAGGACGAGGTGTTTGTGCCTGCACACCGCCGCATTACATTCGCAGAGGCCTCGTCAAACAATCCACCCGGCGCGCAAGTACACACCAATCCGCTGTACAAGATTCCGCTGCTGGCCGGGCTGCCTGTTTGCATCTGCACCCCGGCCCTGGGTATGGTACAGGGGGCGCTTGATGATTTTATCGACTGGATAGGCTCGCGCACCACGCGCGGCGCGGTCGCCGGCGGCGGCTCGCGCATGGCCGAGTTCCCGCAGGTGCAATCGCGCATCGCCGAAGCCGCCGCGGCGGTGGACGCGGCAAAACTGCTGCTGCTGCGCGACACGCGGGATGTTGAGGAAGACGCGGCCAACGGCGTGCCCATCACCGTGGAAAAACGCATCCGCAACCGCCGCGACCAGGCCTATGCGGTGAAACTCTCCACACAGGGGGTGACCGCATTGTTCGAGGCGGTTGGCGGCAGCGGAATCAACCTGTCCAATTCCGTGCAGCGCGCCTGGCGCGATGTGCATGCCGTGGGCCGGCACATCAGCCTGAACTGGGATGCGGTGAGCACCATGTACGGCCAGCACCGCCTCGGGCTGGAGCCGAAGGGGCAGTATTAAGGCTCAGATCGGAATGGCGCTTACTCAAGGAAACTCGTAATAGCTTCCGTCATTCCCGCGAAAGCGGGAATCCAGCGACTTTGGCACCTAAACCCCAACGACACTGGATCCCCGCTTTCGCGGGGATGACGGCCGAGGGGATGGGTAAAGAGCTTAAGTAAGTGCCGTTCGGCTCAGATCGGGTAAATAATCGAATTGGGAATCAGCTCGCTGTCGAATACGCACAGCCTGCTCGCAAACAACAGCCGCCCGTCGATACGCACCAGCCGGTCGATATACCTGCCGGCATTGAACACGTCCGAAGGCTGGTTTTTCTTGGTGCGTATCACCAGGTAATTGGCCTCGGCGAGCAGCTGCCCGCCCTCCTCGCCGGTGACACGCACGCCCGAGAGAATGTGGCGCTGGTAGTAAGGCTGGTGAAACAGCGTCTCGGAAATGCCGAAGACGCGGTCGCGCAGCATGCGCTTGCTCTCGAAGGACAGCGTCGCCAGCGGCAGGCCGCGATCGTGGTTCTCGCGCGGAATGAGCTTATAGATGCAATCCTCGGTGAAAAATTCCGGCCAATCCTTGAAATCGCCGTGGTCGAGACAAGCGGCGTAACGCGCGTAAAGGTCCTCAACTTCGAGGCGCAGCGCGAGATCGAGCAGCTTGTTTTCGCCGCCCATGTCAGCGTCCCATCACTTCGCGGTAATACTTGTACATGCCGCGGATCAGCGTTTCGGTGACGTTGTGCGGCACCCCTCCGACCTCGCGCCCGTCCAGTTCGCACAGCGTATTGTTGGCGCCGTTCTGGGCAAAACCGTGCTGCGATAACTCGATCACCTCGCCGTCATCGGCCGAGACATAGCCCGCCGGGCCGAACAGGTTGGCCTGGCGCAGGCGCCGTCGCGTCATCTCCGGCGTGTCGTCCTCGAAACCGAAATGGGTCCAGACAAAGTCAAAGGCGTTGGGCCCCAGCGGCACGATCTGCCGCGTCGAGATTGAATTGACGTTGTGCTGGATGATCAGCGACGGGAATATCGTCTGCATGCAGGCGGTCGGCCCCTTCCACCAGGCTTCGGGCACCACGTCAAGAACGCGATCGTCCTCAAGCTTCATGTTCTCCTTGAAGCTCGTCACGCCCTTGGTTACCTCGCCCTTGCCGCCGCTGCTGCGGTAACCAACCATGGCCGCGTGCCGGCCGCGCGCGTCCATGACCATTTCCGAACGCTGGTCGGCGCGCCACAAGCCGAAGGTGACAAACCAGGTATGCAAGAGGCCCGGATGATAGGGATCCTTGATGTTCTCCTGCATCAGCTTCCAGTTGCCGGGAATGCGCTGGCGCGAATAACCAAGCAGGGTCAGTTTGCGCCCGTCAAAAGCGCGCTCGACCCAGGGCCGCACCTCTCCGAGGTAGCTGTCGAGGTCTTCAACCGAGTGGTCAAACGAAGCGAAGATGACGCCGCCCTTCACCGCGACCTTGAGTTTGACCAGTCCGTTTTCCTCAAGCTTGAAATCGGCAGGCATGCCGCCGTTAACGTGCGTGCCATTCTCGTCCTTTACCCTGACACCGCGGCGAAACGGCACGCCCTGCAGGTTGCCCTTGAGGTCGTAGTTCCACTGGTGGTAGGGACAGGTGAAGTCGGTCGCATTGCCGTGCTCTTTCTGACAAAACACCACACCGCGGTGGGCGCAGCGGTTTTCAATGACGTTGACCGAACCATCGGTATCGCGCACGACGATGACCGAGCGCTCACCGACCCAGGAACGCTTGAAATCACCGGGGTTGGGAATCTCACACTCCAGGCCGACATAAATCCAGTGGCCGCGATAAAAGAAACGCTCGAGTTCCTCCTTGTACACGGCAGGGTCGGTGTAGGTCTCGTAGGGAACCCGGCTTGCGCCGCTGCCCGGCCATTGGCCGCCCTCGATCTTGTCCGGTGCATTCATGTGCTTTCCTCCCTGCTCAATCGCCGCTGTCCGCGCGGCGGCGCCAAATCAGGCTGTTGCCTGCCTTGCATTGTAATGGGGTAACCGGGAAATGGCATGAGCGCCCGATTTCGCTCCAAAAAAGCGCGGCAGAAGTGGCAAACGCGTCCGGACGGGGCAAATGCAACCTGTATCTTGGCCTGACGCCGCCGCTGCGTGATAATGCCTGCTCACGCCAAACCCGACCGGAAAGCCCATGGCCACCAATAACGACTCGCTTTACAACGCCCGCGCCAGCGTGCCCAATGCGCTCGATATTTTTGCCCGCTGGGAAAAGGAGTCCGCCCAGGCGCGCGCCGACCATCCGGCCTACCTGGACGTGCCCTACGGTTCGCACCCGATGGAAAAAATGGATATTTTCCGTTCGCAAGGCCCGAGCCGCGCGCTGATCATGCTGGTCCACGGCGGTTACTGGCGCGCCCTGGACAAAAAGGATTTCTCCTTTGCCGCGCCGGCCTTTGTCAAAGCCGGGGTGACGGTGGCCATTCCCAATTACGCGCTGTGCCCCGCGGTGACGGTTGAGGACATCGTGCGCCAGATGCTGCAGGCGAGCGCCTGGATCTATCGCAACGCAAGCAACTTTGGCGCGCATCCGGAGCGCATTTACATCGCCGGGCATTCGGCCGGCGGGCACCTCACCGCGATGATGATGGCCGCGCTATGGCCGCAGTTTTCTCCGGACCTGCCGAAGAAAATATTCCAGGCCGGCTTTTCGGTCAGCGGGCTCTACGACCTGAGGCCGCTCACGCGCGCGAACTTTGTCAATGTCGACCTGAAGCTGACTGAAAAAGCCGCTGCCAAGGTCAGCCCCGCGCTGATGCCCCCGGCCACCGACGCGCCGCTGTGCACCGCGGTTGGCAGCGCCGAACCGCGCGGGTTTCACGACCAGAACGCGATACTCAACAAGGCCTGGGGCAAGGTGATCGCCGGCGACTATGCCGCCCCCGGCGACAACCACTTCAGCATCATGGACAAGTTCGCCACCGCCGGCACCACACTCAATCGCGCAGCGCTGAGGATGATGGGCCTGGTCTGAATGCGGCGCAGGCGCCGGTCAGCGCGGGTCGCGCTCCGGTGAGGCGGAAATGCGGTGGATGGAAATATCCGCGCCGTTAAACTCCTCCTCTTCGTCCAGTCGCAAGCCGACCACGGCCTTGAGGGCGCCGTAGACCGCCAGTCCCCCGGCAAAGGCGACAACAATGCCCAGCAGCGTCCCGCATAGCTGCGACATGAAGGCGACACCACCCAAACCGCCCAGCGCCTTGGCGCCAAAAATGCCCGCTGCTATGCCGCCCCATGCCCCGCACAGGCCGTGCAGCGGCCACACACCCAGCACGTCGTCGATTTTCCAGCGGTTTTGCGTCAGCGTGAACATATAGACGAACAAGGCGCCGGCAACGGCGCCGGTAAGCAAGGCACCCACCGGATGCATTACGTCGGATCCCGCACACACGGCGACCAGACCGGCAAGCGGGCCGTTATGCACAAAACCCGGGTCGTTGCGCCCGACCACCAGCGCCGCCAGCGTGCCGCCGACCATCGCCATCAACGAGTTGACCGCGACCAGCCCGCTGATTTTATCCAGGGTCTGCGCCGACATGACGTTGAAACCAAACCATCCCACCGAAAGGATCCACGCGCCCAACGCGAGAAACGGGATCGACGAGGGAGGATGGGCGCTGGAAATGCGCCCGTCCTTGCCGTAGCGGCCGCTGCGCGCACCAAGAAGCAGTACCGCTGCGAGACCGATCCAGCCGCCCACGGCATGCACGACAATCGAACCGGCAAAGTCGTGCACTTCCTCGCCAAAACTCGCCTTCATCCAGGCTTGCACACCCCACTGCTGGTTCCAGACGATGCCCTCGAAAAAGGGATAGACCAGTGCGACGATTAGAAGGGATGCGACCAGTTGCGGCCAGAAGCGCGCGCGCTCGGCAATCCCGCCCGAGACGATGGCCGGAATAGCCGCGGCAAAAGTGAGCAGGAAAAAGAATTTCACCAGCTCATAGCCGTTTTTTTGCGCCAATGTTTCGGCCCCGACCAAGAAGCTGATGCCGTAGGCGACGCCATAGCCGACGAAAAAATACGCAAGGGTCGAAATGGAGAAATCGGCAAGGATCTTTACCAGCGCGTTAACCTGGTTCTTTACCCGCACCGTGCCCAGTTCGAGGAAGGCAAAGCCCGCATGCATGGCCAGTACCATCACCGCACCGAGCAGGATAAAAAGGGTGTCGGCACCCGTTTTTACAGCGTCCATCAACATCCTCCTTGCCTGCTGTTTTGAGTGAATTGCACGAAACTGGTATCGCAGTTTGTATGTCGACTGGTATGCCAGTGGCAGGAATATTAACAGGGCGTTGCGAAGCGCGGCGATGCCCCCTTTCAGACCCCGATTCCGGGGAATATCGAGGGTGCATGGTGCGCAACATCACAGCCCTGCCTTCATGCGTTGGCGTTTTCTGCGCGCCCTTTTGGCCGCTCGCATGGCCTCCCGTTGCAAAAACTGGTACTTTCGCAGCATGGATCCCCGACAACTGCTGCTGCAAAGCTTTGAGTCCGCCGTCGCCGCGGCCGACCCTCTTAAAATCCTTCCCGCCCATCTACCCAAGCCCCCCAAGGGCAAGACGGTGGTCGTCGGTGCCGGCAAGGCCGCTGCTGCCATGGCGCTCGCAGTCGAGCAGCACTGGCCTTCGGATGCACCGCTTTCCGGCCTGGTAATCACGCGCTACCAGCATGGCCTGCTCACCAACCGCATCAAGGTGATCGAGGCCGGCCATCCGGTGCCCGATGAATCGGGTGAATCGGCGGCGAGGGAAATTTTTCGTCTCGCCAAGTCCCTGGGCAGGGACGACTTGCTGCTGGTGCTGGTCTCGGGCGGCGGATCTTCGCTGCTTTCCCTGCCCGCCGGGACCATCAGCATGGAAGAACTGAAGGCGACGACGCGCGAGCTGCTGCGTTGCGGGGCGCCCATCCAGGATATGAATACCGTGCGCAAACACCTCTCGGCCATCCAGGGCGGCAGGCTAGCCGCCGCGTGCAAGGCACAGGTTCTGGCGCTGGTCATCTCTGATGTCACCGGTGACGATCCGACGCATATCGCTTCTGGGCCGTGCTCGGCCGATCCGACCACTTATCAGGATGCGCTGGATATTTTCACGCGCTTTGGAGTTAGCGTACCGACCGCCGTGACCGACCACCTCAAGCGCGGCGCAAAGGGCGAAATTGCGGAGACACCCAAACCCGGCGACAAGGCCTTCGACAAGGTGCAGACGCGGGTCATCGCCACGGCGCAGCAATCCCTGCGCACCGCCGCGGAATTTTTCGGGCGCCACGGTGTGGCGGCGATGGTGCTGGGCGACAGTGTCACCGGCGAGGCAGCCGAGGTGGCCAAGGTCTATGCCGCCCTGGCGCGGCAGATCAAGGCGCACGGCGCGCCCTTCGGAACCCCGGTCGCGCTTATCTCCGGCGGGGAATGCACCGTCACCATACGCGGCAAGGGGCGCGGCGGACGCTGCTCGGAGTTCCTGCTCTCGCTGGCCATCGAGCTCGACGGCATGCCCGATGCCTGGGCCCTCGCCGCTGACACCGACGGCATCGACGGCTCGGAAGACAACGCCGGGGCGCTGCTTGCGCCCGATGCGCTGGCGCGCGCCGCCCTGCTGGGTATCTCGGCAAAGAAGCTGCTCGCCAATAACGACGGCTACAGCTTTTTTGAAAAACTGGGTGACCTCGTGGTGACCGGGCCGACCCGGACCAATATCAACGATTACCGCGTGATCTTCCTCGCCTGAGGATGCTCTCTTCGGCACCTATTCTCTGGGGCCTGCTTGCCGCCGCCTGCTTCGGCGCCGGACTGGTGGTGAGCAAGCGTGCCCTGGCCGAAGTCGACCCCCTTGCCGGTGCGACCATCAGCCTGCCCACCACCTGCATTATTCTGTGGCTGCTGGCGCCGTTCTTCCTAGATATCTCCGACTGGAATGGGAATGCGGCACTGATTTTCACTGTGACCGGGCTGTTTTTCCCCGCCGCCGCAACACTGCTGGGATTTGAGGCCAACCGCCGCATGGGCCCGGGGGTGGCCGGTGCACTGTCGGGGACGACCCCCTTGTTTGCGGCCGGCGGGGCCATCGTGTTTCTTGGCGAGCAGATTACCGCGGCGATGGTGGCTGGGTCACTTGTGGTGGTAGTCGGCGGCGCCCTGTTATCCATTGGCGGGCGCGCCATGCCTCGCGCCTGGCCACTAGTCGCCCTCGCCTTCCCGCTGGGAGCGGCCGGCGTTCGCGCGATTGCACAGACTTTCACCAAGGCGGGGTTCGGCCTCTGGAACAACCCCTTCGCAGCGGTGCTGATCGGTTACACCGCTTCGGCGCTGCTGATCACGCTGGTGGGGTTCGCGCGGCAGCGGCGCGCCACCAAGGTGCCACGCAACATGGTGCCCTGGTTCATGGCGGTCGGCGTGTGCAATGGCGGCGCGATGCTGTCGATGTACCAAGGCCTCTCCGCCGGCAGTGTGGCGGTGGTATCGACGGTGGCGGCGACTTCACCCTTGTTCGCGCTCGCGCTCGGGAGCCTGTTTCTGCGCCATGAGCGCCTCACCCTGCGCATCCTGTGCGGCGTGACGTTGTCGGTGGGCGGCGTTGCGATGCTGCTGGCCGGATGATCTTTACACCCGCCATCGACTGGAGACCCGCGTCAGAAGGGCGATTCCGGGCGGTGACCCGGATATTTAAACCAGTGCGACCGGCATAAAAAAAGCCGGCTGGCGCCGGCTTTTTTTATGCGAACACGCTTTATGCTTTTGCGACTTCCGCTGCGGGTTCTTCGGCAATCTCGGGGCGGTCCATCAGCTCGACCAGCGCCATTGGCGCATTGTCACCCTGGCGGAAACCGAACTTCAGTATGCGCAGGTAACCACCGGGACGCTTGGCGTAACGGGGGCCAAGCTCGTTGAACAGCTTGGTCACCATGTCACGGTCGCGCAGGCGGTCAAATGCAAGGCGGCGGTTCGACAGCGATGGCTTTTTGCCGAGCGTAATCATCGGCTCGACGACGCGGCGCAATTCCTTCGCCTTGGGCAGCGTGGTCTTGATGACCTCGTGCTTGAGCAGTGAATTGGTCATGTTGCGCAGCATCGCGAGCCGGTGGCTCGACGTGCGGTTTAGTTTTCTCAGTCCCAAGCGGTGGCGCATGATCTTGTGTCCTTGTTGCAGGTTACAGGTGGCGCCGTGGCGCCGCCTGTCTTAGTTACGTACGGCTTCCAGACCGGCCGGCGGCCAGCTCTCCAGCTTCATGCCCAGAGTGAGCCCGCGTGATGCCAGAACTTCCTTTATTTCGTTCAACGACTTGCGGCCGAGGTTGGGGGTCTTCAGCAATTCGGTTTCGGTGCGCTGAATCAGGTCGCCAATATAATAGATGTTTTCGGCCTTGAGGCAGTTTGCCGAACGCACCGTCAGTTCCAGATCGTCGACCGGGCGCAGCAGGATCGGATCGACCCGTTTCTCCGGCGGCGCTTCGATTGCGGCGGGCGTTCCCTCGAGCGAGGCGAACACCGACAACTGGTCGACCAGGATGGCGGCGGCGTAGCGCACCGCTTCCTCGGGCTCGATGGCGCCGTTGGTTTCGATGTCGAGAATCAGCTTGTCGAGGTCGGTGCGCTGCTCGACGCGGGCGGACTCGACCGCATAGGAAACGCGTTTTACCGGCGAGAAGGAAGCGTCAAGGATGATCTTGCCGATACCCTTGGACTCTTCAGAAACGGAGCGCAGGTTGGCCGGGTTGTAACCGTGACCTTTTTCGATCTTGATTTCCATCTCGAGCTTGCCGCCCGGCGACAGGTGGGCGATAACATGCTCGGGGTTGATGATCTCGACGTCGTGGGAAACCTCGATGTCGGCGGCCGTAACCGCGCCCTCGCCCTTTTTCTTGAGCGTGAGCAAGGCGTCGGCGCGGTTGTGCAGCTTGAGCACCACCCCCTTGATGTTCAGGAGGATATCGACCACGTCTTCCTGGACGCCTTCAATGGTGGAGTACTCGTGCAAGACACCCGCAATTTGCACTTCGGTAGGAGCATAGCCGGGCATGGATGAGAGCAAAACGCGACGCAGCGCGTTGCCAAGAGTGTGGCCGTAGCCACGCTCGAACGGCTCCATCACCACTTTTGCGTGGGAGCTGGAGATGCTCTGCACATCTATAATGCGCGGTTTCAGAAATCCGCTGGTTTGCATGTGAATTCCTTGTGCAGTGTTGCGTTACTTCGAATACAGCTCGACTACCAGAGCCTCGTTGATCGTAGCGGGCAGTTCAGAACGCTGCGGCAGGGCCTTGAAGGTGCCCTTGAGCGCCTTCGCGTCCACTTCCATCCACTCTGGGGTACCGCGCGATTCGGCTGCCTCGGCGGCGGCCTTGATACGCAGCTGCGCCTTTGACTTGTCGGCCACCTCGACGACGTCGCCGGGCTTGACCTGGTAAGACGGGATATTGACGCGCTTGCCGTTGACCAGGATGCCGTTGTGCCGGACCACCTGGCGCGCCTCGGTGCGCGACGAGCCGAAGCCCATGCGATAGGCGACGGTATCCAGGCGCGATTCAAGGATCTGCAACAACGACTCGCCGGTCACGCCCTTTCGACGCGATGCCTCGGCATAGACGCGGCGGAACTGGCCTTCAAGCACGCCGTAAATGCGGCGCACTTTTTGTTTTTCGCGCAGCTGCTTGCCGAAGTCCGAAAGGCGCTGCCCGCTTTTCTGCCCGTGCTGGCCGGGTGCGTAGGCGCGGCGCTCAATGGCGCACTTGTCGGTGAAGCATTTTTCGCCTTTGAGGAAAAGCTTTTCGCCTTCCCGGCGACATTGCCGGCATTTGGGATCTAGGTTGCGTGCCATAGGATTCTCGTCAGTCGTTAGTCGTTGGCGTTAGATACGGCGACGCTTGGGCGCGCGGCAGCCGTTGTGCGGCACCGGCGTAACGTCGGAAATGCTGGTTATCTTCAGGCCCAGGGCGTTGAGGGCGCGCACAGCCGATTCGCGACCGGGGCCGGGACCCTTGATGCGTACCTCAAGATTTTTCACGCCGCATTCCTGTGCGGCTTTGCCCGCGCTCTCGCCGGCCACCTGCGCCGCGAACGGGGTCGATTTGCGCGAGCCCTTGAAGCCGGCCGCGCCGGAGGTCCCCCACGACAGCGTATTGCCCTGGCGGTCGGTGATGGTGATGATCGTGTTGTTGAAAGATGCGTGAATGTGCGCGATGCCTTCCGCGACGTTCTTCTTAACCTTCTTCCGAACCCGGGTGTTCGCCGGCTGCTGGGCTGGGGGCTTAGCCATTTTTGCTTATCCTCAATAAATCAATGTGTGCGCGAAGCTGCTATCGGCTATTTGCCGGCCTGAACCTTGCCTGCGATTGCAGCCTTGCGCGGACCCTTGCGGGTACGGGCATTGGTGCGCGTGCGCTGTCCGCGCAGGGGAAGTCCCTTGCGATGACGCACGCCGCGGTAGCAACCAAGATCCATCAGGCGCTTGATATTCATCGACACTTCTCGGCGCAGGTCACCCTCGACCGTGAAGCGGGCGACTTCCTCGCGCAAACGCTCCATCTGCGGCTCGGAAAGGTCCTTCACCTTGGTTTGCCCCTTGACGTTGGCCGACTCGCAAATCGCCTTGGATCGCGCGCTGCCAATGCCAAAGATCGCCTGCAGGGCAATCACGGCATGCTGGTGGTTCGGAATGTTTACGCCTGCTATACGGGCCATACTGTCACCTTAATAAACTGCACGCGGGAAACGCGAAACTCGTAATTGTAGCTTAAAAATGAAATTTTAACCATTGCGTCCGGCCCAAAACATGGGTCGGCGCGGGGCAAACCTAGCCCTGGCGCTGCTTGTGGCGCGGATTCTTGCAAATGACCCGAACCACGCGGTTACGACGAACGACCTTGCAGTTGCGGCAGATTTTCTTTACCGAAGCCAGTACTTTCATGGTCTTCTCCTTTACTTGGCGCGGAAAACGATCCGCGCCCTTGATAAGTCATACGGCGTAAGTTCCACCGTCACCTTGTCACCCGGCAGGATGCGTATGTAATGCATGCGCATCTTTCCTGAAATATGTCCCAACACGATATGCCCGTTCTCCAACTTCACGCGGAAGGTCGCGTTAGGGAGTGTTTCGGCAATCTCGCCCTGCATTTGGATTACATCTTCCTTCGACATGCGCTCCTTGTCCCCCCCGTTACCGGGCGGGGAACCCAGCCCCCTTGAAATTTGCCTTCTTCAGCAGGCTTTCGTACTGATGCGACATGATGTAGGCCTGCACCTGGGACATGAAATCCATGGTCACAACAACGATGATCAGCAACGATGTCCCGCCAAAGTAAAACGGAACGTTCCATTTCAGGATGAGGAATTCGGGCAGCAGGCATACCAGGGTCACATAGATCGCGCCGGCAAGCGTAAGACGGGTGAGGATACGTTCAAGATACCTTGATGTCTGGTCACCCGGTCGGATGCCCGGGACGAAGGCGCCCGATTTTTTCAAATTGTCGGCGGTTTCCTTCGGGTTGTACTGCAACGCCGTGTAAAAGAAACAAAAGAATATGATCGCGGTGGCATACAACAGTACATAGATGGGCTGGCCCGGCGACAGCGTGGCCGCAATGTCCTTCAACCAGGTCATGCCCTCCTGCGCGCCAAACCAGCCGGCAATGGTCGCGGGGAAAAGAATTATCGATGAGGCGAAAATGGGCGGAATGACACCAGCCATGTTCAGCTTGAACGGCAGGTGCGAGGCTTGCCCGCCATAGACCTTGTTGCCAACCTGGCGCTTGGCGTAATTAACAAGGATCTTGCGCTGACCGCGCTCAACAAAGCACACCGCCCAGGTCACCAGCATCACCGAAGCGGCGATAAGCAGCGCGATAAGCGGGCTCATCGCACCGGTTCTCACCAATTCAAGCATGCCTGCAATCGCACTGGGGAGCCCCGCGGCAATACCAGCAAAAATAATGATCGAAATGCCGTTGCCAAGGCCACGTTCGGTGATCTGCTCACCCAGCCACATCAGGAACATCGTCCCGGTAACCAGGGTGGCCACGGTGGTGAAACGGAACATCAGGCCCGGGTCCATCACAAGGCCGGGTTGCGACTCCAGCGCAATGGAAATGCCGGTGGCCTGGAACAGGGCAAGCAGCACTGTGCCGTAACGGGTGTACTGGGTGATTTTACGCTGACCCGACTGGCCTTCTTTTTTCAACTGTTCGAGCTGCGGCGACACCGCAGTCATCAACTGCATGATGATCGACGCCGAAATGTACGGCATGATGCCCAGCGCGAACAGGGTGAAGCGCGACAGCGCGCCGCCGGAGAACATGTTGAACATGCCAAGGATGCCACCCTGCTGCGACTTGAATAGATCGGCGAGCGCGACCGGGTCGATACCCGGCACCGGGATATGCGCACCGATGCGGAAAACGACCAGCGCGCCAAGCAAAAACATCAACCGTTTTTTCAGGTCGCCGTATTTGCCGGATTTGCCGATTTGTGAGGAAGTGGTTGCCATGGTGTTCTTGGAGAAACGGGCTTACTCGCCCTTCTTTGGCTTTTTCTCCGACTTTGGCTTGGCAGCCGGCTTGGCCTTGACCAGCGGCTTGCTCGCGTCTGCCAAGCGCTTTTCCGCGCTGGCTTTCCGGCGTTCGACTTTCTTGCCCTCGACAACCTTCACTTCGGGCAGGACGATGCTGCCGCCGGCCGCCTCGATCGCCGCCTTCGCACCCTTGGTCGCCCCCACGCCGGTCAGCGAAAGTTTGCGCGTCAGGCTACCCGACAAAATGACTTTGGCGCGCAAGGCGCCGGCCGCAACAATACCTGCCGCCTTGAGCATGGCCAGGTCAATCACGGCATCACCCTTTATTTTTTCCAGGTCGGAAAGACGAACCTCGGCACAATCGCGCTTGGTCAGCGAGACAAACCCTCGCTTCGGCAGGCGACGTTGCAGCGGCATCTGACCGCCTTCAAAACCGACTTTGTGAAAACCGCCCGAACGCGACTTCTGGCCCTTATGGCCACGACCGGCGGTCTTGCCAAGGCCGGATCCGATTCCACGCCCTACGCGGCGGCGTTTGCGATTCGCACCGGTGGCCGGCTTGATAGTGTTGAGTTCCATGATCGTGATTCCTGTGTGCCCGCTCAGGCCGGAACGGCTTTGACGAGATAATTGACGGCATTGATCATGCCGCGCACTTCCGGGGTGTCGACAAGTTCAACTGTCTGGTTGATCTTGCGCAGTCCGAGACCGCGCACGCAGGCGCGGTGCGATTCCTTGCAATTGATGACGCTCTTTACCAGCGTCACTTTCACTTTTTTGTCAGCCATGTTCATTCTCTTTAGTTGAGAATTTCGTCGATCGATTTGCCGCGCTTGGCGGCAATCTCCGACGGCGTATTCATTTTCTTCAATCCATCCAGGGTGGCGCGGACAACGTTGTACGGATTGGTCGAACCGATGATCTTGGCGAGGACGTTGGTGACCCCAACCACCTCAAACACCGCCCGCATCGGACCGCCAGCGATGATTCCGGTACCCTCCGAAGCCGGCTGCATCAGCACGCGCGATGCGCCGTGCTTGCCGATAACGGCGTGATGCAGCGTGCCGTTCTTGAGGCTTACCTTGAACATCCTCCGGCGAGCCTCGTCGAGGGCTTTTTGCATGGCGACCGGAACCTCCCGCGCCTTGCCTTTGCCCATGCCGATAGTGCCGTCCCCGTCGCCAACCACGGTAAGCGCGGCGAAGCCCATGATGCGGCCGCCCTTCACCACCTTGGTGACGCGGTTGACCGCGACCATTTTTTCACGCAGACCGTCTGAACGTTCCGCGCTGTTTTGCATCCTGGGTTGCATTCTTGCCATCGTCGTTCCTTGTCAGAACTTAAGACCGCCCTCACGGGCGGCGTCAGCGAGGGCTTTCACCCTGCCGTGGTACTTGAAGCCCGAGCGGTCAAAAGCGACCTGCTCGATCCCGAGTTGCTTGGCCTTCTCGGCAATACGCTTGCCGACAAGTTCCGCCGCAGCCTTGTTCCCGCCGTTGGACAGCTTGCCGCGCACTTCCTTTTCCGCGGTGGACGCTGCTGCCAGAATCTTGCCGCCGCTCGCATCGATGACCTGGGCGTAGATGTGGCTGTTGGTGCGGTGCACGGAAAGACGGACGGCGCGAAGCTGGCTGATCTTGTGCCGGGTCTGGGCGGCGCGTCGAACACGTGACTGGTTTTTGTCGATCATGGCTAATCCTTATTTCTTCTTGGTCTCTTTGATGATCACCACCTCGTCGGCGTAACGAACGCCCTTGCCCTTGTAGGGCTCGGGAGCGCGATAGGCACGAACTTCGGCGGCAACCTGACCGACCACCTGCTTGTCAGAACCCTTGATCAGGATCTCAGTCTGCGTCGGCGTTTCACATTTCACGCCCTTGGGCATCTGGTGCACCACCGGGTGGGAAAAACCGAGCGTGAGGTTAAGCTTGTCGCCCTGCGCCTGGGCGCGATAACCAACGCCGACCAGGGTCAGCTTTTTCTGGAAACCGGTGGTAACGCCGGTCACCATGTTGGCGACCAGCGCCCGCAGGGTTCCCGACATGGCATTGGACTGCTGGGAGTCGTTGGCGGCGGCGAACAAGAGCTGGTCGCCGTTCTTTTCAACCTTGACATCACCCTTGAGTTGCTGTGTCAACACGCCAAGGGGCCCCTTGACCGACACCAGTTCGGCGGCAAGCGTGATTTCGACGCCCTTGGGCAGAAGAACCGGATATTTTGCGATACGCGACATGGTTCCCTCTACGCCACGATGCAAAGAACTTCGCCACCGACACCGGTCGCGCGCGCTTTGCGGTCTGTCATAACGCCCTGGGACGTCGATACGATCGCCACACCAAGGCCATTCATTACCTTGGGCAGATCATCGCGCCCCTTGTAAATGCGCAGGCCGGGCCGGGAGACGCGTTCGATCTTCTCGATCACCGGACGGTCGGCGTAATACTTGAGGCCGATCTCCAGATCGCTCTTGCCTTCGCGCAGCACTACCTTGAACTCATCGATGTAGCCTTCGTCCTTGAGCACCTGGGCGATCGAGAGCTTGAGTTTGGAAGCCGGCATGAAAACGGACGTCTTTCGCACCGCCTGGGCGTTGCGAATCCGCGTAAGCATATCGGCTATCGGGTCAGTCATACTCATGCAAATACTCCTTTACCAGCTAGCCTTGGTCATGCCGGGGATTTCCCCGCGCATGGCGATGTCGCGCAGTTTGCTGCGCGCCAGACCGAATTTGCTGTAGACGCCACGGGGGCGGCCGGTCAGTGCGCAACGGTTGCGAAGCCGAACCGGCGAGGAATCCCTCGGCAGCGCCTGGAACTTAGCGCGCGCCTCGGCACGATCTTCGTCGGACAGCTTCAGGTTGTTCATGACCGTGAGCAGCTCGGCGCGTTTCGCGGCGAATTTTGCTACGATCTTGCGACGTTTTTTATCGCGATTGACTACGGCGAGCTTGGCCATTACGCAGTCCTCAGTTCTTGAACGGGAATTTGAAAGCGGCAAGCAGGGCTTTCGCCTCTGCATCCGACTTCGCGGTGGTGGTGATGCTGATATTCAGGCCGCGCAACGAATCAATCTTGTCGTATTCGATTTCCGGGAAAATGATCTGTTCCCTGACACCAAGGTTGTAATTGCCCCGACCGTCAAAAGCGCGCCCGGAAATGCCGCGAAAGTCGCGGATACGTGGAATCGCAATCGAAACGAGGCGGTCGAGAAACTCGTACATGCGCTGGCCGCGCAGGGTGACCATGCAACCTACCGGATAGCCCTTGCGCACCTTGAACGTCGCGATCGACTTCTTCGCCTTGGTCACAACCGGCTTCTGGCCGGCAATCTTGACCAGGTCGCCGACGGCGTTATCCAGTATCTTCTTGTCGTTAACCGTCTCGCCGACACCCATGTTGAGGGTGATTTTCTCGATACGCGGCACTTGCATGACAGATTTGTAGCCGAACTGCTTTACCAGATCGGGAACAATCTTGTCTTTGTAGAAAGCCTGTAGCCTAGCCATTGCTCAATCTCTCCCTCAGGCGTCCACGGCTTCGCCGTTGGACTTGAAAATACGAACCTTGCGACCGTCTTCCAGAACCTTAACGCCAACGCGATCGGCTTTCTGGGTCTGCGGATTGAAAAGGGCCACGTTCGAGATGTGCAACGGCATGTCCTTGTCCACGATGCCGCCGGTCTGATTCTTCATCGGATTGGGCTTGACGTGTTTTTTCACGCGGTTGATGCCTTCGACCACGACATGATCCTTGTCGGTACGGCGCAATACCGCACCGCGCTTGCCTTTGTCGCGTCCGGCGATAACGATGATGTCGTCGCCTTTTTTGATTTTTTCCATTGCTGCGCTCCTTGCCTGGCCGTTACAGCACTTCTGGTGCCAGCGACACAATCTTCATGAATCGCTCGGTACGCAACTCACGCGTGACCGGCCCGAAAATGCGCGTGCCGATTGGCTCAAGCTTTGCATTGAGCAACACGGCTGCGTTCGCATCAAATTTGACCAGCGAACCGTCATTGCGGCGCACGCCTTTGGCGGTGCGCACAACCACGGCGTGGTAGATCTCGCCTTTTTTGACACGGCCGCGCGGGGCGCAATCCTTGACTGTGACCTTGATCACGTCGCCGATTTGCGCGTAACGACGCTTTGAGCCGCCAAGCACCTTGATGCACATGACAGAGCGCGCACCGGTGTTGTCGGCGACATCGAGAACCGACTGCATCTGAATCATTTAAATTTCCTCTCCAACTTTTCCGCTGCGCCTTTAGGGCAACTTCTGCGGACAGTTTTGGACCCGTACGGGTTTGGTTACGTCTGACTGGCGTTCCCGGTACCTTGGAGAATCCAAAAGCAGGGAAGCCGGCGAATATATCCTAATTACAGCAGTTCTGCAACAACTTCTAGATTGCGCGCGATTTTTCAACCAGCTTTGTGACACGCCAGGCCTTGGTCTTGGAGATCGGACGGCATTCCTCGATGGTTACCAGGTCGCCTTCCTTGAACTCGTTGGTTTCCGCGTGCGCATGGTATTTCTTCGAGCGGACGACGATCTTGCCTATGAGAGGATGCTTTACACGCCGCTCAATCAAAACGGTCACCGTCTTGTTCATCTTGTCACTGACAACCCGGCCGGTGAGGCTGCGGATCGTCTTGGTTTTTTGTTCGGTCATTTTGCCCTCGTCTTTTCGGCCAGAAGGGTGCGCACCCGCGCGATGTCACGCTTGGTGTTTTTCAGCTGGCTGGTATTCGTGAGCTGCTGGGTGGCCTTTTGCATGCGCAGTGAAAACTGCGCCTTCAACAGGTTACTCAACTCTTCGCTCAATTGTGCCTCGTCCTTGGCACGAAGTTCGTTGGTTTTCATGTCTTACCCCACAAGGCGGTGTACAAACGTGGTTCGGATCGGCAGCTTTGCGGCAGCCAGTGCAAACGCCTCGCGTGCCAGCGTTTCATTCACGCCGTCCATCTCATAGAGCACCTTGCCGGGAACAATCTCGGCAACGAAGTACTCGGGATTGCCCTTGCCATTGCCCATGCGGACTTCGGCGGGTTTTTGCGAGATCGGCTTGTCCGGGAAAATACGTATCCAGATGCGGCCGCCGCGCTTGATGTGACGGCTCATGGCACGCCGCGCAGCTTCGATCTGACGGGCGGTCAGGCGGCCGCGGCCGGTCGCCTTCAGGCCAAATTCGCCGAAGGAAACCTTGTTTCCGCGAGTTGCCACACCCTTGTTGCGGCCCTTTTGCTGCTTGCGGTATTTTGTTCTTGATGGTTGAAGCATGCTTGGCTCCTGGTCCGCTTACTCGGCGGGCTTGGTCGTGGTTTTCTTGGCGACGCGCTTGACTGCGGTCTTCGGCTTGGCATCCTCTGCCTTGGCTTCGGGCTTTACATCACCCGCAGCTGCAGTTTTCTTGGCTGGGGCACGCCGGGTCGTCTTCGGCTTGTCACCCGCCAACTTTCCTTCTCCCGCCGTTTTCTCAGCCGGCAGGGACTCGCCGGCAGCATTCGACCTTGGGGCGGCCTTCTTCACCTTGCGCGCCACTGCGTTTTCATCGGAAGCCGGCATCGGCGCGGCGAGCTGCTGCTCGCTCTTGAGCGGAACCTCACCCTTGTACACCCATACCTTGACGCCGATGATCCCGTAGGTGGTCTTCGCCTCCGAGGTACCGTAATCGATATCGGCGCGCAGGGTGTGCAGGGGAACCCGTCCCTCGCGGTACCACTCGGTACGGGCGATTTCGATGCCGTTCAGGCGGCCCGCACTCATGATCTTGATTCCCTGGGCACCCAGGCGCATTGCATTTTGCATTGCGCGCTTCATGGCACGGCGGAACATGATTCGTTTTTCCAGCTGCTGGGTGATCGAGTCGGCGATAAGCTGCGCGTCAATCTCCGGCTTTCTGATTTCCTCGATGTTGACGTGCACCATCTGCACGCCGAGCAACTTGCGCAGCTCTGCCTTGAGGCCTTCGATGTCCTCGCCCTTCTTGCCGATGACCACGCCGGGCCGCGCGCTGTGGATCGTTACACGCGCGTCCTTGGCCGGGCGCTCGATGACGACGCGGCCGACCGAGGCGTGCGCCAGCTTCTTCTTGAGATAGGCGCGAACCTTGAGGTCTTCGTTGAGCTTGCCGGGGAAGTCCTTGCTGTTTGCAAACCAGCGTGAACCCCAGTTTTTGTTGACCGAAAGACGGAAACCGATCGGGTGGATTTTCTGTCCCATAACTGCCCCTTAAGCCTTGGTCGCTGCCTTAGCGGCGGCGCCCTTCTTGGGTTTGACTTCGTCACCGACGGTGATAAAAATGTGGCAGGTCGGTTTGATAATACGGTTACCGCGGCCTTTTGCGCGCGCGGTAAATCGCTTCAGCACAGTGCCTTTTTCGACGTATATGGTCCTGACTTTCAGTTCGTCGATATCGGCGCCATCGTTATGCTCCGCGTTGGCAATCGCCGACTCGAGAACCTTTTTGATGATCCGGGCACCCTTTTTCGGGCTGAAGGCAAGCACGTTAAGTGCATTTTCGACTGTAAGGCCGCGGATCTGGTCGGCGACGAGCCGGCCTTTCTGGGCCGACAGGCGGACGCCACGCAGTTTTGCTTGAGTTTCCATGTCGCGTTCCTCTTACTTCTTCGGCGGGCCGGAGGGCGCCGCCACCTTCTTGTCAGCCGAATGGGCCTTGAAGGTGCGGGTCAGGGAGAATTCACCCAGTTTGTGACCAACCATGTTCTCCGAGATGTATACCGGCATGTGTTGCTTGCCGTTATGCACCGCGATAGTCAGGCCGACAAAATCGGGCAGAATCGTGGAACGACGCGACCAGGTCTTGATCGGACGCTTGTCATTGCCGGAACGTGCGGTTTCCACCTTTTTGACGAGGTGAGCATCGACGAACGGGCCTTTTTTAACTGAACGTGCCATAGGTCACCTATTTCTGATAGCGGCGCTGCACAATCATGCCGCTAGTGCGCTTGTTACGACGAGTGCGGTAGCCCTTGGTCAGGGTACCCCATGGGCTGACAGGATCACGGCCTGCGGCGGTCTTGCCTTCACCGCCGCCGTGCGGGTGATCGATCGGGTTCATCGCCACGCCGCGAACCGTCGGCCGGATACCGCGCCAACGCTTGGCGCCGGCCTTGCCAATCGAGCGCAGGCTGTGTTCCTCGTTGCCGACTTCGCCAATCGTCGCGCGGCAATCCACATTCACCTTGCGGATCTCACCAGAACGCAGGCGCAACTGGGCGTAGCTGCCTTCGCGCGCCAGCAACTGCACCGAGGTTCCGGCTGCTCGCGCGATCTGGGCGCCCTTGCCCGGCATCATTTCGACGCAGTGAACTGTCGTGCCGACCGGGATGTTGCGAAGAGGAAGTGCATTGCCCGACTTGATGGGCGCCTCCGAACCGGATATCACTTGGGCGCCGGCGAGCATGCCCTTGGTCGCGATAATGTAGCGACGTTCGCCATCGGCGTAACACAACAGCGCCAGGTTCGCGCTGCGGTTAGGGTCATATTCAAGGCGCTCGACCTTGGCCGGCACGCCATCCTTGTCGCGTTTGAAATCGACCAGACGGTAATGTTGCTTGTGCCCGCCACCCTGGTGGCGCGTGGTGATATGCCCGGTGTTGTTGCGGCCGGCCTTGTTGGATTTTGGCTGAAGCAATGCGGTATGCGGCTTACCCTTGTGCAGATTGGGGTTGACCACCTTGACGACACTGCGGCGTCCGGGAGACGTTGGTTTGACTTTAATGAGGGCCATGGTCTACTCCGTAGCCTGAAAATTGATTTCCTGGCCAGGCATTAACGATACATATGCCTTTTTCCAGTTGTTGCGCCGGCCCATGAATTTGCCAAAGCGCTTTTCCTTGCCCTTGACATTGAGTACCTGCACGCTCTCGACCCGAACCTTGAAGAGCAATTCAACAGCGGCCTTGATCTCCGGCTTGGTTGCATCAGACGCGACGCGAAAAACGACCTGCTCGTTTTTCTCGGCGACATAGGTGCTCTTTTCCGACACCTGCGGTGCGAGCAGTACCTGCATCAGGCGGTCATTCGCAAATTTGGTAACGGCGTTCATGCCAGCACCTCTTCGAATTTGGCCACCGCGGCACGCGTCAGCAATACGTTCTTATAGTGCACCAGCGAAACCGGGTCGATTTCGCCGACTTCAAGCACCAGGACATTCGGAAGATTGCGCGAGGACAGGTAAAGGTTTTCATCGGTGCTGTCGGTGATGAGCAGCAGCGAATCGAGCATCCCGATATTCCTGACCTTCTGGGCGAAGAGTTTCGTTTTCGGTGAATCGACCATGAAACTTTCGATCACCTTTAGGCGGTCTTCCCTGGCCAGTTGCGACAGGATGGACGCCATGCCCGCACGATACATCTTGCGGTTCACTTTTTGCGTGAAATTCTCGTCGGGCGAGTTCGGGAATATCCTGCCGCCGCCACGCCACAACGGACTGGACGCCTTACCGGCACGGGCGCGGCCGGTGCCCTTCTGGCGCCACGGCTTTTTCTTCGACTTGGCGATCTCGCTGCGCCCCTTCTGGGCACGCGTGCCGAGGCGTGCATTGGCCTGGTAGGCTGTCACGATCTGGTGGATCAGCGCTTCGTTGTAGTCGCGCCCGAACAACGCATCCGAGGCGGCCACGGTCTTGCTACTGGCGCCGGTGTCATCGATCAGTTTGAGTTCCATTATTTCGCTCCCTTGCCGGCCTTGGGAGCCACAACGACCTTGGGTTTGCGCGGTTTCACGGTGGGGCGGACAATAAGGTCCCCGCCACGGCTTCCGGGAACCGAGCCCTTGATCATGAGCAACTGACGCGCAGCATCGATGCGGACAATTTCAAGGCTCTGCGTCGTGCGCGTGACATCGCCAAGATGGCCGGCCATTTTCTTGCCAGGGAATACGCGACCGGGATCCTGCGCCTGTCCGATCGAACCCGCGGAGTTGTGCGAACGCGAGTTACCGTGAGAGGCGCGGTTGGATGAAAAATGGTGGCGTTTGATCGCGCCCGAAAAGCCCTTGCCCTGGGTCGTTCCGGTCACGTCAACACGCTGGCCGACCGTGAACAGGTCAACACCAATCTTGCTGCCCGGTTGCAGGCTGGCAAGCGCGGCTTCTTCGACACGGAATTCCCGCAGCGTATGCCCGGGCTCAACTGCCGCCTTGGCCAGGTGCCCGGCCGACGCCTTATTCACGCGGGAGGCACGGCGCTTGCCGAACGCGACCTGCACGGCGCTATAGCCGTCGGTCTCGACTTTTTTTATTTGGGTCACGCGGTTGTCAGACACGTCCAGCACAGTCACCGACTGCGAATCGCCATCGTCGGTGAAAATACGGGTCATGCCGACCTTGCGGCCGACTAATCCTAAACTCATTTTCTTACCCTTTCCAAAAAAACAACCCAAGGCATTTGCCCTGGAAGGGGCCGGCTTCAATTGGCCGGCTAAATTATTATTAAATCAGGCGGACGGTTTGCCCCCGTCCGCGCGGGCTTACTGCAAAACTATTGCAACTTGATCTGCACATCCACACCGGCGGGCAGGTCGAGCTTCATCAGAGCGTCAACCGTCTTGTCGGTGGGATCAATGATATCCATCAGGCGAAGGTGCGTCCTGATTTCAAACTGGTCACGCGAAGTCTTGTTGACATGCGGGCTGCGCAGCACATCGAACCGCTCGATTCGAGTGGGCAGGGGGACCGGGCCCTTGACCACCGCACCAGTGCGCTTGGCTGTGTCGACAATCTCCAGCGCCGACTGGTCTATAAGACGGTAGTCGAATGCTTTGAGCCTGATACGGATTTTCTGGTTTTGCATGGCTGCTTTCTTTATTCGATGACTTTGGCGACGACGCCGGCGCCGACGGTTTTGCCGCCCTCGCGAATGGCAAAGCGCAAGCCTTGCTCCATCGCAATCGGGGCGATCAAGGTCACAATCATCTTGATATTGTCCCCCGGCATCACCATCTCGGTCCCCGCAGGCAACTCCACCGCCCCGGTCACGTCGGTCGTGCGGAAGTAAAACTGGGGACGATAATTGTTAAAGAACGGCGTGTGGCGCCCACCCTCGTCCTTGGACAGGATGTACACCTCACACTCGAACTTGGTGTGCGGATTGATTGAGCCGGGTTTGGCCAGCACTTGCCCGCGCTCCACTTCCTCGCGCTTGGTTCCGCGCAAGAGCACGCCCACGTTGTCACCGGCCTGGCCCTGGTCCAGCAGCTTCCTGAACATCTCCACGCCCGTGCACACCGTCTTCAGGGTCGGCTTCAGACCAACAATCTCCAGGTCCTCACCCACCTTGACGATCCCGCGCTCCACCCGGCCGGTCACCACCGTCCCCCGACCGGAGATCGAAAACACGTCCTCCACCGGCATCAGGAACGGGCCGTCAATGGCACGCTTTGGCATCGGGATATACGTGTCCAGCGCCTCGGCCAGCTTGAATATCGAGCCCTCGCCCATGTCGCTCTTGTCACCTTCCAGGGCCTTCAGGGCACTGCCAATGATGATCGGCGTGTCGTCCCCGGGAAATTCGTACTTGGACAAAAGCTCGCGCACTTCCATCTCAACGAGCTCCAGGAGCTCCTTGTCATCCACCATGTCCGCCTTGTTCATGTAGACAATGATGTAGGGCACGCCCACCTGGCGCGCCAACAGAATGTGCTCGCGCGTCTGCGGCATCGGACCGTCGGCCGAACTCACCACAAGGATCGCCCCGTCCATCTGCGCCGCACCGGTGATCATGTTCTTGATGTAGTCGGCGTGGCCCGGGCAGTCAACGTGCGCATAGTGACGGTTCTGCGTCTCGTACTCCACGTGCGCCGTGTTGATCGTGATCCCGCGCGCCTTCTCCTCGGGCGCCGAATCGATCTGGTCGTAGGCCTTCGCCTCTCCACCAAACTTCTTCGACAGCACCGACGTTATCGCCGCCGTCAGCGTCGTCTTGCCGTGGTCTACGTGACCGATCGTCCCCACGTTCACGTGAGGCTTCGTACGCTCAAACTTGCCCTTGGCCATGATGAATTCCCGTTACTTTTTGTTAATGATTGCCTCGGCGACGTTTTTCGGCGCCTCGGAGTAGTGTTTGAATTCCATGCTGTACGTCGCACGCCCCTGGGTAAGCGAACGCACTGTCGTCGAATAACCGAACATCTCTGCGAGCGGCACTTCGGCGCGAATGACCTTGCCGCCGGCGAGGTCGTCCATGCCCTGAATGATGCCGCGACGCGACAACAAGTCGCCCATGACATCACCCATTTTTTCTTCAGGCGTCTCAACCTCTACCGACATCATCGGCTCAAGCAACACCGGTGAGGCATTGCGCATTCCATCCTTGAAAGCCATCGACGCGGCCATGCGAAACGCGCTCTCGTTCGAGTCAACTTCATGATATGAGCCGTCGAACAAGGTTACCTTCACGTTAACGATGGGAAACCCGGCAAGCACGCCGTTGGGTAGACTCTCGACCAAGCTGCGGTTGACCGCCGGGATGAACTCACGCGGTACCGACCCGCCCCTGATCGCATCGACAAATTCAAAACTTTTGTCGGTGGTTTGCGGTTCGACGCGCAGCCACACGTGCCCGTACTGGCCGCGGCCACCGGACTGCTTGATAAATTTTCCTTCAACGTCGCCAGAGGCCTTGCGGATAGTTTCGCGGTACGCGACCTGGGGGGCACCGACATTGGCTTCGACGCTGAATTCGCGCTTCATACGGTCGACCACAATTTCAAGGTGCAATTCGCCCATACCGGAAATGATGGTCTGACCGGACTCTTCATCGGTGTGCACGCGAAAAGACGGGTCCTCCTGCGCCAGACGCTGCAGCGCGACACCCATTCTTTCCTGATCACTCTTGGTCTTGGGTTCAACAGCGACGTGAATGACCGGTTCGGGGAATACCATGCGTTCGAGCACGATCACCTTGCCCGGATCGCACAGGGTCTCGCCGGTGGTTACGTCCTTGAGCCCGACTACCGCGGCGATGTCGCCGGCCCGCACTTCCTTGATTTCTTCGCGCTGGTTGGCGTGCATCTGTAAAATACGGCCAATGCGTTCCTTGCGGCCGTGCATCGAGGTGTAGACCGTATCACCGGAATTGAGAACGCCCGAATAGACCCGGAAAAACGTCAATTGACCGACAAACGGGTCGGTCATGATCTTGAACGCCAAGGCGGAGAACGGCTGGTCATCGGCAGCCATGCGCACCGCTGACTTTTCATCCTCACGAATCCCCTTCACCGGGGGAATATCCACCGGTGAAGGCATGTAATCGATTACGGCGTCGAGCATGGCCTGCACGCCCTTGTTCTTGAACGCGGAACCACACAACATGGGGACGATCTCACCCAGGATGGTGCGTGCGCGCAAGCCACGCTTGATTTCCTCGACGGACAAATCGCCGCCCTCGAGGTACTTGTTCATCAACTCTTCGCTCGCCTCGGCGGCCGCCTCGACCATCTTTTCTCGCCAGACCTTCGCCTCGGCGATCTGGCTGGCCGGAATGTCGCGCAGGTCGAATTTCATGCCCTGGCTCGCCTCATCCCAGTAAATGGCTTTCATCATCACCAGGTCGATGACACCCTCGAATTTCTCTTCGCTGCCGATCGGCACCTGGACCGGCACGGCATTGGCCTTGAGCCGCGATTGCATCTGGTCATGGACCCTGAAGAAATCCGCTCCGGTCCGATCCATTTTATTGACAAATGCCAGACGCGGCACTTTGTATTTGTTGGCCTGGCGCCAGACCGTTTCCGACTGGGGCTGGACGCCACCCACCGCGCAATAAACCATGCAGGCACCGTCGAGCACGCGCATTGAACGCTCAACCTCGATGGTGAAGTCGACGTGGCCGGGTGTGTCGATGATATTGATGCGATGCTCGGGGTGATTACCATCCATCCCCTTCCAAAAACACGTCGTAGCAGCCGACGTAATCGTGATGCCGCGCTCGCGTTCCTGCTCCATCCAGTCCATCACCGTGGCGCCATCGTGGACTTCGCCGATTTTATGCGACACGCCGGTGTAGAAAAGGATGCGCTCGGTGGTCGTGGTCTTGCCCGCATCAATGTGCGCACTGATGCCGATGTTACGGTAGCACTCGATAGGGGTTTTGCGTGCCACTTTGCAGTTGCCTTGGAAGCCCGGGATCGGGGGGGTCGTAACACGCTCCCCCGTGATGATTGCGGAGTTAATGTTAGAACCTGTAATGCGCGAAAGCCTTGTTGGCCTCGGCCATCCGGTGCACTTCATCGCGCTTTTTCATAGCGCCGCCGCGACCTTCCGCCGCCTCGATGAGTTCGCCGGCCAGCCGGAAACCCATGGACTTTTCCGAACGCTTGATAGCGGCTTCGCGCAACCAGCGCATCGCTAGCGCCATACGACGGCTGGGGCGCACTTCAACCGGAACCTGGTAGTTGGCACCACCAACGCGGCGGCTTTTTACCTCAACCATCGGCTTTACGTTTGACACGGCCAGACCAAACACCTCAAGCGGGTCCTTGCCAGACTTGGCCTTTATCTGCTCGAAGGCGCCGTACATGATGCGCTCGGCAACCGATTTTTTGCCGCAGACCATCAGCACGTTGACGAATTTCGCAACGTCGGTATTGCTGAATTTCGGATCTGGCAGGATTACTCGTTTGGGTACTTCTCTGCGGCGGGGCATAGTCTTCCTCGAATCTCAGTTGTTTAGTAGCGCGGGATGATCGCGATAAAACCGGCTTAAGCGGCCTTGGGGCGCTTCGTGCCGTACTTGGAACGGCTCTGTTTGCGGTCCTTAACACCTTGCGTGTCGAGGCTACCGCGAACCATGTGGTAACGAACACCGGGCAAGTCCTTCACGCGACCACCGCGAATCAAGACGACCGAGTGTTCCTGCAGATTATGGCCTTCGCCACCGATATAGCTGATGACCTCGAAGCCGTTGGTCAGCCGGACTTTAGCCACTTTGCGCAACGCAGAGTTCGGCTTTTTCGGCGTGGTGGTGTACACGCGCGTACATACGCCCCGTTTTTGCGGGCTTTGACCAAGCGCGGGCACCTTGCTCTTGGTCACTGGGCGGGCACGCCCCTTGCGAACTAACTGGTTGATTGTAGGCATGAAATCAGGTTCCAAAAAAACCGGGACGACGCATTTACTTGGCGCCCCGCCCCGTAGGTATCAAAGACTCGGGATTATACAAACAAAATCAATGACTGGTCAACAATCTTGCTGCTTTTCCGTCAGGTATCGCTACGCCGGCCGGTAACGGCTTCGGGCGGCGCGTCGCGCTGCAACAGATAGAATGGCGCCTTATCTTCCGAGTCCCATTCCATGCCCAGCCAGTTATTCACCCCTTTTGCGATGCGCAACCTGACTTTACCCAACCGCATCGTCATTTCCCCAATGTGCCAGTACTCCGCCGAAGACGGCAACGCCAACGACTGGCACCTTATTCATCTTGGCCAACTGGCCATTGGCGGGGCGGGCCTGTTATGCCTTGAAGCCACGGCGGTGGAAGCCGCGGGCCGCATCACCCCGGGCTGCCTCGGCTTGTATTCGGACGCCAATGAGTCGGCTTTGGCCAAGGTGCTTGCCTCGGTCCGCCGCATATCATCCATCCCCCTTGCCATCCAGTTGTGCCACGCCGGCCGAAAAGCCTCCAGCAACGTACCCTGGAAGGGCGGTGCGCTGATTCCCCAGTCTGAAGGCGGCTGGCGCAACCTCGGCCCGTCCGCCCTCCCCCACGCAGCGCATGAAGCACCACCGGACGCCATAGACGCTTCCGGGCTGTCGCGCATCCGCAAGGCCTTCGCAGACGCCGCGGTGCGTGCCGAACGCCTTGGATTCGACGCCCTCGAACTGCACGGCGCACACGGTTACTTGCTGCACCAATTCCTCTCACCCATTGCCAATCAGCGCACCGACGATTACGGCGGGTCGCTGGCAAACCGCATGCGCTTTCCCCTTGAAGTATTCGACGCGGTGCGTTCGGCCTGGCCGGGCACCAAGCCCCTGGGCGTGCGCATTTCAGCCACCGACTGGGTCGAAGGCGGCTGGACGCCGGAGGACAGCGTTGCGCTCTCGCTCGAACTAAAGCAGCGCGGCTGTGACTGGGTCGATGTTTCATCTGGGGGGGTCTCACCCCGGCAAAAAATCCCCCTCGGCCCCGGCTACCAGGTTCACCTCGCCGAGAAAATAAAGAACTTCACCGGGATGACCACGATGTCGGTGGGGCTGATCACAGACCCGCACCAGGCGGAGGAGATTATCGCCGGTGGCAAGGCGGACATGGTCGCGCTGGCTCGCGGCATGCTTTACGATCCGCGCTGGGCGTGGCACGCGGCGGCCGAACTGGGCGGGACTGCGTCCTACCCACCGCAATACTCGCGCTGCGCCCCTCCGGACAAGCAGCATATCTTCAGAAATGTCACGGTCGGACAGCGCTAGGCGGCAGGCTGCCCTGCATTGCCGGTTATCGACTGGCATACGAATCACGCCTTCAAATGAAAAAGGGCCGCTTGCGCGGCCCTTTTTTGCAACGTCTTCCAACTTTGGATCAGACGCTGGCGGCAGACTGCTCCTCTGTTCCCGCCGCCTCATCAACCGGCTCCTCGACCACCGGAGCCGGCGCGTTCTTGCGCGCCGTGTGGTAGGCCAAACCGGTTCCCGCCGGGATAAGCCGGCCGACGATGACGTTTTCCTTGAGGCCGCGCAGGTCGTCCTTTTTGCCCATGATTGCGGCTTCGGTAAGAACGCGCGTGGTCTCCTGGAACGATGCGGCCGAAATAAACGAGTCGGTCGACAGCGAGGCCTTGGTAATACCCAGCAACATGTGGTTGTAGGTCGCGGGCTTTTTGCCATCGGCCTCAACGCGCTCGTTTTCAGCAAACAACTCGGCACGCTCCACCTGCTCGCCCGGGATGAAACGGGTCTCCCCGGAATCATCGATCTGCACGCGACGCAGCATCTGGCGCACAATCACCTCAATGTGCTTGTCGTTGATGCGCACACCCTGCAGGCGATATACATCCTGCACTTCGTCTGTGATGTAACGCGCCAGTGCCGCCACACCTTGCAGGCGAAGGATATCGTGCGGATCAACCGGCCCGTCAACGATCACCTCGCCCTTGTTCACGATCTGGCCGTCGTGCGCCATGACGTGCTTTTCCTTCGGGATGAGGTACTCGTTGGCAACGCCGTCAAGGTCGGTGATGACCAAGCGCTGCTTGCCCTTGGTGTCCTTGCCGAACGAAACCGCGCCGGTAACTTCCGCAAGCACGCCTGCGTCCTTGGGCGAGCGCGCCTCGAACAACTCGGCCACTCGCGGCAGACCGCCGGTTATGTCACGGGTCTTGGATGTTTCCTGAGGAATACGTGCGAGCACCTCGCCCACACCGACCATCTGGCCATCCTTGACTGTAATGACCGAACCGACCTGGAAGGTGATATTTACCGAATGATCGGTACCGGCCATCTTGATTTCCTGGCCGTCTTCGTTCATCAGCTTAACCTGCGGACGCACACCCTTGGAGGCACTGCCGGTAGAGCTGCCACGCTGTTTCGGGTCGATTACCACGAGGGTGGACAGGCCAGTGATTTCATCCGTCTGCTTCATCACTGTGACGTTCTCGATCACGTTCTCAAGCTTCACCACACCGCCGTACTCGGTGATGATCGGACGCGTATGCGGATCCCAGTTGGCGATCAGCATGCCAGCCTTGATCGGCTTGCCGTCAGTAACATGCAGAGTCGCACCGTAAGGCACCTTGTGACGCTCGCGCTCACGGCCACCCTCTTCGGTTATCAGCACCTCGCCGGTACGTGAAATGACGACTTTTTCGCCCTTGCCGCTGGTGACATACCGGATTTGTGCGGAAAAATGCGCGATACCTGTCGATTTGGATTCGACCTGGCTGGCGACGGCGGTACGCGATGCAGCTCCGCCGATGTGGAAGGTGCGCATGGTGAGCTGGGTACCCGGTTCGCCGATCGACTGCGCGGCTATGACTCCGACTGCCTCGCCAACGTTTACCAGGTTTCCACGACCAAGATCGCGGCCGTAGCACTGCGCGCACAAGCCCTTGCGCGTGTCACAGGTGAGCGGGGTGCGGACCTTGACTTCGTCAATGCCCAGTTGTTCGATTTGCTCGACCTCGTCCTCCGACAGCAGCGTGCCGACCGGATAGAGCACGTCCTGGGTTTCAGGATGCACCAGTTCGGCCGTTGTGACTCTGCCAAGGATGCGCTCGCGCAGCGCCTCAACCACCTCGCCGCCCTCGACCAGGGCTTTCATTGCCACGCCGTTTGACGTACCGCAGTCGTTCTCGATCACCACCAGATCCTGCGTCACGTCGACCAGACGCCGCGTCAGGTAACCAGAGTTGGCGGTTTTCAGGGCGGTGTCGGCGAGGCCCTTTCGCGCACCGTGCGTCGAAATGAAGTACTGCAGCACATTCAGGCCTTCGCGGAAGTTCGCCGTGATCGGCGTCTCGATGATGGAGCCATCCGGCTTGGCCATAAGACCGCGCATGCCGGCCAGCTGCCGGATCTGCGCAGCCGAACCGCGCGCACCGGAGTCAGCCATCATGTAGATGGAGTTGAATGACTCCTGCTTGACGGTCTTGCCCTTGCTGTCGACCACATTCTCGGTGGAAAGCTGGTCCATCATCGCCTTGCCGACCTGGTCGCCGGCGCGGCCCCAGATATCGACCACCTTGTTGTAGCGCTCGCCAAAGGTGACCAGGCCGGAGGTGTATTGCGCCTCGATTTCCTTGACTTCCTGCTCGGCGGCATCTATCAGGGTGCGCTTCTGCAGCGGGATCAGCATGTCGTCGACGCAAATCGACAAGCCGGCTCGCGTGGCAATGGTGAAACCCGACTGCATCAGCTTGTCGGCGAAAATCACCGTTTCACGCAGGCCGCAACGGCGGAAGGACGCGTTGATTAGCTTGGAAATTTCCTTCTTCTTCAGCGCCTTGTTGATGAATTCAAACGGCAGGCCGGGCGGGAGGATTTCGGACAGTAAGGCACGGCCGATCGTCGTCTTGACACGCGTCGTCTTTTCGATTTTCTCGCCCGACTCGGACAGGTCAAACTCCTTGATCCGCACCGTAACCAGCGCGTGGATTTCGGCCTTACCGCTCTCGTACGCGCGCAGCATTTCGCTGACATCCGAGAACATCATGCCTTCACCTCGGGCATTGATTTTCTCGCGCGTGGCGTAGTAAAGGCCAAGGACGATATCCTGCGATGGAACAATAATCGGGTCACCGTTGGCAGGCGAAAGTACGTTGTTCGAAGCGAGCATCAGCGTGCGCGCTTCCATCTGCGCCTCAAGCGACAAGGGCACGTGCACCGCCATCTGGTCGCCGTCGAAGTCGGCGTTGAACGCGGCGCAAACCAGCGGATGCAACTGTATGGCCTTGCCCTCGATCAGCACCGGCTCAAACGCCTGGATGCCAAGGCGGTGCAAGGTCGGCGCGCGGTTGAGCATGACCGGATGCTCGCGAATAACCTCTTCCAATATGTCCCACACCACCGGCGTTTCAGCCTCGACTTCGCGCTTCGCCGCCTTGATTGTGGTGGCGATACCCTGCATCTCAAGCTTGTTGAAAATGAACGGCTTGAACAGCTCGAGCGCCATTTTCTTCGGCAGGCCGCACTGGTGCAGCTTGAGCTGCGGGCCGACGACGATGACCGAACGGCCGGAGTAATCGACACGCTTGCCCAGCAGGTTCTGGCGGAAACGTCCGCCCTTGCCCTTGATCATGTCGGCCAGCGACTTCAGCGGGCGCTTGTTTGCCCCGGTCATGGCCTTGCCGCGACGGCCGTTGTCGAGCAACGAATCCACCGCCTCTTGCAACATGCGTTTTTCGTTGCGAACGATGATCTCCGGAGCCTTGAGCTCGAGCAGGCGCTTGAGGCGGTTGTTGCGGTTGATCACGCGGCGATAAAGGTCGTTCAGGTCGGACGTGGCAAAGCGCCCCCCGTCCAGCGGAACCAACGGACGCAGCTCCGGCGGCAGGACCGGCAGCACTTCCATCACCATCCATTCGGGTTTGATGCCCGATTTCTGGAATCCCTCGAGCACCTTGAGGCGCTTGGCGATTTTCTTGATCTTGGTGTCCGATGTCGCCGTTTCGAGCTCCTTGCGCAGGTTCTCGGTCTCGCTGTCGACATCTATCGAGCGCAGCAGTTCGCGCACGCCCTCGGCACCCATGGATGCGGAGAAATCGTCGCCGAACTCTTCCACCTTCGCGAGGTAGTCGTCCTCGGTCAGCAACTGGCAGCGCTTGAGTGGGGTCATGCCCGGGTCGATAACGACATAGGCTTCGAAATAGAGTACGCGCTCGATGTCACGAAGCGTCATGTCCAGGACCAGGCCCAGGCGCGACGGCAGCGACTTGAGGAACCAGATGTGCGCGGTCGGGCTAGCCAGTTCGATATGACCCATGCGCTCGCGACGCACCTTGGCCAAGGTGACCTCAACGCCGCATTTCTCACAAATCACGCCGCGGTGCTTGAGGCGCTTGTACTTGCCGCAAAGGCACTCGTAATCCTTGATCGGGCCGAAAATCTTGGCGCAGAACAGGCCGTCCCGCTCCGGCTTGAAGGTGCGGTAGTTGATGGTCTCGGGCTTCTTGACCTCGCCAAACGACCACGAACGGATCTTCTCGGGCGAGGCAAGCCCGATCTTGATCGCGTCAAATTCTTCTTCCTGCGTTACCTGCCTGAACAAATCAAGTAGTGCTTTCATCTTTCACTCCAAAGTGGCGTGATGCACGTACAAATTTCCAACCGGTTTTCCGCGATGGCGCGGAATTCCGTATTCAAATTAAAATCTTTCGAGGTCGATGTCGATGCCGAGCGATCGGATTTCCTTGACCAGCACGTTGAACGACTCGGGCATGCCCGCCTCAATCTTATGATCGCCCTTTACGATGCTCTCGTAGACCTTGGTACGGCCGGAAATGTCGTCTGACTTGACCGTCAGCATCTCCTGCAGCGTGTACGCCGCGCCGTAGGCCTCGAGCGCCCAGACCTCCATCTCGCCAAAACGCTGGCCGCCGAACTGCGCCTTGCCGCCCAGGGGCTGCTGCGTGACCAGGCTGTAAGGCCCAGTCGAACGCGCGTGCATCTTGTCGTCCACAAGGTGATGCAGCTTGAGCACATGCATGTAGCCGACGGTAACCAGGCGGTCGAACTGCTCGCCAGTGTGGCCGTTGTAGAGCGTCACCTGCGTCTTGCCCGGGTTAAACCCGAGCTGCTTGGTGCGCAGGTCGTCATCGGGGAATGCAAGGTCGAGCATGGCGCGGATTTCACCTTCGTTCGCCCCGTCGAACACCGGAGTGGCAAAGGGGACGCCCGCCTTCAGGTTGCCGGCGAGATCCATGACCTCTTCGTCAGTCAGGCTGCCGATATCCTCGGGCTTTCCGCTGTCGTTGTATATCTTTGTCAGGAACTTGCGGACATCAGCTGTCTTCGAATGCTGCTTGAGCATTTCGCCGATTTTGATGCCAAGACCCTTGGCCGCCCAGCCCAGGTGCGTTTCCAGAATCTGACCGACGTTCATGCGCGACGGTACACCCAGCGGATTGAGCACCACGTCGACCGGGGTGCCATCGGCCATGTAAGGCATGTCCTCGACCGGGACGATCTTGGAAATAACACCCTTGTTGCCGTGACGGCCGGCCATCTTGTCGCCAGGCTGCAGGCGACGCTTGACGGCAACGTAGACCTTGACCATTTTTTGCACGCCCGGGGGCAACTCATCGCCTTGGGTGAGCTTCTTCTTTTTCGCTTCAAACGCCACGTCGAAATCGACGCGCTTTTGCTCAAGACTGGCACGCAGTGATTCGAGTTGCGCCGCCGCCTCATCGCTGGTCAGGCGAACGTCAAACCAGTGATAGCGCTCGTTATCGTCGAGGTAGCTCTTGGTGATCTTCGAACCCTTGGCGAGCTTTTTCGGACCGCCGTTGGCGGTCTTGCCAACCAGCAGACGCTCGATACGGCCGAAGGTGTCACCCTCGACAATACGCATCTGGTCGGCGAGGTCCTTCTTGTAACGCTTCAGCTCGTCGTCGATGATCTGCGCCGCACGCTTGTCGCGGTCGATGCCCTCGCGCGTGAACACCTGCACGTCGATCACCGTGCCGGATATGCCCGAGGGCACGCGCAGCGAGGTGTCTTTCACGTCCGAGGCTTTTTCGCCGAAAATCGCGCGCAGCAGTTTCTCTTCCGGGGTCAATTGCGTCTCGCCCTTGGGCGTGACCTTGCCCACCAGCACATCGCCCGCCTCCACCTCTGCGCCGATGTAGACGATGCCGGCCTCATCGAGCCGGGCCAACTGGCCTTCGGACAGGTTGGATATGTCGCGGGTAATCTCCTCTGGCCCGAGTTTGGTGTCGCGCGCGACCACCGTCAGCTCTTCGATATGGATGGAGGTGTAGCGGTCCTCGGCGACAACTCGCTCCGAAATCAGGATCGAGTCCTCGAAGTTGTAACCGTTCCACGGCATGAAAGCCACGAGCATGTTCTGGCCCAGGGCCAGCTCACCCATGTCCGTAGACGCGCCGTCGGCCACCACGTCGCCCTTGGCGATAATTTCGCCAACCTTCACCAGGGGCCGCTGGTTGATGTTGGTGTTCTGGTTCGAGCGGGTGTACTTCATCAGATTGTAGATATCTACACCCACATCGCCCGGGACCGTCTCGTCGTCGTTGACGCGAACAACGATACGGCTGGCGTCGACATAATCGACAATCCCGCCGCGCAAGGTCTGCACCGCGGTGCCGGAGTCGACCGCAACCGTGCGCTCGATGCCGGTACCGACCAGCGCCTTCTCCGGACGCAGGCAGGGCACCGCCTGACGCTGCATGTTCGAACCCATCAGGGCGCGGTTGGCATCGTCGTGCTCGAGGAAGGGGATCAGCGAAGCGGCGACCGAAACAATCTGCGCCGGCGCCACATCCATGTACTGCACGCGGTCGGCGGTGGCGAGCGTGAACTCGTTCTTGTAACGGCAGGACACCAGGCCATCCTGCAACTTGCCGGCCTTGTCCAGCTGCGCATTGGCCTGCGCAATCATGAAGTTCGACTCTTCGATTGCTGAGAGGAAATCAATCTGGTCAGTGACCTTGCTGTTCACCACCTTGCGGTACGGTGTTTCCATGAAGCCGTACTCGTTGGTACGCGCATACAGCGCCAGCGAATTGATCAGGCCGATATTCGGGCCTTCGGGCGTCTCGATCGGGCAGACACGGCCATAGTGGGTCGGGTGCACGTCGCGCACCTCGAAGCCGGCGCGCTCGCGCGTCAGGCCGCCGGGTCCGAGCGCCGAAACGCGGCGCTTGTGGGTAATCTCGGACAGCGGGTTGGTCTGGTCCATGAACTGCGACAACTGGCTGGAACCGAAAAATTCCTTGATCGCCGCAGAAATAGGCTTGGCATTGATCAGGTCATGGGGCATCAGGTTATCCGACTCAGCCTGCGACAACCGCTCCTTGACGGCACGCTCAACCCTCACCAGGCCGGCACGGAACTGGTTTTCGGCCAATTCGCCGACCGAGCGAACGCGACGGTTACCAAGGTGGTCGATATCGTCGATTTCACCGCGGCCATTGCGCAACTCGACCAGTATGCCCACCACCGCGATGATGTCATCGTTGGAAAGCACCCCTGCACCCAAGGCGTCCCTCGGGCCAACGCGCTCGTAAAAACGCTTGGACCAATCGGGGGACTTGTCCTGCTTTTTCTCCGGGTAGGCGCGGCGGTTGAATTTCATCCGGCCGACACCCGACAAATCGTAGCGGTCTTCGTTGTAGAAAAGGCCGTTAAACAGGGTTTCCACGGCATCTTCTGTCGGCGGTTCGCCGGGGCGCATCATCCGGTAAATCGCCACTCTAGCCGCAGTCTGGTCGGCGGTTTCGTCGGCCCTCAGGGTGTGCGAGATGTAAATGCCCTGGTCGAGGTCGTTGGTGTACAGCGTCTTGATCGTCTCAACACCCGATTCCTGCAACTTTGCCAGCAGGGTATCGGTAACTTCGTCATTGGCATTGGCGAGGATTTCACCGCTCGCGGTATCGATGACGTTGTGAGCCAGCACACGGCCGTACAGAAACTCGGCGGGCACGGTGATTTTTTTCAGACCCGCCGCCTCCATGTCCCGGATGTGCTTTACGGTAATACGCTTGTCCTTGGGGACGAGTACCTTGTCATGCTTGTCGACGATATCGAAGCTGGCGATTTCGCCGCGCAAGCGCTCGGGGACGAGCTCGAACTGCACGCCCTTTTTCGACAGATGGAAAATCTCAAAATCGTAGAACGCCGACAGTATCTGCTCGGGCGTCATACCGATGGCCTTGAGTAAGATGGTTACCGGCATCTTGCGGCGGCGGTCGACGCGGAAGAACAGGATGTCCTTCGGGTCGAATTCGAAATCGAGCCACGAACCGCGGTAGGGAATGATGCGCGCCGAGAACAACAGCTTGCCCGAGCTGTGCGTCTTGCCGCGATCGTGCTCGAAGAACACGCCGGGGGAGCGGTGCAACTGCGACACGATGACGCGCTCGGTGCCGTTGATAACGAACGAACCGGTGGTGGTCATGAGCGGAATCTCGCCCATGTAAACCTCCTGCTCCTTCACTTCCTTGATCGTCGGCTTGGCGGCCTCTTTGTCCATGATTGTGAGTCGCACACGCGCGCGCAGCGGGCTGGCGAAGGTAAGGCCGCGCTGCTGGCATTCCTTGACGTCAAACGGCGGCTCGCCGAGTCCGTAGGAGACGAAGTCCAGCTTGGCATTACCCGAGTGGCTGGAGATCGGGAATATCGAATGGAACGCCGCCTGAAGGCCCTCGGTCTTGCGTTTCTCGACGGCGATCGCCGCCTGCAGGAACGCGGTGTAGGACTCCAGCTGTGTGGCCAAAAGAAAGGGCACATTCAACACGCTTGCGCGCTTGGCGAAGCTCTTGCGGATGCGTTTCTTCTCGGTCGTGGAATATATCGTGGGCGTCATGAAAAAGCTCCAGGTCAGGAACCAGGGTTCGGGCGGGAGAGGACGCGCACTTTGTCCGCTCCCGTCCGAGCTCTCGCTCGGTTGTTAAAACTCGCAGCCCCCGTAAAACCGGAAACCGCGTCAAACCAAATCAAAAGGGCCGGCGGCCTGCAACAGGACCGCCAGGCCGGTTCAGACGATTACTTCAGCTCGGCCTTGGCGCCCGCATCGATCAATTTCTTGAGGATTGCATCGGCATCGGCCTTGTTGGTGCCTTCCTTGACTGCCTTGGGCGCGCCATCAACCAGGTCCTTGGCTTCCTTGAGACCAAGGCCGGTTACTTCACGTACGGCCTTGATGACGTTCACCTTGCTCTCGCCGGCGGCGGTGAGCATTACGGTGAATTCGGTCTGCTCCTCGGCAGCGGCAGCACCACCACCACCGGCTGCCGGGGCTGCAACGGCGACTGCGGCGGCGGCGGCGGAAACACCGAATTTTTCTTCCATGTCCTTGATCAACTGGGACAGCTCCAGCACGGTCATGTTTGCTACTGCGTCGAGAATTTCTGCTTTTGCGATAGTCATTTCTTGCTCCTGAATCAGAATTGGTCTTTGGTTAAGCGGTATGAAAACGGGCGTGGATCAGGCCGCAGCCTTTTCCTTCTGGTCGCGAACCGCAGCGAGGGTGCGTACAAACCTGCTCGGGACTTCATTGAGGGTTTGCACGAACTTGGCCACAGGCGCTTGCATGGTACCCAGCAGCATGGCGAGAAGTTGTTCGCGGCTCGGCATATTGGCGAGCGCTGCGACTTCCTTTGGGGAAATCACGGCGTTCGGCATTGCGCCTGCCTTGATGACAAACTTGTCGTTGGCTTTGGCGAACTCGTTCAGCACCTTGGCGGTTGCCACCGGGTCGGACGAAATGCCGTAGACCAGCGGGCCGATCATCTGATCGGCCAGCTTTTCAAACGGCGTGTCCTTCACGGCGCGGCGCGCCAGGGAGTTCTTGAGCACGCGCAGGTACACACCGGCTTTACGCGCTTTCGCGCGCAAATCGGTCATGTTGCCCACTTCCAGACCACGGTACTCAGCGACGATGATTGCCTGCGCCTTCGCAACTTGCGCGGAGACTTCGGCAACGACCGCCTTTTTCTCTTCGAGATTGAGACCCAAGGTCTACCTCCAGTTAAATGCAGGGTTCAAAGACAAGATCGCAATTCCGAAACCGGTATCGCTTTCCACCTCATCCCTCTGCGTTGCTTATCACGGCGACCTTGCATTCAGATTCTGATGAATCCTTAGTTAGGGTACGCCATCTGCGTAGGACGCAATTCGCTGTCGAAGAACTGCAAACTTCAACCTATCCCTGCGATTAAATCCTTTCGGATACCTACGGTCTTTGACGGCAGCAGCAGCGAATTAAAAATGCCGCCACAGCCCAAAGTCCTGCCCCGGCCGAAGCCTGGGCCTAATTCAATTAGCTGTTCAGGCTGCCAAGATCCACCCTCACGCCCGGCCCCATGGTGCTGGCAACGGACAATTTCTGGAGATAGATGCCCTTGGAAGTCGCCGGCTTGGATTTGTTCAGCGCCTCGATCAACGCGACCAGGTTCTGCTGCAACTGCTCGGGTGAAAACGAAGCACGGCCGATCGAACACTGCACGATACCGGCCTTGTCGGCGCGATACTGGACCTGGCCGGCCTTGGCGTTTTTCACCGCCATGGCCACGTCAGCGGTCACCGTTCCGACCTTGGGGTTGGGCATCAGGCCGCGCGGGCCGAGCACCTGGCCGAGGGCGCCGACTATGCGCATCGTGTCGGGGCTGGCGATCACCACGTCGAAGTCGATTTTACCGGCCTTGATCGATTCGGCAAGGTCTTCCATGCCGACGATGTCCGCACCGGCGGCTTTGGCCGCAACAGCCTTGTCGCCCTGGGCGAACACCGCGACGCGAACATTTTTCCCGGTCCCGGCGGGCAGAACAACAGCGCCGCGAACGGTCTGGTCGGACTTTTTCGCATCAATGCCCAGATTCACGGCAATGTCGATCGACTCGTCGAACTTGGCCGTTGCGGCCTTCTTGACCAGGTTGAGCGCATCGATGATCGGATACGGCTTGTTGTGCTCAACCAGGCCCTCAAAGCCCTTCTGGCGCTTGGTCAGTTTCAGTTTGGTAGCACTCATTTCACTCCCTCCACGGTAATGCCCATGGAACGGGCGCTGCCGGCGATGGTGCGCACTGCCGCATCCAGATCGGCGGCGGTGAGATCGGGCATTTTCGCCTTGGCGATATCCTCGGCCTGGGCGCGCGTCAGCTTGCCGACCTTTTCCATGTGCGGAATCTTGCTGCCCTTCTCGACGCCAGCGGCCTTTTTAATCAGCACCGTGGCGGGCGGCGTCTTCATGATGAAGGTAAAACTCTTGTCCGCAAATGCCGTGATCACCACGGGAATGGGCAGGCCGGGTTCCATCTTCTGCGTCTGGGCGTTGAAGGCCTTGCAGAATTCCATGATGTTGAGCCCGCGCTGTCCAAGCGCCGGGCCGATTGGCGGACTGGGGTTCGCCTTGCCTGCAGGGACCTGCAGCTTGATAAAACCAATAATCTTCTTTGCCACTTTACCGACTCCTTTACTGTGGGTTCAATCGCCTGATTTCCGCAATCTCAAGGAAACCCGGCTCCCCGTTAAAAATGCGCGGGTCGCCCCGCGCCGCAAAAAATTACCCTCTAGGCCTTTTCGACCTGCCCGAACTCCAGGTCCACCGGGGTGGCACGGCCGAAAATCGTGACCGAAACCCGCAGTTTTGACTTGTCGTAATTGACTTCTTCGACTGAGCCGTGAAAATCGACAAACGGGCCTTCCTTCACGCGCACCGCCTCGCCCACCTCGAACAGCACCTTGGGTTTTGGCTTCTCAACACCCTCCTGCATCTGGTGCATGATCTGGTCGACTTCCTTGACCGAGATCGGCGTCGGGCGCGAAGCAGTACCGCCGACAAAACCGGTCACCTTGTTGGTGCTTTTCACCAGGTGCCAGGTCTGGTCGTTCATTTCCATTTCCACCAGCACGTAGCCGGGGAAAAACTTGCGCTCGGAAATATTCTTCTGCCCGCCCTTCATCTCGACCACTTCTTCCGTCGGCACCAGGATCTTGCCGAACATGTCGGCCATTCCGGCGCGGCGAATACGGTCTTCCAGCGCCCTTTGCACCGACTTCTCGAAACCGGAATAGGCGTGAACCACGTACCAGCGTTTGCCAGCGACAACAGCCGTATTGGCGTTCATCATTTTCTCCAGCCCAGAACCAGGTCGTACAAAACGTACTCCAGCGATTTATCGGTGATCCACAAGAAAATCGCCATGGCTACCATGAAAGCCACCACCACCCCGGTCGTTTGCAGCGATTCCTTGCGCGTCGGCCAGACAACCTTCTTGGTCTCAACCACCGCTTCACGCGCAAACTCAATCATCTGCTGCCCAGGTTCGGTGAACCGACCCACTGCTATGCCGGCAGCAAAACCGGCAAGGATCGCCGCCACGCGCAATACCAGCGCGCTCTCGGACAGGAAATAAAACCCCGCGATACCTCCGACCATGAGCAGTACCGCAACCGCCAACTTGATCTTGTCCGCCATCACCTGTCCGTCTGCGCGAGTCGCGCCTGAGGATTGCATCATTGCTTCCTTAATCCGCTGTCTGCCATCTTTTGGCAGGCCAAGAGGGAATCGAACCCCCAACCTTCGGTTTTGGAGACCGACGCTCTGCCAGTTGAGCTATTGGCCTGCGGCTGAACCCTGAGTCCGTTACCCCGGCCCTTTATTCGATGACTTTGGCGACGACGCCGGCGCCGACGGTTTTGCCGCCCTCGCGAATGGCAAAGCGCAAGCCTTGCTCCATCGCAATCGGGGCGATCAAGGTCACAATCATCTTGATATTGTCCCCCGGCATCACCATCTCGGTCCCCGCAGGCAACTCCACCGCCCCGGTCACGTCGGTCGTGCGGAAGTAAAACTGGGGACGATAATTGTTAAAGAACGGCGTGTGGCGCCCACCCTCGTCCTTGGACAGGATGTACACCTCACACTCGAACTTGGTGTGCGGATTGATTGAGCCGGGTTTGGCCAGCACTTGCCCGCGCTCCACTTCCTCGCGCTTGGTTCCGCGCAAGAGCACGCCCACGTTGTCACCGGCCTGGCCCTGGTCCAGCAGCTTCCTGAACATCTCCACGCCCGTGCACACCGTCTTCAGGGTCGGCTTCAGACCAACAATCTCCAGGTCCTCACCCACCTTGACGATCCCGCGCTCCACCCGGCCGGTCACCACCGTCCCCCGACCGGAGATCGAAAACACGTCCTCCACCGGCATCAGGAACGGGCCGTCAATGGCACGCTTTGGCATCGGGATATACGTGTCCAGCGCCTCGGCCAGCTTGAATATCGAGCCCTCGCCCATGTCGCTCTTGTCACCTTCCAGGGCCTTCAGGGCACTGCCAATGATGATCGGCGTGTCGTCCCCGGGAAATTCGTACTTGGACAAAAGCTCGCGCACTTCCATCTCAACGAGCTCCAGGAGCTCCTTGTCATCCACCATGTCCGCCTTGTTCATGTAGACAATGATGTAGGGCACGCCCACCTGGCGCGCCAACAGAATGTGCTCGCGCGTCTGCGGCATCGGACCGTCGGCCGAACTCACCACAAGGATCGCCCCGTCCATCTGCGCCGCACCGGTGATCATGTTCTTGATGTAGTCGGCGTGGCCCGGGCAGTCAACGTGCGCATAGTGACGGTTCTGCGTCTCGTACTCCACGTGCGCCGTGTTGATCGTGATCCCGCGCGCCTTCTCCTCGGGCGCCGAATCGATCTGGTCGTAGGCCTTCGCCTCTCCACCAAACTTCTTCGACAGCACCGACGTTATCGCCGCCGTCAGCGTCGTCTTGCCGTGGTCTACGTGACCGATCGTCCCCACGTTCACGTGAGGCTTCGTACGCTCAAACTTGCCCTTGGCCATGATCTCTTACCCTGTTAAGTCGACAAAAAAACCATCAAAAAAATCCGTGGTGCCGTTGGCGCGGATTGAACGCGCGACCTCTCCCTTACCAAGGGAGTGCTCTACCACTGAGCTACAACGGCGATATTCTAAAAACCTGCTTTCGCCGCCCGGGTCGCCTTCCCTCCCGTACCGCGCCGTACTGCTTGCCGCTGGAGCGGGTGAAGGGAATCGAACCCTCGTCATAAGCTTGGAAGGCTTCTGCTCTACCATTGAGCTACACCCGCGTTCCGCCATCCCCACTTCGCCAAAAACCCACATGCTTTTCAAAAAAAGGCCTGTGGTGGAGGAGGTTGGATTCGAACCAACGTAGGCGTAAGCCAACAGATTTACAGTCTGCCCCCTTTAACCACTCGGGCACCCCTCCAGCGAAACCGCTGATTATGAAGAGTTTTGGCGTCCCTGTCAAACTTGCCGAAGGAGGCCAGAAGACACCACAAGTGGAGGCACGTCGGCCACGCGTCCGCGGCAGGGATGTGTGTAAAATCGGCAACAGGAACGGGGGCTTGCGCTCGTATGGCAGGTCTCAAAACGGCGAATTTAAGCCCCGCATCAACCCGACATGTAAGGACTCGCTAACATGGCGAAAGCCCATACCTTTAACGACGAAGGCGATCCCGGTACCGCGGTTAGCAGCGACTAAAGCCAGCCCCATGAAAACCCAGCCCCTCGTCCTGATTCCCGGCCTGCTCTGTGACGCACTGTTGTGGCAGCCGCAAATCACCGGGCTGGGAAACAGCGCCGAATGCTGGGTTGGCGATCACACCCGCTCGGAATCCATGGCGCAGGTGGCAGCCGACATCCTTGCCGCCTGTCCATTCAAACACTTTTCGCTGGCCGGCCTTTCTATGGGCGGCTACGTCGCCCTGGAAATGATGCGCCAGGCGCCCGAGCGAATCGCACGAATCGCCCTGCTGGACACGGCGCCGGGCGCCGACCCGCCGGAAGCAACCGAGCGGCGCAATGCCTTTATCGCCCTGGCTGGGCGCGGCAAATTCATCGGCGTAACCGAAACCCTGTTGCCGCAACTGGTCCATCCGGACCAACTCGACAATCAGCCACTCACTTCGATCATCAAGACGATGGCGCGCAATGTCGGCAGGGCCGCTTTCATCCGCCAGGAAAAAGCCATCATCAGCCGCCTCGACAGCCGCCCGCTGCTGCCAAAAATAAAATGCCCGGCGCTGGTGCTGTGCGGCAGGCAGGACGTGCTGACCCCGCCCGCGTGCCACGAGGAAATGGCCGCGGCGATTCCCTGCGCCACGCTGGAAGCCATTGAGCATTGCGGCCATCTTTCAACGCTGGAGCAGCCGCAAGCCGTCACTGCCGCACTGCGGGAATGGCTGGCGGCATAGGGCAAGAAGTTTCGCGCACTCAGGCATATACTTTCCAAGATTTGCAGCCCACCATTTTTCCTCGTTGCCCGCAGGAGTAGAACCACCATGAATGCCCCGGCCTCGCTGCGCGAAGTCACGCTGGACGACAAGTACACCCTCAATTCCGGCCGCGCCTTCATGACCGGTACGCAGGCCATCGTGCGCCTGCCGATGATGCAGCGCGAGCGCGACCTTGCCTCCGGCCTCAACACCGCCGGCTTCATCACCGGCTATCGCGGCTCCCCGCTTGGCAGCGTCGACCAGGCCTTGTGGAAGGCCAAGGCCCACCTTGCCGACCACCACATCAAGTTCCAGCCCGGCGTCAATGAAGACCTCGCAGCCACCTCGCTCTGGGGCACGCAGCAACTCAACCTGTCCAAGGGTGCGCTGTACGACGGCGTGTTCGGCATCTGGTACGGCAAGGGCCCCGGCGTCGACCGCTCGGGCGACGTGTTCAAGCACGCCAACTCCGCCGGAACCGCGCCGCACGGCGGCGTGCTGGTGATGATGGGCGATGACCACGCCGCCAAATCTTCCACCGTCGCACACCAAAGCGAGCACGCGCTCAAGGCCGCCTGCATCCCGGTGCTCAATCCCTCATCGGTGCAGGAATACCTCGACTACGGCCTGCACGGCTGGGCGATGTCACGCTACTCGGGCTGCTGGATAGGTTTCAAGTGCGTCACCGACGTGGTCGAATCGGGCGCCGCGGTCGACATCGATCCGCAGCGGGTGCGCATCGTGCTGCCGCAGGACTTTGCCATGCCTCCAGGCGGGCTCAACATCCGCTGGCCGGACGGTTTTATCGAACAGGAAACGCGTCTGCTTGACTACAAGGTCTACGCTGCGGTCGCCTACGCGCGCGCCAACCGCCTCGATCGCATCATCTGGGACTCGCCGCGGGCAAAACTGGGCATCATCACCACCGGCAAATCCTATGGCGACACCATGCAGGCGCTCGCCGACCTGGGAATTGACGAGAACGTGGCGCGTGATGTGGGCATCCGCGTCTACAAGGTGGCGATGCCCTGGCCGCTCGAGCCGCAGGGTGCGCGCCGCTTCGCGCAAGGCCTCGAAGAGATTTTCGTCATCGAGGAAAAACGCCAGCTGATCGAGTACCAGATCAAGGAAGAACTCTACGAGTGGCGCGCCGACGTACGCCCGCCGCGCGTCGTCGGGAAATTCGACGACAACGGCGAGTGGTCGATCGCAGAGGGCCAGCCGGCGGGAACCTGGCTACTGCCGGCGCACTACGAACTCTCGCCGACGATGATCGTCAAGGCCATCGCCCAGCGGCTCGCCAAACTGGGCCTCGACAAGGCGCTGGGCGAACGCTACCGCCAGCGCCTCGCCTATCTTGAACAAAAAGAAAAAGCCCTGGCACGGCCGCGCGTGGCGACCGAACGCAAGCCCTACTTTTGCTCCGGCTGCCCGCACAACACCTCGACCCGCGTGCCGGAGGGCAGCCGCGCCCTCGCCGGCATCGGCTGCCACTTCATGGCCTTGTGGATGGATCGCAGCACCTCCACCTTCAGCCACATGGGCGGCGAAGGCGCCGCCTGGATAGGCCAGGCGCCCTTCACCAGTGAAAAACACGTCTTCGCCAACATCGGCGACGGCACTTATTTTCATTCAGGCCTGCTGGCCATCCGTGCCGCGGTAGCATCGAGGGTCAACATCACCTACAAGATTCTTTACAACGACGCCGTTGCCATGACAGGCGGCCAAACCGTCGACGGCCCGCTTGATCCGGCGATAATTTCGCGGCAGATCGCCGCCGAGGGCGTCACGCCGATCATCGTCGTCACCGATGAGCCGGAAAAATACCCCGCCGGCATAAACTGGGCGCCGGGCGTTACCGTGCGCCATCGCGACGAGCTCGACGCAGTGCAAAAGGAATTGCGCCTGATGCCCGGTACCTCGGCGCTCATTTACGACCAGACCTGCGCCTCGGAAAAACGCCGCCGCAGGAAGCGCGGCGCCTTCCCCGACCCGGCCAAGCGCGCCGTCATCAACGAGGCGGTGTGCGAAGGCTGCGGCGATTGCAGCGACAAATCCAATTGCCTCTCGGTCGAGCCGCTGGAAACCGAATTCGGCCGCAAGCGCCAGATCAACCAGTCTTCTTGCAACAAGGACTACTCCTGCGTGAAGGGTTTTTGCCCCAGTTTTGTCACCGTCGAAGGCGGCAGCCTGAAAAAAGGCAAGGCTGGCGTGGCAGGCGAGGTCGACTTTACGTTGCCCGACCCGGTGCTGCCGGCGCTTGACCAACCTTTTGGCACCCTCATCACCGGCATCGGTGGTACCGGCGTCATCACCATCGGACAGATTCTTGCCATGGCGGCCCACCTCGAGGGCAAGGGCACAACGGTGCTCGACATGTCAGGCCTGGCGCAAAAGGGCGGCCCGGTGATGTCGCATGTGCGTATCGCCAATTCACCCGACGAGTTGCACGCCGTGCGTGTCGGCACCGGCGATGCCGACCTGGTCATAGGCTGCGACCTGGTGGTCACGGCAAACATCGATGCGCTTTCAAGGATGAATCAAGCGCGCACCAAGGTGGTGGTCAATGCCACCAGCGCGCCGACGGCGGCGTTTGTCAAGAATCCCGACTGGCAGATGCCCGGCTCCGACCTGCAGCACGACATCACCAGTGCGGCCAGCCCCGCCAACTGCGCCTTTGTCGACGCCGGTCGCATCGCCACCGCACTGCTGGGCGACGCCATCGCCACCAACATGTTCATGCTCGGCTACGCCTTCCAGAAAGCCTGGGTGCCGATCGCCGAATCCTCGCTGATGAAGGCCATCGAACTGAACGGTGTCTCGGTCGCCTTCAACCAGCAGGCCTTTGTCTGGGGCCGCCGTAGCGCGGCGGATCCGGTGCGCGTGGAAAAGCTCGCCAATCCGGGTGAAGTCATCGCCTTCAGCAAGGCCGTGGCGCGCACCCTCGATGAAATCATCACCCGCCGCGTCGCATTCCTTACCGACTACCAGGACGCCGCCTACGCCGGCCGCTACCGTGCTCTGGTCGAGCGCGTGCGCAGCACCGAGATGGCAAAGACCGGCGGCAGCGAACTGGCCGAAGCCGTGGCGCGTTATTTTTTCAAACTCATGGCCTACAAGGACGAATACGAGGTGGCGCGACTTTATACCCAGCCCGAATTCCTGAAAAAAATCGACGGCATGTTCGAAGGCAATTACAAAATCAGGTTTCACCTCGCCGCGCCGCTGCTGAACAAGCCGGATCCTGCCACCGGTGAAGCGAAAAAGTCCGCGTTCGGGCCGTGGATGCTGTCCGCCTTCGGCGTGCTGGCTCGGTTAAAGGGACTGCGCGGAACGGCCCTCGATATATTCGGCTACAGCGAAGAGCGCAAATCGGAACGGCGGCTCATCGTCGACTACGAGAAAACGCTGGACATGCTGCTGCACAAGCTCGATCGCCATACGCTGGCCACTGCCGTCGCCGTCGCCTCCATTCCGGAGCACATCCGCGGCTTCGGCCATGTCAAGGCGAGGCACCTGCGTGAGGCCAAGGCGCGCGAAGCGGTGCTGCTCGCCGAGCTCGAACAACCGCAAGCCGCCGCCATAGCCGCTTGAAGGTATTGCGACAGGCGGACTACGCGTCGCAGGCCTGGAAAAACGGCAGTGGCGTCTCCCGACGCATTGCCTCCTTCCCGGAAAACGCGTCTTTCGACGAGGGCATGCTGTGGCAGCTCAGTCTGCCTGTCATCGCCGCCGACTCGCCTTTTTCGCCTTTTCCCGGGTTTGACCGGCAATTCATGGTTCTTTCGGGCAAAGGCGTGTCGCTCAGCTTCCGCCATGCCGCCGGGGACGTCGCATTCAGCCGTAAAATCGACGCCCCGCTGCAGCCGTTCGCGTTTCGTGGCGACTGGGAGGCCGACTGCAAACTGCTCGCCGGGCCGGTCGAGGACTTCAGCCTGCTGTCGCGCCGCGGCAAGATTGCCGCAAAACTTGAATTGCGCGCCCTTCACGCCATGTCGTTCGTCGAAAAAGCAGCTGCGGATACCCTGCTGCTGTACGCCGCACGCGGCAGCCTGCGGGTGTTCGGGCGGGGCGGGGCGGCCGTGCTTGCCGAGCAGGACACACTGCTGGAACCGCCGGGAAATGACGCCTCCTTCGCGCTTTCGGGCGCAAGCGGCGGCGCCGTGGTGGCGATCCTGACCCTTTCGGAGATCTAGGACACCGATGCCGGCGTCCCGGCCGCAGCGCCCCGCCCGGGTCATCCGGAGGGCGCTTCGCGCGTTATTCAGCTACAGCCCTTTGCGGAACCGGGTTTTTGTGCGCACAATATCGACGTGACCCAGCCGACATGACCAAGCTTTGCCGAGCCGACCTCGAAGCGGACCTTTACCGCAACCTGCATAGCAGCGCGGGTCTGGCACATCGCGTGCTCTCCCCCGAGGAACTCGACGCCTCGGTCGACGGCCTGCTCGCCGAAATCGCTCCGGACGCCGACCCCTGGGTCTTCGCCTACGGCTCGCTGGTATGGAACCCCATCATCCATTTCTCCGAACGCCGCCTTGCCACGCTGCGCGGCTACCACCGGCGTTTTTGCCTCTGGTCCTACATCGGCCGCGGCACCCGCGACATTCCCGGACTGGTGCTCGGCCTCGATCGCGGCGGCTGCTGCCGCGGCGTCTCCTACCGCCTGCCGCACTACCTTGCGCGCGAGGAATTGCGCCTGCTGTGGCGGCGCGAAATGGCCGTGGGCTCCTACTGCCCGCGCTGGATCCGGGTGGTGGACGAAAACGACGGCAGCGAGCACCGCGCCATCGCCTTCGTCGTCAATCGCGAGCACCCGAGTTACACCGGCAAACTGGCGCAGGACATCGTCGTCAGCGCCTTGTCGCTCGCCCGCGGCCAGGTCGGCTCCTCGGCCGACTACCTCATGCGTACGGTCGAGAGCCTCATCACCCACGGCATCCGTGATGAACCCCTGATCGAACTGCAACAGCGCGTACTGGCGCAAATGCAGGCCGCCAAGGCCTGATCACCGAACGGGACACCGACTGACAACACACCCGCAGGGCTTGTTGCAGCAGAGGCTAAAGTAAGCAAAGGGAACCTTAAGCGCGAAGCGCGGCCGGAGCAAAAAGCCGCATCAGCCGGGCATTTCCAGCCATTGCCCTGCGAAAAGCGGACGGCCCGGACGTCCGGAGCTTTGTTTCGAAAAGTGATTCAATAGCGCTCAATATCCCGGCGATTAAGGGTCTGGAAGGCATCGACAGCTTCGGGCAATGCTGGCCGTCGACGCGGCGTCTTGAGGGTGACCGGCCGGCGCTATAATCCGGGCCGATGTTTTACGTCCGGGGCCACAGTGAAAAAAACCCTTACTGCACTCGTCTTTGCGCTCGCCGCGCTATGCGCATGGCCGGCCCTCGCGCAGACTTATCCGGCCAAGCCCATCGTCCTGGTGGTGCCGTTTGCCCCCGGCGGCACCTCGGAACTGATTTCGCGACTGGTGGCGCAAAAACTCACCGAACGCCTCGGCCAGCAGGTGGTAGTGGAAAACCGCCCGGGTGCGGCCGGCAATATCGCCATGGAACAGGTGGCGCGCGCCGCGCCCGACGGCTACACGCTGATCCTCGGGCACATCGGCACGCTCGCCGTCAATCCGGCGATGTTTGCCAAACTGCCCTACGACCCGGTAAAGGATTTCGCGCCGGTATCGCTGATGGTCGCGGTGCCCAACATCGTCGCCGTCAACCCCGCCGTGCCGGCAAAGTCCCTGCCCGAATTGCTCGAGCTTGCGCGCGCCAAGCCGGGCAGTATCAATTACGGCTCGGCCGGCAACGGCAGCGCCGGGCACCTTGCCATGGAGTACCTCAAGCGCATCGCCAGGGTCGACATGGTGCATGTGCCCTACAAGGGCACCGGCCCCATGCTCACCGACCTGCTGGCCGGCCAGACGCAAGCGACCTTCACCGGCTCCTCGCCGCTCCTCCCGCATATCAAATCGGGCAAGTTGCGCGCGCTTGCGGTGGGCAGCGCAAAACGCATCCCTTCCCTCCCCGATTTGCCGACGGTGGCTGAATCGGGCTTTGCCGGATTCGAGACGGCGCAGTGGTACGGCATCATCGCCCCGGCCAGAACGCCGCCTGCGGTGATCCAGAAACTTTCCACGGAAATCGCCCAGGTGCTAAAGCTGCCCGACGTCATCGCCCGCCTCGCCGGTGACGGCACGGTGATGATCGGTTCTACGCCGAAGGAATTCGCCGGCTACATCGATGCCGAAATGAAGCGCTGGGGCGAGGTGGTCAAGGCGGCCAACATCAAGGCGGAATAAGCCGCACGCCGGAACGTCACCCCATTTACGCCGGCGCCCCGCCCGACGTGTTCGGGTAAAATCCGGCCCTCACCCCAAGACGGACAGACCATGAAACTGGGTACCCTCAAAGACGGCTCGCGCGACGGCCAGCTCGTAGTCGTATCGCGCGACCTCAAGCACGCCATCCCCGCCGACAACATCGCGCCGACCCTGCAGGCGGCGCTCGACGACTGGGACTACTGCGCGCCGCAACTCGGCTCGCTCTACGAGGAACTCAACCGCAATCCGTCCGGTTCGCACGTGTTCGAACCCGATTTCACCCGCTTTGCCGCGCCCCTGCCGCGCGCCTACCAGTGGCTCGATGGCAGCTCTTATCTCGCCCATGTCGAACTGGTCAGGAAAGCGCGCGGCGCGACCATGCCGCCCGAATTCAAGAAAGATCCGCTGATGTATCAGGGCGACTCGGACTATTTCATCGGCCCGCGCGACGCCATCGAAGCGTTATCGGAAGATTGGGGCATAGATCTCGAGGCCGAAGTGGCGGTGGTCCTCGACGACGTGCCCATGGGCACGCCCTCGGACAAGGCGTCCGAACATGTCCGCCTGCTGATGATCCTCAACGATGTGTCGCTGCGCAACCTTATTCCGGCGGAATTGGGCAAGGGCTTCGGCTTTATCAACGGCAAGGGTGCCACCGCCTTTTCCCCGGTGGCGATCACGCCGGACGAACTGGGCGAGTCCTGGGACGGCAAGCGCCTGCGCCGACCCCTGACCATTCATGTCAACGAGCAGCCCTTTGGCACGCCCGATTGCGGCACCGACATGCAGTTCGGTTTTCACAAGCTGATCGCCCACGCCGCCAGGACGCGGCCACTCGGCGCCGGCACCGTGCTCGGCTCCGGCACCATTTCCAATTACGGCTACAAGACAGGCCACGCCTGCATCGCCGAATTGCGCGCGCTCGAGACCGTGGAAAAAGGCCAGCCGGAAACCGCCTTCCTGAAATTCGGTGACCGCGTAAAAATAGAAATGCTCGACGCCACGGGCCACAGCCTGTTCGGCGCCATAGAGCAGCAGGTGGCGCCGTATACCAAGCCGGCGAAATAGCCGTCCGGCCGGACCGGTTATCAACCGGCCAAGCCTGACATGAACAGGCTGCCGCCACGGCATCCCGGAGTGATCGTGCTGATCATCCTCGGTTTCATGCTGTTGCCGCTCTCGACCGACATGTACCTCGCGTCACTGCCGGGTCTGCGGCTTTACTTTGACGTTTCGGTGCCGCAGGCACAGCTGACCCTGTCGGTATTTGTCGTCGGTTTTGCCATTTCGCAACTCGCCTACGGCCCCTTGTCGGATCGTTTCGGCCGCCGGCCGGTGCTCCTCGGCGGCCTGGGCATCTATGTGGTCGCGAGCCTCGCCTGCCTGTCGGCGCAATCGATAGAGTGGCTGATTACCGCGCGTTTTTTCCAGGCCATGGGCGCGTGCGCGAGCACCGTCATAGGCCGCGCCATCATCCGCGACATCTACGGCGGCGCGGGTGCCGCACGCACCCTGGGCTACGTCCTTGCAGGCACGTCCATGGCGCCGATCTTCGGCCCCATGCTCGGCGGCGCGCTCGAAGCCGCCTTCGGCTGGCGTGCCACCTTTGCCGGGCTGCTGTCCGTCGGCGTAATGCTGTTGGCGGCCACCGCCCTGCTGCTGGCCGAGAGCAACGCGCAGCGCAATGCCACCGCAACACAAACACGCCATCTCATCGCCAACTACCTCACACTCCTGCGCAGCCGCCGCTTTGTCGGGTTCATGCTGTGCTTTGCCTCGGGCTACTGCGCGATTTTTACCTGGCTGTCGATGTCCTCTTTCGTGCTGATCGGCGCGCTCGGCCTGTCGCCGCAACGCTACGGCGTGCTGTTCGGGCTCACCGTACCGGGCTACCTCGTCGGCACACTGCTCGCCGCGCGGCTGTCGGGCCGGCTCGGCGTCGACCGCCTGGTCGCCATCGGCAGCATCCTGTGCGCGCTGGCCGGTAGCCTGATGGCCGTCCTCGCGCTGGCCGGGGTGCAGCATGTCGCCGCGCTGCTGCTGCCCCTGGCGCTCCTGCTTTGCGGCACCGGCTTCATCAACCCCGCCGCCACCGCCGGCGCCATCGCGCCATTCGCGAAAATGGCCGGCACCGCCTCGGCTCTGCTGGGCTTTGCGCAAATGGCCATCGGCGCAGGTTACGGCTTTATCGCGGCACAGTTTCACGACGGCACCACCCTTGCCATGGCCTGCGCCATCGGCCTGTCCAGCCTGATGACGCTGGCAAGCTACCTGCTGCTGGTACGCGGGACGCGTCCGCCGCTCAGCGCGGCAGCGGTTTGAGCAGGCCTTGTTGCGCACCCACCGTGGTCAGCCTGGCGCATTGCATGGCATCGAGGTGGATGTTTGTCGCCGACGTTTCAGTGCGCATCAGGTTGCCCGCCTGCGCTGAGTGCTCGCCAGAATCCATCAGTACGTGCGCCAGTTCGTGCGCCAGTGCGACGCCCGGTTCGCGCACGCCGTGCGTCAGCCAGACCGTTCCCTCCAGTTCCGGCCGCGTACGGCTGTTGCCGCGGCCTATGGCCTCGGCGTCGAACGCCGGCTGGTTAAGCGTGTCGTCGGCGAAATAGGCGGTCGGCCGCGGCAGTGGCAGGGTACGCGCCAGCCGGCGCGATACCGGCGTGAAATAAAAGCGGTAATGGCGCGGGGCGTCGATTATGCGCAGCTGCACACTGACGGTGCGTACACCGCATTGCGCCAGGATTTCCGCGGCCTGGCGCGCCGCGGCGAACATCGCCTTTGCGTCCCAGTGCCCCTGCAAAAATGTGGCCAGCGTGAGCTCGAGTTCGTAAAAGGCGCCGGGAACGGCCGGGAGTTCGGCCGCATCCATGGTATTCCGGGCGCTCTCGGCGATGCGCTCGCCCGGCTCCTGCGCGCACGCGCCGTGCATCACCATTGCCAGCGTGGCGGCGCAAATCCAGGCAGCTAGCGGCTTTGTCATGATTTGTAATGCGACAACGACGGACAGTCGGGTATATTCGCGGGCGCGGTGCTTCGACTCGTATGCCCGATTGCGCACTCTCGAAGGCACCACTGCGCTATATTACCCCCCGATCGGAGGCTTGATGCACACCATGCGTTTTACACAAACCCTGCTTCTTGCCGGTGGCATTGCCGCTTCGGCCTTTGTCTTCGGTCACCACGGCTGGAGCGAATATGACACCACCAAGGAGCTCAAACTGACCGGCACCATCAAGGAATCGGGCTACGAGCACCCGCACGGCCATATCCGCCTGGATGCCGGCGGCAAAATCTGGACCGCGGTGCTTGCCCCGCCCTCGCGCATGGAGGCGCGCGGCCTGTCGACCGCCATGCTCAAAACCGGCAACACCGCCACCGTGGTCGGCTACGCCAACCGCGGCAAGCCCGATGAAATGCGCGCCGAGCGCATCACCATAGACGGCAAGACCGTCGAGCTGCGCTAACCCCGCCTTGTTGAACCCAAACACCCCGCTTGCCGCCATCGAGGCACTGCCGCTCGCGGCGGCGATGCGCCACTCGCTGTGGCTTTATCCGATTGTCGAGATCATCCACATCCTCGGCTTTGTCCTTCTCGCCGGCTCGGTGGCGATGCTCGACTTGCGCCTGCTCGGACTGTCGAAAGCCATCCCGGTGACGGCGCTGGCGCGCCACATCCTGCCATGGACGCTGGGCGCTCTGCTGCTGGTGGTGCCCACCGGCCTGCTGATGTTCATCGCCCACGCCGGCGATTTCATCTCCAACCCGGCCTTCATCACCAAGATGACGCTGCTCAGCCTCGCCGCGTGCAACGCGCTGTGGTTTCACATGGGCCCCTACCAGGGCGTGAATAACTGGCAGACCAGTGCGAACGCGCCGCCCGCGGCCAGGGCCTCGGCGGCACTGTCGCTGTTGCTGTGGGTTGGAATTATTTGTTGCGGCAGGCTGCTCGCCTACCTGTAACCTGTAGCGGCACCGGGGCCGCTAACCCGCTTACGCTAGGCGTGCTTGCGGATAAAAGCGTGAATGTGCGGGTAAATCACCTCGCGCCAGCGCCGGCCGCTGAAAATGCCGTAATGGCCGACCTTGGGCACGAGGAAGTGGTCCTTCATCCGCGCCGGGATCTTGGTGCAAAGCTCGTGCGCCGCGGCGGTCTGGCCGTTGCCCGAGATGTCGTCAAACTCGCCCTCTATGGTCAGCAGCGCGGTCTTGGTGATCGCCGCCGGGCGCACCAGCTCTTCGCGCACGAACATGCGGCCCTTGGGCAGGGCAAATTCCTGGAACACCGTCTTGATGGTGTCGATGTAATACTCGGCCGGCATGTCGAGGACGGCGTTGTACTCGTCGTAGAACTTGCGGTGGGCTGCGGCCGAATCGCCGTCGCCCTGCACCAGGTGGTTGTAGAAGTCCCGGTGTGCATCGGCGTGGCGCGAGGGATTCATCGCGACAAAGCCGGTGTGCTGCAAAAAACCCGGATAGACCTGGCGCATATAGCCCGGATATTTCAGCGGCACGCGCTGAATGACGCTGCGCTTAAACCAGGACAGCGGTTTTTCCAGCGCCAGGTTGTTCACCGCCGTGGGGCTTTTCCTCGCGTCTATGGGTCCGCCCATCATGGTCATGCTGCGCGGCTTCACCGCCTCGTCGTGCTGGGCGATCAGCGAAATGGCCGCAAGCACCGGCACCGTCGGCTGGCAAACTGAAATAACGTGAACGCCTTCGCCTATAAAGCGCACGAATTCGCGCACATAATCGACGTAGTCGTCGAGGTGGAAGGCCCCTTCGGTGACCGGCACCATGCGCGCGTCGACCCAGTCGGTGACATAGACGTCGTGTTCGGGCAGCATGGTGCGCACGGTGTCGCGCAACAGCGTGGCGTGGTGCCCTGAAAGGGGCGCGACCAGCAGGATTTTCGGATCCTGGCGCCGCGTCTTGAGCGCACGTTCAAAATGAATCAGCTTGCAAAACGGCTTTTCCAGCGCCGCAACCGGGCTTACCGCCACCGTCTTGCCACCCACCACGGTGTCTTCAATCTGCCACAGCGGTTTGGAATAGCGCTGCGTCACGCGCAGCATCAGTTCGCTGCCCGCAGCCAGGCGCTGGGAGTGCGGAAGGTAGGACAGGGCACTGAAGGGGCTGGTATAGAGGCTGAGACTGGCTTCGGCGAAACTCACCCAGGGGGCGAGCATCGCGTGTTGCATCTCATGGAGTGCGTAGAGCATCCTTACCTTTCAACTCGGGATTCCAGACTATCTTTATAACAGATTAGTGAATTTGGTGCAGCGCGCAACCGGGCAAGAACGGCACCGGGGCGGCCCTCCGGGCAAGCCGGCAAGCTCGGCCAGATCAGGCCGTAAGCCTATGACGCATATAAATATTATTGGCCGCCAGTGAGGCAATCACCAGGCTTGCACCGACATACTCGACGGGCAGAAAGTGATGGCCTTGGGCGATGCGAATGACAAAGGTGACCACCGGGACCAGATTGCCGAGCAGCAGCGCGTTGAGGGCGCCGATTTGCCTCACCCCGGCGTTCCAGGCCAGACCCGCAATAACGGCGGTCACAACGACCAGAAAGACCATATGCGGGACCACCGCGACCACCTGATCGGGAGCCGGCAAATGCGTCTCCCCGGCCAGCCACGCCAGCGCGCTTGCGCCGACCAGAACAGCCGCTGCGGGAAACGCCAGCAGCGTGGTATAGCGCAGCGGCGACCAGTGCGCGAATTTGGCGACACCGGCGGTGTAAGCCATCCAGCACAATGCCGCGCCAAACAGCAGCAGGTCGCCAAACCAGGTGCCTCCGGCAAGGGTTGCCGCAACATCGCCCTTGGTGACCACCAGCATCAATCCGGCCACGCAAAGCGCAATGCAGGCCAGGGTAAAAGCCGGAGGGCGCCGGCGCCGCACCGCCGATTGCCACAATGCGGTCAGGGCCGGTTGCAGCGACAGGATGATGACCGCGTGCTCGGGCAGGCTGTGGCTGACGCCGACAAAAAACAGCAGCGCAAAGCCGGTAAAGCCGAGCGAACCGTAGAACGTCGCCGCGGCAAGGCGACCGTCGTAGCCAAAGGCGGCGCGGCCCTCACGCCAGGCGAGCAGCACGACAAACACCGGCAGGGCCAGCAGGCTTCGTGTCAGCGCAAGAAAGTAACCGTCGACATGCTCAAGGGCGAACTTGGTCACCGGCGCCTGGCCGCCCCAGGCGAGCACCGCCAGCAGGATCAGCACAACACCGGAAAAGAGGTTTTTTTGCATCAAGCGGACCAGCGCCGCGGGTCGATGGGAGAAGGACGGCCGAAGCCGGACAAAAAAACAGCCGCTCGCGAGCGGCCGTCCGATTGCCGTGCATTGTAGTGGCTTTCACCCCGGCCCCGGCAAACCGGCGCCGGGTCGCCACCCTCAGTTCACTTTTCGTCGCGCAATACGCGCCGCAGTATCTTGCCAACGTTGGTCTTGGGCAGTTCGGTCCTGAACACCACATGCTTGGGGCGCTTGTACCCGGTGAGGTTGTCCTTGCAATGCTGCAGCAGGTCCGCCTCGGTCAGCGCCGGGTCCTTTTTCACCACAAACAGTTTCACCGCCTCACCCGAGTGCTCATCCGGCACCCCGACCGCGGCACACTCGAGCACGCCCGGATGCATCGCCACCACCCCTTCAATTTCGTTCGGGTAGACATTAAAACCGGACACCAGGACCATGTCCTTTTTCCGATCGACGATACGCACATAACCCTGTCCGTCCATGATGCCGATGTCACCGGTGCGGAAAGCGCCGTCGGGCGTCATCACCTTCGCCGTTTCGGCCGGGCTGTTCCAGTAGCCGGTCATCACCTGCGGCCCGGCGATGCAGATCTCGCCGGTTTCGCCCACCGGCAATTCACGCGCATCATCATCACGGATGGTGATGATGGTGGAGGGAATCGGCAGGCCGATGGAACCGTTGTATTCCTTCAGGTCAAGCGGGTTGATGGTCGCCGCCGGCGAGGTTTCTGACAATCCATACGCCTCGACCAGTGTACAGCCGGTGACCTGCTTCCAGCGGTCGGCCACCGCCTTTTGCACCGCCATGCCACCGCCCAGGGAAATACGCAGGCTGGAAAAATCGACGCGCGCAAAATCGGCGTTGTTGAGCAGCGCATTGAACAGCGTGTTGACGCCGGTGATCATGGTAAAGCGGTGCTTGCCCAGTTCCTTCACAAAGCCCGGAATGTCGCGCGGGTTGGTGATCAGCACGTTGCAGCCGCCAAGGCGCATCATCTTGAGGCAGTTCGCCGTCAGCGAAAAAATATGGTAAAGCGGCAGTGCCGTGATGATCACCTGCACTGCGTCCTCTTTCATGAACGGCCGCACCCAGGCGGTGCTTTGCTCGAGATTTGCCAGGATGTTACGGTGAACCAGGGTCGCGCCCTTGGACACACCGGTGGTACCGCCGGTGTACTGCAGGAAAGCCACGTCCTCAATATCAACCTCGACTTTTTTCAGGTCATTGCGGCGCCCCTCGGCGATCACGTCATTAAAGCGCAGCGCGCCGGCGAGCTTGAAACCTGGCACCATTTTTTTCACGTGACGCAGCACGAAATTGACCAGCAGGCCTTTTGCACCCAGCATGTCGCCAAGCGATGCCAGCACCACATGCTTCACCGCCGTGCGCCCGACGACCTGCTCGAGCACGTGGGCAAAGTTCTCGAGGATGATGATCACCTCGGCGCCCGAGTCCTTCAACTGGTGCTCAAGTTCGCGCGCCGTGTACAGCGGGTTGACGTTGACCACCGCAAAGCCGGCGCGCAGCGCGCCAAAGACGCAGACCGGGTATTGCAGGCAGTTGGGCATCATCAGCGCGATGCGCGTGCCGCGCGCGAGGCCGCGCGACTGCAGCCATGCGCCAAAGGCGGCGGCCAGGTGTTCGAGTTCGCCAAAAGTGAGGCTGCGGCCCATGTTGACGTACGCGGTCCGGTCGCGAAATTTGGCGCAGCTTTTTTCAAACAAGTCGCCGATAGACTTGAACTGCCGGAAATCAATTTCTGCCGGCACGCCGGGCGGATAGGACTTGAGCCAGATCTTTTCCACGAGCACCTCCTCCGTTTGCCAAACCGGCCCGGCGGCATCTAACGTGCCGCTCGGTGCCATCCGGTCCGCTTCCGGCGGACCCCACGCGCGATTATCCCGCTTTTTTCCTGAGCCGACTAAGCGGGCACCACGACCTTGGTTTGTCCGTGCGTAAGAATACGCCGTGCCAGCGCCATCGCAACAAAAGTGAAGCCTACGGCAATCCAGCCCAATATGCCGAAATGGGTCAATTCACCGCCGGCGCCGCGGCCTATAATCAGGCTGCCGAGGAACACCGCCAGCCCGGAGCTCATTTGCTGGATGGCGCTGTAAAAGCTCATGAAACTGCCGCGCAGGCGCGGGTCTGCCGCCGCGGTGATAATCGCCATCGCCGGCACAAAACGGCTGGAGACGACCGCCATGAAAAAAGCCGAGGCAACCACCGCCGCCCACAGGGGCAGGACCGGCAGGTGGGTGGTCAGCAGCATGGGCGCGATGGAAACCAGGCTGAAGGCCGTGAACACGCGGCGCTTGCCGTGCAGGTCGGACAGGCGCCCCGCCATGCGCTGCACAAACAGGGCGATGCTGCCGCCAATCAAATACAGGAGGGCCAGCTCGCCTTCCTTCACGCCGACGTTGGCCACCATGTAGGGGCTGACAAAGGGCACGACTATAAAACCGGCGAACATCATCACCGCGGCGAAGGCATAGGCGCGCAGGTGGTTGCGGTTGCCGAACACCAATCGCAACTGTTCCAGCGGCCTGCGCCCGCGCGCACCCTCGATATGGCCACGCACACGCGGCAGCGCCCATATCGCCAGCACCAGCATCAAACCCATCAAGGTGGCGATGGCATAAAAGGGCATATGCCAGCCAAAGTGGGTTGCAAGATAGAGGCTGATCGGCAGGCCGAACACCGAGGAGAGCGAAAACGCCGACATCACCACGCCCAGCGCCTTGCCGCGGCGCCCTTCGGGAATGACATCGCTGACAATGGCCAGCACCGTCGAGGAGAGCACGCCGCCAAAAGCGCCGGCCACCGCGCGCACCGTCAGCAGGCCGGCGTAGGTTTCGGCGTTGGCGCAAAACAGCGCCGTGACGGCAAAGCCGCCGAGCAGCAGCGTCAGTGTTCGCTTGCGGTCAAAGCGGTCGACAAAAAAAGCCGCGAACAGCCCGGCAAGGCTGCCGCACACCGTATAAATGGATACAAGAAAACCGAACTGCGTCGGCGTGATCTGGAACAGGCGCATGAACTGCGGCCCGAGCGGCATCATCAGCATGAAGTCCAGAACCAGGCCGAACTGCACCGCAGCAAGAACGGTGAGCGTAAGGCCGTCGCGCCGGCGCGGCCGGTCCTGTGGCGCAGGTGGATTCATCGTTCGAGTTTAACCGCGAACGCACGGGTGCGGACCAAAGACGCGGATTGGCGCTCCGCGCCATGGAGCAAAAACAAAGGGGCCGTCGGCCCCTTTGTCGTGCCGCCGCTTGACCGGAAAATCAGAACAGGCCGACCACCTTGCCGTCAACCAGGTCGATCTTGTTGGCCGAGGGAATCTTCGGCAGGCCGGGCATGGTCATCACGTCGCCACAGATCATCACCACGAATTCCGCCCCTGCCGCCAGGCGCACTTCGCGCACGTTGATGGAGTGGTGGTCGGGCGCGCCGCGCAATTGCGCATCGGTAGAGAACGAATACTGCGTCTTGGCCACACACACCGGGTAGTGGCCATAACCGTCCTCCTGCAGCTTCTTGATCTGGCCGCGCACCTTGGCATCGGCCGTGACTTCGCTGGCGCGGTAGACTTTTTTCGCGATTTTCCCGATTTTGTCCCAGAGCGTGTCCTGCTCCTCGTAGACAAAGTTCATGCTCGACTTTTGCTCGCACAATTCGACCACGATGTTGGCCAGGTCCGCGGCGCCCTTGCCGCCGTCGCCCCAATGCGTCGCCAGCACCACCTTGACGCCCAGCTTGGCCATGCGCGACTTGAGCATTTCGACTTCGGCATCGGTGTCGCTGGTAAACTTGTTGATCGACACGACGCAGGGAATGCCGTAGACCTTGGACACGTTCTCGACATGGCGCTCGAGGTTGACAATGCCCTTGTCCAGCGCGGCCAGGTTCTCCTGGGTGATGGTCTTGAGGTCCGCGCCGCCGTGGTACTTCATCGCCCGCACCGTGGCGACGATCACCGCCGCGGAGGGCCGCAGGCCGGACTTGCGGCACTTGATGTCGATAAACTTTTCGGCGCCCAGGTCGGCGCCAAAGCCCGCCTCGGTCACCACGTAGTCGGCCAGCTTCAGGGCGGCCTGCGTGGCGATCACGGTGTTGCAGCCGTGGGCGATGTTGGCGAAGGGGCCGCCGTGGACAAAGGCCGGGTTGTTCTCCAGGGTCTGCACCAGGTTCGGAGCAAGGGCATCCTTGAGCAGCACGGTCATGGCGCCGTGCGCCTGCAGGTCGCGCGCATAGACAGGCTTCTGGTCGCGCGTGTAGCCGATGACGATGTTGCCGAGGCGCTTTTTCATGTCCTCGAGCGAGGTGGCGAGGCAGAAAATTGCCATCACTTCGGAGGCGACGACGATGTCAAAACCGTCCGAACGCGGGTAGCCGTTGCCCGGGCCGCCGAGCGAAGCGACGATTTCGCGCAACGCGCGGTCGTTCATGTCGACCACGCGCTTCCACTGGATGCGGCGCACGTCTATGCCGAGTTCGTTGCCGTGGTGGATGTGGTTGTCGATCAGCGCGGCGAGCAGGTTATTGGCAAGCGCAATGGCCGAAAAGTCGCCGGTGAAGTGCAGGTTGATGTCCTCCATCGGCACGATTTGCGCATAACCGCCGCCGGCCGCGCCGCCCTTGACACCGAACACCGGCCCCAATGAGGGTTCGCGCAGGCAGATCATCGCTTTCTTGCCGATGTGGTTGAGCGCATCGCCCAACCCCACCGTGGTGGTGGTCTTGCCCTCGCCCGCGGGCGTCGGGCTGATCGCCGTGACGAGGATCAGCTTGCCGTCCTTCTTGCCCTTGAGCGTATCGAGGTAGGGCAGCGACACCTTGGCCTTGTAATGCCCGTAGGGCTCGAGGTGCTCTTCGGCGATGCCCAGTTTCTCCTTGGCGAGTTTGGCGATGCGCACCATCTTGCCGGCCTGGGCTATTTCGATATCACTTGGCATGTTGCTGTCTCCTCTGGTTGATGATTTCATCTGCCGCGCCTTCAAAACAGATACGCACGGCAAATTCAGAACTTTTATTTAATGAAAGCAGCGCTGGGCGTGGCTTTCAGGTCGATACGTGTGACGTTTTTGTCACTCTTTCACCCCTTCACCGCCCCTGCGTTTTCGAAGCCAGTATCTGCCCGCCGCCGTAGCTGGCATGCACCGGCGTCGCGCCGCCCCTGCTCACTTTCACGGCGCAGTACTTGAACTCGGGAATCTTGCCGAAGGGATCGAGCGCAGAATTGGTCAGCTTGTTGGCCGAGGCCTCGTAATAGCAGAACGGGATGAACACCGCCCCGGTGGGCGTGCCCTCGTCGGCGCGCGCATACAGCGCAATGCTGCCGCGGCGCGAGGCCACGGTGACCACGCTGCCGGGCTTGATGCCCAGGCGCGACATGTCCTGCAGGTTCATCGAGGCCACCGGTTCGGGCTCGATGGCATCGAGCACGCCGGCGCGGCGCGTCATCGAGCCGGTATGCCAGTGCTCGAGCTGGCGCCCGGTGATCAGCACCATCGGGTAGTCCGCATCCGGCTGCTCGGCGGCGGTGATAAGGTCGGCGGGAACGAGCTTGGCCCTGCCGGTTGCGGTCGGGAACTGCTCGGTGAAAATCACCGAGGTGCCCGGGTCGCCCTCGTTCTCGCACGGGTAGGTCACCGCGGAATCACGCTCGAGGCGCTCCCAGGTGATACCGGCGATCGAGTCCATGCCCTTGCGCATTTCGTTGAACACATCGCGCGGATGGTTGTATTTCCAGGCCAGCCCAAGACGCTTGGCGATTTCGACAATGATCCACAGGTCGGGCTTGGCCTCGCCGGGCGCGTCCACCGCCTTGCGCCCCAGTTGTACCAGGCGGTCGGTGTTGGTGACGGTACCGTCCTTTTCCGGCCATGCCGTGGCCGGCAGGATAACGTCAGCGAGATAGGCCGTCTCGGTGAGGAAAATATCCTGCACCACCAGGTGATCGAGCGCGGCCAGGCCGGCACGGGCGTGGTTGGCGTCCGGATCCGACAGCGCCGGGTTCTCGCCCATGATGTACATGCCGCGGATTTTGCCCTCGCAGGCGGCGTTGATCACCTCCACCACCGTCAGGCCCGGCTTGGGATCGAGCGTCGCACCCCAGAGTTTTTCAAAGCGCGACTTGGCCTCGACCGTGGCCACACGCTGGTAGTCCGGGTAGAACATCGGGATCAAGCCGGCGTCGGACGCACCCTGCACATTGTTCTGGCCGCGCAGGGGATGCAGGCCGGAACCGGGCTTGCCGATCTGCCCGGTGACCATGGCCAGCGCAATGAGGCAGCGCGCGTTGTCGGTGCCGTGCACGTGCTGCGAAATGCCCATGCCCCACAAAATGATCGACGCCTTCGAGGTGGCGTACAGGCGCGCCACCTCGCGGATTTTTTCCGCCGGGATGCCACACACCGGCGCCATCAGCTCGGGGGAGAATTTCTTCACGTTCTTGGCCAGTTCCTCGTAGCCCGAGGTGCGGTCGCGAATGAAGGCCTTGTCGGCGAGCCCCTCTTCCACCACCACGTGCAGCATGGCGTTGAGCAGCGCCACATCGGTGTCGGCCTTGAACTGCAGCACATGCTCGGCGTGGCGCGCGAGTTCGGTGCGACGCGGATCGGCGACAATCAGCTTGCTGCCCTTCTTGACCGCGTTCTTCAACCAGGTCGCCGCGACCGGATGGTTGACGGTAGGGTTGGCGCCGATGAGGAAAATCACCTCGGCGTTCTCGACGTCGCGCACCGGGTTGGAGACGGCACCGGAGCTGATGCCCTCCATCAGCGCAGCCACGCTCGAGGCATGGCACAGGCGCGTGCAGTGGTCGACGTTGTTGGTGCCAAAGCCGGTGCGCACCAGTTTCTGGAAGAGGTAAGCCTCTTCATTGGAGCCCTTGGCCGAGCCAAAACCGGCCAGCGCGTAACGCCCGTCGGGGGCCGAGTCAATGATTTTCTTCAGCCCGCCGGTGGCCAGCGCCAGCGCCTCCTCCCAGCTTGCCTCGCGAAACACCTCGCGCCAGTTGTCCGGATCCATCACAAAATCGGCGGATTTTTTCACGCCCGCTTTGCGAACCAGCGGCATGGTCAGGCGCTGCCTGTGGTGGGCGTAATCGAAACCGTAACGCCCCTTGACGCACAAGCGGCCGTCGTTGGCCGGGCCGTCGCGGCCCTGCACCTGGATGATGGTGTTGTCCTTGACGTGGTAGGTCAGCTGGCAGCCGACGCCGCAGTAGGGGCAGACCGAATCGACGGTCTTGTCGGCCACCGTCATGCCGGCGCCGCGTGCCGGCATCAACGCCCCGGTCGGGCAGGCCTGCACACACTCGCCGCAGGCAACGCAACTCGAGGCGCCCATCGGATCGTCAAAGTCGAAAACGATTTTTGAATGCTCGCCGCGAAAGGCGTAACCGATGACGTCATTGACCTGCTCTTCGCGGCAGGCGCGCACGCAGCGGTTGCACTGTATGCACGAATCGAGGTTGACCGCGATCGCCGGGTGCGACACGTCCTGCTTCACCTGCTCCCGCGCCTCAAAACGCGGCAGGCCCATGTCGAGTTTCTTCGCCCACATGTCCAGTTCGGATTCGCGCGTGTGGCGTTCGGCCGGCATGTCGGCGAGCAGCAGTTCGAGCACCATCTTTTGCGAGGTCAGCGCGCGCGCATTGTCGGTGACCACCTCCATGCCGTCCTTGGGGTAGCGGCAGCACGAGGGCGCCAGCGCCCGCTCGCCCTTGATCTCGACCACGCAGGCGCGGCAGTTGCCGTCCGGGCGCATGCCCTCCTTGTAGCAAAGATGGGGGATCTCGATGCCGTACTGCTTGGCCGTCTGGATGATGGTCTCGTCGGCGCGGCCGACCACATCCTTGCCGTTGAGCTTGAACTCAACCGGCATGGTCGCCTGCTGCTGCTTGCCTATTCTGTCCATCGTCTGTTCCTCAAGAATCTGGTGACAAGCGTGAGAGCAGTGAAAAGTGAAGTGTGAAAGGTGACAAAACCTGAAACCGCAAACCCTGGCGCATCACCTTTCACTTTTCACCGCTGCATTCACCGCTCTACTCAATCTCATGCGCAAAATACTTGATCACCGACAAAACCGGATTGGGCGCCGCCTGGCCGAGGCCGCAAATCGAGGCGTCCATCATCGCCTGCGACAACTCGGCAAGCAACGGCTTGTCCCAGCGCGGCGCATCGAGCAGCGTCAACGCCTTGGCCGTGCCGACGCGGCAGGGTGTGCACTGGCCGCAGGACTCGTTGCGAAAAAAGCGCATCATGTTGCGCGCGGCGCCGACCGCGCTGTCCTTGTCCGAGAGGATCATCACCGCGGCCGAACCGATGAAAAGGCCGTGCGGCTGCAGCGTGTCAAAGTCGAGCGGGATGTGACCCATGCCGGCGGGCAGGATACCGCCCGATGCGCCCCCCGGAAGGTAGGCATAGAAAGTATGCCCCGGCAGCATGCCGCCACAGTATTCGTCAATGAGTTCCTGCACGGTGATGCCGGCTGGGGCGACGTGCATGCCGGGCTTCCTGACGCGCCCGGAAACCGAAAAGGAGCGTAGTCCCGTCCTGCCTTTGCGACCGTGCCCGGTGAACCACTCGTGGCCTTTTTCCAGTATTTCGCGCACCCAGAACACTGTCTCGAAATTGTGTTCCAGCGTCGGCCGGCCGAACACGCCGACCTGTGCCACGTAGGGCGGGCGCAGCCGCGGCATGCCGCGCTTTCCCTCGATCGATTCGATCATCGCCGACTCCTCACCGCAGATATAGGCACCGGCGCCGCGGCGCAGGTGTATCGGCGGCAGGGCGCAGGGCGGATCGGCCTTGAGCGCGGCCAGTTCCTTTTCCAGGATGGCGCGGCAGCCGGCGTATTCATCGCGCAGGTAAATCCACACCTCGGCGATGCCGGCGGTCCAGGCGGCGATGAGCATGCCCTCGAGAAAACGGTGCGGGTCGCGCTCCAGGTAATAGCGGTCCTTGAAGGTGCCCGGCTCACCTTCGTCGATGTTGACCGCCATGTTGCGCGGCTCGGGCTCGGCGCGCACCAGCTTCCATTTGCGTCCGGTCGGAAAGCCGGCGCCACCGAGGCCGCGCAGTCCGGACTTTTCCATCTTCGCGGTCAACTGCTGGTAATCGTGTTTTCCGGCCAGGCAGTCGGAGAGCAGCGCGTAGCCGCCCGCCTTGCGGTAGTCGCGATAGCCGAGGTATTTTTCCGGAACATGGCGCACCGCCTTGGCGGCGACCAGTTTGCTGATTTTCTCCGCCGTCGCCTGAAGCACCGGGTTTTGCCCCACCACCGCCGCCGGCGCGCTCTCGCAGCGTCCGATGCAAGGCACGGCAACCACCCGCACACCCCGGCCGAGGACTGCGGGCAGGCGCGCGAGCAAATCCCTTGCCCCGGCCATTTCACAGGAGAGCGAATCGCAGACCCGCACCGTCAGTGCCGGCGGCGCGGCCTCGCCCTCCTTGACCACGTCAAAATGGTGGTAAAAAGTCGCCACTTCATAGACTTCGGCTTGGGCCATGCCCAGTTCGGCGGCAAGCGCGGCCAGATGGGCCGCCGACAGGTGGCCGTACTGGTCTTGTATGCGGTGCAGGTGTTCGATCAGCAGGTCGCGCCGCCGCGGCAGCGCCGCCTCCCCCTGGCCGATGAGCGCGCGCACCTCCGCCACGGCTTTCGGGTCGGTCATCCGGCCTTTCATCGTCGGCCGGAACTTGATTTGCTTAATCTCGATATTGCCTGCAGACCCCATGGACGCAACCACTCCTCGCATTGTTTTCCGAGCCTGCCATGAACCGGGTGTCCCGGCGCAACGCATTCCCGCCCACCCGACGCCGCCCCGTCAAAACCAGGCGGGCTGCCGTACGGTTTGGGGAATTTTCGCCGCTCGCGCCCCGGTAGCACTTGACCACGGTCAAGAATTGACCCGGCGGGGCAAAATCGGGGCAAAACAGGCCGGCACGGCGGCGGCGAAGCACCCGCGCCAGCAAACATCAAACAGCGGCGCCGAACATCTTTTCTATCTGTAAATGCTGTTCCAGCACGTCGGCAAGCCGGTCAATGCTCGCCTCGCGCATTGTCGCAAAATCGATGGACTGCGGTGCGGCCAATCCCGCCCAGGCGAGCAGCGCAGCGCACGCTTCGGGCGCGTCGAATACGCCGTGCAGGTAAGTCGCAAGAATCTGCCCGTCTTCGGACAACGCACCGTCCGCGCGCCCATCGAGTTCAAGCGCGGGCCGGGCGAGCGCGGGGCCCTCGCTGACGCCCATGTGTATCTCGTAGCCGCTAACACGGGTGGTGGGAGACGCACCGGCCAGCAGCAAGCGGCCGGACACCTGCCGCAGCTGCTTTTCCGGCGCCAGCGTCGTTTCAAAATCGAGCAGTTGCAGCCCGGCGCGGCTTGTGTGCGCTCCTTTTGTGCGCGCGCCCTCGAAGCCCAGCGGGTCGTGCAATTGCATGCCCAGCATTTGCATGCCGCCGCAAATGCCGACCAGCTTGCCGCCGTAACGCAGGTGACGCCGGATATGCGGCGCCCAGCCCTCACCGACCAGCCAGTCAAGGTCGGCCTGCACGTTCTTGCTGCCGGGCAGGATGATGAGATCCGCATCCGGGATGGCCATGCCCGGCCCGATGAATTGCAGGTCGACCTGCGGGTGGGCGCGCAAGACGTCGAAATCGGTGTGGTTGCTGATGCGCGGCAACACCGGGACGATGACCTTCAGCCGCCGCCCGGTGTCCGTTGCAAGGGTTTCGGCCTGGGCCGTTTGTATGGCGTCCTCGGCGTCCAGATGCAAGCCGTGCAAGTAAGGCAGCACGCCGAACACCGGTTTGCCCGTCTCCTTCTCCAACCACTCGATCCCGGGCAGCAGCAAACCAATGTCACCGCGAAAGCGGTTGATGACAAAACCGCGAATGCGCGCCCGTTCGCTAACCGACAGGCACGCCAGCGTGCCGACAAAATGCGCAAACACGCCGCCGCGGTCGATGTCGGCGATGAGCACCACCGGGCAGTCCACCGCCTCGGCAAAGCCCATGTTGGCGATATCGCGGTCACGCAGGTTGATCTCGGCCGGACTGCCGGCGCCCTCGACCAGCACGCAGTCGTATTGACGGCGCAGGCGCTGCCAGGATTCGAGCACCGCGGCCATCGCGTGCGGCTTGTATTCGTGAAAGGTGCGCGCGTCCATGTCGCTGCGCGCCAGCCCGTGGATGATGACCTGCGCACCGGTGTCCGAACTGGGCTTGAGCAACACCGGGTTCATGTCGCTGTGCGGCGCGATGCCCGCCGCCTGCGCCTGCAAGGCCTGGGCGCGGCCGATTTCGCCACCGTCGCTGGTGACCGCGCTGTTGAGCGCCATGTTTTGCGGCTTGAAAGGGGCCACATGCACGCCGCGCCGGCGCAGCACCCGGCACAAGCCGGCGACCAGCGTGCTCTTGCCCGCGTCCGAGGTGGTACCCTGGACCATCAGCGCGCCGTGCAGTCTTGCAGCGTCATCGGTCGTGGCAGCAGCAGTCATGGCGCCCCCTTGCGACGCGCGCGCACCGCATCGAGCTGCTCGCACAACGCCTGGGCGGCATCAAGAATGCGCGGCGTGTGGCGGCTGATCAGGTCCGGATGAACGGTAAAGAAATTCCCGCGCCGCACCGCCAGCAGGCGCGGCCACTTGCGCCACATGTCGAAGCCGTCAATCTTCGGATCGACCGCCGCGCCGCCGATCGCTTCCGGGTCGCGTTCTATCACCGCTTCCTCGGCTATGACCGGCGCGAGCGGCTTCAGGTCGGCGAAAATGTTGCGGCCGCCGCAGGACGCGATGACATCGCTGATGACATGATTGCCGCTCACCGTCATCAGCGGCTTGTTCCATATCTGGTAGAACACCGGCACAGTCGGCAGCGCCGCATAACGCGCGCGCAAGCCGGCAAGCCGCGCCGAAAACTCGCGCGCGGCGGCGACGGCCACCGGACCGGTACCGGCGACCAGCCCAAGTTTCTCGATCGAACGGGCGATGTCCTCGAGGCGCTGCGGTTCGCTGTAGTACACCGGTATCCCCAGGCTCAGCAATTTTTCCAGTTGGCGCTGTGCGTTGCCGTCGCGCCAAACCACGATCAGGTCGGGCTTGAGGCTGACGATGCGCTCAAGGTCGAGCAGCGCATGGCTGCCGATGTTGGTGATTTTTTTCGCCGCTTCGGGATAATTGCTAAAGTCGATCACGCCGACGACACGATCGCCGGCACCGGCGGCAAACAACAGTTCGGTGATGTGCGGTGCGAGGCTGATGATGCGCCGCGCCGGCTGCGCCAGGGTGAGGCTGCGACCGCTGTCGTCGACCACGGTAACTTCAGCCAATGCGACATTGGCGGCGAAAAAAAGCGCCACAACCGCCACGGAAAACGCCCACAACAACCCCCGCCCCGTCACCGATCGCCCGTTCATTCGGCCACGAACAGCGTCTGGCCGGCCGCCTCCACCTTGATTACGCGATGGCCAAACGCTTCGTACAGAACCTGCTCGGTCATGACCTGCGCAACCGGCCCCTGCAACAACGCACCGTCGGCGGTAAAAATCAGCACATGGCTGGCAAAGCGCGCGACCAGGTTCAGGTCATGCAGCGACATCAGCACGCCTTTGCCGCGGTTCGCTGCGAGCCCGCCCAGATGTCGCAATACCTGAACCTGGTGGCGCAGGTCCAGGTGCGTCAGCGGCTCGTCAAGCAGCAGCAGCGGCGCGTCCTGCGCCAGCAGGGCGGCAATGGCGACACGCTGGCGCTCGCCGCCCGACAGGGTCAGCACGTCCCGCCCGGCAAAGCCCTGCAAATCGACTGCCGCAAGCGCGCCCAGCGCCGCGTCACGGTCGCCCTCGCCCTCCCACTGCCAGCGCGACAGGTGCGGATAGCGGCCCATCATCACCACTTCGAGCACGCTCGCGCTGAAAGCGTCGTGCAGCAGTTGCGGCAAAAAACCGCGCAAGCGCGCCTCCTGCGCGAGCGACCGCCGGCCCAGCGCCTCGCCCTGCAGCCGCACGCCGCCGGCCTGCGCCACGCGCAGGCCGGCCAGCGCATGCAACAGCGTCGTCTTGCCGACACCATTGGCGCCGAGCATGCACCACAATTCCCCCGGCCTTACTGTGAGATTCAATTCGCGCACCAGCGTGCGCGCGCCGGCGCCTTCGCCCACGCCCAGCGTGATGCCGGCGCATTCGATCAGGGCTTGCTGCGCGCTCACGTCCGCCGCCGCATCAGCAAAAATACAAAAGACGGGACGCCGATGATCGCCATGATCACGCCGACCGGAAGCTGCATGGGAGCGACCACCGTGCGCGCGGCGGTGTCGGCAAGCAATAACAGCGTGCCGCCGGCAAGCGCACAGGCGGGCAACAGCACCCGCTGGTCGTTGCCGAACAGCAGGCGCAGGGCGTGCGGCACCACCAACCCGATAAAGCCGATGCTGCCACCGGTGGTGACGGCAAGCGCGGTGGCAATCGAGGCGAGTAGATAGATCCGGCGGCGCAGGGCGGTGACGTCGACACCAAGGGCGTGGGCGACGATCTCGCCGCGCAGCATCAGGTTGAGTTCGCGCGCCCTTGCATATGCAAGCACGACGACCAGCAGCAGCATGGCCATGGCCGGCATCCAGTTGTCGACGCCGTTGAGGTCGCCCATCAGCCAGAACAGCATGCCGCGCAATTTCGCCTCCGGCCCGAGCGTGAGCATCAGCGCGATGATGGCACTCCAGCCCGAACCCAGGATGACCCCGGTCAGCAACAAGCGCGGGGAAGCGTCCAGCGCCCCGGCCGCTTGTGCTTGTAATTGCTGGCGCGCAAAATCGCGTTTGGCCAGCCCGAATACCAGCACGATCGCAGCCAGCGCGCCGGCCGCGGCGCCGAGGTTGACGAACACCGCGCCAAGCCCGGCCAGCATCGCGCCCAGCGCGCCCACCGCAGCACCTCCGGAAAATCCGAGCACATAGGGATCGGCCAGCGGGTTGCGCAGCAGCACCTGCATCAGCGCACCGGCGAGGGCCAGCAGGCCGCCGGCGGCAAATGCCGCCAGCGCCCGCGGCAGGCGCAATTTGCCGATCACGTCGCCGGCGAGGCTTTGCCCCGGATCGACCAGGCCCTGCCAGATCTCTGCCGGCAGGATGCGGCTGCTGCCAGACAGCAGCGCGATGCCCAGCGCCGCGACAGCCGCCGCGGCGAGTGCCAGCCAGATGAGGACGGCGCGGCGCATGACCGGCTACTGCGTCCAGCCCAGGGTCAAAAACAGGCCGCGTCGTGGCTGGTTGTAACTGAGCACGGTCTGGTAATTCTCGTCAAACAGGTTGACCACGCGTGCCGCGAGGTAGAACTGCTTGCTGAAGTCGTAACGCGCGGTGAGGTTGACCGTGCTGTAGCTGGCGAGCGTCACCGTGCCATCGGGCCGCGTCCCGGTGTAGGCCAACTCCCCGCCGACATTCCAGCCCGCTATGCGCGTATTGGCGACCACCGCGCCCATTTGGCGCGCGCGCCGCACCAACTGCGCCCCGGTGACGTCGTTGATCGGGTCCTGCAGCGTCAGGCTGGCGCGCATGTCCCAGCTGGCGTACTGGCCGGTGTAGGACAACTCCGTACCTTCAATGCTGGCCTTGCCAACATTGACCGCGGTGAACGCCGGTGCGGGAGCCTCGATCAGGTTCTCAATCCTGGTATTGAAATGCACGATGCGCAGCAAGTGCTGCCCGGCCGCGTACTGCACGCCCACTTCGTTGCTTTTGCTCGTCTCTGACTGGATCCTGGCATTGCCAAAGCCGGGGAAAAACAGCTCGTTCAGGCTGGGCGCCCGAAAAGCCGTCGAAATCATTGCCGTCAGCTTCCAGTCCTGTGTCAGGTCGTAGCCGTAGCCGGCAAGCCAGGTGTTAGCCGTGCCGAAATCGGAATACCTGTCCTGGCGCGCCGCGGCCTGAAGGTGGTTGTCGCCCATCTTGCCGATGTATCCGAGCGCGAGGCTGCTCACATTGCGTGAATTATAGGCGTAGGCAGTGGTGCTCTGGATGCGCTGGCGCAGGTCGTCCAGGGTCGCCGTAAGCACATGGCCCTTGGCCAGCGCAATGTCGTTCTGCCATTGCAACTCCGTGCTCTCTGTACTGAAGCGCGTCGGCGTGCCGCCGTCGGTACGGTCGCTCACCTTGTCCTCTGCCTGTGACAGTGTGATTTTCGAGCCCCAGACCGCATTGACCTGGTTGTTCGAAAACAAGGCGTAGGAACCCAGGGTGCGGTCGCCGTAGTGGGTGGTCTGCGGCGTATTAAAGGAGCTGTCGTACTCGATGCGCCCCTCGCTTTGGAAGAAGCGCAGCCCGAGTTCCTGTCCCGGCGCGACCAGTTGTGATACCTGCCCGGAAACCGAAAGGTTGGCGTACCCGTCGGCATCCGGATTAATCCTGGTGGGGGCAGATTTCGGGTCTTGCGACGAAAACCCGCTGGTTTCGTATTTCGAGGCGCTCAGGCTGAAACGGGTGTCGCCGACCTGGCCGCCGTAGTTGGCCGACACTCCGCGCGTGCCGTACTCACCGGCAACGAGCTGCGCATTGGCCCGCGGTGCACCGGCGCCGCGTTTGGTGAATATCTGGATCACGCCGCCCACCGCATTGGCGCCATAAAGCGCGGAAACGTTGCCGCGCACGATTTCAATGCGGTCGACATCGTTCAGCATGATCTGGTCTATCGGCGTCGCACCGGTGGTGGCCGAACCCTGGCGCACGCCGTCGATGAGGATCAGCGTCGATGTGCTGTTGGTGCCACGCATGAACACCGATCCGACCGAACCGATGCCGCCGTTTTGCACAAACTGGAAACCCGCTTCGCGCCGCAGCAGCTGGATGATGTCGATCGCCTGCGACTCGCGGATTTCTTTTTGCGTTATCACGGTGGTGTGGGGAATCGTATCGGTGATCTGCTGCTCGATTCGACCCGCCGTAACCACCACGGTGTCGGCCGGATTCTCCGGTGTTTGTCCGTGGACGGTCGGGCAAACAAGGACTGCAACAGCGATTGCGGCACTACCGAAGCAATAGGTGCCTGACATGCGAATCTCCCCTGGCGGCCAGCGTCCCCGCAGGCCCCTGCCTTGATTCAAGCGAAGGGGAAGTTCAGCCAGTGCACAACAGCCAGGCCCGCGATGCAATGCAGGCGCTTCAGTGCAAACCGGCCGTTGCCTCCCGCAACCGCTTCAATCGGGTTTTTTGGCCGGTCTCCGGGCTGGCAAGTCTTGATGCGCCCACCTTCCCGCGGCCAAAGGCCGCAGTGGTCTGAGATCCGGGGAGGATCTCGTGGAGCGCACCCGCACTTGCTTACCGTTGCGGGGGCAGCACAGGCTTTCCGGGTGTTACCGTTGCCCCGGTTCCTGTTTCCCGTTTCACCCGCAACGCAAAATGCGCTACGGACACCAAAAAACTGTCTTGATTATACCCGCCGGCGCGCAACCCGCCCGGCCGGCTACTTGTGCTTGAACGCGGGCTTGCGCTTTTCGACAAAGGCCGCCATGCCTTCCTTCTGGTCGTCGGTGGCGAACAGCGAATGGAACAGCCGGCGCTCGAACAGCATGCCCTCGTTGAGCGTGCCCTCGTAGGCGCGGTTGATGGCCTCCTTGATCATCATCACCGAGGGCAGCGAGTAGTCGCATATCTGTGCCGCCGCGGCCATTGCCTCGTCGAGCAGTTTTTCGGGGGCAACCACGCGCGACACCAGGCCGGCGCGCTCGGCCTCGGCCGCGTCCATCATGCGGCCGGTGAGGCACAAGTCCATGGCCTTGGCCTTGGACACCGCGCGCGGCAGGCGCTGCGTGCCGCCGGCGCCGGGAATGATCCCGAGCTTGATTTCCGGCTGGCCGAACTTCGCCGATTCGGCGGCGATGATGAAATCGCACATCATCGCCAGTTCGCAGCCACCGCCAAGCGCATAACCGGCGACCGCTGCGATCACCGGTTTGCGCACGCGCCGCAAGGCCTCCCAGTTGCGCGTGATGTACTCGCTCCTGTAGACGTCCATGTAGGTCCAGTCCTTCATCGCGCCGATATCGGCTCCCGCGGCGAAGGCCTTTTCACTGCCGGTGATGATCATGCAGCCGATGGCCTCGTCGGCGTCAAACTTGAGCAGGGCGTCGCCCAGCTCGTTCATCAGCTGGTCGTTGAGCGCGTTGAGCTGCTTCGGCCGGTTGAGCGTGACAAAGCCGATGCGGCCGCGCGTTTCAGCGAGAATCATTTCGTAGGACATGTTGCCTCCATTGCATTCCGAAAAATTGCCGGCACCGGCCGTGCTTCAGGCAACTAGGGGCGCAAGACGCCCAGCGCCTGTCGCGCCGCCGCGCCCAGCATGATGGTGTCCATGCCCACCGCCACCAGCGAATAGCCCTGCGCGATATAGGATTGCGCCAGTTCCGCCGTGCCGCAGTAAATGCCAAGCTGGCACTTGTTTTCCTTGCACGCCTCGGTGACCCGGTCGATGGCCGCGGTGACACCGGGGTTGGTCACCAGCCCGGTGAGGTCGAGGCTGGCCGACAAGTCGTAGGGCCCGACGAACACCGCGTCGACACCCGGCACCGCCGTGATATCGTAAATATTCTCGACACCGATCTTGTGCTCGACCTGCACCACCACCACCGTCTCCTCGTTGGCCTGGTAAAGGTACTCGCGCATGCTGTGGCCGTAACCCTGAGCACGGACGATGCCCACGCCGCGCGTCCCGGCGGGGGGGTATTTGGCATGGCGCACTACGCGCTCGGCCTGCTCGGCGGTGGTCACCTGCGGCACGACAATGCCGGTCGCGCCGGTATCCAGGGCCTTCTTGATGGTCGCCTCGGCATCGTCGGCGACACGGATCAGGCAGGGCACGCGCGAAGCCTGGATCAGCGTCTGCGCGTCGCGCAGCGTCAGCGGCGCATGCTCGGTGTCGATGAACAGCCAGTCGTAACCAGCCATCGACAGCAGTTCGCTTACGTCGGTCGACTGCAGGGTGACAATCGTCCCGAGCAGCAGGTCGCCACGGCGCAAACGCTCGGCAAAGGACCGGTTCATGTGTTCTCCGCTTTTAATTTTGTGCCGGCACGCTTGCCTGCATCCAGCTTGTAAGCCCCCAGGGGCAGGACATCAGACAATTCAATGCGCCGGCGATCCGGCTCGACTTCGGTGAGCGCCACCGTCTCGCGCAGGCTGGCGCGGCTGCGCCCGGTCAGTTGCTGGTACTGGCGCGTGGCATCGCGCTTCCAGGCAAGTTCTTCATCGGTGAGCGGGCGCAACACCCGCGCCGGCATGCCAACGGCGAGCGTGCGCGCCGCCACCTTCATGCCGGCCTTGACAAAGGCGAGCGCGCCGACAAAAGCCGACTCGCCGATGTCGGCGTGGTCGTTGACCACCGCGTGCATGCCCACCATGGCGTTGCGGCCGATGTGCGCGGCGTGGATGATCGCGCCGTGGCCGATATGGCCGTCCTCCTCGATCAGCGTGTCCCCGCCCGGATAGCCGTGCACGATGCACCCATCCTGGATGTTGGCGCCGCGCTCGATGACGATGCGGCCGAAGTCCCCGCGCAGGCTGGCGCAGGGGCCGACATAAACGCCGGCGCCGACGATGACATCGCCGATCAGCACCGCGCTCGGGTGCACATAGGCCTCGGGATGTACGACCGGCGTGATGCCGTCTATGGAATAGACCTTGACCATGGGATTGTGCTTTGCGGCGGGATTGAGTGCGTTTTGGCCCGGCGGGAATTCTACGCCACTCTCCCCCTCGCCTATTTGAGGGTGCGCGCCAGCCAGGGCACCACCACATCGCTGAAGATGCGCGTGTCGGGCCAATCGCGGTTGCGACCGATGTGACCGCCCTCGGGATTGACCCACGCCTCCTTGGCCGAACCGTTGCGCAGCAGCGCGTACAAATCCTCGATCGGCACCTGGCTGTCTTTCTCGCCGTTTACCAGCAGCATGGGCGCGGAGGGCTTGCCCAGCCAGCCCGCGGTCTTCAACGACATGCGCGGCCCGTAGGCAAGAAACTCCTCCAGTGAATTGGCGCCGTACACGCTGGCGCGCGCGGCAAACAGTTCGAACAGGTATTCGCGGGTGCCGAGGGCCTTCAACTGCCAGTCGCGCGAAAAATAGACATCGACCGGGCCGCCCCAGACCACGCTGCCGCGCAGGCGGTCCTTTTCGGTAAAGCCGACGCGCGCCGCCCAATGCCCGCCCCAGGACACGCCCATGAAGCCGATGCGCTTGGGGTCGATATCCTTGCGTGTCGCCAGGTAATCGAGCACGCGCGAATACATGCGCTCGGCGCCCACATCGATCATGATGCTCGACTCGCCGTTGCCGGGCATGTCCAGGGCAAGATAAGCCAGTCCCGCGGCGAGATAGCCCGGACCGTACTGTTCGGCGACGTATTCCTTGTAGCTGTCCAGGCCGCCCACGCTCATCACCAGCGGCGCGGGCCGCCCGTCCCGCACCGCGGGCAGTTGCAGGTAGCCGATGATCTCCTTGCCTTCGAACGGAATGCGCACGACCTCGATCGCCGGTTGGGCAAGCCTGGCGTAGCCGCGAAAGGCCTCGGTGGCGCGCCGGTGCGCCGCGCGCTTGCCCTCGGAATTTTGCGTCGGCCAGGCGCCAAAACCAAAATAGCGCCATGCCGCCAGGTAGGCCTCGCGCGCCTTGGTTGGATTGGAGGATTCCGCCGCCCTTGCCTCGGCCAGGTGCTTTTCACCCTGCAACACCCAGGAGCGCGCCCATTCGTCACGGTCGAGCGAGTTGATGCGCGACAGCACCTCGCGCACCTCTTCACGGTCATAGCCGGTAAGCGGATAAGCGTTGCGGTTGACCCTGTCCTGCACCGCCTCCTTGAGCTCAGGCCAGGTGCGCTGCAGCGCGATCTGGGCGTATGCAACCGGTGCCGACAGCCCGGCCAGCGATACAACAGCAATGACAAGTGCGCGCAGCAATGCAGTCATGATTTTCCCCGTTTTGTTGAAAGTGGTTGCGTTTTGTTATGCAACAGGCCGGCAACCTGCGGCGACACGTCCAAGTGGCCGGGTAATTCTAGCAGCGTGGCCTTGCGCGCGCTCCACTGCGGTAAAATGCGCCACGCGAAAGAATTTTTCCGCCGCGTACGTCACGCACCTTCAAACCAATGCCCACGCCTCCAGCCAAACCCAAAGCCGCCGCAGTCGAAGCGCACACCGGCAATTTCATCCGCAGCATCGTCGAGCACGATCTTGCGGCCGGCACCTATGCCGCGCGACGCTGGGGCGGCAAACCGGGGCCGGCCAGGGCGCACGAACAGGCACCGCCGGACACGGCAAAAATCCGCACGCGTTTCCCGCCCGAGCCCAACGGCTACCTGCACATCGGCCACGCCAAGTCGATTTGCCTCAACTTCGGCCTGGCGCGCGATTACGGCGGCGCCTGCCACATGCGCTTTGACGACACCAACCCGGAAAAGGAAGAACAGGAGTACGTCGACGCCATTGTCGATTCGGTCAGGTGGCTGGGCTTTGACTGGAAATTTGGCGGTGAATCAAACCTGTATTACGCCAGTGATTATTTCGACTTCATGTACCAGGCGGCCGAATACCTCGTCGGCGCCGGCCATGCCTACGTCGACCGGCAAAGCGCCGAACAAATGCGCGCCAACCGCGGCACGCTGACCGAGCGCGGCAGGGAATCACCCGACCGGGCGCTGCCGCCCGAGCAGCACCTCGCGCTGTTGCGCGAAATGCGCGAGGGCAGGCACGCCGAGGGCAGCATGGTGTTGCGCGCAAAAATCGACATGGCCTCGCCCAACATCAACCTGCGCGACCCGGCCATCTACCGCATCCGCAAGGCCAGCCACCACCGCACCGGCGATGCCTGGGGCATTTATCCGATGTACACCTTCGCCCACCCGATCGAGGACGCGCTCGAGCGCATCACCCACTCCATCTGCACGCTCGAGTTCGAGGACCAGCGCCCCTTTTACGACTGGCTGCTGACGCGCCTGGCTGAATTTACGACCGCGCCCGATGGGACGCGGGTGGGCGGCCTGCTGGCCGCGCCGCTGCCGCACCAATACGAATTCGCGCGCCTCAACCTGACCAATGTCGTGCTGTCCAAGCGCAAGCTCATCCAGCTGGTGCAGGAGGGCCATGTCGAGGGCTGGGACGACCCGCGCATGCCCACCCTGGTTGGTGCGCGCCGCCGCGGCTACACGCCCGAGGGATTCCGCCTCTTTGCCGAGCGCATCAGCGTGTCCAAATCCGATTCATGGATAGACTACTCGGTGCTCGAGGAATGCATGCGCGAGCACCTCAACGAGGTCGCGCCGCGGCGCACCGCCGTGCTCGACCCGGTGAAACTCGTCATCGAGAACTATCCCGAAGGCCAGGAAGAATTGTGCGAGGCACCGCACCACCCGCAAAAACCCGAATGGGGCAAGCGCAGCCTGCCGTTTTCACGCGAGCTGTGGATAGAGCGCGAGGACTACATGGATGTGCCTTCCAAAGGCTATTTCCGCCTTTTCCCCGGCAACCGCGTGCGCCTGCGCTACGGCTTTGTCATCGAGTGCATCGGCCATGACAAGGCGACCGACACCCTACGCTGCACTTATCACGCCGACTCCAAGTCGGGCACACCCGGCTCGGACACCTACAAGGTCAAGGGCAACATCCACTGGCTGAGCGCACGGCACTCGCATGGGGCCGAAGTGCGCCTTTACGACCGCCAGTTCAGCGCAGCGCACCCGGGCGCCGGCGAGCGTGACTTCCTGCTCGACCTCAATCCTGACTCGCGCAGGGTCATCAGCGCGCAACTCGAACCGGCGCTGAAGAACGCCGCCGCGGGCGAACGTTTCCAGTTTGAGCGCCACGGCTATTTTGTCGCCGACCTGCGTGAACCGGCCAAGTTCAACCGCACGGTCACCCTGAAAGACGCCTGGCAGAAGTAACAGGTAACAGGTAACAGTAGGCTGAAAAGCCCCTTGCAGGGCGTGCTTCGGCCGGTAGGCCAAAGCCGTTCGACGGGCGCCGAGAATTCTCGGCGAAACCCCCGTCTCACCGCCGGACGGGGCTTTCCAGCCGGCGGCCGGGCCAACGCCATCCGCGCAGGGCCGCCTGCTGCGGCGCGGGCGCGGCGCTCCAAGTGCGCTGCCGCAAGCGTCGGCCGCACGCCCGGGGATCACGCCGGCCGCACAAGACATAGACCAATGTCTATGCCTTGCCCCGCCGGCTTCAGTGTATTCTCCATGCCAACCGCATCAACATGACCACGTGAATATTCTCCTTGTCGATGACCATGTCCTGTTCCGGGCGGGCATGCGCCATCTGCTGCGGCAGTTAAACGACACGCTTGCGCTCGAAGAGGCAAGCAATCATGCCGAGGCGCTCAGCCGGCTGGCGGTAAAAAACTACGACCTTGTGCTGCTTGACCTGGGCCTGCCCGACATTGGCGGCCTGGCCGCGCTCGACAGCCTGCGCCTCGCCGCCACGAATTCGCCCGTTGTGGTGATTTCGGCGGACGAGGATGCGCCTCTGGTGCACGCCGCAATCGAACATGGCGCGATGGGCTTCATACCCAAGTCTTCGACCCCGGAATTGCTGATCCACGCCCTCGGCCTGGTGCTGGCACGCGGCATCTACCTGCCACAGGCGCTGCTCGACAAGCCGCCCGCGGGAAAAACCTCAATCCAGCCGCACGACGGGACGCCGCCCTCGCCCCTCGCCGGTTTGACCTCGCGGCAAATGGAGGTACTGCGCGGCATCATCTCGGGCAAGTCAAACAAGGCCATTGCGCAAGAGTTGAACCTGTCCGATGCCACCGTCAAGGCGCACCTGACGCTGACCTTCCGCTCGCTCGGCGTGAGCAGCCGCACCGAGGCGATCTACGCCGCAGCCAAACTGGGGCTGCGGCTCGCTTGACGTTCAGTTTCAAGCGCGCATGGCCCGCTTGGATGGTGCTGTTCGCCGCGGTGCTGGCGACCCTGCTCACCGCGTACGCGGTCAAGCGGGGCGTTGACCAGAACGCACTGCGTGTGTTTGTGGCGGACACGGCGGCCACGAGCTATGCGACGGTGTGGGCGGTGCTGGCCGGGGGCATGGCGCTCAGCGGCCTGGTCTTTGCACTGCTGCTGTCGCTGCGCAACACCAGTGCCCGCGCCGAGCGGATTGCTGGTGAGCTCACCCGCGAGGCCAGGGCTGGCGAACATTTGCTGCGCGAAAGCGAACATCCCGGGAAGTTCGCCGTGCGAAGCTCTGGCGACATCATCTGGCACAAGGACCTCATACAAAACACCACCTTCAGGTCGGCCGGCTGGAAGCAGTTGCTCGGCTATGCCCAAAATGAAATTGACGAAGGCACCGGCAGCTGGACAAGACACATCCCGCCGGAGGATCGCCCGCACATTAACGCCGCCCTGTACGCCTTTCTTGAAGGCAAGGCCGATTACGCCGTTGAATACCGCATCGTGTGCAAGGACGGCAGCCACAAGTGGATATTCACTCACGGCGTGGTGGTGGCGTGGCAGGCCGATGGCCGGCCCGCGCGCGTCATAGGCACCCACTCCGATATCACCGGCCGCAAGCAGGCGGAACACAACCTGCGCCTGGCACGCATCAGCATTGACGCCGCCTACGACGCGCTGTTCTGGGTGACTGAAGATACCCGCATCGTTGACGTCAATGAGGCGGCATGCCGCCTCTATGGCTACACCCGCGCGGAGCTCCTGCAACTCAAAACCAGCGATATCAGCCCCGGAAACAATCTTCAGCCCGGCATTTGGGCGGAGCGCTTTGCCGAAATAGGACGTCGCGGTTCAATGAAATTCGAAACCACGCACCACACCAAGGACGGCCGGTTCATAGAAGTGGAGGTCGCCGCCAACCGCGTCGTGCTTGACGGCCAGGATTTCAACTGCGCTTTTGTGCGCGACATCACGGCGCGAAAACAGTCCGAGACCGCGCTGCAGGCCGCCATCGCAAGCGCCGAGAAAGCCAACCGGGCCAAGTCAAGTTTTCTCGCGGCGGCCAGCCACGACCTGCGCCAACCGCTCGCGGCACTGTCGCTGTATGTCGGCACCCTGAAAAACCAGCGCCCGCCGGGCAATGACGGAGTGCTGGAAAACATCAGCGAATGCGTCAACAGCTTGAACGAACTGCTGGCCGACTTGCTCGATGTAAGCAAACTCGAAGCCGGGGTCGTCACGCCCTCCCCGACGGAATTTTCCATCGATGATTTTCTGGCCAGGCTGGTCTCAATCCATGCCGCCGAAGCCGCGCTCAAAGGCCTGCGCCTGCGCCTGCGCCACTCGGGCATGGGCGTGCGCACCGACGCCCAGCTATTGCAGCGTATCGTCGGCAACCTGCTCAGCAACGCCATTCGCTACACGCAAACAGGCGGCGTGCTGGTCGCGTGCCGGCGCCATCAGGGCAGGCACTGGGTGGAAATCTGGGATACCGGCAGCGGCATCGCCGCAGGCGACACCGGAATCATTTTTGAAGAGTTCAGGCAGCTTGGCGACGGCGCACGCAATCGCGGCAGCGGCCTGGGCCTGGCCATCGTCGCCAAGTCGGCCGCCCTGATGGGATTGCAGATCCGCGTTTGTTCGCGCCCCGGCCGCGGCTCCATGTTTGCCATAGAAGTTCCCGTGGGGAGGGCACCCAAAGCCGTGGCGCCGCAGCCGGCCCGACCTGCGGCCAGGTCGCTGATCATCGGGCTGGTCGAGGACCACTCACAGGTTCGCAACGCCCTCACACTGGCGCTGGAGACCACCGGCCATGTGGTGTTCCCGGCGGGCAACGGTGCCGAACTGCTGGCCGGCCTTGGCGAGCAGGCGCCGGACCTCGTCATCGCCGACCACCGCCTTGCCGGCTCGGAGACGGGCTTTGAGGCCATCGCCGCGGTGCGCGCGGTGTTTGGCACCGGCCTGCCGGCCATTGTCATAACCGGCGACACCGAACCGGCCCTGATACGCGACATGGCAGGGCGGGACATTGCCGTGTACTACAAGCCGCTGCAACTTGATGCGCTGGAAGATGTCCTCTGCAAGGCGGCCGGCAGAACGCCCGCACCACCGGCTTAACGGCGCGGCGCGTGCACGGCGTTTTCAATGCACCGCCGCAAGGCGCGAAAACGCTCGATGCGGTCGTCGCCGAACAGCGGATCGCGGCCGGTTGGCACCGCCGCGGCCACCGCGGCCCAGTCCTCTGGCGTCAGCAACTTCGCCGCCGCCGGAAGGATGTCCCGCTCCTCCTCGTTGAGGTGGTGGCGGTAATAGACCAGGTACATCGAGGCGCATGCCTCCACCTCGGCGCGCCCGACCAGGCTGTCGGCGACGCAGCCCTCGAGCAGCGTCTTGAACTGCTTGCCCACCCAGGCAATGATGCTGTGCTCGTGCGTGAGGCGGTCGACCTGTGCCTTGAACTTGGCCTCATGCAGGACCAGGCGGGAAAAGGCGACGTCCTCGCGCGGATGGTGGTACACGTCGGGAAAATTCTGCAGGTAATCGCAGATATCGAGCATCAACGCATAGTCCGGATGCTCGTCCTGGTGAAAAGCCTGCAACTGCTGTTCCAGCACATTGAGCAGCCGCGCAAAATTGACATGTTCGGCATGCCAGTGGCCGGTCGGGGTGGTCATGGTGCGCGCTCCGCAAAGTTGTTCTGGGTAACGCGTCCAGTGTGTACGCCGTGAAAGCGGGCGGTTTGACACAGATCAAACAGAGCCCGCCCGGACGCGGATCGGCGGCGCATGCAGGCGCGGCGGGCCGCGGCGGCGGCCGGCGGAATAACACGCAAACAATGATCAATCACCCGCAAACGCCCAAGGCATGCGGGTTTCCGGGCGGTTGCCACGCTGCCGGGACGGCCGGCGCGGCCGCCGCTTCTGCACATAAAAGCAGCAATTCCCCGGCTGTGGCACCATACGCACCCCGGAGCCGCCGCGGGGGCTGTACAGGACGTTGATAAACCGCCATCGGGGCGCCTCCCCGGGGGCAAACATGAGGAGTATCTCAGTTGCAGGAAATCATGAAATTTCTCAAAAGCAGCGGTGAGAAGCTGGATGCGGAAATTGCCGCAGGTACCGGGCTCTCGCTGGCAAATGTGCGCGCACGCATGGCGGAGCTCTCGGCCCGCGGTGAAGTCATCATGTGCCACTCCATACGCTATGACAACGGCAAGAAAGTCGAAGGCATGCTGTGCCGTGTCGCCGGCTACATTCCGCCGGTAGGTCCCGGCCGCAAATCCAAGGCGCAGCCGGTCTCCAACTAGCGCCCGGCATTGGACAAAAAGACAGGCCCGGCCTGTCTTTTTTTTTGCCTCCGCGGCTGCCGCCACCAAAGCCCCCGGCGTGACGGTCAAAAAACCGCGACAATCCCGCACCGTCCGCCACCGCCGCATTCGAAAGCACCACGTGTCCACCGCCGCATCCCCGCAATCCTTCGCCGCCCTGCGCATTCCGGGCTACCGCGCCTATTTTTTTTACGGCGCGCTGGCGATGATGGCCGACAGCATCGAGCATGTGATCAGTTACTGGATCATTTACGAGAAATTCCGCTCGCCCGCCCTGGGCGGCTTCGCCATCCTCGCCCACTGGCTGCCCTTCCTGTTCTTTTCGGTCTGGTCTGGCGCCCTCGCCGACCGCTACGACCCGCGCCGCCTCATCCAGTTCGGCATGCTGTGCTTCATGGCCGCCTCGCTCGGCTGGGGCTATTTTTTCATCACCGACACGCTCGAAATGTGGCACGCCATGGTGTTGCTGGTGCTGCACGGCTTTGCCGGGGTGTTCTGGCATCCGGCGGCGCAGCTGCTCATTCACGACATTGTCGGCCCGGCGCAACTGCAAAGTGCGGTGCGCCTTAACGCCACCGCGCGCTACCTCGGCCTGCTGTGCGGCCCGGCGGTAGGCGGCGCGATCCTGCTCGTGCTCGGACCCGCCTACGGCATCCTGTTCAACGCGCTGATCTACCTGCCGATGATTATCTGGTTGTGGAAAGCACCCTACGGACCGCGCTTTCGCAAGCACCAGGCGCCGGCGCATCCGGCGGTGCGCGGTTTCTCCGACATTCTTGCGACCTTGCGCGAAATCGCCGGCCACCCGGTGATCCTGCCGATGATCCTCCTGGCCGGGCTCGCTTCGCTGTTTGTCGGCAACGGCTACCAGCCGCAAATGCCCGAATTCGCCCACGACCTGGGGCACAAGGACGCCGATTTCTCCTACACCATGCTGCTCGCAGCCGACGCCGCCGGTGCGCTCACCGCCGGACTGCTGCTCGAGAGCCGCAGCCTGCTGCCGGCGCGCGCGCGCACCGCCTGCATCCTCGCCATGCTCTGGTGCTGCGCCATCGGCGGCTTTGCGCTGGTCAAGAGCTACCCGCTCGCCCTGCTGCTGCTGTTTGCCGTGGGCTTTCTCGAATTGTCGTTCAACGCCATGGCGCAAACCCTGGTCCAGCTGCACGCCCCGGCCCACCTGCGCGGCCGCATCATCGGGCTCTACATACTGTCCAGCCTCGGCATGCGCGCCTTCAGCGGCGTCACCATCGGCATCGCCGGCGGCTTTATCGGCATCCACTGGTCGCTGGCGCTGTCGGCGATGGTATTGTTTACAATCATCGCCGTGCTGCTCTCGTTCACCATAAAAAGGGCCGCGACCGCGGCTTGACCTGCGCCCCGGCCCGGCGCCGCAACAAAGGAGGAAACAAATGCTCACCGGCGACATGCTGCGCCGTTCGGCCGCGCGCTTTCCCGCCAAGCCGGCGATCATTCGCGACGACGTCCGGCTCAGTTACGCGCAACTCAACGCCGATGCCAACCGCTTCGCCCACGCGCTGCTTGCGCTGGGCCTGGCGAGGGGCGCCAAGGTCGCGATGATTTCGCGCAACCTGCCCGAATACGGCGTGGTGTTTTTCGGCGCCGCCAAGTCCGGACTGGTGCTGGTCAACGTATCGGTGCTGTACGCGCCCGACGAACTCGAATACGTGCTCAACAAGTCGGACAGCCAGGCACTGGTATTCGACGCCGCCTTTGCCGACAAGGTGGCCGCGGTGCGCGGCCGCTGCCCGAAATTGAAGACCCTCGTCGCCATCGGGGCGACGACCGCCGTCACGGGCGCCAAGCCGTTTGCCGACTTCATCGCCGCGCAACCGGTCGACGAACCGGCGGTGGCGATGGAAGAAACCGACGCCTTTTGCATGACCTACACCGGCGGCACCACCGGGCGGCCCAAGGGCGTGCTGTGCAGCCACCGCGCGCGCACCCTCACCGCGCACACCGTGGCCATGGAAGAGGCACTCGACGAGCGCGACGTGGTAGCCATCGTCACGCCGCTGTTTCACGTTGCGGCGCTCAACATCATGTTCCAGCCGGCCATACTGGTGGGCGCAACCTGCACGCTGGTGACGCCCTGGTCGGCGGACAAGTTCATGGAGACGGCGGCGCGCGACGGCGTGACCGCAGCCTTCATGGTGCCAACCCAGGCCAACATGCTGGTATCGAGCGCGGCTTTTGACACGGCGAAACTCGCCACCTGGCGCAAGCTGTCATTCGCCGGCGCACCCATGCCAGACTGGGTGCAGGTCGAACTGAAAAAGCGCCTGCCCAAACTGCGCTTGACGCAAATTTACGGCCAGTCGGAAATGGGCGTGCTCACCTCGCTGCGCGACTGGTACCTGCCGGCCAAGCTAGGCTCGGTCGGACGGCAGGCCTATAACGTCGAGGTGGCACTGTTCACACCCGATGGCAAGCCGGTGGGCCCGGGCGAACTGGGCGAGATCGGCAGCCGCGGCGACAATCTCATGCTCGAGTACTACGGCGAAGCGGAGCAGACCGCGGCTTTTTTCAAGCACGGTAATGGCTGGGGCCTGACCGGCGACGTCGGCATCATGGACAAGGACGGCTTCATCACCCTCGTCGATCGCGCCAAGGACATGCTCATTTCCGGCGGCGAGAACGTCTACCCGAAGGAAATCGAGGATGTGCTTTTCCAGCTCGAAGCGGTGTCCGAATGCGCCGTGTTCGGCGTGCCCGATGCCAAGTTCGGCGAACTGCCGGCCGCCTATATTTCGCTCAAGGCCGGCGCGACGCTGACCGAAGCCGAGGTGGTCGAACACTGCCGCACCCGTCTGGCCGAATTCAAGCGCCCGCGCACGGTGAAATTCGTGACCGATTTTCCAAAGACACCGATTGGCAAGATACAGAAAAACGTTCTCAAAGAGCCCTACTGGAAAAACAAGGAAAAACGCATATGAATCCCGCCCCCTACGAAAAATATTCCAGCCTCACCCTCAAGCGCCACCCCGAGGGCATACTCGAGATCATCATGGGCGCCCCGGGCAAGCTCTCCACCGCCGACCACACCATGCACGGCGAACTCGCCGCGATCTGGCGCGACATCGACGCCGACCCTGCGGTGCGCGTCGCCATCATTCGCGGCGAGGGCAAGGGCTTTTCCGCCGGCGGCGACCTGCAGCTGGTGGAGGACATGGCCAATGACTTCAATGTGCGCGCGCGCGTCTGGCGCGAGGCGCGCGACCTGGTCTACAACGTCATCAATTGCTCCAAGCCCATCGTCTCGGCGATGCACGGCCCGGCGGTGGGGGCGGGCCTTGTCGCCGGGCTGCTTGCCGACATTTCCATCGCCACAAAAACCGCGCGCATCATCGACGGCCACACCCGCCTCGGCGTGGCGGCGGGCGACCATGCCGCCATCGTCTGGCCGCTGTTGTGCGGCATGGCCAAGGCGAAGTATTACCTGCTGTTGTGCGAGCAGGTCAGCGGCGAGGAAGCCGAGCGCATCGGCCTGGTTTCACTTGCGGTGGAGGAGGCCGACCTCATCCCCAGGGCCTTCGAGGTGGCGAACAAGCTTGCCAAGGGTTCGCAAAGCGCCATACGCTGGACCAAACAGAGCCTGAACAACTGGCTGCGCCTTGCCGGCCCGACTTTCGATACTTCGCTCGCGCTCGAGTTCATGGGTTTTTCCGGGCCGGACGTGAAGGAAGGCGTCGCCTCGCTGCGCGAGCGGCGCGCACCGAAGTTCGACCCGAACTGCCCGTTTTAGTCCCGACAACTGCAATCGCAAAAGGGGGAACCCGCATGGACCTCGGCATTTCCGGACAGACGGCGCTGGTACTGGGTGGAACGCAAGGGCTTGGCCTCGCCTGCGCCAGGTCGCTGGCCGAGGCCGGCGTAAAACTGCTCGTCAACGGCCGCTCGGCCGCAGCCTGGGAAGCGGCGCGCGGCAGCCTGCCCGGCGCCACCTTCGTCCAAGGCGACCTTGGGAAAGCGGAAGACAGGCTGCACATCATCGACAGTGCGCACTCCCCCGGTCCGGTTTCCATCCTCGTCACCAACGCCGGCGGCCCGCCCACCGGCCGCTTCGAGGAACTCAGCTCGGAGCAATGGCGCGCCGCGTTCGAAACCAATTTTCTCGGCATACTCGAAATCACCCGCGCCCTGTTGCCGGGAATGCGCGAGCGCGGCTTTGGCCGCATCATCAACGTCACCTCCTTCGTGGTGAAAGAGCTCTACCCGAACATGTCGCTGTCGAATTCCTTTCGCGTCGGCCTCACCGGCGCGATGGGCTCGATCGCGCGCGAGTGCGCGCGCGACGGCGTCACCATCAACGGCATCCTGCCCGGCCTGATGGACACCGGCGCGCTGCAACGGGTGTTCCACGACCGCGCCAAGCGTACCGGCGAAACCGAAGCCGATATCCGCCAGAGCATGGCGCAAAGCGTGCCGATGCAGCGCCTCGGAACAGCCGCCGACTTCGGCCCGCTCTGCGCTTTTCTCGCTTCGCGCCACGCCGGATACATCACCGGCCAGAACATCTGCATCGACGGCGGACTGACAAAAAGCGTGATCTGATATATACCGTAACCAAAGTACCACTGACCAAGGATCCGGCCATGATTATCGAAAAACAGCAAGACGTCACCACGGCGGTGCTCGCCGAAATGCACCGCACGCCAGACCCGCGCACCAAGGAAATCCTCGAGTCGCTGGTGCGCCACCTGCACGGCTTTGTGCGCGAGGTGAAATTGACCGAGCGCGAGTTCGACCAGGCCGTGGGCCTGATCAATGCCATCGGGCAAAAAACCTCGGCCAGCCACAACGAAGCGGTGCTGATTGCCGGGGCGCTGGGTGTCTCCAACCTGGTCTGCCTGCTGAACAACGGCGCCAACGGTACGCGCGAAACCCAGGCCAACAACCTCGGCCCGTTCTGGCGCGAGAATTCGCCGCGCACGCCCAATGGCGGCACGCTGCTGCGCTCGCCCACGCCGGGACCGGCGCTGTTTTTCAAGGGCTGGGTGCGTGACGCCGCGGGCAAGCCGGTCGCCGGCGCCGATGTCGATGTCTGGCATTCGTCCACCGTCGGCCTGTACGAAAACCAGGACACCACCCAGGCCGAGATGAACCTGCGCGGCAAGTTCACCACCGACGCCAACGGTGAATTCAGCTTCAGGAGCGTCAAGCCGGCCGGCTACCCGGTGCCCATCACCGGACCCAACGGCGTGTTGCTGGGGGCGCAAAAACGCCACAACATGCGCCCCGCGCACCTGCATTTCCTCATCGACAAGGCCGGTTTCAAGACCATCGCCTCGCAGGTCTACAGCAACGACGACCCCTACCTCGAGACCGACAGCCAGTTCGGCGTCACCCGCGCGCTGATCGGCCATTACAAGCTGCACGAAAACGAGGCCGCACCCGCCGCCGATGTGACCGGCCCCTGGTATTCGCTCGAGCACAGCTTTATCATCGAACCGGGCGAGCGCCGCCTGCCGCGCGCACCCATCACCGCCAAGGCGACGGCGTAGGCGCTGGATCATCACCATGGCACGCATCCCGCTGTTCCCCAACGACCAGATGAGCGCGGCGCAACGCCTCGCCTACGACAAGGCCTCTGGCGGCCCCAACGGCCCGATACGCGGGCCGACGCGCGCCATCCTGCACAATCCCGACCTCGCGGACAAATGGCGCGCCATGGGCGACCTGCTGCGCAACGGCACCTCGCTGCCCCTCGCCCTGTCGGAACTGGCCATCCTTGTCACCGCCCGCCACTGGACGGCGCAATTTGTCTGGCACACCCACGTCGCCCCGGCGTTAAAAGGCGGGCTGGCACAGTCGCTCATCGACGCCATCCGCGACAACCGTATCCCGGTGTTTGCGAATGAACAGGAAGCCGCGGTCTATGCCTACTGCACCGAACTGCACGAGCACCATGGTGTCAGCGCGACCACCTATGCGACCGCACTGGCGCTGCTGGGCGCAGCCGGTGTTGTTGAACTGACCGCGATCGCCGGCTACTACGCCATGGTGGCGATGACGGTGAACGCGCACGACATCCTGCCCGAGGCGGCCCTGCCGCTGGGCCCGCGTCAGCCGCGGGCTTAGGCGCCGGCGTGGCAGTCGTCCGCGGCACCGCGCAGGACATCGAATCGGCCTACGCCTGGCGCCGCCTCGCCGTCGCACTGGCCGTGATGACCCTCGGCGGCTCGGGCATGTACAGCGTGGCGGTGGTGCTCCCGGCGGTGCAGGCGGAATTTGCCGTGGCGCGCGGTGATGCCTCGCTGCCCTATACCCTGACGATGATCGGCTTTGGCATTGGCGGTGTGCTGATGGGCCGGCTGACCGACCGCTTCGGCGTAATGGTGACCGTACTGGTCGGGGCGGTGGGCATCGCCGCCGGCTTTATCGCCGCCGGATCGGCCACGTCACTGCTGCAGTTCAGCCTGGCATCGGGCCTGTTGATCGGCCTGTTCGGCATCTCGGCGACGTTCGCGCCGCTGGTCGCCGACACCTCGATGTGGTTCACGCGCCGGCGCGGCATCGCGGTGGCCATTTGCATCAGCGGCAACTATCTTGCCGGGGCGTTGTGGCCGCCGCTGGTGCAACACTTTGTGCAAAGCGTCGGCTGGCGCCAGACTTATATCGGTGTCGGCGTCATCTGTTTTGTCGCCATGTTGCCGCTGGCGCTGCTGCTGGCCAAGCGCCCGCCCCACCTGCTCGCGACCAACGCCGGCAGCCACGCCGCAACCGGCGCGGTGCCGCACACCGACCGGCCGCTGGGCATGTCACCCAATGCGCTGCTCGCGCTGTTGTCGGTGGCCGGCGTCGCCTGCTGTGTCGCCATGGCCATGCCGCAGGTGCATATCGTCGCCTATTGCGGCGACCTGGGGTTTGGCGCGGCGCGCGGCGCCGAAATGCTCTCGCTGATGCTCGGCTTCGGCATCGTCAGCCGGCTCCTTTCGGGCTGGATATCCGACCATATCGGCGGCCTGCGCACCCTGCTGCTCGGCTCGGTGCTGCAAGGCATTGCGCTGCTGTTGTTCCTGCCTTTTGACGGGCTCGTATCGCTCTATGTTGTCTCGGCGTTGTTCGGCCTGTTCCAGGGCGGCATCGTCCCCGCCTACACGCTGATCGTGCGCGAGTACTTCCCCCCGGCCGAGGCCGGCGCCCGCGTCGGCACGGTGTTGATGGCCACGCTCTTTGGCATGGCCCTGGGCGGCTGGCTGTCGGGGGCGATATTCGACTGGACCGGTTCCTACAAGGCGGCGTTTTACAACGGCATTGCCTGGAATGCGCTCAATATCTTTATCACCGTCATGCTGCTGTTGCGTGCAAAGAAATTGCTGCCCGCAGCGGCCTGATACGTCCTTGCAAGAGAACCGGCGCGCCGAGGCGCTACCGGCTACCATGCGCGCATGACCTACCCCGCCTGCCCCAAGTGCGGCCATGCGCCGCTGCCCGCGAATCAAGCGGCGCCGGCGGCCTGCCCGGCCTGCGGCCTGGTGCTGGCCAAGTACGGCATGGCGCCGCCGCGCCGCGCGCAGACCGATGGCGGTGCCGCATCAGAGGGCACTGACGACAAAGCCACGCCACAGGATGGCGGGCTTGCAGCGTGGTTATTCCATGTGCCCGACGAAGTGTCGCGCACCAACTGGATGGGGCGCATTGCCGCGCTGGCGGTGTTCAGCCTGTGGACCCTGTTGATCTGGCGCGACACCGACATTGCCGACGGCGAAATCGGCAGCAACTTCCTGCACATGATACTGCTGCCATTTCATGAAGCCGGCCACTACGCCATTTTTCGCTGGTTCGGCCAGTTCATCATGATTCTCGGCGGCACCCTGGGGCAGCACCTGCTGCCCGTCGTGCTGGGCGTGGCGCTGCTGGTCAAACGCCGCGACCCCTTTGGCGCGGCGCTGTTTTTCTGGCTGCTCGGCTTTTCGGTCATCGACATGGGCGTCTACATGTACGACGCCTATGACCCGAAAATCGGCCTGCTGGGCGGCGGCACCGGCGCCGAAAGCGACGGCCACGACTGGCAGAATATTTTCGGCGACCTTAACCTGCTGAAAAAAGCGCGCGGCATCGGCCTGTTTTTCGGCTGGGTCGGCAAGGCGATGATGCTGGCTGCCCTCGCCTGGGCGGCGTGGATCATCTGGCTGCAAAAGGCGCGGCTCAGCGACTCGCCGCTGGCCGAGGAAGACAAGGCGGATCAGGGCTAGTTCAAGCGCCGCAATCAAAGCCAGAAAAATACAGCCATAAGCTGTAAACCCGCGCCAGTCATGGCTTTCCAGCCTATCACCTATGAAAAATAGTTGCGGAAACACTGAGTAAATCCGTCATTCCCGAAAGCGGGAATCCATCTTGACGTAAAACGTGAATTCAATGAGTCAAAATGGGTTCCCGCTTTCGCGGGAAAGACGAACTACGGACTTGTGCGGCGTCGCCTCAGCGCTCGAGACGTTCCAGCACGCCTTGCAGGGCACAGATCACCGCCTGGCGGCGGACGCTGTCGCGATCACCGCTGAAATTACGCGTCACGGTAAGCACTTCGCCGCCCGCGCCGGCCCAGCCGAAACAGACCATGCCAACCGGCTTTTCCGCGCTGCCCCCGCCCGGCCCGGCAACCCCGGTAATGGACAAGGCCAGCTGCGCCTTGCTGTGGGCCAGTGCGCCGGCGGCCATTTCCCCCGCCGTCTGCTCGCTCACCGCGCCGTGCGCCGCAAGCGTGGCGGCAGTCACGCCGAGCATCTCCATCTTCGCAGCATTGGAATACGTGACAAAGCCACGCTCGAACCATTCCGAACTGCCGGCGATGGCGGTGACCTCCTGCGCCACCCAGCCGCCGGTGCACGATTCGGCGGTGGCCAGTAACAGGCCGCGTTCCTTCAGCCGCGCGCCGACGATGGTGGCCAGGGTAGCCAAGGTGCTAAGCGTATCGTGGGTCATGGTTCATAGGTCATGGGTCATGGGTCATGGGTCATAGATCATGGGTCACATGCCAAAAAGCGGGAGCGCCTGCTTGACGACGGCCAGCAGCAGCACGGTGTAGCCGGCGGCGAGGATGTCGTCGAACATGACGCCCAGTCCGCCTTTCATGCTACGGTCAAAGTGGCGGATCGGCGGTGGCTTGACCACGTCAAAAAAGCGGAAGGCGAAAAACGCCAGCGCCTGCCAGAACCAGCCTTCTGGTGTGAGCATCAGCACCAGCAGGAAGGCGACGACCTCGTCCCAGCACATGCCGTTGTGATCGGACACGCCAAGATGCCGGCCGGTCAGCTCGCAGGCCCACACGCCAAGCGCAAACAACAAAACGATGGCGCCGAACAGCCATGCCGGCGGCAACTGCGCCGCAAGCAGCCAATAGATGGGAAAGCCGAGCAGCGTGCCGAAGGTGCCGGCGGCCGGCAACACGCCTGCGCCAAAACCCAGGGCGACAAAGTGCGCCGGGTGGGCGAACACAAAGCGCGGCGTGACGCGCACGATGCCCCTGCCCTTCATTTCGATCACGGCTTGCTCACGATTTTCTCACCCCGGGGTGGTCATGCGAAGTGGTCAAAGCCCTTGCGCGCCACGCTAATCGGGTTGCCGGCGTGGTCGCGCAGCGTCAGGCGCCCGGCCGCTGCAGCGGACGCCGCCACCACCACGCCGATGCGCGTCAGGCGCAGGTCAAGGTCGTGGCCAATCGCCTCGATTTCGTTGCGATGAAACGGCTGTGCGGTAAAGGCAAGTTCGTAATCGTCGCCGCCAGCGAGCAGGCAATCGGCGGCAAGCGCCGCATCGCTGCACATGGACATCGCCGCCGAGCGCGGCAGGGCGTCGAAGCGCACTTCAGCGGCGACGCCGGACTCCTCGAGGATATGGCCGATGTCGGCGAGCAGGCCGTCGGAGATATCAATGGCACTGCGCGCAATACCGCGCAGCCGGCCGCCCAGTTCGACGCGCGGCTCGGGCGTGTGCAGGCGCCCGAGGCAGGAATCGAGCTGGTCGCCGGTGAGGCTGCTTGTCCCGGCAAGATGCGCCAGGCCCAGCGCCGCATCGCCGGTCGATTCGGAAATCCAGATATCGTCGCCGGCGTGCGCGCCGTCGCGCCGCAGCGCGAGGCCGGGCGGCAACTCGCCCATGATGGTGATGCTGATGCAGCGCGGGCCGCGCGTGGTATCGCCGCCTATGAGTTCCACGCCGAAGCGTTCCGCCATGCCGAAAAAACCGCGCGCAAACGCCGCCACCCAGGCTTCGTCGGCATCGGGCAGCGCCAGCGCGAGGGTCGCCCAGCGCGGGTCGGCGCCCATCGCGGCCAGGTCGGAGAGATTGACGGCGAGTGACTTGGCGCCGAGCTTTTCCGGATCCGCACCGGACAGGAAATGCCGCCCCTCGACCAGCATGTCGGTGGACACCGCCAGCAGCATGCCCGGGCGCGGCGGCAGCAGTGCGCAATCGTCCCCCACCCCGAGCACGGCGGAGCGCGCCGGGCGGGTGAAATAGCGGCGGATCAGGTCAAATTCGTTGGCCATGGCAGCAGGCGGACGGGCTCCGTGGTTGCGGATCAGGCTTTGACTTTAGCCTTTTGCACTTCTTCGGCGCGCAGCAGCGGCGCCAGCTTGTCGAGGACACCGTTCACATACTTGTGGCCGTCGGTGCCGCCGAAGGACTTGGCCAGTTCAACCGCTTCGTTGATGATGACGCGGTAAGGCACGGCGGGGCAATGCGCCAGCTCATAGGCACCGAGCAACAGCACGCCACGCTCGACCGGCGAGAGTTCGGCCAGCGGACGGTCGAGCAAGGGCGTGAGCGCTGCGCAGAGCGCATCCGATTCGGCGATGGCCCCGAGAAAAATTTGCGTGAACAACTTGTCGTCGGCCTGGCCGAAATCGCGCGCGTCGCGCAGTTGCGAGGCAATCCCCGCCGCCTCGCCGCCGGCGACAAACCACTGGTAAAGGCCTTGCAGCGCGAACTCGCGCGCGCGATGGCGGATCGATTTCATTTGCCCAGCCGCTCGATCCGGCGCAGCAAGCCCGCCATTTCGACCGCCGCCTCGGCGCAGTCGCGCCCCTTTTGCGCGGTGCGCGCGTGGGCCTGCTCGTCGGTCTCGGTGGTGAGAATGCCGTTGGCGATGGGCAGGCCGGTATCGAGCTGGACCTGGGTGATGCCGGCGGCCGACTCGTTGGAGACCAGTTCAAAGTGGTAGGTCTCGCCGCGGATCACCGCACCGAGCGCAATCAACGCGTCAAAGCGGCCGCTTGCCGCGAGCCCTTGCAGCGCCAGCGGCGCTTCAAGCGCGCCGGGCACGCTGGCGAGCGTAATGTCGTCGTTACCGACACCGAGTTCAGCCAGGCGCGCGCGGCAGGATGCGAGCAGGGCCAACCCGACCGGTTCGTTAAAGCGGCAGCGCACGATACCAATGCGCAGCCCGCTGCCATCCAGATTGATGGCAAGGTCGGTGACTGCGCTCACTTGCGATCCTTCGCCGCGGGCTGTTCATAACCGGCCACTTCCAGCGACCAGCCGGCCATGCTGGGCATTTTGCGCGGGCTGGCGAGGAGCTTCATCTTGCCGACCTTGAGGTCGCGCAGTATTTGCGCGCCGATGCCGTAGGTGAGCAAATCCATTTTCAGCGGCGCCGGCTTGCCCGGCGTGGACACGCGTTCGATCAGCTGGCCGGGCGATTCGGAACAATTGAGCAACACCATCACGCCGCGGCCCTCGGCGGCGATGCGCGCCAGCGCGTCCTGCACCGACCAGGAATGGGTACCGCCGCCGGTATCGAGCAAATCAACCAGCGACAGCGGCTCGTGCACGCGCACCAGTGTTTCGAGCCCGGGATCGATTTCGCCGCGGACCAGCGCCAGGTGCGGCGCGCCCGAGGGCGAGCCCGGTCCTGAGAGTTTTTCAAGATACGCCACCAGGCGGAAGGGGCCGTGCGCGGTCTGGATGGTGCGCTCGGTGACACGACGCACCAGGCTCTCGTTCTGGCTGCGAAAGTGAATGAGGTCGGCGATGGTGCCGATCTTGATGCCGTGCAGCTTGCCGAATTCGATCAGGTCGGGCAAGCGCGCCATGGTGCCGTCTTCCTTCAACACCTCGCAAATCACCGCCGTGGGCGAAAGACCGGCCAGCCCGGCGAGGTCACAGCCGGCCTCGGTATGGCCGGCGCGCACCAGCACGCCGCCGGCCTCGGCCATGAGCGGAAAAATATGTCCCGGCTGCACCACGTCTTCGGGTTTGGCATCGGCGGCGACCGCCGCCTGTATGGTGCGCGCGCGGTCCTGCGCCGAAATGCCGGTGGTGACACCGTGCGCCGCCTCGATGGAGACGGTGAAGTTGGTGCCCATGGCCGCGCGGTTGTCGCGCACCATCAGCGGCAGCTTAAGCTGGCGGCAGCGCGCCTCGGTCAGCGTCAGGCACACGAGGCCGCGGCCGTACCTGGCCATGAAATTGACGGCTTCGGCGGTGACAAAGTCGGCCGCCATGAGCAAATCGCCCTCGTTTTCGCGGTCTTCTTCGTCAACAAGAATGACCATGCGGCCGGCCTTGAGTTCGGCGATGATTTCCTGGGTCGAGCTGATAGTCATGGTCTGGCCTGGATTTGCAGCGGGGAGGGGCGAATTTTACGGCCTTTCGGCGCTGTGCGCTCTGGGCAGCCGACCGCCGCGGTCACACCTTTACGCTGAGGAGGCGCAACATCAAGGTCATGAGATGCATCGGCGAAAACCGCGGGCACAGACCACCGTTTCCGTCCGGACTCAATCCGCCGGGGATGCGAAACCCAGTTCCCGCCCCAGCCGCGTGACCACTTTTCTGCACACCGCATCGGATACCCTGCCCAGCCTGGTCGCATCGGAAGCCTCGATGGTCGCGATCTTGACGGTGCGAATCAACGATGGCACGGGAAGGCCGGCAACGCCCAGATTGCCCACCGGCACGTCGCCGGGCCAGCCGCGGTTTTCCGCACTGGTGATCATGACAACCCACAGCAATCCGTGCGCGTCCTCGATGCCTCCGGCCGACACCACCAGCGCCGGGCGTGACTGCCGGGTCGGCCGGTCGGTGTAGGGAAACGGCACCTTGATGACGTCGCCCTGCCTAAAGCTTGTCATAGGCCTTGGTATCGGCTTCGGAGTTCCATTCGCCGAAACTGCGAAACGGATCGTCCGTCTTGCCCTCCCGGTTCGCCTTGGTGAGGATTACACGCTGCGCGTCGATCTCGTAAATCAACTCGTCACCCGGCCGCAAACGCAGCGCGGCGCGAACCGGTTGTGGAATCGTGGTCTGCGCCTTGGTGGTCAGTTTGCTGGTAATCATGATGTGATGATTCGCGTCCTGTAAGGAAGTTCCTTATGGTAAGGAATTTCCTTGCGGCGCGCAAGCGCAAACGGAAGCCAGGGACCATCGCCAGCACCGCCGCCTCTGAATGGCTCAGGCCGGATTTTTCAGGCTTTCACGCTGTGGAGACGCCTACGGGCTCCGGGGTCAGAGACAAGGTAAAAATCAAAAACAGCGTGAACGCGGCATTGCAGGGTTTTGCTTTGGTCTTTGACCTCCCTCCCCTTCGGCGCCGCCGAGGAGCGCAGGCGAAGCGGGGGCAGTCCGGCGCATAGGTCTGAGGCCCGCGCTGTTTGCGGGCCGAGTTTATGCGCCGGCCCGCTTTGCCGAGCACCGGAGGGAACCGCCGCAGGCGGCGGTGCCGTGGGGCGTGTTTTCTTTGCTTACTTTCTTTGCACAGCCGCTATCTGGCGGACAAGCGGCGCTTACTGAACTGCTGCCGCCGCACGCAGCGATTCGATCAGGGCGGCATTGCGCATGTAAGCCTTCGCCGTCGCCGGGTTTTCCGCAATCTTGCGCAACTCGTCGAAATTGCGCCGGCGGCTGGCCGGATCGCGCTCTTCCATCATTTTCTTGTTGCGTATGGTCTGCGCCTGGACGTAATCGCTGGCGACCTTGCGCCGCTGGCGGCTGTACAGGTCGAGCACCGAGTCATTCAACTCGCCGCGAATGACTGCCGGCAGCTTCTCGCACAGGTTAATCGCATCATGAATGCCGCCGTTCATGCCCATGCCGCCGATCGGATTGTTGACATGCGCCGAATCGCCAACCAGCAGGGCTCGGCCCTTGCGAAACGTCGCTGCGACACGCTGGCTGACGCTGTAGACGTTGACGTATTCAATCTCATAGCGGCCGGGCTTGGGGAAGAATTTCTGCAGCCTTGCCTCGACCGCGTCCGGATGCAGGGCCTGCTCTTCCGTCTCGTCGACCCGCGTCGGAAGTATGGTCCGCCACAGCCCGGGATCACGCTTTCCGGCCACCTTGAACAGGTTGCACCACTCATCCGGATCGGAGAGATAGTTACGATATACGTATTCAGGACGATATTTCTGGAAGTCGAACGCGGTGGCGATCTTGATGAAGCGTTCGGGGTAGGTGAAGCCTTCGAACTCGATATCGGCGGCGTGCCGTACGGTGCTGCGTCCGCCGTCGGCACCCACCAACCAGCCGGCGACGAAGGTTTCCTTTCCCGCCGGCCCCTGCGCCTCGACCTCAACACGGTCATCGAGGATGCGGATGTCGGTCACGCGTCTTGAAAAACGCACGTCAAAGTCCGATTCGTCGGCGAACTTCTGCGAAATGTCGTGGGTGAGCTTATATTGTTCATACTGCAGGACGTAAGGGAAGGGCACCTCATCCTTGAGGGAGGACAGGTCGAATTCGGCGATCAGTTCGCCGCTCACGCGGTCCCTGAAATGATATTTGCTCGAAACCAGTCCCAGCGGAATGATGTCCCCGGCAATACCAAGGCGATCGAGCATTTCCACCGTGGGAGGGTGCAGAGAGGCGGCGCGCTGGTCCTCAACCGGAGCCGGCTCAAGTTCCAGAACGGTGACCTTGATGCCTGCGCGATTGAGGCCCAGCGCGCAGACCATACCCACCGGCCCCGCGCCAACAATGATGACCCTGTCTTTTTCGAACTTCATCGACACTCCGTGATCCATCCGGCGTGATGCCGGCCTTGTGAATGGGCTACCGCGGCGGCAATGGACGAAAGAACGGACGGCACCGCCTGGTTCGGACAATTGCCGGGTGATCATTTACGAACATCCGGATGCACAAAATCCGTCGCGGCCACGCGCAGGCCAAAGTCTGCCATATCGTGCACGCGGACCCAAGTCCTTTCCGCGGCAGGCCGGCCCACCGGTACGTCGGGCAAGGCAGCAATAGGAAAATCAATCCCCTCCCCTAATTTCATGTGCCTGGCCGATAGAAGTCGTTTGCCGACTTCCTTTTTCATGTTGCCGGCAAATTCGGCGGCGCTGGCCGGCGTCGGATCGAAACCGATGCCATCGGCAATGCCCCCCGGTGCAAAGGCGACGATGGCGCGTATGGATTTGGCCGGGCAGGCCGGCGCTGATGCACGCAGCGACCGATCCGGCCTTTATCAATGCGTGAAACATGGATTCCCTTTCTCCATGATAGGCGCTGCTGGTTCGTGCGTGCGGCGAAAACCGCTGCAACATTCGCGCGACAGCTTACTCGGGTTTGATGCCCGCCTGCTCGAGAATCGGCTTCCACCTGGTGATGTCGTTCTGGATGCGTTGTGCGAACGCCTGTTTCACTTCAAAGATGGGGGTAATGCCCGCGGCCTGCATGCGCGCCTGCACTTCCGGACTTGCCAGCGCCTTGGACATCTCCGCGGCGATCCTGTCGACCACCTCCTGCGGCATCGCCGCCGGGCCGAGCAGGCCGTTCCAGGTTTCAACGACATGTCCCGGATAGGTTTCGGCCAGCGTCGGCACATCGGGCAATTGCCTGAGCCGCCGGTCGCTGGACACCGCCAGTAAGCTCAGCTTGCCGCCTTTCGCATGCGGCAGCACTTCGGACAGGTTACCCGAATACATGTCGATCTGACCACCAAGCACATCGTTGAGCACAAGCGAACCGCCCTTGTAGGGGATCATCGCCGCTTCCAGTCCGGCGCGGCGCAGGAACAGCACCGCCGACAAATGCGTCAGGCCGCCGACACCGGCATGGCCGACATTGAGCGCACCCGGATTTTCCTTGCCGAACCTGACCAGGTCGGCGATGGACTTGAAACCGCGCCTGCCACCCGCGGCGATGACAAAAGGATTGCCGCCAACATTGACGATGGGCACAAAATCACGTATCGGGTCGTACTGGATTTTGTTGGTAAAGGGCGCCGTGGAAATCTGCGTCAGCGTTCCCATGAACAGCGTGTAACCATCCGGCTTGGCACGCGCCACATAGTCGGCGGCAATGGTGCCGCCGGCGCCCAGCCGATTTTCCACGAGAAAGGATTTACCGAAAGCCTTGGCAAGATTCTCAGCCGCGATGCGGGCCATCAGGTCGGTGTTCCCGCCGGCGGCAAACGGCACCACGATGGTCACCGGCTGCGCCGGCCAGGGATTGGCATCGGCGGCGCGAAGGCCCGCGGCGCAGCACAGCGAAAGGGCAAGGGAAACGCACAGCTTGTAAGTCAGGTTTTTCAAAATCACTCCAAAATGAGGGAACTCAGCGCGGTTCTTCGGCCCGCACTCAAGCCGCGTACAGGGCGCCGGGCACCAACACATTGCCCTCGAAGATACGCCTCGCCGTGCGCAGCAGCGAAGAGATAAGAGAAGAGATAGTAACCTCCTAAGCGTATAGGAAATTCAAACACGGACCACCGTCAAACACTTCGGTTATGGCTGCTGAAAAGAACAGACAAGGCCATTGTGCTGCGCTTTCTGGAACGCGTCAGCGAAGATTTGTGGCAAGGGATGGCCGCATCCGCTTCCCGCCGCGGCGTTTGGCCTCGCGGTTTAAGGCTATTCGTCGCAATGACGGTGCAACTGCGAAGACCGATAGTCATGAATTGCGGAGAGATCACACAGGTTGCGCGGTGATTCGCGGCGCCAGCAGCTTTCCCTGGGCCAGTCGCCATAGCGTGCCCAAGATGAGAATGACCATCGTCACGTTGGCCAGCACGAACAACACCGGTGCCAGCCACTCGATATAACCCGTCTGCCCACGCAGCATGAAAACAATCGCGTCGAAGGCCAGCGCCGTCACGCCAAAGCTGAAAGCCCAGTACGAGGCGGCGAACGGCTGCTTTGCAATCCACGGCAGCAAGCACAACAACAGCGCAAGCTGCAGCAACCCATAACCGAGCAAAGCCTGCGCAAACAAGTCCGGCTTGCCACCCGACATTCCACCCGTGACGAACAGATAGGCCAAGCAACCAACCACAGGGGGCGCCAGCATGATCCCCATGGCAGGTCTGAGTGGCGGCGCCATCGCCTTGACGAACGAAAGTCGATGCGTGATCAACGACTCCAGGGCCAGCCACGAAAACATTCCCGCGCCCAGGAACAACTGTCCGAGGGTTTCATACCCGAAATAGCCCGCCACAAAGGCGCTGACGAAGTTGCCCGCCACCGTCGGCAGATAAAGCGCCGGCGAAGCGGTTTCCAGTTCGCGCCCCCCCCTCCAGTGACGCGCAGTGAAGTACACGCCGTAGGCTTGCGTTAGCACTGCGCCCACAACGGCAAGCGCCAGGGGCAGACCGGTGCTGTGCGGCGGCGCGACAGACACCGCCGCCAGCATGGTCGCGACGCCGCTCAATCCGATGAAGCAACTCTGCACGGGATGATTTAATTCGGCGATGGCCTCATCGCGGGCCCAGAACCACTTGCCGATGTACAGAATTAGCACCAGCAGCCAGACTAAAAACGCCACACCCATGACGATCTCGTCAATGGCGTGCGAATAACCCCAGGCCATGGCCGCTACGCGCCAGCAGTCGCCCAGGCCCACCAGACCCAGCACCATACCAAAGATCGATGCGGGAACCGCGGGCCTGGAAGTCGTCATGGAAGTGCTTTCAATTGTGTGGTGATGCGTTCGGAAACGGCAGGGAAGTCGATCCGGATAATCACGACTGCGCCGGAAATAGTCGGGGCAAAGCCTCGTTCAATGCGCATGCTCGCTCTGCGGAGAATACACGCTTAGCAAAGCAGAATCTGTGCAATGTCACTTTCTTCGTGTGCTTATTTGGAACGCTGGCGCACTAAATATCGGCGCTTGGGGCAGCAGAGCTATGCGCTTGAATATGCCGAACCGCGGCTTCGCCCAGAATATTTTTTCCCGTAGGTAACCAGGTGCAGACGCTTGCGTTTGGCGCCCACACCGTCTTGTATTTCCCAGGAACAAAAAATTCCACGAACCGCATCTCGACCGCATCATCGCTGCGCAGATAGTGCCGTTCAGCATCAGCGTAATAAACGATATCGCCTTCACGAACTGCAAACGGTTGTTCGCTTGCATAGCAAGTGCCTTGGCCGGCAAGGATGTACATAAAATGCGCGGCACCTTCATGATGATGATTGGCTGCCTCGGTCCCGGGAGGATAGATGATCATCTCGCCTTTGATTGCTTTGGTTCCGCTAAGCGTTGGCGTCACCAGATAAACTCGTTTCCTGGCATCGTGCTCCGACAAAAGGATGGGCTCGCGGGTCCAGTCGACGATACGGATACCCGATGCGGCTGCCAAAGGGCTCTGGGCATCAAGATTCAGATAACCAGGTACTGTGGCGTGCAGCAATACAGCACCGCCTGAAGATTGAAGTGTCGCCTGCGAGCCCGGCGGCAGTAACACGACATGGCTATCATCTAATTGGCTTACCTGGCCATTGTGCTGCAATTGAACATCTCCCTGTAAAACCTGGAACCAGGCGAGATCAGTTTCCGCTACCGTAGCGTTCCATCTGGCCGATGCGGAAATAACGATTCTTGAAACCTCGACCTTGATGCCAGGCACCGTTCGGCTGTCCAGCAGAGCTTGCTTGCTAATACCAGACTGGGTCGCGATTGGGGCTACTGTACTGTGATGAAATGAAAGAGCCATGGTTTAAATCCACTTGAGATGGGGGATGTGATAACTTCGATGTTCTGGCGGTGTCGCCTTCCTGCCCAGGCGCAGGGTAGCCTGTAGGGAAATCCACCAATAATCGTAGAGGATTGCACATGAATCAGTCTAGCAGATGGAATTCAGATGATGCGGGGAAAAAACAATTCAGTGGCGTCCCGCTGGCTTCCGTGTCCATGCTGTCGCTATTCGCCCTCTTAGCTGGTGGCTGTGTCAGCCTAAATCCCGGTACTGTGTTCGACTTGACGCACCCTATTCCGACCTATCAAGCGCTAGCCGACAACCCCGTTCGTCCCGACCTTAACAAGCCCTTGACCAACCTGAAACCGTATCCTATTTACGGAGAACAGGCTGTTTTGTGGTTGCGACAGATTCCCACCAATCATGGAAATATTGAGTCGGGTCGGATCACGCTTTGGGAGCATCAGGGAACTCACATGGATGCCCCTAGCCATTTCTTAAACAATCCAGGATCACAAGAGCCAGGACAAGCGCCCGCGGATGCTCGTCAAGAAGCGCATCAAATTGATGCTGCGCGACTCGTTGGACCGGTCGTCATGCTGGACATTTCCGAGCGTGTGCGTAAAGAACTCCAAAAAAATGCGGGCAAACCGAGTCCCGACAAAAATGTGACCAATTTTTCTGATACTTCTCCTGCCGTCATAACACCAGCGGATATTGATGGGATAGTCGGGAAAATTACGGATGGAAGTTGGCTGGTCGTGAACCTCGGCTGGTCGCAGTTTTTCACACTCGAACCCTCAGTACCAAAATCCCCATATGTGAATGGGTTTAACCACCCGGGATTCAGCCGCAAAGCGACTGACAGGTTGATCGAAGAGCTCGACCGTCGAAAGATAAAACTGAGCGGCATCATCATTGACAATATTGCGGTAGAAACCGGGCAAGTGGCGCATGGGGATGACGACAAACGCACTAACGCCTTGCATGGGCATGTACGACTACTGCAGCGAGGGGTGTTGCTGGTAGAAAATGCCACCAATCTTGACAAGCTCTCTGAAGCATCGCGTAACAGCACGTGTATGGTCATGGTGGGGGCAATGCGCCTCGGTCATGGAACCGGGGCCCCGGCACGCGTTATAGGCATGTGCCGCTAAGCGGCGGTTGCTGCAGATAATTTATCGAAAAGGTTAAAGATGATCTATCGTTTAATCATTGCGTTCACTGTTGTGAGTCTATCCCTGCCCGCTCTTGGCCAGACGTATCCGTCACGTCCGGTACGGGTTATCAATCCTTTTCCTGCAGGTGGAGCGGTTGATGTTGTGGCGAGACCCCTGCTGGAGCGGCTGCGCCAGGAGCTGGATCAACCGTTCATCATGGAAAACAGGCCCGGGGGTGGAACGGTAATCGGGTCCGAGGCCGTGGCGCGTGCCAATCCAGATGGCTACACCTTATTGGTGACGGCTTCGCAGCATTCCATCAACCCGGCGATTTATCCCAAGCTACCGTATGACACAGTAAAAGATTTTTCCCCGATAGCCCCTATAGCCCAGGGGCCCCTCGTTCTTGTTGTACATCCTTCAGTTCCAGCCCAGGATGTGAAGCAGCTAATTGCATACGCCAAGAGCGCGCCAGGTAAGATTAATTTTGGATCCGCCAGCAATGGCAGTGGTTTTCACCTTGCTGGCGAGATGTTCAAACTCATGGCGGGTGTGGATATCGTGCACGTGCCCTACAAAGGCGGCGCGCCCGTTACCACAGCGGTGCTGGCAGGAGAGGTACAACTCGTCTTTTCCAGCCCAAGCACTGTGCTATCCCACGTTCAGGCAGGAAAACTAAGGCTGCTGGGTGTTACGACACTGAATAGGTCTAATATGATTCCGGATACCCCTGCGATGTCGGAAACTTTGCCGGGATTTGACGTCGTAACCTGGTACGGCTTGCTGGCGCCGGCTGGTACACCGAAAGAGATCGTCGAAAAACTTGCCACAACGATAGACAAAATTGTGAATGGCAATGAATTTCGAGAACTGATGCGCAAAAATGGGCTGGAGCCAGCCGGTGGAACACCGCCCCAGTTCGGGCTTCGCATCAGTAGTGAAATCGCCAAGTGGACTCGCGTTGCGAAAGAGTCTGGCGCAAAAGTTGATTAATGTCCCGCCTGGCAACAACAGTTCCCAGTTGTCCAGCTTAAAAGAATACCGTTGCTAACAAATGGTGGAATAGATTATGGAAAAGACAGTCATCAGTCCGTGGCCCGCGATGGTCGAGCACAACACGCCCTACGTCCCCGGTATAAAGATCGCTTTGCCTGGCGCTGATTTACTGATCATTTCCGGCATGGGACCGATGCCTCCCGTGCACAGTCATCCACATGTGCCAGAAGAATGGATACTGCCTGATGATGCAGGGATACAAGCAAGGCGTGCGCTAGACAAAATCGGAACTATTGTCAAAGAAGCGGGTGGCAGCTTCAGGAATATCGTGAAGATCACACGATATCTCAAGGAGATTAGCGATCAAGACGCCATCAACCCGATCATTCACGAATATTTTGGCAAGGACCTGCCCTGCAGTACAACGGTGCAAGTAGCCGGCTTTGTCGCCCCCACGATGAAGCTAGAGTTTGACTGCTGGGCCTTGATTCCGAGGGGATAGGGCATTCTCCGGGTTGAGGCATAAACAGCTCAACTCAACAGCACCTGGTGCGGTTATCACCGAATCGGCGTCGATGCAATCGCATGCATCCTCGACCGCGCGTAAACGTTGGCGTTAGGGACATTAAGTTCTTGCGCGCTCCGCAGCTGGTTTCAATGAGGCTGGAGACCTTGGACTCCGTTACCCTCCTGTTCGCCAGGCCTTCCTCGCCCCATGGCGCCCCGACGGTGTCCGGGACTAGGCTGCTTTCGCAACAGTTTTGCCGGTGGTCAGATGGCTGGTGATGCGCTCTGTGATGTCGCGCCGCACCTGGTTGAAATCCATTGCTGAAAAGTCGCGAGGGCGCGCGAGGTCGATGCGGCTGTCGTCTTCAACGCGTCCGGGGCTCGCCGTCATCACCACGACGCGACCGGCAAGCACCACCGCCTCTTCGACGGAATGCGTGACGAATACTACGGTCGCCTTGGTGCGTTGCCAGATTTCCAGCAGTTCCTGCTGCATTTTCTCGCGAGTGAGCGCATCGAGTGCGCCGAACGGTTCGTCCATCAATAGGATGTCGGCGTCGTTGGCCAGAACTCGCGCGATCGCTACGCGCTGTTTCATGCCGCCGGATAGCTGGCTTGGATAGTAGTCGGCGAACTTGGCCAGTCCCACCATCTCGGTATAGCGCCCTGATATCTCATCGATCTTGTCTTTCGCCAGGCCGCGCTGCCTGGGACCGAAGGCGATATTTTGCCGCACCGTAAGCCAAGGAAACAGCGCGAAATCCTGGAATACCATGCCGCGCTCCGGGCCTGGTCCCGTTATGGGCGTACCGTACATCTCGACGGTGCCGGAGGATGCCTTCTCGAAGCCCGCAATAATCCGTAACAACGTGGATTTTCCACAGCCCGAGGCGCCGATCAGGCAGACGAATTCCCCTTTGTTGATTGTCAGATTAATATCGCGCAGGGCTTCCACACTGCTGCCCTTCAGGTCAAAGTATTTAGCTACGTGGTTGATCGCGAGTGTGGGGCGTGTCGCCTTCATTGCGGCATTATTCATGGTGCTGGGGACTCCATGCCAGGAGACGGTTGTTCAGCATTACGATCAACCAGTCGGTCGCGAAACCCAGTACGCCGATCACAATCATGCCAACGATCGCCAGATCGGTGCGCGAAAGGTTGCGCCCATCCATGATCACGGACCCGAGGCCGGTCGGTACGCCCGTCATTTCGCCGACCACAATCAGGATCCAGGCAAACCCGTGGCCGAGGCGAAGTCCGTTGAAAATTGCCGGCAGGGACGCTGGCAGCACAATCTGCCGGAACATTGCCGAGCCGGAGCAGCCCAGCATGGAGGCGGCTTCAAACAATCGCGGATCGACGGATCGCACGCCGAAGACAGTGTTCAGCATGATTGGGAAGAACGCGCCGAGAAATACCAGAAAGATCGCGGCATTCGGGCCCAAGCCGAAGAAGATCATGGAAAGGGGCAACCAAGCAGTCACGGGAATCGGGCGCAGCAGTGAGATTGTAGGATCGAGCATCTGCCGCAGGAGCTTGATTCGCCCGATCATCAGCCCGATCGGTATGCCGAGCGCTGCCGCCAGCAAGAAGCCGCCATACACCCGCTCCATCGACTTCTGTACGTGGGTAAGAATTGTCCCGCTGAACGCGTCGTCGTAAATTCCACCGAAACTGAAGTCGTACATCATCACGGCGACTTCACGCGGGCTTGGGATAAGCCGTGTGCCCGTGTAGCGAACGGCCAGGTCCCAAAGTATTACCAGCAAGATCGGGAAGCCGGCGCCGAGGGCGATACCACTGATGCGATCACGCAAGCGACGGCGGCGCGCAATTTTCGCGGAAGCGTCTTTATGTGAGGCAAGGGATATCGGGTCTGGCGGTGCGTTCCGGGTCAGTTCGTTCATCGTGCGGCGTCTGTTCCTACGCGACGAATTTGTGGGTGATGTGGCGGTCGAAATCCGGTATCTGTCGGATTTGCTTGTTGTCGTGCATCACTTTCAGATAAGCCTTGGCGCGCGTGACAAACACATCGTCCAGCTTCCATGAAAGCTCGACGTTCGGGACAGCCAGTTCGATTGAGGGTCGCTGCTGCCCGAGCGCCTTCATCGCAACTTCGACCATCTGCGGCCGGTTTGCCATTGCATAATCGGTCGCCTTCTTGTGCATCTCGACGACCATCTTGAGGCGGGCGGGGTTCTCTTTGATCAGCTTCTCGCTAGCCGAGAGGATCATGTTGAGCGAACCGATAGGGGTCGAGTAGGGGTACTCCACCAGTCGCCCGACGCCCTTCGCCAGGCTGATGCCCGGCGCGGGTTCCGCACCGACATAGGCGTCCACATCGCCGCGTTCCAGTGCTGCCGGCATGTCGCTGAATGACAGCCGGATGTTCTGTATATCTTTGATCGACATCCCTTCCATCCTGAGGCGTTCAAGGATCACAGCCTCTTGCGTCGAGCCTGGCCAGATAGCGACCTTCTTGCCCCTCAGGTCCTTGATGGACTTAATATCCGACTTCGCGTTGGCAATGATGCCCATGCCGCGGTTGGTCGCGTTGGCGACGATTACCACCGGTTCCCCGGCGGCAGCACCCAGGTAGAACGCGGCGATCCCATGAATGCAGGTATCCACCGTGCCAGTGAGCACTGCGTTCTTGCCATCGGTCGGGCTTTCAAACGGAATGACTTCCACCGTGTAGCCGGGCGGTGCGAATTTCTCGTAGAAGTAAGGAGTGATGCCGTGGATGAGTTTTAGCGTGCCGACCCGGAGGACCTTCTTCTCTTGTGCGAATGCCAGGGGCGCGGCGATCGCAGTCGCCAAGGCCAGGAGGGCGGCTCTGCGAATCTTGTTCATGCTGTTGCTCCTTGCAATTGATGGGGCAGATTGTTACTGCGCTTGATTGTCAAGGTTGGTCACAAAGACGGACGCGAGCAAACTACGCGGGCGAAACATCACGTAGAAGCCTTGATACCTCCCCCGGAGCCATCCACCAAGTCAGCCAGCTAGCGCTCTGCCCGTACTTGGGTCGCGAACTCAGCATATACCTTTCGTCTGCGTCGCGCTCCGCCAGCCATGCAATCGCCGCGCGTACCTCGGTGACTATGCCATCGAGCGGCTTCTCAGGCGCAAGCGTGTAGCCGACGAACGCCACGTGAATGCCATGCGCGAGCGGTCCGGTGGCGAGGAAGCTGAAGTTCTCTTTGGCACGCATCTGCCAATAGCCGCCGTGGATGAATACCAGCACTGGTCCGGGCGATTGCGCCGCGAAATAGTCGATGCGATTGCGTTCGGCCGGCTCGTAACGCAGGTCGAGGTGCTGGCTGCGCGCTTGGAAGTCGGCGAGGAGTGCGAGGCTTTCGCTGACGGCTGCGCTGTTGTCATAGGCAGCGTCAAGGGCCGCGCGATCCATTCCACGGTAAATGGGCGTAGAGTTCATGGCGATTTCACGTATTTGGGTTGGGGGCGGCGTCGCGCCTCCGACTTGGAAGACTGCCCGTTGCGTGCGCATCTAGGCGCCGGTGGAAATACGGGCTACCGTTCGGATTGTGCAAGGAAATACGAGACAGACATGATTTGACTAAGCGGCAAGCGCATCGCGGTCGGCGGCTTCATGCACGAGACCAACACGTTCCAGCCCAGGAAAACCACCTACGCGGATTTCGCGGAAGCGGGCGACCGGCCGCCGTTGGTGCGCGGTGCGGAGGTGCTCACGCGCTTCGACGGCATGAACCAGTCGATCGTCGGTGCGCTGGAGGTTCTCCGGCCGACCGGCGCGACGCTGGTGCCGCTGCTCTGGACGTCCATCACGCCGGCGTTGTGCACCGGCCCTGGCACGATCGCCGCGCGCAGCCCGGCATTGGGCGCAAGCGCCCCGTGAAAGCGGATCAGGTGCAGACGCCGGCGCGGCACCAGTGCGGCCAGGCGCTGCATGAATTCGCAATGCCGCCAGGAATGGCCAGACTTAGGGCCGGCCCGCTTTGACGAGTACCGGAGGGTACCGCCGCAGGGGAGTAAAACCGCGAGATCAAAAGAAAGGCATTGCGCGCATAGCGAAAAAGCAACCCCATGGATTCCCGCTTGCGCGGGAATGACGGAAGTCATGGCGAGAGGCCAGACAGATCGCAAGACGCCACGAGATTGCCGCGTCCCCTCTGGGGATTACTTCGGGCAGCGGCTTCGCCTCCGCGCAATGACGCGGTGGGGGAATAAGCCGGAAACGCCCTACTGGCGCTGGTTTTGGCGCCGGCCGCGCTGCGCGCTTAACGTTCGCTACGCTCACGTCAGTCTTCGCCGCAACAAGCCCTGCGGGCGTGTTGTCAGCCATCGTTACTCCGAAAATCACCGCAAATTCAGGGCGCCTGCGGCCTCTTCACCCGAAACCACGCCGCATACAACGCCGGCAGGAACAGCAGTGTCAGCGCCGTGGCGACAATAAGTCCACCCATGATGGCCACCGCCATCGGCCCGAAAAACGCGCTGCGGGTGAGCGGGATCATCGCCAGCACCGCCGCCGCGGCGGTAAGGACGATGGGACGGAAGCGCCGCACCGTCGAATCGACAATGGCGATCCAGGGCGGACTGCCGGCGGCGATGTCCTGCTCGATCTGGTCGACGAGGATGACCGAGTTGCGCATGATCATGCCCGAGAGCGCGATGGTGCCCAGCATGGCGACAAAACCGAAGGGCACGTTAAACACCAGCAGCGCGATGGTCACGCCGATCAGGCCCAGCGGCGCGGTCAGCACCACCAGCAGCACGCGCTGGAAGCTTTGCAACTGCACCATCAGCACGGTGAACACCACCACCAGGAACAGCGGCACGCCGGCGGCGACCGATTTGCCGCCCTTGGCGCTGTCTTCCACCGCACCGCCGGTCTCGAGCAAATAGCCCGGCGGCAGCGCCGCGCGAATAGACGCGAGCTTGGGCTCGATTTGCGCGGTCACCGCCGGCGCCTGAATCTTGCCGTAGACGTTGGCCCTGACGGTGACGGTGGGCAGGCGGTTGCGCCGCCAGATGATGCCCTCCTCAAAGCCGTAGGAAATGGTGGCGATCTGCGACAAGGCCACCGGCTTGCCCGAAGGGGTGGGCACGGACAGGTTGGCGAGCAGCGAAAGGCGTGCGCGCTCCTCATCGGCGCCGCGCAGCAACACCTCCACCAGCTTGTCGCGCTCGCGAAAGTACGTGACGCTAAAACCGTTGAGCGAGGTGCTGAGGAAGCCCGCCAGTTCCTGCGACGAGATGCCCAGCACGCGCGCCTTGGCCTGGTCGATGTCGAGCTTCACCACCTTGGCCGGCGCATCCCAGTCGAACTGCACGTTTTGCAGGTTGCTGTTGGCGCGCATTACCGCGGCCACCTGGTCGGCGAGGCCGCGCACCGTGGCGATGTCTTCGCCCGACACGCGGAACTGCACCGGGAAGCCCACCGGCGGTCCGTTCTCGAGCCGGTTGATGCTGGCGAGAAGGCCGGGGAAGTCCTCCTCGAACAGGCGGATCAGCCGGCTGCGCAGGGCTTCGCGCTCGGACTGTCCCCTGGTGAGGATGACGAATTGGGCGAAGTTGGTATTGGCCAGTTGCTGGTCCAGCGGCAGGTAAAAACGCGGGCTGCCGATACCGACATAGCTGACGTAATTGTCTATGGTCTTGGCGGCCTGTTCCTTGTCGAGGATGGCCTCGAGCTTTTTCACCGCGGTCTCGGTGGCCGCATAAGACGAGCCCTCGGGCAGGCGCATGTCTACGAGCAGCTCAAGGCGCGTGGAGTCGGGGAAGAACTGCTGCTGCACGTAGCCGAAGGCGAACACCGACAGGGCGAACATGCCGACGGTGATGGCGATCACCGTCTTGCGCTGCGCCACGCACCAGTCCACCAGTGCGCGAAATCGGCGGAAAAACGGCGTGTCGTAAAGGGCTTTTTCCGCTTCGTCCGGATTGGCGTGGCCCTTTATTTTGGAAAAATCGGGCAACAGCTTGAAACCGATATAAGGGACGAACACCACCGCCGCCACCCAGGACACCAGCAGCGCGATCACCGTCACCTGGAATATCGAGCGCGTGTACTCGCCGGTGGACGAAGCCGCGGTGGCGATGGGCAGGAAGCCGGCGGCGGTGACCAGCGTGCCGGTGAGCATGGGCATCGCCGTCGAGGTATAGGCAAAGCTTGCCGCGCGCACGCGGTCCCAGCCTTCCTCCATTTTGCGCGCCATCATTTCGACCGCGATGATGGCGTCATCGACCAAAAGACCGAGCGAAATGATCAGCGCGCCGAGCGAAATCTTGTGCAAGCCGATGTCAAACAGGCTCATGAACAAGAAGGTGATGGAAAGCACCAGCGGAATCGACAAGGCCACGACGATGCCGGTGCGAAGCCCGAGCGAGAGCAGGCTGACGGCGAGAACAATGATCACCGCCTCGGCGAGCGAACGGGCAAATTCACCGATGGAGCGCCTGACCGAATCGGGCTGGTTGGATACCTGCTGCAGGTCGACGCCGACCGGCAGTCCGGCCTGGATGCGCGCGCTCACCACCTCGAGCCGCTCTCCGAGCGCGATAATGTCGCCGCCCTTGCTCATTGAAACACCGATGCCAAAGGCTTCGCGCCCCTTGAAGCGCATTTTCGAGACCGGCGGGTCGGCATAGCCGCGGTAGACCCGCGCAATGTCGCCAAGGCGGATCAGCCGGCCGTTGGCGCGCAGCGAAATTTCGCGAATCGCCTCGGGCGAGGAAAAATTGCCCGAAACTCGCAGGTATATCTTGTCGCTGGCGGTGTCGAACACGCCCGAGGGCGCCAGTGCATTCTCCTGCTGCAGTACGGTGAAAATGGCCTGGGGATTGATGCCCAGGTTGGCCAGCTTGGCGTTGGAGATTTCGATGAAGACCTTTTCCTCCTGCTCACCGAAAAACTCCACCTTGGCCACGCCGGGCACGCGCAGCAGCTCGAGGCGTATGCGGTCGGCGTATTGCTTGAGTTGCGCATAGTCAAAGCCGTCGCCGGTCAGGGCGTAAATGTTGCCGAAGGTGTCGCCGAACTCATCGTTGAAATACGGCCCTTGTATGCCCGCGGGCAGGGTCTGGCGGATGTCGCCGATTTTCTTGCGCACCTGGTACCAGATCTCGGGAATGGCCGAGGCCGGCGCCGAGTCCTTTGCCAGGAACATCACCAGCGATTCGCCCGGCTTGGAGTAGCTGCGGATCACGTCGACGTAGGGCGCTTCCTGCAGCTTTTTTTCTATGCGATCGGTGACTTGTTCGGCCACCTCGTGCGCCGTGGCGCCCGGCCAGTTGGTGCGCACCACCATGACCTTGAAGGTAAAGGGCGGATCTTCCGACTGGCCGAGCTTGTCATAGGAAGCAATGCCCATGACCGAGAGTGCCAGCATGAAGTACAGCACCAGGCCGCGATGCTTGAGCGCCCACGCGGAAAGATTGAAATGCCTCATGCCCACACTCTCACGGCGCAGCGCACTTACTTTGCCGTCGCTTTGGCCACAGGGTCGGCCGTTGCGGTTGCACCCTGCGTTGCCAGCGCCCTGACCACCTGGCCTGGCAGCAAGCGGTTCACGCCGGCGGTCACCACTTGCTCGCCCTCGGCGAGGCCGGAGGTAATGGTCACGGCGTTCTCGCGGTATTCACCGATAGTGACCGCGCGCAGGTTGACCTTGCCCGAAGCCGCATCAAACACCCACACCGAGGGCACGCCCTTGGCCTCGATCAGCGCGGAGAGCGGCAGCGCGACCAGCGTGGCCGCGCCAACGCTTGCGCCCTGCACCAGCACATTGGCGGTCATGCCAAGGGCCACGGTTTCGTCGGCGCCCGGCAGGCTGACCTTGACGGCGAAAGTACGGGTCGCAGCGTCGACGCCGGGCGAGATTTCGCGCACCCGCGCCGGGTGGATTTTTTCCGGGCTCGACCACAGGGTCACGGCAACCGTCTTCGCCGCGCGCAAGGCGGCGAGCTTGTTCTCCGACACATTGATGAGCACTTCTTTTTCTTCCGGGCGGGCCAGGCGCAGCACCGCCTGGCCGGCGGCGACCACCTGCCCGGACTCGGCCAGCACCGCCGTGATCACGCCGTCCTGGTCGGCGACGAGCGTGGCGTAGGCGGCCTGGTTGCGGCTGACGTCGTATTGCGACTGCGCCTGGTCAAGTTTCGCCTTCGCGGCGTTGTGGGTATTGAGCCTGGCCTCGTATTGCGCCTGGCTGATGAATTTTTTTTCCAGCAGGCTGGCGTAGCGATCGAGTTCGGCCTTGGCGAAACTGGCGTCGGCCTGCGCCGCCGCGAGCTGGGCCTTGGCTGCATCGGCATTGAGTTGGGTATCCTGCGGATCGAGCCGCGCCAGCGCCTGGCCTTTTTTCACGCGCGCGCCGACATCAACCAGGCGCGCAACGATTTTTCCGCCGATGCGAAACCCCAGGTCCGCCTCGTGCCGGGCACGCACTTCACCGGCATAGACGTCCTGGTTCTGGCCCGCACCCAGCAGCACTTTTTGCAGCAGCACCGGACGAATCGCCTCGGTCTTTTGCTCGCCTTGTCCGCATGCGGCAAGAACGAGTGCCAGCAGCAACGGCGCAATGTATGAATTCATGATATCCCCTGATTACTGACCGTAAAGTCAGCAATCCGAATGATAAATGACCGATGGGTCAGTTGTAAATAGTTCCTTCGAAAAATCGGCATCTGACTGGAAAGCCACGCCAGACGGGGCTTCCCAGCCTATGGCCTCGGCCACATGTCATGCATCAATGTCGCAGCGGCGGCCTGCGGGCGGCATCCGGACGGCACAAGCAGGCCGCCATCAATTGGCCGGGCGGATATCCATGGCCAGGGTGTATTGGTCGCTGCGCGCCTTGTAGGTGAGGTTTTTCTTCATGCCCCAGGTGCTCACTTCGTAATGCAGCGGAATGATCGCCAGTTCGCCGATGGCGATTTCGGCCGCCTCGGCCAGCAGCGCTTCGCGCTTGCCGTCGTCTATGGTAGCCAGCGCCTGCTGCGTCAGGGCATCCACTTTGGCGTTCGAATAGCGGCCGCGGTTGGCAGTGCCGAATCCGAGCTGCGTGTTGTAACTGTGTATCAGTGCGCGCAGCGGCGAGGAGGTTTCGCCCGAGTCCGCGCCCCAGCCCACCAGCATCAGGCTGAATTCGAGTTTTGACGCCCGGGTGAAATACACGCTCGATGGCATGGTCTCCACCCTGGCATCGATGTTCACCCGGCGCAGCAATTGCGCCACCGTCTGCACGATCTTGTCATCGTTGATATAGCGGTTGTTGGGACCGTGCACGGTAATGCGAAAGCCGTTGGGATAGCCCGCCTCGGCCATCAGCTTGCGCCCGGCGTCCGGATCGTACTTTTCCGGCTTGAGTTTTTTGCTGGTGCCGAAAAAGAACTCCGGCAGCAACTGCCCCGCCGGCACCGCCTTGCCCTCCATGACGCGCGCAACAATGGCCTCGCGGCTCATCGCCAGCGACATCGCCTTGCGCACCCTGAAGTCGCGCAAGGGGTTGGTGTCGAGGATGGGCTGGCCGGCGTTGTCGGTGACAAAGGGCGAGCTCTTTTCGCGTCCGGTGTCGATGTGCAGAAAAATAAGGCGGTTGGAAATGCCCGAGGCGACGTTGAGGTTCTTGTCCTTTTCCAGTTGCGCCGCATCGGCGGTGGGCACGCTCTCGATGAAGTCGGCCCCGCCCGAGAGCAGCGCCGCCACTCGGGCCGCCGGGTTGACGATGACCTTGAAGGTGACCTTGTCCCAGGGTTCGCGCCCGCCCCAGTACTTGTCGTTGGCGGCAAGGACGATGCGCTCGCCCGGCACATAGGCGACAAACTTGTAGGGACCGGTGCCGATGGCAGCCTTGCCCGAGTTGTAGTCCTCGGTGCCCGCCTTTTCGCCGTGTTTTTTTGACACCATGGCGACCGCACTGATGTCGTTGGGAAAGGTCGGCGCCGGCTTGGCCGTCTTGATCAATATCAGATGCGGGTTCTTCACCTCCACCACCAGGTCCTTGGGCACATAGGTGCCAAAAGAGGAAGGGCTGTTGGGCACAGTGGGTGCGCGCTTGAAACTGAATACCACGTCCTCGGCGCTGAAGTCCGAACCGTCGTGCCACTTGACGCCCTTGCGCAATTGCATTTCCCAGGTGGTGTCATTCAGCGCCTTCCAAGCGGTGGCAAGGCCGGGCGTGAGCTTTTGCTTCGCGTCGCTGCGGATCAGCGCGTCAAAGACGTGCTTGGACATCGAGGTGTTGGGACTGTAGTTGTGATAATGCGGATCAAGCGAGGTGATGGCCGCGCCCAGCGCGACGGTAAGGTCTTTTGCGACAGCGGCCGCCGGGAGCGCAAGAACCAGCAGGGCGGCGGCGCAACTGAGCAGTGGACGGGCGGCGGGCATGCGTGACTCCGGGAGAAGGACGGGGAGCGTGCAGTCTACAAGAAATAAACCACGCACCGCCGTGACAAGCAATCGGACGCCGCAAAAATGAAAAAGGGACGCCGAGGCGTCCCTTTTTGACTGCGCGTGCCCGGCAATGCGGGCAGCGGGCGGTTATTCCGCGGCGTCGGTCTTGGCCGGCTCCACCTTGGCAACCAGGGCCTTGGCACCGGGGATGCGCGCGGTAAGTTTTTCGCGAATGCGCGCGGACTTGCCCGAACGGTCGCGCAGGTAGTAGAGCTTGGCGCGGCGCACGTCGCCCTTCCTCTTGACTTCGATCGAGGCGATCAGCGGCGAATAGGTCTGGAAGGTACGCTCGACACCCTCGCCCGAGGAGATCTTGCGCACGGTGAAAGCCGAGTTGAGGCCGCGGTTGCGCTTGGCGATGACCACGCCTTCATAGGCCTGGATACGCTTGCGCTCGCCCTCTTTGACGTTGACGTTGACGATGACCGTGTCACCGGGTGCAAATACCGGGAGGGTCTTGCCCAGACGGGCGATTTCTTCCTGCTCAAGCTGCTCAATCAGATTCATGCTCATTTCCCTTCATCGTTTCGACCCAGGATGTGTCCGCATCCGATACTCTGGAAATCAGGACCCGCCCTGCTCGTTTTGGTCCCGCCGGAATTCTTCCAGCAGGCTCTTTTCGGTCTGTGATAGGCCCCGGCTTTCGAGAAGCTCGGGGCGTCGCAGCCATGTTCTTCCAATCGCTTGCTTCAACCGCCAGCGCGTGATGTCCGCATGGTTGCCCGACATCAGCACCGGCGGCACCGCCTCGCCTTGATACACCTCGGGCCGCGTGTACTGCGGCCCTTCGAGCAGTCCGGCGCAAAACGAATCCTGCAACGCCGAACCTTCATCGTTCAACACCCCCGGCAACTGCCGCACGCAGGCGTCGATCAAAACCATCGCGGCCAGTTCGCCGCCCGAGAGCACGTAATCGCCGACGGACACCTCCTCATCGACCACCCGCGAGAGCAATCTCTCGTCTATGCCCTCGTAACGCCCGCAAAGCAGCAACAGCCTGGGCTCTGCGGACAACCCGATCACCTTCTTGTGATCGAGCACCGCACCCTGCGGCGAGAGGTAGATCACCCTCGCCCTGCCCTCGCCCGCCGCTTGCGCCGCGTTCACCGCCTGTTCCAGCGGGTCGGCCAGCATCACCATGCCCGGCCCGCCCCCGTAAGGCCGATCATCGACCGTACGGTGATTATCCGTTGTGAAATCGCGCGGATTCCACGTTCTCAACCCGAAACGCCCCTGTTCGCGTGCACGCCGGGTGATGCCCCACTCGGTGACCGCGGCGAACATCTCGGGAAACAGCGTGATGCAATCAAACTGCATCATCACGCCACCCTGAGCAACCCCGGCTCACCAGTCCAGCCCCCATTCCACATGTATCTTCGCGCCGGCCATGTCAACCTGGCGCACCACCGTAGGCACAAAGGGGATCAAGCGTTCCCGTCCTTCGGCACCTGCTGTATCGGCTGCAGCCACGACGCGCAGCACATCGTGCGCTCCGTTGGAGTACAACTCGGCGACCGTGCCAAGCGCCTCGCCCTGCTCATTCACCACCTCAAGGCCGACCAGGTCGGCTTTGTAAAATTCGTTCTCACCGCTGTCGGGGAGCGCCGAACGCGGCAGCGCCACGTCCATCCCCTTTAACTTCACCGCCTCTTCAGGAACCACGATCCCGTCAATTTGCGCGACGAGGTGTTTGCCCTTTTGTTCGCTGTCCAGAACCCTGCACTCGCGCCATTCGACGCCGCCCCCCGGACCGTTGCGACCCAGCCACCAGTTCGGGTGTTTGCTCAACATGTCTATCTCGGTGGTGTGCGGGACCAGCTTGATCCAGCCTTTGACACCCCAAGGCCCGACCACCCGCGCCATCACGATCAACTGTTCGGCAAGCCCCGCCGCGGCCTTCACCGGCACCGCCTGGCGACTTATTTTGCCGCCGCTGCTCCGGCGGCCTTGCTGAAGGTCTTGGCCAAACGCGCCACGGTCGGCGACATTTGCGCGCCCTTGCCCGTCCAGAAGCTCAGGCGCTCCATGGAAATGCGCAGCCCTTCGCGGCCTTCCGGCGCTTTCGGGTCGTAAAATCCGACGCGCTCAAGGAAACGCCCCTGGGTGCGGAATTTCGAATCGGCGGCAACGATGCTGTAAAACGGACGGTGCTTGGCACCGCCACGAGCTAAACGAATAACAACCATTTCAATTTCTCCGATGCGGAGGGATTAAATCCAAGCCACTCGGCCAAGATTGGGAAAGCCCGTGATTTTACGCGGGTTTCTGCCTTCTTGGCAAGTTCAGACTTGGCCAGCGGGCCGCTGTCCGTCGCGCGCCCATTCCGGGGCCGTTTTTCTTTAAAAATCAACGATGATCCTGCTTCTGCGACGGTCGATTTACGCTGCGGCAAGCAGCCGGCCCGGGCAAACCGGGGCCGCGCCCCACCCGCGAGGTCTAACGCATGCCCGGCAGCATGCCCTTCATGCCGCGCATCATCTTTTGCATGCCGCCTTTTTGCATTTGCTTCATCATTTTTTGCATTTGCTCGAACTGGCTCAAAAGCCGGTTGACCTCCTGCACCGATACGCCGGCGCCGGCGGCGATGCGACGCTTGCGCGAAGCCTTGAGCAATTCGGGCTTGGCGCGCTCGAGCCGCGTCATCGAGTTGATGATGCCCTCGGTGCGGCGCATCTGTTTTTCTCCTACATCGGCCGACTGCGCCTGCGCCGCCTGCGCCAGTTGCGCCGGGAGCTTGTCGATGAGCGAGGCGAGGCCGCCCATTTTGCGCATTTGCGCGATCTGCGCCTTGAAATCCTCGAGGTCGAATCCCTTGCCCTTCTTGAACTTCTCGGCGAGCTTGATCGCCTCTTCCTGGTCGACACCTTTGCGCGCCTCCTCTACGAGCGACAGGATGTCGCCCATGCCGAGAATGCGGCCGGCCATGCGCTCGGGATGGAAGGGCTCGAGGCCGCCGATTTTTTCACTGGTGCCGGCGAACTTGATCGGTTTGCCGGTGACCTGGCGCACCGACAGCGCGGCTCCGCCGCGCGAATCGCCGTCGAGTTTTGTCAGCACCACGCCGGTGAGCGGCAGCGCCTCGCTGAACGCGCGTGCGACGTTGATCGCGTCCTGCCCCTGCATGGCATCGACGACGAACAGGGTCTCAACCGGATTGACCGCGGCGTGGATCTGGCCGATCTCGGCCATCATCGCCTCGTCTATGGCCAGGCGCCCGGCGGTGTCGACAATCAGCACATCCTGGTAATGCGTCCTGGCATGCTGCAGGGCGGCGGTGGCGATAGCGACCGGCTTTTGCGCGCTGTCGGAGGCAAAAAAATCGGCGCCCACCTGCGCCGCGAGCAGGCGCAGTTGCTCGATCGCGGCCGGGCGGTAAACGTCGCAGGAAACAAGCAGGACTTTTTTCTTTTGCTCCAGCAGCAGCTTGGCGAGTTTTCCCGATGAGGTGGTCTTGCCCGAACCCTGCAGGCCGGCCATCAGGATGACCGCCGGCGGCTGCGCCGCAAGATTGAGCGCGGCATTCTCCCCGCCCATCAGCGCGGTCAGTTCGCGATGCACCACCGAAACCAGGGCCTGCCCCGGCGTGAGGCTGCCTATCACTTCCTCGCCCAGCGCTTTTTCCCTTACCGCGGCGATAAAGTCGCGCACCACCGGCAGGGCGACGTCGGCCTCGAGCAGCGCCATGCGCACCTCGCGCAGCGCATCGGCGATATTGGTCTCGGTGAGGCGTGCCTCGCCCCGGATTGTCTTGATGACGCGCGACAGGCGCTGGGTGAGGTTTTCAAGCATGATGGGATTCTGATTTTGTCCGGATATGGCCGCGGCACTGGATAGTCTGGAACCAGGGCGGGCAGTGTAAACTCATGGCTATGCCTATTCTACTGTACGCAGTCACGGCCGCCCTCTACGGTCTGCTCGCCCTTTACTTCTGGCGCACGCGGTGGTGCAAGGCCGCGCAGGCGGACACCACACAAACGGACACCACCACGGTCGCCGCGAGGACTGCTGCGACGCGCGGCTGGGAACACGCGGCGATACTGGCGCCATTGCTGTTGCACGCCCTGCTTCTCTACCAGGTGCTGTTCGGTGCGCCGGAACTGCGCTTCGGTTTCGGTCTCGCGCTGTCCATCATCCTGTGGCTCGCCGTGCTCATTTACTGGCTGGAAAGGCATTTCCTCAACCTCGAGGGCATGCAGCCGGTCCTTCTTGCAACTGCGGCGGTCTGCTCCTTCCTGCCGCTGCCTTTTCCCGGGCTGCTCAGCCCGGCCTACGCCCATGCGCTCGAGTTTCGCCTGCACCTCGCGCTGGGCATGCTCGCCTACAGCCTGTTCACCATCGCCGCGCTGCAGGCATTCCTGATGACCCTGCTCGAGCGCAGGTTGCGCGGCCGCACGGTGGCCGGGCCGCTCGCTTCCCTGTCGCCGCTGCTGACCATGGAATCGGTGCTGTTCAAACTAATCGCCATGGGCTTTTTCCTGCTGACCCTGACGCTGGTAACCGGCGCGATATTCTCCGAAACCATATTTCAACAGGCGATGAAGTTCAGCCACAAGACGCTGTTTGCGGTGCTTTCCTGGCTGATTTTCGCCGCGCTGCTGGCCGGACGCCACTTCTACGGCTGGCGCGGCCGCAAAGCTCTGCGCTGGACGCTGTCCGGGTTTTCCGCCTTGCTCCTCGCCTACGTCGGCAGCCGCTTCGTGCTCGAAGTGATACTCAGCCGGACGCTGTCCTGATCGGGTCCGCCCGGATGCCACAACGGGGCACGGCAAACATGCGCACATAGATGGATGACATCCCCTTATCGGCCCAGCTGGGCGCGCTGGCCATGTTGCTCGTCGGATCCGGCTTTTTTTCGATAGCCGAGACCAGCATGATGGCGATCAACCGCTACCGGCTCAAGGCGCTGGTCCGCTTGGGCAGCCGCGGCGCCCTCATCGCATCGGAACTGCTGGCACACACCGACCGGCTGCTGGGCGTGATCCTGCTGGGTAACAACCTGGTGAATGCCGCGGCGGCCGTACTGGTGAGCGTGATCACCCTGCGTCTGTTCGGCGAAAGCGAGTTTGCCCTCGGCATCGGCACCCTTGCCGTGACCTTTCTCATCCTGGTGTTCGCCGAAATCACACCCAAGGTCATCGGTGCCGCTTATCCCGAACGGATCGCGCTGACGCTCGCCTACGTTCTCAAGCCCATGCTCAGGGTGCTCTACCCGGTGGTCTGGTTCGTCAACCTGTTTGTCGGTGCGCTGCTGTTCCTTACGCGCCTCAAGCCGCGCGCCGGCGACCAGCCGCAACGCCTGTCGATGGAGGAACTGCGCTCGGTGGTGCTCGAGTCGGCCAACTTCATGCCGAAAAAACACCAGTCGATACTGATGAACCTGTTCGACCTGGAGCGCATCACCGTCGAGGACGTGATGACGTCGCGCGCGCGAATCGAGACAATAGACCTCGAGGCACCGATCGAGCAGATCATGCAACAGCTGGCCACCAGTTACCACACGCGGTTGCTGGTCTACCGTGGCGAACTTGGCAACATCGCCGGCATCCTGCATCTGCGGCGCGTGCTGCGCCTGGTGCAGTCCGGCGAGCTCGATGCCGAACGCCTTGCACAGTTGCTCATCGCCCCCTACTACATCCCGGCCAGCACACCGCTGTTTGCGCAACTGCAGTATTTCCAGGAAAACCACCAGCGCTTCGCCCTGGTGGTGGACGAGTACGGCGAACTGCTGGGCCTGGTGACGGTTGAGGACATCATCGAGGAATTGATAGGCGAATTCACCTCCACCGCGCCGGCGCGCGCCAACCGCCTCGCCTGGGATGCCGATGGCAGCAGCCTGGTCGAGGGTTCGAGCGCACTGCGCGAGCTCAACCGCAAACTCGGCCTCAATCTTCCGATGGACGGACCCAAGACCCTCAACGGCCTCATCCTTGAACACTTCCAGGACATCCCTGAGGCCGGCATCAGCCTGAAGATCGCCGGCGTGGCGATGGAAGTCGTGCAAACCCTGGACCGGGCGGTGAAAACCGTCCGCCTGTTCCGCCCCGACCCGGAAACCGAGGACTAGCCGATTCATTGTTAAAGTGTGCGATTTTGCACAGCGGCGCAGCGGTTTTTTACCCGGGCGAAACGGATAAATGATGAGTTGGATTAGTTACTTACGGTAAAAACCTTAAGCTTTACAAAAGCGTCTGGAAAAGGCATCATCAGTTTTATCAGATTCGAATCAAGGCGTTACCATCCACCATCCGTCAAAATGCGCGCCCTTGCAGACCGTCCGGCACAATCCGGCCGTCAATGTGCCCGCCATCCCGGATCGCAGCCCTGCCCAAGTCTCGCCTGTCGCCGCGACAGCGCAACCTGTAGTGCCGGCGATTTAATGAGCGTGTTGACCACATCGCAACTGACCGCACTGCCGGGGCTCGCCCGCGCCCTGGTGCAGCACGGCCGCATCCGTGTTCCCGAAGCCGAGGGCATAGTCGCGCTGGCCAAGAGCAGCAACACCAGTTTTATAGAGCAATTGCTTGCCAGCAAGAAGTTCACCGCGCTGGAAGTCGCCGAGTTCGCCTCCAGCACCTTCGGGCTGCCGCTGTTCGACCTCGATGCCGCCGACCCCCTCGGCCTGGCGAGCGGGCTGATAGACCGCAAGCTGATGCAGTCGCGTCGCGTCGTCCCGCTGCAAAAGCGCGGCGGACGCCTCGCCATCGCCATCTCCGACCCCTCCAATACGCAGGCGCTCAACGACGTCAAGTTCCAGTCCAACCTCGCCATCGACCCGGTGGTCGTCGAGGACGACAAGCTCGGCGCGATCATACGGAGGGTAATCGAGAGTTCGGATACCTCGCTCAAGCAGCTGGTCGACGACAATTTTGACCTCGAATTTGCCGGCGGCGACGCCGAAAAACTCGAGGAGGAACGCGCCGCCGCGGCGAGCGAGGCCGACGACACACCGGTGGTCAAGTTCATCCAGAAAATGCTGCGCGACGCCATCAATGACGGCGCCTCGGACATCCACTTCGAACCGTATGAAAAGTATTACCGCGTGCGCTTTCGCATCGACGGCGAGCTGCGCGAAATGGCGCAACCGCCGCTGCTGCTGAAAGAAAAAATCGTCTCGCGCATCAAGGTGATTTCCCGCCTCGATATCTCGGAAAAACGCGCGCCGCAGGACGGCCGGCTCAAGCTTGTCCTGTCGAAGACCCGCGCCATCGATTTTCGGGTCAGCACTTTGCCGACGCTGTATGGCGAAAAGATCGTCATGCGCATCCTCGATCCGTCGTCGGTCACCCTGGGCATCGACGCCCTGGGCTACGATGCCGAACAAAAGGTCCACCTGCTCGAAGCCCTGCAGCGGCCCCACGGCATGATCCTGGTCACCGGCCCCACCGGCAGCGGCAAGACGGTGTCCCTCTACACCTGCCTTCACGTGCTCAACAAACCGGGCATAAACATTTCGGCCGCGGAAGATCCGGCAGAAATCACCCTGCCCGGCGTCAACCAGGTGAACATCAATGAGCGTGCCGGCCTCACCTTTGCCGCCGCGCTGCGCTCCTTCCTGCGCCAGGACCCCGACATCATCATGGTCGGCGAAATCCGCGACCTTGAAACAGCCGAAATGGCGGTCAAGGCGGCACAGACCGGCCACCTGGTGCTCTCCACGCTGCATACCAACGATGCGCCGACCACGCTGACGCGCCTGATGAGCATGGGCATAGCCCCGTTCAACATCGCCAGCAGCGTCACCCTGATCACCGCGCAGCGCCTTGCGCGGCGCCTGTGCGGCTGCAAAGTCCCGGTCAGCCTGCCGCGCGAGGCCTTGCTGCACGCCGGGTTTGCCGAGGCGGACCTGGATGAAGGCTGGCAACCCTACGGCCCCAAGGGCTGCGAACACTGCAAAGGCAGCGGTTACAAGGGCCGGGTCGGCATTTACCAGGTAATGCCCGTCTCGGACGAAATCAGTCGTATTATCATGCGTGGCGGCAACGCCATCGACATCGCCGACCAGGCGCGGCGCGAGGGTATCGCCGACTTGCGCCAGGCCGGCCTGCGCAAGGTCAGGCAGGGCCTGACTTCGCTTGAGGAAATCATGGCCGCGACAAACGAATGATGAATGAAGCACAGCGGTTGAACGGATAACCGGACTACAAGCAGGCAGGGGGGATCATGGCTACAGCGGCGGCGAAGCGCGATGCAATCAAGGAGTTCAACTTCACCTGGGAAGGAAAGGACAAGACCGGCAAGGCGGTCAAGGGGGAGATGCGCGCGCAGGGCGAAGCCGTCGTCAACGCCACGCTGCGCCGCCAGGGCGTGCTGGTTTCCAAGATCAAGAAACAGCGCGCCGGGTCCGGCGGCAGCGTAAGCGCCAAGGACATCACCCTCTTTACGCGCCAGCTGGCGACGATGATGAAGGCCGGCGTGCCGCTGCTGCAATCGTTTGACATCGTCGGCAAGGGCCACTCCAACCCGGCGGTCGCGCGCTTGCTGATGTCGATCAAGACCGAGGTTGAAACCGGGTCGTCACTGACCAACGCCTTCAAGAAATATCCGCTGCATTTTGACGCGCTGTTTTGCAACCTGGTAGGCGCCGGCGAACAGGCCGGTATCCTCGAGAGCCTGCTTGACCGGCTCGCCACCTACAAGGAAAAAACCGAGGCGATCAAGTCAAAAATCAAGGCGGCGCTGTTTTATCCGGTGGCGATTATCGTTGTCGCCTTCATCATCACCGCCGTGATCATGATTTTCGTCATCCCGGCGTTCAAGCAGGTGTTCACCAGTTTCGGCGCCGACCTGCCCACACCGACCCTCATCGTCATGGGCATTTCGGATAATTTCGTCAAGTACTGGTACCTCATTTTTGGCGGCGTCGGCGGCGGCATTTACTTCTTTCTCGAGTCATGGAAGCGCTCGCTGGCGGTGCAGATTTTCATGGACAAGTTGATGCTCAAGGCGCCGGTTTTCGGCCACCTCGTGCGCATTTCCACCATCGCCCGCTGGACGCGGACCCTGTCGACCATGTTTGCCGCCGGTGTGCCGCTGGTCGAGGCGCTCGACTCGGTGGGCGGGGCCTCGGGCAACTATGTCTACGCCGCGGCGACCAAAATCATCCAGCGTGAGGTGAGCACCGGCACCGCGCTCACGGTGGCGATGCAAAATTCCAACCTATTCCCCAACATGGTGATCCAGATGGTTTCCATCGGCGAGGAGTCGGGCGCGCTCGATGGCATGTTGTCCAAGGTGGCGGACTTTTTTGAAGCCGAGGTCGACGACGCGGTGGCCTCGCTGTCCTCCCTGATGGAACCGGTGATCATGGTGGTGCTGGGCGGCCTCATCGGCGGCATGGTGGTCGCGATGTACCTGCCGATTTTCAAACTCGGCCAGGCTGTATAAGCCCTTGCCAATCCAGGCGCGGGGTTACGGGCCGGGCCTGTAACCCCTTTTTCTTGTCCCGAAAATGCTGACCGAACTCGCGCAACCCGCCGTATTTGTGACGTTTTCCCTGGTGACCGGTCTTTGTATCGGCTCCTTCCTCAATGTCGTCATCCATCGCCTGCCACGCATGATGGAACACGAGTGGCAGGAGCAGTGCGCCGAGTTGCGCGATGAGGAACCGCCGGCGCGGCAGGGCAGTTACAACCTGCTGCACCCGGGCTCGCATTGCCCCAAATGCAACCACCGCATCAGCGCCGTCGAGAACATTCCGCTCGTGTCCTGGGCCCTACTGCGCGGCCGCTGCTCCGAGTGCAAGACGCGCATCAGTGTGCGCTACCCGCTGGTCGAGGCGCTCACCGGCATTGCCACGGCCGGCGCGGCAATGCATTTTGGCTTTACCCCTGCGGCGGCCGGTGCGATGCTTTTCCTGTGGTGCATGGTTGCCCTCAGCTTTATTGATTTTGACACGCAGTTGTTGCCCGACTCGATCACCCTGCCCCTGCTCTGGGCCGGACTGCTGTTCAATATCCCGGGCATTTTTGTCGACTTGAAATCCGCGGTGATCGGTGCCGCCGCCGGTTACCTTTCGCTGTGGAGCGTCTACTGGGCGTTCCGACTCGCCACCGGCAAGGAGGGCATGGGCTTTGGCGATTTCAAGCTGCTTGCGGCAATCGGCGCCTGGCTCGGCTGGGCCATGCTGCCGCTGGTCATCCTGCTCTCCTCCATGGTCGGCGCCGCGGTCGGCATCGGGCTTATCGTGCTGGCACGCCGGGGGCGCGAGGTGCCCATCCCCTTCGGCCCCTACCTTGCCGCCAGCGGCGTGGTGGCGCTGTTCTGGGGGCCGCAGCTGACCCGCACCTGGTTGAACATCCTTTACTGACATTCAAAGCATGGCCTACACCATCGGCCTTACCGGCGGAATCGGCAGCGGCAAGTCCAGCGCGGCGGAGATTTTCGCCGCGCTCGGGGCAACGGTGATCGACACCGACGCAATCGCCCATGCGCTGAGCGCGCCGGGGGGCGAGGCCATCGCGGCCATCCGCGCCACATTCGGCGACGCCTTCCTCGGCGCGGACGGAGCGCTCGACCGGGCCAAAATGCGCGACCTGGTCTTCGCCGAGCCGGGGGCCAGAAAACAGCTCGAGGCAATACTGCATCCGCTCATCCGCAACGAGAGCGACCGCCTCGCCGCCGCGGCAACCGGCCCCTATGTCGTGCTGGTGATCCCGCTGCTGGTCGAATCGGGCGGCGCGCAAGCACCCGGCCGCAAACGCTACCAGCGCATCGCCGTTGTCGACTGCCCGGTCGAAATGCAGGTCGCCCGCACAATGGCGCGCAGCAAGCTGCCCGAAGCGCAGGTGCGTGCCATCATCGCCAGCCAGGCCGGCCGCGAACAGCGCCGCGCCGCCGCCGACGACCTCATCGACAATTCCGGGCCGGCAGAGGCGCTGCGCATACAGGTCGAGCGGCTGCACCGCCAGTACCAGGCGCAGGCCGCGACGGGAAAATTCTGACCGGCCGCACGCGGGCATCTGCCGGTCCGCGCAGTTTTTTCGCCGCCGGGACGGGATTTACCCCGGATACCCCGGCATCTAATTCAACCGAAAGGTTGTAAAACACCGCTAATTCGTTCAGAATTCAGCAAATTTTCCTCCACGGTCGACCGGTGCGACAGTGATAATCTACGAATATCCGCTTAACGAGCGCATCCGCACCCTGCTGCGGCTGGAGGATTTGTTTGAGCGTCTGGGCGTGTTCCTGTCACGCGACGATGCGCTAGACCATCACATCGCGCTGCTCACCCTTTTCGAAATCCTCGAAGTCGCAAGTCGCGCCGACCTCAAGTCGGACCTGCTGCAGGAACTGGAGCGGCAACGACAGGTCCTCACCGCATTTCGCAACAATCCGGACATCGCCGAAGACGTCCTGTTGCAGGTTCTTGCCGACATTGAGCGCGCCAGCACATCGCTTTTCGCCATGACCGGAAAAATCGGCCAGCACGTGCGCGAAAACGAATGGCTGATGAGCATCAAGCAGCGCAGCGGCATCCCCGGCGGCACCAACGAATTCGACCTGCCCTCCTATCACCACTGGCTGCATCGTGATGTCGCCGAACGCAGCGCGGACCTGCACACCTGGGTCGCGCCGGTGCTGGCCGTGCGCGATGCCGGCGCCATCGTGCTCAAGTTGCTGCGCGAAGGGGGCAAGCCGGCAAAGCACATCGCCCCCATGGGCACCTTCTCGCAAATGCTCGGCGGTCGCGTGGCGCAGCTCGTTCGCATCAGGCTGCCGCGCGACACCCAGGTCATCCCGGAAATCAGCGCCAACAAGTACGCGCTGAACATCCGCTTCACCGTGCTCGGCGCCGACCGCGCGCGCGGTTGCGAGATGGATGTCGAATTCGAGCTGACTTTCTGCAACCTGTAGGCTCGTTTAACAACGTCCAGTAACGTCCGGACGTTGCACCTAAAGCACTGTTTCTCCTCTGTAAACTTGTTTTATACAATCCATTGGCATACCCTTACAGCCAAGGGTATGCTCCCAGTCAACGAGGCGCACCGTCTCAGTAA
>Ga0194061_1000004_pt1 | contig 126225 bp, 120 predicted proteins | sample SepL2221m_MetaG_FD_163423 | JGI IMG/M metagenome (GOLD analysis project Ga0194061, IMG submission 163423) | Anoxic zone freshwater microbial communities from boreal shield lake in IISD Experimental Lakes Area, Ontario, Canada - Sep2016-L224-21m | ecosystem: Environmental > Aquatic > Freshwater... | reverse complement strand
CTCAAGCGCAACCTTCGCCTTTAACTCGCCAGTGAAAACCTTGCGTTTCTTCTCGCTCACAACAACCCCCGTTTTCCAGAAGGCTACCATCTTAAATGATTGTCCGAAAATTGGGGTCCACTATAGTGCTTGGGGAAGCGTCCCAAGGCTTAAGGAATACTCCGCAAGGCTTGAGGATTGTTCCGCAACCGCCGGGGAACGGTGAAAAATGATCGGGGAATGCTCCTGAATGGTTGAAGAATGTTCCGATCTGTCATAGCAAAACGAATAAGTTAACTGATGTTACGCACGGGCATTGATAAAGGCATAAAATGCCGCTGTTGATCTGGCTTATTGGAAACGTGTCCCATGAAAAACCCTCTTTTAGATTTGTACAGCGACTACCTGATCAGTTCGTTCGCGCAGACCACCGCGACCGGCCTTTCCCGGCTGTTGGACAATGCGGTCAGCCATGACCAAATCACCCGGTTCCTGTCGGGGGCCGATTACACCTCGCGCGACCTGTGGGCGCTGGTCAAGCCGGCCGTCCGCGCCGTCGAAGCGGATGACGGCGTGCTGATCTTCGACGACACCGTCGAGGAAAAGCCCCACAGCGATGAAAACGAGATCATCGCCTGGCACTTCGACCATTGCGTAAACCGCACGGTCAAGGGCGTCAACATCCTCAACTGCCTGTATAACGCGGGCGGCGTCAACCTGCCGGTGGCGTTTGAAATCGTCCACAAGGACTTGCAATATTGCGATGTGGAAACCAAGAAGCTCAAGCGCCAAAGCTCCATCACCAAAAACGAGCGCCTGCGCCAGATGCTGGGGGTGTGCCAACAAAATCAACTGCGCTACTGTTATGTGCTGACCGACAACTGGTTCTCGTCTAAAGAGAACATGGGCTTCATCAAACTCGAACTGGAGAAGGAGTTCGTCATGGCCCTCAAAAGCAACCGCACCGTGGCCCTGAGCCTGGAAGACAAGCGCCAAGGCCGTTTCGTCCGCGTGGACGCGCTCCCGCTGGAGGAGGGCACCGTTCTGCAGGTCTACATCAAGGGGCTTTCATTCCCGGTGGTGTTGGCCAAGCAAGTCTTTACGAACAAAGACGGAAGCATCGGTATCCTCTATCTGGCGGCGAGCGACCTCCTGCTCGACTACGACCGCATCACGACAATCTACAAAAAAAGGTGGAACGTCGAGGTCTTTCATAAATCCATCAAATCCAACACCGGGCTGGCCCGTTCGCCGACCCATACCGTCAGGACGCAAAGCAACCACTTTTTCGCGTCCATCTATGCGTTTTTCAAACTTGAACTGCTCAAGACAAAGCATCAACTTAACCATTTCGCGCTCAAGAGCAAACTTTACATCAAAGCCCTACAAGCCAGTTTCGCCGAGCTTCAACGGCTCACTGCGTAACATCAGTAAACAGGATAAAGTGACACCACCCATCCAGAGGTTACCTTCATGAGCAACCAGTTCATTCCCATTGAGCGCGACCAGCCGTTTGTGATTCCTGTGCAGGAATGGCTGGAACAAGATCACTTGGCGCGTTTTGTCGTGGCTATCGTCGACGGCTTGGATGTGAGTGCTCTGGAAGCCTCGTATGGCGGCGGGGGTTCCCCGCCCTATCCACCGAAGATGATGCTGGCCTTGTTGTTTTATGGGTATGCGACGGGGATTTTCTCCAGCCGGAAGTTGGAGCAAGCGACCTACGAATTGATTCCCGTGGTCTACGTTACGGGCAACACCCATCCGGACCACAACAGCATCAACGCCTTCCGCAAGCGTTTCCTGGGGGAACTGGGGGATTTGTTCACCCAGATTTTGCTGCGGGCGTATGGCCTGGGGGTGCTGCGGTTGGGGGATGTGAGCCTGGACGGCACCAAGATTCACGCCAATGCCAGCAAACACAAGGCGTTGAGTTGGGGGTATGCGAACCGGTTGGAAGGCTGGGGGCGTTGCCGGAGGAGCTGGGGCAAGTCGCGCAGGTGGCGGCGGATACCGGGTATTGCAGCGAGGCGAATGCAAAGGCCTGCGAGCGGGAGGGCGTGATCCCGTTATTGGCCAGCGGCCGCGAAGCGCACCATCCCGGCCCGGAGGCCCGTTTCGCCGAGGCCGGCGAGGCGCCCGCCGCCACGGCCAGTGCGGTGGTGCGGATGCGCCACCGGCTGAAGACGGCGGAAGGCAAGGCGATCTACGCACGGCGCAAATCCACGGTGGAACCGGTGTTTGGCATCATCAAACAGGTGATGGGCTTCCGCCAGTTCCTGTTGCGTGGATTGAAGGCCGTGACGGGGGAATGGACGCTGGTCTGCATCGCCTACAATTTGAAGCGGCTCCATGTGCTGGCGGGATAACTTTGCCCAAAGGGAAGGAAAAGCCGCATTAATGTCGAAAAACGCTCCATAAAGGGGCGAATTAAGGCGTGGCAATCGTTTTTCAGCCTTTTTGAGGAAGGGAAACTGTCGTACAACTCTAAGTCGGACAGGCTCCTAGTCCGCCAATACCAGAAGCTGTTCGCCTACGAAAACGTCAGCCTGGAATTCACCGGGGAAGCCCTCAAGCGCGTCGCCCAAAAAGCCATCGAACGCGATACCGGGGCGCGCGGCCTGCGCGGCATCTTGGAGCAGGTGTTGCGCAAACCCATGTTTGAAATACCCTCCTTGTCAGGAGTGGAACGCTGCATTGTCGACGAGGAAGTCATCGACGGAACCGCCGAGGTCAAAACCACGCCGGTCGATCTGCAAACCCTCGTGGAAGCCTCGGCAGTCGAAAATGGCGAACAGCCTTTGCAAATGACGGCATCGGGGGGTTGAAGGCAGGGGTCAGTGGCTAGTGGTTAGTGGTTAGTGGTTAGTGGTTAGGAAAAGCATACTCTCCACTGACCACTATATTTAGCTGGTTCCCAAGCTCCAGCTTCAAAGCCATTAACTTAAGACGCATGTCATTGATTATATTGCACAATGGAGCAACCATATAAAACCATTGTCTTCAGGACTTGCTGCCAACCTGAATAAGGTGCAAAGTAGAGCTTTAATCATTGCAATGCCCCTATTAAAAAACCATGCCTGTCCGTCAGCCAAGCGTTGATCCACGATGCAGACTTCAAAGCCCGCCACCGCCAAAAGGCGACGGATTTCACCCGGTCGCGCTCCCTGGTCTTTCCGCTGGTGATGCTGTTCGTGCTGCGCAAGGGCGTCAAGTCGATCCAGTTGATGGTCAACGAATGGTTTGACGGGCTGGACCAGCCCGGTGTCACCGCCAGCGCCTACAGTCAGGCCCGCCACCGCCTGAAGCACACGGCGTTCATCGAACTCAACCAGAAGGCGGTCGTGGATGTCTGCTATGCGGACGGCGACCATCTCCGCTTCCGGGGGTTCCGCGTACTGGGCATCGACGGCTCCAAGGTGCGGCTGCCGGAGACCGCCGACATCACCGCCGCCTTCGGGCAAATCCGCTACGGCAACCAAGACCCCGACGTGACCGGCGTCCACACCTGGGCGCTCGCCTCCGTGCTCTACGACGTGCTCAACCGCGTGGCCCTGGACGCCAGCCTCGGGGTTGCCAAGGCCTACGAGGTCGACTTGGGCCTAGCCCACTTGGCCCACACCCGGCCCGGCGACCTGATCCTGACGGACCGCAACTACCCCTCGTACCGGTTCCTGGCATCCGCCGCCCATGCCGGGTGCGAGTTTGCCAGCCGCTGCTCGACGAAATCCTTCAGCGCCGCCCGCGCCATGCTGCGCGGCGAGGGGGCCGACAGCCAAACCGCCGTCATCAGGCCCGACCCCGCGCAACGCCTCGAACTGGCGGCGCTGGGCCTGCCGGCCACGCTGAACGTGCGCTTTGTCCGCGTGACCCTGCCCGGTGGCGAGTACGAGGTGCTGGTGACCTCCCTGCTGGACGAAAGCCTGTACCCGACGGCAATGTTCCTGGAACTCTATGGCCTGCGTTGGGGCGTGGAGGGCTTTTATGGCCGGGTGAAGACGCGCCTGGGGCTGGAGAACTTCACCGGGCAGTCCGCCGAGTCGGTGCGCCAGGACTTCCACTCGACCGTCTACCTGACCGGTCTGGAATCGCTGTTGACGGCGGATGCGCAGGCCCAACTGGCGGAAAAGGACACCCTCCATGCCTATCAGGTGAACCACGCGGTGTCTTTCAATGCCATCAAGAACCGGGCGCTCGACCTTCTGGACTGTGAGACCGACCTCGACCGTCTGGCCGACCGGCTCACCGCATTGTTTCTCAAGAACCCGACCTGTGTGCGTCCCGAGCGGGAAACACCCCGCCTCGGCAAATCCCTTTCGCACCGCCTCAACTATCAGCAACGGCGCAAAAAAGCGTGCTTTTAGGCTTAAGTTAATGGCTTTGAAGCTCCTGCTTGGGAACCTGTGTATTGCAAGCTCCTGCTTGGACATTGGTCGTTCCTTAGGAAGCTGGAGTTTCAAATGCCACGTTCCCAAGCTGGAGCTCTCATCGTTATACACAAGTCCCGCCAAGCCAAAAACGCCGTCATTCCGGCATGGATGCCGGAATCCAGTGCCATGGACGGTAACTTGCCGCTTGCACAAGTGCTTGATTTAGGCAATGTGCCAGCCCGCAGTTTCACATCCTTGTGACTGGATTCCGGCATCCATGCCGGAATGACGGGCCTCTTATACTTGTGTATAACGACGAGCGCTCAGGCGTGGGAACCATAAATTCAACTAAAACAAAAAAATCAACCATCGGAGAAATCACCATGAAGCGTTTTATAATTTGCCTATCCCTGACCCTAATCGCGTCCGCCGCCCTAGCTGAACAGGCGATTTTCTCGCCGGATGATGGGGTACTCTGCGACAGGAAGAGCGGTTTCTGCGCCGACAGCGAGGGCGTTTCGATGGCCTACACCGAGCAGTATCTCGGCAAGAAAACCGCCCAGAAACTTCTGAAAATCATGGGTTCTGATTCCGACATGTCGAGCTTCACGATGAGCAACGGCATGCATTGCGAGACCCGCGAGAAAAACTGCACCATCAGCAAGATCAACAACAAGCCAGATCAGGTCGGCAACATCACACTGTTTGGCAAAAAATAATATGCGGAACACGGCCTATTCGAGGGACTGGGAAAAAACAGCCAAGTAAGGCATCATATGAAAGGCTTTACTTCCCGTCAGGTTCCAAGGAGCCTGTTTTATCAATCATGAAAGACCGGAGATACAATGAATACGAATAGTTTGTTGATTTTGCTCTTAATCGGTGCAGTGGCAGGTTGGCTGGCAGGGAAAATCATGAGAGGCGGGGGGTTTGGCCTCTTAGGCGACATTGTGGTTGGCATTGTCGGTTCGGTTGTGGGCGGCTACTTGTTCGGGCTGTTGGGCGTCAGTGCCGGCGGCGGTTTAATCGGCTCCATTGTGACCGCCACGGTGGGGGCAATGGTGTTACTGTTTTTGATTCGACTGATCAAGCGAGCCTAAATTGTGATCGTTCCCACGCTCGAGCGTCACTATTAACTGATGTTACGCAGCAACGGTTCTGGGTTGCCGTAGGGCGGCCTTCAGGCCGCCAGGCAAGCCCCAAGTTTCGCTTTACCCACCGAAGCGGCCTGAAGGCCGACCTACAAAGGGCCACTGCGTAACATCAGCTATTAAGAAAAATATCGTCGTTCCGGCAGGGATTGCCGGAACCCAGTCGCCATGGAGGGCGAGTAGGGGCGGGTTCAGAACCCGCCCCTACAGCCACCTCCCTGTGCTCTGGATACCGGCAATCCATGCCGGTATGACGGCTTAACTTAATGGCAGTGACGCTCCAGCGTGGGAACCATAAGATATTGGAGTATCATTTGAAAAACACTGAAGCCAAACCACCCTATGAAACTTTGGAAATAGGCACACCATTAGACTATACCAATGATGTCTATCGGGTGTATTTTGAAGTGCCTGATTCAACTGGCGAATGTAAAAAAATTATCGATGGTTTCGTCGGCCAGGAAAAAGCTGAAAAAATAGTCACCCTTGCCCATGGGTATGAAGTTGAACTGCCCATTCAATGCGTACCGGATGTCGTAAGATTATTGACCCACGCCAATATGGCCGTCTATCAAGTGGTCAGATATGCAAAAACGAATGGCACTTGGGTGTAGTATTGGATATTTGAAGGGAAAACCATGTACAAATACATTTTGCCGATTTTACTACTATCCGTTTTTCTAGTCCCCGCCCAGGCAGCCGATTGGGATGCCCGGACGACGCGAACCAACACCGCCGTGACCGATGGCGACATCCAGATGGCCCTGACCCAAGGCATCAACCCCGAGTTTGCCCGCACCTTCCCGATACGGCAATACGGCATCCATGTGCTGGTGGACCGGCATACGCCTGCACAACTGGGGACGGAAATCGTCTACCTGTCCCTCGGCTTATGCCAACGCCTGCCGGATGGGACTTATGAACTCGCCGAAGGCCGTTACAGCGACTTGGTCTTGCTGCCGATGAACACCCCGCCCGACGTGCAACGACAAGCTGTGGGGCAAAAGCTGGCGGCAATGGCGGCGGCATTCTCCCAAGGCATGGTTCAGCAGAAACGGCCTACACCGAACCGCCGGCGTTGATATTTTTGGAGTGTGGCGATGTTTCGCCGCACTCCAACTGCCATTCCACCACACGCTAAACCGGCAAACCATCCCCCTCCCCCGCTGCAAAGCAATTGCCTTTGCCGGATTGACAGTACATACTTGTCCGACAAATCTTGTCGATCTGACGCCGTTGATGTGTACTGACAAAACTGACTCAACCGATAACCATTGCCCGCCCGAAGCCAAGTCCATGCTTAAGGATTCGCCGACGTTTGTCAAAAAGCTGAATCTTGTTCCGCCGGCGATGCTCATCCTTGGCTTATCCTGTTCCAGTTGCACTTTGATTAAAGGCGCTTTGGAACTCCCTGACCGAGCCATCCAAGCCGTGCTGTCTTTGAACCGGGAAGGTGTGACTGTCGATCCAGTGGAGTTGCAGTCGCAATTGATCCGTTTCTCAGACTATTACTTGGATGCCATCTATGGGGCCACCGGCAAGTTGCGCTTGGGCGACGACGAAAAACCCAACCGTCGCATCCTGCTGATGCGCCGCATCCAAATATCCGACGATATTCTTGCCATTGCCACCGGCTCCAACGCTTATGCCAATCTGTTGGACTTGATTATCCTTGTCACTTTAAACCGCATGAATGTTGAAAGTTATTGGATGCCGCAACGATTTGGAGATTCCGCCAAACCACTGCTGATAACGGCCCAAGATTCGGAAAAGGAGATTTGGCGGATTGCCGCTTCGGTTTTAAGCAAAGAGCAGATTGAAGAACTCCGCAGTGGCATCTATGCCTGGAGTGCAAAACACCCCGACGGGCGCACCCCGCGTGAAATTGGGGCGCTTAGCTTCGCTTCCGAAATTGCCAAGCTAAACAAGACCAACAAGCCTGACAAATCCAGCGTTTTCAATCTATTGATCATTGACCCTTTTGCGGGTTTGGACCCGGCCACCAGCGAATTGGCCAACGCACGGCTATTCGCGGAAAGGGGGCTGTTTTTAGTCCGGCGCATGCCGACGCTGATTCGTTGGGAAACCGAGTTATTGGCATTGCAAACTGCGGAAATGCCTCAAATAGAACAACTATTATCCAGCACCAACCAGTTTTCCAAGTCGGCGGAGCGCTTTAGCCTAACCAGCGAGCAATTTCCAGCTTTCCTCAGCAGCGAACGCGAGCATATTGTCCAAGCCCTTGATGCCCAGCGCCCCGGATTGATCAGCCTCGCCGCGCAGTCGGAAAAAGCCCTCGAAGCCGGGAAACTGATGTCCGAAGCCGCAACTGTCACATTAAATACTTATCGGGATCTAATAATGCAACTGGAAAACCGCCCGTCCGATCCCAATTCCGAGCCCTTTAGAATTGGCGACTACACCGAAGCCGCCGCCCAGATCAGCGCTAGCGCAGAGCAGTTGTCCAAATTGTTCGCCGCATTCAACCAGACGATCAGCCCGGAGCACCTCGCCGTGGTGTCCGCCAGGATGGATTCGGTCAGCAGACAAGCCCAAGCCAGCAGCAAGCAAATAGTGGACTATGCGTATAAAAAGCTATTGATGCTCGGGGTGATTCTAATCTCGTTTTGTTGTGCCATGGTGTTGGCCACCAGCATGGTGTATTGGATGCTTAAAAAGAAATTCGTCGCCCAGGCCGGCTTGGAGCCGAATAAAAGCGGCGTTCCCCACAAGACTCTTTGAGGTTTTATTACCATGCATTGCCATCGGAAGCAAACACTGGCTGCGGATTTATCCCGGCGATTATGTTTGTTTGTGCTATTTATGAGTTGCTCTGTCCCGGCTTACAGTGCGTCGGCACTGACCTTGCCCCAATTACTGAAACTGTTGGATCCGTTCAATCCCACCTTGGCTGCGGCCCAAGCCCGGCGCGAATCTGCCCAGGGCGCATTGGAGACCGCAAGGCAATATCCAAACCCCACGTTTGAAGGCGGGGCCGGTGTGGGGAAAGAACGGATTGATGGCGGACGCACTGGCACAAGCGGAATAGCGATGCTCACTCAGCCATTGGATTATCCGTTCATCCGCGAGGCGCGGCGCAAAGTTGCCGAGGCCGGCATCGTGTCCGCCGACGAGTCCAACCGCAGTGTATGGCTAACGGTGCGCACGACGACACGGCAGACATTTTATGAAATTTTGCGGCGGCGGGCCGAACTGGACATTGCCGAAGCCAATGAACGCTTGCTTCAACAAATACGCGAAAAGGTGCAACTGAAAGTGGAAGTCGGCGAAGCGCCACGCTATGAGGAAGTCAAGGCCATGGCGGAATGGATGAATGCCGTCAAACTCAAAGAAACCGCCCAAGTGCGGGTGGAAGACGCAAAATCAGCCCTGCACGCCTTGTTTGGCGATGCCCTGCCCTATCCGTTTGAAGTGGAGGGTGAATTGCCGCCATTACCAACCAATTTGCCGCCCATTGAAAAGCTCCGGGATGAGGTTTTGGCCCACCAGCCTTTGCTTAACCAAACCCGCGCCGAGGTGGCACGGACACGCGCCAAACTCGGCTATGAGCAAGATTTGCGTTACCCGCAAGTTTCCGTGGTCGGCTACATGGAACGCGACCCCGGCTTGGATCGATGGCAGTTGGGGGTTTCGGTGCCTTTACCTCTGTGGAACCAGCGACAAGGGCAGATCAGAGAGGCGACTGCTGATTTGAGCCAAGCAGAAGCGGTTGCCTCACAACAGGAATTGACGGTATTGAGAGAGTTGGAAAATGCTTGGAACCGTTACCGCATCGCCCATCGGCAAGTGGACACCTTTGAAGCAGGGCTGTTGAAACAAGCCGAGAACACATTGAAAGTGGCGGAGGCGGCTTACCGTCTCGGCGAACGCGGCATACTCGACTACTTGGATGCCCAGCGCGTTTACCGTAGCGTCAGCAACGACTACCTCAATGCCCGCTTTGACCGCCAGTCATCACTGATTGACCTGGAACGTCTACGCGCGTTGGAATTGAAGGAAAACCTGCCATGAAACCGTGCATGATTTTTATGTTGCTGGCTTTGTCCGTCAATCTGCCCGCCCTCGCCGAAGCGCCGCCCCGTTCGGTTATCGCCCCTCCGGCCTTGCTCAAGCAGTTGAAAATCGTCGCCATTGGCCAAGCCGAATTACGGGATTCCTTGCGCGTCCCCGCCCGTGTGGATTTGGACCAGCACAGGTTGGCGCGCATCGGGGCGACGGTGACGGGCCGCATTGTGGAAACTCAGGCATGGCTGGGGCAGACGGTGCGCAAGGGCGAAACCCTCGCCATTCTCAACAGCACCGAACTTGGCATGGCCCAGGCGGCCTATTTGAAAGCCGCTTCGCAAGTCAGCCTGCGCGAACTGGCGGTGAGCCGCGCCCGCCGGTTGTTGGAAGCCGATGTGATCGCCTCCGCCGAATTGCTGGAGCGGGAGGGGATGCTCCGCGAGGCGGAAGTCGATCTGCGCGCCGCCACCGACCAGTTGCGGGTCATGGGCATGAACGAGGCGGACCTCGTCAAGTTGGCTCGGGAAAAAACCATTCATTCGTTCACCCCCATCGTCGCCAGTCTCAGCGGCGTGGTGATCGAACGCAACGTGACCGTGGGGCAAGTGGTCCAACCTGCCGATGCGCTGTTTACAGTGGCCGACCTGTCCCATGTCTGGTTGGTGGCCGAGTTGCCCGAACAACAAGCCCATTGGGCCCGCGAAGGGGATGAGGCTTACGCCGACATCGCCGCCCTAGAGGATGAAAATCTAAGCGGCAAGCTGATTTATGTCGCCGATTTGGTCAACCCGGAAACCCGCACCGTCACCGTGCGGATGGACATGCCCAATCCCCGGCGCATACTCAAGCCGCAAATGCTGGCGACGCTTTTGATCCGCAAACAGGGCACCAATTATTTGGTGTTGCCGGATTCGGCGGTGATCCGGGATGACAACCGCGATCATGTCTTTGTGCAAATCGCGCCGACAAAATTTGATCTGCGCCCGGTGCAATTAGGCGAAGACGAAGCTGGCATACGCCCGGTGATCAGTGGGTTGAAAGCGGGTGAAAAGGTGGTGACGGACGGTGGTTTCCACTTGAACAACGAGCGTTTGCGCAAGGAATTGGAGTAAGCCATGGTCGAAGGACTGATCCGTGGCGGACTTAATAACCGCATCATTATCGTCGTCATCGCCTTGGGGTTGATGCTGTTTGGTGTGCGGGCGGTCAAGTCGCTGTCCGTCGATGCCTTTCCCGACGTGACCAACATTCAAGTGCAAGTGGCTACCGAAGCGCCGGGGCGTTCGCCGGAGGAAGTCGAGCGCTTCATCACCGTGCCGCTGGAAATCGCCATGACCGGCCTACCCGGCCTGACCGAAATGCGAACCCTGATTAAGAACGGGCTGTCCATCATCACCCTCGTGTTCACCGACCAAACCGATGTGTATTTCGCCCGCCAATTGGTGATGGAGCGCCTGATGGAAGTCAGCCAGCGAATGCCGGCGGGTGTCGCTCCCATCTTAGGCCCGGTATCGACCGGCTTGGGCGAAGTGTACCAATATACCTTAGATCGCGCTGACGACGGACAACGGGCGCTGACTAGGGACGACCTGATGCGCAGGCGCGAAGCCCAGGACTGGGTGGTGCGCCCCTTGCTACGCGGCATTCCCGGCGTGGCCGAAATCAACTCCCAAGGCGGTTATGTCAGGCAATACCAAGTACTGGTCAACCCTGACAAAATGCGCCACTACCGCATCGCCCTGTCCGATATTTTCAATGCTTTAGTGCGCAACAATGCCAATAGCGGTGGAGGGGTTTTACCCCATTACGCCGAGCAATACCTGATACGCGGCGTGGGTTTGATACGCGGTGTCGAGGACATCGGCAATATCGTTTTGAAAGAGCAAAACAATGTCCCGGTGCATATCCACGATCTGGCCGAGGTCAAGATTGGTCACGAAGTCCGGGTGGGTGCAGTCATCAAAAACGGCTACACCGAGTCGGTCGGCGGGATTGTGATGATGCTGCGGGGCGGCAATGCCAAGGAAGTGGTCAGCCGCATCAAAGATCGTGTCAAGGAAATCAATGATAAAAACATGCTGCCGGACGGGCTGAAAATCGTCCCGTATTATGACCGTAGCGAATTGGTCGATGCGGCCTTGCACACCGTGACGAAGGTGTTGCTCGAAGGCATTGTGCTAGTCGTCATCATTTTGTTCTTATTTCTCGGCGACGTGCGTTCCAGTTTGATTGTGGTCAGTTCGCTGATCGTCACGCCGCTAGTCACGTTCATTGTCATGAACCAAGTGGGGATTTCAGCCAACCTGATGTCCTTGGGTGGCCTTGCCATTGCCATCGGTTTGATTGTGGATGGCTCGGTGGTGGTGGTCGAAAACGCCTTCCGTCTGCTCAGCGAACAAAAAAACAAGCGCATCCCCCGCCTGCGCGTCGTCTTGAACGCAACCTTGGAGGTTGCCACCCCGGTTTTATTCGGTGTGGGCATCATCATCTTGGTGTTTTTGCCGTTGATGACCCTGCAAGGCATGGAGGGGAAGATGTTCGCGCCTTTGGCCTACACTATCGCCATTGCGCTGTTGATTTCCTTGGTTCTGTCGCTAACGTTGACCCCGGTGTTGTGTTCATACATCCTAGTGGGTCAAGAGGGCGAACATGACACTTTCATTGTCGCCATGATGAAACGCCCCTATCTCAAAATGCTGGACTTTGCCATGGCCCATGGCAAGATCGTCGTACTGGCGGCGGTGGGGCTGTTCGTCGGGACTGTTGCCCTGCTGCCTTTGCTCGGCACCTCGTTCATACCGGAAATGAAAGAGGGTTCCATCGTGCCGGCCATCAATCGCATGCCGAATATTTCGCTGGATGAAGGCATCAAAATGGAAATGGATGCCATGCGCATGGTTATGGAAATTCCGGGGGTGCGCATGGTGGTCACCAATATAGGGCGAGGCGAAAGCCCCGCCGACACCCAGGGCCAAAATGAATCCACCCCCATTGCCACCCTCAAACCGAGGGATGAATGGCCCAAGGGCTGGAACCAAGACACCATCGCCGATGCGATGCGCGGAAAACTTTACGAAAACCTGCCGGGGGTGCAACTGGTCATGGCTCAACCTATTTCCGACCGGGTCGATGAACTACTGACCGGGGTGCGCTCGGATTTGGCGGTGAAAGTGTTCGGCGACAACCTTGAAGAACTCAAACGCACCGCCAACGAAATCGCCAAAGTGGCGGGGGAAGTCAAAGGCTCGCAAGATATTCGCGTGGAAAGGGTGACCGGCCAGGAATATTTGAATATCACCATAGACCGCCCAGCCTTGTCCCGCTATGGGCTCAACGCATCGGACGTGCATGATGTCATAGAAACCGCCATCGGCGGCAAAATCGCCACGGACATTTTCGAGGGTGAGCGGCGCTTCTCGGCGGCAGTGCGCCTGCCAGAGGATTTCCGCAACAGCATCGAAAAAATCGACTCGATCATGCTGACTTCGCCCAATGGGGCAAGAGTGCCATTGGGCGATGTCTCGCGCATCGAATTGGTTGACGGCCCGGCCCAGATCAGCCGGGAAATGGCCAAGCGCCGCATCGTCGTCGGCGTCAATGTCAGGGATCGCGATTTGGGCGGTTTCGTCGCCGAAATGCAAAAAGCGGTGGGGGACAAGGTGAAACTCCCGGAAGCCTATTATTTGGAATGGGGCGGGCAGTTCCAAAACATGGAACGGGCCATGGGGCATTTGAAAATCATCGTACCCATCACCATTGCCGCCATTTTCTTTCTGTTGTTCGTGCTATTCAACTCCCTGCGCTTCGCCGCACTGATTATCTTGGTGCTGCCCTTCGCCTCCATCGGCGGGGTGGTGGCCCTTTATTTGACTGGCGAGTACCTGTCAGTGCCCGCATCCGTCGGCTTTATCGCGTTGTGGGGCATTGCCGTACTCAACGGCGTGGTGCTGGTGTCGTATATCCGCACCCTGCGGGATGCCGGCAAGAAACAAGCCGATGCCATCCGGCAGGGGTGCGAACAGCGTTTCCGCCCGGTGATGATGACCGCGACCGTCGCCCTGCTGGGCTTGGTGCCGTTCCTGTTTGCCACCGGCCCAGGCTCGGAAGTGCAGCGCCCGCTTGCCATCGTCGTCATCGGTGGGTTGCTCACCTCGACGCTGTTGACCCTCGTCATGCTACCGAGCCTGTATCGCTGGTTTGAAGAAAAGCGTGTCGAAGCTTGACTGATTCCGACCATAAATTAGTATCATGCACCGGAATCTGCGTAACCATAATGACTAACCTTTGGCGGAAACAAATGGATTTTCAAGGCTTAAAATCACGCATACCCCTTTCATTCTGGCGTTTTGCACTGGTCGGCATCGGCGGTCTGTTCGTCGATCTGGCTGTCCTCTACGCCGGTTTGTGGGGCTTGGGGTTGTCATGGTTTTCAGCAAAGGTGATTTCCTTTTTCGCTGCGGCCACCTTCACTTGGTGGATGAACCGGCAATATACCTTTGGCAAAAGCAATAAATCCCTTTTAGTTGAATGGGCTAGCTTTTTGGCGACGAATGCCTTTGGCGGGTTCGTCAATTTATCCGTTTACACCGTCGTCGTCACCCAGTTTCACCCTTATGTCTGGCTGCCTGCCGTCGCAACGGCAATGGGTTCGCTTGGTGGCCTGTTTTTCAATTATCTGTCGTCCAAGCATCTCGTCTTTAACCAAGTGTCCAAACTGGAAATCCTTGCCAAGGACTCAAGGGTCTGGGAAATCCCGCCATTTCCCCATGTTCTTTATTTAGTCACTTGTCTAGTGTGCCTGACTTTTGGTGCCACCGCCCTTTGGCTGGGCATGGACGCGAGTTGGAGCCTGAGAAATTATCATTGGTACAACGGCTGGGCTTATGTCAACGGTTTGACGGGTCGCGATGGGTTGGTCAGCCAGCTTGCCAGTTTCTTTAATCCAATGGTGGATGTGCCTTTTGCGCTGGCGGTCGAGCGCCTACCCGCCCGCGCCGTCGGATTCCTTTTGGGCATGCTGCACGGTTTGAACTTCCTGCCCCTGTCCGCCATTGCATGGCAACTTTCCACCCTTGCCAACACACGCCATCGCCTGATCGCTTCCGCCACTTTGGCAATGGTTGGACTGTGTGGCGCGGGAGGTTTGTCCGAAGTTGGCCTAGTGTCTTACGACAATGTGCTGAGTTTGGGTGTGCTGACCTCGATCTTGCTGGTCGTTGCAAATTGGGACAAAATCGTCCATGAGTCCAACATTAAAGGCGTTGCCTGGACGGCCATGGCGGGAATCCCCGTCGGACTGGTTTTTGGCTTGAAACAGCCCTTGGCAATCTATGGTGTTGGTTTGACTGCCGCGTTCCTCATTGCCAACATGACGCTGCCGCGCCGTATTCTGGCAGCTTTCTGTTTTGGCTTCGGGGTGTTGGTTGGATTCGCTTTGAGCGGCGGTTATTGGGCGGTGCATTTGTGGAAAGCGTTTGGCAATCCATTCTTTCCGAATTTCAATCAGATTTTTCAATCGCCATGGGCTCTACCCATCCCCAACTACGATACGAGCTTTATTCCGCAGGGCCTCGTCGCTAAAATCCTCTTCATCTTTCGATTCAGCTTCGATAGCCGCCTGTGCAGTGAAACTGTCTTTCGCGACTTTCGTTTGTTGTCGTTGATAACGCTTGTCTTACTCGCCGCATTGGCGAGGGTTTGGCGCAAACAAGCCCATCCTTTCACCCATCCCGGCCCCACTGTTTGGATGTTGGCGGCGGGTTTGGCGGCTTTTGCCATTTGGGTTCCTTTGTTTTCCATATACCGCTATCTCATTCCGCTGGAAATGCTCGCGCCTTTGTTGTCGGTCGCCGCCATTGGCTTATTGCCATGGGGAAAACGAACGCGTCTGGGTGCGGCAATCAGTTTGCTGGCGTTGTTGACGGTTTCAACCGTTCCTGCCGACTGGATTCGCGTTCCATGGGAAGATAAGGCGATTGCCGTCAATGTGCCGGACGTGCCACAGCCCTCAGAATCGTTGGTATTGTTATCCGGTCATGAACCCTTGTCATTTCTTATCCCGGCCTTTCCAAAATCCATGCGTTTTTATCGCATTGACAGCACATTCACCCTACCCGATGAGTCTGAAGCTAAGTTCCGTAGCGTTTTTCGTGAGGCTATACGGATCAACCGTGGGCCTATATATTCGCTGCATAGTGCCAAGGAGGGGCATGAAGCGATAAGGAAGCTGGCCGAATACAGCATTGAATTCGATAAAACCAGTTGCCGCGAATTTTCCTCACCGATAGGCACCGGCGCTTATGCATTATGCCTAACCCGCAAGTTATCGACTGCTCAATGAGAATTGCTGGTTGGAAAAAAGGCCGACTCGGTTTTATAAACCGGGTCGGCCTAGTCTTCCAAACAGCGCGAGAGACTAACCCTCGCGCCCTTGCCTAAGCTTATTTCTCCAACAACACAGCGTGTGCCGCTGCCAAACGGGCCACGGGGACGCGCGGACCGGAGCAGGAAACATAGGTCAATCCCGCCTTGTGACAGAAATAGATCGACTCGGGGTGACCGCCCGCCTCGCCGCAGATGCCGACCTTTAGGTCAGGCTTGGTCTGGCGGCCCTTCGTCACGGCAATTTCCATCAGCGGGCCTACGCCGTCGATATCCAAAGCCTCAAAGGGGTTGTCGCTGATGACGCCCTGCTCAATGTAAAGCGGCAGGAACTTGTTCTCGGCATCTTCCCGGGAGAACGACAGCGCCGCCTGAGTCAAGTCGTTGGTGCCGAAGGAGAAGAACTCGGCCACCTCGGCCACCTCACTGGCCCTGACACAGGCACTGACGGTTTCAATCATGCTGCCGAATTTGACGTTCAGCTTGATGCCGGCCTTCGCTTCGACTTCCACCGTGACTTCGTCCACCCATACTTTCACCTGCTTCAGTTCGGCGAGATTGATGACTTGTGGCACCATGATTTCGGGGTGTACGTCCACGCCAGCTTTCAAACATTCGGCGGTGGCTTCCAACACGCCGCGAATCTGCATCTTGTAGATCTCGGGATAGGTGATGCCCAGGCGTACACCGCGATGGCCGAGCATGGGGTTCACTTCGTACAGTTCCCGCACCTTGCGCAGCATCCTTTCCTTCTTTTCCAATGCGGCGTTGAGTTCGTCAGGCGTCAAATCGCCACCCAGCAACGACCCGCCGGCAGCCAAGTGGCCCTTGACGACTTTCTGATAATGCTTGATGTCGTCAATGTCTTCAACCAACTGACTTTCGTTGGGCAGGAATTCATGCATCGGCGGGTCAAGCAGGCGCACGGTGACCGGACGCGGGGCCATGGCAGTGAAGATTTGGTTAAAGTCTTCGCGCTGGATGGGCAGCAATTTGTCCAATGCCTCCTCGCGCTCCTCGACGGTGCGGGCCAAGATCATGTCAATGACCAAGGGCAACCTTTCGGAAGCGTTGAACATGCGCTCAGTACGGCACAAGCCAATGCCAACCGCGCCAAATTCGACGGCCTTCTGCGCGGCATCGGGGGTGTCGGCGTTGGCCATCACTTTCAAGCGGGCCACTTCGTCCGCCCAACCGAGCAGGGTCTTCAACTCTTCGGAGAACACAGGCGGAATGGTGGGGATTTCACCCAGATAGACGTTGCCCGTTCCACCGTCAATGGTGATGATATCGCCTTCACGCAGCATTAGGTCGCCAATCGTCGCCATGCGGGCGCGAGTGTCCACATGGATGCCTTCGGCACCGGCCACACAGGCTTTGCCCATGCCACGCGCAACCACGGCAGCATGGGAGGTCTTGCCGCCACGGCTGGTCAAAATACCTTGCGAGGCAAAGAAACCATGGATGTCTTCCGGCTTGGTCTCTTCGCGAACCAAGATGACTTTTTCACCGGCACGCCCGCGAAGTTCGGCATTATCAGCATCAAACACACAAATACCGCTGGCGGCACCCGGTGATGCGGGAAGCCCCTGCGCCAATGGCTTGTGGCCATGGTTGGGGTCCAGCCTTGGATGCAGCAACTGTTCCAGATCGTTCGGTTGGACGCGCAACAAAGCCTTTTCTTTGGAAATCAGCCCTTCGTTGAACATTTCCACCGAGGTACGCACCAAAGAAGCTGCGTTCATCTTGCCATTGCGGGTTTGCAGGCAGAAAAGCACTGCCTTTTCAATGGTGTATTCGTAATCCTGAACTTCCGAGTAGTGCTCTTCCAATTTATTGCGCAATTCCACCAACTGGCGATACAGATCCGGCATTTCCTTTTCCATCTCATGCACCGGCTTGGGTGTGCGGATGCCGGCCACCACGTCCTCGCCCTGGGCATTGACCAAATAATCGCCGTACATCTCGTTCTCGCCAGTCGCCGGACTGCGGGTGAAGCCCACGCCCGTGGCGCAATCATTGCCTAAATTGCCGAACACCATGGTTTGCACATTGACGGCGGTGCCGTTTGCCATGGCCGGTGTGATCTTGAATTCGCGGCGGTAATCGACGGCGCGCTTGCCCGCCCACGAATCGAACACCGCCTTGATGGCGATTTCCAATTGTTCAAAAACATCTTCCGGAAAGGGTTTGCCGGTGTGGTTGCGCACGACGTTCAGGAATCGCTCGCTGATATCCTTCAAATGTTCTGCATTCAGGCCAATGTCCGCCTTCACGCCGGCATGGCGTTTCACTTCGTCAAACTCTTGGTCAAATAATTCGTCGGGCACTCCCAAAGCCACTTTGCCGAACAGTTGGACGAAGCGGCGGTAGGCATCGTAGCCGAAGCGTTCGTTCTTGGTCTGGGCGATTAGACCGGGCAGAGTCGATGCGTTCAGGCCAAGGTTGAGGATGGTGTCCATCATGCCGGGCATCGACATTGCCGAACCCGAACGCACCGAAACCAACAGGGGATTCTCTGCCCCGCCAAAACTTTTGCCCGTGCTTTTCTCAACCGCTTTGATATGGCCCTTGACTTCGTCGAGGACTCCTGCCGGCAAATCTTTCAAATCCTGATATTCCAAGCAGGCTTCCGTGGTGATGACGAAGCCAGGCGGCACATTCAGGCCGAACTGGGTCATCTCGCACAGGTTGGCACCCTTGCCGCCAAGAAGATGCTTGTTTTTGCCATCCCCTTCGGTAAATGAAAAAACGTATTTCTTACTCATTAAATAACTCCTAGGTTAAAAAAAATGTTTGAGCGTTGGTAGGCCATTATCCGCACCGAAGTATCATCTGTGCTTATTTAGTAATTTGGCCATTTCAGTATGTTCAAGCACCCGCAACATGGCGAGCGCCTTGACCAGTTCAAGCTTGGCAACATCGCGCTCACTGTCGATGGGGCTGGTCTTGAGCAATTGTTCAGCCTTGGCCTTCGCGGCTTCGGCTGCTTGGCGGTCAATTTCGTTCGACCGCAGCATCTGATCCGCCAGCACGGTGACAGTGGAGTTTTTGACCTCCAAGTAACCACCGGATACGTAATAGATGAGACGTTCGTTTTGTTTGGTTTCCACGCGTATTTCGCCGGGGTTGAGCTTGCTGAGAAAAGGCGTATGGCGCGGAAGGATGCATACTTCACCGAAGGCCGCCGGAGCAACCAAGCTTAAGCACAGGCCCGAATAAAACTGTTGGCTGACATCGGCTATGTCCACCTGTAGATAGCTGCGTGTGCCGGTTGCTATGTTTTGCACAGGGGTATCTCCTTGAACAGGCCCGCCTCCCGCATGGCCAGCACGATTAACCCCGTGGCACCATCGACGGGAATATGATCCGTATTGATCACTAGATCGAAATTCTTGGCAAGCTCCAAGGAACAATGCTCAATCCTGTCGCTGTAAAGGTCGATCACCGCTTTGTGCCGTTTATTGTTGATCTCAAAAACTTTGTGCTCGGCTTGCATCAACGGAATATCGAATTCATCGGCTATGCGTCTAGCACAGACCACTTTCGAGCCAACAATGCGTACACGGAATACCGGCTTGCCGGCGAGAATCAAGTGCGCCCCACGGCCTATGATGATGCAGTTCTTGCGTGAAAGTTCGATGACAACCTTGCAGAGATGGCGGCGGTAATCATGCAAAGTGGCTGGGTTGCCGCTGACAAGACTGTATAGATAAGCGCTGAGGCCGGCGCTGGACTGTTCGTCGTGAGTTTCGAAATGGAATTTGTCGGCCTTGCCGCTCGTGGCGACCATCTCGAGAATCTCCTTGTCGTAGACCGGTATCCCTAAAGATTGGGACAGCTTGTCGGCAATCAGTTCACCCAACGCGCCGTAATCGCGCGAGATGGTGACGACTATAGAGTGATGTTCCTCTTCAGGTTTTCGATGGAGATGGGTTTTGGCTTCAAAGTCTTTGGCAATGACGTTCTTCAAATAGGTCAAAGGATCGATGATGGGCATGGCTGGATTTTCCTCTTGGTATTGTGCTTAAGCCACGGAATCAGGGGGCTTGGGCCGGTCAACCTTGCCTGGGGAGGAAGGCTGGACGTTTTGGCGTTGATTCCGATCACGATGTCGGTTCATGATGGCGACCCCTTCAAGCGGGTCGTCAGTGATGGAATAACCCTCTTAGGCAAGCAGCTCGGCAATGGTTTGGGCAGCGTTATAATAATTGGGAACCTAGTTTGACGCGAGCCGGCCGGAACGCTGAAACAGCGTGACGCACATTGGACAGTTTGTCGAAGCCCTCTGTGAACTCGCTGATGATGCGCAACATCCGCCAGGATTCGTCGCCTTTCAGGTCATCAATCATAGATTTTATTGCGGATTGTCTCTCGATTCATGCAACAAAAGAACGCAATTATGGCAGATTGAGGTGAATTATGATACGAATCCGCCAGGCAATGCCTATTGTTGCTCAATTTCATGATTTGACGCTTGCATTTTCCACCCCTAGGGAAGTCAATCTGGCCACCAAGGTCTGCAATGCCTGCCCCCGATGGCTCAGGCGGTTCTTGATGTCTGGCGGCAACTCGGCAGAGGCGCAACCCTGATCGGGGACAAAAAACAAAGGGTCATAGCCGAAACCATTATTGCCCCGTGTTTCGCGAAGTATTCTTCCTTCCCAAGATGCCTCGGCTATTAGCGGATTATCATCTTCGGCATTGCGCACAAATACCATGACGCAACGGAAACGGGCCGTGCGCTTGCCGGCTTCAACGCTTGCCATTTCCTTGAGTAATTTTGCATTATTATCATCGTCAGAGGCATTGGGACCGGCGTAGCGTGCCGAGTAAACACCGGGCGCACCCTTTAACGCATCCACCTCCAAACCAGAATCATCGGCGATGGCGGGCAAGCCGCTTAATTTGGCTGCGTGACGGGCTTTTATGAGCGCATTTTCCAAAAACGTTTTTCCGGTTTCTTCGGCTTCTTCTTGGGTGAATAATGCTTGCGGCAGGATTTCAATATCTAGCCCTGATAACAGCGACTGGATTTCGCGGATTTTGCCGGGGTTGTTGGAGGCGAGGATTATTTTATTAGTCATTTATTTTATGCTGGTTCCCAAGCTAGAGCTTGGGAACGAGCAGAACTATTTGGTAATGACATGCGCGTAGTATTACCGCTCAAGGCATTAATATCCAAGTTTACTAAGTTGATAGATTCAGTCGTGGGGTTTTGTTTGATTTGATCGACAAATTTGTTTTGTACCTCATCAGCACTGCTTAATGCTCTGACTGAAAGCGGTGAAAAAAGTTCAGGATCTTTGGCATATGCTGGAGTAATGCCAACGATACCGACCTGAATACACATAAATATGAGTAAAATTTTTTTCATACTCTAACCTTTTGTCAATTATAAAAAACTGCTGTCTCAGTGACTAAATCCATGCAATTGTTTTTGCTTTCAAAACTTGAGGCTGATGGATGACAAACCACCATAAAATACCAAGGTATTGTATTTTTCATTACTGATTTGCACTCTGGGATAGGCTGGCGTGTCCACCCAGATGGAAGCAAAAACACCTAACCCTAAAGACAGGTTTTCAGTCACATCATAGGAGTATTTTACCTTTAAATCAGTCACTGGTATGGCTATGGTTTCTGAATTGGAAGAATTTCTATAATCGGCATATGAGTACCCATATTGATACGACTGACCGTAATAATTAAATGCAAACTGAGTTGAGTACTCATAGCTGGCAAATACATCACGATTCAGATTACCGATTAACACAGACTGGCTAATCAAGCCCTCCAGCCGATGATTTTCATGTTTGCCATGGCCTTGTATTCCGATGGAGGGGCCGGCCATAATATTGGCTTTGGCAGAGTAAGAAGCGGTTCCAATCGAGTTGTCAGTAAAACTAAAAACACCATAATCATAGGTCATCGGGGTGCCACTGTAGGATTCGCCACCCGTATTGGTGATACCGCCTATTTTTACGCCAAAAGTCAGGTTAATCTGACCATTATCAAAATCACCCACCGTTTTGATGGCATAGGCATCTAGGTTCCACACGCTAATATTGCTATTGGCTGATGTCCTGACCAAGCCTCCCGAAGAGCTAGCGGGGACGGAAAGGGAAAAGGCTCTTGAATTGACTTGGGTGCTTACCGAGGTGAAAGCATTATTCCCATTACTATCCACATACCCGGATACTTTTGGTGATAATATATTTTGGCTCAAGGAATCCTGTGCATCGAACCACCAGCCGCTCAAGCCAATACCCCAATCGCTTGGCTTATACTCAAGCTGCCCTCTAAACGTGACATTGCCATCATAATGAAAATTTTTGGTTTCGCTGATAGGCAGTTCAGAAAATTGTGAATTGGCCATGGTGGTTTTGACAGTGGACTGATGCGTGTTGGCACCCCCCATCTCCAAATACATCGGCTCCAGTTGCAAGTTCCATCCTTCCAAGGCTTGGCTGTCATTGGCTATAAGCAAATAAGCGCCAGTGATGACGGTTGTGGCTTTTAAAACCATATTAATGTGTTTACTCATGGTAGTCTCTCTTGATTTAAAATAATGTGAATGGGCCAACTTAAAATGTTATTTATTATTAGTAAAAAACCCATTATCATCGTAGTCCAATAGCTTCAGGCAAGGTACACGTTCACCTCCCCTGCACTGGCAACGGCAAGAGTTGCCCTCGTTCCCACGCTCCAGCGCTCATGCCCTCGTTCCCACGCTCCAGCGTGGGAATGCATACATCGACGCTCCAGCGTCCAAAACCGCAGGAGCGGGGCAAATCCAGTCCCCACGCTGGAGCGTGGGAACCAGAACAAGGTTCCACTCTTTTACGTTGCGTCGTTGCGCCGTTGCGTGAGATATTCTTTTCACTTCTCTGAGAATGCGGACATGATTCGTCTATCTTGTCTGATCTTCTCAGCCGTTTGAATAATCAGCGTGTCCGACCCGGCTACGCTGCTTTAAGTGGTGCAACATCATCTGAGGTAAGTGCTGGCACTCCAAGATTAGAGAGGACTCGATTCAGATCGCTGACTGTCACCTTCGATGGAGCCGTAATCTCTATGCCAATGGGTTTAGCGTCTTCGGTATAGTCAACTAACATCCCAAGGTCTGCTTTTGAGGTTCGATGACTCTTATCCTTTGTGTTTCGTGGCAAATACAAATAAGCCGATATTGGCTTCCCATGACGATAGGTCACTTCAAGATAAGATTCTTTCATATCAATTAGTCCACACTGGGTATGCTGTGATTACCACCAACAGGTTTTCAAACTCATCTGGTTCAACGATGATCTCCCATGGGTGGCGATTATGGCGGGCTTCAATTACCCATCTTCCTTCGACAATATCTTTCTTGTAGCTCTTCGAACGGTGGAGCATTTCCCTCAAATCAACTTCGTTGAAGTTGCGGTCTTCCATTCGCTTTAATAGGTGAGGTGTGAACTCGATTTCCCATTCCCACCATTCTGGCCAAGTGTAATCTTTCACTGTTCATTTGCCTAGTGTGAAGAAACAAGCCTATTTAAGGCGATTCCCAATAATGAACCCACCAAAGCTGAAATAAATTGTCCACGAAAATCACGAACAATCACCTACCCAAGCTGGTGCTTGGCGTTCCTTCTGGGAGCGCCAAGCACCAGCTTGGCCTTCGGATGGGATGTTCTTTGTTGGATATCACCAAACTATTGCAAAATACGCCATCCCGGCGTTATACATTACTCTTGCCTTTGGATTTTGTCCCTTTAAAACACTGCCTAATTCTTTTGGAAAATAACTATCACTCGCCCTAGAAGTGAATACTTTCTCCACGGCACTTAATTTAATTTTTATACCAAACGGATCAAACAATGCTGAAAATGACGCATAAGAATTAGTTTGGTTGGCAAGTTCGACAAAAAGTCCATTAAGCTCTTTTAATTTGGAATGTGGGTAATGCTGCGAGTAATCAATGAAGTCTTTTGATTGCAATGAAGCCTTGGCTATCGGCTCGCACCATGTCCAGTCATGCTTATCACACAAAGAACCCCAGTCTATTGATTTAAAACTTTTTAAACCCCATCGTTGGTCTATTTCCTTCAAAATAGCCGAGTGCAAGGGTTGTTGGCTGGAAAACCCAAGCTGGCAGTTTCGCCTCACCGACAAAAACCGATCCCGGGTATTATCTTCCACTGCGTTCCATTGAATGCGGCAACCGTTGTTTTCTGCTACCAAGGCGTAGTCAAAGCGTTTTGTCGCCCAACCGGAACTTGTTTTATCCAAATAGACATGAACTTGCAATTCATTGTCTGCGTTGGCAGTTAAAGGCAATAGAGCGATTAGTGTCAATAAAAGATAATTAATTCTTTCAAAACCCAGCATGATTCTGGTTCTATAAATCGTCTTCGGTAATTCCGGCTACTTTCATAAAGTGTCGGAGAAGGCCGATTTTTAAATCTTCATTTCCATGGATAGGAACGGAAATTCTTGCAGGATTTCCAAGCTTCATATAGACATGGTGACTGCCGCTTACTCGAACTAATTTCCAACCTCTGATTTCAAGGAGTCGGACGAAGTGTTTTCCAGCAATGGATTTCACACTGCAAGCTCGAAAACTCTGTCATTTTCGGAAATCTCGATATTTTCCAAATCTACCGAAAGGCAAGCTTCAATAGCCTCGTACAAGTTCGTCATTAGTTCTTCCATCGTTTCGCCTTGGGTGGCACAACCTAAAATTGCCGGGACTTCCGCCCAAAATCCACCCTCCTCGGCAGGATGAATGATGACTTTCAACTTCATATCACTAGCCTCTAAAACAGGCCGAATGCCGGAAACGGTCGCTGTGCGACCTTATTCCGGCCTACTCGGTATGACAGTGACATTTAATTCCGCAGGAATTAAATGTAAGCACTCTGATAGCTTTCCAACACCCGGATGTAATTGGCGCGTTCAAAAGCCCCAGGGTTGGCGACTTTGCCACGGCTCATGCTGCCCCTGATTTGCTTGACAGAGGAGAATTTCCGCGCTTCCATCCACGCCTTCAAACCTTCCAGCAATGTGTTGGTGTAGGCAGGGCCATGGCGTAATAGCGAGGAGGTGGTCATCACCGCGTCGGCACCGGCCAACAAATACTTGATGACTTCATCCGGGTTTTCCACGCCTCGGGTTGCGGCAAGCGAAGCATTGAGTTTGCCGTGCAGTATAGCGATCCAGAGCAGCGGCAGGCGAATCTCGCCGGCGGAACTTAAGCCCAAGGACGGCGTGACTTCAAGCTCTTGAATGTCAATGTCCGGCTGATAGAACCGGTTGAACAGCACCAAGGCATCGGCCCCCGCCTCATCCAGGCGTTTTGCCATGTGTCCCATCGCACTGAAGAAGGGGCTGAGTTTCAGGGCCACCGGTATGCTGACGGTCGATTTGACTGCGGACAGAATGTCCAGATAGCGCTGTTCAATCTCGTCACTCGTGGCATCAAGATCGGGTTCGACCGAATAGATGTTCAATTCCAGCCCGCTGGCACCGGCTTGTTGCATCTGTTTGGCATAGTCGATCCAGCCCTCTCCGGTGACGCAGTTGAGACTGGCAATGATCGGCACATCGGCTGCTTCCGAGGCTTGATGCAAAAGCTCTAGATAACTTTCCGGGCCAACCTGATACTCATCGACTTCCGGGAAATAACTGAGTGACTCGGCGAAACTTTGCGTACCCGACTCCATCAAGTGGGAGAAAGCTTCGTTTTCGTACCGAATCTGTTCTTCAAACAATGAAAACATCACCACCGCCGCCGCTCCGCCGTCCTCCAGGCGTTTAATGCCGTCCAATGTTCCCGATAACGGCGATGCCGATGCGACGATGGGATGTTGCAGTTCCAGCCCCATGTAGGTTGTTGTCAAGTCCATAACTGACTCCTCTATTTTTTCGATTTTTGTTTGACGCTTGCGTCAGGATGGAAATGGGCACCGCTCCCGCTCGCCATTTCCTCGTAGATTTCCCATTTCTGGTTGATCACCTTCTGTGCCAATTGCATCAGTTGCTCACTTTCGACGGGATGGCTGCGCGACAGCATTTTGTATCGCAGCTCGTTGAAGGCGTAATCCTTAAGCTTGATGGTTGGGCGTGGCGAGTCGAGGACAAATGGATTCTTTTCGGAATCGCGCAGCGCCGGGTTATAGCGGATCAAAGGCCAATGGCCGCAAGCCACTGCCAAGTCCTGCTGCTTTAAACCATGCTCCATGTTGATGCCATGGGCGATGCAATGGCTGTAGGCGAGAACCAGGGACGGCCCTGGATAGGCTTCGGCTTCGCGCAAGGCGAGCAAGGTTTGCTGTGGATTGGCACCCATGGCAATTCTAGCCACATAAACACTGCCGTAGGAAATAGCCTGCAAGGCAAGGTCTTTCTTGGCGAGTGGCTTGCCGCCGGCGGCAAACTTGGCGACCGCGCCCATCGGGGTGGATTTGGACATCTGCCCGCCGGTGTTGGAGTAAACCTCCGTATCCAGCACCAAAATGTTGACGTTTCTGCCACTGGCCAGCACATGGTCCACACCCGAGGAGCCGATGTCATAGGCCCAGCCGTCGCCGCCCATAATCCAGATGCTACGCTGGACCAGATGGTCGGCCACGGAAAGCAAATCCTTGGCTTTCTCGGTGTCCAACTTGATCAAGGCGGTCTTCAATTCGGCAACCCGTATGCGCTGCTGGCGAATCTGCGACTCGGTGATTTGCGATGCATCAAGGATATCATCGACCAGTGACGGGTTGATCTCACCCTTGAGTTCCAAAGCCAGTTGGGTGGCCAGTTCCTGATGTTTGTCCGCAGTCAGGCGGAACCCTAGGCCAAACTCCGCATTGTCCTCGAACAGCGAATTCGACCACGCGGGGCCGCGCCCTTCAGCATTCTTGGTCCAAGGCGTGGTCGGCAGATTACCGCCATAAATGGAAGAACAACCCGTGGCGTTGGCCATGATGAGGCGGTCGCCGAACAATTGCGACAACAGGCGGACATAAGGCGTTTCGCCACAACCTGCGCAAGCGCCGGAGAATTCAAACAAAGGCTCCAGGAACTGGGCGCCGCGGACCGAGGAAAAATCCACCTTGGAGCGATCATTAAAGGGAATGCTTTCAAAGAACCCGATATTGGTGCGTTCCTGTTGCAAGATGGGGTCTTTGGGTTTCATGTTGATCGCCTTGACCCCGCTTTGTTGCAGGCTCTTGGCCGGGCATACTTCGACGCACAAACTGCAACCGGTGCAATCCTCGGCATAGACTTGCAAGGTGTAACGGATGTCGGGAAAACCCCGCGCATTGATCTGTCCAGATTTGAAACCTTCCGGGGCATTCTTCAGGCGTGATTCAGGATAGAACTTGGAACGGATGACACCGTGCGGGCAAACGAAGCTGCAATTCCCGCACTGGATGCAAATATCAGGCTCCCAGACCGGAATGAACGAGGAAATGTTGCGCTTTTCCCATTGGGTCGTGCCGCTGGGATAAGTTCCGTCTATGGGGAGCATGGATACCGGCAACTGGTCGCCTTTGCCCGCCATCATCATCGCCGTCACTTTTTGCACGAACTCAGGCGCTTTACTGGGTACTATCGGCGGTATTTCCATCGTGCCATTGGCTTCTTTCGGCACGTCTATTTTGTACAGCCGGGCTAGGGTTTGATCCACCGCGACATAGTTTTTCTTGACGACATCCTCGCCTTTCTTGCCATAGGTTTTTTTGATCGACTCCTTGATTTTTCCGATGGCCTCTTCCCTTGGCAAAACCCCTGAAATCGCAAAGAAGCAGGTTTGCATGATGGTATTGGTGCGATTGCCCATGCCGGTTTCAAAAGCCACCTTGGACGCATCAATCACATAAAACTGGATGGCCTTGTCGATAATGCTTTGCTGCAAGCTTCGGGGCAGTTTGTCCCAGACTTCATCGGGGCCATAGGGGCTATTCAGCAGGAAGGTTGCACCTTGGCGGGCATTTTCCAGCACGTCAATCTTTTCTGCGAAAACAAACTGGTGGCAGCCGATAAAGCTGGCCGAATGGATCAGATAAGGCGAGTTGATCGGGTTGGGTCCAAAGCGCACATGCGAAACCGTGCGCGAACCCGATTTTTTCGAGTCGTAGACAAAATAACCCTGAGCATGCAAGGGTGTCGATTCGCCAATGATTTTGATGCTGTTCTTATTGGCACCGACGGTGCCGTCGGCACCCAAGCCGATGAACAGGGCGCGGACCACTTCAGCCGGCTCGATGTCGAAAGAAGTATCGTAATCAAGGCTGGAGTTTGAAATATCGTCATTGATGCCGACGGTGAAATGGTTTTTCGGCTGGGCCTTGCTGAGTTCGTCCAGCACGGCCTTCGCCATCGCCGGGGTAAACTCCTTGGACGACAAACCGTAACGGCCACCGGTAATGCGCGGTATGGCCGCAGTGGGCAGTGTTCCGTTGGCGTAGGCTTCTGCCAACACCGTGACCACATCGCCGTATAGCGGTTCGCCGGTGGAACCTGGGGACTTGATGCGGTCAAGCACCGTGATCGCCTTCACCGTGGCCGGTATGACCTTGATGAAATGTTCTGCTGAGAACGGCAAACACAGGCGGACATTAATGACTCCGACCTTTTCGCCCTGCTTTTGCAGGTAATCGACGGTTTCGATCAAGGTTTGCGCACCCGAGCCAATGATGACCGCTATCCGCTCCGCTTCGGGGTGACCGTAATAATCAAACAGTTGATACTTTCTACCGGTCAGTTCGGCAAATGCATCCATCTTTTGCTGGAGGATGGATGGCAGACGGGCATAAAACGGGTTGACCGTTTCACGCGCCTGAAAATAAACATCCGGGTTTTGCGCCGTGCCACGAATGAATGGGTTGTCCGGGCTTAATCCCCTTCTGCGGTGGGCGCGAACATGCTCGGCGTCGATCATTGCACGGATATCATCATCTGGAATCAGCGTCAGCTTGTTGACCTCATGGGAAGTGCGGAAGCCGTCGAAGAAATGGATGAACGGGATGCGACCTTCCAGGCTGGCGGCTTGGGCCAGCAAGGCCATGTCGTGGCCTTCCTGCACCGTGCTGGAGGCCAGTTGGGCGAAGCCCGTTTGCCTTACGGCGGCAACATCCGAATGGTCGCCAAAAATCGACAAACCTTGGGCGGCTAACGACCGTGCGGCCACATGCAGCACCGCCGAAGTCAGTTCCCCCGCCATTTTGTACATGTTGGGGATCATCAACAGCAGCCCTTGCGAAGCCGTGAACGTCGTCGTCATGGCGCCTGTCTGCAGGGCGCCATGAACGGTGCCGGCTGCCCCTCCTTCGCTCTGCATTTCGACGACTAGGGGAATATTGCCCCAGATGTTGGTTTTTCCTTCGGATGCCCATTGATCGGCCAATTCGGCCATGGTCGAGGAAGGCGTGATCGGATAGATGGCACATACTTCATTGACGCGATAGGCGATGTACGCCACGGCCTCATTGCCTTCAAGCGTCGTAACCTGTGACGGTTTCATGGATTACACTCCTAGTTCGGGATTCATTTCTATGGCATGGCAGGGACACTGCTCGAAACAGACGGCACAGCCCGTGCAGCGGTCATATTCATATCGATAACGCTTGCCCGGACCCAGTTTGGTGATTGCCTGCTCGGGGCATGCGCCATAACAACCGTCGCACTCAAAACAGTTGCCACATGAAAAGCAACGCCTTGCCTCATACAAGGCTTCGGCTTCGCCCAGTCCATGGACGACTTCATCAAAGCCAAAGGCCCGCTTGTCCAATTCGAGCGAATCTTGATGCCGTTGCTTGGCCTCTGTGTCATACCAAATATGCAGCTTTTCAAAACCGACAATAGGGTGCTTGGCCGCTGCGACATACTGCTTCCCGCCTAGGAAAGCATCGATATGACGGGCGGCTTTTTTACCATGCCCCACGGCAATGGTCACTGTCCGTTCACTGGGAACCATGTCACCACCGGCAAAAATGCCGGGATGCCCAGTCATCATATTGGCATCCACCAGCACCGTTCCGTCGCGCTTGAACTCAATGCCCAGCACGTTTTTCAGGAACCCCGTGTCGGTGTCTTGGCCTAGGGCCAAAATCAAAGCATCGGCCTCCAAGGTCTCTAATTGGCCGGTCGGCTCAGGATAGCCTTCTGCGTTGATTTTCATGACCTCGACTTGGATATGGGTCTGGTCGATTTCTTTGATGGTGCGCAGCCAATTGATCTTGACACCCTCCTCCATTGCCTCGTCGGCTTCAAAAGAATGGGCCGGCATATGTTCCCGGTCACGCCGGTAAATAATCAAGGCTTCCTCCGCCCCCAGGCGCTTGGCGGTGCGTGCCGCATCCATTGCGGTATTGCCGCCGCCATAGATGGCGACCCTGCGGCCAAGCAAGGGGGGGGCATCCCCCGACGCCGCTTGGCGCAGAAAACTGACCGCGTCCAAAATCTTGCCAGCATCCCGGGCCGGAATATCGACCCGCTTGCTGATGTGTGCGCCGATGGCAACGAACACGGCATCGAATTGCCCGGTTTCCTTTTCCGCCAATACATCCTCAACTTTGCGATTAAGCAGGATTTTTACGCCCATTGCTTCGATGCGATTAATCTCCTGTTCCAATTCTTGGCGCGGCAAGCGGTAAGCCGGGATGCCAAAATGCATCATCCCGCCTGCCATGGGCCCGGCCTCATGAATTTCGACAGTATGGCCAAGGCGGGCCAAATGATAGGCGGCGGATAGGCCGCTAGGGCCAGCACCCACCACCAGAATCCTCTTTCCGCTGGGAGGCGCGTCAAGCTTGACCTTCCAGCCTTCCAGCAAAGCCTGGTCACCCAAGAAGCGCTCCACGGCATGGATGCTGACCGGACTGTCAACCTCTTTGCGGTTGCAACTACTTTCGCAGGGATGGTAGCAAACGCGTCCATGCACGGCGGGCAATGGGTTGTCCTTCATCAGCGTCTGCCAAGCGCGTTCAAATTGGCCCACTTGGGCGAGGGAAAGCCATGCCTGGATGTTTTCACCCGCCGGGCAGGCGTTATTGCAAGGAGGAAGTAAATCCTGATAGACCGGGCGTTGTGTACGGACAGGGCCGGTTCCCTTGCCGTGTTGTACCAAATCCGCAGGACGTGTCTTATCGCTGGGCTTGGGACTGATCATTGCGTTTCTCCATAAAGTTAAGCTTTGGTTTGGGAAAAAAAGTGGCGCGCGTTTGATGCAGTGTCAAATTGAATGCACATTCTCAGTGCGAGGAGTTATAGTCAAAAGATAGAGTGCAGCCTAAAATCACATTTTTTCGAAGGTTGGATATTTAAGTGCCCAAAGGCCACGTTCATAGTTAATGGCAGGGAAGCCGACAAGAACCTTAGGGCGCATACATTGAAACGATTGTCGATGCCGACTTAGCGCATTATCGGGTGACAGACTCAGCTAGAATACGTCTAAATCGGCTATAAGACTAGAGTCAAATGCTCCAGGGTATCGGCACGGCATCGATTTTTTTTTGGGCGAATCAAAGACTGCCAAGCTATTCAAAGGGCTAGGAACAGCAATACAGCGGCAAGAGGCTCCCGGTTAATTGACTGTTTTTCCTTGAGATAATAAAAATAGCTTAGGGACTCACAAACTCAAGTGATCATTGCCCTGAAGGTCATAGAGTTATATTCAATGGAAGTCAATCTTTGACCCAGTATCGATTCCCGCGGAAAATCCCTTGCAGCCATTGATCCAGGCATCTTCTCGCTGACGCTTCAAACGATCCGACAACCGGGCATCAAAATAATCAGGCTGAGAATAAATTCAAGATGCCCCGCATAAGCTCGAGCGGGGGCGGCGGACAGCCGGGGATCACGGCATCGACGGGGATGACGTTGGCAACCGCCCCGCAACTGGCATAGGAAACGCCGAACTCGCCGCCGCAGGCACCGCAGTCGCCGACCGCGATGACCCATTTGGGATTGGCCGTCGCTTCGTAGGTGCGTCGCAAGGCCGCTTCCATGTTCCGGGAAACCGGCCCGGTCACCAACAACACATCGGCATGGCGGGGCGATGCGACGAAATGCACGCCGAAGCGCTCGATGTCGTAATAGACATTATTGAGGGCGTGGATTTCCAACTCGCAACCGTTGCAGGAGCCGGCATCCACCTGCCGAATGTGCAGGCTGCCGGCAAAACGCTTATCAACGGTGGATTTCAATTTCTCGCCGAGTTCATCAAGTCCAAGTTCGCGGGCGGTTTGTTGCGGGCCCAATTTGTTCTTGGCGAACTTTTCAGTCAACACGCCAGTCGTGAATATTTTTCGATAGAGGCTTAACATCGTGCTTCCTTTACAAGTCGTTGCCCGAGTAAGAGCCATTCACCGATTTGTTGCAGACAGGAAAATCGGGGACGATATTGCCCAAGGCGATTTTTTCCAAGGCCGGCCAGTTGACGATGCTGGGATCGCGCGGGTAATAGCGGCTGATGCAGCCATTCTCGCCAAAGCGCACAAAACAGAGGATTTCCCCGCGCCAGCCTTCCACCAACCCTAAGCCTTCGGCATCCGGTTGAGGGGTGATCCAAGGGGCCGCAATGTCACCGTCAGGCATCTTGTCGAGCAAGGACTCAATCAGCTTCAATGCCACCCGCATTTCCTTGTAACGGACCCAGAAACGTGATGCCACATCGCCCTGTTCCTCCAAAGGCACTTTCACCTCCACTTGATCATAGGGCGAATAGGGCGCATCGTGGCGCACATCAAAAACCTGCCCGCTGGCCCGCCCGACGAACCCAAGGGCACCGAGCGTCTGCGCGTCTTCCAGTGTTAAATAACCGGTGGTGACGATGCGGTCTTCAAGCGAGGAATTGGCATCGATGATAGTTAAAAGATCGTCCAGCTCCAGCCGCAAGACTTTGCTGGATGCCCTCATGCGCTCCCCTGCCCCATTCGCGACATCGACACTGACCCCGCCGGGGATGATCCTATCCATCAATAGCCTATGCCCGAACATGGCTTGATTGTCGCGCAGCCACACTTCCCGCAGACGCCCAAGTTGGTAATAGGCGAAGCCGAAGCCAACATCGTTGCAAATCGCCGCCATGTCCCACAAATGATTGGCGATTCGCTCCCGCTCGGCCAAAATGCCGCGAATGAAAGCCGCACGCGGTGGCGCTTCCAAGTTGGCGGCGCGTTCCATCGCCAGACAGGCGGCGAAAGCATGTCCCACCGTGGTATCACCGGAAACCCGCCCGGCCAGACGCGCCAAACTTTCCGGTGTCCGGCCCTCGGCTATTTTTTCAACGCCTTTGTGGACGTAGCCCAGCCTTTCCTCCAAGTGCAGCAGGGTTTCGCCCACCGCATGGAAACGGAAATGCCCCGGCTCGATGATGCCGGCATGCACCGGCCCAACCGGGATTTCGTAAACGCCATGGCCCTCCGCCCTGAAAAATGGATAATTCATGTCCGGGGGCGTCTGCTCCGGCGGCAAACCTTCCCTTGGGAAGGATTTGCGCAAGGGGGCGGTTTCGCTGTCCCAGGCTTGATGGCGGGTCCAGCGGCGGGGGTCGGGATGGTCGGTGAACTCAATGCCAAAAAGATCGCGCATATGCCGTTCCGGCCGGTTCGCCGCAAAAAAATAAGGCGCATGCGAGGGAAGGCAGGGCTGACGGGTATCGGTCCGGGTTCTCAACACCATATAAATTCCTTGCAATTCCAGGCAAACGCTGACGGACAGTAGCGCCTGTCCGTCCTCGGCCCAGCCGGCCACCCAGCGCCAAGCTTGGCTTTGCGCCACCGCAGCAGCCTTGCCCCAATCGGTGGGTTCGACTATCTCCAGCAATTGCGCGGGTGGCAATGGGCTGGGGCTTATGGCTTGGGCCTCCACGCCACGGTCAGCCAGTTCCAAGAGGAACCGCCGTGCGGGGTCAAACTGTTCTTGCACTTCCCTGTCCAGTTCATTTTGGTCGTTCATAACGGCAATTTTCCCGAAATGAGTAGTGTTGCCTGGTTAAACCAGTTCCCCAAAAAGGCAGGGATGGCGAGTCCAAGGAATAGCACGATTCCTAGATGAATCATCACTGGCAACATATTGGCGCGGATAGCCGTTTGGCCTTCGGGAACATCCCCATATACGATCGGCTGGATGTGGCGGAACAATCCGGCGAAGGCGATGCCGATGCCGATCAGCAGCAGGGGTGTCAGCCAGGGGTAGTCGTGCATGGTCGCGACAAGCACTAGGAATTCGCTCGCAAACACGCCGAAGGGGGGGAAACCGGCAATGGCAATGGTGCCGATCAGCAATCCCCAACCGATGGAGGGTTGAGTTCGGATAAGCCCGCGGATTTTTTCAATCCGCTGGGTTTTTGCCAACTGGGAAGCATAGCCCACGGTGACAAAAATTGCCGACTTGGTCAGTGAATGGGTAGTCATGTGGAATAGCGCGGCGAACGTGGCCCACGGGCTGCCTATGCCAAAGGCAAAGGTCATCAGCCCCATGTGTTCGATGGAGGAATAACTGAAAAGCCGCTTGATGTCCGTCTGCCTGTGCAAGAACAGTGCAGCCACCAGGAAAGACAGCAGCCCGAAACCCATCATCAGATTGCCGGCCTGATGGTTTCCCAGCGAACCGTCCACCAACATCTTGCAGCGCACCACCGCATAGAGGGCGTCGTTGAGCAAAAGCCCCGAGAGAATGGCCGACATGGGAGTGGGGCCCTCGGAATGGGCATCCGGTAGCCAATTGTGCAGAGGGACTAGGCCAATCTTGGTGCCATAGCCAACCAGCAAAAACACAAAAGCGATACTCATGACACCGGGATTGAGTGAGCTGGCATGTTCATGCAAAACCGTCCACAGCAGCGCAGTTTCTTGTATTCCATGCACTTGCTCGGCGGCAAAGTACAGCAGCACCGTGCCAAACAAAGCTTGGGCAATGCCGACACCGCACAAGATAAAATATTTCCAGGCCGCTTCGACCGATTCCGGGGTGCGGTAAAGACTGACCAGCAGCACAGTGGCGAGGGTTGCGCCTTCCATTGCCACCCACATCACGCCCATGTTGTTGGTGGTCAACACCAGATACATGGCCAGCATGAAGCCTTGGTACATGGTGTAATAAAGGCGCAGGCGCTTTTTCCCCACTTTGCCCAATTCTTGTTCGTGGGCCATGTAAGGCCCCGAAAAAATGGAGGTGGTCAGCCCCACGAAAGCGGTCAGGGCGATCAGGTATACATTGAACGAATCAATGTAGAGCATTTGGCTGTGGGACAAGATCGGCCCTTCCAACAATACATCGACAGCCAGCCAAAGCGAGGCCACCAAGGAAAGCGAGTTGAACCGTATGTTGATTCGGCCCGCTTGGTGGCTATCCCTTACCCGCGACAAGAACAACATCCCGGCCAAAGGAACCAATAGCAGAAGGTAAACGGCGATCATTTCTCCACCTCGTTCAGGCGATTCAATTGGTCAACGTCCAGGGAATCGATGCTGGAACGGATATGGAAGAAGAACACCCCGAACAACACAGCGGCCACCAGCACGTCAAAGGCGATGCCGAGTTCTACCACCATCGGCATGCCGTAGGTGGACACCACCGCAGCGAAGAACAGCCCGTTCTCGATTGACATGAAACCCACCACATGGGCCACGGCCTGTCGGCGCGTGATCATCAACAGCATGCCCAGCAACACTACCGCCATGCTGATGGCGATGGTGTTCAGGGTAATCAACGGCGACAGTTTGACGATGGGTAGGCAGACGTAATAGCTGAACACCACCAAGCCCGTCCCGCCCATCATCACTCTGGCGGGGTTGGGAAGGGTTTCCATGTCCCGATGCAGGCCCATGTTTAATATGAGGCGTTGCAACATGATGGGAATGAAGATGCCTTTGAGCGTCAGCGTCAGCAAGGCCGAAATATAAAGATGCGGGGAATCCAGCACATCGGCAGCCAGCGCGGTGGTGATTGCCAACAATATACCCTGCACGGCGAAGATGAACACCAATCGCAACAATCGCGACTGTCCCAGCATCAAGAAAGAAGTCAGCACGATCAGCGAGGCTAGAAGCAAAATCGCCTGCTGGTAATGGCTCAGTTCGGTAATCGCCATCAGTGCCGTACCTCTAAAATGATGTGGCTCAACATGCCCAACAGGCTCAACAGATAAGCGAAGCTAAGGAATTCCTGCACCCTAAATATGCGCATCTTGGCGAACAACACCTCCGATAGGCCCAACACGACGGTCAGAGCGGCCAACTTCAAGGTCAGCGCCAAGGCTCCAAAACCCAATGCCTGCAAGCTGAAATTCTGTGCGATGCCCCAGGGAAAGAAGATGTTGACAATGAGGACGCCATAGAGCATGAGCTTGATCTGACTGGCCCATTCAATCATGCCGAGATAACGCCCGCTGTATTCCAAGATCATGGCTTCGTGGATCATCGTCAGTTCGAGGTGGGTGGTCGGATTGTCCACCGGAATCCGCCCGGTTTCCGCCACCGCCACCAGCATCATGCCAAGCATGGCAAACACAAAGGAAGGGCGCAACACCAATCCAGTGTGGAGCACGTAATTCATCGCCACCGACAGGTTGGTGGTGGATGCGCTCATCGCCAGGGTGAACACTGCCATCAGCATCGCCGGCTCAGCCAAAGCGGAAACGGTCATCTCCCGCGACGAGCCCATGCCACCGAAGGCCGTGCCGATGTCCATGCCCGCCAGCGCCAGAAAAAACCGGCCCAGCGCAAAAAAACCGATCAGCACCACCACGTCGGCGATTTTCGCCGTGGGCAGGTTGACCGCGATGAGTGGGACAATCGATGCCGCCAACACCGTGGTGGAAAGCACGATGTAGGGCGCGGCCTTGAATATCCAGGAGGCGGGATGGGCCACGATGGGTTCTTTTCGCCACAACTTGCGCAAATCACGGTACGGCTGAAACAATGAAGGCGCACGGCGGTTTTGCAGGCGGCATTTGACCTTTTTTAGCCACCCGGCCAATAACGGCGCACTGGCGATGAACAACAGGGTTTGCAGGAGTGCCAGCAACCAGGCCATCAACTGATCCCCCATAGCAATATCAACAAAGTAAAGAACGAATAGGCTATGTAAGTGCGGATATTGCCGGTTTGTATCCGGCTCACCCAGCGGGACAGCCAAGTGACCACTCGCGCCACCGGTGCATAGAGGTAAGGCCAGGCGAGGTCCGAAACGCGCAATTGATAATGCAGGCCAGTGTTCTGAAAATTGCCAGGACCTGATTTTTTTTCCTCAATGGTCTCCTCAACGTCGAAGACCGGTTCGAATATGCGACGGATCGGCATGCTAAATGCCGTGGCGGTATATTGCATGCGGGCATTCAACCCACCAAAGCCGCAATCCCAGGGGTCGGCTCGCCGTGCTTCCAGGCCGCCACGCCGGTAGAGTAGTTGATAGCAGACCCAGCCGGTTAGCAGGATACCCACCAACACGAGGGACGCGGAGTAGGATGCCACTTCCGGGGCCACCGGCGTTAGCCACAACCAGCCTAGGGCGGATGCGCCCGGCAGCGTGACACCCAGTAGCTGTCCGGTGACGACGTTCAAGCTTTCGATCATGGGCGTTGGGAAAACGCCCAATAGGACACAGAGTCCGGCGAGCCAAGCAGGGCCGGCCAACATACCGCGATGGACGGATTCATGACAGGTGGCGGCACGGCGTGTGCGCGGCAGCCCCAAGAAAACCACTCCATACAACTTGACGAAGCAGGTTGCCGTCAAGGCACCCGCCAAGGCCAGCACCGAAGCACTGGTGGGGACCATGCTGCGCAATACGCCGCCGCCAATGCCACTGGCCTGCAGCGCTGCTTGGAAAGTCAGCCATTCCGAGACAAAACCGTTGAAGGGCGGCAAGGCGGCGATGCTCAGCGTGCCAATCAGGAACACCACAGCCAACTTCGGCATCCGGTGGATTAGGCCACCCAAGTGTTCAATATTTTGCTCGTGGGTTTGGTGGATAATCGTACCCGCCCCGAGGAACAGAAGGCTTTTGAAAAGCGCATGGTTCAAACTGTGCAGCAGGGCCGCCACCAGGGCAAGCGCACCGAGCTGTTGTTGCCCCTCGCTAATATAAATCAGCGACAACCCCAGGCCGATGAAAATGATGCCGATATTTTCCACTGAATGGTAGGCGAGCAACCGCTTGATGTCATGCTGCATCATCGCGTAAAGCACACCCAGAAGGGTCGAGGCAGCCCCGATCACCAGCACCAGCCCGCCCCATTGCCACAACACTTGATCCAGAAGGTCGAAGGTGAAGCGGATGAAGCCATAAACGGCGACTTTGAGCATGACCCCGCTCATTAGCGCGGAGATGTGGGAGGGTGCCACCGGATGGGCTTCCGGCAGCCAAGCGTGCAATGGCACCAAACCCGCCTTCATCCCAAAACCAAACAGCGCCAACACGAATGCGACACTGGCCCAGACCGGAGTCAGTTTGACTGTTCTGAAATGATCGAACGTCAGTCCGCCGCTGAAACCCGCCAACACGCCAAAAGCAAGGATGATCGCCATGGCCCCAATGACCGCCATGAGCAGGTAAAGAAAGGCGGCGCGGCGATTGCTGGCGTGTTCATGCTGAAAAGCCACTAGGAAATAGCTGGAGACCGACATCAACTCCCAAGCAATGACGAAGAAAAAAGTGTCGTCGGCCAGCAGAACCAGTTCCATTCCAGCCACGAATAGGCCGGTGAACAAGCCCAGCACGGACAATGGATGCCTGCCGTGTTCGAACTCCCGCACATAACCCGGCCCATACAGGCTGACGGCGATCAGAACCAAACCAATCAGCAGATAAAAAAAGCCGGAGAGGGCGTCGAAACGGATGTGCCAATTCAACCAAGGCAAACCCAGCGGCAAGGTATCGGTGGTCACGGCACCGCCGAACAAAGCCCCCCCGCCCGCCAAAACGGCACTCACACCAGAGATGCCAAGCAGGATAAACAGGCTGTTGCGGTGAAATTCGGCATAATGCGCTTCAGAAAAAACGCCCGCCGCCCGAACTTGCAACTTTGGCCAACGCCGCAACAGCCAATGCGCAAAACGACCAAGGCCCGGACTCTTATCGACAGCCAAGGCCGCCAATCCAGAGGCCAGCGCTGCGACCACTGAGAGGTAAGCAAAAAACAATGCCATCGAAGCTCCTAAGCTTTAGCTGTGACCCTGACTTTTTTGCTGGCAGGGGATTGTTGGGCAAGCAAGCCCAAACTGGCACACTCTAAATAAACACTCGCAAGCTGTGGAATGCTCGGAAGAAGCTTTACTTTTCAATAAGCAGAATACATGCCAAGAATAATATCTATATTTAATAGTATCTTGGAATAATTAACCTGAGGCGATGGCTGATTAATGGGTGCAATGAACCAGCTTTGAACCATAGAAGATGCATAGCTTGGGAAAATGGAATTTTGAGGAGTGGCTTGTTATGAGTGGGAAAAGTTTGCTATGACTTAAGCTTGGGCGCTAACAGAATTGGCACATATTGGGTTAGAAACAACCCGTAGGACCCCATCCACAATGCCACCGACAGAGTCATCCATGGGCTGATGCCCGGTTGCGCAATGATTCTGCACAGTGTGCCTAGGGTGATTAAACAAAAAGCCAAAGTCATCAACGGGAAGCTTTGCAAGGGCCGGCCGGTGTGGCCGAGCGCCACGCGGGCGGCAACGCCGAGAATCATCGTACCCACGGCACCATAGGTCAAGGCGTGGATTCCACTTTCCCATAGGCTGGGTTTGCCAAGAATCGCGACCCCCAATAATAAAAACCCAACCGAAATCCAGCCATACCCCAGGTGCAGCACCCAAAGCAGGGGTTCCCGGCCCGCCAACCAGCCTTGCCAGCGCACAAGGCGGTATGCTTGCGCCAAGGCAGCCAGCAAACCCAGCAACCCGGTCAATGTGTGCTTCGGCCACAACACAAAGCCAACCCCAAACAGAGCAGTCAGCGCAATCGCGCCCATGTCGATCCGGTCAAAAACGGGCAATTTAACCGGGATGTCCGGGCGGTTTTGGCGCAGCCAGTTTTGGGTGAAGGCCGGGATGATGCGACCGCCGACCAAGACGATCATTCCCAACACGAGGAACAGTCCAGTACGCAGGCATTTGTCCTGCAATTCGACATTGCCGCCGGCATTGATGAAGAAAACCGCCTCCGTGGCCAAGAAAGCCGACAATAAAACGAGGGCTTTGTAATTGCGCTCATTCTTGGCGGCAAGCACTTCCCTGCCCATCAAGGCCAATAGCCCGCCCCAGAACATCAGGCTTGACAAACCCCAAATCAGCCAGCCCGCTTGGCCAGGAAGAAATCCTCCCAGGCGGGCCAATCCCCAAACGGCGCACATCGCCATCAGGGGCACCCCGGACACTGGCGGGCGATTGGTCCAAGTGGCAACCGCCGTCAACAAAAAACCGGCCATCGCCCCCCCGGCAAAACCGAAGATCATTTCGTGGCCGTGCCTTACCCTAGGCGGCAATCCGTCGGGCCAAACAATGACACCACTCAGATAGAAGGCCCATGCCAATAACATGAGCAGGGCATATGCGCCCACCAATAGAAAAAAGGGCCGGAAGGCATAGCTGAATATGACATCAAGCAATTTGGCATCAGCATGTTCTAGGGGGGTATTTGGATTTGGCATAAGGACTGGCTCCTGCAAAAAATGACGGACAATTCGGTTATAGACGGATCGTCAAAGTTTGTTTTGACCAAAATTGGGACCGTCAAGTTTGGAGCGTCAAAGCTTGGTTTGACTGGAGACTGGAAAAGCAAAGCGGGCTTTGCCTGTCAAAGCAAGCTTTGACGCCCCGTGCACACAAATCAGTTACCTGAATATCAAAGCCAGCATTGTACTTCAATTTTATGCTGAATCGGCGTGAAGGCGGAGCTTCCAAGGCCAAATTCCCAAGCTGGAGCTTGGGAACGAGAGCCAAAGTCATGCCCCACGGACAAGACAGCGGTATCGGATGGGTTCCGGGTCATGTCCATACCGGATTGCGCCGCAGCGGCTCCATCCGGGCTACGCTGGCTGGCTTCAATCGCCGGTTGCAGACAACCTAATCTGCCATTGCGGGAAATGGCAACCGACCAGCGCGACCATCCTTGAACTTCAAGCTCGCTTGCGTCGAGCTTGCAACCCGCCAACAACATCTGCCGCAAGCCAGCCCAACCAATAGGGCAATGCGGCACAACCCATTCGATTTCGTCAAAACGCCCGGTTTCCGCCAGCCAGCGGGCAGGAAACAACGGCAAAGCCTCGAAGGCCAGCCACATCGCGCCAACGACGGTGATATGCCTGGCTTTGGATGGGGAATCCTCGCCCGCAAGTGTCGCGCCGGACTTCATCGCGCCGGGGTCCCAGCCCAGCGACCCGACATTATCTTCATTGAGCCATGGGCCAAGCAAAGCCTCTTGCATCTTTCCCTTAAAATGTTTCCGTAATTTTGGGATGAGATTGCGGACTGTGGAAAATAGCTTCAGTTGCCCAGCCGTCATATCCAGTTTTGTTTCAGCCAGTTCGGTTTTGCCTTTCTGGTGTTGCTCGAACCAAAACGCCTCCAGCCATTGCCGTTGTTCGGGCGGGCAAGTTTGCATCTGCTCGCGGTATTGCTTGCGGGGGTACTCCTTGATGCTATCAGCCCAGTTCAGTTCTGGCGCATGTTCGCGCTGTTGGATGGCGGCATTAAGCGTTTCTAGCAAAACATCCCAGTCGATGCCATGGATAACCGCGACACGGTCTGGCTCCCGCCATTCCAAGCGGGCTTGCGGCTGGCCGTTTTGCGCCAGCACCCGCAACAACCCGAAAGAGGCCATCACCGCCTGTGGATTGGTGATGGAAAGCCCGGTAAGTTCTATCATCCTAAATTCGGCAGTTGGAATAGCTGTAGGGGCGAATTCATTCGCCAAATCAATGTATTACAGGCGAATGAATTCGCCCCTACAAAAACTCGCATGTTCATAATTGTTTTGACGTTTTATGTTCAACTGCCGGATTTAGGATCATTCTGCCTCCTCCCTGGAACGCGCCCAATCCGCCATCCTGACGACGGCTTCCAGATAGGCCAAGCCCCACAGGCCAAAGCGCCCGTTGAGGCTGGCGTAACATGCGGGCCAGTTTTCGCCCCCGGCATCTTGCCAAGCCGCAGGGTCCGGCAGCGCGGGCAGCCAACAGCGGCCACGGCCATGATGTGCCGCCACCAGATAGCGGATCAACTCGTCCACATGCCCGCCCAATTTCGCCGCGCTGGCGATTTCATGCCGCCAGCCTTTCGCCAAACCGGATAGTCGGCGGGCCAGCCGTGCCGCTTCCCGCGTTTTGGTCACGGATTTAGCCAGCTTTTTTTTCAAATCGACTGCACCGAGCATGATTTGGAAGCGTTCGTCCAGCTTGCCGATGTCATGCCAAAGCGCGGCCTTGCCGATGGCTTCCGCCAATTCCTTGGGCAAGGCCGGATGGGTGAAGGATTGGGCGAAAACCTTAACCCCTTGCAGATGGCCGGGCAGCGGCACGGCAACGCCCGAGACTTTTTCAGGCACGGGCGCACCGGTAATCAGCACCATGCCGCCGGGATATTTTTGCAGCCGCCAAGCGCCTTTGGGGTGCAGCCCCGCCAAATCCAGCAACTCCCGCTCGGTGATGGGGTCTTCCTCGTCCCAGTATTTCGCCAGCCATTCTGCCGCATCCGGCATGAAAACCGGATGGATGCGGGTCCGGTGTTTTGTGTCGCCCAAATCGGCCACCAGTCTTGGCTCGTCCGGTGCCCAGCCCCAGTCATCGCAGCCGCCATAATCCGCAGGGACAAGCACGGTGATGCCGGCCCGCACTGAAGCCTGTTTGGCAGCGACGAACCGGGCATGATCGCCATCCCACAGGGCGACCGGTTTGCCGCCTAGCTTTTCCAGCCAATCCTTCAACTCCCAGATTGGCAGATTTAGGGTTTCGGCGGCGACAGGCGGCAGGATTTCAACATACTCTTTCCAATCGTTGGCATCGTGCGGCAAGTCCTTGCGCCAAACGATTGCAGCTTCGGGTCTGGACTGCCAACCGCGCAGCCAGGGGGAAACATCAATCGGCCTCAGTGTGCTGGTTTGCGCCAAGGCCATCAGGTCGGCTTCGCCAAGCACCGGGTAGTCGGGTTCGGTTGCATCGGGCAATTCGACCCCGCGCAAGGCCAGCGGTGACAGGTCGAAGGGCTTACCTTTGCCGCCTTGCCAGTCCAGCAGCCAGTCCCAAGCTTTTTTCAGGTCTTCGCCATAAATTTGATCCCTCTCCTTGCCCGGTTTGCAACCGACGATCACCATCGGTGCGCTGGGCAACTCACCTGCCCGGTTCAACCGGCCTGCCCGTTGCAGCAAGGCGGGGAGGCTTGCCAGTTCGCTCACCAGCCCGTCGAAGTCCAAATCCGCGCCCACTTCGATGGTTTGAGTCGCTATGACAAACAAGGGCTTGCGACCGGCCTTGGCGGTTCGGATGACCCACTCGCCGTTTTCCTCGGTCCATTCATCGGCTTCGCTGCCTTGTCGCGAACCGGCTTCGATACGGGGCAGGAATTCGGCGAGGATGCGTTCGCGGTCGGGACGGCGCACCCGCCCGGTCATCAGGCAGGCTTCGTCTTCTTGCTTGAGTTGGTCGAATACTTTGCGGGCGGTGCTGACCCGGTTGCAGACCACGGCGATGACCGCCGCGCCCTGTACCCGCAGTTCTAGCGATTGCTTGACCAAGGTTCCCACCACAGCATCTTTCTTACACTCGACCAAGCGGGCGATTTTGCCGGCAGCCAAACGCTTGGACAAGGCTTTGTGGGCGTAGTCGTCTTTATCCAGGCTAAACCCGCTGCCCTCGCGTGGTGTCGCCGACAGCATCATCACCCGCCAAGGCAAGCCCAAGCCGTCATTGCGCATCCGGCGGACGGCAGCAAGGGTGGCGGCGAACGGTGCGGAAATATGCGCTTCGTCCAGCACCAGCAGCGCGTCGTTGCCGGTCAAGGCGGCATGTATCGGGGCTACAAAACGCGAGGAGCCATAGGCACGGAACAGCAAACGCGAACCCAGTTGGTCCACGGTGGTGGTAATCACCGCCGGGGCGGTGGGGTCGTCCACGCCCAGTTCGCTGATGTCCAAGCCGCCGTGCAAGGTGGCGATTTGCAAACCCGGCAAGACGGTGCGCAAATCCTCGGCACTGCGGGCCACGGCATCGACGACAATCTGCCGATCCACGCACCAATACAGCCGGGTCGGCATGCCGGCCAAGCCCTGCGACCGCCCCCAGGCCCAGATGTCCAGCAGCGTCGTCTTGCCGCTACCGGTCGGCAAGCCCAGGCTATCCGGCCAGTCACCCGCCGCCAAGCCCTCGGCCAGCCGGGATTGCCAAGGGTAGGGGCTGCGTCCGCGCAACGATTTGTACCAAGTTTGAAAGGGGGTCATGTTGTCTCAACAGAAGATGTCTGCGGAGACGATAATTCCGTAAAACATGCTGATGGTTGGCAATTTGGTTTCTCCGTGATTGTAACTGATGTTACGCCGCGATTAAGGGCCGGACAAGGTTTGGAGCGTCAAAGCTTGCTTTGACAGGCAAGGCTTGCCTTGCCCCTGCCTGCCTGCGACAGGCGGTCAAAGCAAGCTTTGACGCTCCATGCGTAACATCAGATTGTAAGTTAAAAAAAAGCCCGTCGTTCCGGCATGGACCGCCGGAACCCAGATTCCAAGGATGGCGCTGACCTGGAACATCCCTTTAACCTGGATACCGGCGCTCCCTGCCGGTATGACGGCTTGCCTTAATGGCTGCTGTGACTCAATGCCACCGGAAATGATGCCCGCAGGGGAAGCGGTTACTCTCGTCAGTTGTGATGACGCTATTTGGCTACATCCTTCAACGCATCGCCCCCGGAAGCGATACCGTCGGGGCGGGTTCCAAACCCGCCCTTTTAACGCGCCCATTAACCTGCCGGTTTGAAGACCGTCAACGTCCTTTGGAGAAGGAACGGTAACGAATGCATGGGCGGATTTACCCCCAACGGTAATCCATGGGCGGGCCATGGGCGGGTTTGGAACCCGCCCCTACCGTGGTTTCAACGCAGCGCCCCCGAAGAGGGCGCGGTAACATGCCCAAATCCGTAGGAGCGCAGCCCTCTGCGCGATTGTTTAATGCTTCAATGCGGTGCCCCGAAAAGGGCGCGGTAACACTCACCCGGAGGGCCGGGTTCCCACAATGTGGCATCTCTTCAACGCAGCGCCCCCGAAGAGGGCGCGGTAACACGGCAGGGCATGATGGTATGTCCAAGGGGTTTGGTTGCTTCAACGCAGCGCCCCCGAAGAGGGCGCGGTAACACGCGCCGACTCGTCCAGATGGTCAAAATTATTCTTGCTTCAACGCAGCGCCCCCGAAGAGGGCGCGGTAACACACCGACCAACCAAACAATATCGTAACGGCATTGGTGCTTCAACGCAGCGCCCCCGAAGAGGGCGCGGTAACACTTCCAAATGCCCTACGAACGGATAGCCCACCTAGCTTCAACGCAGCGCCCCCGAAGAGGGCGCGGTAACACAATCTCGCAGAGTACCGGGTCGAAGATGGATGTACCCGCTTCAACGCAGCGCCCCCGAAGAGGGCGCGGTAACACAACTCCCCATCCATATCGACTATGTGGGTGACGAAGCTTCAACGCAGCGCCCCCGAAGAGGGCGCGGTAACACGCCATTTGCCATCCGTCACAGGGTCTTTTAGGTTGCTTCAACGCAGCGCCCCCGAAGAGGGCGCGGTAACACAATTTTGCTCGGCTTGGTCCAGCCGTGCGTAGAGGCTTCAACGCAGCGCCCCCGAAGAGGGCGCGGTAACTGCCGGATAATGGCAATTCGGCTTATCTGGATAAGCTTCAACGCAGCGCCCCCCGAAGAGGGCGCGGTAACGGGATAGGGCTAAACAATGCCGAATGTGCTGATTGCTTCAACGCAGCGCCCCCCGAAGAGGGCGCGGTAACTTCTGAGTTCGCCAATTCTCGGCGATAGGGTCATGCTTCAACGCAGCGCCCCCCGAAGAGGGCGCGGTAACACGGTTTCAACCTGTTCAAAGTCCCGGTGCTTCCTGCTTCAACGCAGCGCCCCCCGAAGAGGGCGCGGTAACGTCTCGGGACGTTCTTCCCTTGCCGCCTTAATTCGCTTCAACGCAGCGCCCCCCGAAGAGGGCGCGGTAACCGGGCATCTGGTCGCGTCGGTGCCGCACTGGCAATCGGCTTCAACGCAGCGCCCCCCGAAGAGGGCACGGTAACGCGGTTTCCCTATTCAGCTTTGGAGCCACCCATGCTTCAACGCAGCGCCCCCCGAAGAGGGCGCGGTAACGGATAATGCTCTCTGGCATACCACGGGATGCCGATGCTTCAACGCAGCGCCCCCCGAAGAGGGCGCGGTAACAAGCCTTGAAGCCTTCCCCGTCTGGGATGATGTCAGCTTCAACGCAGCGCCCCCCGAAGAGGGCGCGGTAACCGACGCGGCGGCCGCGGCACTGCGCATCACCCCGCGCTTCAACGCAGCGCCCCCCGAAGAGGGCGCGGTAACTTGTTCGGGCATGGCATTGTTTACACCAGTTGGCGCTTCAACGCAGCGCCCCCCGAAGAGGGCGCGGTAACGTTACGATTAACCAGCCCTTGTATTTTCTCTACAAGCTTCAACGCAGCGCCCCCCGAAGAGGGCGCGGTAACACGAAGACTGGAAGGGCAAGCCTATTTACAATCCGCTTCAACGCAGCGCCCCCCGAAGAGGGCGCGGTAACCGGTGGGCCAACGGATGGCTGGCGGGGGAGGATAGCTTCAACGCAGCGCCCCCCGAAGAGGGCGCGGTAACCGGGGGCAACGGCGATTACCAACAACTATGCGATGCTTCAACGCAGCGCCCCCGAAGAGGGCGCGGTAACACTCAAGATGCCCTACGAACGGATAGCGGCCTTGGAGGCTTCAACGCAGCGCCCCCGAAGAGGGCGCGGTAACACGCGTATTGGATACGATTGCCGAACGGCGCAAGGCGGCTTCAACGCAGCGCCCCCGAAGAGGGCGCGGTAACACGACGGCGGCGAGGGGGATGCCTATTCCAACCTGAGGCTTCAACGCAGCGCCCCCGAAGAGGGCGCGGTAACACAGTCATCTTCCAAAGGACTGATTTTAATAGCCGATTTGCCCGGAATGTGCGAACCTCCTGGAATATCTGGAAGATTTGCACTTGCCCGCCCATCATTCTAACAATTCCGGGGCTTCAAGGCTGCGCGAACCTCCCGCAAATTCGGCATCGCTTGTGGTTCGCGCAATCGGGCGGAATAGCCCCAAGCCAAAATAACGCTCCCCGCCGGCCAACAGCGGGCCATGGATAGGCTCGGCAAATTCCACGAGGGCATGACGGCGCGGCAATCCGTTTTGCTTGCGGCTGGCGGTTTCTGCGGCATGGACGGCCCCCAGCAGGGAAGGCACGACATTCGCCCAGACCTTGACCGGGCGCGGGTAGCCGGAGCGTTGGATGGCTTGGGCGATGGCGCGGCTGGCATCCGCGCCGACTTTGTGTTCCAACACCACGGGCGTTGCGCTGGCCCAACGCTTGGAAGGCTGCGCCCAGGTCGAATGCCGCAGCGTCGCCACGGGTTGGGTTGGCAAACTGACTTGGGCGAAACCAGAGCGGAACGGAATTACCCCCTGCTTCAACACCTGCAACAGTGCCAGGCGCAATTGCCGGCCGGCTTCGGGGTCAAAATGGCTAGGCGGCAACACGCCAACACCCAAAACGCGCCCGTCGCTGTGCAGTCCACCGACATTGGGCAGGGCCAGCCAAGCCACATGGTCGCGGCACTCATGGCCGTGGATTTGCGGATGTGCGCCATCGCCCAGAAACGACATCACAGCCCTGCGCAAGCCATTGGCAAGCAGGGCGGCACTGCGGATGTCGCCGCCGCGCTCCAACTTCAAGGCGATCAATTCACCCCAAGGGCCATGGTCCACCGATGTTTCCTGCCCGTCGCCCAGTTTGCGGTAGGCAATCGCCGGTTCGACCAGAACTGTTGCCCTGCCTCGCTGGTAATCCCGTTCCAACACCTCGAAACGGCCCGGCGTAGGCACGCGGAGACGGAGGCTTCCCTGCTTGTCGGGAACCCAATTCGGCGCGGGCGCTGTCCCCGGCGGATAGACATGGCCTAGCACCAGGCTCTCGCCCCGGCCCACATGGCTGAGGCAACGCACCGCTTGCGCAATGCCGTCCACCGCCGTTTCTGGAACCTGCCAATGGTAGGCGACTATCGGGGAAGCAGGGCTGATTTCGGGTTCCGGCATCAAGGCCATCCCCCCGTGGGCATGCGAAGTCGGCACGGCGAGTTGATGGGGAGTATAGGGCGAGGCAGCAGACGCGGTGATGGCGGGTGCGTTGCCTTCCAGCGTCCGCACCGCAGCCAGCACGGCATCCCCCAAACGATGTTCGCATGTCGCCGCAATCAGCGCGGCATAAACCCGCGACGGGGCCGGGGGCCATTCGGCGCGTTCGGGCCGGAACGGGTCGGCCAGAATGACCGGGGCGAGAAATTCTATCCCAAACGAGAAGTCGGTAGTGGACATAGTGTGCTATTCAATTTTAACCTTGAATGTAGAGGCGGCTTCAGCCGCCCATGGGCGAATGAATTCGCCCCTACAAAGCCTGATGATTGGCATTAAAAATGGAATCAGTCTTCCACCTCGCCTATGCCAATGGCAGTGCTGGAGATTTCAATCGCCTTGAGCAGTTCTTTGTTGGCTTTCAGCGTGATGGGCGTGTTTTCCCAGTTGAGATTATGCCCGGCCAGCGCAGCCAGCGCCTCGTCCAGCACCTTGCGGGCGGTTGCGAGCGAAACCTCAAACGCTTCGTCTTTGCCGCCGCCGTAACGCAGCAGCCAGGTCAGGTCTTGGTACACCAAATCACAGCCCGAACGCAGCCACATGCCCCGCGTCGCCACCGACTGCACCGCCCAGATGCCCATCGCCAGCAGCGCCGTGCGTACCGCGACATCGACTTCTTCCGACGGTTTGCCGTTATCCACCGGGAAGCGGTATTTACGCAATACGCCCAGGTGTATCGCGCCTTGCAGAATGATGTCTTCGACATCAACGCCGTCTTTGGAATCTGAAGCCGGGACGCTGCCATGCCCCAGGTCGGAGGGCTTGTAAGTCTTCACCGTTTCCTTCTTGTCCTTGTCTTTCTTACCCCTGACCGATTCATTGGGGTCCAGGGTCATTTGGTGGTTTACGTCCAGATAGAGCAGGCCGACATCTTTGGTGATGTTCAACGGGTCGGATTTCTGCGCCCCGCCCGGTCTAAGCTTGCCGCCCGTGCCGAACACCCGCGCCGTGATGGCCCGCGCCAATCGCAACACCTGATTGCCGCCCCCGGAATGGCTGTCCCACACGCCGAACAGCAAGGTCTCGGGCGCATGGCGAAACAAGGCGGTGGCCGTGGCGGGCCGGGCAGCGCGTAAATCTGCACCCAGCTTCGATTTGAAAAACGGCTGGCCTTCGAGATCGGAGTCGCGCATCGCCGCATCAAACACCCGATGCGGCAATTGACGCGAATTGACCAGCACCACGCCATGCCCGTCCACGATATTGAAAGACGGCGTGAGATTTTCCGACGCAATCACCTCCTCCAAACGGTTGGCGAATGACTGCGGCGAATCCAGCCGGACCTCCCCGGTTTCAGTCGTCAGATATTGCGGCGGGTCGCCTTTTCTGGGCGGTGCATAGGTCGGCGGCACGACGCGATAAGGCGGCGAGCTCGCCTCGGAGGGTTGGAAATGGCCTAGGAAAGAAAAGGCCAAGGCATCGGCAACAGCGGATTGTAGGTTCTGGTAGGTTAGATTCATCAAGTTTACGGGTATGTTGTCAAGGGAAATATTAGGGTATGAGGTTTTGTTGCATCAGTTCATGGGCCGAAAATATAGGCAAATCCATTGCCGGAAACACCCGCCAAAGCGGGTTTATTCCGGCCCACATAGCGGCTCCATCCGGGCTACGGCATTTTCCATAGGCTGTCAATCTTTGATCGTTCCCGCCAACCCCTGGCCGATGCGTAACCTCTGTGACAGTAAGCATCGACATCACCCCCCTTGATACAAACGCATGACCAATGATTTGAACCAGGGCGGGCGATTCAATACGATGTAGAGCAACACGAAGCCCAACACAGGGAACGGCAAAAATTCCAAGATCATGAAAAATAGGATCCAAAATAGACAAATGGCTTTTGCGCTCATGGGTTTAGACCTTGCGTGAATTGATGGCTCATAGAGATTATGGAGCGCCAAAGCTTGCTTTGGCAAACGGCGGCCCGAATCCCTGCCAAAGCAAGCTTTGGCGCTCCAAAATGCCAAAGCAAGCTTCGGCGCTCCAAAATGCCAAAGCCAGCTTTGGCGCTCCAAAACTATACCGCACCCGTCAGCCGGATTTCCGCCTCCCGGTACTTGGCGGCGGTCTTAGCCAGTATCTCGGGGGGTAGCCTTGGCCCCGGCGGAGTCTTGTCCCAATCCAGGGTTTCCAGATAGTCGCGGACGATTTGCTTGTCGAAGCTTGGCGGGCTGATTCCCACCTTGTATTCGTCCACCGGCCAGAATCGCGAGGAATCCGGCGTCAAGACCTCGTCAATCAGGTACAATTCACCTTTGCCATCCAAGCCAAACTCAAACTTGGTGTCAGCGATGATGATGCCCCGCTGCATGGCGTAGTCCGCCGCCTCGCGGTAGATGCGCAAGCTGGCATCACGGACCCGTTCAGCCATCGCCTGACCCAGCAAACCGACCATTTTGGCGAAGTCTATGTTCTCGTCGTGGGTTCCCATCTCCGCCTTGGTGGAGGGGGTAAACACGGGTTCCGGCAATTGTTGCGCCATTTGCAGATATTTAGGAAGCGAAATTCCGCACACCGCCCCGGTCTTTTGGTAATCTTTCCATCCTGAACCGGTCAAATAGCCGCGCACCACCGCTTCCACCGGCAATGGCCGCAACTTGCGCACCACGATGGCCCGGCCTTGCAGCGATGCGCATTCTTCGGGGTTTTTTACCGCGTCCTCAAGTTCAAGGCCGGACAAATGATTTGGAATGATAGGCCGCATCCTCTGAAACCAGAAGTTGGAGACTGAGGTGAGCACAATGCCCTTGCCCGGAATCGGGTCGGGCAGGATTACGTCAAAGGCAGAAAGCCTGTCTGTGGTGACGATGAGCAGGTGTGCATCGTCTAGGTGATAAATATCGCGTACCTTGCCACGCGCCTTTAAAGGCAAACTGGTCAAGGCGGTTTCATATAAAGTTGCAGGGGCGTTCATGTTTTATTTCGTGGGCTGTTTTGATGAAATGCGGACATTCATGTAATTTTGCCATGCTTGCCGGCAAGCGTGGGGAAAATTGGCGTATGGATTCATGAGTTGGTTTGGCAAGTTTGTCGGTGGAACTTTCGGATTCCTCATGGGCGGTCCTTTGGGCGCTGTGTTTGGCGCGGCTGTCGGACACCAATTCGACCATGGGCAAAAGGAAAATAATCCTTTTCGCGAGGAGGTTGATTCTGCCGGACAATACAAGGCCCAGATGGCCTTTTTCACTGCCGCCTTCTCGGTCATGGGGCATATCGCCAAAGCTGACGGGCGCGTGAACGAGGCGGAGATAGAATTTACCCGCAGGGTCATGGCGCGGTTGCAATTGAGCGGAGAGATGAGGAAAACCGCCATGCGCTTGTTCACCGAAGGCAAGCACACCGATTTTCCCTTGGACAAAGTGTTGCAGCAGTTCCGCTCAGAATGCCAAAACCGATTCCACCTGCTACGTTTTTTCGTGGAACTACAGCTTGAGCTTGCTTTGGCGGATAGTGTACTCCACTCTGCCGAAGAAAGGCTCATGCTGCATATATGCGAGCGGCTGAATTTTTCCCGCTTTGAATTTCATGCCCTAAAAACCGTACTGGAGGCACAATATCGCTTGGGGGGTTGGCATCGCCAGCAAGATTACGGGCGTGTCCAGACTCGGCAGCGCGAACCCACGCTGGAAGAATCATACGCTGTGTTGGGGCTTGATGCTTCGGCCAGCGATCAGGAGATTCGCCACGCCTACCGCCGCTTGCTGAGCCGCCACCATCCCGACAAGTTGGTTGCGGAAGGTGGCAACGAGGACAAAGTGCGGATCGCCAACGAGAAAACCCATGAGATTCGCAAGGCCTGGGAGGCTGTCCGCAAAGCGCGCAATCTATGACGAGTGTGATTCGTCCTTGAAATAAGGGGAAACTGACACAATAACCTGTCAGATACGGAATAAAGCCAAACCAAAGCATCAAAACCACAACTATTACCTGTGGCATTGTTTGCAATTAAGCATCATTTAATTAATTTGAGGAAAAAATAAATGCCTTCCTTCGACATCATCTCAGAAGTCAATTTAAACGAAGCCGCCAACGCGGTGGATCAAGCCAACCGTGAGGTGGACACCCGCTTCGACTTTAAGGGTTCGGGTGCCAAATTTGAACTGGCCGACTCGGTCATCACGTTAACCGCAGAAAACGACTTTCAGCTTCAACAAATGATGGACATCCTCCATTTGAAGCTGGCCAAGCGCAATGTGGACATCGCCAGCCTCAAAGCCGATGACCCGCAGATTGCCGGCAGACATGCAAAACAGACGGTCACCTTGATCCAAGGCATTGACAGCATCCTTGCGAAAAAAATCGTCAAATTGATAAAAGACACCAAAATGAAAGTGCAAGCCGCCATCCAAGGCGAGAAAGTGCGAGTCACCGGCAAGAAACGCGACGATTTGCAGGAATGCATGAAGATGCTGAACGATGCACAGTTGGGACAGCCATTACAATACGACAACCCTAGGGATTGATGCGCAATCGGACGGTTTTTGCCGTCCTTGATGCGTCGCTGCGGGATAGCCGCAAACCATAACAATATATTAATCGAGATATAAATGTCATTTCATAAATCAAAATTGACGCGCATAGGCGTTTTCTATGATGGTAATTATTTTTTCCATGTAAGCAATTACTACCAATACCAACATTCCCGCAAGGCTAGAATAAGTATTGATGGCTTGCATGAATTCATCAGGCATCAAGTGGCAGAGGCAGAGGGTGAAGATGTAAAATACTGCCAAATTGTCGATGCCCATTACTTCCGTGGTCGCCCACGCGCCCAAGAAGCAGAGGCAAGGGGTTTATTGCTTCGCGAGAGGCAGTTCGACGACATACTGATGCGGGAAGGGGTTATTACCCATTATCTTCCCTTAGGCCCGGATGGCGAGAAGGGCATTGATGTGTGGCTCGCTTTGGAGACCTATGAGCTGGCCATTTACAAGCGCTTTGACGTTATCGTCCTGATTGCCTGCGACGGGGATTTTCTGCCGCTAGTACGCAAATTGAACGCCCTCGGGGCAAGGGTCATGTTGCTGGGATGGGGTTTTTCCTATATCGACCAAAGCGAAAAGCAACGGGAGACACGCACCGCCCAAGTGCTTTTGGAGGAAGTCACCTATCCGGTTTTAATGCATCAAATCATTGATGACCGCTCGCGCAAGGGGGATCAGAGAATCGATCAATTGTTCGTACCCCACAAGGAACCCAGTCCTTACCAAAAACCTATGGAAATCAAAAAAAGCCACTCCATTCCTGCGCCTGTCCCGTCGGCCAATGCCGTGAAACCCCAAGCCCCGCCGCCCAACGCTTCAACGGCCAACGAAACGGCGGACAATAGCTTACCACCCAACCCAGAGGCTGCGACGGTCAATGCAGTGACCGACAATGGCTTGCCACCCAACCCAGAGGCTGCGGCGGTCAATGCAGTGACCGACAATGGCTTACCGCCCAACACTGAGGCGGCGACCAATGCCGTGACCGACAATGGCTTGCCGCCCGACACAGGGGCGGCGGTCAATGCCGTGACCGACAGTGGCTTGCCGGCCGACACAGGGGCGGTGACCAATGGAGGGAACGACAATGGCTTGCCGGCCAACGGTGTACCGACCATTGGCATCACCTCAAACGTTGTCTCGACGGGAAAGATTCAGGCATTGAAGGAAGGGTTTGGCTTTATCACCCCCAACGACGGGGCCGAAAACCTTTTCTTTTTCCATGCCTCGGTATTGAATGCCGACTTCAACGAACTGCGCGTAGGCGATGACATGACCTACAAAATCGGTCATAACGACAAGGGCGTTTGTGCAGTCGACGTTGAAATTGTGGTTTAGGACATTTACGAGAATGTCTATACCCGTAGGGTGGCCTTCAGGCCACCAATGCGCCCTGAAGGACGCCCTACAACGGGGGATTTTATTTTCGGAAATCGCCTTAGTTATAAACCTCCGAAATCTAACTTATGGCGGAGAATATCTCTGCTGAAAGAAATTTTCTCGATATGTTTTGGGATGGAAGATTGCCGGTCGATCCTTGGATGATCGCTGAAAGGTCGGGAGTGAGGATGATTGAAGACGGGCATCTGGCATGGGGACAAGACCCATTGTCTGGTAAATTTGAGATGGAAAATAATATCCCCACCATTAGGTTTAACCCGAATGAGCCTCCGGTACGACAGCGTTTCACGGGCGCAAGAATTAGCTGATACAATGTCTTCTGTCCGTGAAAAACAACTGGGAACATCCATGACAATTTCCCCTTAGTAACCATAAAAAAGGCATCATCACATGAAACGTAATACATCCTGCATTTTCGCCCTGCTTGCCATGCTGGCAGGCGGTTACGCCCAAGCCAGCACCATCAATTGGTGGGTGTCTGGGTTGAATGTTACTGGCGGTAACAATTCCGGCGTTGGAATTTCCGGCACAAGCTACAATGGTGCTTCGTCGAAAGGGCTGATTTTCACTGCCGGTCAGACCGGGCAGGTCATTGACACCATCGGCTTAAGGCTGATTGGTGTAAGCCCCTTCAACCAATCCTCCACCTTAAATTTAACGATAGCCAGTGTGAATCAAGGCACGAACGCCTTAACCGGCGTACTGGCAACCGATAACGTGAGTTACACCAGCCCTTCCGGTAGTAATTTTGCTACCTCTGCAGAATACACGTTTGGGCCATCCTTTCTGAGCAACATTGCCCAACTCAACCTCACTTCCGGCACCAAATACGCCATGACCGTCTGGGGTGCAAATGCTTCAATTGCCACTTTGGCCAATTCAAGCACCTACCAGTCGGGTGTTTATACCGGCTCCGAGACTGGCGGTTTTACCTTCGTAGGGCTGGAGACGGCGGGAGCTGGTACCATCCTTGCCAGTTATTATTTGGCAATCGGAAAAACGCAGTCCGGTTCCGTACCCGAACCAAGTACGATGGGATTGATGCTAATTGGACTGGCAGGGATGGGATTTAGACGTTTACGCGGACACATAGTCGTTTGACTAGCCAGACTAATAGTAACTGATGTTACGCGGTTCCGATTTACTGGCTTTTGTAGGTTGGCCTTCAGGCCACCAAGACGGTTCGTTGGCGTCTTGCGCTAGTCGAAGCGGCCTGAAGGCCGCCCTATAGGGGTTTGCTGCGTAACATAGGTTTGATCAACGCTTGAAACCTACAAAATTTATTTGCCAATTTTCTTTGCCTCTTCCCACAGCGCGTCAAGCTCTTCCTCCGAAGTTTCAGCCATGGCGCGGTTCTGTCCTTTCAGCCTTTGCTCGACCAAGGCAAAACGGTTGGTGAATTTGCGGTTGCTGGCGCGTAAAGCCGCTTCGGCATCCACCCCGAGATGACGGGCAAGGTTGACGGCGGCAAAAAGCAAATCGCCGACTTCATCCGCTATGCACTCAGGGTCGCCTTGCGCGTGGGCATCCCGGAGTTCTGCCAACTCCTCTTCCACCTTGGCGTAGACCGGTTTGATCTCCTTCCAGTCAAACCCAAAACGGGAGGCGCGTTTTTGTAACTTCTGCGCTTGCATCAACGCAGGCAAATTGGACGGGATGCCGGACAAAGCGCCCTCCGGTTCCTGCCCTCCTTTCTCCTTTTTTTCCTCCAGTTTTGAATTTTCCCAGAAATGCAGACGCGCCACATCACTGTCAAAACCTACCCCGGCGAAAACGTGGGGATGGCGGCGGATTAGTTTACCGCAGATGGCAGCGGCTACGTCTTCAAAATCAAACAAAGCCCGCTCCTCGGCCAAGCGGGCATGGAAAGCCACCTGCAACAGCAAATCCCCCAACTCATCGCGCAAGTCGAAGTAGTCCTCCCGCTCCACCGCATCCGCCACCTCATAGGCTTCCTCCAGCGTATAGGGAATCAGACTGGCAAAATCCTGCTTCTGATCCCATGGGCATCCGTTGTCGGGATCGCGCAGTCGGGCCATGATTTCAATCAGGCGGCGGGTGTTTTCCATGATTTAGAATCCGTGGCCGAAGTTTTCCCGGTAGCGTTCCTTGAATTCGTTCAGGCTGAAACCGTGATTTTGGGTGCCGGCGGTTTCCACTTTGATCGCGCCGAGCAGGGAGGCTATGCGCCCGGTCGTTTCCCAGCCCAAGCCTTCGGCCAAACCATGGAGAAGGCCCGCACGGTAGGCATCCCCACAGCCTGTGGGGTCGATGACTGCCTTGGGTTTGGCGGAGGGGATTTCCACGATGCCGCCCTCAGTATGGATGAACGAACCTTCCCCGCCCTTGGTCACGATCAGCGCCTTGACCTTTTTAGCCAGCTTTTCCAAACCCAAACCGGTGCGTTCCTCCATCAATTTCGACTCATAGTCGTTCAAAGTCACCCAATCGGCCAACTCCACAAATTCCAGCAATTCATCGCCGTTGAACATGGGCATCCCTTGGCCAGGATCGAAAATAAAGGGAATGCCTGCGGCATGGAACTGCCGGGCATGCTCGACCATCCCCTGCTTGCCATCCGGGGATACGATGCCGAGCTTGATTCCCCGATTGCCCGGCACTTGGCTTAGGTGGGAGAACGACATTGCCCCAGGATGGAAGGCCGTTATCTGGTTGTCATCCAAGTCGGTGGTGATGTAGGCCTGGGCGGTGAAGCTGTCGTCCAAAACACGGATAAATTCATGTGACAGGCCGCAATAAGCCAGCCATTGCGAATAGGGCTGGAAGTCCTTGCCCACTGCCGCCATGATCAAAGGCTCGCCCCCCAGCAACTTAAGGTTGTAGGCAATGTTACCGGCACAGCCGCCATATTCCCGGCGCAAATCAGGCACCAAGAACGAAACATTCAGGATATGGACCTGCTCGGGCAAGATGTGATTTTTGAAACGGTCATGGAAAACCATGATGGTGTCATAGGCCATGGAACCGCAAATTAAAACGCTCATTCAATGTTTTCCTAATGGGTTGGGATTCTCAAGATCAAACGTCGCAATCATGCAGGCGATGTTGAAGATTCATATTCGTTGGCCGTTAGCAGCTTATCCAGTTCGGAAGGGTCGCTGGCCTTCACCCGAAACAGCCAATGGACATAGCTGTCTTGGTTCACCCATTCCGGAGAGTCCGACAAAACTGCGTTGCCATCCATAATTTCCCCGGACACCGGGCTATAAATGTCGGATGCCGCCTTTACCGACTCGATCACGGCGCAAGCCTCCCCCGCCTTGACCTTACGGCCCACATCGGGAAGCTCAATGTAAACCACATCGCCCAGTTGTCCCTGGGCAAAATCGCTGATGCCGACCCGCACCAAGCCATCCTGCTCCAATTTTGCCCATTCGTGGGTTTTTGCGTATTTCAAATCATTTGGAATGTTGCTCATTGCGCTGCCTCGTGTTCAAAATAAGGAAATTGTATACAAAGTAAGTGAAAAATCAGTTGAGGTAAAGGGCTATTGTTGGTAAATTTTTTGTCATCGGTCTTCATTCAGTAGGGAAAGCTGTTCCATGGGGTTGTCATTCCGTTACAGGCCGTCTAACGCGGAGCTTGTGTTCGGTCAGCACGATAAAACAACCAGCCCAATCCTCCAATGAATTCTCTTGGAGGATTCGACCAACCTGTTCCAATAAAGCATTCGCACCGGGTTCTCGAGGCCTAACCAAAAGAATACCCGGATGCAACTTGAATGCGATGAGTTGAGGACATGGTTTCCTCATGTGTTGTGGATAAGTGGCAATGAATTCATTTGCATGGCTTCTTGTTTGGCGGGTTGCATGTTGCCTACCTCAAATGATTGATCGTACTTAATTGTAATGCAAGTTCAGCCAGCGACAATGCTTGAAATATTGGGAAGCCGGATGCTTCAAGTCCGCCAAGATTTCCGAAAAGCCGCAGACATACAAGGAACCCATCGGTTTCAACACCCGCGAGGCTTGGCTAATCCACTGGATAGACCACGCGACGTAATGTTCTTGGCTCTCGAAACTGTCCCAATCGGCCTTCTTGATGTTGTAAGGCGGGTCGGCAAAAACCAGATCAATGCTTGAGCCGTCCAGCGAAGCCAGCCAATCTATGCTGTGCCTTGATACAGCTTGCCATTCGGTTATTCATATTGGAGTTGGAAGCCTTTGGAAATTGACTCAAAGGCTATTTCTTTGCCTTTGCTTAGGTATAGGGTTTCGTTGAATTCCAGTAGGGAAAGCTGTTCCATGGGTGCAAAGAGGCAATGATTAATGTAAGAACGGATCAAGAAGCACTAAATTAGGAATGCGTTTAAAGTCGTCCGTATTCCGAGTAATAAGTGGCAAAGCTAGGGTTTGTGCAGTAGCTGCCACGATTGCATCAGGCACTTTAAGCCGATAGGATCGACGCAAAGTGATGGAAGCTTGAATGACCGACTCAGTGAGGGGTTCTTCCCGCAAGGTGGATAATAGGTCTTCTGCATCTGCCAAGGCAATCAAATTGCCTGAATATCCCGGCCAGCTTAACACCTCAATACGGGTGATGACGGAAATCACCGCACCACGACTTACTATTCTATCGAAATATTTGCGGTAATCATCCCCGCCAACCTTATTGAGATAATAAATGACAACATTGGTATCGACAACACAATAACTCATGGCTGAATGTCTGGCCAAGCTTCATCGCGATCCCATTCATCGCGCATATTTATAATCATGGAATCAATTTCTTCGCGGCTCATATTTCCCCAAGCACCCCAAGTCCTTTGCAAAATAACTGCTGTCCGTTCCGGGTTATGGGGTTCTGGATAAGGGGGTTCACCCGCCAAAGCCAAGACATAACGGAGAACCTCGGCCTGATGATTGGGTGGCAAATCGACGACTTTTGCGGAAATCAAATCGATGATGTTCATTAGGGTAATCGCTTATGTTACTTTGAAAACGATGGTAGGCTATGGTTTTACATTCGGCGCATTACGCGGAGTACCGCTAATGCGCCTTACCGCGTTGCCATGATCCCACCACACTTCATATCAATGGGTCAAGGAGTGGTTTTAAATGATGCTCCGGCATAACCAATTATGTCAATGGGTGGCGCGGAAATCTCCTAAATCCTACCCTGACCTGCAAGAGGAAAATATCATGAAAGCCAGACGTGAAATCATACCGTCCGTGACGTTTAATGCCGTGCCGGATGACGTGGCTACGCACAATATACTCTGTCATGGCGCACACACCTTAATGACATGCTCGAACTTATGTTTTAAAATTATTTGTTTGTACCCATTCAAATTCCCAAAGAGCCAAAAAAAACGTTTGACTTGATACTGAATCCTTGCCCATCTCGTCACGATTTTTATCGGTATTCCGTTTTAAGTAGGAAGCTCGTTTTCTAACTGCTGTAATAATTCTTGCACTCTAGCTACTTTAGGGACATCGTCTTTTTTTAATCTAGCAATTAATATTTTTCTTAATTCAATATCATTACTTATTTTTGCCAATGCCAATACGGTGGCTATTACCACATGAATATTATCATTTAAATAAGGTAATAATTTTTCAACCAATAGATTATCGCATTTTTGCGATAAAACTTCTATTGTTTTTATCCTAACCTCTGTATTTTTGTCTTTTAAGAGAAGTAATAACTTATCAATTGGTAAGCCAATGCCTTGATTAGATGAATATCTTATTGCTGCCGATCTAACCTCTACGCTTTTATCTTCTAACAAAGATAATAAGTTATCAACTGGTAGACTATCACCTAATTGAGATAAAGCCTTTATTGTACATATTCTAACGCTTTCACTTTTATCATCTAACAATGATAATAAGCTATCAACGGGCAGATTATCACCTAATTGAGATAAAGCCTTTATTGTTGATACTCTAACGTCTTCATTTTTATCTTCTAACAAAGATAATAATTTATCAACTATATAGCTATCAGGTTGTGAATAAATATATTCTTTATTTACAAATCCAAATTCAACCAACCTTGTTATCTCATCCCGTTCAACTTTCTCTAGTAACACTTCCGCATCCTTACGAACACATTTAAATTTATCATCTAAAGCTAATATTACCGTCTTCAATGCCAACGGATCATCAATTTTTGCTAAAACACTCAAACAAGCGCGTTTCGCCACAGGATTTCGACTTGTTTCAAAAAACTTAATTAGCTCAGATAGTGCTACAGACTTTAATAATAAAACTTTTTCCGTCGCCGCGACTCTCGCTTCCGAATTTCCAGATTCAAAATAATTAATTAAACGATTAACAATAACATTAAGTGTTTTTTCAGTAAGCTCCAGATTTTTAGGAATATGCTCAAAACAATCTACTGACAAAAAAGGATCACAATCAGCCAATTTCATCAACAATTCATTAGGTTCAGTAATTCCAGCTAAAGTAAATACGACCTCATCCCAACGTCCACTATTACGTTGATTACGCGAAAAAACAGGTTTGCCAATATACTTAATAAAACGGGAATAACGCTTTAATAAACCTTCCGCAGCAAAATACTCCAAAATTAACTGATGGGTAAAATGCAAAATCTGCTCATCTTTAGCAAACTCCAATAAACTCGCTTCTCTGCCTAATTGCCAAAGCGCGTTTATATCTAATAACTGGTTAACCTGCTTTTCCGCCCAAGCTCTATGCACTGATGTTGATGATCTATTTTCCTGCATTGCAAATGCAATATTACCAAACGCCTCTAATAAGTTCTGATAATCGATACCATGTGTGGCTTGCAAATCCAACTCCCGTGTATATAAGGTCTTAACAAATAAACGAAATAAATCACCTCGACTTTCCGGTAAACACTCGTTATTACGCACATAAACAAAACAAATTAATGACAATAAATATGGATTATGCGCTAAATGAATTAAATCGCGCGGTGAGCGTTTTTCAATTTCTAACGCGCCTAATTGTGGCAATAACGCTCTACCGGCCTCTGAGCCTAAATAAGCATTTAAAAAAAGCTGAATACGTTCATTATCAAAAGGGGAAACTAATACCATCGGAATTGATAGCTTTTTACTGTTGAGATAATGTTTTTTACGGCAACTAATCACCACCGATACTTTGGGATTAGCCTTTAACCATTCATCTAGTGACTTTACTCGTTCAATATAACGTTGTGCCGCAATTTCATTTAAACCATCCAATAAAATTAACAGCTTATTAAAATGGATCGGCGGTAAACCCTGCGATTGTCTGGCGTGTTGTAAAAGACTGGGAATATCATAAATATGATCGGGCCAATCTGATGATAGACGAATATATAATGGAATTCGTGCATTGGGATTTTGTAGTGCTTGCTTTGCACTTTCTAATTGCAGTTTTTTTAAGGTAGTAGTTTTCCCTGAACCTGGATCACCTAATAATATAAAACTATTGTGCAAGTCTAATGCTTCGCTGATAGAGTCTAAGATTTTTTCAGTGCTGGACTCTGGATTCAAGTGCTTATCAACAGTACGGAAAGAAGATGGAATTAAATCCTGTGACCAACCCAATTCTTTTGGTGCAGGAATTTCAGTTTTTGTAGTAATCGCTGATAAATCAATATAGCGTTTTTCAAAATCCTGAGTATCAGTCAAAATTCCCGCTAAATACGCCTGAATTTCTATCGATACAAGTGTCTTAGGTGTTTCCGTATGCGGCTTAACTTCCTCCCCTGAAGGTGCTTTTGATAATAAATAACCATCTTGTAAACGCATCCACAAAACAGGCGTTGCAAACTCAAAACTTTGATGTGCTTGCGTGTCATCAGGATGCGCTAAAACATGCCGACCTGCTTGTACGGCTTTATCTATCGACTGCTGATTGGCTAAAGCTTTATAAAATGCACGATTAAACCGCCACACATGTTTTTGCAATACAGGATGACGCATTGCAATAACAGCGGCGATTCTTTGCTTAACTAACTCTGCCGCGCCCCCTGTAAATTGATGTTGACCAGAATAAGCACTTTCACATGCTTGCAATATCACTAAACGCGGCTGCCATGTTTGAAATAACTGAGAAAAAGATTCTGCGTTATACCAAAACGCTTGCCCATCTGAATTTACAAAAGAAAACTCAGCTTCATTTTGAAATTGTCCATGCGCTAAAAAATGAAAAACATGCGGTTGGTAATTATTGAGTTTATTGCGTAAGTTTTCAATGCTTAAGTGTCCTTCTGGATACGATTCTATAGAATTTATTGACCAATCTTGATATTCGTAAAAGAAACTAAATTGAGGATGTGTTGCTAAAAATATATTTTCATCTGTATAAAATAAATATTCCCACGGCAAACTAATAAGTTCAGCATCAACATCCTTATGAAAAATAAGTCGGATACGGCAAAATATATCTGGATTTTGTAGCGTTGGATAGAGTGCGTTTTCGCGGAAATGACCGTTTAAAGGTTCAGGAAATAAAGCATTATAAAGACGCTGACCAACACGTTTTAAATTTTCACTTTTAACTTTATTGCTTTCAATCTGCTCTGCAATAATTTCTAAATATTGGAGTGCTTGTGTAAATTGCTCTCTATTCAGTGTGGCATTGCATTTAGTTGCTGCTTCAACATGAATTTCATCATTTGCCAGTAAATAAATGGTATAGTTGATTGTCTTCATCATACTATTTTTGGTTATTACTGCATTATATTTTCCCAAACCATTGTAGCATCAACAGGAATACCAGTTGAAAATAACGACTTTAAAACTTTACTAAAATCCTGCGTATAATCTTTGAAAATATCTGCCGACCCTAACTGAAAATCATGATAAGCCCTTAAACTACCGATTGCATGAAGAGGCTTTTTTCGAGTCTTTGGCACAGCTAAAATAACGCTTAATAGTGTATCTTCATTATTTACGCACTCCTTACCATCTAATCGCCAAAAACAGCCGACATCTCCGCGACCACGAGCTAAAACTTTAGCACGGCGCACATTATAAGAAAAAACGCCCGCTTTAAAATGTCCGCTTAATCCCATTTTTAGCTCGGTTTCTTTTTCTGGTTTAAAGCTTAAATTATGGTCTAAACTAATATTCAATTGAGTGTTTAAACTGATAACATCCGCCCAAATATCATGCGGAAACATATCATGTACAATGGGACGATGTTCACTTTCATCAGGACAAAACTCAATGCTACATTCTAGGCGCGTAAACGCCCAACCCGATTTAGGAAATAACATAATCGGAATATTGACTTGATAAAAGTCATTAACTAGCATTTTCGCTTGCAACTCGTGTGAGAGTGATATTTGCTGATCTTTAAAATCCAAACTATTTAAAGTGCGTATATCTAACTGAGGTGAAAACCGTACCTGTTCAGTTTGAAACTTTTCAAGTAGCTCTATTGCTAGTTGTTTTTTAAATTCTAGTGATTGTTTTTTTCCTAGACTAACATCACCAAAACGTATGATTTCTAAAGCTTCGTTAAGTAAATCATCACGGTTAAATATTTCAGAGCTAGTAAAGTTTGATTTTGTCATTTGTGTAGTGATTGTACTTAGGATACCAATTACTCCCTTCCTAATTCTAAAACCGTCCTATTTTTATTTAAAATAGATCCAATCAAATTGCTCATTTGTTGAGCCTTCAGTGCGTTTCCCTTCTGGTCACATCAACCGCTGGAAATTCAACCGCCTCAACCCTAAGTATCCCTCATTAAATCCATCATCACAAGCAACATTTTCAGTCTTTCGCCACTCACCGAGAACTCGCCACGCTCGCCCGATCCAATTGTGGCGCATTTCCCCACCGCCATGTAGCCCTTCGACACCTCAGGAGAGCAAGGGAAAACGGCATAGAGTCGGGCGATGAGCGCTGCCCATAAATACCTGCTTGGTCGTTTTTCTGGTGTGTCGGCCTTGATTTCCTAGTCTGTCGGTGACAGGGACACCGCTGCATCAAGTGGCGATGCCAGTCGTAGATAGGCCGAGCTTGCGAAGCCCTTCAATCGCGAATAATGCCTGTTCTGAGCGAAGAGGAAGAACGCCTCCGTTGCCGGCGCATCCAAGATTGCCTACAAAGCATAAACATTTTTCACAATCTCTGCCTCCATCATTGTTCCCTACCACAAATCCAATCCCCCAGCCGGCTGCGAACAGCTTCCAATCGCTCTTGGCTGATTGATCCTAGGCTACCAACTAATAACGAGCCATCCAATACAGCCAGCCGAGACAAGCGTAAGATACTGGAAACTTTTAGCCCTGTGGCGGCAAAATCGGCATCGGTAGGTTTGATCCATTCATCAAACCCAGATTCTACCTGATGAAGTTTGGAAGACACCATGCAAACTAGCCAATCGTCGAAACGGCCAGATGCCTGTCTTAACATAAGAACTGGTCGCAGCTTGGAGCCTGACAAGTCGGTAAAGGGAAATGGTGTTAGGACGATTTGGCCCGCTTGCTTCATTGCCAATGTTCCTTAAGATCGTCTCGGGTGTACAAAACGGGTTCGTCTTCCATGTCGCGTAGAGCCTGACCCATGGCAAACTCGGAAAATTCGGCATCGCTCCACTCGCCGTGAGCAAACGGTGTACTCTTCGCTTTGCCGAAGCGGGAGGCAAGAAACTCGACAAAATCGAATACTTCGGCTTGCTTTTCAGTGGGTAGGTTTTGGAGTTTTTCAATCAGTTCGGCGTATCCCATTGTAGACTTTCTCTTAATGCCTAAGGGTGAAAGGTGCGGTACGAAAACTTACCGCACCCTATCTTTGTTTTAAATAATACCACCCTCAAGTCACAATCACACTCACCGGATCGGTCCAAACCCCCTCGCCACCGCTGCCGATGGCACGGATGCGGAACCAGTAGGTTTGGGCGGGGGTTAGCCCTTCCAGCAGGATATGGGTTCCGGTTGCCGAAGTGGTGGCGGGTTTCCAATTGTCCTCATTGGCAGGGTCGCCTTGTGCCATTTGTACTTCATAGCTTTTCGCCCCAGCGAGTCGTGCGGCATGCAGCATGATTGTTCCGCTCTTTGGGCCGTGGGCGATCTTAAAATCGGCGGAGGCGGGCAACGTGCCGCCGTGGATGCCGCGCACGATGTCTTTACGCAATTCATAGCCGGTGGTTGCCAGCATTGCCGTGTCGAGACGGGCAATCAATTCCAAATAATTGGCGAGATGTTTGAGCATGTCGGTCAAGGTCTGCCGTGCCACATCGCGTTGGGCGATTTTCAAGGTGTCGCGGGTCAGGCTGGCATGGTAGGCATCCAGCCCGCGTAGGGCGCATTAGCGATTTAGCGTAATGCGCCGAATATGAAATCTTCCAACAATATTTAAATTAAATAGCCAAAAATTATGAAAAACTTGTTTATCAATCACAAACCATCATCTTTAAGTAAGTTAACTGAATGCAACCGAGCGAATTTTTTATCAAAAGTATAAACTCCGTGATGATTTTCTATGCACGTTGCCAGTATAAGATAATCTGAAAAGTCGGCAGGATGGTTGACAAAGTTCTCAAGTGCTGCATCAAACTGAGTTGACTGTTGAAGGACATAAGCGGAAGATTTTTGCAAATGTTGTAATACCACAATGATTGCATTCTTCTCAAATCCATAAGCATTTTCTAAAACCCAAACTAATTCAACCTGAACGATCTGTGGCACGAATACCTGTCTGTTTTTTTTAAGCAAAGCTTTAGCCAATTCCATTTGGTCAGAGGCGGTCGAATCGTCAATCAATAAACGGATCAAGACATTCGTGTCAACCGCAATCACAACTTTCCCCCGCGTTGTTTTATGGCGGTTTCCATTTCTTCCAAACTTACACCACGGGGAGCCTTTAAAATACCGCAGGCTTGTATAAGTTCAGTATCGCTTAGGGATTTGTCACTTTGTTTGGAACTCTTGGCGAAATAACGCGACTCCAAGAAGCAGACAAAATCCAACACCTGTTTTTGTAAATCTTCCGGCAATCTTTGGCATTGGTTATTGATTTCTTGTATATGATTCATAAGAACTCATAAAATTTTCAAATGTGGAGCCGTAGGAGGTGCTGAGGCTTGTCCTGAGCGCAGTCGAAGGGAACGAGCCGCACCACTCTTTCCGCGAAAGATGCTTTTCGCCCTGGCAAGTCGGGCGACATGCAGCACTAATGTACCACTTTTCGGGCCGAGGGCAATCTTGAAATCTGCGGAAGCGGGCAAGATGCCGCCGTGGAAGCCGCGCACAATGTCCTAGCGCAGATCTAGCCGGTGGTTGCCGCAGGGCCGTGTCGAGATGGGCTACCAGTTCCAAATAGTTGGCGAGATGTTTGATCTGGTCAGTCAAAGTCTGCCGTTCCGCATTGCGTTGGGCGATTTTCAAAGTGTCACGGGTCAGGCTGGCATGGTAGGCATCCAGATAAACCTCAAACGCTTCATTCAGTTGGGCCGAGGACGGGGCTGGCTCCGACAAAGGCTCTGGATTGTAGGGTTGTCGGTCAAGGCGGAGAGGATATGCCCGGCCTTGGCCCGGAAATCCGCCTCGTTGAGCGAATCAAATGCGATGGCAAGCTTGGGTTGCATGATCAGCAATTCTCATTATGAGCCAAAGTGCTGATAGACAACCCGTCATTCCGGCATGGATGCCGGAATCCAGTCACAAGGATGTGAATCCAGGTGTCGCCATCAAGCCTTTTTCAAACACTTACGCAACCGACATGTTACCGTCCGTGGCACTGGATTCCGGCATCCATGCCGGAATGACGGCAATGGAGCCATAATGAGAATTGCTGTTGCATGATTGTTCTCACGCTTTATTGTTTAGAGTTTTTGGTAGGACAAAGCCTTGATTATCAGGGGTCATTGTTGAATTATTATTTCCCGAATGCAAGTGACTATTACTGATTTTTGAGTGATTATAAAAAAGTAAGGGAAAAGATATGGCAACCGGGGAACATGGCCGAACCCAATCGCCGCGAGGGCGCGGCTCCCACACTAGGCTTAACTTAATGGCAGTGACGCTGGAGCGTGAGAACGAGAAAAATGCTTTATATTAGCAAACGGGGTGGTTTGAAATTGGATCACAAGCTCAGGGTGGACTTCGCCGAGTTCAGTGCGACGGGCAAGCTTTGATCGTGCCCCGCCTTAAGTTGGTAGCCAAATTTCCGAAAGATAAAGACAATGGCAACAACGCAACAAGGTACACTATGCTGCCAAACCAAACTTGCCATGGCCATGCCGCACAAACCCGAACACCCCCAGTCATTCCTGAAAGACTCGGCTTTTCAGGATATTTTCCAACGCATCGAATTCCATGACAAACTGCTGAGGTCCGTCAAAGGGGCATTGCCTGAGATGTTGGCAAACGAATGCCAGCATTGCGTGGCGCGTGAGGATGGAGCCTTGGTCATTTTTTCCGATTCGCAGATGGTCGCGTCCCAACTAAGGTTTTATGCGCCATCAATATTGGCAAAACTTAATGAAAACCTAGAATCACCGTTCAAGCGGGTTTTGGTTAGAAATCTTCCGACCCCGGAGCCAGAAATAGCGGACAAACCGATGAGGCCCACTTCCCCGGAAGTCATCGAGATGGTGAAATCCAGCAGCAAGGACGCACCCTGCGACGAGTTGGCCTTGGCCTTGGCAAAGTTGGGCGCAACGATGGAACGGCACGCTAAGGCAATTTCCAAAAAATAACCCTACCAATGTAGTGTGCCCCCTAGGGCGCCATGGTGGCCTGAAGGCCACCCTACAGGCAAAGGCATTCTGGTAAATGTCCTAAGGAAAAAACCTAGGCGCCGTTCCGTTATTCGTGGATTGGATGAAGTCGGTTTAGCGTATTGCCTGGATAGTGCGCATGTAAGAGATGGGAAGCCCTTCTTCTTCGCTGTAGGTCACGGATTCCCATGCATCCTTCTGTTTCAGCAACTCCCTAAGCAATTGATTGTTTAGCCCATGGCCTGACTTGAAGCCGACAAATGATCCGATCAGGCTGTGTCCGAGCAAGTAAAGGTCGCCGATTGCATCCAGTATTTTGTGTTTGACGAATTCGTCCGCATAACGCAGCCCGTCTTCGTTTAGAATCCGGTAATTGTCCACTATGATTGCGTTGTCCATGCTACCGCCCAAGGCCAGCTTCCTCTTGCGCAATGCTTCGATGTCACGCATGAAACCAAACGTCCTGGCCCGGCTGACCTCCTTGACGAAGGAGGTGGAGGAAAAGTCTATGCTGGCGGTTTGGTTGTCCCGGTTGAACACTGGGTGGTCGAAGTCAATGGTGAAGGTCACTTTAAAACCATCGTAGGGTTCGAACTTCGCCCATTTGTCGCCGTCTTCGACCAGCACTTCCTTTTTGATGCGGATGAATTTCTTCGGTGCGTCCTGCTCCAAGATTCCCGCCGATTGAACCAGAAATACAAATGGCCCGGCGCTGCCATCCATGATGGGCACTTCTGGCGCACTGACATCAATGTAAGCGTTGTCGATGCCCAAACCCGCCAGCGCGGATAGGAGATGCTCCACGGTGGAAATTTTGACCTTGCCTTGGACGAGCGTGGTCGAGAGTGTGGTGTCCCCGACATTCTCGGGTCTTGCCTCAATCACAACCGGTTCAGCTAGATCTACTCGCCGGAATTTGATGCCACTGTTGGGCGCGGCTGGCCGCAAGGTCAAATAGACCTTTTGGCCGGTATGCAATCCCACACCGGTTGCTCTTATTACGTTTTTTAGTGTTCTCTGCCTTATCATCGGTACACCCATAAGCTTTGATTTCGCCCACCCAACGTTTGGGCAGACTATTTACAGGATAACCAGCGCCCGTGTCAGGGCAAGTCGTTAAATTGTCGCAACTGACACGCGCGAGGTCTCCTCCGGTCCCCGTCAATCCGCCTGGCGTCTCAGGAAAGCGGGAATATCCAAGTACTCCAAGTCCATCTCCTTCTTAGGCTCACCCCTAGTGTCGTGCTTCGGTTTATTGCGAATGTTTGTCGGCTTGTCGAGAGCGGCGTAATCAATTTCGCCGTTATGGGTTTTCACCAGACGAATTGGAGCTTCGTTCAATTGGCGCTGGCTGGCAAGCCCCGTCGCGACGACCGTGACGCGCAATTCATCCTTGAGCTCGGCGTCAACGGAAACCCCGGCCACCACAATCGCGTCATCGGCCGCGAATTCGTGGATCACGTTGCCGACTTCGTTAAATTCGCTGAGGGTAAGATCCGAACCGCCGGCGATGTTGATGAGAATGCCTCTGGCGCCTTGCAGGTTGATGTCGTCGAGCAGCGGGCTGGCAATGGCTCTTTCCGCCGCCTCGCGTGCGCGGTTCTCACCGACGGCGACACCCGTGCCCATCATTGCCATGCCCATTTCGGACATCACCGTGCGCACGTCGGCGAAGTCCACGTTAATGATCCCCGGATGGGTGATCAGATCGGCGATGCCCTGCACCGCTCCCAACAGCACATCATTGGCTGCGGCAAATGCCTCGATAAGGCTGACGTTCTTGCCCAGCACCGGCAGCAGCTTTTCGTTGGGGATGGTGATGAGGGAATCGACAAACTGGCTCAATTCCTCAATGCCCTTCTCCGCGATGGCCCTGCGCTTTTTGCCCTCAAAATGGAAAGGCTTGGTGACCACCGCGACGGTCAAAATCCCTGCCTCCTTGGCAATTTCGGCGATGACTGGCGCGGCCCCGGTGCCGGTGCCGCCCCCCATTCCCGCCGTGATGAACACCATGTCCGCACCATCCAGCACCTCAAGGATGCGTTCGCGGTCATCCAAGGCGGCCTGCCGTCCGATTTCCGGATTGGCACCCGCGCCAAGACCCTTGGTCAGTGCGTTGCCGAGTTGGATCACCGACCGGGCATTGATGCTTTTCAACGCCTGTGCATCGGTGTTGGCGCAAATGAAGTCCACGCCTTCGATATGGCTGTTGACCATGTGATTGACCGCGTTACCGCCCCCCCCGCCCACGCCGACCACTTTAATGACGGCTTTTTGACTGTAAGAATCCGCTATTTCAAATTTCATACTTTCCACCCCGTGTCTTCCTGAGACTTGAATTGCCAATAAAAAAAAACTAAAAATTACCTTGAAACCAACTTTTCATTTTGCTTAACATCCTTCTGAATCCACCGTCCCCCAAAGAACCCCTTTCTCCATGCGGGCCGTGCTGCCGTCCGAACAGCAATAATCCCACCCCGGTCGAATAAGCGGGGTTGCGGATGACATCCCCCAATCCGGTCACAAATTGAGGCAAACCCAGACGCACCGGCATGTGGAAAATTTCTTCGGCCAAGTCCACCAAACCCTCGACTCTGGCGCTGCCGCCGCTTAGAACGACGCCGGCGGCGATCAAATCCTCGAACCCGCTCCGCCTCAACTCAGCCTGCACCAGCAGCAACAATTCCTCGTAGCGTGGCTCGACGATTTCCGCAAGATTGAGCCTGGAAATCTGCCGGGAGGGCCGGTCGCCAATGCTGGGCACTTCAATGGTTTCCTCCAACTTGGCCAGTTGCGTCAGCGCACAGGCATATTTGATCTTGATCTCTTCGGCATACTGGGCAGGTGTCCGCAAGGCCACGGCAATATCGTTGGTCACCTGGTCGCCGGCAATCGGGATGACCGCCGTATGACGGATGGCACCGTCGGTGAAAACCGCTATGTCGGTTGTGCCTCCGCCAATGTCGACTAGGCAAACACCCAACTCCTTTTCGTCTTCCGCCAGCACAGCATGGGCCGAGGCCAATTGCTCCAAGATGACATCATCCACTTCCAAACCGCAACGCCTGATGCATTTTTCAATGTTCTGCGCTGCACTGACCGATCCGGTTACGATATGCACCCTCGCCTCAAGGCGTATGCCTGACATGCCGATAGGCTCCTTTATGCCTTCCTGGCGGTCGATGACAAACTCTTGGGGCAGGATATGCAGTATTTTCTGATCGGCGGGGATTGCCACCGCACGGGCCGAATCAATCACCCGGTCAACATCGCTTTGGGTGACTTCCTTCTCCTTTATGGCAACGATGCCATGGGAGTTCATGCTGCTAATGTGGCTACCAGCTATTCCCGCATATACGGAGTGGATTCGGCAGCCCGCCATCAACTCAGCCTCTTCAATGGCGCGTTGGATGGACTGCACCGTCGCTTCCAGATTGACCACCACGCCTTTCTTCAGGCCACGGGAAGGCTGGGAACCGATGCCAATGACCTCGATTTCACCATCCTCCTTCATTTCACCGACGATAGCGGCCACTTTTGAAGTGCCAATATCCAATCCAACAATCAAATTATGTTCCGATTTTCTTGCCATTCTCATTAGTTCTCTATTCTGCCAGGTTGCTGGCTTTGCCATTAAGTTGGAGCATTGCCCCGCCTTCCCCATTGATTTCATCCGCAGACTTCCAAACCAAGGCGAAACCATTGGGATAGCGCAGATCGACCCTCTTCAATTGTGCAAACACATCCTCGCCCAACTTTGGGGCCAGCCCTAAGAAACGTTCCAACACCTTGACCGGGTCCTGTCTGCCGAAGTGAAGCTCCAAGCCGTTATCCAGCCTGACAATCCAAGCCCTCCGCTTACTCATGTCGAGAGTGGCCACTTTCACGCCCTTTGCTGCAAGTCTATCATTGAGGGCGTTCAACGTGTCCAATAAAAAACTTTCCATTCCCAATGGGCCGTAAATGACGGGGAGATTGGCATAAGCCTCGACCCCGTCAGGGGCAAACCGCTCTCCCCTCGGATTCAACAATGCCCTGTCACCCCACCGTGCGACCGCTTTTTGTTCGGTAATGTCAACTTCCAAAGTATCCGGCCAAATCCGCGACAGCCTGACTTGGTCGATCCAGGCGAAAGAATGTATGACCCCTTCGATTTCACCCAAGTCTTGGTTAAAGTAACCCCCGCTAAGAGTCGGCTGCAACGCATCTTGCAGCTTGCCCACATCCAAGTTTTCGACTTCCCCCGCAACTCGAACATAGTTTATCGGGAATAGCGTCCTCAATTCCTGGGCCGGGATTCGTTCCCAACCCATCCAAGCCAGTCCTGCCAAAGCGAACATCATGGCAAACCGCAACACCCTTTTGATGAGCCGTATATTATTCCTGCCTTTTCGCCGGGCCGGAATGGCATTCCGCCGGGCTATGCCTGGCCGAGGCTGGTTTCTAAAATTCGCCATGCCAACTCGTCAAATTCGATGCCAACAGCTTTGGCCGCCATGGGCACCAAGCTATGGTCGGTCATCCCTGGAACCGTGTTTACCTCAATTAACCAAGCGCGATTTTCATCATCGACCAACAGATCGACCCGCCCCCAACCCTTGACACCCAAAGCCTGGCAAGATTTAAGGGCCAATGCTTGGAACTCAGCCTCTTGGTTGGCTTCCAAGCCACAAGGGCAATGGTAACGGGTGGTGTCGGCGCGATATTTGGCATCGAAGTCGTAAAATGCATGGGGGGTCTCAAGCCGAATCAAAGGCAACGCTTGATCGTCCAACACTGCCACCGTGTACTCCTTACCGGTAACCCAGACCTCGGCAAAGACTTGGCAATCATATTGCCTCGCAATCTGCCAGGCTTGCCGCAATTCATCAAGATTCCCCGCACGACTCATCCCGATGCTTGATCCTTCATTGGCTGGCTTTACAATCAGCGGAAAACCCAACTGCATGGCGCAACGTTCCAAGTCATCAGGCCTTTCCAGAAGCATCCAGCCCGGCGTCGGCAAACCGGCCCCTAGCCAGCATAATTTTGTCCGCAGTTTGTCCATCGCCAAGGCGGAGGCAAGCACGCCGCTGCCCGTGTAGGGGATGCCCAACGCCTCTAGTGCGCCTTGGACTACGCCATCTTCGCCGCCCCGCCCATGGATAATGTTGAAAACCCGGTCATAGTCTGACTGTAACAGAGGCTCGACTGGATTTGCCCCCACATCCAGGCCAACCGCGTCCACGCCACGAACCAACAGGGCTTGCAGCACAGCCTTCCCACTTCGCAAAGAAACCTCGCGCTCGGCCGATGCCCCACCCATCAGCACGGCAACACGTCCAAAATCTTCTGCGTTTGTCGTTTTAACCTTCACATCCGCTCCTGTTCATTAATTTGCCAACGGTACGCCCACGATGCGGACTTCCGACTCAAGGCATATGCCATGGATCAATTTTACCTGCTCACGCACTTTTTCGATTAGACGCTCAATGTCCCCGGCACTGGCCCCGCCAAGGTTCACAATGAAATTGGCGTGCTTCTCCGACACGCATGCACCGCCGATGCGATAGCCCTTCAAACCGCAGGACTCAATCAATCGGGCGGCATAGTCCCCAGGCGGATTGCGGAACACCGACCCACAACTCGGCTGGTTGACCGGTTGGGTCGCCGCGCGTTTTGCCAACAGTGACTTGATGTGTTCGCGGCTCTGACCGGTATCGCCGGGAATCAGCTTCAGTTCCGCCGCTAAAAACCACTCGCCGTCAGGGCCGTTGACGCTACGGTAGCCAATCTGATATTCATCGACTGTCCTCTCGCGGACATCACCGAAGCGATCAACCGTCAACACCTTACCCACCAAAGGCCAAGTTTCCCCGCCAAAAGCACCGGCATTCATCGCCAAGGCGCCCCCTAAAGTGCCGGGGATGCCTGCCAAGAACTCGGCACCGTTCAAGCCTTGCCCGGCGCAGAAACGGGCCACATGGGAACAGGGAACGCCGGCTTCCGCGTAAATCCGCCCCTCTGCGATGCCATGCATCGCCTTAAGCCGGTTTTTCGTGCAGATGACCACTCCCCCGATGCCTCCGTCACGCACCAGCAAGTTGCTGCCTAAACCCAGCCAAAACAAAGGCTTGTCGGCTGGCAAAGCACGCAGGAAGCAGACTAGGTCGGCCTTGTCGGCAGGCAGGTACAGCTGCTCCGCCGGACCGCCGACACGCCAAGAGGTGTGTTCGCTAAGGGATTCGTTGTAGCGCAACTCCCCCCGCAATTCGTGGTGTAAGGTGGACGAACTGTCCAATTTGCCCAGAGGTGCAATCCTACCCATTGTTGATATTTTCACCATGGATGGCTTTTGCGGCGAGCCGTCCCGGCAACTCTGCCGCCATTGCGCCAATGCTACCTGCGCCCATGGTCAACACCACGTCTCCTGGACAGAGTATCTTCGGCAATATTTCGCTCAATTCCTCGGCCTTCGGCACAAAAATTGGATCGACCAAGCCACGTATGCGGATGGCACGGGAAAGTGAGCGTCCATTCACACCGGCCACTGGCGGCTCTCCAGCCGCGTAAATGTCCAACAGGATCAGTAAATCAACCTTTGACAACACCGCCACGAAATCCTCGAACAGGTCGCGGGTGCGCGTGTACCGATGCGGCTGGAACACCACCACCAAGCGCCTCCCTGGAAAAGCCTGTCTGGCGGCATCCAAAGTCGCCGCAACCTCGCGTGGATGATGCCCGTAGTCGTCAACGAAGGTGACGGAACCCCCGCCCCAAGGAATTTCGCCATTGATCTGGAAACGCCGGCCTATACCTTTGAACATGGCCAAGGCGCGCTGGATGGCCTCGTCGCTCACACCCAGTTCGGAGGCCACGCCAATCACCGCCAAGGCGTTGAGTACATTGTGGCTGCCGGGCAGTTTGAGAGTCACCTCCAGTTCGCTATCGCAAGCTGATCGCCGAACGGTGAAACGGGTGATCAATCCCTGCCTGACGATATTCACCGCACGGATGTCGGCTTCTTCGCTAAAACCGTAGGTTATCACTGGTTTGTTGACGCTAGGCAAAATATCGCGAATGCCCGGGTCGTCGATACACAAGACCGCCAACCCATAGAAAGGGAGATGGTGGAGGAACTCGATGAAGGTTGCCTTGAGACGCTGGAAATCGCCCCCGTAAGTCTCCATGTGGTCTTCATCGATATTGGTGACGATGGCGATCATCGGCTGGAGGTGCAGGAACGAAGCATCGCTTTCATCGGCCTCGGCAACCAGATAATCACCCCTGCCCAATTGCGCATTAGTGCCCGCGCTATTCAATCTGCCGCCGATGACGAAGGTAGGGTCAAGCCCTGCTTCGGCCAAGACGCTGGCAGCCAGACTGGTGGTCGTGGTTTTGCCATGGGTACCGGCAACGGCGATGCCATAACGGAAACGCATTAACTCAGCCAGCATTTCGGCGCGGGAGACCACCGGTATTTTCTGTAGGCGCGCCGTCTCCACTTCAGGGTTTGTATTGCCGACTGCGCTGGAAATGACCACAACCTCGGCTGTCCTCACGTTTTCAGCGTCATGCCCGACAAACACTTCCGCCCCCAAACCGGCCAAACGGCGGGCATTGGGGTTCATCTGCAAATCCGAACCGGAGACCTTGTAACCTAAGTTGATGAGCACTTCGGCAATGCCGCTCATCCCCACCCCGCCGATGCCGACGAAATGGATCCGGCGTATGCGGTCCATGCCGTATTTTTCGACCATGGCTTGGGGGAATCTCATCGGCCGGCCTCTATCAGGCAAATCTCGGCAACCCGCTGTGCGGCATCAATCTTGGCGAGGGAACGGGCATTGCGAGCCATTGCGGCAATTCGTTCGGGGGCTTGGATCAGTGATTTCAATTCATCGGCCAAATGTTGGGGGGTTAATTGGGATTGGGGCATCAGCACTGCGGCATCGGCATCCGACAAGTAGCGGGCATTCGCCGTTTGATGGTCATCAATGGCGTAAGGGTAAGGAATCAAGATGGAAGGGAGCGCGACGGAGGCCAATTCACTCAATGTCACCGCTCCTGCCCGGCAAATCGCCAAGTCAGCCCACAGATAAGCTTCAGCCATATCCTGAATAAATGCGGTCACCATGGCATCAACCCCAAGGCTGGCATAATGATCCTCGGTTGCCTTAAGCATGGCCTCGCCGGTCTGATGGCGAATTTCCATTTTTTCGCCTGTCAAAGAAATGGCCTCGGGCACTGCTTCGTTCAATGCCTTCGCGCCAAGGCTGCCGCCCAGTATCAATAGCCGGGGGATTGTTTCCCCGGCTGGCTTTTCCGCTGCCACGGCCTCGACAATGGATCGACGCAACGGATTGCCCACGCAACAGGCATCCACTTTGGCGTTGAAACTTCTTGGGAATGCCTCAAGCACTTTCGTCGACCATTTTACTAAGAGTCGGTTAGTCGTACCGGGAATTCTGTTTTGCTCGTGAATCACCAGGGGTATTCCAAACAGCCTCGCCATTATACCCCCCGGCCCCGCCACGAAACCACCCATGCCCAACACCACATCGGGCTTGAAACTCCGCAAAATCCGACCGGCCTGCCAGCAGGCGACTAATAGTTTGAATGGGGCTTGCAACTGGGCCAACAAACCCTTACCGCGAAACCCGGAAATCGTAAGCCACTCGATGATTATGCCTTCTTTAGGAACCAATCGGGATTCCATGCCCGCACGGGTTCCCATCCATTTCACTTCGCAACCTTGCTGCCGTAACACGTCCGCCACAGCCAAAGCGGGAAATATATGTCCGCCAGTCCCCCCGGCCAAGATCATGACACGCGCTACCATGTCGACCTCTCCCTACACACACCGCCACATCCTTCAACGATTTCACTGCGCACTCGGAACAGCAGTGCCAGCGCGGCACACATGACAATCATGCTGCCACCTCCATAGCTCATCAGCGGAAGGGTCAAACCCTTAGTCGGCAGCATGCCCATGTTGACCCCCATGTTGATAAATGCCTGCAAACCAAACCAAATGCCGAGTCCATAGGCGATGAATGCGGCGAAGGTATTTCCCACCCGTTCCGCCAAACGGCCAATCACAAATGCCCGCCATACAATTATGGAGAACAGCAAGATAACCAAGAAGGCACCCATCAAACCCAATTCTTCCCCGATCACCGAAAACAGAAAATCGGTGTGGGCCTCCGGCAGGAAAAACAACTTTTGCACACTGGAACCTAATCCCACGCCCATCCATTCCCCCCGTCCAAAGGCGATCAAGGCTTGGGTCAGTTGGAATCCTGTGTTCAGCGGATCCGACCAAGGGTCGGCGAAACTCAACACACGCTTGAGTCGATAAGGGGAGGTAAGAACCAAGTAGGCAGCACCTCCGCCGGCCATGGCAAGTAAAATGCCGAACTGCACCAATCTTGCCCCTGCCAAGAACAGCATTCCCATTGCCACCGCCACGATGACTGCGGCAGAACCAAAATCCGGCTCTTTCAACAACAAAACACAGGCCACCGCCAACATCGTCATCGGGCGCAGCATCCCCTGCCAAGAAGTCCTTACCATTTGCATCCGGTGGGTGATGAAGGTCGCCATGTACACCACAGCAATAAGCTTGAACACCTCGGATACCTGAATGCGCAACCCAAGGATATTCAACCAGCGGACACTGCCATTGACGGTCTTACCCAAGCCCGGCACCAGAACGAGTGCCAGCAGAAACAATCCTGCCACAAACAAGAATTGGGCATATTTTTCCCAAAACGCCAAGGGACGGGAGGCCACGAACACCGCTACGGCAATGCCTATGAAGACATGGGCCAGTTGATGTTTGGGGAAATAAAAACTATCGTTGGCCAGTTTTTCACCCAAATGCAGGGAAGCGGACGCGACCATGATGTAGCCCAGCACTAGGATGCCCATGGAAACGCTGAGCAATACGGTGTCTAGGTAAAAGCGTTTATGCCCCCATTGCAATACTAATCCTCGACTTTTTCCGGCAACAAGTGCTTTCATTACAACATTCTCCTCACGGCTTCGGCAAATAAGCGACCACGTTCTTGATAATCTTTATACTGATCCAGGCTTGCGCAAGCGGGCGCCAATAACACGACATCCCCGCGTCGGGCCAACTTGTGCGCTGCGGCCACGGCTTGTGCCATATTGTCCACCCGCACCGTATCCACCACCGGTTTAAAAACTTGCTCTAGCAGTGGCGCGTCGCGGCCCATCAGAACCACGGCACGGACTTTCCCGGCCGCTGCCCCGGCGAGTTGCGAGAAATCAGCGCCTTTGCCGTCGCCCCCGGCAATCAGGACCACTGGGCCGCTTAAGCCTTCCAGCGCTGCGACACACGCGCCCACGTTGGTGGCCTTGGAATCGTTGATAAATGCAATCCCCTCCGCTTCGCCCACCCATTGCATGCGATGATCCAATCCCGAAAACTCACGCATCGCCTTTACCATGGCCGCGTCGGACAGGTTGACAGCATCGCCCAAGGCAATGGCAGCCAAGGCATTGGCAATATTGTGCCGTCCTTTGATACGCAATCCGGAGGCGGGCATCAATTGCCGGTCCCGCCGGATCAACCAAGCTTCGCCGTCGATGTTAGCCAGCCGGTACTCGGCATCCGACCCTTCTTTCAGGCTGAACCGTGCGCAAAGCCTTCCATCCTCGGCCATCGCCCCGACCATCGGATCGTCGGCATTCAACACCATTAAACCTTTTCCCCGAAAAATCCTTCTTTTGGCATCGGCATACGCTTTAAGGTCGGGGTAGCGATCCATATGATCCGGGCTGATATTCAGCACGGTCGCAGCCGCTGCCTCCAGCAGGTTGGATCGTTCCAACTGGAAACTGGAAAGTTCCAAGACATATAACCCGGCATCCCCGTCCAACAAATCCATCATGGGGGTTCCCAAATTCCCGCCGACTTTGACTTTGCGATTGTCCGCCTCAGCCATTAGCCCGAGCAAAGTCGTGACGGTGCTTTTGCCATTGGAACCGGTAATGCCTATTATCGGTGCGCTTGCCACGCAAGCGAACAAGTCAAGGTCGCCGAATACGGGTTTTCCCGAAAGCATGGCCTGGCGGACCATTGGTGTGTCCAACGCCACACCCGGATTCACCACTAAATGGGTGGCCCGCTCGAATGCCACCGGATCGAAGCCTCCAAGGAACACCGCCACATCCGGCAGAAATTCACGCAGTCCGGCCAATCCGGGCGGTTTTTCCCGGGAATCGACAACTGCCAGCTTAATGCCTTGATTGGACAGAAACCGCGCCACTGACATGCCCGTCGAACCAAGGCCCACCACAAGGACTCGCGATGACCCGTCAAGCCCAAGCCTGGAAAGTGGTCGCACTGTTGAGATTTCTTCATTCATTGCCGGTAACTTAATTTTCGGATCATCTTAACTTCAAGGTGGCTAGGCCGGACAGCACCAAAACGACGGTGATAATCCAAAACCGGACAATAACCCTAGGCTCGGGCCAACCTTTCAATTCAAAGTGATGATGGATCGGTGCCATGCGGAAAATGCGCCGGCCGGTCATTTTGAAGGACAGCACTTGGAGTATGACAGAGAGGGTCTCCATCACAAAGACCCCCCCCATGATCATCAGCACAATTTCCTGCCTCACTAACACGGCCAGCACACCGAGTCCGCCCCCCAGGGCCAAGGCGCCGACATCCCCCATGAAAACTTGGGCGGGGTAAGTGTTAAACCATAAGAAACCCAAGCCTGCCCCGACCAAAGCACCGCAAAACACCACCAACTCACCTGATTTTGGCAGGAAAGGGATGCCCAAATATTCGGAAAAATGGCTATTGCCGGAAGCATAGGCGAAGATTCCCAACGCCCCCCCGACTAGCACAGTGGGCATGATCGCCAATCCATCCAAGCCATCAGTCAAGTTGACTGCATTGCTGGTCCCGACGATGACAAAATAGGCCATCAACACATAAAACCAGCCCATGTTAAAATTGACATTCTTGAAAAATGGCACGATAAACGTTGTTTCCGCTGGCAGGCTTGCCGTGTAATATAGATAAAGAGCCGCCGATAAACCAAAAATGGATTGCCACAAATATTTGTGCCTTGCGGCCAAGCCCTTGCTGTTGCGCAATACCAGTTTTTTATAATCGTCAATAAAGCCTATCCCGCCAAAAGCAAGCGTCAGCAACAAGGCAACCCAGACGTAACGGTTACTCAGGTCCGCCCACAACAAGGTGCTAATGGCGATCGAAACCAGAATCAAGGCACCTCCCATGGTCGGCGTCCCCGCCTTGGAGAAGTGCGATTGCGGCCCATCCTGGCGGATGCTCTGACCAATCTTATAGCGGCTCAGGCGACGAATCATGACCGGCCCCACCATCAATGAAATCACCAGGGCCGTCAACACGCCGAGAATGGCGCGGAAGGTAAGATAGTGAAATACGCGGAAAACATCGATATAGCTTTCCAACAGTAACGCAAGCTTCAGCAACATGTTTCTGTACTTGTCCGAAGCGCTTCGATGACACGTTCCATATGCTGGCTGCGTGATCCTTTTACCAACAAAGCCACGTCTTGGCTCAAATCTGCTTGTATTTTTTCGATTAGCTCTTCTTGGCGAGGGAAATACCTGGCACCCTGGCCAAAAGCCTCCACGGCTTTGTTTGCCAATGGGCCGGTGGCATACAAGCGGACCACCCCCAACGACTGTGCCAGCCTACCCAACTCGGCATGAAGCTCGGAACTGGCCTCCCCCAGCTCTCCAAAAGCACCCAAGGCAACCCATGGCTGGCCCGGCATTTCCATCAAGACCTCCAGAGCTGCTCCGAAGGACGAGGGATTGGCATTATAGGTGTCATTGATCAATAAGGCCCCGTTGGCGGCCCGGTCGGGCTGAATTCGCCCAGGCACTGGAGCCAAGCCAGACAGTCCCTGTCTGATTTGCTCGAAATCCACACCCAAGGCCAAACTGGTTGCCGCTGCCGCCAATGCATTGGCGACGTTGTGGCGGCCGGCCAGTTGCAGGGTGATTTCGTGCCTTGCGCCTAAGTGTTCACAGCTAAAGCGCGTCTTAAAGCTTTCGCCCTCCCAACTCACGCTTACCGAATCCACCAAACCCCTTACATCCGCATCGCTGCCGAAACCGAAGCCGACCGTCCGCCGAACCCCGGCCATTTCCCGCCATAACCCGCAAAACCGATCATCGGCGTTAAGAATGGCGATGCCCTCTGGCCCTAAGGCAGTGATGATTTCGCCCTTGCCCCGTGCGATTCCTTCCCGGCTGCCAAAACCCTCCAAGTGGGCTTCGCCGACGTTGGTGATGAGGGCAACATCGGGCCGGGCCAACCCTGCCACATAGGCGATTTCCCCGAGATGGTTCGCCCCCATTTCGATTACCGCATAACGATGTTCCGAGGCAAGGCCCATAAGAGTGAGGGGAACCCCCAGATCGTTATTGAGATTGCCGCGCGTGCCCAATACCTTTGCATTGACCGAAAGAATGGCAGCGAGCATTTCCTTGACCGTGGTTTTGCCGTTACTCCCGGTCAAGCCCACCACAGTGGCCGGGGATTTTGTACGCCAAGCTGCGCCCAGCTTGCCGAGTGCGCTACGCGCCTCAGCCACCACCACTTGCGGCAAGGGGCATTCGACAATACGTTCCACTAAAACCGCGCAAGCTCCAAGGCTTGCGGCTTGGCCGACGAAATCGTGACCGTCGAAACGCTGACCGCTAACGGCGATGAATAGATCGCCGGGCTTCAATGTCCGTGTGTCGATGCTTACCGAGGAGAATTCAGCATCCTCGCCATGCAATTCACCCGTGGCAATCAGGCCAAGTTCACTCAGGCGCATAATGTCTTCCGTCCTTCCCCCAGGCCAAGCAATTGACCGACGACTTCCCGGTCACTGAAAGGGTGTTTCACCCCCCCGATTTCCTGAGTTTCCTCATGTCCTTTGCCGGCCACCAGCAGGACATCGTCCGGGCCTAGCCGCTCCACCGCGTGGGCGATGGCCAAACGCCGGTCGCGCTTAACGATGATATCACTCCGTTTGCAGCCGCTGATAATTTCATTAATGATCGCCTCGCCATCCTCGGAGCGCGGATTGTCGTCAGTCAGCACCACATAGTCCGCAAGCCGTTCGGCGATAGACCCCATTTGAGGGCGCTTGCCGCAGTCCCGGTCGCCGCCACAGCCAAACACTACCCACAACGAACCCCGGCAATGATGCCTAAGGCTGGCTAGGGCTTTTTCCAGCGCAGCGGGGGTATGTGCATAATCGACGACAGCAGTCGCACCCATTGCCGCGCAAAACCGTTCCATGCGCCCTGGGACCGCGCGAACGTTCTTCACCCGCTGCGCCACCTCCTGTAGGTTGAAACCCTTAGCCAGCAACACCGCGACAACGCCCATTAGGTTTTCCACATTGAATTCCCCGAATAACGGCACGGCGAGGCTGATTTTCCCTCCCTCAAAAAAAACATCAAATGAGATTCCGTCTTGGCCGTGCTTGATCGCCGCAGCTTGGACAATTTCGATTCCCGGGCTTGGCTTATGTCTTTCACTCAATGTATAGCCAATTTTCCTCACCACACCGGACGATGCCCGCGCCATGACGGCACTGGCACTGTCGTCGTCTAGGTTGAATGCAATGAATTTCAGGCCAGGCCAAGCGACTAAGCGCAACTTGGCTTCTAGGTAAGCCTCCATGGTCAAGTGGTAATCCAAGTGATCCCGGCTCAGATTGGTGAATAAGCAGCCTTCGAAGCGGATTCCGTTGAGTCGCCCTTGCTCCAAGCCATGGGACGAAGCTTCCATCGCCACATTGGCAAATGACTTCGCACGCAGCTTGGCCAACAGGCAGTGAACCTCGATGGCATCCGGTGTCGTATGCGCTGTGGGCTGCAAGACACCCGGCACTCCCCAACCCAAGGTGCCGATGACTGCTGCCGGTTTGCCTTCCCCTAGGGCGGTGGCGAGAAAATGACTGCATGAGGTTTTCCCATTCGTGCCAGTGATGCCAACCACGTCCATGTGCGCGGAAGGCTCGCCGAAAAAGCGGTCTGCGATGTAGCCCAACTGCTGGCCCAGTTTCTCCACCGGAACACAGGGAACTCCCAATCCGGGAGCGGCATAGTCCGCCCCGCCACCTGCCGGATCGTAGAGGATCGCACTGGCCCCCGAAGCGGCGGCGGCGGCGGCGTATTTCATGCCATGGGATTGGCTGCCCGCCAAAGCGAAAAACAAGTCCCCCAGCCGCGCCGTCCTACTGTCAAGGCAAAGCCCCCGCACGTCAAGCAAGACATCAACGGGGTTATCCATCCGTCCGGCCAGAAGCCTGGACAATGGAAGGGGGGTTCCCGTCACAGACATCATATGGTGCCGTCCTTTGTGACAATCACTGGGGTCTGGTTTTCCTCATCAGGCGTTATGTTCAGCATCCTCAATGCACCCTCCATCACACTGGAGAACACGGGGGCGGAGACTGCCCCGCCGTAATATGCCCCGGAAGAAGGCTCGTCAATCATTACGATCATAACCAATTTAGGATCGCTGGCCGGCGCCATTCCTGCGAACAAAGCCAGATAGCTGTTGTCTGTATAGCCGCCGTGAGCACCGATTTTCTTCACCGTGCCAGTTTTCCCGGCAACGCGGAAGCCGGCAACGCTGGCCTTAACCGCAGTGCCTTCGCGTGAAACCACATTTTCGAGCATGGAGCGTACGCCAGTGGCAGTCTTGGCGGACATGATCCGATGGGATTCAACCGGCTTGTCATGTTTAAGCAAGCCAACCATGGGTATTACGCCATCATTGGCAATGGCAAGGTAAGCCCGCCCCAATCCCAGTAAAGAAGTGGACAGGCCATAGCCAAATGACATGGTCGCCTTTTGGAACGGCCCCCATTGGTGGTGGTCGGCGGACAGGCGTCCGCTGCTTTCGCCGGGAAAGCCGGTCTCCAGCGGCTGGCCAAAGCCGAGATTGTTGTAAAACGCCCAGAACTTGCTTGACGGCAGGTTGAGCGCGATTTTTGACACGCCGACATTGCTTGATTTCTGCAGGATATGGGCGACATCCAGCATCCCGTAGTTATGCACATCTTTGACGACGTTTGGCCCAATGTGCAAAGGCGAGGTGTCGAAGACGGTGCTCTGCTTGACCGTGCCTAATTCCATCGCGCAGGCGACGACAAAGGGCTTGATCGTCGACCCAGGCTCGAACACATCGGTCATGGCCCGGTTGCGAGAGACATTGCCGCTGATTTTCATCCGGCTGTTGGGGTTGAATGAGGGTTGGTTCACCATTGCCAGCACTTCGCCATTCTCGGCATCCAGCAAAACCAGCGATCCCGAACGGGCTTTATTTTGAATCACGGCCTTTTTCAACTCACGATAGGCCAAATACTGTAGGCGCTGGTCGATGCTCAGCGCGAGATCTTTGCCGGGTACAGGCAGGCGCACACTTTCCAAATCTTCGATCACACGGCCCTTGCCGTCGCGCATAATCCATTTTTTGCCCGGAACACCCTTCAACCAGTCGTTGTAGGCCAGTTCCATGCCTTCCTGCCCGTCATCTTGAAGATTATTAAAACCAATCAGGTGCGCGGTGACTTCCCCGGCGGGGTAATAGCGTCGGAATTCGCGATCCGCATAAACACCCGGCATGCCCAAGGCGATTGCCTGCTCGGCCAGTTCGGGGCTAATCCTTCTCTTTAGATAAACGAAACCACGGCTTGAGTCATCAATGCGTTCGTGAATTTCCTTCACAGACACGCCAAGCAGATCGCTTAGCGATTTAATGTCTTTCTCCGAAGACTCGAATTCCTTGGGATTGACCCAAACCGATTTGACCGGTGTGCTGATGGCCAGCAACTCACCGTTACGGTCAAGAAGCCGCCCCCGGTGGGCCGCGACCGAGACCAAGCCATCATGGCGTATGTGGCCCTCGTGCTGGAGAAATTGCTTATCCAGAACCTGCAAATTGACCGCCCGCGCCACGAGCACAACCATCCCCAGCATCAACGCACCCAACAGGACGCCCCATCGTCTGGAGTAATCCGATTCATTTGTCATTCTGGGGCGTATAACTTTTATCATCGCCAGACTCTTTCTAAGGTTTGATGTAAATTATGGAATCCCTTTGCGGCATTCCCATTCCCAAGCGCCCGTGCGCCATCTTTTCGATTCGGCTGTGTTCGGCCCATGTATTTTGTTCCAATTGAAGCTGGCCCAATTCCATGTCGAAAGCTTCCAATTCCTGGCTGATGCGGTTTTTATCGTCATTCAACATCCGCCAGCGGTGTATCGTATACTCGACACTGAGGGCAGATGCCACCAAAATAACTAGCAATACCATCACGATTCTCATGCCGACACTCTTTCAGCCACCCGCAATACCGCGCTGCGAGAGCGGACATTCGCCCGCATTTCCTCTTCAGAAGGCATTTTCGCCTTGCCTATGGACATCAGTGTCGGCCGATGCTCGCGCAGCAGGGGCAGCCGCGAAGGAGTGGGTTTCCCGCGCTCCTGATCGCGGATGAAATGCTTGACGATTCGATCCTCTAGGGAATGGAATGAAATAACCGCCAAACGCCCGCCGGGGGCCAATACTTCCACCGTCTTCTTCAATCCTTCCTCCAATTCATCCAGCTCATGGTTAATGGCGATGCGGATTGCCTGAAAACAGCGCGTCGCCGGGTGTTTGTGCTTTTCCCGGACAGGGACAACTTTCTCAATCAGGGTGGCCAATTCACGAGTGGTCTCAATGGGCCTTGCCTCCACAATGGCGTGTGCGATGCGTCGTGCAAAGCGTTCCTCGCCATAGGTTTTTAACACCCGGATCATTTCGTTTTCCCCGGTCACTGCAAGCCATTCGGCTGCCGTATTCCCTTGGCTGTTATCCATCCGCATATCCAAAGGCCCATCACGGAGGAAGCTGAAACCCCGTTCGGCTTCGTCCAATTGCGGGGAAGACACCCCCAAATCCATCAGCACACCGTCCACGCCACCGACTATTCCCAGGCGTTCGGCGTGTTGACGCAAACCAATGAAGCTCCCATGGACTAAGGCGAAGCGCGAATCCTCAAGAAGCGCCTTCGCCTCCGTTGCGTCAAGCGCGGCGGGATCTTTATCCATTGCCAATAAACGCCCGGATTTGCCCAAATGATGCAAAATCGTCAAGCTATGACCGCCGCGCCCAAAAGTGCAATCGACATAACAGCCGTCAGGGCGGACAGCAAGTGCTTCAAGCACCTCCTCCACCATGACAGGCATGTGTAGATTATTGATTTTGTGCATTAAAACGAGATGGAACCCAATTCAGGGGATAGCTCGTCCAAGTTTTCTTCTTCCAACCACTCGTCACGGCTACGGTTCCATGTGTCCTCGTCCCATAGTTCAAATTTGTTTCCCTGCCCTACCAATACGACACGCTTCCCCAGACCGGCGAATTGCCGCAATGGCTCTGAGACTAGGACGCGGCCCTGTGCATCCATTTCGGATTCGGTGGCATGCCCGATCAACAAACGCTGCAAGCGCTTGGCCCTCTTATCCAAACTGGAAAGCTTGCTGAGCTTGCGTTCAATTTCCTCCCACTCGGGCAAGGGATAGAGCAAAAGGCATTTGTCCGGGCTGACAGTCAACACCAATTGCTGGTCGCAACATTCCCGCAACTCTGCCCGATAGCGGGTTGGCACGGCCAAGCGGCCTTTTTCGTCAATGTTGATTGGATTGAAGCCTCGAAACAACTTAGTTACCCTTCCCCATTTATTACCATTTTTTCCCACAACGCTCCACAGGAAGCAATATAGGAACCTACCCCATTGAAGTCAAGCGTGATTTTTCACACTTCTGCATTTTTGTCACGATGCAGATTTATTTAATTGGTTTTTCAATAACATGGAATAGACCGATCAAACGCTGCCAGCCTAATTAGGCTACTGGGAAAAAAGATTTTGGCTGGTTTTGGATAACCGAAAATGGAAGGCCGGGTTCAAAGCCATGTATTAGGCCAAATAGGGAGTGGCAAAGCTTGCTTTGACTGGGCAAGGCGGGCAAACTGGAGTGGCAAAGCAAGCTTTGCCGCTCCGGCATCACTTTAATCACGACTTGAACCTCCACTATGCTTCATCTCTTTCAATCCAACCGGCTGGAAACGCTGCTTGAACTGCTGGCAGCCATCGTCGCATACCCTCAAGGCAATGCCCTCGACAAGGAAACCATCGTCGTCCAAAGCAAAGGCATGGGGCGTTGGATAACCCTGAAACTCGCAGCAAAGCATGGCATTTGCGCCAACATTCAATTCCCCCTCCCCGCCTCCCACCAGTGGGAACTGCTGCGAACCACGCTCGGCGAACTGCCCCTGCGCTCAGCCTTATCCCCCGAAGCCATCGCCTTTCGACTGATGGATTGGCTGTCCAAACCGCACAACTTAGAGCGTGTGCCCACGCTGGGAAACTATCTGTCGGGGGGGGAGGACATTCGCCGCTACGAACTGGCGGTGCGCATCGCCGGCCTGTTCGATCAATACTTGGTTTACCGCCCGGATTGGATAGCCGCATGGGAACGGGGTGAGATGCTAGGGCTGGGTGCGGACGAGCATTGGCAAGCCTTGCTGTGGCGCGAATTGGTGGCGACGATCAAAGAACCGCATCGAACCCGCCTGATTGAACGTCTGTTGCGAGCGATTGAAAGCGGCGAAGTCGAAGGTCGCCTACCGGAACGTGTGCTGCTATTCGGCATTTCCTCGCTACCCCCGGTTTTTTTAAACGTAGTCCAAGCCTTGTCGAAGCATTGCTATGTGGCCTTGTTTGCACTCAACCCCTGTCGCCAGCCATGGGGCGAAATTCATGATAGCCTCGAAATCGCCAAGTTGGCCGGCGAGAACGATCCCTCGGATTTATACTTGGAAGAGGGCAATCCCTTGCTGGCATCATTGGGCAAGCAAGGCCGCGAATTTTTTGACAGCCTACTGCATGAGTCCCCCGATATTGTCGAACTGTTTGAAGGGCAAGACCAGGGGGACAGCCTATTGCATGTGCTTCAAGCTGACATTCTCAACCTAGTTGACAGGAGTCCCCTGCGCTTTACCGAGGTTGTGGAAAACGGTGGACAGCATCCTCGCCAATTAATCGCTCGTGACGACCGATCCCTGCAAATTCATGCTTGCCACAGCCCGATGCGGGAGGTGGAAGTGTTGCGTGACCAGTTATTGGCGATGCTGAACGGCGACCCCGCACTCAATCCTGCCGACATTGCCGTGTTGACTCCCGACATCGCCTTTTATTCGCCTTACATTGATGCGGTGTTCGGCGCCGCCGAGAGTGCGACACGCATCCCCTTCGGGATTGCCGATCGCGCCGAAACGGGCGAACAGGCGTTCCACGAAACATTTCTTCGCCTGCTCGATCTCCCCACCTCACGCTTTGATGCCGAGTGGGTCATGGATTTCCTCGAACAGCCGTTCCTGCGCAACCGTTTTGGACTTTGCGAAGACGACCTTCCGGTCATCCACCAGACCGTTCGGGAAACGGGCATTCGCTGGGGAAGGGATGCAGACCATCGCGCATCCTTGGGGCTACCCGCAGAATCCCGCCACACTTGGCGGGAAGGGCTGCAACGAATGTTGTTGGGTTATGCCCTGCCGCAGACTGTCGCGGAGGACGGCATCCCCCTCTTCGACGAGACGCTGCCGTTTGACGACGTGGAAGGCGGCATGGCCCAAGTTATCGGGCGATTCGCCGAGTTCGTCGAAGTGCTGATGCAATACAGCGCGGGGCTAAAACCATCCCGGCCTTTGGTCGCTTGGATTGACCAGCTTGCCGACCTGCTCGAAAACCTGTTTTCACCTTCCACAGAAGAAGAGGAAAATAGCCGCCAGCGTTTGCGCGATGCCTTTGAGCTATTGGGCGAACTGGCCGAACTGGCCGCTTTCGGCTCCCCCGTCGACCTGATGGTGGTGAAACGATGGCTGACCAACCAGTTGAATACAGAATCTGGCGGCGGTTTCCTGACCGGAGGGGTCACCTTTTGTGCCATGGTGCCTATGCGCAGCCTGCCGTTCAAGGTCATTTGCCTGCTTGGGCTAAACGACGACGCTTTCCCTCGCCGTCAACACCCCAAAGGCTTCGACCTCATCGCCCGCCACCCCCGCAGGGGAGACCGGTCTAGGCGATTGGATGACCGTTATCTTTTTTTGGAGACTCTCCTGTCTGCCCGGGACATCCTCTACATAAGCCATGTGGGCCGCAACATTCGCGATAATGGGGTGTTACCCCCATCGGTATTGGTCGCAGATATTCTGGATGTGGTTCAGTCTGGCTTCGCCATGCAAGACGGCGGCGATTGCCTTGACCACATCATCACCACCCATTCGCTGCAAGGTTTCAACCCCGCTTATTTCAAAGACGACCCAAAATTGCCGGGTTTCTCCGCTCACTGGTTGATGGCGGCTAATAGCTTGGGAAAACAGAGCGAAAACACCGTGGGCTTCTTCGCAAAGCCCCTGCCTGAACCGGAAGAAAATCCGCTTGTCGTGGACCTTGACGGATTGGCCTTTTTTTTCTCCAACCCCTCGCGCTATCTGCTGCGCAACCGCTTAGGGCTGAGCTTGAATGTGGGCGAGGAGGCTTTCGAAAACCGCGAACCTTTCGAACTGGATTATTTCGACAAGGAAGCCATGCGCAAAATGGCCTTGGATGAACTGCACAGGGATTTCCCTGCGCACACGGCGCAACGCCTGGCGGCGGCGGCGGGCACACTGCCCCACGGCGGATTTGGCCAAGCGATCTTCGCCAAGGAACATGCTATTGCAAAAAAGGCCGCCCCTATCCTACTGCCACTGATGGATATTCCGAAGTTGGAACCCTTCTTCCTACAATTTGAGTCCGCAAGCATCCGCTTGGAAAGCGCCCTTCGTGGGGTGACTGCCCAAGGGCTGGTCGAATGGCGGCTGCACGCCATCAGTCCCCGCGACCTCCTCAATCTTTGGATCAGACATCTGGCATTATGCCTACTCCAACCACCCAATGTGCTGTGCGAGAGCCGGTTGGTCGGAGAGATGAAAACCTTCCGCTTTGGCCCGGTCGGAAACCCAGGCTTGGAGCTTGCCAAACTGCTGGGTTATTTTCGGCAAGGTCTGTGCCGCCCCCTGCCCTTTTTCGTCAAGAGTGCCTGGGCCTACGCAAAAAACGTAGCAGTTGAAAACAGGGCAAAAGCGCTAAAAGAAGCGCACAAAGTCTGGGATGTCCCCGCCTACCGCAATGGGGCATTTTTCGGGGAATCCGAGAATTCCTATTATCAGATGGTTTATCGCGGCGGCGATCCGCTGGACGATGAATTTGAAAGCCTGAGCTTGGACATATTCCCGTCACTGATGGCTGTGCTGGAGGAAGAGGTGTGACAGCATCCGCATACCAAGAACTCAGCGTGTTTGCCACCCCGCTCAAAGGCGTAAACCTCATCGAAGCCAGCGCCGGGACTGGAAAGACGTGGACCATCACCGGGCTTTATGTCCGCCTCATTGTCGAAGAAGCTTATCAAGTCGAACAGATTTTGGTGGTGACCTACACCAAAGCGGCCACGGCCGAACTGCGCGAACGTATCCGCCGAAGACTGACGGAAGCCTTGGCAGGGATCGCGACAGGCGAACCTGCCGACGACTATTGCCGAATCTTGCTGGAACGTGTCGTCGCTTCAGGCCGGCGGCGCTTGGCCATGCGCCGTTTGCAGACCGCCATCCGTAATTTCGACGAAGCGGCGATATTCACCATCCACGGCTTTTGCCAGCGGGTATTGACGGAAAGCGCCTTTGAATCAGGCATGGCCTTTGAGACCGAACTGGCCCCGGACGAGTCCAGCTTCATTCAGGAGATAGTCGATGATTTTTGGCGGCGGGAAACCGCCGCTGCTTCCAAGCTGTGGGCAAGCTATCTGGCAGATAACGGGCAAAACCCGGACGCTTGGCGGCAAACTGTGCGCCCGCACCTAGGCAAGCCTTACTTGGAAATCACGTCTATCCCCGAACCTGAGGATTGTTTGGTCACCGAGAAAAATCTTATCGGCGCATTCGGCAACGCGAGGGCCGTTTGGCTGGACTTTCGGGATGAAATCACCCGCCTTGTACTCCAATCGGCGGCGGATGAAATTCTAAATAAAAAATCCTATCGCCCCGATGCCTTGCCCGTCTGGTTCGCCGATTTCGACGATTTTTTCGCCGAAGAAGATGCCCGACTGCCACCCCCGGAAAAGCTGGCAAAGCTTGGGCTTGCGGAATTGGAAAAAGGGACACGAAAAGGCAAGACCCCTCCTCGCCATCCTTTTTTCAACATCTGCTCTGAATTGGCCGAAACTGCGGAAAGATTGGCGGGTATTTACAGTCTTAAGCTCATCGGATTGAAAATACGCCTGATCGGCGAATGCAATGCCGAGTTGCCCAAGCGCAAATCCAAGCTGGGACTGGTGTCCTACGACGATCTGCTAAATCGGTTGGCCGATGCTTTGCAGGCGTCGGAAGGCGGCCATCTGGCCACGGTCATCCGGTCACGTTATCACGCCGCCCTCATTGATGAATTCCAAGACACCGATCCGGTGCAATATCGGATTTTCCGGGCGATTTACTCGACGGGTGACCGGCCGGTATTCTATGTCGGCGACCCCAAGCAAGCCGTCTATGCTTTTCGCGGGGCGGATGTATTCAGCTATTTGGAAGCGCGAGGGCAAGCCGCGGCCCACTATACGTTGGCGGTAAACCAGCGCTCCGCCCCCCGACTCATTGCCGCAGTGAATGCCTTGTTCATGCGTTCGCCCAATCCCTTCCTGCTCCGCGAGATAGACTACCACCCTGTCCAGCCCGCCGCTAAAAAGAGGCCCCTGCTCACAGTGGAGGGGGAAACGGGCGAACCCTTGCGCTTCACGCTCATCCACGACGGGGAAAAGGCACTCGGCAAAGAAACTGCCAATCGACTTGCCGCACAGGCAACGGCCACAGACATTGTCCGCTTGCTGAATTTGGCGGCAGTAGGCAAGGCGCGGCTGGTCGGCGTGGGGGAAGACCGGCCTGTCAATGGCGGAGACATCGCCATCTTGGTGCCCACCCATCGCCAAGGCAACTTGATCCAAGCAGCCTTGGCACAACGCGGCGTCCCGGCAGTGCGCCAAGGACAGGACAATGTCTTCCAGTCCAAAGAAGCGGTGGAACTGGAATTGATATTGTCAGGCATCGTCGAGCCGCAGCGGGAAATGCGCATCCGCACGGCACTAGCAACGGAACTCGCCGGACTGGACGCCTTCACCTTGTTCAGCCTGCAAAATAATGAAGAGGCTTGGGGGGGGAAAGTCCACGACTTCAGCCGTTACCGCGAGTTATGGCTGGGACGGGGATTCATGCCCATGTTTCGCCGCTGGCTGGAAGAAAATGGCGTGGTCGAACGGTTGTTGCGCCATCCCGATGGCGAACGGCGGTTGACCAACCTACTGCACCTAGCCGAGTTGCTGCAAGTCGAAAGCCGCGAAAAACCGGGGCCGGAGGTTCTGCTAGGCTGGTTTTCACGCACCCTCCGCGACCCCGGAGGTGACGAGGAAGCCCTGCTGAGGTTGGAAAGCGATGCCGAACGGGTCAAGATCGTGACTATCCACACCAGCAAAGGGTTGGAGTATCCGATTGTCCACTGCCCATTTCTTTGGGATGGCAACTTGTGGAAGAAAGAAGAAACCGCCGCTTCATTCCACGATTCGAACCGTAACTACCAACCCGTGCTTACCTTGGGCGGGCCTGATTATGAATATCACCGCCAACTGGCAAGCAAGGAAAAACTCGCCGAAAAGTTACGCTTGCTCTATGTCGCCCTCACCCGTGCCAAGCACCAATGCCAAGTGATTTGGGGGTTGGTTTCTGGCATGGAAACGTCAGCGCTGGCATGGCTGCTGAATGGCCCGTCCGCAATCACCGCCGATCCATTGGCAAGCATAGACAGCCTTTGCAAGGGATTGGATAACGCTGCCATCAAAGCGACTTTGCAGGATTTTGCCAGGCAAGCCCCCGGCACGGTTGCCGTGGAAGATTTTCAAATCGACGAAACGCCTTACGCACCTCCCTCAACGCCCGCTCAAGACCTGCATGTCCGCACATTCACCCGGCCCTATCTGCGCCCGACTTGGCGCATGGCCAGTTTCTCCGCCTTGGCCCGGGGCCGGCACAGCGAAGCACCGGACTACGACCCGTCGGAGCCTGACCCTAGGGACCAGCCACAAGACCGCAGCTTCTTCGCTTTCCCTCGCGGGGCGAGGGCGGGGCGTTGCTTGCACGCCATTTTCGAGGAATGGGATTTCACTTGCACCGACAGGAAGGCATTGGAACGGCTAGTCTGTCGCAAACTCAAAGCACACGGCATCGCCGAAGAGTGGGCAACGGTGGTCGCAGACAGCGTGCAAACCACCCTTGCCACCGACTTGGATGGCAAAAACCTTAAACTGATGCGCATCGACGCAAGAAACCGGCTGGCCGAACTGGAATTCACCTATCCAATCCATGAATTGGCAGTGCAAGGGCTGAAGGCATTGCTAGGCGAAACCGCTTTGGGATTGCCGATGGCGTTCGCCCGTTCCGCCGAATCGCTGGCGTTTGAAATAGTGAATGGATACATGAAAGGCTTCATCGACCTTACCTTCGAGGCCGATGGGCGATATTATATCCTTGACTACAAATCCAATTGGCTGGGGTCGACGGCACAAGACTACGCTCCTCCCCGTTTGCTCCAAGCCATGGCCCGTGAGCATTACTACCTGCAATATTTGATCTATTGCCTGGCCCTGCATCGCTACCTTGGCTTGCGTTTGCCCGATTACCATTACGATAGCCATTTTGGCGGCGTGTTCTACCTGTTCCTGCGCGGAATGGGCCATGAAAACGCACCAGGATGTGGTATATTCTGGGATCGGCCAAGCAAGGAGTTGATTGCTGCTTTGGATGGTTTACTGGCTTGACTATGGCAAAATGACGCAAGTGGCAATTCTCATCAGGCCACGCATCCAGACATCGGCATCCGCAAAACCTAAGGGATGCCCCAAAAATTTCGATTCTTCCTATCCATTTTAAGGACACGTTCAGATGATTAAGAAAAAAGTAATTGACCAGATTCGTGTAACGCCGGGCAAAAAAGTCAACTTGAAAGACTTTGGCACCAGTTGGGCTTCGTTGCCCGAATTGAAGGATTTCGGCAAAGAGGAGGTCAAACAAAAGGCGGCTGAATTGCTCGAAGAAAATCGCGAGGAATTGTCCAAGGCGCAGGAACTGCTTTGGGCCAGCGACATCCATTCAGTCTTAGTGGTGCTGCAAGCCATGGATGCCGCCGGCAAGGATGGCATCATCAAACATGTGATGTCAGGCTTGAACCCCCAGGGTTGCGAGGTGCAAAGCTTTAAACAACCCACCGCCGAAGAATTGGACCATAACTTTTTATGGCGCTATATGTGCCGTACACCTGAACGGGGCCGCATCGGCATTTTCAACCGGTCTTATTATGAAGATGTGCTGGTCGTCAAGGTTCACCCGGAAATGCTGGACAAAGCAAAATTGCCCCCCGGCAAGCGTGGCGATGGTTTCTGGGAAAAGCGTTATGAAGACATCAATGCCTTCGAGCACCACCTTGTCCGCAATGGCACGCTCGTCCTCAAGTTCTTCCTGCACATTTCCAAGGACGAGCAGAAAAAACGGTTTCTGGAACGTTTGGAAAACCCCGACAAGCATTGGAAGTTTTCTGCGGCGGACATGGCTGAAAGGGGGTTTTGGAATGAGTATGCCAAGGCATTCGAAGATGCCTTAAGCGCGACCAGCACAAAGTGGGCACCTTGGTATGTGATACCTGCCGACCATAAGTGGGTTGCACGGACATTGATCTCGGACATCCTTGTCACCAGCATCAAGTCACTGGACTTGGAATTCCCCACTGTAAGCGAAGAGAAAAACGCCGCGCTGGTCGAGGCAAAAAGGCAGTTGGATCAAGAGGAAAGCTAATTTTCCAGCGTTAACCGGATAATGGCATCAACCCCCCTCCCATTGCCTGTGTCTGGAGCGCAAGGCTTGGCCCGATGGCATTGGGGCGTGGGGATTGACCAACAAGGTGAATTATGGCGACAATCAAAATAGCTTTACTGTCATTGGCAATAGTGGCAACCGCACTGTTTACAGGCGGTTGCACTAAATACCATCCCCATACCGGTCAACAACAGATCGACGCCGGCGCAACGGCGGGTGTGGCCGGTCTCGCGCTTGGGGCCGCCGCGCTGGGCGTGGCGGCCAGCAACCGCAACGACTACTATCGCAGGGATGTCGTGGCCGTCAACCGGCCCCCAGTCTATCGACCTTACCGAGGGGGTTACTATCAGGGAGGGCGTAAAGGAGGTTATTACCGACGCTAAAGAAGCCCCCAAACAACAGATTTAAGTGAACCCGTGAACCATCAGGAGCTTATATGCGTTTCGATAAAATTGTAATAGCCATCGCCATGCTTGCCTTGCTGACCCCCTCGTTCACATGGGCTGCGCATGACAAAGTGTCATCCCAAGCATGGGATAAGTTGACCCCCGCTTGGGACGCGGTAAGTGAAAGGCTAATCGGCTTCGCCGGCGCAAAGAAACAGAAACTACTCGCCGATCTCGCCTTCGCCGCCGCCGCCGCCGAGCAGTGCGATGGGTTGACGCTGGATGAGGGCAAATTCAAAGGCGCGTTCGACTCTCTGGACGATGCCGGGTACAAAGCGCTTTCACTGGCTGACAAAGAACAATACGGACTGAAGCTGATGAGCTTTTTCGGCATTTATGTGGGTTTGATCACTGCGGAAGCTTTGCTTGAGCAACAGGCATTTTGCACCTATGCAATCAATCAACAAACCATAGGCGCAGGATCTTATTGGCTGGATGCCAAGTAGTTGACCAAAAGTATTTTAGGACAGTCTGCTTGCAAAGTCTTCGTAGCCAAATTTTCTGACTATCTTAATGCCTTCCTCAGCATTGAATGTGGCTATTGACGGTAGATTGACACCATTGAACATATGATTCTTGACCATGGTGTAATGCGCCATGTCACAAAACACCAGCCTGTCATCCGGTTTTAATGGCTGTTTAAATGAATAATCACCAATCACATCCCCGGCGAGGCAAGTCATGCCACCAAGCCGGTAGTCATAACCGTATGCCCCCGGTTTACCTGCACCGATAATATTGGGTCGGTAGGGCATTTCCAGGACATCGGGCATATGACATGTCGCTGAAGTGTCCAAGATAGCGAGCGTCATTTCATTATCGATGACATCCAATACCTTGGTCACAAGAAAGCCAGTATTCAGGGCAATCGCCTCTCCCGGTTCAAGATAAATGTCTATTGAGTATTTGTCTTTAAAATACAGGATTGAACGAACCAATGTTTCAATATCATAATCGGGCCTTGTAATATGATGCCCTCCCCCCATATTCAGCCATTTCATACGCTTAATATATTCGCCAAATTTTTCATCGACTACTTTAGCGGTACGCCACAGGGTATCTGAGTTTTGCTCGCACAGGGTGTGGAAATGCAAGCCATCTATCCCGTCCAGTTGGTCTGGCCTAAAATTTTTCAGCGTGACCCCTAGCCTGGAGAACTTGTAACAGGGATTGTAAAGGGGAACTGCAATCTCGGAGTATTCAGGGTTGATTCTGATCCCACACTGAATATATTTTGAGCCTGACTTGGTTACTTGAGGTTTATACTTCTGCCATTGATTAAATGAGTTGAATACAATATGGTCACAGTATTTAATTATTTCGTCAAATTCCTCATCAACATAAGCAGGTGCGCACATATGGACTTCCTTACCCATCTTTTCATAGCCTAGCCTTGCCTCAAAAAGCGAACTTGAAGTGACTCCCTTCAGGTATTCTCCAATCAGGGGATAAAGGCTGTGCATTGCAAATCCTTTTTGCGCAAGAAGAATGCTGCATTCTGTCCTTTCTTGGACAGAACGCAGCACTTCAAGATTTTTTACCAGAAGACGCTCGTCAATGACATAATAGGGCGTAGTTAAGGCGTTAAAATCAAGTTCCATTGCCATGCCTTAATCGTCAACTAATGCAGGGGCAAACGCTTCATGCCACGGTAGCCCACAGTTGTTAAGCGCTTCCATGAACGGATCGGGATCAAACTCTTCTACATTGTATACCCCGGCCTTTTTCCAAATTCCTTTCAATACCATCATCGCGCCAATCATTGCCGGAACACCCGTCGTATAAGAAATCGCCTGTGAACCGACTTCGGCATAACATTCCTGATGATCGCACACGTTGTACACATAGTAGCTTAGAGGTTCTCCGTTTTTTGTTCCTTGGATAATGCACCCTATATTTGTTTTGCCTTTAGTCCTCGGCCCAAGCGAGGCCGGATCGGGCAAAATTGCCTTTAAAAACTGAAGCGGAATGATCTCTTTACCTTCATAGATCATTGGCTCGATTGAGGTCATTCCGACATTTTCAAGGACACGCAAATGGTTTATATAATTGTCTGAAAATGTCATCCAGAATCTAATCCGTTTTACGCCTTTGATATTAATGGCAAGGGATTCCAACTCTTCATGGTACAATAGATAAATATTTTTTGGCCCAATCTGAGGAAAGTCGTAAACTTTTTTAATGGCAAGGGGATCAGTTTCAATCCAATTGCCATATTCAAAATATCTTCCATTTGCAGTTATTTCACGAATATTGATTTCAGGATTGAAATTTGTTGCAAATGCATAGCCGTGATCCCCTGCGTTGGCATCAAGAATATCAATGCTGTGTATTTCATCAAAGTAATGTTTCTGCGCATAAGCACAAAAAACCCCTGTCACGCCAGGATCAAAACCACTACCCAACAGCGCAGTGATTCCGGCATTTTTGAATTTATCCCTATACGCCCACTGCCAACTGTACTCAAATTTAGCCGTATCCGTAGGCTCATAATTAGCGGTATCCAAGTAATCAACACCAGTGGCAAGACAGGCATCCATGATTGTCAAATCCTGATAAGGGAGAGCCACATTGATGACAATGTCTGGTTTAAAGCTCTCTATCAGATCAATTACCCTCTGCGAATTGTCGGCATCCAAAAAGGCAGTGCCAACCTTCGTTGAAGTTTTTGGCAGCTTATTTTTAATAGCCTCACATTTTGCCACAGTCCTGCTTGCGATGCATATTTCATGAAAAACATCAGGGTTCTGACAGCACTTGTTAACAACAACACTGGAAACACCACCCGCACCTATTATCAACGCTTTTGCCATAGCCATACCCTTTAATTAACTAGACTAAAAAATTATTATATAAAAAAAAATCAAACTGATCAATAAAAAAAATGGTGCTTTCTAATAAAACGTCTATCTGTGCATCGCTCTCTGCCTAAAATTTATTGCCTGTAATATAACTGTAACTTGGCGAGCGTTAAAGCTCTGCAGGATCGGTACTTATTTCCACAACGGAGGACGGCTTATCCAGTGGGCGGATCGAAGAAATATGGACGAAAAACCCGCAGCCCGCCAACAAACCCGGACAGGCTTGCCAGACCGCTTTCCCAAACAATGGCTACACGGCTGCATGATGCAACTGTTTATTTCTGAATCAAGCTTTTTTGCCGCCCAATTTGACCAAAATGATGGCACAATAGCCCCTTGGCAGCAAAATTTATGCTGCACGGCCTTGCGGGCGCTGGTTATTGCTGTCGGAACGCCCCAAAAGGCTGAGTTGAACCGACTGTTCATCTACGCAGGAACAGGCCACCGAACTCCCACTCACTATTAGTACCGTAGGATGGAGCTATGAAGAGAAACCAAGATTTTGCGAAAAACACCCTACAAAGCCTTAGGTTTATTCCGCATTCAATCTTGCTCGGTGCGGTCTTCGTGTCAATCCTCGCAGGATGTGATGACAAAGCCAAGGAGGAGCAAAAGAGGCTTGCCGCCGCCCCCCCGCCCCCGCCCACGGTCGAGGTTGTCCAAGTCGAACAGCGGGACGTGCCCATCTACCTAGAATGGGTGGGTACGCTGGACGGCATGGTCAATGCGCAGATTCTGGCCCAAGTGACGGGTTATCTCACCAAACAGAATTACATGGAAGGCGATTTGGTCAAAAAAGGCCAATTGCTTTATGAGATTGACCCTAGGACGTTCCAAGCCAGTTTGGACCAGGCCAAGGGCAATCTCGCCCGCCAGGAAGCCCTGCTAATAACTGCCCGACTTGATATGCAACGCATCCAAAGGCTATTGCCTGAAAACGCGGTCAGCGTAAGGGACAGGGACAATGCCGTAGGCCGCGAGGCGCAAGCCGTGGCGGAAGTGATCGCTGCCAAAGCCGCTGTTGAAAGTGCGCAACTCTCGCTAGGCTTCACCAAGATCACCTCCCCCATCGACGGCATCGCCGGGCTTTCCAAGGCGCAATTGGGCAATCTGGTGGGGCCCGGCAGCGCCAACGCGATATTGACGACAGTTTCGAAGGTCAATCCGATCAAAGCTTTCGCCCCCTTAAGTGAACAGCAATACATGTATTTTGCCCGCAGCGATAAAAACCCGCGCGACAAACCGCCACTGGTGTTGATCCTGGCCGATGGCACTGTCTACCCCGAAGGCGGCACGTTTTTCTTCGCCGACCGCCAAGTGGATGTGAAGACCGGCACGATCCAAGTCGCCACCCTGTTTCCCAATCCTAACAATCTGCTGCGCCCCGGTCAGTTCGCCAGGATTCGGGCGACGGTCAGAACCAAGATGGGCGCTTTGCTGGTGCCGCAACGGGCCGTCGGGGAGATGCAGGGCCGGCGCATGGTGGCGGTGGTGAAACCTGACAACACCGTGGAAATCCGCCCGGTGAAGCCCGCCGAGACCATCGGCACGCAGTGGGTGATTGAAGAAGGCTTGAAGCCGGGCGAGCGCGTGGTCGCCGAGGGCATACTGAAGGTCCGCCCTGGCAGCAAGGTTAATCCCAAACCTTTCGCGGAAGCCCCCGCCGCTGCGGGGAGGTAGCCCCACATGGCCAAATTTTTCATCAACAGACCCATCGTGGCGATTGTCATCGCCATCTTGATGGTGATGCTCGGCCTTGCCTCCATGATGGAATTGCCTGTTGCCCAATTTCCCAATATTGCCCCGCCTGAAATCCAGGTGCAGACCACCTTCACCGGCGCGGACGCGTCCACGCTGGAGGCGGCCGTCGCCACCCCCATCGAGCAGCAAATGTCCGGCGTGGACAACATGAACTACATGTATTCCATCAACGCCAATAATGGGCAGATGACGCTACGGGTTAATTTCGACGTGAAAGCCGACCCGAACATCTCCCAGGTGTTGACGCAAATGCGCACGTCACAGGCCGAGTCGCAACTGCCCCAGGACGTGCGTAATTTCGGCGTCAACGTGCTAAAGTCCACGGCCTCGCCGTTAATCATGTTTGCGCTGTATTCGCCGAAGGGGACTTACGACAACGTCTTTCTGGCCAACTACGCCTTCATTAACATCAACGACCAGATGACCCGGGTGAAGGGCATCGCCAGCGTGTCGGTGTTTGGTGCCGGCCAGTACGCAATGCGTATCTGGGTCGAGCCGGACCGGCTCGCCAAGCTCAACATCACCATCCCCGAAATCATCAACGCCATCCAAGTGCAGAACAACGTCAACCCGGCGGGGCGGGTCGGCGGCGAACCGGTTCCGCCCGGACAAGAGTTCACCTACGCCATCCGCGCCCAAGGTCGTTTGGAGACCGAGGAAGAGTTCGGCAACATCGTACTGCGCGCCAACCCTTCAGGCTCCATCGTGCGGGTCAAGGACGTGGGCCGGATCGAACTCGGTGCGCAGACTTACGACATGATAGGGCGTCTCAACGGCCAGCCGGCGGCCTTGGTCGCGCTATACCAACTGCCCGACACCAACGCCATCGATGCCGCCAAAGGCGCAAAAGAGGTGATGGAAGAAATCAAGAAGGGCTTCCCGGAGGATTTGGACTATGTGGTCGCGTTGGATACGACATTGGCCGTCACCGAAGGCATCAACGAGATCATAAGCACTTTGTTCGAGGCGCTGGCGCTGGTCATATTGGTGGTGTTCCTGTTCCTGCAAGGCTGGCGGCCTACATTGATTCCGCTGCTGGCCGTGCCAGTGTCCTTGATTGGCACGTTCATGCTGTTCCCGATGTTGGGGTTTTCGATCAACACACTTTCCCTGTTTGGCCTCGTGTTGGCGATTGGCTTGGTGGTGGACGACCCCATCGTCGTCGTCGAGGCGGTCGAGCATCACATCGAAAAGGGCTTAAGCCCCAAGGAGGCCACGCTTCAGACGATGAAGGAAGTGACCGGGCCGATCATCGGCACTTCGCTGGTCTTGATCGCGGTGTTCATGCCCACGGTGTTCATTCCCGGCATCACTGGCAGCCTTTACCAGCAATTTGCCGTCACCGTCGGCGTGTCGGTGATGATCTCAACTTTCAACTCGCTTTCGTTAAGCCCGGCCTTGGCGGCCTTGTTGCTTAAGCCTAGGGTGCGCGGCACAGGCCCGGTGCAGAAATTCTTCGATGCCTTCAATTGGGGCTTTGGCAAAACCAATAATGGTTATGTGAGTTTTTGTTCGGTGCTGATCCGCAAGAGCATCATCAGCATGGTATTCCTTGGCCTGTTGGCGGGCATGGCGGGCCTCTTGGGCAAGAACATTCCGATGGGCTTTTTGCCGGATGAAGACCAAGGCTATCTCTTTGCCGCCATCCAGCTTCCCAACGTGGCCTCGTTGCAACGCACCAGCGAGACCACCCGGAAAGTCGAGGAGATACTGAAGAACACGCCGGGGGTGCAGTATTACTCCTCGGTCATCGGTTTCAACATGCTCAGCCAGGCCAACACCACCTACAACACCTTTTTCTTCATCTCGCTGAAAAATTGGGCGGAGCGCACCCAGCCGGAAGAGCAATACATCGCCATCCGCAACCACATCAACAGTGAGATGGCGAAGATACCCGAAGCCATTGGCTTCGCGTTCCCGCCCCCGGCCATTCCCGGCGTCGGCACTTCGGGCGGCGTGACCATGGTGCTGCAAGACCGGGCCGGCAAGGATGTCACCTTTCTAGCCGAAAACACTGCAAGGTTCCTCGCGGCGGCCAATCAGCGGCCTGAAATCGCCCGCGCCATGACGACCGCGCTACCCTCGGTGCCGCAGCTTTTTGTGGATGTGGACCGCGACAAGGTGCTGAAGCAAGGCGTCCTGCTATCCGATGTCTACAGAACCTTGCAGGTCTACATGGGGTCGGGCTTCGTCAATTACTTCAATCGCTTCGGGCGGCAATGGCAGGTGTTTGTGCAGGCCGAGGGCGACTTCCGCAAAGACACTAACACGATGGGCCTGTTCAGTGTGCGCAACAGCGCCGGCGACACCGTGCCTCTGTCCACGCTGACCAGTGTCCGCAAAACTGAGGGGCCGGAATTCGTCATGCGCTACAACCTCTACCGTAGCGAGCAAGTCAATGTCACGGCGAGGCCGGGCTTTAGCTCGGCGCAGGTGATGAAGGCTTTGGAAGAGGTTTTCGCCGAAACCATGCCGACAGAAATGGGTTACGGCTATCTTGGCATGAGCTTCCAAGAAAAGCTGGCCCAACAAGGCATCTCGCCAGCGGCGGTATTTGCGTTCGCGATTTTCTGCGTATTCCTGATCTTGTCCGCGCTGTACGAAAGTTGGACCCTACCGTTCAGCGTGTTGCTCGGCACCCCGATTGCCGTGTTCGGCGCATTCGCGGGACTCAAGATAGGCGGCTTTGAAAACAACCTGTATGCCCAAATTGGCTTGGTCATGCTCATCGGCCTCGCCGCCAAAAACGCCATCCTCATCGTCGAATTTGCCAAGATGGGCGTGGACGAAGGCAAGTCCGTCATTGATGCCTCCCTGGAAGCGGCCCGCCTACGCTTGCGTCCCATCCTGATGACCGCCCTGTCCTTTATCTTGGGCTGCGTCCCGCTGGCCGTTGCCAGCGGAGCCGGGTCTCTGTCGCGGCAGGTCTTGGGTTACACGGTCATCGGCGGCATGGTGGCAGCGACCACCCTCGCCATTTTCCTCATCCCCGTGTCCTTCTATGTGGTGGAGAAAAGGTCGAAGCGGGGCGAAGACTCGCAAGACGGCACTATGCAAGATGACAAAATACCGGAGGATGTCATTTGTATGGAAGATTTGGATGAAACCAGTGTGAAAGACAAATCCCCGCAGGATGGCAATAAGCCGGAGGGGAACGGTCATGCGTAAGCTTTTCACCATCATTTTGCTTGTGCTGTTGACAGGCTGCTGGAAAGTCGGCCCGGATTACCAGAAACCCATCATCGACACGCCGAAGAAATGGCGTTTCGCCGAAAAGGATGCACGCGATTTAAGCAACACCCAATGGTGGGGACAGTTGGGCGACCCCGTGCTGAATCGCTTGGTGGGCCAAGCCTTAAAGGGCAATTACGATCTGAAGATTGCCGTTGCCACCGTCGATAGTTTCATGGGGGCTTATGGTTCCACCCGGTCGCATCTGTTTCCGCAGATTGCAGGCTTCGGCGACTATGAGCGTAGGCAAGCCAGTGGGCAGATAATTAACATCCAAGGCATCGGCTTAGGCGGTGGGGAATTTGACTACGCCCGATTGGGCCCGCAAATGAATTGGGAATTGGATATCTGGGGTCAGTTACGCCGCGCCAACGAAGCGGCCTTCGCCGACATGCTCTCCCAAGAGGCGGTTCAGCGCGGAGTGATTCTGACTTTAGTCAGCAATGTCGCCACCACTTACATCCAGTTGCGGACCTTTGACAAGGGCCTCGAAATCACCCGCAGTGTGGTGGATACACTCACAGAGGGGCTGCGCATTGCGAGACTGCGCTTTGAGGAAGGCTACACCTCGGAACTGGAGGTTACCCAAGCCGATTCGGAACTGCAAAGGCGTAGCGCCCAGATTCCGCTATTCGAGAAAAACATTGCCGAAACCGAACATGCACTGAGCATTCTTTTGGGGCGCAATCCGGGCGCGATCCAACGCGGCCTGACACTGGATGAACTCAATATTCCCTCCGTGCCGGCCGGGTTGCCGTCCGATCTGCTGATCCGCCGACCCGACATCGCATTGGCTGAACAACAATTGATCGCGGCCAACGCCCGCATCGGGGTGGCACGGGGCAACTACTTCCCGAAAATTTCCCTCACCGGGGATGTGGGCCAAATGGGTACCCAAATGGCGACATTGATGACCCCCGGTGCCAATTTTTGGACTTTGGGTGCCAATCTTGCCATGCCGATCTTCACAGCGGGCAGGATCGCAGGCCAAGTCCAATCGGCGGAGGCCCAGCAACGCGGGGCCTTGGCGAATTACCAACGTTCGATCATTTCCGCTTTCCGTGAATTCGAAAATTCGCTCATTGGCACGATCAAGACCAAAGAGCAACGCGACAGCCAAGCTAAACGGGTGGCTGCCGTGGGAACTTATTTCAAGCTGTCCAAGATTCGCTACGATGAAGGTTACACCGACTACCTCACCTATCTCGACTCCGTGCGGCAATTGTTCGACGCACAAATCGATCTGACGCAGGCACAGAGCGACACCTTCATCGCCTCCATTGGCTTATACCGCGCCATGGGTGGCGGTTGGATTGTGAAAACCGAGGAAACGACCCCTGTCCCGAAGCCGCAGGAACCGGTTTATTTTCCGTAGTGACAGGCATGGGTTATCACCTAGTTCAGGTTTCGCGTGGGCAAACGATGAAGCCGTTTGCCCACACTATTCGGCTTTAATGTCTTTTTTTTTGGTATCAGGCAGCTTTAACAGTTATTTGGTGTTTGGGTGGGGGCGGCTTTAAGCCCACAATTGCCAAACTTTCAAGATGAATATCCAGTGCTTCACAAGCATTGGCGAAAGCCTGCTGCAATGTGTCACCGCTAGTGATAATATCGGGAATATCAAGGAAATCCACCGTATAAGCCGGGTTATCCGCTTGATAGGCTATGACAAAGATATAATCACGGTAAGAATGATGTGTTGTTAGCATAGTCCGATTACCGCCAAAAGTTTTCTAACATCGGCTGGATGGCAAGTTTTGCGTTGACCATGGGGCCGAACCAAAGTAATAACGCGACCATCCTGACGGTGGTAAGTGCAATGACTGCCGCGTTGGTTGAACAAAACAAACCCTTCAGATCGCAACACTGCTTCCAGTTCGCTAAATCTTATATTGGAGGGCGAATTACGCAATTTCTCCAGAAGTTTTTCACGTTGGGTCATGTCTCATGTATCCGGTCAGCTTGCCGGTCTTCCAATAACGCCTGTGTTGCTCCTTTGGGACCGCTGCCACGAAATGAATCGATTGCCTGTAAAGACTGCTGCTCGGCATCTGACATCGGCGCATCATCCGGCCTTTCGCCGTTCGTCAGCGAACAGGCTTCGAGTGAATCCTCGTCGAATACCTGTTCAACAACCGCATAGGGCGGGCCATTGAACCATGCAGGATCGTCAGTCATATACCGCCGCTTGATGTGTTTTGCTGGGTCAGTTAGGTCACACCCTAAACTGACAACTTCGTGCGGTTCAAGCGAAATGGCTACCACGACCCGCGACCCAACATCGGTGCAACGCCAGAGCTTACCTCCGCACCAAAATTCCAGGCCAATGTGGAAATCTTTAGGAGTCATGGGTTATTACCTCGTTCAGGTTTAGCTTGGGCAAACGACGGAGCCGTTTGCCCACACTACTACTCGGCTTTAATTTCTTTTTTTTGTATCAGGCAGCTTTAACAGTATTAAAAAGGTTCATGCTCGATTTCATAAGTCTCAATCAAATCGCCCACTACGGTAACCAGCGAATACAAGGGATGGCTGGCATCATCACGAACGATGTCAAGCAGACTATTCAATAAAGCCGTAGCTCGTTCATAGTCGGCATCGGATTCGATATGTGCCACCGGGGCGACCGACCTGAGCGCTTGCCAAGCAGGAACCAGTTTCTGAATATCAAGTGCTGCATTCATTTTCCTCTCCAATGGTTTCTATCGTATTCCGCATGGGTCATAACCTGTCGGATGTAAATTCGCTGTTTGTCATAATGTATGACGGTTGCAATTCGGTATTTGTTACCGCCCACATCGAACACTGTGTAGCCATCCACATAATCCGCCGACCCAAATGTCTGACGTAATTCGGGGAATGATGACGCTGTAACTTGAGTCACAGTGCGAAACCATACTTCCAAAACCGTTTTTGATTCTGGATGGTGTTCCCAGAATTCTCTTATAGGTTTCTTTGAAATGATTCGCATATTTTGTCTAGTTTGTAATATTAGCCACTCATAGGACGCAATAATTCAATCGGCGGAATACGCTAAATCGCTATTCCGCCCTACGTGGGCTAAACTTTTAGGAGTCTAGCGGAGTTATCAACTCAATCCGTACCATTTTACCCAGAACCGCCGCCGCGTTTGCCAAAGTCGTCAAAGTCAGGCTAGTGTCTTCTTCATCTAATAAGCGATTCAGGGCTGCGCGGTCAGTATGCATTTTTTCCGCCATATCAGCCTCGGTTAAATTCTGTTGTTTCATCCCCTCTGCAATCTGCCAAGCTAATACACGCTTGATGGCGGTTGCAGTGGATTCTTCAAGTATAGCGTATTCGTCGAGAAAATTATCGAATCGACTACCGATATATTTTTCGTTCATCAGAGGTTCCTTAGTTGCTTAAGCCGTTTTACTGCCAATTCAAAATCATCCTGCGGTGTGTGTTGTGACTTTTTAACGAATCCGTGTAATAAGATCATTTTGCCATCAAGGATGGGTGTATTCATGTTATTGATTCATAGACATAACAAAGCTATAGGTTATCCCGATGAAGGTGGTTTATCGATCCAATCAAGATAATGATGCGCTTAGTTGCCCAGCACTTACAATGGCTCTATTTGTCGGCAATTTTTTCTTCCAATAATTGAATAATTTTCTGATGGTTGCTTAACTCTTTTGCAAGATGGTCAATTTGTAACTGGGCTTTTTCCAGTTCGTGTTGCAAAGTAAATACTTCTGCCGACACACCGTTATATTCATTATATAGATTATTATTGGATTGGGAATTGCTCGTTCCGGCGACGTAAAATACGGCTTTGTCTTTTGAACCCACTAAATCTTCTATTTCCACTTCAAAGAAATTGGCAACTTGCACCAAACGTGATAGGTGTATATCAGTTTTGCCACGTTCTATTTCGCCATAGGCATTTCTATCCAAATGCAGCCCTTCCGACACTTGCTCTTGCGTCATCTCATTAAGAGTGCGTAGCTTTTTGATTTCTTTGCCTATTTTTATTTGTAGTTCGTGAAGCTGCATGATGATTCGTCCAAAATGGCAAATTGAATGGTTAGGGATTGTTCACTTAAACGATAAACCATGCGACGATAATTGGCAAGCAAAATGACAACATGATGGCTCCCACGCTCCTGCGTGGGAGCCTATCCGTGGACGCTCCACGCTTGCTTACCGCAGGAGCGGTTTGTACCGCATTCCAAAGCCCGGAATGTTGGAACGATCAAAAAACCAATTAATATCATGTGAGAGATTTATATGAACACCAGAAAGCTAGTTTTCCTTAACATAATGGCATACTTACTTATGATATGTTCTGATTTGGCATCAGCGGTAACTTTTGATTCAAACTGGGATTTTGGTAATGTCAAAATAGACAGCTCCAAAGAATTTGTATTAACAATTTCAAATAAATCATTATCATCTTCATTTTATGGAGAATTATCCATTGCTAAACCGTTTTATTTAAAGGACGGATCAACTAGGACACAAAAAATGAGATTAAGTCTTGGCCTGTTAGAAAAAAGTAATATTAATATTGGATTTACTCCAACCAGTGGCGGTAATTTTCAGGAAAAAGTAACTTATAAGTATTGCGGAAATAGGGGATGTGATTTACAGGTTGACGGTCAATCTAAGAGTGCAGGGCCGTTTAGCGGGACTGGAATTGTCATTGACTCTGTAAATCTCAATACTCAGGATTGGACAACAAACTCATGGGCTTTAGATTGGCGACCCGATGGACACGAACAAGTTATTACAGGAGATTTTAATGGAGACGGCATAAAGGATGTTGCCCACTCCCGGAGTAGATGGGGTGCTTGGAGAGTTTCATTGTCAACAGGTTCTGGATTTAATACCCAAGATTGGTCAACTAGCCCTTACTGGTCAATAGATTGGAGACCCGATGGGCATGAAGAAATTGTAACTGGCGACTTCAACGGGGACGGCAAGACGGATGTTGCCCATTCCAGAAGCAGATGGGGTGATTGGAGAGTTTCATTGTCAACAGGTTCTGGATTTAATACCCAAAATTGGTCTACAACCCCCTACTGGACGATTGATTGGAGACCCGATGGGCATGAACAAATTATAACTGGTGATTTCAACGGCGATGGTAAGACCGATATTGCCCACTCCCGGAGTAGATGGGGTGCTTGGAGAGTTTCATTGTCAACAGGTTCTGGATTTAATACCCAAGATTGGTCAACTAGCCCTTACTGGTCAATAGATTTGAGACCCGATGGGCATGAAGAAATTGTAACTGGCGACTTCAACGGGGACGGCAAGACGGATGTTGCCCATTCCAGAAGCAGATGGGGTGATTGGAGAGTGTCTTTGTCAACAGGTTCTGGATTTAACACCCAAAATTGGTCAACTAGCCCCTACTGGACGATTGATTCGAGACCGGATGGGCATGAGGAAATTGTAACTGGCGACTTTAACGGGGATGGCAAGACTGATATAGCGCATTCCAGAAGCAGATGGGGTGCTTGGAGAGTATCATTGTCAACAGGCTCTGGGTTTAATACCCAAGACTGGTCAACAGGTTCATGGGCTATAGATTTGCGAGCAGATGGACATGAAAAAATAGTGGTAGCCGATTTTAATGGTGACAAAAAATCAGACATTGCCCATACCCGCAGCCAATGGGGTTATTGGAAGGTATCTCTGTCACAAAACAATAGCTTTGTCACTCAAGAATGGTATACCAATCCATTCTGGGCAGTTGACTTGCTAAGAGATAACCATGAAGAAGTTATTGTCGGCGACTTCACGGGTGATGGCCTAGCAGATTTTGCCCATTCAAGAAGCCGTTGGAGTGGATGGCGTGTTTCGGTGAACAAATAGTGACTAGACAACACAGGTAGATGGATTCGGAGCGCGGCGGGGTTTGCAACCCCGCCGCTAACGTTTTGGGCGAAATCACGCCGTCCGACATGGCGCAAAATTTAAGCCAGCGTAGCCCGGATGTAGCCGCTTTGCGGCACAATCCGGGAAGACAATGCCTGACACAGTCCGTGTTATGGTTCGTAGCAAGTAGCCCGGATGGAACGAAGTGGAATCCGGGTTCCAAATCTGCCACTTTCCCGGATTCCGCTTCGCTTCATCCGGGCTACACTAGCCTTGCCCGACCACCAATCACTCTGGCCAAAACCCCTCTCAAAAATCCCCTCAGTTGCCCACTAACAAGTTTTAGGGTAGATATCCAATCCCGTATCCTAAGCAGCTTGGGCCAAAACTTAAAGCCTAACCGCCTCAAACCAAAGTGGATCGGTTAGCTTGAGAGCGCCTTACTTCCTAATTGCACCGGTTTATTCTCAACAAGAGACCTTGTAGATCGTCATGTGCTTGTATTGCCGTATCAATACGCTGTGCCTGTCCGATAAAATCCGCATCAAAGGTGCAAACTATGATTCCAGCAAGTAGCCCGGATGGAACGAAGTGTAATCCGGGTTTTTGTGCCGCCACTTTCCCGGATTCCGCTTCGCTTCATCCGGGCTACACTAGCTTGCCCGACCATCAATCACTCTGGCCAAAACCCTTCCCCCAATATCTACTCAATCGTCCACGAACAAGTTTCAGGGAATATGCCCAATACCGCTTCCGAATCCACAGACGGGTTAAGACTTGGCTCTTGACCCATCCACCCCTAAGGAAAATACCGGTATATTTCCTTTCTGTGCATTACTATCTGCACGACTAAAGTTCCATCGCTTTCTTGTTTCATGCCGACCCGGTAGGAACCAAAACGTGCTTTATAGTAACTATCAAAACCCCGCATTTTCTCAATATTTCCTGCATCAGCCAAGGAATGACAGACAGGCACTAACAAAGACGAATTCTTCGATTTCTGATCGCACATGACTTGGCAACCCGCTCAACTGTTTCAGGAATTTTTACTTGAATTTTAGCTGCATTGGTTTTCGCACAAATTTTTATAATGCTTTATCGCATCTTCAAGGTTTAGTTCCTCTTCGTCACTGTTATTTAGCATCAACTGGTAGAGCGCATGGTTTTCCAAGATATTTTCGATTTTCTCAAATGTTTCTATGTCCAGTTGCACGGCTATTTTTTGATCATTTTCATCGACGATATAGTGACGTTCTAAATTCATGGCTGTATTCTCGTTTGATTAGTACTTGCGATTTTGAGTTAAACAAAATGCGGAAAATTTTCGTTAGAGTAAAGCCGATCCACTGTTAAGCTTGCTCATTTTCAATAATTTGCCGTTCAATTTGAGATTAACCGACTCATTGAGCCTTTTGCGCACCGAGGCTTGCCATTCTTCCAAAGAGACATCTTTCAAACCCACTCGCAAGCGGGCCTTTTTCATGTCTTCCAAAGTGAATTCGGGGGGATCGTCAGAGTCGGGAAAAGAAGGATTCGGTTTCATGTCTCTCTGCCTCGCGCATAAAAATTACGCACAGCAACTATCATGCATTTAGTACTCGATCATAACGTTCCTGATTGAGTTCTTCGTCTAGGCTGATACCTCTTTTTCGGCTACGGATAATAACAGGAAGAATACTTGGCTTGGTAGCCCAAATAGCATATTCATCCCAAGACATGCCTAGAAACTCGTGCAGTTCCATTCCTTTACCACACTTGCCAGCATGCCAAGCTTCTTCATATTTTTCAATTTCATCAGCAAACGCTTCACCGGAAAGACATCTTTCAATAAAATTCATTGCCATTCTCCTAATTTTGTTTGTTAATGCGACGACCTCTCACTGCTGGCTTTATGATTTCTCCAGTCAACGGGTTAGCCACCCCTCGATGAAATCCTTGTTTATTAAAAACCTCTAATTCACCATGTAAAGAATCCCATGTATAATAAACATCCTCATGGGTATCTTTATATATTTTCCTTCCGCCTTCAATTCCAACAACCGTAAAGTTGTCCAAAATAGATGGTTTTGGGATAGGTTTGCCACCCATATTAATCCTATTTTAGCATAACAGGTAATACTAAATTGAATAACCCCCCGACCCCTCTCCCGTCCTTCGACTACGCTCAGGGTACGGGAGAGGGGCTTTTTGGGATTAGTGACTAACCACCACCTTGCCTCCCTTAGCCTGTCCAATAGCTTTCAGCAATTCGACAAACCAAGGCGTGTCGATGTCGAACGGCTTGCCGCCTTTGATGCGAGGGAATTCAATGGCGCGCAACACATTGCCATTGTCTTCGTCATGGCCGATCACGCCGGCTTCGCGGCGCAGGGAGCATTCGACGGCCAAATCCGTGCAGGATTTAATCAGACGGATATCTTCGATGTTGGAGGCGGAAGCGCGGGCGAAGTAGCCGGACTTCTGCACCAAGGTCTTTTCCGCGCCGAGCATTTGCGCGAATTGTTCGCCAAACCATTTGCCGGGGTTGACGGCATCCAGTTTGATGTGGCCGAAGGCATCGCGTGGCACTTCCTGGCCATTGGCTTGCAGTTCCGCCACGATGGCCTCCACGCTGGCCCCTTCGGAGATGAAGATGTTGACGCAATCGACTGCGTCCATCACCTTACGCAAGCGGGCTGCTTCGGCGGCAAGGTCGATTTCCATTTCCGGGACGAACACGGCATGGATTTCATAACTTGCACGGGACAAACCCAAACCGGGTAACCATTCTTCACGATCCAGCAGCTTGCGGTATTCCAACGCGGTGGCAGCGGTGAGCCAACCGCAGTTGCGGCCCATGACTTCGTGGACGATCAACATGCGCGGGTTGGAGTTGTTTTCCGCAACGGCATTGCGGAAGTACCTAGCGCCTTGTTCGGCGGCAGTCCAAGCACCCAGCGATTGCTTGATCGGGTATACGTCGTTGTCCACGGTTTTCGGCAGACCGATGACGGTGAGTCCATAGTTATTTCTCGACAAGAAAGCGGCCAAGTCGGCGGCGGCGATATTGGTGTCGTCGCCACCGATGGTGTGCAGGATGTCCACGCCGTCCTTAATCAACTGGTCGGCGGCAACTTTCTGCGGGTCTTCGCCTTCCTTGACCAGGCCGCGCTTGATGCAGTCTTTGACATTGGTCAGCTTGACACGGCTGTTGCCGATGGGCGAACCGCCAAAACGGTGCATCAGACTGGCCTTGGCACGGATTTCCGGGGTGACCGGATAAGAATCGCCGAGCAGCAGCCCTTTGTAACCACTGCGGTAGCAGATGATTTCGATGCTGGGGTCGATCTCGGTGTAGCGTTCGATGAGTCCACCGACGGCGGAACTGAGACACGGGGCCAAGCCACCGGCGGTGAGGAGTGCGACTTTCTTAGGTTTGCTCATGGTATATGGGTCTTTTGGTTGTGGTTTGATGGAAGTTCAAGGAACGTAAACAGCTATTTTGCCATGGCATCACTTGAATATTCACTGAAATTTTGTTTAATTTACTGCGACGGTTCACCCGCCTGATTTATTTCACGATAGAATTGTCTGGTGACAATGCCGAGATCGGCAAAATCATTTGGTGCGAGGCTTATCCACTTTTGATCGCCCTCAACCCAACCCTCCCGGTGTGCATGGGAAATTTGATGAAAGAATCACTGCTCTTCATACGATTTAAACAATGTCCGACTTTCACTTCCTAAGACCACTCTGGCTACTCGCCCTCGTCCCCCTTGCCGGTTTAAGCTGGAATATGATCCGGCTGGGTCGCGAAGGCGGGGATTGGCGGCGCGTCTGCGACCCGGCGTTGTTGCCTTACATCCTTGTCCATGACAGCGGGGGCAAACCTGCCCGGCGGGCCTCATGGCTGTTCACGTTGGGCGGCGCACTTGCCATCCTGGCCCTTGCCGGGCCGGTATGGGAAAGGCTGCCCGTGCCGGCATTCCGCAATGAAGCTGCCTTGGTCATCGCCTTGGACCTCTCGCGCATCATGGAAGCGACGGATATTAAGCCGAGCCGATTGGAGCGGGCTCGCTACAAAATCGCCGATCTATTGAAACAACGCAAGGACGGGCTGACTGCACTACTGGTCTATTCAGGGGATGCTTTTACGGTGACTCCGCTGACCGACGATAGCGGCACGATCAATTCGCAACTTTCCGCCCTCACCAGCGATCTGATGCCCGCCCAAGGCAGCCGCGCCGATGTGGCGCTGGAACTGGCCGGGCGCTTGCTCAAACAATCCGGCTTGACCCGTGGCGATATTTTGCTGATGACCGATGGCGGTAGCCTCGGCAAGGCATTCGATGCTGCCAAGGAACTGAAAGCGCAGGGCTACTCGGTTTCCGTGTTGGGCGCGGGTAGTGAGGAAGGCGCCCCGGTGCCATTGCCGGAAGGTGGATTTCTGCAAGACAGCAAAGGCAACATTGCCATTTCCAAGTTGGCCGCCCCCGCGTTGCGCCAACTAGCCAGTGACGGTGGCGGCCTATACAGGAAACTGACCACGGACAACTCCGATTTATCAACGCTACTGCCATTTTTCGGCCAACAGGCGCAACCCGGCCAGCTTGGCACAGAGGGAAATGGCATCAATGTCGAGCAATGGGAGGAGCGTGGCATCTGGCTATTGTTGCTGCTCTTGCCAGTCGCTGCCTTGGCGTTTCGACGGGGGTATTTGGCCATGTTGGCCTTATTGGTTTTGCCATTGCCCCGACCGGCCCAGGCGTTGGAATGGCAAGACCTCTGGCAGACCCGGGATCAGCAGGCTTATCAAGCCTTCCAGGCTGGCGACTACAACAAAGCAGAAGAATTGTTTGAGAACCCTGAATGGAAAGCCTACACCGAATATAAGAAACTTGAGTCCGAACCTACGGAAAATCCTGTAAATCAACCCCCTAAATCCAAACCCATAAAAAAGAACCACACAAATGAAGAGGGTGATACAGCAGAAGGTAATAAAACAAAGCCTTTAGAAAAAGGAAAATCGGCTAACGCTTATTATAACGAAGGCAATGTATTTGCAAAAAAACAGCAGTATCCAGAGGCTATAGAATCTTACGATAATGCTCTAAAGCTGGATCCAAAGCATGAAGATGCCCTCCACAACAAAAAATTAATTGAAGAATTTTTGCGAAAACAGCAACAAGAACAGGAAGAGCAACAGTCAGGAAAAGACAAAAATCAAAAGAAAAAACAGGAAAAAAAGGATCAACAACAGGGGAAAAACCAGCCACAGGGTCAAGATCAACAACAGGACGATCAATCCAAGGACAACAAGAGCCAACAACCGCAAGAGCGGTCAGGCCAGCAAGAAAACAAGCAAAATCAAGAAAATAAAGGCCAAGGCAAAGAGGAACAGCAGCCCCAACAAGGCGAACAACAAAAGCCTGAGGAAGGACAAGGCCAAGATGCGGAACAGGCAAGCAAGGCCCAAGCCGACAAGCCAGAGCAACAGGAAACCGACAAAAAAGGCATGGCAAGCTCCGATGTGCATCAGAAAGAAGACAGCCAAGCCATCGAACAATGGCTGCGGCGCATCCCGGACGACCCCGGCGGTTTGCTTCGGCGCAAATTTCAATACCAATACCAGCAGCGGCAAAGTCAACGGGGGCAACAGTGATTTTTGCAAACGCCTTCGGGTTTGAACAACAGGGCAAACATGAATAAAACTTCGACAATGACCAATCAAGAAAGTGTGTTGCGGATCATCAATTCCACTTTTGGGCCAAAACCATGCGAGAAGCCACGTCATTCCGACATGGTTGGATTTGTGAATGGCCATAAGGATGGAACGTGGATTCTGTGTTATCTGCCCTTTTTGCTTTGCCTGATGCTGTTTATTTCCACCCCCGCCTTGGCCACCGTCATCAAAGCGACGACGGATCGCGATCCGGTACGCATGAATGAATCTTTCAGCGTGGTGTTCAGCAGCGAGGAAAGCGTGGACGGCGATCCCGATTTCAGCCCTTTGGCCGAAGATTTTGAAATTCTCGGTCAAAACCAAGGCAGTCAGATTTCCATCGCCAACGGGAAAATGAGCAACAAACAGGAATGGACACTGACGTTGAGTCCAAAACGGACGGGAGCCATCCCGATACCCGCCATCGCCTTCGGTAGCGATAGCAGCCAACCCGGCAGCGTAACCGTAATCGACTCCAGCGCAGCCAAACCCCCGACAACCGGCGGCACGTCCAATGACGAGGAGATCAAACTGGAAGTCGAAGCAGTACCGAAAAACCCTTACGTCCAAGCGCAAGTGTTCTACACCGTCAGAGTGCTGTTGCGGGCAAACCTGGTGGGGGCCGACTTGAGCGAGCCAGTGGCTCAGGATGCCTTGATTGAACGTCTAAGTGATGACCATCGCTATAGCATCACCCGCAACGGACGCGATTACACCGCCATCGAGCGCAATTTCGCCGTGTTTCCACAAAAAAGCGGCTTGTTGCGCTTGGAACCGATGCGCTTGACCGCACAAGTGGAAATCCCCGGACGGTCTTTTTTTGCCCGCTCCACCCGCGCCCTGCAGGTAAAATCCGAGGGCATCGATCTGCAAGTACGCCCGATTCCGGCTGCGTTCACCGGCAAGCATTGGCTGCCCACAACCGATTTGAAACTGGAGCAATCCTGGCCGCAAAATCCTCCCCACGCCAAGGCGGGCGAACCGATCACCCGGACCCTAAGCTTGAGCGCCATGGGCGTAACCAAGGGCTTGCTGCCGGAGATCGGGGCCGAACTCCAGATCGACCCGTCGATCAAACAGTATCCCGACCAGCCTGCACTCACCGAGGAAAAACTGCCGTCCACCGGCATTTCCAGCACACGCCAGGAAAAAACCGCGCTGATTCCATCCAAACCGGGAAAATTCAAGATGCCGGCGATTGAAATCCCTTGGTGGAACATCAAGACCGACCGAATGGAAATCGCCCGGATTGCCGAATTGACCTTGAATGTGGAACCCTCAAGCGAGGCATCGAGCCAAGCCACGCCAAGCAACCCGGCATTAGCATCGTCGCCAGAATCTTTGCCAGTCCAAGTGATTGAAAAAACCGCAGGCCAAGTCCAAATCTTAGAAAATGCCTGGTTCTGGCTGGCACTTTTTCTCGGGGCAGGATGGTTAACCACTGGCTTGGCTTGGTGGTGGAAAAGCCGCCATATTCCGGTTTCGGGCTCATCCCGGCCAAAATCGGAACCCTCCGCAGACCTTGGCCTGGCCCGCAAGGCATTGCGGTCAGCCTGCACCAAGCACGACCCCGCAGCAGCTCGAACGGCATTGCTGCATTGGGCCGGCCTGTACTGGCCTGAGCGGAAACCTGCCACGCTGGCCGAAATCGCCAGCCTTGGTGGAGATCAGTTGGCAGTGGAAATCGGGCATATCAACCATGTGCTATACAGCCACGCCGCTGAAACGTGGAACGGCGATGCGCTATGGGTGGCGTTGCAAACCTTGCAGGAGGGGAAGCTCAAGAGAAGTAAAGAGAGCTTGGATTTGGAGCCTATGTACCGTTAGTCGCTTGCCAAGTCGGGCGCTAAGGTGATTTCCAATAATGAATCCACCAAAAGAATCGTCCACGAAAAACACGAAAGGCACGAAAGGCACGAACGAATCTTGCTTTTGTTCGTGCTTTTCGTGTCTTTCGTGGACTCTATTTTTTTTCTAGGGATCAGATTCTTCATGGGATGCTCTTTCTCAGGAATCACCTTAGGCCACCAAGGTACCCTGAAGGCCGCCCTGAAAAGGGGATTTTATTTCCCGATCATCGTCTTGTCTAATCTTGCAAAGTAGGCGGCTCGCCCGCTGATTTTATTTCAATTGATTTTTTTTGCCGCCGAAGGTCGAGCAACCGGAATGCCCCTTGAGTACCGATGGCACCGACCAGGAAACCGGCGCTGAACAGCGCGGAATAGTGCGCCATGTCCCACGAAGCAGCCAGTTTGCCGACGACAAAGCCAATCACCAGAGACAGGCCAATTTTTAGGCGTTTGAAAATTTCCAAGGTATTCATGAAAAAAACCGCCTCCCCGATTGTCTCGGAGGATTGTAGGACACAACCCCCCCCGAATACGGGGGGGCAGGAAATTAGGGTGGAGTCGGTCTATAAGCCGGGTTCTGTCGAGGACAGTCATTCATCTGGGTCGCCTGTCACCAAGCGCCTCAAGCAACCTACCCGGGAACCGCGCGGGCCACGCGTCTGGGGCGAACCCAATGCTCCCCTATTTGGTCTTGCTCCGGGTGGGGTTTGCCTTGCCGCTCTCGTTGCCGACAGCGCGGTGCGCTCTTACCGCACCATTTCACCCTTACCTGGAATCCCGAAGGAGGCTAGGCGGTATATTTTCTGTGGCACTTTCCGTAGGCTCGCGCCTCCCAGGCATTACCTGGCACCCTGCCCTTTGGAGCCCGGACTTTCCTCCCTCCGCGCTAACGCGGACAGCGACTGTCCAACCAACTCCAAGCTTAGTTTAACGGTTGGGGGGGAACTTTGCCAGAGCAGTTTGTCTTAACGGAACGCGGGCAGGTCAGATTCCAACAGCCATTTGCCGAGGTCTTCGTCAAAACGCCAGATTTGACGGTCGGTAATGGTTTTCTCGACCCCGTCCGGCTCGACAAAGTAGCGGATTTCGACTGATTGCTCCACTATATTGCTGTTTGGGTTGTCATTCAGGAAGAGTGTGTTATACGTTGCGACATGTATATTTTTCAGCCAAGCGCCATCCAGAGGGGTTCTATGGGCAGGGTCTTGAAATTGAACCGCCCTCTCGAACTCGCCCCAACGGATTGTGGAGGCGTATCGGTTTAGAATTTCGTCACGTTTCATCATAAATACGTCGGAGGCATGGGTACAGGCAAGCAGCAGCATGGCCAACACTGACAATCCGGTTAAATTTAATTTCATGTTCAAGGTTCGTTGATAATCATTGAATAAATATGCCGAAGGAGAACCTTCCACCTTTCATTAAGTCCAAAAATTCACTGGCGTTCACACTACGATTATATGATGCACTAACAGCAAACAAAATTGGAGATTGGCTAATGAAAATCCTATTCGCCTTAATGGCGGTTTTGGCGGTGATTTTTTTCGCCCCCCCCGTGTTGAAGAAGTTCAACAGCCAAGGAATACATGGCTCCACCGACAAAAGGGTCATGCAATCGCTGAAGGACGTGCGCCAAAGCATGGTCACGGAAGAACGCCATACGTTTGATGTCGCATTGGGCCTGCTGCAGGCTTTCCATGCGCAAGAAGGCGAGAACGCATTTGCCAACGCAGTCAGCGGGAAAACCCCCACCGAAGTGGTTGAAATAGCCAAAAAGGAAGTCGAGGAAAAAATAGCCGCCGGGGAAGCCGACTTCAAACAATACACTTCATGGGAAGATATGCTAAGCAAAAAAGCAGCGGAAGACGCGCCAAAAAAACCCGGCGGCCAGCAACCGCCCGCACCACTGCGTCAATCGCAACGCACCGGACGACCCTCAAATTAAACTTTTTTGCGTCGTTCCCACGATTCTTTTTCGTGGGAACTCACTCTAGTGACGCTTTGCGTCATTGGGCTGGATTTACAAAGACAGAAGTCAAGGCTTAATGCCATGTTCCCGCATCGCCTGCAACACAGTCTGGCCGATGTGGGCGGGGTTGCGTGCGACATACAGGCCCAGCGCTTCCATAGTGTCCATCTTGGCTCGGGCGGTGTCGGACTCGCTGGCGATAATCGCACCGGCATGGCCCATTCGCCGTCCGGGCGGGGCGCTGACGCCTGCGACAAAGCCGACAATCGGCTTGCTCATGTTCTTTTGCGCCCAGCGTGCCGCCGCAACTTCTTGCGGCCCGCCAATCTCGCCGATCAGGACGACGATTTGAGTCTCCGGGTCGGCCTCGAAGGCTTTCAGCACAGCGACAAAATCAGTGCCGTTGATGGGGTCGCCGCCTATGCCCACGGAGGTGCTGATGCCTATGCCCAGGACTGACATTTGCTCGGTGGCCTCATAGTTGAGCGTGCCGGAGCGCGAGACGATGCCGATATTGCCCTTCCTATAAATGTGCGAGGGCATGATGCCAACCTTGCACTCCCCCGGCGTGATGATGCCGGGGCTGTTGGGTCCGATGAGGATGGCATCCCGGCCTATGCGGTAGCGTTGCAGGCGTACCATGTCATGGATGGGTATGCCGTCGGCGATGGTCACTGCGACTCTAATGCCCGCGTCGATGGCTTCCATCAACGCGTCGGCATTGAAGGGCGGTGGCACGAACACGCCGGACACATCGGCACCCGTGGCGGCTACGGCTTCGGCGACGGTATCGAACACCGGCAAGCCCAAATGCATTGTTCCGCCCTTGCCCGGCGTGACCCCGCCGACGACGTTGGTGCCTATGCCGATGGCATCTTGCGCATGGAAACTGGCGTGTTCGCCGGTGAAGCCTTGAAAGATGACTCTGGAGTGTTTGTCGACAAAAATGCTCATTGAAGTCCTAAATCGATTTTCAAATCAATCGTGAATATTTGTAGGGGCGGGTTCCAAACCCGCCCTTGTTGCATTGCAGGTTGTGGGCGGGTTGTGGGCGGGTTTGGAACCCGCCCCTACAGGTGACACTTAAAAATGGAATCACTCGTTGACAATGGCGACGGCCTTGGCCGCCGCCGCGTCCAGATTTTCGGCGGTGATGAAGGCGAGCCCTGACTCGGCGAGAATCCTGCGGCCCTCTTCAACATTGGTGCCGGCCAAACGCACTACCAGCGGCACTTTGATTTGCAAATGGTTACAGGCTTGGATCAGTCCGAGCGCGATCCAGTCGCAACGGTTGATGCCGGCGAATATGTTCACCAGAATGGCCTTGACGTTGGGGTCTTGCAGCACGATGCGGCAGGCGTTGGTGACTTTTTCCGGTGAAGCGCCACCGCCCACGTCGAGGAAATTGGCCGGTCTTCCGCCGTGCAAAGTAATGGCGTCCAGGGAAGCCATCGCCAAGCCGGCCCCATTGACGATGCAGCCGATATTACCGTCCAGCGCGATGTAGTTGAGGCCGTGGCCGGAGGCTTCCACTTCCTTGGGGTCTTCCTCGGCTAGGTCGCGCAGGTCAGTGATGCCTCGCTGGCGATAGAGGGCGTTGTCGTCGAAGTTCAATTTGGCATCCAGCACCAGCAGCTTTTCCTCCTCGCCCACACTGACGATGGCCAAAGGGTTGATTTCAATTTGCAGGGCATCCCTATCCCTCATGCAGCGGTAGAGGGCTTTCATCAGCTTGACGGACTGGGGCATCAACCTGCCCTTCAAGCCTATCGCCGTGGCGATCTTGCGGCATTGGAAATCGCGCAAGCCAATGGCGGGGTCAACCACCTCCTTGACGATTTTTTCAGGGCTAGACCTGGCGACTTCCTCAATGTCCGTGCCGCCTTCGCTGGAGGCCATCACGGTAATGCGTTGGGTGGCACGGTCTATCACCAGCCCTAGATAGAACTCCTTTTTAATATGGCTGGCTTGCTCGACCCAGACGCGATGCACTAGAGCGCCTTCCGGGCCGGTCTGGTGGGTGACCAGATGGCTGCCGATCATGCCGTCGGCAGTTTTTTTGACTTCGTCAATGGAGTGGACTAGTTTCACACCGCCGGCCTTGCCGCGCCCGCCCGCGTGGACTTGGGCCTTGACCACCCATTTGGAGCCGCCAATATCCTCCGCGACTTGTGCAGCTTGTTTGTCCGAGTAAGCCACGCCGCCGACCGGGACCGGCACGTCATAGGCTTTCAACAACTCCTTTGCCTGGTATTCATGGATGTTCACGGATTTAACCTTCTTCTTTTTGAAAATAAACGTAGCCGAAAGGGGATGACATCGCTTTGACCGATGTCATCCCTTCCCGATGCCGCCACGTAGCTCGATCTGTTTGATCTGCCGCACAACATTTTCGGCCATGCGGATCGAGGCGGCGTCGATTAGCCGACCGTCCAAGGACACAGCCCCCTTGCCTTCCTTCGCCGCCTGTTGCATGGATTCTATGATGCGATAGGCGCGGCTGACTTCCTTTTCGGTGGGGGTGAAGATTTCGTTGCACAGGGCGACTTGGGACGGGTGGATGGCCCATTTGCCTTCGCAACCCAAGGCGGCGGCGCGGCGGGCGGCGGCGCGGAAGCCTTCCGGGTCGTTAAAATCGCCGAAGGGCCCGTCAATTGGGCGCAAGCCGTAGGCCCGGCAGGCGGCAACCATGCGGGAGATGCCGAAATGCCACTGATCCCCCCAATGGTAACCGCGTACACCGTTTTCGTCCGTATCGGTCAGCACCCCGTAATCCGGGTTCGCGCCGCCGATATTCGTTGTCCGGGCGCGGACGGAAGCGGCATAGTCGGCCACGCCGAACACCATGGCTTCCATCCGCTCGGGACAGATGCGGGCGATTTCTTCCACATTCGCCATCCCCATGGCAGTTTCGATCAGGACATGGATGTTGATCTGCTTGAAGCCTTTATAAGCTTCGATCTGTGACAGCATCGTCGCGACAAATAGCACGTCGGCAGCGGAACCCACTTTCGGGATCAGGACCGTGTCAAGCTTGTCGCCAGCGGCCTCGACCACCTCCACCAAGTCGCGATAAGCCCAATAAGTGTCTAGGCCATTCATACGGATGGAGACCGCGCACTTGGACCAGTCGTAAGTCTGCAACGCCTCAATGATGTTCGCCCGCGCCGGTTCCTTGTCGTCCGGGGCCACGGCATCTTCGAGATCGAGGAACACCATATCTGCGCCTGCGTTGGGGGCTTTCCCTAGCATCCGCCTGTTACTGCCCGGAACCGCCAATTCGCTGCGGTGTAAACGGTTTTTCACGGCCATGTCATGCCTCTTAAAAAAATTTGAAATCTGCTTTTGCCAACTTACTCAATTGCAAAGCTCAGGATTATAAACACATGGGACCCGTTTTTCCCCTACTTTTCAGCAATTTTCATTTTGCCTTGACAAATGCATCCACCGGAGGGCGGGCTAGGTGCGCTCCCAGCCCGCCCTCAGCAATTCTCATTATGGCTCCATTGCCGTCATTCCGGCATGGATGCCGGAATCCAGTGCCATGGACGGTGACATGTCGTGCGTTAAGTGTTTGAAAAAGGCTTGATGGCGACCCCTAGATTCACATCCTTGTGACTGGATTCCGGCATCCATGCCGGAATGACGAGTTGTCTATCGGCACTTTGGCTCATAATGAGAATTGCTGCCCCGCCCTACCACTTATGCCAACATGAGATTTGCTGCCCACTTTGTGGACTGTCCGACCATCAAGGCAGTGGCTGTCGAGACAAATGTCGTAACAAAAGCTACAAAAGTGTTGTAAAAATGGAATAACTTTGCTAGTATCTACACTAGAGCAACTATCTGTTGCTTATAAACAACGGATTTTCTTCCAAAATTACGTGCTTTGAGAAAAAGAGTAAACCTTATGAAAACCACCACTAAAACTACTTTGATAAGCTTGGCGGTCGCTTCTGCGCTTGCCGTGGCACCACAGGCGGCTTTTGCCCATAAAACGGGAAAAACCCACACCCACAAATCAGTGGCTCGTTCTTCTTCTAGCTCCAGCTCTTCGGTCGCCATGTCCAGCACGGATGCGAGACTGCGCGCCATGGAAGCGGAAATCCAGTCGTTGCGCGGCGAACTGGGCAGGACCCGCACCGAAACCAAGTCTGCGGTGAATGCTGTGAACGAAAAGACCGCATCCGCCGAACAAGCGGTTGAGGCAAAACTGATAGAACACGAAAAGCAGTCGAAAGAAAACCATAGCGTCCTGAGCTTCCGTGGCGGTTATGCGGGCATGACCCACAACCGCAACGATGAAGTATTGGTCGCCAACCAGACGGTCACTACTCCAGGCAGCCATAACGGCGGTGCTGGCTGGTATGTCGGTGCCGGGCTTGACCATCGCCTGACCAACGATATGTGGGGCCTGACTGACCTCATGGCTCTCGATGGCGAAATCATGGTTCAATACATGAACTTCGGCGAGTCTAAAAACACCTTGGTTAGCATTTATCCGGGTGCGTCTGCCCCGGGTGCGTTTGGCACCATAAAGAACCAGGTCACCCAGTTCACCTTGGCCGCTTCGCCGAAGATCAAGTTTAATACGGGTACCATCTTCACGCCATGGATCATACCGTTTGGACTGACTTTCAACGTCATCTCACCGCCGTCCAGCGGCGTGACCGTGTTGAATCCCGGCCTGATGCTCGGCGTCGGCGGCGAGTTTGACATCTGGAAAGCAATCGTCGCGGGCGTGGACTTCCGCTATAACTTCACTGGCGGCGACCTGAGCTACAGCAACGTCCTTTCTAACGGTCAACAAGTACGCGTCAAGGGTGTCAGCACCGACGGCCTGACCGCAGGTGGCTATTTCGGCTTCAAATTCTAATAGACCGCAAGCCAGTCTGTTAGACTAAGTTAAGGAAGGGGGAGCAATCCCCCTTCCTTTTTTGCCTTTTGTGGATGCCGGAAAATATTGCCGGTGGCCACCGTTAAGTGCTGAAAGTCCGGAGGCGACATGGTTTACACAACCCATGGATTTGATATGGATCTTTGTTGATGCTACATTAAGCCCAACCCCGGAGGGTGGCTTCAACTTGGAAAATGCGACACGGACAGTCCAGGTTGGACGGCGGGGGCAACATGCAGGACGAAGGCGGTGAAGTTCTGCCGGATTATTGGCATGGGATCAAGGGGCTGACCCGGCAGAACCTCAGTCTAGCGGGAATATCCCCGGTTTCAAAACGCCACACCAAGTATAAATTAAAAACGTCCACAGCCTGAAGTTGGTATAAATCGAGAGTATAAGCCGATGAAACTAATAGCAAAGAAAAAGATTGCTTGGCACAGGATTCTGCTTATTCTGTTTTTACAATTGGCATTGAGCACTTGTTCGGTAGTCTATAAAAATACGGGCGATGTATTGATTGGTTTTGCTCAAGATGAAACCGTACCCTATGTATTGGCAAGTAATGATGTCGAACTGGGATGCGCGATGTCAAAAGCCTTTACGCCATTCATATTAAGTTTTAGCCGGGTTACGGCGCATCCCAACGAACTGTCCATTATGTTGTATTTATTGGCTGGTAGCTGTTCTGAGTTCATGGCCTGGGAAGAAGAGCTTCGACATTTGAGGGCATTGCATTCTAAAAATGTACCCGAGGCAGAGGATGCGCGAATCGCACAGAAAAGATTCATGACCCAGGCGGCCCGTCGTCACTTGGCGGGTTACCAAAGCTTGGTCTTAGCCATTGCCGAACCCGGCGGTGCTTGCCCTGACTTTGATTCCGATAACGCTGAACTTTATTGGCTGCTTGGTCTGTTGGATGGCTTGCAGGCAATGTTGAACGATTTGGCATCAGAGGGCATTGCCAATGTCCCGTTGGATATAGCGTCAAAAGTGGGCAGGGGTTCCGCCTGCTTGGACAATGAAAAATGGTGGGGCTTACCCAAGGCAATTCAAGCGGCTATTTGGGTGAATATTCCTAATGACAAACCTGCCGATGTAGATCCATTAAACGTTTTGGATCAATCAATGCAAATCGGTATAAAACAAGGGGTGCGTGTGTCCCAAGTATTAGCGGCCAAGGTTCATATGGGCCTAGGTAATATAGAACAGGTCAAATCAATAATTCGAAGTCACAAAAAAGCAATAGTAAACACTCCCAGTAAACCAGAATTTAGATTACTAGACGAATTAGCCACTGTTCAGCTACTGGCTATTTCCGATCACCTCTGGACCGAGGCTACGGGTAAACGGACACCTATTTCGGGCTTAGGTACATTTTGGGATGACCCTAAAGGTGCTGTGGATACTATTAATATTGATGATATGCTTTAATTCTACAGAATACTTCCAATGGATTTTCGATTGACATTAACAAAATCAGGAGTTTGCTTATGATATTTAGCCGTTACATCTCCTCATCGCTTGTATGCGCTGTCCTGATTATGACTAGCACTACAGCCCTAGCCGAGAAAAAAACCCTGTGTGTTTTTGACCTGCTGGGTGCCAATGGGCCTACCTTTTCCCAGATGAAGGATTATAAAACAGCCGCACTTAATTGGGGGGTCGAACTGGTACTCAAACCTTACACCAGCGAACATGTAGCCACCGAAGATTTCAAATCCGGACTCTGTGATGCGGTTATTTTCACCGGAATACGCAGCCGCCAGTTTAATCCATTTACGGGTAGTTTGGATGCCATCGGTGCATTGCCTTCTTATGAGTATTTGAAATCGGTTATTTCAACTATAAGCTCAGAGAAAGCGGCAAAACTGATGGTTACCGATTCCTACGAAGTCGTCGGGATTTTCCCTGCGGGTTCCGCTTATTTGTTTGTCAATGACCGTACTATAGATACCGTTGGGGAATTAGCCGGTAAACGCATCGCCATTCTGGATGTCGATCCAGCCCAACTTGACATGGTTAAGTTTGTCGGAGCTTCTCCTGTTGGTACTTCGATAGCCGATATGTACAGCAAATTTAATAATGGCTCTGTAGATATAACTTTTGGCCCTGCGCTTGTCTATGAAGCCATGGAGCTCATTAAAGGTTTAGAACCAAACGGGGGTGTAATTAATTTCCCGATAGGACAGCTTACCATGCAAATGGTCATTCAAAAAGATAAATTCCCGGCAGGATTTGGGCAAAAGTCCCGCGATTATGCCTTGAGCCAGTTTGATCAAGGGGTCGAGTTGGTTAAAGGGTACGAGAGCAAAATTCCGGGAAAATTGTGGATACCGATCCCCCAAAAGGATATGACCAATTATAACGAGGTGTTTAGACAAGCCCGGATCAGGCTTCGGGACAAAGGCATTTATAACGGTAAAATGTTGACTGTGATGAGAAGGTTGCGTTGTGAAAAAGCCCCACAAATGCAAGAGTGTTCCGCTTCTGATAAAGAATAGTCATTATGATTATACAGCGTTTTCAGTATCAATTGATTACTTTATTTAGGCCGTAGGAGCGGGCCATGCCCGCGATTGATTGGGCCGATTCAGCAGAAATGGGCTATTTATCGCGGGCATGGCCCGCTCCTACATGTTGCGTATATTCATTTTTAAGTAACTAGTAACTACTCAGGTCTCTCGCTGTAAAGTGTAATTGCCAAAATGGCCCATTCCGCTTATCCTTAGGCCCCATGAACATCCGTATGCCGACCCGAGAAGAAATCCACACCGCCTTCGAGCAAGGAG